>Ga0255338_1000092_pt1 | contig 393606 bp, 357 predicted proteins | sample MeOH1_35cm_T4_19_FD_203715 | JGI IMG/M metagenome (GOLD analysis project Ga0255338, IMG submission 203715) | Sandy soil microbial communities from University of British Columbia, Vancouver, Canada - MeOH1_35cm_T4_195 | ecosystem: Engineered > Artificial ecosystem > Sand microcosm >... | reverse complement strand
CCACCCTGACGATTGCGGTGACCGGCACCAACGACGCGCCGGGGGCGGTGGCCGACACCGGAGCCGTCGCCGAGGACGCTACCCTTACCGTCGCCGCCCTCAGCGGCGTGATCCGGGGTGCCGGCGCAGATAGTGATGCGGACAACGTCACATCCACGCTCGTCGTCAGCGGCGCGGTGGCAGGTGCCGGATCGGTGACTCAGGGTTCCGGGGTCGGTGCTTCGCTGGCCGGCACCTACGGACATCTGACCTTGAATGCCGACGGCAGCTACAGCTATGTCGCCGATCAGGCGGCGGCCGATGCACTGGCTGTCGGCGTGACGGCGACTGACGTATTTACCTACACGGTGACCGATCCGGATGGCGCGATTTCGAACACGGCGACACTGACGATTACCGTGACCGGCACCAACGATGTGCCGGTAGCGGCAGCCGATACCGGGGCCGTCGACGAGGATGCCACGCTGACCACGACGGCTCTGACCGGAGTGATCCAGGGGGCGGGCGCCGACAGTGATCTGGACAACAGCACCGGTTCGCTGCTGGTCAGTGGCGCGGTGGCCGGCAGCGGCGCGGTAACGCAGAATTCCGGAGTCGGCACCTCGCTGGCCGGCACTTACGGCCACCTGACCTTGAACGCCAATGGCAGCTACAGCTATGTTGCCGATCAGCCAGCGGCGGACGCACTGGGCGCCGGCGTGACGGCGAGCGACGTATTCACCTACACGGTGACCGATCCTGATGGCGCGGTATCCAACACCGCCACCCTGACGATTGCGGTGACCGGCACCAACGACGCGCCGGGGGCGGTGGCCGACACCGGAGCCGTCGCCGAGGACGCTACCCTTACCGTCGCCGCCCTCAGCGGCGTGATCCGGGGTGCCGGCGCGGACAGCGATGCCGACCACAGCACGACCTCGCTGATCGTCAGCGGCGTGGTCGCAGGCGGCGGATCGGTGACGCAGGGCGTCGGCGTCAGTTCCTCGCTGGTCGGCACCTACGGCACGCTGACGCTGAATTCCGATGGCAGTTATACCTATGTGGCGGACCAGGCGGCGGCCGACAGCCTGGCCAACGGCGTGACCGGCAACGATGTCTTTACCTATACCGTGAAGGACCCGTCCGGTGCCATTTCCAATACGGCAACACTCACTATCACGGTGACCGGCGCCAACGAGAACCCGATTCTGGATCTCGATGCCAGTGCTGCCGGCAGCGGCTACACGACGGTCTACAACCGGGACACCAATGCCCTCATTGCGATCGCCGATACGGATTCCAGTGTCACGGACGTCGATTCGACAAACATCAACCTGGCCACCATCAGCATCGCGACCAACTTCGTTTCCGGGAAGGATGTGCTGAGCGCGGGAAGCCTGCCGAGCGGGATTACCGCATCCTGGAACGCGACGACCGGCGTAATGACGCTCAGCGGATCCGCCACGAAGGCCGCTTACGAGACGGCGATCGAGGCAGTCCGCTTCGCGACCAGTTCGAACTCCACACTGGATCGCCTGATCACCGTGACGGTCAGGGACAACACCACGAATCTGACGAGCAATACAGCGACGACGACGGTATCCATCCTCGGTGGCACCGGCGCCCCTGCTATCGACCTGGATGCAAACGACAGCAGCGGGGCAACCGGTTCCGGCTACAAGGCGACCTACAGCGGATCGGCGGTCAAGATTGCCGATACCGATGTCGTCATCACCGACAACAACAGCAGTGACATGTCCAGTGCGACGATCACTCTGACCAACTTCAAGACCGGCGACAGCCTGTCAGTCCTCGGTACGCTGCCTACCGGAATCACGGCAAGCGCCTACAACTCGGCCACTGGCGTGCTGACGCTCTCGGGCAACGCTGCCAAGGCGAACTACCAGACGGCGATCAACCAGATCCAGTTCGCCACCACCGGCACCGACCTGTCGACGGCGCGCACCGTGACTGTGGTCGTTTATGACAAGAGCACCAACAACGCCAGCAACACGGCAACGGCCATCATCAACATGGTCGGCACGCCGACGGCGGACAATGTCGCCGCCAGCGGTGCGGAGGACGCGACCTATATTCCGGTTACCCTGTCCGCCGCAGACAGCGACGGCACGATCGCCAGCTACACCATCGGCACGGTGCCGAGCAACGGCACGTTGTACACGAGTTCCTCGCTTACCACGGCGGTGACGGCCGGCAGTACGGTGACCGGGGCAACCCTGTACTTCGTGCCGAATGCCAACTGGAACGGCGCGAACAGCTTTACCTACACGGCGACCGACAACAGCGGCAAGACCTCGAACACGGCGACGGCCAGCCTGACCGTCGTATCCGTCGCCGATTCGCCGGTGGCGGCGAACGATGCCGGCTCGGTCAACGAAGACGCGACGCTGACGACAACGGCGCTGACCGGCGTGATTCAGGGTCCGGGCACGGATACCGATGCCGAAGGCGGCACGCTGACGGTGAGCGGTGCGGCGGCAGGTACCGGTTCGGTCGCGCAGGGGTCCGGCGTCGGCACCTCGCTGGTCGGCACCTACGGCACCCTGACACTGGCCGCCGACGGCAGCTACAGCTATGTCGCCGATCAGACGGCGGCCGATGCGCTGGCCGCCGGCCAGACAGCGACCGACATTTTCACCTACACCGTCACCGATGCGACCGGGCTGGTTTCGAACATCGCCCGGCTGACACTCACCGTGACCGGCACCAACGATGCGCCGGTGGCGGCAGTGGACAGCGCGGCGGTCAACGAGGACGGCACGCTCACGCGCACGGCGCTGACCGGCGTGATACAGGGTGCGGGGGCCGACAGCGATATCGACAACAGCCTGGCGACGCTCATCGTCAGCGGCGCCGTGGCCGGCGCCGGAGCGGTGACGCAGGGCGCCGGGGTCGGTACCTCGCTGGCCGGCACCTACGGCCACCTGACGCTGAATGCCGACGGCAGCTACACCTATCTCGCCGATCAGCCCGCGGCCGACGCGCTCGCGGTCGGTGCGACGGCCAACGATGTGTTCACCTACACGGTGACCGATCCGACCGGCGCGGTTTCCAATACGGCGACGCTGACGATCACGGTAACGGGAGTGGTCGATGTCCCGATCCCGGTGGCGGATGTTGCCAGCACACCGGAAGACGCCGCAGTGTCCGGCAATGTCCTGACCAACGATGCACTCGCCGAAACCGCGCCGCTCAGCGTTACGCAATTTACGGTCGGTGGCATCCCCGGAACGTTCGCCGCGGGCTCGACGGCGACGATAACGGGCGTCGGCACCCTGGTGATCAATGCCAACGGCAGCTATACCTTCACGCCGACAGGAAACTACAACGGCCCCGTGCCGCAGGTGGTGTACACGCTGACGGATGGCAGCGGCACCTACAACTCGACGCTGACGCTCACCGTCAGCTCGGTGAATGACGCGCCGACGGCGGCCAATGTCTCGGCCAGCGGTGCCGAAGATGCGACGTCGATCGCCATCAGCCTGTCCGCCGGCGACATCGACGGCAGCATCGCCAGCTACACGGTGGCGACGGTTCCGGCCAATGGCACGCTGTATTCCGATGCCGGGCTGACGTCGGTGGTCACCGCCGGCAGTACGGTGACCGGAGCCACGGTGTATTTCGTTCCGGCGGCCAACTGGAACGGATCGACCAGCTTTACCTACAGCGCGACCGACAACGGTGGCGGCGTATCCAATGTGGCGACCGCGAACCTGACCGTCACATCGGTCAATGACCTGCCGGTGGCCAACAATGTCACCGCCATCGGTGCCGAGGATGCGGCGTCGATCGGCATCGCGCTGTCCGCGGTCGACGTCGATGGCACGATTGCCAGCTATACCATCGGCAGCCTGCCGGGCAACGGCACGCTGTATTCGGACGCGAGCCTGACCACGATAGTCGGCGCCGGCGCCACGGTGGCCGGCGCGACGCTTTACTTCGTTCCCAACCCCGACTGGAACGGTTCGACCAATTTCAGCTATAGCGCCACCTCCGCCGACGGCTTTACCTCGGGCGCGGCGACGGCGACCGTCACGGTGACGCCGGTCAACGATCAGCCGATCAGCGGTGCCGACAACAGCTTCAGCATCGCCAAGAACGGAAACCTGGTACTTGCCGCGGCCGACTTCGGCTTTGTCGATCCGGCCGATGCAAGCGACACGCTGCAGGCGGTGAAGATCGATGCGGTCCCCGGCAACGGCAGCCTGCTCCACTTCGATGGCACGAGCTGGGTCGCGGTAACGGCAGACCAGGTGGTCAGCCGCAGCGACATCGACAACGGCTTCCTGGTCTTCAAGCCCGACGCGAACGAAACCGGTGTTCCCTACGCGAACCTTGTCTTCACGGTCGGCGACGGTGCGGCGTTTGCTCCTTCCCCGAACACGCTGGCATTCAATGTCGGCATCGAGCTGACGGTGTCCGAGCCGCTGCCGGTCGACGAAGGCAAGGCGGCAGTGTTCGTCGTCGAGTTCAGCGAAGCCCGGGCCACGGGCACCACCTTGCAGCTCGCGCTCGGCGGCGACGCCGATGCGGCGGACATCAGTTCGGTGTACTACCGCGTGCAGAACGCCGATGGGTCCTACACTGCATGGACCGTGCTGCCGGGCTCCGGCCTGATGTCCATGAACGCCGGCGCGACCCGCGCGGAAGTCAGGATGAGGACCTTCAGCGATGGAGTTTCCGAGCCGGCCGAGTCGCTGACGCTGACGGCCAGCATTTCCGGCGGCAGCAACACGGACATGGCCAATACCGCGGCCACCGGCGAGACCATCATCACCGAAATTCCGTCCTTGCTGGTGAGCGGGCCGACCAGCGTTTCCGAAGGCGGCATGGCCGCGTTCGAACTGGAACTGAGTTCGGTCAAGTCTTCGGCGACCAGCGTCACAATAGGTTTTTCGGGTGTCGCCAGCCTTGGCACCGACTTCGAGTACAGCGTCGATGGGGGCGGCACCTGGATCACGGCGCCGACCTCGGTTGTCACGCTGCCTGCCAGCACCTCGAGCACCCCGACCTTCGAAGTCCTGGTCAGGACTCTGGCGGATGCGACCGTGGAGTTCGATGAACTGTTGACACTGGTGGCCACCACCACGGACGACGGCATCGCCAATGCAGCCACGGACGTCACGGCCAGCACCCATATCGTCGAGCCTGTCGTGGCGACGACCACCGAGGACAGCACGGCCACGCTCACCCCGGCAGTGGGATTCACCTACGCCATCGTCGGGCAGGGCGGTCATGGCACCGTGACGGCGGGCGGCGGCGGTACGCTGGTCTATACGCCGGACCCCGATTTTTCCGGACCGGACAGCTTCACGATGAGCAAGACCGACGCGGCCGGCAACGTCACGATGGTCAAGGCCACGGTCAACGTCACCGCGGTGGCCGATACGCCGACCCTCAGCATCGATGTGTCGGCACCGGTCAATGATCCGGCGGCGCCACAGGTCAACTACATCACCAACGGCAGTTTCGAAAGTTATACCGGTGCTACGGGCGGCGGCGGCAACCCGGTACTGCTCTCACCGACGGGCGGCGCCACGCTTGCCGGATGGACGTTCGCCGTGCAGGCCAACCAGGCGCTGGAACTCTGGAACTCCGGCGTCACCGGCATTACGGACGGCCACGCGCTCGACCTGACCAGCTCCGGCAACAAGAAGGTAACCCTGACCCAGATGGTTGCCGGGCTGACCAGCGGCAGCACCTATGTCCTCAGCGCGAACATGGGAATCCCTGCCGGCGGCCAGGGCAAGGTCGATATCGAATGGAACGGCGTGATCGTCGCATCCGTCGGCACCGACACCCCCGGCCAGTTGTCGACCACGCTGAGCAATTTCAGCTTCAACGTGACGGCCGGCGCCACCAATACCTTGCGCCTGCTCAGCGGCAATGCGGCGGGCGACACCGACAGCTACGGCGTCTATGTCGATAACGTCAAACTGGTCCAGCCGGTCCCCGGTACCTACACTTACACGGTGGACGTCAATGCCGCGCTTGCCGACCGCGACGGCAGCGAGGCACTGCAGAACATCGTGATCAGCAGCGCAGACGTCCCGGCAAGCGCGGTGTTGACGCTCGGCGACGGCACTGTCGTCGCCAGAAGCGGCAGCGGACCTTACAGCTGGACCGTGGCGGCCGAAGCCGCAGTTGGGCTGAAACTGACCGTCGATAAGCCGCTCGCGACGGGGTCCTTCAATCTCACCGCAACGGCGGCCAGCGAGGAGGGCAGCAACGCCGCGACGGCCAGCGCCTCGGCGTCGACGGCGGTTGATATGCCGCTCAGCAGCGCGAACGAAGTGCCAGCCATCGGCAATTCGGACGTGATCCTGAGCAACGAGGCCGGCTTCGTCGGCACGGTCACGCAGACGATAGACACCCAGTTCGGCGATGGCACCAATACCTTCTCCTGGGTCTCGGTTGCCGACTCCCTGCCCGACATCTATGCAAATGGCGAGTTGGTAACCTACGTGCTCACGGTCAGTCCCGACGGCCTGACCGGGACCGTCACGGGCAGTACCTCTGCCGGGCCCATTTTCTCACTGGCCATACAGTTGAACCCGGGCGCCGACTCGGACGTCACCTACACGCAATACGCGAGCCTGCTCGGCAGCGAAGTGGTCGGCACCGGCGACAACATGGTCACGGGGGGAGGTAACGGAAGCGACCTCCTGCTCACCTTCGATGCCGGCGGCACGACCTTCGATGCGGTCCTCACGGGCGTGAACTACCTGGACGGCACGACGACAACCATCAATACCAGCAGCAAGTACATCGGTGCCGCCAACAACCTGATGAACCCGGGCGAGCGCGTCACCATGGACTTTGCCAGCGGCCTGACCGGCAACGCCGTTGCCGCCATGCAGATATCGTTCTTCAACTTCGACAGCAGCTCGCAAACGGCGCCGGACGAACTGACGGTCAGCGGCACGACGGTAGACGGCAGCACCTTCAGCTACTACATCACCAATGCCAGCCTCGACGCGAACGGAAACTACACCATCACCGCGCCGGGGGGAGAACTCATCGAGAGCCTGGTGTTCGAATCGGGCAGCCAGAGCTCGTTCAAGCTCGGCATCGAGTCGGTCAGCGCCGTCAAGTACGACGTCAATTTCGATCTGGCGCTGGACTATCAACTGACCGATGCGGATGGCGACAGCGCCAGCGGAACGATCTCCATCACCCTCGACGGCGACAACGCCATCATCGGAACTGCGGGGGACGACGTGCTGCTGGGCGGATCGAGCAACGACAACGTCAGCGGCGGCGACGGCAATGACCTGATCAGCGGCGGCGCAGGCCACGACCTGCTTAGCGGCGGCCTCGGCGCCGACACCTTCGAATGGTCGCTGGCGGACAAGGGCGCCGCCGGCTCGCCGGCGGTGGATACCATCACCGATTTCTCCACGGCCTTGCCGGCGTCGGGCGGCGATGTGCTCGACCTGCGCGATCTGCTGCAAGGCGAGAGCTCCCTGAATCTGGCCAACTTCCTGCACTTTGAGCAGGTGGGCAGCGATACGAAGATCCAGATCAGTTCCAGCGGCGGCTTCAGCGGCGGGTATACCCCGGCGGCGACGGATCAGACGGTTCTGTTGCAGGGGGTCGATCTCATCGGAGCCGGCAATACGGACCAGCAGATCATCAATGACCTGCTGACCAAGGGCAAGCTGATCACCGACTAGGCCCGGGCAATGCCTGAGGAGTGTTCCCTGCCGGCACCGGCGCCGCCCCGCAAGAGTCGGCGCCGGCGACACGGCGAGTCGGGTGCTGTTGCGGCGCCGGCCGCCGTGCTAGTGCAGCAGGCGGGGCCCGCCGGCGTGCAGGGGTTCGGGCGGTGTGCCGGCACCGGGGCTGATGTCAAGGTTGAGCGCCCATTCGGCCGCAACGGCGGCCTGTTGCAGCAACCGCGCCAGCACATGCACCAGTTTTTCGTCCAGATCGAGGTTGATGCCCTGGCCTTCCTGCGGCAGCAGGGTCAGGGTCTGGGTATTGCCCTGCAGGGGCTTGACGGTGACGCGGCCGAGCAGGATCGGTTCTTCGCCCAGCGGATAGATCGATCCTTCGCGATAGGCGCTGCCAAAGTCTGCCTTGCTGAGGGCTTCGCCATGCGCGAGTTCGGCGAGGGTATTGCGTGTCAGTGGGTCGGTCGACTTGCGCGCGCTGAAGTCGTCGGCCATTTTCATCAGCAGGGGCCACAGCAGGGCGAGGTAGCGGCGGGTGACCCAGAAGCGGAATTCGGCCTCGTCGCTGCTGCGGATGCGCAGCAGCAGGCGATCCTGTGCGGCGTCGTAGCTGGCGCTGAATTGCTCCAGTTGCGGGGGTTTGCTCATGGCGGGTGTCCTGTGTTGGCGGCGTTCGCTGCGGCTGCGTTCATGTCATGGAATGCTACCGCATCCGGCATCCCCGTCCGGTTTGCCGGTATCCGTCCGTTGTGCGTCCGCCGGCAGCCGTCAAGACCCAAAAGCCACGGGCAGGCCCGCGCAAGCGCCACAAGTTTCGCGATGGATGGAGTTGGAGGGATTCCCCGCTATAATTTGCTCGATGGAAATGGCATGCGAAAAACCAGAATATTCAGATGGTTGTCAGTACTACGGAACAAGAATAGCGGAATGAAACTGGCGCGCCTGATTCTGTCGGGGCTTGTGTTGCTTTGCCTGCGGGGTGGCGAAGCGCTCGCCGACGCCCATCTGACGCTGAAGGAAGTGGCGCAGAAGGTGGTGCTGACCAATCCGGAAGTGCTGGCGAAATGGCATGCCTTCAAGGCGGCGGGTGGCGATGTCGATGTGGCGCGGGCCGGCTTCTTCCCGCGCGTCGATTACACCGCCGGCGCCGGCAGGGAAAGCCTGAAGCAGCCCGGTGTGCCCGAGCGCGACTACAACCGCACCGGCTACGCGCTGACGCTCAACCAGATGCTGTATGACGGCTTTGCCACGTCGAACGACGTCAAGCGCCTGGACAAGGCGCGCCTGACGCGCTATTTCGAACTGCTCGATGCGGCGGAAGGCGCGGCGCTGGAGGCGGCGCGCGCCTATTACGACGTCATCCGCTATCGCCAGCTGACCCTGCTTGCCGAGGCCAACTACATCGAACATCGCTCCAGCTACGAATTGCTGCTGCGCCGCGCCCAGTCGGGCGCCGGGCGCCGCGTGGACGTGGAGCATGCCGCGGGCCGCCTGGCACTGGCGGAACTGAATCTGAATACCGAGACGGCCAACCTGCACGATGTGATGGCGCGCTACCTGCGCCTGGTCGGCGAGCAGGCGCCGCCGGTGATGTTCGGCCCGGCCCGTCTGGAGCGGGATTATCCTGCCAGCGAACCGGATGCGCTCAAGCTGGCGTTCAAGCAGAATCCCGCACTGCGCGCCGCCGTCGAGAACGTCGAGGCGGCGCAGCATGAACTCGAACTGCGGCGCAGCGCCTTTCATCCCCGGCTCGACCTGCGCCTGCGCAACGATCGCGCCGAAAACGTCGATGGGGCGATGGGCTCGCGCAACAACAACATCGCCGAACTGGTTTTGAACTACAACCTGTTCAACGGCGGTGCGGACGTCGCGCGGCAGACGGTTTTTGCCGAACGCAAGAACCAGGCGCTGGACCTGCGTGACAAGGCCTGCCGCGACATCCGCCAGACCCTGTCGATCGCCTACAACGAAGTGAAGCGGCTGCAGGCACAACGCTCGAGCATCGATCTTCAGGTCAGTGCGATCGAAAAGACGCGCGATGCCTACAAGGCCCAGTTCAACATCGGCCAGCGCTCGCTGCTCGACTTGCTGGATACCGAGAACGAACTGCTCACCGCCCGCCGTACCGCCGTCAATGCCGATGTCGACATCGATCAGGCCTACTTGCGCACCCAGGCCGGAATGGGACGCCTGCTGGAGTTTCTCGGCTTGAAGCGCATCGATGAGCAGGAAGCGCCGGATTCCGGCGAAATGGCGACGATTGTCGAATCCGAAATTTGCCCGCCGGAAGCGCCCAGGAGCTATCTGGTCGATTTCGCCGCCCTGGACGCGCGTGCGCTGGCCATGCTCGATGCAGCCAGGCCGGCGGCCGAGGCGGCGCCACAGCAAGCCGCGCCGCCGGCTGCCCCGGCCATGCCTGCGGCGAAGCCGCAAACACCGCAGGAGATCCTGCAGGAGCGCGTCGCCGCCTGGGCCGCGGCCTGGTCGACCAAGTCTTTCAGCCTCTATGCCGGCTTCTATGCCCCTACCTTCGCGCCCGCCGACGGCTCAAGCCGCGCCAGTTGGGCGAAGCAGCGGGAGCAGCGCCTGGCGACGCCAAAGCGGGTTCAGGTCGAGGTCAGAAACCTGCAGCTGAAGGAAGCCGGCAGCGACATGCTGCTGGCCGAATTCGAGCAGCACTACAGTTCCGACAGTTACAGCGATGTCACGCTCAAGGAACTCAAGTGGGTCAAGGTCGGCGGGCAGTGGCTGATAGAGCGCGAGACGGCGCGACCGGCGGGCTCGGGCATGACTGCCCGGAAAAAGGGCGAAACATGAAGCTCCTGGCCCGGTCGCGGCTGTTTCCCGTCCTGCTCGCGCTGTGGGCCTCGCTGCCGGCGGCGCAGGCGCAGGGCGTGACCGCGCCGACGCTCGACAGGATTCGGGAGCACGGTGCCATCTATGTCGGCCATCGCGAAGCCTCGATCCCGTTTTCTTACATGATCGGCGACGAGGTGGTGGGTTATTCGGCAGATCTGTGCGACCGGATCGTCGGCGCCATCCGCGACAAACTGGGGATCCCGACCCTGAAGGTGGTGCAGGTGCCGGTGACCAGTTTCTCGCGCATGCTGATGCTGATGACAGGCACCATCGATCTCGAGTGCGGTTCGACCACCAACACGAAAATCCGCCAGCAGCGGGTGGCGTTCAGCGTCACGACCTTTGTTTCCAGCGTAAAGACACTGGTGCGCAAGGACGTCGGCATCGACCGGATCGCCGACCTGGCGGGCAAGGTGGTGGTGACGACTTCTGGCACCACGACCGAGCGCCTGGTCAAGACGGTGCTGGCAGCCCGCAACCTTCCGGCGACACGTGCCAAGACCGCGTCGAAGCATGTGGAGTCCTTTTCCATGGTGCTGTCGCGGCAGGCAGATGCCTTTGTACTGGATGAGCCTATCCTGGCGGGATTGCTGGCGAACTCGCCCGACGCCGGCAAGCTGAAACTGCTGGAGGATAGCTTCGGTTTCGAGCCCTATGGCATCGGCATGCGCAGGGACGATCCGGAATTCAAGAAGCTGGTGGATGACACCCTGGTCGGGATGATGAGAAGCGGCGAACTGGAGAAACTCTACGCCAAGTGGTTCATGTCGCCGATTCCGCCCAACAACGTCAATCTGCAGATGCCGATGAGCGACATGCTGCGCGATCTGCTGCGCAACCCCAGCGACAGCGGTATCTAGCGTCGCCGCAGTCCGTGGCGAGGAAGTGGGGCGGTCGAAAGCCGGCGGCCCGGCTGGACCGCAAAAGCGTTTGGCGAAAGGCGGTCACTCCAAGTCGCATGCGCTGGTCAATTCGGTTTGCGCAGCAGCAGCGAAGGGTTGGCCTTGACCTTTTCCGTCAAGCTGCCGACGCTGGTCACGACTTTCTTGACCTGGTCCTCGATGGCGGCGAATTTCTTTACCAGTTGCGGCAGTTCGTCGAGCATGGCATTGAGGCCGGTTTTCTCCGAAGGGATCTCCGGCACCTGATTCTCGGGCGTCACGGCAAGCAGGGTCTGCGCCGCCGGATCGCCACCGTTGAGTTCGATGAAGACCACTCCGGTGATGCCCTTCAGCGTCAGGCTGGCCCGGGTGTCGGTCTTGACCGGCGTTTCCCTGCGCAAGCGCACATCCACTTGCACCAGGCGCGAATTCTCGGGATCGACGGACATCGACTTGACGGTGCCGACATCGATGCCGCGAAATTTCACCGTATCGCCGGCGGTGAGCCCGCTCACGGAATCGGGGAAATGGATGCGGTAAATCACATCGTCATGGCGGCCGCTGCTGCCCAGCCAGACGGCGAACAACGCGGCGGCAATCGAGAAGACGATAATGAACAGCCCCTCGAAGAAGTAGTGCTTGTCAGTTTCCATGGCTGGTTTTCCTTGCTTTCATTGCGCCTTCCGCGCGCGGCCCGTGGAAAAAATCGTGAATCCACGGATGGTCTGACTTCATCAGCTGGTCTGCGGTGTCGACCGTGACGGTCTTGTCGACCAGCACGGCTATGCGGCCGCAGACATTCAACAGGGTGGTGAGGTCATGGGTGACGATGACCACGGTAATGCCGAGAATCCGGTTGAGCTGCAGGATCAGCGCGTCGATGCCGCTGGCGGCGATCGGGTCGAGATCCGACGTGGGTTCGTCGAGAAACAGTATCCGCGGGTCGAGTGCGAGCGCCCGCGCCAGGGCGGCGCGTTTCACCATGCCGCCGGAAAGCGCCGAGGGATACTTGATGCCGGTATCTGCCGGGAGACCGGTGAGCGCCAGTTTCATGGCGGCGATCTGGTCCTGCTGCGCGGTCGGCAGCACGGTATGTTCGCGCATCGGTACCATGATGTTCTGCGCCACGGTGAGCGAGGAAAACAAGGCGCCTTGCTGGAACAGTACGCCGATCAGCGATGCCCGTTCTGTGGCGGCGATCGACTGCACCTGCTTGCCCCTGAGAAGCACCTCGCCGGCATCCGGGCTGTGCAGGCCGGTGAGGGTCTTCAGCAGCACCGACTTGCCCGCGCCCGAGCCGCCGGCGATGCCGATGATTTCGCCGGGCATGACATCAAGGTTGAGCTTGTCATGCACCAGCTGCGTACCGAAGCGATTGACGATGCTCCGCGCGCAGAGGATGGGTTCGTCGTGGGCATGTGACCGGGTCCGGGTATTCACAGGCCGAGCTTTTCAAACAGGATGGAGAAGAAGGCGTCGAGCACGACCACCAAAAAAATCGATTTCACGACGGCACGCGTGGTCTCCCGGCCGACGCTGGCCGCCGAGCCGCTGACCCGCAAGCCGTGCATGCAGCCGATGACGGCAATGAAAAAGGCAAACACCGGCGCCTTGACCAGGCCGACGAACAGATCCTGGCCGTCGACCACCTGCGGCAGTCGTGTCAGGTACTGGGTCGGCGATACGTCAAGCAGGAACTGTGCAATCGCGGCGCCGCCGAGCAGGCCCATGATGTCGGCAAAGAAGGTCAGCAGCGGCAGGGTGATGACCAGCGCGATCACACGCGGCACCACCAGGACCTGCATGGGTTCGATGCCCATCACCTTGAGCGCGTCGACTTCTTCCCGGGTTTCCATGACTCCGATTTCAGCGGTGAAGGCGGAGCCCGACCGGCCGGCGACCATGATGGCCGTGATCAGCACGCCCATTTCGCGCAATACGGACACGGCTACCAGATTGATGGTGTAGTCCTCGCCGCCGAAGGGTCGCAACTGGGCCACGCCCTGGTAGCCGATAACGATCGCGATCATGATGGCCATCAGGCCGATGATGGGCAGCGCATGAATGCCGGTTTCCGTGACGTGCCGCGAGATCGAAGCCGGACGCAGGCTGGCCGGGTGCAGCAATGCACTCAGGGTCCAGCTCGCGGCGCGGCCGACGAACCTGATGATTTCGACCACCTCGTGACCGGTATCGTGCGCGCCACGGCCGAGCTGGATGATCATCTGGCGCCAGCGCGCGGCAGCCTGGACTTTTGGTATCGGTCCGAGATCGAGCCCGTAGATGAGATCGAGCAGCGCGCGGTGTTCGACGCGGACCCCGATGAGCACCACACCCTTGTCGCGCAGGCCGCAGAGGAACAATGCGCCCGGGGTATCCAGGCTGTCGAGCAGAGCCGTATCGAGCTGGCGCGACGGCCCCGGCGTCGACCACCCTTTCAGGGCACGCTCGGCGGCGATCAGCGTCGAGATCTCAAGCGCGCCTTCCAGCGCGCGGCGATCGCCCGTGCCGCTGACGACAAGCCGTGGCTGGAGGGGAATGGCGGAAGCTTGCTGCTGGTCGGCAGGCGCACGGGTCACGATGTGTTCAAGGCTCCACGATCTGGGAATTGGCGGAATAATCCGAATTCGATATTTCCCGCAGCGGCAAGATTTATCGAATGATTTTTCAAGCCTATTGGACGCGCTGCACAAACTCGGTGCGCCAACGAACACACCAGGCTCCAAGCAGGCGGCGGAAATTGGCCCGGCGTGGACCGGTGGCGGGCCTCGCCATGTTGCCCGGTACCCGCGCTTGCCGCGGCGGGCTCTGCGTGCGGTAACGAACGGTTTGCTGTCGCGCTTCATGGGATCGTCGGGATGTTCGACCCTGCGAACATTCCCCGAAAGATCCCGCCATGTTTGTGCAACTGTTTGGCAATTTGCAGCAGGACTGAGGCATCGACGATGTTGCCCGCCAGACTTGCCCTATTGCTTGCCGCCACGGCAAGCCTCGGCATCGCCGGCTGTGCGACGGTTTCGAGCGAGAATCGTGCGCGATTGATCGACAATCCGCTGGCGTCGGCCCATGCCGATATCGGCTTCACCATAACTACCGGTGCCCGGGGAAGCGCGCCCTGCGACGAAGGTGTCATTTGTCCGGGGGCGTCGGCCAGCGCGGAGGCAGTTCGTTTTGCCCGGCAGGTGCAGCGCCTTGCCGGTGTCCTGCAAAAAGGTGCCCAGGACCTGTATCCGGATCTGCAGCAGCGGGCCCCGGGACTGCCCGCCGGCCGCTTCGATGTCTATGTCGTCGACGCCAATGAGCAGGGCAGTGCTTCCAGCCCCAATGGAAGAATCGCCCTGAATTCCGTACTCGGCACCCAGCGCCCCTACGACGACTGGGTGGCTTTCGTCATCGCCCGCGAAATGGGCCATGTGATCGGGCGCCACCACGAAGAGAACTCCATGGCCAGCATGGCGACTTCAACGCTCATGAACATTCTTGTTCCCGGCAGCGGCTTGCTGAAGATGCTGCTATCCGCCGGCGGCTCGGCGATCGCCGGCAGAAGCCAGCGCGGCTCGCAGGCGCTGGAAGCCGATGCCATCGCCCGCGACCTGCTCGAAGCGGCGGGCTTCCGCCTGCGCGACATCTCGCTGACCCTGCTGATCGATCCCCTGGTGCTCGATCAGAGTGCATGGTCAGGCGACTTCAGGAGGTCCTCGGATAATTTCCTTGCCCACGTTCGCAAGACGGAGTCCGTCGTCGTCGCCGCAGCGAGGTAGCGGGCCCACAGCGGACCAGGAGTCCGTCATCTGGTGTGTGGGCTGGCCGATAAATCAAACCTCTTCCGGCATATGTGTGCCAACGCACAGGACTTGAACTTTGCCTGGGATAGTCTGCTGCCAGAGGCCGCGGCCGGCCCCAGCATCTTTCAACAGCAAGGAAAATCATCATGTCCAAGCAAGACGCCTACATCGCAAAGATGAAACTTCAGCTCGACGAGTTGAACGTAAAAATGCACGACCTGGAAGCCAGGGCACAGGAGGCGAAAGCCGACGTGCGCGACAAGTACCGGGAAGAAACGAAGAAGCTGCGCCACCAATCCAGGCTGGCGGTCGCCAAACTGGATGAAATCAAGGCCGCCGGTGAAAATACATGGGAAGCCATGGTCGCCGAAATGGAAAAAATACGCGACGCATTTACCCATTCCTTCCACTACTTCAAGTCTCAGCTGTAAGCAGCCCGGTTCATAAGCGTCGCTACGGCATCAAACTGCACCGCCGGCATTTTCAATCCTGTCTTGTCGGTGGTGCGCTTGAGGCCGCCCTGGCGGGCAACGAAATCCGCATGTCACACCCGCATGTCACACTTGTATGTGCGTTAGCGCACAGAGTTGCGAGAGGTCAGTTGTCACCATGGAACATCAGGCCGAAATCCAAGCTTTGACTCAAAACCGGCGTATCGCTGCCTGCAGGCATGGCTGGACGCCTTTCTTGTGGGATGAGCGTATAAACGGTTGAGTGTTTTTTGGCACCTGCGGTCGCGCGACCCGTCAGACCCGTTCGCGCCCAAGTGAGGTTGTCCATGTCCGCAACAATATTGAATCCGCCATCCGCAGCAGCGATGCTGGCAGGGTGCAGGGTGGGGGTTCCATGAATGCCAATCGCAACCTGGCTGCGGGCTTTGTCGGCGCGGTTCTGCTGGCCGTGCTGGTGGTGGTGGCATCGCTCTGGAGTTTCAGGCAGTTCGATGAGGCCGTAGCGGTGCGCCTGCATACCTCCGCCGTCTTGAACAAGGCGGACGACTTGATGTCGGCATTGGTCGACGCCGAAACCGGTCAGCGCGGCTATCTGCTGACGGGCGATGAAGCCTTTCTGGCGCCGTATCTGGCGGTGCGTGACAGGATGTCTGCCTCGCTGAAGGAATTGCGTACCCTCACCCTGCTCGACGCGGCCCAGAAGCACCTGGACACCATGGCTCCCCTGCTGGATGCCGAAATGGCGAATCTGGCGCGTAACATCGAGTTGCGTCGCAACGATGAGTTGCCCGCCGCGCTGACGAACGTACGCAGCGGTCAGGGCAAGCAGTTGATGGATGCGATCCGCATCGAGATGGCGGGCGTCGTCCAGCTGGAGGAAGGCCTTCTGGTGCAACGCGAAGCCGAGTTCCAGGCGACCATGCGCCAGTTGCTGGGCGTCATCCTATTCACCAGTTTCCTTGCGCTGCTGGCGGCGCTGTCCTTCGTCTATTTCCTCTTTCGGGAAAGACAGCAGCGGCTCAAGGATGCCGTCCATCTCGAAACGGCGCATCTGCTTGAAGTTCAGCAGAAGACCAGCACCCAATTGGCGTGGGCCAACCTTACCTTGCGCGACAGCGAGGAACAGCTTGCCGTGACGCTCAATTCGATCGGCGATGCGGTGATCGCGACCGACGCCGAGGCGAAGGTGGTGCGCCTGAATCCCGTGGCCGAAGAACTCACCGGCTGGACGCAGGCGGAGGCGGCCGGCCGTCCGGTACAGGAAGTCTTCAACATCATCAGCCAGGAAACCCGCGAACCTGCCGTCATTCCGGTCATCGCCACCCTGGCACATGGCACGGTACAGGGGCTGGCCAACCACACCGTGCTGATTGCACGCGACGGCAGCGAGTGCGCCATCGCCGACAGTTGCGCGCCGATTCGCGACCGTAGCGACCGGGTGGTCGGCGCCGTGCTGGTGTTTCGCAACGTCAGCAAGGAATACGCCGTGCAGCAGGCCTTGCGCGACAGTGCCGCGCTGGTCGAGACGATACTCAATACCGTGGTCGATGGCATCGTCACCATCCATGCCCGCGGCGGCATGGTCGAGACCATGAACCCGTCCGCAGAGCGAATGTTCGGCTATGCCGCGGCGGAACTCGCCGGAAAGAACGTCAGCCTGCTGATACCCGAGCTGGATCGCGACCAGCGTGAAGGCTCCCTCGAATATTACAGTCCGAGCGACGAGGCGCGGGCCAGCGGCCTCGGCCGCGAGGTCCTCGGTCGGCGCAAGGATGGCAGCGTATTCCCGTTGGAGATTGCGGTGAGCGAGATGTGGCTGGGCGGCCAGCGCTACTTTACGGGAATTTTGCGGGACATCACCACGCGCAAGCAGGCCGAAGACGCCCTGCTCAAGGCCGGCGCCCTGCAGAGCGCGATTTTCAACAGTGCCAACTTCTCCAGCATCGCCACCGACGCCAGGGGCGTGATCCAGATCTTCAACGTCGGCGCCGAGCGCATGCTGGGCTACACGGCGGCCGAAGTGATGAACAAGATCACGCCGGCCGACATCTCCGATCCGCAGGAAGTCATCGCCCGCGCCGCCGCCTTGAGCCTGGAACTGGGCACCCCGATCACCCCCGGTTTCGAAGCCCTGGTGTTCAAGGCCTCGCGCGGCATCGAGGATATCTACGAGCTGACCTACATCCGCAAGGACGGTAGCCGCTTCCCGGCCGTCGTCTCGGTCACGGCGTTGCGCGACGACCAGGACGCCATCATCGGCTACCTGCTGATCGGCACCGACAACACGGCGCGAAAACAGGTCGAGGCAGAACGAAGCCGGCTCGATCAGGCGCTGCAGGATCGTAACGTTGAACTCGAAAGCGCCCGCTTTGTCGCGGAAAGGGCCAATCTGGCGAAGTCGGATTTTCTGTCCAGCATGAGCCATGAATTGCGCACGCCGCTCAATGCCATTCTGGGTTTTACCCAGCTCATGGAATCCGGCACGCCGCCGCCGACACCGTCCCAGCAGCGCAATCTGGAGCAGATTCTCAAGGCGGGCTGGTACCTGCTCGAGCTGATCAACGAGATCCTCGATCTGGCATTGATCGAGTCGGGCAAGGCGACGATGTCGCACGAGCCGGTCTCGCTGCTCGAGGTCATGCGCGAGTGCCGGGCCATGGTCGAGCCGCAGGCTCACAAGCGCGGTATCGGCATGAGCTTTCCGCACTTCGACTTTCCCTGCTTTGTCAGCGCCGACCGGACCCGCGTCAAGCAGGTTCTGATCAACCTGCTGTACAACGCCATCAAGTACAACAGACCGGAAGGCAAGGTCGCTGTCGAGTATGCGCTGAGTCCGCCCAATGCAATTCGCATCAGCGTGCGGGATACCGGTGCCGGTCTGGCGGCAGAGCAACTGGCGCAGCTGTTCCAGCCGTTCAATCGCCTCGGCAAGGAGTCCAGTTCGGAGGAGGGCACCGGCATCGGCCTGGTGGTCACCAAGCGCCTGGTGGAACTGATGGGTGGCACCATAGGCGTGGATAGCATCGTCGGCGAGGGCAGCGTGTTCTGGTTCGAACTGAGCCTGACCACGGCGCCGCTGCTGTCGATTCAGGAGGCTGACCATGGCGCGCTGCTACCGCCGGAAGTGCCTGATGGCACACCCTTGCGCACGGTGTTGTATGTGGAGGACAATCCGGCCAATCTGGAACTGGTCGAGCAACTCATCACGCGTCGTCCCGACCTGCGCCTGATCTCGGCGGCGGACGGCAATCTCGGCGTCGAATTCGCCCGCAGCTATCTGCCGGAGGTGATCCTGATGGACATCAACCTGCCCGGCATCAGCGGGCTCGAGGCCATGCAGATATTGCTCGCCGACCCGACGACGGCGCATATCCCGATCATCGCATTGAGCGCCAATGCAGTGCCGCGCGATATCGAGAAGGCGCTGCAGTCAGGATTTTTCAACTATCTTACCAAGCCGATCAAGGTCAATCAGTTCATGGATGCGCTCGACGCGGCACTGAAAATTTCGCAAACCGCAGCGGCGGGCATCGCCATAAGGGAACCCGTATGAAACTCTCCGAATCCGACATTCTCAACGCCGGCATCCTGGTCGTCGATGATCAGGAGTCCAACGTCAGCCTGCTGCTGCGACTGCTGACCGAGGCCGGCTATACCCGCGTTTCCTCGACCATGAATCCGGAGGAAGTCTGCGCGTTGCATCGCAAGCATGGCTACGACCTGATCCTGCTCGACCTGCAGATGCCGGTCATGGATGGCTTCCAGGTCATGGAGGCGCTGAAGACCAGCACCACCGACAGCTATCTGCCGGTCCTGGTGATTACCGCCCAGCCCGGCCACAAGCTGCGCGCCTTGCACGCCGGCGCCAGGGATTTCGTCAGCAAGCCCTTCAATCTGCTCGAGGTCACGACACGCATCCACAACATGCTGGAAGTGCGGCTGCTGTACAGGAAGCTGGAGAATTACAACAAGGAGCTGGAGCAGACGGTGCTGGAACGCACCGCCGAACTGCGCGAAAGCGAAGCCCGTTATCGCAGCCTGACCGAACTGGCTTCCGACTGGTACTGGGAGCAGGACGAGAACGGCAACTTCACCAAAGTGTCGGGTCCGGTGCTGGAAATGCTCGGCATCCAGGTCAGCCCCCTGCAGGGCGAGACGCCGGCGGTGGGCGACGTCCGGACGGACGGCTGGAACGAAGCAGAGCGGAAGGTATTGCAGGAAGCCATTGCCGCGCGCCAGCCCTTCCTCGACCTGGTCTTCAGCCGCTGCAATCCCAACGGTTCGCAACAGAAATTCCAGGTCAGCGGCGAGCCGATGTTCAACAAGGCACTGCGCTTCATCGGTTACCGCGGCATCGGCATCGAGCTCACCACGCGGGAGGGCGGCCATGCCGGCAACGCCTAACCCGAGCCAGAACCACCTGCTCGCCGCACTGCCGACGGCGGAATTCGAGCTGCTGGCGCCGCACCTGGAACTGGTCTCGCTGCGTCTCGGCGACATGCTCTACGAGCCCGACCGGCAATTGCAGCATGCCTATTTCCCCACCACGGCGATTGTCTCCCTGCTGCATGTCATGGAGTCCGGCGCCTCGGCCGAATCGGCGGGCGTCGGCAATGAAGGCGTGGTCGGAATTTCGCTGTTCATGGGCGGCGACACCACCACCAGTTCGGCCGTGGTGCAGACTGCCGGCCAGGCCTACCGGCTGGAGCGCCGCCGGCTGAAGCAGGAGTTCGATCGTGCCGGCCTGCTGCAGCGCCTGCTGCTGCGCTACACCCAGGCGCTGATGACCCAGATGTCGCAGACCGCCGCCTGCAACCGGCACCATTCGGTGGAGCAGCAGTTATGTCGCTGGCTGTTGCTGACCCAGGATCGCGTGTCCACGCGCGAACTGGTCATCACCCAGGAATTGATCGCCGGCATGCTCGGCGTGCGCCGCGAAGGCGTCACGGAAGCGGCCGGAAACCTGCAGCGTGCCGGCTTCATCAGTTATCGCCGCGGCCACATCTCGGTGCTGGATCGCGCCGGCCTGGAGACCCATGCCTGCGAGTGCTACGCCCTGGTCAAGCGGGAAATCGCCCGCCTGCTGTCCGACGTGCAGTACCGGCAGGATGACGTGCCGCCAGCCGCAGCCGACAAGCCCCTGCGTTCAGGCGGTTCGCCCGGCCCCGGGCAGCGCCTTGCTCACTGACATGAATGCCGGCGGCAGAGGCGACGTGGTCTGCCGGTGAGCGGCAAAATAGTCGGCGCTGGCGGCGCGGCGATAATTGCAAGTGGAATCCGAATGACTTAAGGTCAAACGATAGGCGACAACTTCACCCGTGATCGGCAAGGGAGACACATGGCCCGAAAAGCGCAAGCAAGCAAACCCGATGCCCCCGCCGCCAGGCGTCGCGTGACGAAGGCGGCGGCTGCGCCGGCGACGCCGGCACCGGCAGCGGATGCACCGGGCAGCCCGCGCGCGCCGCGTCCCTTCCCCATCGTCGCCATCGGCGCCTCGGCGGGAGGACTCGAAGCCCTGGAGCAGTTCCTCGGTCATGTGCCGGCCGACGGCGGCATGGCCTGCGTAGTCATCCAGCATCTCGATCCCCACCACAAGGGCATGATGCCCGAGTTGCTGCAACGGGCCACGGCGATGGCGGTGGCGCAGGCGAAGAACCGCATGAAGGTCAAGCCCGGCTGCGTCTATGTGATTCCGCCCAACTGGGACCTGTCCATCCTCCACGACACGCTGTACCTGCTCGAACCGGTGGCGGCCCGCGGCCTGCGCTTGCCGATCGATTCCTTCTTCCGCGCGCTCGCCGCCGACCGCCACGACGATGCCATCGGCGTCATTCTCTCCGGCATGGGTTCCGACGGTGCCCTGGGCTTGCGCGCGATCAAGGAGCAGGGTGGCCTGGTGGTGGCGCAGGATCCGGCTTCGGCCAAGTTCGCCGGCATGCCGCAAAGCGCCATCGACACCGGCCAGGTCGACATCGTCGCCGCGGCGGCGGAACTGCCGCTGCGCATCAACGACTATCTGCGTCATGCACCGCGCGGCGTGCCCGGAGCGTCCCCGGCCGTAGCGGAGACGGCGGCGCAGAAGAGCGCCTTCGACAAGATCTGCATTCTGCTGCGCGAGCGCACCGGCAACGATTTTTCGCTCTACAAGAAGAGCACCGTGTATCGCCGCGTCGAGCGCCGCATGGGCCTGCACCAGATCGACCGCATTGCCCACTACGTCCAGTACCTGCGCGAGAACCCGCAGGAAGTCGACCTGCTGTTCAAGGAACTGCTGATCGGCGTCACCAGCTTCTTCCGCGATCCGGCGGTGTGGGACGCGCTGCAGTCACAGGTCTTGCCGGCACTGCTGGCCGCCTGCCCGGAGGGCGCCAGCCTGCGCGCCTGGGTGGCGGGTTGTTCCACCGGCGAAGAGGCCTATTCCCTGGCCATGGCCTTTCGCGAAGTGCAGCAAAGGCTGAAGCCGGCCGGCCGCCAGTCGCTGCAGATTTTCGCCACCGACCTCGATCCGGATGCGATCGCGAAAGGGCGGCGGGCCATTTATCCAAAAAATATCGTTGCCGACGTTTCGGCCGAGCGCCTCAAGCGCTTTTTTGTCGAAGAGGAGGGCGGCTACCGGGTCGGCAAGGAGATACGCGAAACGGTGGTGTTCGCCACGCAGAATGCCATCATGGATCCGCCCTTCACCAACCTCGACATCCTCACCTGCCGCAATCTGCTGATCTACCTCGGCCCCGAACTGCAGGGCAAACTGCTGCCGCTGTTCCACTACAGCCTCAAGCCGGGCGGCATTCTGCTGTTGGGCAGCGCCGAGTCCATCGGCAACTACGGCGAACTGTTCGAGCCGATCGAAAGCGCGGCGCGGCTGTTCCGCCGGCGCAGCAGTTCCCTGCGCGTTGCCGACCTTGAATTTCCCGGTCGTCAGGCGCCGCGAAGAGCCGCGCCTGGCCACCTGGCGGCCCATGAGCCCGGCAGTGCCAACCTGCAGACCCTTGCCGACCAGGTCCTGCTGCAGCAGTTTTCGCCGGCGGCGGTGCTGGTGACCGCGGCCGGCGATGTGCTCTATGTCAGTGGCCGAACCGGCAAATACCTGGAACCGGCCGCCGGCAAGGCGAACTGGAACATTCATGCCATGGCGCGTGAAGGCCTGCGCGAGGAACTGGCCCTGGCCCTGCCCCGAGCGCTGCGCAGCGGCGAGCCGGTGGTCTGCCGCCAGCTTCGCATCGGCAGCGACGGCGGCACGCAAATCGTGGACCTCAGCGTCCAGCCCCTCGATAAGCCGGCGGCCCTGCGCGGCATGGTAATGGTGGTGTTTGCCGACGTCGATGCGCCGCCGGTCGGCGTCATCGCCGCCGGCAAGGCGGCATCACGGCGCAGCCCGCGCATCAGGGAACTGGAGCAGGCCCTGGAGCATGCGCGGCAGGAAGTGCAGGCCTTGCGCGAGGAAATGCAGACCACGCAGGAAGAACTCAAATCGTCCAACGAGGAAATGCAATCGACCAATGAGGAACTGCAGTCGACCAACGAGGAACTGACCACCTCCAAGGAGGAAATGCAGTCGCTCAACGAGGAACTGCAGACAGTGAATGTCGAACTGCAATCCAAGGTGGATGATCTGTCGCTGGCCAGCAACGACATGGAGAACCTGCTCAACAGCACCGACATGGCCACCGTCTTCCTCGACAAGGCGCTGCACCTGCGGCGCTTCACCAACCAGGCGACACGGATCTTCCGCCTGATTGCCGGCGACGTCGGTCGGCCGCTGTCGGACATTGCCTTCGACCTTGACTATTCCGACCTGGCAAAGGATGCCGAAGAAGTGCTGCGTACCCTGGCGTTCTGCGAGCGGGAGATCGCGGCCAGCAGCGGGCGCTGGTTCCAGGTCAAGATCATGCCCTATCGCACCATGGAAAACGTCATCGATGGCGTCGTCATCACCTTCAACGACATCAGCCGGGCCAAGAATCTGGAAGCGCAACTGCGGGTGGATGTCGGCAAGGCAAAGGACGTGCCGTGAGAAAGCAGGACGAGGCCGCCGCTCTGCGCGATGCTGCCGAAGCGCGCCTGAAAGCAGCGCCCGCGCTGCGTCCGGATTCCTGCCCGCCGGGGGCAGCAGCGGGAGCCGATGGCGACCTGCAGCGCCTGGTGCACGAACTGCAGGTGCACAAGATCGAGCTGGAACTGCAAAACGAGACCCTGCGCCAGGCGCAGATCGCGCTCGAGGAGTCGCGCGACCGCTATGCCGATCTCTATGAGTTCGCGCCCGTCGGTTACCTCACCCTTTCCGCCGAAGGCAGGATTGTCGACATCAATCTTTCCGGCACCACGATACTGGGCATGGAGCGCGGCAAGCTGCTGCAGCGCAGTTTCGAGCGTTTCATCGCCGCCGAGGACACGGCGCGCTGGCGCCAGTCTCTGGCCAGTGTGCTGCAACAGGAAGAAAAGCTGGAAAGCGAGCTCGTCCTGCAGCGCGGCGACGGCAGGCGCTTCAATATCCGCCTGCACTGCCTGCGCATACTCAGGGAAGGGCAGGCGCCGGCGGTGCGGGTGGTGCTGACCGACATCAGCCGGTTGAAAACGGCAGAGCACGAGTTGCACCAGGCGCAGCGCATCGCCCGCATCGGCAACTGGTACTGGGATGCCGCGACCGACGCCATGTCGGCATCCGATGAACTGTGCCGGATCTTCGGGCGGGACACGATGCCACCACTGGCGGCGCAGTGCGGAACCCTGTATTCCGCCGAGACCTGGCAGCAACTCGACAACGCGGTGCGCGAGGCTGTGCGCAGCGGGATGGGTTTCGACCTCGAACTGCCGGCCCTGAGGGACGATGGCGCGCCATTCTGGATCAACATCCGCTCCGATCCGGTGCGCGATGCCAGCGGCAAGGTGGCGGGCCTGCGCGGCACCCTGCAGGACATCAGCGTGCGCAAACAGGCGGAGCTGGATCTGCGCCTCTCCAGGCAACTGCTCGAGCTCACGATGCAAATGAGCCACACCGGCGGCTGGGACCTTGACCTGGTCGATCACAGCTCGCACCGAACGCGCGGGCACGATCGCATCTTCGGTTACGAAGCGCCGCTGTCGGCCTGGAGTTACGAAATTTTCCTCGACCACGTGCTGGCCGAGGATCGTGCCGAGGTGGACAGGCTGTTTCGCCAGGCTCTTGCCACCCAGGGCGACTGGAACTTCGAGTGCCGCATCCTGCGCCACGATGGTGAAGTGCGCTGGATCCTCGCCGCCGGCGGGCACCAGGCGGACGACAAGGGGCGGGTACGGCGCATGTCCGGCATCGTGCGCGACATCACCGAGGCCAAACGCCAGGATCAGGCGCTGCAGGAAAAGAATCTCGAACTGGAACGCGCCCGGTCCGTGGCGGAAAAGGCCAATCTGGCGAAGTCGGAATTCCTGTCGAGCATGAGCCATGAACTGCGCACGCCGCTCAATTCCATCCTCGGCTTTGCCCAGCTCATGGAATCCTCCACGCCGCCGCCGACGGCTGCCCAGCAGCGCGATCTCGAACGGATACTCAATGCCGGCTGGTACCTGCTGGAACTGATCAACGAAATCCTCGATCTGTCGCTGATCGAGTCGGGCAAGGCCATGTTGACACTGGAGCCGGTGCCGATGAACGACGTCATGCTCGAGTGCCGCGCCATGGTCGAGCCGCAGGCAGTGCAGCGCGGCATCACGCTGACGTTTCCGCAATGCAGGCTGCAATGCTGCATCCTTGCCGACCGGATCCGGGTCAAGCAGGTCCTGATCAACCTCGTGTTCAACGCCGTCAAGTACAACCGGGCCGCAGGCAGGGTGGATGTGGAGTGCAGTTCGCAGCTGCCGGATTGCATCCGCATCAGCATCCGCGATACCGGCGAGGGCATGCAGCCGGAGCAGATGGGGCAGCTGTTCCAGTCCTTCAATCGCCTGGGCAAGGAACGCGGCGCGGAGGAGGGAACCGGTATCGGCCTGGTGGTGAGCAAGCGCCTGGTGGAACTGATGGGGGGACGCATCGGCGTGGAAAGCACGGTCGGCGTCGGCAGCGTGTTCTGGATCGAATTGCCGCGGGTGAGCGCACCGCCCGCGGCCGAGCCGTCAGCCCGTCCTGTAGTGTCGGCGCCGCAGCATCTGTTGCCAGGCACGCCAGTGCGCACCGTGCTGTGCGTGGAAGACAATCCGGCCAATCTGGAGCTGGTCGAGCAACTGGTCGCGCGCCGGCCCGATCTTCGCCTGCTGACCGCGGCCGACGGCAAGCTCGGCATCGAGTTTGCGCTTGCCTATCAGCCGCAGGTGATCCTGATGGATGTCAGCCTGCCCGACATGAGCGGGCTGGAAGTCATGCAAATCCTGCGCGCCGACCCGTCGACGGCGCATATCCCGATCATCGCGTTGAGCGCCAATGCCATACCCGGCGATGTGGCGAAAGGCATGAAAGCCGGTTTTTACCGGTATATCACCAAGCCCATCCGGATCGACGAATTCATGGCTGCGCTGGAATTGGCATTGCGGTTCTCGGCAATGCCGGCGAACTGTCCGACCCAAGAGACCGGATAGCCGCGTGTGCGCCGTATCGCCGGCGCCGTCCGCAAGGGATACCGCCCCCGGCTCTGCCGGAGGCATAACTTTTGCGGTGGCAAGGAAAGTCCGGTTCCTGCCGCCGCCAAGTGTGTGTTGCCGCACAGACCATGCAAATGGTATCGGCAATCCTGTCAGTTCAACGCAGGAGGTGACACATGCCCACAATCCATCCGGAACAGACCTTCGACGACGAGGCCGAATGCATCCCGCTCTGGTCAAGACCGGCTCCAGGTCTCGGCCAGAAGTCCTTCGTTTATCCCGCACCGGCAGGTCTTGAACGGCGACGAGCCTCGCCGCGCCCGTCGCGGCAGCAGGCGCGGGTGGTCGACAAGCTATCTGCGGCGCCCGGCCTGACGCCCACGCAGTGGCTGGCGCAGTGGTGTTGTCTGGAAGAACAGACATGAAGCCCGTTCCGGCGTCCGTTGTCCATTCGACTGCCAAGACGCCGACAGGGATTGCCGGATTCGATGAAATAACCGGCGGCGGACTGCCGCGCGGCCGCACTACCCTGCTGGTAGGCGGGCCGGGTTCGGGCAAGACGATTCTGGCCCTGCAATTCCTGGTGCATGGCGCGCAGGTATGCAAGGAACCCGGAATATTCGTCGCCTTCGAGGAATCCTCGACGCGCATCGTGGCCAATGCCGAGAGCTTTGGCTGGAATCTCGCCGCCCTGCAAAAGAAGAGGCTGCATTTTGTCGATGCGCAGCCGAAGTCCGATCTGGTCCAGGCAGGGGATTTCGACGTCGGCGGGTTGCTGGCGGTGCTCGAGGCGCAGACGCGTGCGACCGGGGCGAAGCGCATCGTGATCGACGCGCTCGATGTTGTCCTGGCGCTGCTGCCCGACGAGGCAGCAAAGAGGCGCGAGATCTACCGCTTGCACGAGTGGCTTCTGGCGCGTGAACTGACCGGTCTCATCACCGCCAAGGCGGGCGGGAACGAGACGCTGGCCATGATCGATCAGCCCTTCGGCTTCATGCAGTTCATGGTGGACTGCGCCGTGATGCTGAACCACAGCGTGGTGCTGGGTGTCTCGCAACGCAGTCTGCGCGTGCAGAAGTACCGCGGCTCGGGCTTCGATGAAAATGAATCGGCCTTCCTTATCGGCAACAACGGCTTCGAGGTCGCCGTCGCCCACACGCTGAGCCGCGTCGACGTCAAGGTCAGCGACGAACGTGTTTCCAGCGGTGTCGAGCGTCTCGATACCATGCTCGGTGGTGGCTATTACCGCGGTGCCAGCATTCTGATCACCGGTTTTTCCGGTACGGCCAAGACCACCCTGAGCGGTGCATTTGCCGAGGCGGCCTGCCAGCGCGGCGAACGCACCATGTTCGTCTGCTTCGATACGAACAGTACCGAGGTGATCCGCAACCTGCGCTCCGTAGGCATCCGGCTTGATCGCTACGTCAAGAACGGCTGCCTGCGCATGATTTCGGCGCGTGCCATCACCGGCAGTGCCGAGACCTACCTGGTGCGCATCAAGGCGCTGGCAAAGGAACATGGCGCCCGTTGCGTGGTGATCGATCCGGTATCCGCGTGGTCCAAATCCGGCAATGACCTGAGTACGCAGAGCGTGGCGGACCGCCTGATCGACTGGTCCAAGGGCGCCGGCACCACCCTGGTCTGCACCAGCCTGCTCGACGAGATGTCCGGCCAGGGGGAGGGCGGCTCGCAGTTGCAGATATCGGCGCTGGTGGATACCTGGATCCATCTCAATTACCTGATTCAGGCCGGCGAGCGCAACCGCGGCCTGTCCATCGTCAAGTCGCGCGGCACCACGCATTCGAACCAGGTGCGGGAACTGATCCTTAGCGACGCGGGGGTGACACTGGCCGATACCTACACGGCCGGCGGCGAGGTACTGATGGGCACGCTGCGCTGGCAAAAGGAACGCGCCGAACGTGTCGCCACGGAGGCCACCGAGGCCGCCGCGAAGCTCAAGCACATCAGGCTCGATGCCGAGGAGGCCGAGCTCGAGGTGCGCGTCAAGTCGCTGCAGACGGAACTCGTCGCCAAGCAGGCGGAAAAGGCCTTGCTGGTACGTTCCACGCGGAGCCAGGAAGGGGAATTGTCGCGCGACCGCGACCAGATGAAGGAGTTGCGCGGCGCCGACGCGACGATCGAAGCAGGCAAGGCGGCACTTCCATGAGCCGGCGTGTGATGTTTCGGTTCCGCCTGTATGTCGCCGGCGAGGCACCGAATTCGACGCAGGCCATCGCCAACCTTGGCGCAATTTGCCGGGCACATCTGACCGGTCGCTACGAAATCGAAGTCATCGATGTGTTCCGCGAGCCGAAGCGTGCACTGGCGGAAAGTATCTTCATGACGCCGACCCTGGTGGTCCGCACGCCACCTCCCGTGCGCAGAATCGTCGGCACCCTGAGCCAGACGCAGACGGTGTTGCTGGCCCTGGGTCTGGCCGAAATCGCGGCATGAAACCGGCCAGGCTTCCGTCTGCGCCGGGCACGGAAGAGGAAATTGCCGCGCTGATCGAAATCCTGCACTCGACCGGGCAGCGTCTGGAGGAACTGACGGCCGGCGAGGTGGATGGCGTGGCCGATCGCGACGGCCGGACATTTCTGCTGCGCCACGCCCAGGAACAGTTGCGTGACAGCGAGGCCGCCAAGCAGGCTTCCATTCTCGACGCGCTGCCCGCGCACGTCGCCCTGCTCGATACCTGGGGAACCATCATCTCGGTGAACCGGGGGTGGCGAGCGTTTGCCAGCGCGAATGCGCTGCAGGGTCCGCAATACGCGATCGGCGTCAACTACCTCGACATCTGCGACAGCGTGCGGGGAGGCGACGCCGCCGAGGCGCGGCAGGCTGCCGCGGGCATTCGTGCAGTGCTGGCCGGAACGGCACACGATTTCTCGGCCGAGTATCCCTGCCATTCGCCGACGCAACAGCGCTGGTTCCTGATGACGGTGACACCGCTCGCTCCTTCGCATTCGACAGGCGCCGTCGTCATGCACCTGGACATGACCAGCACACGGCTGGCGGACGAGAGTCGACGCAACGCCGAGCTTAAATTCCGGCAAATGGCGGAAAGCATTCGCGACGTGTTCTTTCTCATGGATGCGGCCAGCGAACGCATGGTGTACGTCAGCCCGGCCTACGCCGAGATCTGGGGTCGCAGCTGCGCCAGCCTGCACGCCGATCCGGAATCGTGGGCGGCGGCTATCCACCCGGATGATCGGGCAGCCGCCGACGCGGATTACCGCAAGGGAATATCGACCGGGAAATTCGAAAGCGAGTACCGGATTTTGCGTCCCGGCGGCGCGATCCGCTGGATCGAGGCGAGGGGCTTTCCGGTCCGCGACGCCGCCGGCAAGCTGGTGCGCATCGCTGGCATCGCCACTGACATCAGCGAACGCAGGCAGGCGGAGGACGCGCTCCGGGAGTCGAAGGATTTGCTCCAGCTCGTGGTGGAACATGTGCCATCGCGCATATTCTGGAAGGATCGCGATTTGCGCTATATGGGCTGCAACACGCGTTTCGCCAGGGATGCCGGCCTGTCCACGCCCGAGGAACTGAGCGGCAAGACCGATTTTGAAATGGGCTGGAAGGATCAGGCGGAGTTGTACCGCGCCGATGACAAGGCTGTGTTGACTGCGGGTGCCCCGAGGCTGGATATCGAAGAGCCGCAGACGACGCCGGACGGAAACACGATCTGGCTGCGCACGTCCAAGGTGCCGCTGCGGAACAAGGATGACCGGATCATCGGCATCCTGGGTCTCTACCAGGACGTCACGGCACGCCGACGGGCGGAGCAGGATCTACGCGAGAGCGAGCGTCGTTTCAGCGACGTGCTGGCGAATGTCGAACTGATTTCAGTGATGCTTGACACCGATGCGCGAATTACCTATTGCAACGACTACATGTTGCGGCTGTCCGGTTGGACAGCGGAAGAAGTCATCGGCGGGAACTGGTTCGATCTTTTCGTGCCGCCAGAAAACGTCGAATTGAAAGCTTCATTCTTTCCCGCGTTGTTGGCCGATCGGCCCGAAGTACGCCATCACGATAACGAAATCCTTACCCGCTTGGGCGAACGTCGGCTGATCCGCTGGAACAATTCGGTGCTGCGCTCGGCAAATGGTGATGTGACCGGAATCGCCAGCATCGGTGAAGACATCACCCAGCAGCGTCGGGCGGAGGCCGGAATCCTGCGCCTGAATCGCGTGTATGCGGTGCAAAGCGGCATCAATGCGCTGATCGTGCACGTGCGTGACCGCGACGAATTGTTCCGCGAGGCTTGCCGCATAGCGGTCGAGGCCGGGGCATTCAAGACGGCGTGGATCGGCGTGATCGACCCGCAAACGCTCGATGGCAAGATACTGGCATGGTACGGTGCCGACCAGAGCTATGTCGATACGATCAAGCTGGCCCCGCGCAACGCGACGTCGGACAGTGAGCCGCCGGCCTGCCGCGCCTTGCGGCAGGGGCAAACCGTTATCTGTAACGATATTGCGACGGAGGCCTCGCTGGCGCCGCGCAAGGATGTACTGCTGCGACGGGGCTACAAGTCCCTGGGATGTTTTCCATTGATGCTGGGAGGGCGGCCGGAGGCAGTTATCGCCCTGTTTGCCGGCGAGCCGGACTACTTCGACGCCGAGGAGGTGAGGCTGCTGGTGGATCTGGCGGTCAACCTGTCCTTTGCCCTCGACAACCTCGAACAGGAGAAGACGCTCAAGGCAATCGACGCGCAGAGGCAGCGCGGTGAGGAGAGCTTGCGGCGCTTCAGTTCGGCTATGGACGCCACGGCGGATGCGATTTATCTGGTCGATCGGACCAGCATGCGCTTCATCCATGTCAATGACGCCGCCTGTCGCATGCAAGACATAGGGCGTGAGGCGCTGCTCACTCTGAAGCCCTGGGAACTGCTGGAAACTTCGCGTGGCGAGCTCGAGCACGCCTACGACGCCATCATTGCCAGAGGCGCCGATGCAGAGCCATTGGAACTGTTGCATCAGCGCAAGGACGGCTCGCAGATCTGGGTCGAATTGCGCCGCCATGCGCAGCGCGCGGGCGACTGCTGGACGATCATCACCCTGGTCCGCGACATCACCGAACGCAAGCGGGCCATCGAGGAATTGCGGGAGAGTGAATCGCGTTTTCGCAGCCTGACCGCGCTGTCCACCGACTGGTACTGGCAGCAGGACGAGGCGTTGCGCTTCGTCGCGTTTTCCGGCGGCGAGAATATAGATGGATGGGACAACGATCAGCGTACCTGGGTCGGACTGCAGCGTTGGGAGATTCCCGGGATACGACCTCTCACGGCAAGCTGGAATGAACATCGGGCTGTGCTCCGGGCGCACCAGCCATTCCGCAATCTCGAGTACCAGCGTCAGGATGCCGATGGCTCCTTGCGCTATGTTGCCGCGAGCGGCGAGCCGATTTTCGATGCCGGCGGCGGCTTTGCCGGCTATCGCGGTGTTGCCACCGACATCACGGAACGCAAGGCGGCAGAAAGCCGGATCCGCCGCCTGAATCGCGTCTATGCCGTGTTGAGCGGCATCAACACGCTGATCGTGCGCGTCCGCGATCGCGACGAACTGTTCCGCGAGGCATGCCGGATTGCGGTGGACACCGGCGGCTTTCGCATGAGCATGCTATGCATTGTCGACCATGGCGCGATGAAGATTGTTCCCGTGGCATCCGCGGGAAAGGACGACTCCCTGCTCGCTGCCGTCAAGGGAATCCTTTCCTCAGCCGAGTCTGCGTCAATATCCATGGTCGGCCGTGCCATAGCGGAAAAGGTGGCCATCGTGTCCAACGATCTGCGCAACGATCCCCAGCTCCTGCTCGCCAAGCACTACCGCGACGCCGAAGTTCGTTCCCTGGTCGTATTGCCTCTGGTCGCAGCGGATGTGGCGGCAGGTGCCCTCGTGCTGTATTCCGATGAAATCGATTTCTTCGATGAGGAGGAAATCAAGCTATTGACCGAACTGGCCGGCGACATCGGGTTTGCGATCGATCACATCGAAAAACGGGAACGGATCGATTATCTCGCCTACTACGATGTGCTCACCGGGCTGGCCAACCGCAACCTGTTTGTCGACCGGGTGGCGCAATACATTCACGGTGCCGAGAACGGTGGGCACCAGCTGGCCGTAATCCTGATCGACCTCGAGCGCTTCAAGAACATCAACGACAGCCTTGGCCAGGTGGCTGGTGACTCGCTCCTGAAACAAGTTGCGACATGGCTTGCGCGCAGCGCGGGCGACGCCAACCTGATAGCGCGCATAGGCGCCGATCACTATGCCGCGGTGCTGCCGGAGGTCAGGCCGGACGGCGACGTGACGCGGCTGATAGAAAAGACGCTGGCAGCTTTTCTTGATCATCCCTTCCACCTGAATGACGCAGTGTTCCGCGTCGCCGTCAAGATCGGCATCGCCGTGTTTCCGGATGACGGCGCCGACGCCGAAACCCTGTTCCGCAATGCCGAGGCCGCTCTCAAGCAGGCAAAGACCAGAGGCGAGCGCTATCTGTTCTACGCGCAGCAGATGAACGCCAGCGTTGCGGTCCGGGTCACCCTGGAGAACCAGCTGCGCCAGGCGCTCGACAATCAGGAATTCGTCCTGCATTACCAGCCCAAGGTGAACCTCGCCAGCGGCAAGCTCACCGGCGCCGAGGCGCTGATCCGCTGGAACGATCCGCGCACCGGCCTGGTGCCGCCGGGCCACTTCATCCCTATCCTGGAGGAAACCGGGCTGATCTACGAGGTCGGGCGCTGGGCGCTGCGCCAGGCCATCGCCGACTATCTGCGCTGGCGCGCCGCAGGCCTGCCTGCGGTGCGCATCGCGGTGAACGTCTCGCCGCTGCAACTGCGCAACCGCGGCTTCATCGCCGAGATCGGTCGGGTCATCGCCGTCGACGAGCATGCGGCGGCGGGGCTGGAACTGGAGATCACCGAGAGCGTGATCATGGAAGACGTCAAGCACAACATCGCCAGCCTGCAGGCGATCCGTGACTTCGGTATCGGCATCGCCATCGACGACTTCGGCACCGGCTTCTCCTCGCTCAGCTACCTCGCCAAATTGCCGGTGGATACGCTGAAGATCGACCGCTCCTTCGTGATCGAGATGACGGCCGGGCCGCAAGGTCTGGCGCTGGTGTCCACCGTCATCGCCCTGGCGCATTCGCTGAAGCTCAAGGTGGTGGCGGAGGGCGTCGAAACGGAGGAGCAGCAACATCTGCTGCATTTGCTGGACTGCGACGAAATGCAGGGTTTCCTGTTCAGCAAGCCGCTGCCGGCAGAGATCTTCGAGGCCAGATTCCTCGTCGCCGAGGTCCGAGCCTGACCGGCCCCGGTGGCTGATTCCGTCGCACGGTCGCAACGGATAGCCTAGAAAATGATGCAGAACCTGCTGCCAAGCGAACAAAGCGCATTTGTCTCATCCAAGCCGGCGGAGCGCCGCGAGTTGTGCTTCGCGCTGGCCGCCGTGCTGGTCTCCATCGCGTTCTTCTCCCTTGCGGCGCCGTTTGCGACCCTGCAGCTCGCGCAGGTTCCGGCCTTCATCCCGGCTTACGAAGCCGCGCTGGTAATCACGGACCTGATCACCGCCGTGCTGTTGTTCGGCCAGTTCAAGATAATCCGGTCGCGAGCGCTGTTCGTGCTGGCCAGCGGCTACCTGTTCACGGCGGCCATTACTTTCGTGCACGCGCTGACATTCCCCGGCTTGCTCGCGCCGACGGGGCTGCTCGGCGCCGGAACGCAGACCACGGCCTGGCTGTTCATGTTCTGGCACGGCGGCTTCCCGCTTTTTCTCATCGCTTACGCACTGCTCAAGGATGCAGGGCACGGGGCCGACGCAACCAGCAAGCCGATTGCCCTGCAGCGCGGCGGATCCGGTACGGCGGTTGCGGCCGGCGTTGCAGTTGTTGTCGGCCTCGTTGGCGTGCTCACACTCGTGGCGACGACGCAGCAGAACCTGCTCGCCGTACTCGTGGTGAACGGGCGGTTTACCGCGGCGAATGCCGTCATGGTGTCAATCCTCCTGATCCTGGGTCTCCTGGCGCTGGCCGTTCTGTGGCGGCGACGGCCGCATACGGTACTCGATTTGTGGTTGATGGTCGTGGCATGCGCGTGGCTTTTGGATATCGCATTGTCGGGAATTCTCAATGCCACGCGTTTCGATCTCGGCTGGTATGGAGGGCGCATCTATGGATTGCTGGCGTCAAGCTTTCTGCTCATTGTCTTGCTGGTCGAAAACGGCGCCCACTATGCCCGGCTGGCGAAGTTGTCGGCGGAATTGAGCGCGGCGAACAGTGGGCTCGAGCGGCTGTCGTTCCAGGACGGACTGACGGATCTTGCCAACCGCCGATCGTTCGACCGCTACCTCGCCGACCAAACTGCGGTCGCCTACCGGTACCAGCGGCCACTGGCGCTGATTCTGTGCGACGTCGATGCGTTCAAGGCCTACAACGATGGCTATGGCCATCAGGCGGGGGATGACTGCCTGCAGCAGGTTGCGGCCGCATTGCGATGCTGTTGTCGCCGGCCCGCCGACATGTCGGCGCGCTACGGCGGCGAGGAATTCGCATTGATCCTGCCTGATACCGACCTGGCCGGCGCGATGCGCATCGCCGCAGCGGCAATAGCCGCGGTATCGCAGTTGGGAGTTGCACACGCGCATTCGCCTGCGGCACCCCATGTCAGCGTCAGCTGCGGCGTTGCCGTACTGCTTCCAGGGAACGACATGAGCGCGCAGCAACTGGTGGCGGCAGCCGATCAGAGTCTGTATCAGGCGAAGCATCGGGGGCGCAATCAAATGGTCTGCATGCAAGCCGAATGCGAAAATGAACATGCCTGAATCGCGACGAAAAGGCCGCGGGGCCGGGACGGGAATCATGAGCCGCAAGCGGTTTCGGTGGTCCCGGCGGCCAGCGGGCTTCGGCATCAACTCGGCGATCGTACTGTTCATCACGATCCTCGTCGGCGTCATGTGGAACGTCGTCTCCGCCGTGGTGCGGGCCGAGCGCGAGGAAACGATTCAAGCCGCAATAGACCGCAATGAAAATCTCGTCATCGCGTTCGAGCAATATACGGTGCGCACCCTGCAAGATGCGGACACGGTGACCCGGTACCTGGTTCGGGAATCCGTGGACGGTTCGCGCAAGGTCGACCTTGTGCAATTCATGACGGATTACTCTGTCGCCAGCAAGGTAATCATCGGTGTCGCACTGGCTGACGAACTAGGCAACGGCATGACCACCGCCTACTCGGGCGAGTTCGCGAAGCCGCTGAATATCGCGGATCGCGAACATTTTCAAGCCCACATCGGGCGCGACAGCGCGCGCATGTTCGTCGGCAAACCGGTGGTGGGGCGCGTCTCGGGCCAGGGCTTGGTTCCGGTCACGCGCCGCATCAACAAGCCCGACGGCACTTTCGGCGGCGTCGCCGTGGCGCTGATCGAACCGGCCCGGTTCACCGACGTGCTGCAGGACGCAAAGCTGCGTCAGCACGACGTAATTTCGCTGGTGGGCCTGGACGGCATCACCCGGGCAAGGCTGTCCGGAACGGTGGCAAGCTGGGGTGAGGACATTAGTAAAAGTCGGCTGCTGGCGGAACAGGTGCAGCGTCCAAACGGCAACTTTTTCGGCAAGGGCGGACGGGACGGGGTGCCCCGCTATTTCAGTTACCGGACCCTGCCCGACTATCAGGTCATCGCCATCGTCGGCGCCGCCGAGGCCGACGTGATGGCCGAATTCCATCGCATGCAGAGCCAGTATTACTGGTTGGCGGGGCTGACCAGCGTATTCATCGCGGGCTTCGTTTATGCTGATGCTGGCCCTGGCCAACCAGCGGCGCGGAACCGCGGCCGTTGCCCGCAGCGAGTCGCGATTCAGGCAGATGGCGGAAAATGTCGACGAAGTGTTCTTTCTTCGCGATGCGGACGGCAAGCGCATGCTGTACGTCAGTCCGGCCTATGAAGAGGTCTGGGGCCGGACCTGCGAGAGCCTGTACGCGAGTCCGGCATCCTGGTCGGAAGCGATCCACCCGGATGACCGGGCATCTGCGGAGGAGAGAAGCAAGAGGGGATTGCTGGCAGAAAGGTTCGACCTGGAGTACAGGATCGTGCGCCCGGATGGAGCGATTCGATGGATCGAGTCCAGGGGATTTCCGGTACGCGACGAGACGGGCAAGATGTCACGCATCACGGGCGTCGCCAAGGACATCACCGGGCGCAAGGAAGCGGAGCAGCGGATTACGCACCTCAACCGCGTACTTGCCATGCTGGGCGGGATCAACGCGTTGATCGTGCGGGTGCGCGATCGCGACGAGCTTTTCAACGGGACATGCAAACTTGCGGTCGAGGCAGGCGGCTTTCTTGTGTCCTGGATAGGCATTGTGGATCCCGGTTCGACGAGCCTTCTGCCGATCGCCTCGGCAGGCAGGGATGAGTGGCTCATCGCTGCGCCCAACGGCCTGTTGGCCTCGGTTGAGCACGCACCCGGCGCCATGGTCGCACGGGCGATCAGGGAAAGGACGGCAATCGTGGCCGACGCTTCGCAAGGCGACGCGAGGATGCTGTTCGGTACGCAATACGCCGAGTCCGGAGTCCGTTCGCTAGCGGTATTGCCGCTGATTGTCGCGGATGAGGTCGTAGCAGTGTTTGCACTGTATTCGAGCGAGATTCAATTTTTCCATGAAGAAGAGATGAAGCTCCTGGTGCAACTGGCCGGCGACGTCGCGTTCGCGATCGATCATCTCGCCAAGCAGGGGAAACTCGACTATCTGGCCTACTACGATGAACTCACCGGGCTCGCCAATCGCCGGCTGTTCTTCGAGCGCGTCGCGCAGTACATGCGCAGCGCGGCCAGCGACGGCCACAGGCTGGCGGTGTTCCTGGTCGACCTGGAGCGCTTCAAGAACCTCAATGACAGTCTCGGCCGGCCGGCCGGGGACGCGCTCCTGCGGCAGGTGGCGGAGTGGCTGACGAGCAAGGCCGCGGGGGATGTCAACCTGCTGGCGCGAGTGGGTGCGGACCATTTTGCCCTGGTGATGCCGGAAGTGAAGCAGGCAGGCAACCTGACGCGGCTCATGGAGAAATGGATCGAATCTTTTCTTGACCATCCGTTCCGCCTCGATGATGCCGTGTTCCGCATTGCCTTCAAGGTCGGTGCCGCGCTTTTCCCGGATGACGGCGCCGACGCCGAAACCCTGTTCCGCAATGCCGAGGCCGCTCTCAAGCAGGCAAAGACCAGAGGCGAGCGATACGTGTTCTTCAACAAGACCATGACGGCGGCGGTGGCCGGCAAGCTCACCCTGGAGAACCAGCTGCGCCAGGCGCTCGACAATCAGGAATTCGTCCTGCATTACCAGCCCAAGGTGAACCTCGCCAGCGGCAAGCTCACCGGCGCCGAGGCGCTGATCCGCTGGAACGATCCGCGCACCGGCCTGGTGCCGCCGGGCCACTTCATCCCTATCCTGGAGGAAACCGGGCTGATCTACGAGGTCGGGCGCTGGGCGCTGCGCCAGGCCATCGCCGACTATCTGCGCTGGCGCGCCGCAGGCCTGCCTGCGGTGCGCATCGCGGTGAACGTCTCGCCGCTGCAACTGCGCAACCGCGGCTTCATCGCCGAGATCGGTCGGGTCATCGCCGTCGACGAGCATGCGGCGGCGGGGCTGGAACTGGAGATCACCGAGAGCGTGATCATGGAAGACGTCAAGCACAACATCGCCAGCCTGCAGGCGATCCGTGACTTCGGTATCGGCATCGCCATCGACGACTTCGGCACCGGCTTCTCCTCGCTCAGCTACCTCGCCAAATTGCCGGTGGATACGCTGAAGATCGACCGCTCCTTCGTGATCGAGATGACGGCCGGGCCGCAAGGTCTGGCGCTGGTGTCCACCATCATCAAGCTGGCGCATTCGCTGAAGCTCAAGGTGGTGGCGGAGGGCGTCGAAACGGAGGAGCAAAGGCGCCTGTTGCACCTGCTGGGCTGCGACGAAATGCAGGGTTTCCTGTTCAGCAAGCCGCTGCCGGCAGAGATTTTCGAGGCCAGATGCCTTGCTTTGGCCGTCGCAATGCCGACCTGAGACCAGACCGCCGTGCCGTCAGCGCCGACTTCATGTCGAGGCTTGTCGATCGGCGGCGGGCAATCGGAAGCCACCTGTTTTCTGGCGAATTCATTGTGCGCCTGTTGGCAGCGCCTGCAAGGACATATGCCCGAAAGTGTCGATTCTTTGTGTGGCGGCGAACAGACCGCAGCGGCGATCCGGGTGAGCATGCCAGCGATGACCTGATGACTTGTGTGCGTTCGCTCCGGTGCTGGAGGGCGGGCGACGAACAGGTCGACCTTGAAACTGATTTCATTAAGGGCAATGCCATGTTGATTACCTTCAAATCCAAGGCCAGCGGCGACGTGATCATGCTCGGGCAAAACGGCAAGGAGATGCTGGGTGTGCTGGGCAAGGACGCCGATGCCGGCCAGGGCATCCTTACCGTCGCCCAGCTGCCCGGCGCGATCATTCTGCTGGAACAGGCGATGGCGGCGGACCGGGCGCGGCGCTGGGCGCCGGCGGAAACCGGGCGCGCTGCCGATCAAGGTGTGCGCCTGTCTCAGCGCGCATTGCCGGTACTCGACCTGCTGCAGCGATCGCTGAAGGGCGATGCCGCCGTGACCTGGGGGGTGTAATCGCTGCCGTTGTAGGGGCCGGGATCGTCCCCCATTCGGCAGCACGCTTCGTTCGCTGGCGCACAGACCGGACGCCCGGCATGGCTCAGCATGACCTCCACGAACGGCGCATTCAGAGTGGGCGGCGCAGTTTGGCAAAAGGAGCGAGCAATGCAAAAGGAACGATTCGCAGGCATCCGGTTGCAACTGGCCGGAAAGATGAACGAGCTTTGGGGCGAATGGACGGGCGATGCGCTGCGTTCGGCCGATGGCAGGCGGGACCAGATCATCGGCAAGGCACAGCAGGCCGACGCCATTGAACAGGCGCAGGCGGCCCAACAACTGGCGGAATTCCGTCATGACCACCGTAACTGGTTTTACTAGGAGAGACGAATATGTACAAGAAAATAGCATTAGGTATTCTCGCCGTGGCGGCATTTTTCCCGCTGCCATTCATCGCCAGCCAGGCGCAGGCCCAGAATTACACGGCAACCGCCACGCCGCGCATCGACGGCTTCGACGTGCAGGCGGTGCGCAGGCCGGCGCCGGGCAACGAACTGGCCTTCACGCTCTACGGCAGTCCTGGCGGCAGCGCTGCAGTGCAGATCGGCGGCGCAACCAGCGGCCTCGTGCTGACGGAGACCGAGTCGGGCGTGTACGAGGGCAGCTACACCATCCGGCAGCGCGACAGGATCACGGCCAACAGCACGGCGACCGCCAATCTTCGCGTCGGCAACCAGGTCGCCAGCACGATACTGGATGAGCCATTGATCGGCACTCCTTCCGGCAGGCGTTCGTCCCGGGCGGCTGCCGCGGCAGGAGCGCCGAACATCGACCGCTTCGACGTGGAGGCGCCGCAGAAGCTTGTGGCGGGAGAAGAATTGACCTTGACGCTGTCGGGTACTCCGGGCGGCAAGGCCAGCGCCAGGATTGCCGGCGTCAAGGGCAAGATCGTTCTCGACGAGATCCGTGCCGGCGTCTATGAAGGCAGCTACACCGTCAAGCGTCGCGACCGCATCGAGGCGAACTCGGTGGTGACCGGGCAGCTGCGCGTCGGTGAGCGGGAAACCAATGCCGTGCTCGGCCAGTCGCTGGTGGCGGGCCCCGCTTATCAGTCTCAGTCGCGTGAGCGTCGGGCGGCCCGCTATTGCGTCAATTGTGGTTCTGTCGAGGCCATCAACGTGGTCGAGGTCAAGGGCGACGGCAGCTATCTGGGCAAGATTGCCGGTGGCGTGGCAGGTGCCCTGCTTGGCAACCAGGTGGGCCACGGCACGGGGAAAACGGTCGCCACGGTGGCAGGGGCAGCAGGTGGTGCCTACGTCGGCAACGAAGTCGAGAAGCGGGTGAAGACCACCAAGCACTACGAAGTCATCGTACGCCTGGAAAACGGCGGTACCCAGACGATTACCTATACGGAACAACCGCCTTTCGCGGTGGGTGCCCGGGTCAAGGTAGAGAACGGCGCACTGACCGTGGTGCAGTAGCAGTGACGCCATGGCGACCGCTGCAACAGGTGGTCGCCAGTGCTCCTGCATCCGAATTGCAACACTGAAGGAAGGACTGGAATGCTCAATACGCTCGCCGTCATACTCATCGTCCTCTGGCTGCTCGGCCTGGTCACTGCGAACACGATGGGGGGATTCATACATATCCTCATCGTCATCGCCGTCGTCGTCATCCTGCTGAGGCTCATCAGCGGCCGCAAGGTGCTCTGACGCATTTACTGATTGCAGCAGCATCGGGGCCGGCGCCAGCCGGCCTTCGCCTATCCGCTCCACTGTGCCGCGGCCGTGAGCGGCGGCGAACCCGGCAGAAACTTCGGCGACCGGGTGCCCGGCAGGACGGAATGTCGCGATGAGCGGCGAATCGCGCGTTGTGTGCGTCAGCGTACGGAAAAGGCCTGTCATCGGCCCGATGATGTCTGCAATGACCGGTTGGCGGCAAGTCGATGAGCTTTCATCAGTTGCGCGAGGGCCGGTTCAGATGGGTCGCCGGTGACTGTCGGTATCTCCCCGCTTTTGCGGACAGTCGGAATGAGCAGAGCAATCGAAGGCGGAAACTGACGCAACCTTTATGGATCGGAAAACATCATGACTTATGCATTGACCAAGAAACAAATGGCTATGGCCATATCCTGCGTCCTGACCCTGGGCCTTGTCTCGGGCGTGGCAAGCGCGCAATCCAACAATCCGACCAAGGAAGGTTACCTCCTCGACCAGCGGGGCGAGGTCGTCAGGAGTGGCTTCGGCCTGTGCTGGCATACCAACTACTGGACCCCGGCCCTGGCGATCGAGGAGTGCGATCCCGACCTGGTGGCGAAGCCGATGGCCAAGGCCGCCGAACCGGCGCCGCAAAAGCTTGCCGCCGTGGCGCCGCCTCCGGCACCGAGGCCCGCCGCCGAGCGCGTCAAGCTGAACGCCGATGCGCTGTTCGACTTCGACAAGGCGGTTCTGCGCCCGGCCGGACGGGATGCGCTGGATGACTTCTACAACAAGACCCGCGACATCAACCCCGAAGTGATCACGGCGGTCGGCCACGCCGACCGCTTCGGCTCCGACAGCTACAACCAGAGCCTCTCCGAGCGGCGCGCCATGGCCGTCAAGACCTACCTGATGGGCAAGGGCATCGCCGACAACCGCATCTATGCCGAAGGCAAGGGCGAGAAGCAGCCGGTGACCAGGCCCGACGAATGCAAGGGTGCCAAGACCGCCAAGGTGATCGCCTGCCTGCAGCCGGACCGTCGCGTCGAAATCGAAGTGATCGGCACCCGCAAATAAACACCGGGCAATGCTGCTGCGGCATGAAAGCCGCGGCAGCGTCTACGGTGTCACCACACAAGGAAATCAGAATGAACACACTCAATATCAAGGTGCTGGCACTGGCAGTCAGCTTCGCCTTCAGCGCCGGCGCCATGGCGGCCAACCTGTCACCGGATGAGTACAAGGCCGGCAAGGACAAGTGCGCGGCCGAGTACAAAGCCGAGAAGGCCGCCTGCAAGTCGTTTTCCGGCAACGCGGGGGACATTTGCGTAGCCGAAGCCAAGGGCAGGGAGAAAGTGGCCAGAGCCGATCTCGAGGCCAGCTACAAGCCGAGTGCAAATAGCCGCTACAAGGCCAGCGTCGCTGTCGCCGAGGCCGCCTATTCGGTGGCCAGGGAGCGTTGCGACGACAAGGCCGGCACTGCCAAGGGTGTCTGCGTCGAGGAAGCCAAGGCAGCGCAGACCACCGCCAAGGCCGACGCCAAGGCGCAGATGAAAGTTGCCGATGCCAACGCGGTAGCCCGCGACAAGAACGCCGAGGCGCGCAAGGATGCTGCGGAAAGCACCAATGATGCGCAGTACGGCGTGGCGAAGGAAAAGTGCGACACCTATGCCGGCGAAGCCAAGGATCACTGCCTGGCACAGGCCAGGAAGAATTACGGCAAGTCCTGAGCAGGAATCGCGCAGGAATTGACGAGCAACACAACCGCAGGTCCATTGTTTGACTAAGAGGTAATCCCATGAAAACCATTAAGAGATTTACGCTGAGTGCTTTTGCCGCGGCCATGCTGGTCGGCCTGGTCGGTTGCGCCGGCATGTCGTCGCAGGACAAGAGCACGGCGATCGGCGCCGGAGTCGGCGCCGTCGGCGGTGCCGTGCTTACCGGCGGCAGCGCGCTCGGTACGGTCGGCGGTGCAGCGGTCGGCGGTGTCATCGGACACGAAGTCGGCAAGTGATGATCCGGGCGCGGCGTGCCTGACCGTCCCGGTCGGCGTGTCGTACCCGCGTACCACCCCGGACCGATAACGAGCGCGATTGAAAGATTGCGTTCGCATTTGGCCGGCCAACTGGAGTTGAAAATCATGAAACTCGGCAAGACTGTCGCTACGGTTCTGGTCATGAGTGCGATGCTGGTCGTGCTTTCCGCTTGCGAGAAGGAAGGACCGGCCGAGCGTGCCGGCAAGGAAGCCGACAAGGCGGTGGCGAACGTCGGAAAATCGATCGAAAAGGCCGGCGAGAACATCCAGGACGCGGCAAAAGGCAGGAAGTAATAGTCCTTTCCTGCCCTCGTCGTTCGTGTTGAACCCGGCCGCACCAAGCAAGAAACCCGAATCCGGTCGATGGGCAGGCGCGGCGCTGGTCCGTCGGGCTTTTCCTGAGCGGAACGTGTTGTGCGTGGCGAGCGTGACTCGATGATGATTCGTGCGCTCAAGAGTGCCGCAATCGCAGTCTGCTGCCTGCTGGCGAATGCAGGCTGCGCCACTCTGCCTGACACCGATGAGCTCATACAGCGGCACGCCGGACAGACAGCCAGGTTCGAGAACGCGCGCGGGCCGGTTTCGGCGCAAAAGAGTGCCGCGATACTGGCCGAGTTGAAGCGCAAGTCCGGCGACCTGGACATCCTCGACAAGCAGATTGCGCTGGAGCAGGCCATCGTCGGCAGTCCGCTGATCCTGGGCAACAAGGTCACCCTGCTGCAGGACGGCGTCGCCACCTACACCGCCATGTTCGCCGCGATTCGGGCGGCGAAGGACCACATCAACCTCGAGTCCTACATCATCGAGGACGACGCCATCGGGCGCGAGTTTGCCGACCTGCTGCTGGAGCAGCAAGGGCGCGGGGTCCAGGTCAATCTGATCCATGACAGCGTCGGCAGCATCGGCACGCCGCAGGCTTTCTTCGATCGGCTGATGCAGGGCGGAATCGCGGTGCTCGAATTCAATCCGATCAATCCGCTCGACGTCAAGGCGGACTGGCGCATCAATCATCGCGATCACCGCAAGCTGCTGGTGGTCGACGGGCGGGTCGCCTTCCTCGGCGGCATCAATATCAGCAGCGTCTATTCCTCGGGATCGGTAGCCAGACGCGCTCCGAAAAAGCTGCCGGAAGGGTCCTTGGCCTGGCGCGATACCGACTTGCGGATCGAGGGCCCGGTGGTCGCCGAACTGCAGAAGCTGTTCCTCGATACCTGGCAAAAGCAGAAGGGCGCTGTGCTGGCGCCGAAAACCTATTTCCCGGTGCTGACCGCGCAGGGGGCGGACATCGTGCGCGCCATCGGCAGCACGCCCGACGATCCCTACAGCCTGATCTACCTGACGCTGATTTCTGCCATCGGCAATGCCGAAAGGCAGGTACAACTGACCCATGCCTATTTCGTGCCCGATCCCCAGTTGCTGAATTCATTGATCGAGGCGGCCGGACGCGGGGTCGAGGTGACCCTGATCCTGCCCAGTCATTCCGATTCCGGCGCCACGTTTCATTCGGGGCGCTCCCACTACACGAGCTTGCTGAAAGCCGGAGTCAGGATCCATGAAAGACGCGACGCGCTGCTGCACTCGAAGACCGCGCTGATCGACGGGGTCTGGTCCTCTGTCGGCTCCACCAACCTCGACTGGCGCAGTTTCCTCGACAACGACGAGATCAACGCGGTAGTGATAGGGCGCGAATTCGGCGGGCAGATGCAGGCGATGTTCAACCAGGACCTGGCCGCCTCGAATGCCATCCTGCGTGAACAATGGGAGCAGCGGCCCGTGCTGATGCGCGTCAAGGAGTGGTTCAGCCGGCTGATCGAGCGCCTTCTCTAACGCGCATGGTAGCGAGAGCCAACCGCTGATGATGAAACACGCGAAAACGCAGTTTCAGTGGAGGCTAATGCCGGCATCATCGGCGTTAAGCGCAGCGGCCGTAACTAAAGGTGAATTGAAGGCCCGCCCCTCCCGTCCGCTGCGCGGCCCACGGCCGGCTTTGCACAGCCAGCCGGCTGCGGCGGCGCACCGCGTGCGGTGCGAAACCCCGCCTCGCCCCCTCGCGGGGAGGCTATTGATTGGCTCGCTGCGCTCGACTATCATCAGTCGCTCGAACATGTTGTTCCACGTTAACTCAAGCGGGACAAGCGACGGACCATTATTCAGAAATCATGTCAACGCACGGCGCGCTGCCGCGTTATTGGCTTAGGGGCTCATAAGGTCCCAGGTCGCAAGCAACGGCCGACCCCATTACTCTCAAAGGAAACTCCATGAACAAGTTGATCGCCGTACTCGTAGCCGGCCTGTTTGCCACCTCCGTATTCGCCCAGGCCGCCGCGCCGGCGACGCCCGCTGTGGTCAAGGCGGAAGCCAAGGCCGAAAAGGCCGATGCAAAAGCTGTCAAGTCTGAAGCCAAGGTGGATGCCAAGGCCGACGCCAAGGTAGTCGCTGCCGACACCAAGGCCGACAAGGCCAAGGCGGCTGCCGATGAGAAGGCCGCCAAGACCAAGGCGGCTGCCGATGCCAAGGCCGCCAAAGCCAAGGCCAAGGCCGATGCCAAGGCGGCGAAGAGCAAGGCTGCGGCCGATGCCAAGGCCGCCAAGGCCGACAAGGCCACCGATGCCAAGACCGACAAGGTGAAAGCCGAAGCCAAGACCGACAAGGCTGCCGCCAAGGCCGACACCGCTGCCGTCAAGGCCGAGGGCAAGGCTGACGTGAAGGCCGCCGGCGCCAAGTAATCGCTATCCGGCACCAGAAAAAAGACAGGCTTGCCTGTCTTTTTTTTCGCCGTTTTCTGCTGCCCGGGTCCGCAGTTGCGGCAGCCGTGGCGGCGGTCAGGGCACTTCTCCTGCCGTCAGCCGGCGGATTCGAATTGCTCGGGATCGGCAAGTACGCTCCAGATCGATTCCTGGGACCGCGCGATGGCGCGGGCCAGAGGCGGATCGCCGTCTCGGATCAGGGACAGAACCTTGAGCACGAACTGGTCGTACAGCCGCCGCAGGTCGGCGAAGCTGATCTGTCTGCTGCCCTGGTGGTGCCAGCGCAGTTGTTGCATCAGGTCAGCCATCTCGCTCCTCAGCGCGAGCTTGGTAAATACGCCAATCGACGTGGTTTCCCGCAGACGCAGTTTCAGCGTCGCCACGTCCAGCGGCCGCTCGGGCGCCTGGCCAGCATCTGCAGGGTCTCCGTTGCGCGGCGTCTGCCCGATGGTGTGCGCGGGGGAGGGCGTCGTTGCAGGCGACTCTCCGGCGGCGGCGCAGGTTGTCGCGAGGACGATACAGAGCAAACAGATACGGCGCACGGAGAATTTCATGGCTCCATGCGCTCGCACCTTGGCGCCCTCGCAGAGTTCGGCCGCGCCGGAAACGTCAGCATGGATGGGTGCCGGTTTCATGCAGACAGTCTGTCCGGTGGCCGCGATGCTGTCTGTACGCTGACCAACAGAACCGGCGGCAACGGAAGCCCATGCTGCAATCGCGGTACTGGTTCTGCGGCAACACGCTTGTTGCCAGGGTGCTTTATCCTGCAGCGCAAACACATGGACTGAATAATGAGCAAGCAAGGGACGGATGACCGGGCGGCATCGCGGCCCGTATCGGCAATGAAGATGCTTGGTGCAAGGGTCCGACGGCTTGCCATCGGTCTGGCATGCCTGGTCGCAGGGATTGCCGGCGCGGGGACCGGCGACATGAATCCGTCTGCCGCGTTGCGCGCCAAATTCGGCGCATTGCAGGAGCAAGCCGGCAACAAGCCGTTCAAAAAGCCGCTTTACCTGGAATCCGGCGAGGCCACGGGCAGCGTGTCGGGAGACATTTATGCGCTTGTCGATCATCCGTTCGCAATGGCCGGCGCGGCGCTGAACGGGCCGACAGCCTGGTGCGACATCCTGCTGCTGCATCTGAATACCAAATACTGCCGCGCCTCGACAAACGGCCATGGCAGCGTCCTGCGCGTGTACATCGGCAAGAAGCACGAGCAGCCGCTGGATGACGCCTACCCGGTGGACTTCGCCTATCACGCCGCCGCCGCAAGTGCGGACTACCTGAAAGTCATGCTGAGCGCGACTGACGGACCGCTGAGCACGCACGATTACCGCATCACGCTCGAGGCGGTGCCGCTGGATGGCGGCCGGACCTTGCTGCATCTGGCCTATTCCTACGCCTATGGCCTGGCCGGCCGGGTGGCGATGCAGGCCTACCTGGGCACCATCGGCAGCGACAAGCAGGGTTTCACCGTCACCGGCAAACAGACGGGCGGCGCACCGGCTTACATCGGCGGCATGCGCGGCCTGGTGGAGCGCAACACCATGCGCTATTACCTGGCGATCGAGGCCTATCTCGGCGCCTTGTCGGCCCCGCCGCAGGCACGGCTGGAAAAGAGCCTGCACGACTGGTTCGCGGCGAACGAAGCCTATCCGCGGCAACTGCATGAACTGGAACAGGGCGAATACCTCGCCATGAAGCGCAAGGAGTATTCCCGGGCGCGCGGCGAGCTGCGCGCCCCTTGATGGATTCACTTTTCAATCCGCGGCTCGGCAGCATCACCTGAAAGTCGGCGCCGGCGACACGGCGGCGGTCAGTCCGCAAGCCGATGACCGCCACCGAGCGCCTTGTAGAGTGCGCCCGCGGCCTGCAAGCGCGACAGCCGGATCTGCGCCGCCTGATCTTCGGCCTGGAACACGCTGCGCTGCGCAAGCAGCAGGGCCAGCAGGTCATCCGCGCCTTCGCGGTAGCGGATATCGGCGAGCCTGAGCGCCAGCCGCGTCTTTACCACCACCTGTTCCTGCAACTGTTCCTGCGCCGCCAGGCGTGCCGCGGCGGCCAGCGCGCTTTCGACATCGGCCAGTGCGGCGAACACCGCCTTGCGATAGCCCTGTACCAGTTCGCGCTGGCGCGATTCCGCGATATCGACTTGCGCGCCGAGGCGCCCGCCGTCGAAAATCGACTGCAGCAGCGAGGCGCCGATCGCCAGTGCCGTCGTGGGTCCGCTCACGAAATTCAGCAGCACATCGCTGGCCAGCCCGGCCGTTCCGGTCAGCGAGATCGAGGGCAGCAGAGCGGCGCGCGCCACGGCGACATTGGCATTGGCGGCGGCGAGCTGGGCTTCGGCGCTGGCTAGGTCGGGCCGGCGCAGCAGCAGTTGCGCCGGCAGGCCGGGCGCAACGCGCGGCACGGCCAGAGCGGCGAGTGACGTGGCTGCCGTGTCGAAGCCTTCCGGCGCGCGCCCGAGCAGGATCGCCAGCGCGAACAGGGTCTGGTGTTCCTGCAACTCCAGCGGCAGGATCGCCGCTCGCAGCGCCAGCACTGCCGCCTGCTGCTGCGCCAGGTCGAGCCCCGAGGCGGCGCCGTTGCGCACGCGCGAATCGACGACCTTGAACACCCGTTCGGCGATGGCCAGGTTCTCGTGGGCGATGGCGAGGCGGCCGCGCAGCGACAGTAGCTGAAAGTAGCCATCGGCGACGCCGGCGACGAGCGTGAGCCTGACCGTCTCGCGGTCGAAGCGGCTGGCGCGCAAGCCGGCCGCGGCGGACTCCCGGCCGGCGGCGTTGCGGCCCCACAGGTCGAGCTCATAGCTGGCGGAGAGCGTGGCGTTGCTGCTGTCGGCGGTAGTCCACTCGCCGCCATCCGGACGCGTTTTGCGGCGTGCACTGCCCATGCCCAGATTCAGGGCCGGGAACAGGCTGGCGTCGGCGATGCGCACCAGCGCCTCGGCCTGCTTCACGCGCTCGGCGGCAATCGCCAGGTCCGGGTTGGCCGCTTCGGCCGCGGCGATCAAAGCCGTCAAATCCGCTGAGCCGAAGGCATGCCACCAATCCGGCGCCAGGGCTGCGGCGTTGGCGTCAGTCGACTCGGCGAAGGACAGGGGCATCGCCGGCGCCGGTGGCGATGCCGGACCGATCACGGCGCAGCCGCCGAGCAGCGTCGCGATCGCGAAATAGATGAGAGTCTGTTTCATGTCGCCAGCGCCACGATGGGGTCGACGCGCGCTGCCTTGCGCGCCGGCATGTAGCCGAATACCAGGCCGGTGGCCATGGCGCAGCCGAAGGCCAGCAGCACGGGGCCCGGCGAGTACTTGACCGGGGTACCGAAGGCGCCGACCACGGCCGCTGCAGCGAGGCCGACGGCGACGCCGATGGCGCCGCCGAGCAGCGATACCACCAGCGCCTCGGTGAGGAACTGCTGCAGGATGTTGCGCATGCGCGCGCCCGTGGCCATGCGGATGCCGATCTCGCGGGTGCGCTCGGTGACGCTGACCAGCATGATGTTCATGACGCCGATGCCGCCCACCAGGAGCGAGATCGCGGCGACCGAGCCGAGCAGGAAGGTCAGGGTGTTCTGCGTGTCGGTGGCGGTTTCGAGGATGGAGGTCATGTTGCGGATCTGGAAGTCGGCGCTCTGGTGGCGCGACTTCAGCAGCGCCGTCACGGCATCCTGGGTTTCGTCGATCAGCGCGACGTCATCCACCGCCACCGTGACGTTGCGCAGGAAGCGCTGGCCGAACAGGCGCAGGCCGCCGGTGGTCAGCGGCACCAGCACCGCATCGTCCTGGTCCTGGCCCTGCGGCGAGGCGCCGCGCACGGCCATGATGCCGATCACCTGGAACATCACGTTGTTGAGCACGATGTACTGCCCGAGCGGATCCTCGCCGCCGGCGAACAGCTTGTCGGCGACGGTCTGGCCGAGCACCGCCACCGCGGCATAGCTCTTGAGGTCGGCGCCGGAAAAGAAGATGCCGCGCGCGACCGGCCAGTTGCGCGCCACCGGAAAGCTGGCCGAGGTGCCGGTGGCCTGCGTCTGGTAATCGGCGTTGCCGAAGCGGGCGGTGACGTTGCCGCCCAGTTCCGGCACGGCGGCCAGCACATTGGGCAGTGCCGCGAGTGCCTCGGCATCGTCCGGTACCAGCGAGGCGACGGCGCCGCCGACGCCGCGGCGTTCCGGCGGTCCGGGGCGGATCAGCAGCAGGTTGGTGCCCATGGCGCTGATGCGATCGAGCACGACCTGCTTGGCGCCGTCGCCGATGGCCAGCATGGCGATCACCGAGGCGACGCCGATGACGATGCCGAGCAGGGTCAGCACGGTGCGAAAGATATTGGCATGCAGGGCGCGGATGCCGGTCTTGGCGGCTTCGAAGGCGCCGCCGATGAAGGACGCGCCGCCTTCGGTCGCCGGCTGGGCGACGTCCGGCAGCGGGCCGGCCGCCGGCTGCGGGCCGGAATCCCTGACGATGTTGCCGTCGCTGATTTCGATGATTCGCTTGGCCTGCGCCGCGATCTCCTGGGCATGCGTAATGAGAATTACCGTGTGTCCCTGGCTGGAGAGCTCGCGCAGCAGGGCCATGACTTCGATGCCGCTCTTGCTGTCGAGCGCGCCGGTGGGTTCGTCGGCGAGCACGATGCGGCCGCCGTTCATCAGTGCGCGCGCAATCGACACGCGCTGCTGCTGCCCGCCGGAGAGCTGGCTGGGGCGGTGGCGCAGGCGTTCGCCGAGTCCCAGCGAAGCCAGCAGTTCGCGCGCGCGCGCATCGCGCAGGGCAGGGGGCATGCCGGAATACACCGCCGGCACTTCGACGTTTTCCAGCGCCGACACGGTGCCGATCAGGTTGTAGCTCTGAAACACGAAGCCGAAGGCCTCGCGCCGCAACCGCGCCAGTTCGTCGCGCTCGAAGCCGGAGACGTCTTCGCCCATGAAGCGGTAAGTGCCGCTGGTGGGCCGGTCGAGGCAGCCGAGGATGTTCATCAGTGTGGTCTTGCCCGAGCCCGAGGCGCCCATGATGGCGAGGAACTCGCCGGCGTAGATCTTCAGGCTGACACCGTGCAGCACCTCGACATCGAGTTCGCCGCTGCGGTAGGTCTTGGTGACCTTCGTCAGCTCGATCAGGGGATTGGTGGTGGCCTCAGTTGCCGGTTCGCCCGGGGACTCGGGAGTCGGCGCCGGCGGCACGGCGACCACCGCGTCGGATGTCACGGCCGGCCGCCAGTTCTCCCGGCGCTCGGCACCAAGGCGCTGCCCGTCGCATTCGCGGCCGGCGCGCGCGCTACCGGGGCGGCTGCCTTGCTGCCGATCACGACCTTTTCATCGGCCTCGAGCCCGGAGACGATCTGCGCCGAGACGCGGTTCATGACGCCGACCTTGACTTCGCGTTCCGTGACCTTGCCGTCGGCGCCGACCACGCTGACCATGGCGCGGCCGTTGGCAAACTGGCTGCGCGGGTCGCTGCCGCTGGCGCCGCGCCCGCTTCGTCCGCCCTGACCACCACCGCGGCGGCCCTCACCGGTGGTCGCCACCGGGTGCAACGCCGGCAGCGGCACCAGCACCGCATCCGTGGCGCTGGCGATGACGAAAAAAACCTGGGCCGTCATCTGCGTCATCAGCGCCTGCTTCGGGTTGGCCACGTCGAACAGGGCGTCGTAGAGGACGACGTTGTTCACCACCGTCGGCGTCGGCGGGATCTGGCGCAGCGTGCTGCGATGGCGCCGGTTGTCGCCGCCCAGCGTGGTGAAGTAGACCTCCATGCCGACCTTCAGCTTGGGTACGTCGGCTTCGGAAACCTGGGCCTGCACCGTCATGGTCGACAGGTCGGCGATGCGCATGACGATGGGCGCCTGCTGGTTGGCGTTCAGCGTCTGGCCCTGCTTGGCCGCCTGGGAGACCACGGTGCCGGCGATCGGTGCGTAGATTTTCGTGTAGCCGAGGCTGGCCTCGTCACCGCGCAGGGTGGACGCGGTCTGTTGCATCTGCGCCTTCACCGAATTCACCTGGGCCAGGGCGGATTCGCGGCCGGCTTCGGCGCTTTGCAGCGCCTCGGCCGTGGTCGCCTCGTCCCGCATCATGTTCTGCTGCCGCGTCAATTGCAGTGCGGCGAGCACCCGTTGCGCCTGCCTGTCGGCGAGCTGGGCCTGCTGGTTCTGCAACTGGGCGCGATCGCCGTCGACCTTGGCCTGATAGACGGAAGGGTCGATCTCGGCCAGCAATTGCCCCTTGGTGACGACGGCACCGATGTCGACGTGCAGTTTCTTCAGTTGCCCGGAGACCTGGGTGCCGACATCGACGAATTCCTTGGGCTGCAGCGTGCCGGTCGCCGTCACCGTATCTTCCAGGTTGCCGCGCGTGGCCACGGCAGTCAGCAGCTTGTCGCCGGGGTCGCCGGCGGCAAACCATGTCTGCCAGGCAAAATACCCTCCGGCGGGCAGCAGGATGCCTGCGACGACGACAATCGCCAGCAGCAGCGCCTTGCGGCGTGGCGGCGGGATGGCTGCGGCTACCGGGTCGTTGCCGGCTGTGCTTGTGGTGTCCGGCATCATCGTGCCATCGGCAGCGTTCCGGCGGCGGGTGGCTTGCGTGCCAGGACGGTGTTCGCCTCGACCTCGTACGAACCAAAGAGTACCTGCGCCGAGCGGGTTTCCGGCAGCACGTAGACGATGCCGCCGGTTCCGGTGAAGGCCGGCCGCACGACCTTGTCGAAAAACATCGCCGGGACATTGATGCAGCCGTAGGAAATGCGATTGTCGAGCGACGACGGACTGGTCAGCCGTTCCATGCGGCGCTCCGCCGGCGTGCCGTTGACCACCGGATGCATGGAGACGGCGCCGGCATAGTCCACCCAGAGGATTTCCTTGCCCTTCAGATTGCGGTCCAGCGATGCCACGAAGCGGCCGGCCGGCGTCGTGCGCTCCTCGGGACGGATGGTGGACAAGGCGCGGTTGCCGATGCCGGGAACGGCGTCGTCACCCACGGCCAGACCGAGCAGCGCCGGGGCGGTGCCACGCAGCTGTCCATCGGCATCGAAGACGAAGACCCTGGCGTTCTTCTTGTCGACAATCGCAAAGGGCATGCGCTGGCTGTCGCCCGAATCGACGACCCAGTCGGCCACGGCACGGGCATCGCGGGAGGCGCTTTCCTGTTCGAAATCGGCGTGTTTGACGCGTCGTGCCAGCACCGGTTCCAGTTCGACCACTGTCGCTATGGCGATACGTGTCGCGCCTGGCATGGATGCTGCGGGTGGCGGCGCGGCGGCCTCGGCGGCCGCGGCCGGACCGGCGGCGACACTCGTCGCCAGCATTCCGGCCAGGATTCCGCGGCTCAGGGTCGCGGCAAGCGCAGGCACGATGCCGGATGCCATGCGTAATGCTTTCTGTGGCATCGGTTGGTCGCCATCGATCGGTACTGGATGCAGAGTGTCCCGCTGCGCATGTTTCATCGGGCAGCGGGACGGGAGATTGCCGTCAGTTGCGATCCTGCTTGGCCGGGCGTACCGGTGGCACGTAGATCGGCGCCTCCTGGATGACCGGTGGCGGCGGGGGCGGCACGACCACCGGCACAGGCACCGGCGCGATGCTCAGCAGCTGCGGCGGCAGGCCGGCCAGTTCGACGCGGGGCAGCGAGCCCAGCACCGTTCCGAGCGGAATGATGCTCTCGGGTCCCATCATTTCTTCCGCGGCCGGCGGCGCCACCGGCGGCACCGGGGGGACGATCGGCGGCGCGTCGATGATGTTCGCAATGGTTCTCTGCGTAGCACCGGCGCAGCAAATTGCCGTTCCGGGAAGGGCAAAGAGCCCGGCGTCAGCGCCGGCAAGGGTATATCCGCTGAAGGTGACGACCTTGTCGTTGCCTACGGCCGGGGTATCGAAATTGGCGGTACCGCCCGGATTCAGGCTAACCCCGGGAGGGAGGCCTTTCAAACCCGTGAAAGTGGTCAGGGTACTGCCGGCGACGAATGTCCTGTCACCTCCGTCGGGAAACACCAGCATGAATTGACGATGCGGGTCGCCCGGGTTGTCGAAGAAGCCTCCCGTGCTGTAATCAATCCTGTCTGCCAATGCGTAAGACACCGGGTTGTAGTAAATGGTGACGGGCACAATGACCATGGTGGCGGGCGGAGTGAGGGCGCCGAACTTCACGGTACCGATCCCCTGTCCGACGCCGTTATTGCCCGCACTCAGCACCAGGCCGTCTGCCAGGCCGAGGCTCAACGCGGGTGCGGGGGCGATCGTGGTCATGCTGATCTTGGCATTCACGTTCACATCGTTGCCGGCGCACATCGTCATGTTGCCGTTCGTCAGGGTAATGGCGGCGTTCTGATTTATGTTGTTGCCGGCACTCAACAGGATGCTGCCGCCGGCACCTGCCGTCGTGATGGCGGCAAACACGTTGACATCGCGTCCACAACACACTACGAGGTTGCCGCCGGTGGCCGAAATCTCCGAAGTCGGGGTAAACAGGCCGTTTTTGTCGCGTCCGATCCATACGTCACGGGCCGCGTTCAGTGTCAGCGTCGTCGGGATTCCGCCGGTTACCCAGGTCACGGCCTCGGTTATGAAAATATCGCCGTTGCCGAGCAAGGGCGAGAATCGGCTGGAGACGGGCGGGACTCCGGCCGCCACGGCATCGATTCCGACATCCGTACTGATGATGACGCTGTTGGTGACCAGCAAGGCGCCGAGGTCGGCACCGGTGATGTTGTCGCCGAGGGCGCTGCCGACGGTGAAGTCCTGCGGGTCGATGAGGAAGGTGCCATAGACGCCCGCGGGTGCGGCGGTGGTGATATTGGCGCCATGTGCGATCTTCACAAATGCGGCTGAGGCTTCGATGAAGCCGCCGTTGCCGCCGTTCGGTGCGCTGGCGTCGAGCGTACCGCCCACGCTTACCGTGCCGACCTGCATGTCGCCCATGAGCCGGATCGTGCCGTTGTGATTCTCGATGGTCTGCGCCCGGATCACGCCGGTATTGTTGACCGCGCTCTGCAGCAGCGTTCCCGCCGCCATGGCGGTCAGCAGCACGCGGCCGCCATCGGCCTGGATCAGGCCGCCGTTCTGCGCCAGCGCATTGACTGCGCCCTGGCTTACCGTGACATTGAGCAGGCCGTCGCCGGCGACGTCGAGGGTCATGGCGCTGCCGGCGGCCAGCGCCACCGTGCCGAGCCGGGCCAGGATGGTGCCGTCGTTGCCGACATTGGCGCCGAGCAGCGCGACGTAACCGCCGGGGGCGTTGATCGTGCCCTGGTTGACGACCGCCGCATTGCTGCTGCCGGAAAACCGGTAGTTGCCGGCCATGAAGTCGCTGTCCGTCATGTTCAGGGTGGAGGCCACCAGGCCGCCGACGTTGACCTGCGAACCGCTACCGAACAGGATGCCGTTCGGATTGAGCAGGAAGACCTTGCCGTTGGCCGACATGCTGCCGAGGATGCTCGACGGATCCGGTCCCAGCACCCGGTTGAGTGCCACCGAACTGCTGTTGGGCTGCACGAACCGGACCGCTTCTCCCGCGCCGATGCTGAAACCCTGCCAGTTGATCGCCACATTCTGGCTCGACTGGGTGATCGTGGTGCTGCCTGCGCCGCCGCTGATGCTGGCGCCGCCCTGGGTAACGACGCCGCCCACCGGCAGTGCGTAGCTATTGCCGCCAAAGGCGGCCAGCAGGGAGACCGTCATGGCCTTCAGGAAAAACCGCGCGCCGCGATCCGGTTTCGTCTCGCGGCACGAGGCGCTTCTGCCGGCACCCATGGTGTTTTCGGCAACGGCGACGAAGGTGCCGGTCTTGTCGTTCCAGATCGATCGGTAGATGCTGTTCATTTTCTTGCTCCGCTATTCTTCAGGGTCTTGCAATGCACGGGGTGGCTTGCGCTCACCGTGCTCAGAAATATTTCACGAGCTGAAACCAGAAGCGGCCGGATCTGTCGGGCGCCGAAATCGCGTCCTCATTACCCAGCTTGACGGCGTAATACGCCCTCGCCAAAAAGTTGTTGGTGTCCGCCCAGCTGATGCCCACGCCCGCGCCGCTCAGGCTTCTGGTGTTGTCCCCGGGTGCCCAGGGATCCTTGTGCATCCTGATGCTGCCGGTATCGACGAAGCCGATCAGATGCATCTGTCCGGGCAGGGAGTCCGAGAACTTCGGCAGCAGATACCTGGCTTCCAGATTCAGCACGTAGCCCTCGTCGCCATAGGCCTCGCCTTCGGGGTAGGCGCGCACGCCGTACATGCCGCCGAGTTCCATCTTCTCCGACGAGTCGAGGTTTTTCGAGGCGACCTGGCCGTTGAGGTTGGCCGAGAGCGAGACGGAATCCGTGATCCGCTGCAGGCGGTAGGCGGTGAGGCTGAGCTTGTTGTAATGACCGTTGGTTTTCGCCGTCGCCGCATCGATGATCCGCGCGGCATCCGTTTCGATGTCGAGCTTGCCGGTGGACCAGGTCAGTCCGTAACTGGTGAACCCGCCACCGAAGAGCTGGTCGCGTGCGTTGCCGTAAAGGCTGGCGCTCAGGACGTCGGCATTCTTTTCGGTGACCAGATGCGGCGACACCGACTCGATCCTGTCCTCGAAGGTCTTGTGTTCGTAGAGGAGTCCGGCGTAGAGGTTGTTGTTGCGCGACCGGATCAGGGGATAGCTGCCATAGGCGCTGGCGATCTCCGCCGTGCCGTTGGCGTCCAGGCTCTTGTATTCCTCACCCAGTTCGTAGCGCAGGGCGCTGTAGGCGACACCGACCGTCGCCTTGCCGAACATCATCTGGTAGGAGGCGCGGGCATAGTTCAGCCCGGATCCCGCGGTTATGCCCCGCAGGGAGAAGACGTCGCCGTAACCTGCCAGGTTGTTGATATTGATCGTCCCGCCCAGGCGGTAAACCCCGGTGTAGCGGTTGCCGGCGTTGTCCACATCGACCTCTCCCGAAATCATCGGTGCCGGCGTGAGTTCGATGGTCAGGTCGGAGGCGCCGACGGTGCTGCCCGGCGTCAGGGTCGATTTGACCCGGACGCCGGGAATGTCTGAGAGCAGCAGCAAACGGCTTTCCAGCGGCGCCGCGGTTATCGGATCGCCGCTGTTGAGACCGTCCAGATGGCTGTGCGCCAGGCCGTCGGAGAGCCGGGTCTGGTTCTGCAGCGTAATCCTGCCGTATTCGCCTTCGATCACAGCAATGGTGACGGCACCGTCCTTGATGTCCTGAGCCGGCAGGTAGGCCTGGGCGACGAAGTAGCCGTTGCTGCGGTAATGGTTGCCGATCTTCAAGGCCATGCCGCGCAGATCGGCGAGGCTCAGTTCGCTGTCCGGCACGAAGCCGGTGAGCGCGATCAGTTCCGCTTCGGGATAGGCCTTGGCGCCTGTCACGGCAAGGCTCCTGACCATGATCCTGACGGCCGCGGATTCCGCGCTCTCGGGCGGGCTGAGGGGTAGCACATCCACCGTGGGCTCGAATTTCTGCGGCAGCGGGACAGGCGGAATCTGCTGCATCTGACGGCCGGCGTTTGGCGGCTGCTGGGCAAAGACACCTGGGCTCACGGCCAGCAGGGTAATGAGGAATGGCTTGATATTCAGCATGATTCGTCCTGTCGTTCTGGGTAGGAAGGGGATGGCGGAGAGTGCGGCAAGTGTGCTTTCCTTCCCTGATGTCTTCTGTGCGGTGGCGTACATATTCAGGATGAGCGCAGGAAAATTCCGTGGCGCACCCTAGTGCGGGCCGCCCAGCAGACTGGGTACGACGCCGTAGAGGAGAATCAGCCCCCGCGTTTCGCCGTCATCGGACCGCAGCCCGGCGCGCGCCTGCCGGTTCCTGTCGGCGAGGTATTTGATCAATTCGTCGATGCCGCCGTCGCGGATGATCCCGGCGAAGGACGCGCGATAGTTCGTGGTCAGGCTGATGCCGGCGATGCGGATGTCGTAGACCTTCCATCCGTCTGCCGTCTTTTCCATGTCGTAGTCGATGGTCATGCGCTCGACCCCGGGCTTCTTCACGGTCGACCTGACAGTGACATCGGTGTCGCCCGCCGCCAGCAGAAGCGGCTTGTACTCGATCACCTCATCGCGATAATTGGCCAGCGCTGCCGAGTAGGTGCGCACCAGCAAGGTCCTGAACTCGGCAATCAGCGCTGCCTGCTGTTGCGGCGAGGCGAGCTTCCAGTCGCGGGCAACCGCCAGCCGGGTCATGTGGCGGAAGTCGAACAGGGGCAGGATCGTCGTCTCCATCAGCTCGTCCATGCTTATCGCGCTCTTTGCGGCGGGATTGTCGTCGCGCCTGAGCCGGGCAATCACTACCGCCGTGGCGGCACTCAACAGGGCATCGGGCGACGACGCAGTAACAGCGCCGGCGGCCGGCGCCTTCGCGGCGGCGACGGGAACCGCACTGACAGCCGCCAGTACCTCGGCATTCGCCGTGATGGCCAGGCCGCCGGTAATGACTCCAGCCAGTAGCGCGAGGTTTGCAATCAGTTTTGAGCGCATCGGATGTGACCTGTCGAGGGAACCAGGCAACGACGGAGAAACATCCCCGTCGGGCTGCGCGGTTCGTACCCCGGATTCTCGGCATTTCGGCGCGGCGCGCTGTACGCTGGCGAACAGAGGCCGCAATCAATCGACATTCCATGGCGATCGGCGGGCGCGATGCAGCCGGCTTCCGCGGCAAAGCCGGGTTCCATCGTGACGCCAACGCCATCGCCGCCTGCTTTGTGCTGTGGCGTACAGACCCCGCGCCGCCGTGAAACTACTCTGCAGCGAGGTTGGTGCCTTGCGCACACGGCCCGAGCCGGCGGTCGCGCCCCAGTCCACGCGGCCAGGCTGAAGAAATGCAAGGCACGACTGCCGCAGTTCACCGTCTGATTACCCGGAACATACCCATGCTACCCAGCGCCAAGAGCCTCGAAGGCAAGCCTGTACCGCGAGCGACATTCAAGACCCGCAAGGATCACCAGTGGCTGGACGTGACCAGCGACGAGGTCTTCAAGGGCCGCAGCGTCGTCGTTTTTTCCCTTCCCGGCGCCTTTACGCCGACCTGTTCGAGCACACACCTGCCGCGCTACAACGAACTGGCCGCCACCTTCAAGGCCAACGGTGTGGACCAGATCGTCTGCCTGGCCGTGAACGACGCTTTTGTCATGGATGAATGGAAGCGCGACCAGCAGGCGGAGGACATCACCCTGCTGCCTGACGGCAACGGCGAATTCACGGCCGGCATGGGCATGCTGGTCGACAAGTCGGATCTCGGTTTCGGCAAACGCTCCTGGCGCTATTCCATGCTGGTCAGGAATGGCGTGATCGGAAAAATGTTCATCGAGCCCGAGTCCGCCGGTGACCCGCTCGAAGTCTCCGATGCCGACACGATGTTGAAGTACATCAATCCCAAGGCCGTCGTGCCGGAGCCGGTGGTGATCTTCGCCAAGCCGGGTTGCCCCCACTGCGCGCGCGCCAAGGCGCTGCTCGAGGCACACGACATCCGTTACGACGAGATCAGCCTTGGCGGACACATCCGATCGAGTACCCTGCGCGCCGTCTCGGGCAGCGGCACCTGGCCGCAGGTCTTCATCGGCGGCAGGCTGATCGGCAGCGCCGACGATCTCGAGACCTACTTCGGCGAGCGAAGGGCGACCTGAACCATGAAGGCCATTCATGTTGACGTCGCAATCATCGGCGCCGGTACGGCCGGTCTGGCTGCCTATCACTCGGCCAGGGCCGCAGGGGCGTCGGTGGTCCTCATCGAAGGCGGCGAGCATGGCACCGCCTGCGCGCGCGTCGGCTGCATGCCGAGCAAGCTGCTGATTGCCGCAGCCGATGCCGCACATGCCGTCGGCCAGGCCGCGGCCTTTGGCGTCCACCCTGATGGCAAGGTCCGCATTGACGGCGGCGAGGTCATGGCTCGGGTCAGGCGCGAGCGCGACCGCTTTGTCGGTCTGGTGCTGAGCGATGTCGAGAAGATCCCCGATGCCGATCGCCTGCACGGCCAGGCCAGATTCGTCAGCAACCAGTCGCTTGCCGTAGCCGGCCACGGCCTGGTCACGAGCCGGAGTATCGTCATCGCCACCGGCTCGCGCGCCGCCTATCCGGATTCCTTCAAATCCCTGGGCGATCGCCTGATCGTCAGCGACGAGGTTTTCAACTGGCGCGACCTTCCCGGATCCGTGGCCGTGATGGGCCCCGGGATCATCGGGCTGGAGCTGGGCCAGGCCCTGCATCGGCTGGGTGTGCGTGTCGCGGTGCTGGGCCGCGGCGGGCGCGTCGGTCCCATCGGCGACCCGGAGATCCTCAGTTGCGCCATTGCCGCCTTCAACCAGGAATTCACGCTGGAGCCGGACGCGCACGTCGAAGCCATGGAACGCGACGGCGATCGTGTCGCGATCCGGCGTACGGCGGCAACAGGCGCGGCGACAACCGAATATTTCGACCATGTTCTTGCCGCCACCGGTCGTACGCCCAATGTGTCGGGTATCGGCCTCGAACAGACGACCCTCATGCTTGACGCAAAAGGCGCGCCGTCGTTCGATCCGGCAACCACCCGCGGCAAGAGTGCCGATGGCGCCAGTCCGATTTTCATTGCCGGCGATGCCAGCAATTTCATTCCCCTGTTGCACGAGGCGTCCGACGAGGGCCGCATTGCCGGCCGCAATGCCGCGGCCCACGCGCTCGGGAAGGAGCTGGTTCCCGGCTTGCGCCGCGCACCGATCGGCATCGTGTTCAGCGATCCGCAAATCGGCATCGTGGGCGGCGGCTTCCGTTCATTGGAAGCCGGCAGCTTCGCCACCGGCCAGGCGAGCTTCGAGGATCAGGGCCGCGCCCGCATCATGTTGCGGAACAAGGGCCTGCTGAACGTCTATGCAGATCCGGTCAGCGGCCGCCTGCTCGGCGCCGAAATGATGGCGCCTGCCGCCGAACACCTGGCGCATCTGCTGGCATGGGCCCTGCAGAACGAAATGACGGTGGCCCGGATGCTGGAGATGCCCTTCTATCACCCGGTCATCGAAGAAGGCCTGCGCACGGCGCTGCGGGAACTCGAGCGTAAGCTGCACGTGGCGCCGGCAACTGCCGCCAGGGCGGCTTGAGGTCATGTTCATGCGCGGGGCTTCGCCTGGATATCCAGAGGAACTTCAACATCCGCTTCGATCTGCCGCGGCTCATGGATGGCGGCGGCAGCAAGAATTCCGGCGACTTTCGCGGCCATGTCTCGATTTATCTCGGCTTCTAGCGGCGCGAAAGTCGGCGCCGGCGGGACGGCGACCCGGAGTGTCGATGGCCGACGGAGTCTGGGACACGAATTTCGCGCTATGCGCGGCAGCGCACAGTTCTTTGCCGGCGAGCGGATCAGAGTCGGTAACAAGTTCTCACAGTTTCCTGCGTGGGGGCGACCCCGATCCCACCCACCACAGGAGATAGACATGAATTCGACATTCAAGAAACTGCTTTGCCGCTTTCTCGCCGTTGCACTCATAACGCTGCCCTTCCAGACCGGTCAGGCCAGCATGATCGGGACGGATCAGGTGAATGCCGCCGCCACCGTCCAGGCTGACCGCCATCTGGTATCGACCTACCTCAGCCGCGCGCAGACCGTCAGCGAGTTCGAGGCGCTGGGTCTCGATGCGCAGGATGCCCGTGACCGCGTCGCCTCGATGAGCGATTCGGAAATCAGCTCGCTCGCCGGTCAGATCCATGCCGTTCCCGCCGGCGGCGATGGTCTTGTCCTGCTGGTCCTGGTCGTTTTCTTCATCTGGTACTTCGCCTTCCGCAAGTAGAGTCCGGCCGCGTCGAGTCCTGCACCGCTGCCCGCAGATGCCAAAGGTCGCCGATGCCTGATTTCGCGCTGTGGCTCGCCGGCGCCCGCCTGACCGCGGGCGCCTTTTTGCTGTTGGCCGGCCTGAGCGGTTGCGCTTCGCTGGTGCCGCAGACCATGGGCTTGCGCGACAGCTGGCCGCCGGGCGTCGCCGACCGGGTCGAACTGCGCGAGGTGCCATTCTTCGCCCAGCAGGAATATCAGTGCGGCCCTGCCGCCCTGGCGACGACGCTGGTTCATGCCGGCACGGCGGTCGCCCCGGAAGAACTGGTCACGCGCGTCTACCTGCCCGGACGCGAGGGCAGTCTGCAGGCGGAAATGTTGGCCGCGCCGCGCCGTTACGGCAAAGTTTCCTATCAGATCGCGCCGCGCCTGGACGACCTGCTGCGCGAAGTGGCGGCAGGCAATCCGGTTCTTGTCCTGCAGGATACCGGCGTCGGACCGGTCACCAACTGGCATTACGCCGTGGTGGTCGGCTTCGACTATCCGGCAGGCGAACTGTATCTGCGTTCGGGAGAAACCCGGCGCCTCGCGATCCCTTTCACGGTCTTTGAATACACTTGGCAGAAAAGCCATTACTGGGCGATGGTGACCCTGCCGCCCGAGCGAATTCCGGTGACCGCCGCGGAGCCTGCCTACCTGGCAGCGATTGCGGCCATGGAACGCGTCGCCGAACCAGGCGCCAGCTTTGCGGCGTATTCGGCAGCACTCCGGCGCTGGCCCGACAATCTCGCGGCGAGCATCGGCCTGGCCAACAGGCACTATGCGCTGGGCGAACTCAAGGAAGCGGAAGTCATCCTGCGCCGGGCTCACGCCGCTCATCCGCAATCCGTCGCCGTGACCAACAATCTGGCGCATGTCCTTTCGGATCTGGGGCGCAACGAGGAGGCGCTGGCGCTGGTCACGCCGGCGGCAGCAGTCGAAGGCAGTCCCTTCGCGGCGGCGCTGAGCGAGACACGGGCGATGATTCTGCGGCGCCTGGGCCGCGAGCGATAGCCCGGCCGCCTGGCGGCAGGTGCAGCGCAGCCACCAATGTACGGTATCGCACCGACGGCTCGTCTTCCGCGAACTACGCTTGCAGCCTGATGGTTCGCTGTTCAATGAATTCCTGGTCTGGAGAAATAACATGAAAGTCGTTGCCCTGAAAACAAGATTTGCGATGGCGCTGCTTATTGCCGGCAGCTTTGCGGTGGGCCCGGCCATGGCCGAGAAGCCCTCCTGGGCCGGCAATGACAAGGGCGGCAAGAAGGATCACGGCGATCAGCGCGACGATCGCAAGGACGAGCGGAAGGATGACGACAAGAAGTCACACAAAGGCAAGGACGATCGCGCCGACGGCGACAGACACCACTTCCAGCCGCAACAGCACACGATGGTGCGCGAGTACTACACCGAGCATTACCGCGGCCGCAGTTGTCCGCCGGGCCTGGCGAAGAAGAACAATGGCTGCATGCCGCCGGGACAGGCCAAGAAATGGAAGGTCGGTTATCCCTTGCCGCGCGAGGTGGTCTATTACTCGGTACCCGCGCCTCTGGTGGTCCAGATCGGTCCGCCTCCCTCTGGCCATCGCTACGTGCGCGTTGCCGGCGATATCCTGATGATAGCGATCGGGACCGGATTGGTGGTCGACGCGATATCCGATCTCGGCGCGATGTGAGTTTCGCATCGCCTGCCCGCCAGCGCGATTCAGATAGCCAGCCGCTGACGCTGCTTTCGTCGGCGTGAGATTCAGCGTCGCCACGACAATGCGCCTTGCCCATAAGGGGTCATTGTCGTGCTGCGCCCGGCCAGCGGAGCGATATCGCCGATGTTGACGATCACCGCGCTGACGCTCAAGAAAACCATCACGCTGTTTGCCCTGGTCGGGCCGGTGACCATGGTGCCGCTGTTCCTGGCGACGACGCAAGGGCTGGACCTGCCGCGCAAGGCCGACTTTGCGCGGACTATCGGACTCAGCGTCACGATTGCCCTGCTGGTCGCCAGTTTCCTCGGCATGCCGCTGCTGGGCTTTCTCGGCGTATCGCTCGGCGCCATGCGCGTGGGTGGCGGAATCATCGTCCTGCTGCTGGCGATCGCCATGGTGCTTGGCCAGGAAACCAGCTTCAAGGGCTTGCCCAACGCCGCGGTCGATGGGCGCAGCAGCAAGGCGTCGATCGTGCCCCTGGCGGTGCCCCTGCTGGCCGGTCCGGCCGCTTTCAGCTACGTCATGGCCAACAGCGAGTGGCATGACTACCGGGATCTGATACACGTCATTGCACCGATCCTGATGGTCGGCCTGGCATGCTGGATCACCTTCCACACGGCAGGCTATCGGGGCTCGGCAATCCGCCAGTCGACGCTGGATATCGTCGAGCGCGTCGGCGGCTTCATTTTGTCGGCGATGGCGGTGGAAATGATCGCAACCGGCCTGCGCAGCCTGTTTCCGGTACTCCTGCCGGTTTAGCGATCCGTCATCGACATGGGCCCTGCGGATCTGCCATGAACAGGCTGCCGGCCTTTCCTCCGATCGACGTGTCGAGACCGGGCCCCGGGGTGACGGTACCGATTCATGCAATCGGCGAACGGTCGGTTCCCGGGACCGGCGGCTGTCGCCGGGCTTACTGCCTGCCTTTGACAACCATGTCGTTCTTGACTGATTTCACGCCCTTGACGCGCTGGGCAAGCCTGACAGCCTGGTTGATGTCGGCGCGCGACTTGACGAAGCCGGTCAGCTGCACGATGCCCTTGTAGGTTTCGACGTTGATTTCGGTTGCCTTGAGCGTGGAGTCCTTTACTATGGCGGCCTTGACCTTGGTAGTGATCACGGCGTCGTCCACATAGGCGCCGGGGGTTTCCGTCTTGCTGGTGGCCGCCTTTGACGTGCCTTCTGCAGCCATCGCATTGGCGCCGAAGATGAGGGCGATCGCAGCGGCGATTGTGGTGATGGTGAGTCGCTTCATGATGATTCCTTCGCGGGTTTTGTTTGAATACCGTTTGACGGGAAACCTTCATCCCGGCGTTTCGCCCTTGCCGGCGGATCGGCGATTGATTGCGCTTTCCGACCGCAAGGGGTGTGCAACGATGGCAGGTATCAGGTGACCTTCTTGATGTCGGCCTTCAGATCGCCAAAAGCCGCCTGGGCCTGGCCTTTGAGGTTCTGGATCTTGCCCTTGTGCTCCATGGTCTTGTCGCCAATGACCTTGCCGGCGACTTCCTTGATCTTGCCTTTGACTTCCTCGACGCGGCCCTTGCTTTGATCCTTGTTCATCGTGTGCTCCGTAGGTTGAAATGGAAAATGGTCGGGCGCCGTACTTGCTGTTCAACGCTCACCATGGATGAGGCTACGCACCATGTGCGCGGCATTCTGTGCGCTGGCGCCCATAGGGGTGCCGGAGAAATCCCTGTCGGGCGGGATCCCGCACGGGGATACCGTCCGCACCTCCGGCGCGGACATATCCCGCACGGGGATACCGTCCGCACCTCTGGCGCGGACATAATGAAAAAGGCCCGGAGCAGCTTGCGCGGGTCCGGGCCAAGTGCTGCAGGGTTCGCTGTGAGGAGGACAACGAGCGCCTGAGTTCACAATGCCTGCGCACGGCGTTTCAATCTGTACGCTGGCACACTCAAGGCGAATCATTGGCGCGGCTGCTGGGATTTTCCACAGGGATCATCGCGCCTGCCATGGCATCGATTGGCCGCTGGCCAGGAATGAAACGGCGCGAACCGGAACTATTTCGAATGGAGGCTGCCCGGGATCAATCGCTCGTATTCTTCTTTCAGCGCGACGTAACACTCGCACACCCGCTTTTCGAGTCCCGGACGATCCACCACGGTGATGTGGCCGCGGCTGGTTGACATCAAGCCGTCCGTTTGCAACAGCCCGAGGCCAGGGGTCAGGCTCGGGCGGCTCATGCCCGGCAGGTTCGCGATCATCTCCTGGGTGATCACCAGCTCGTTGCCATGCAATCGATCCGCGCTCATCAGCAACCAGCGGCAGAGTTGCTGATCCAGCTCATGATGCTGGTTGCACACCGCCGTTTGCGATGTCCGGCAAATCAGGGCCTGCGTGTACAGCAGGGCCAGATGTTGCAGGTGGCCCCCCGACGCGAATTCCCTTCATGACTTTCCGGCTGAGCCGGCAGGCACTGCCCGCGCTTTGCACTTCGGTGCTGCTCGGCATGCTCTCGCCACCCATGAACATCGAAATGCCGACCATGCCCTCGTTGCCCACCAGCGCAATTTCACTCGAGGAGCCATCTTCCAGCGCGTAGATCGGCGAGACGATGCCGCTGGTCGGGAAATGCAGGAAATTCACGTGATCGCCCGATTCGGACATCGTCCATCCCGGGGGCATCTCGACGAATTCAAGGTCCGGCGACAGGCGGACCTAATCCGCTGCCGGCAGGGCCGCGAGAATGAGGTTCTGCCCGGGATCCACGGCTACTTTCGGGTCTGTTGTTGTCATCCTCTTTCCTTGATGTTCTTCCGGCCGTCGCGCTGACCGTGATCAGGCCCGCCGCGATGCGACTTTCATCGAGTTCAGCTGCGACGTCCGCAAGCAGTTCGCGGTACGCGTACCAGACGGCGGCGGACTGAGAAAAGGCCGTCTCGCGACGGTCGGTTGTACTTGCGCCGCGACGGCGAGTCTGGCGCTTGCGGGGCCCGGCTTGGGGACAGGAGTCAAATGCAACGCGACCTGCGGCCAGCTGAGCAATCCCAGGTTCACTATCGTGCCGGTATTTGCAATGGCCTGCTTTTGCGCCCGGGATGTTCCCGTTGGCGTTAGAGAATGTTCAGCGCAGATACAGCAATTCACCCTTGTTGCACATGGCCTTGCGATGCAGGCGATAGCTGTGCACGAACCAGCCCAGGACAAACCCGGTCACCAGGGAAAGGAAGATCAGCAGTGCGCTCGACATCGAGGCGCGCCAGTACAGGAAGCTGATCTCGACCACAGCGGCATTCTGGGCGATGAACAGTGCCGCCAGGATTGAGGGAATCAGCATCAGCAACAGTCTCAGAGTCATCGTTATGGCCTCCTGTGGGTAACGAAATTGCTGCGGCGGTTAACAGGCAGGGGCAGCGGCTGCCACCCGCGCTTTACTTGAACTTGGCATGGGCGTCGGCCATGCCGGCCTTGAGATCCTCCCAGATCCTGTCGGCCGTATGCTTGATCTCTTCCCATGCTTCGCCGCTGGACCTTTCGAGTTCCTGCATCTTCCAGACGGCCGTGCGCTGCTTGCCGCGCAACTCGTCAAGCTCCACGGCATGCCTGACCTTGATGTCGGCTCCGGCGTTCTCCGCCTTGGCTTCCAGCAGGTCGAGCTGGGCTCCCCATTCCTTCAGTTGCGCGGATCTTTTCAGCCTGTATGCCTGTTCGACGTCCATGACTGGCTCCTCGATGGATCGAAGGGGACTCAATTGGTCGTGATCGACTTCGTCGCCAGCCTGTTGTCGACTTCCCTGACACCGGCCGTAGACGCTGCCAATAACTTGACCCGGTCGCTGCTGGTCTGGGAATCCACCGCTCCGGTCAGTGTCACCACACCCTTGACCGTATCGACGCCGATTTGCAGCGTCTTGAGGCCCGGCTCGGCAAAGATGGCCGCCTTGACCTTGGCCGTGATTTCGGCATCGTCGATAGCGACGCCTGCCTTTGCACTTTGCTCACCCATTTTTTCACCCACCTTGTCGGTGGTTTCATTGATTTTCCTGCCGGCAGCTTCCGCCGTCTGGTCAATCTTCTTTCCGGCGGTCTCGGCAGGCCCGGGCTTGTCGCAGGCCGCAAGACCGGCGACCAGCAGCAGCGAAATCCCGGCCAACTTGAAGCTGTGTAGTGCTTTCATTTCTGTTTCCTTTTGATTTGCTTCGATTGAACAATGAACATCAGCTGGTATGACAATGCCGACTTCCATCTCGATGACCTGATTCAGAGCTTACTCAGGCGACCGCGATGTTCTGTACGCCAGCGCACACGAGTTCGCATTTACGTCTCGCGTCATCGAAAGCAGCCGATTCGCTGGGTGCGGTGGCGAACAGATTTCGCATTTGGCAACGGCCATGATGCGAGGCGATGGGAACTGGCCAGCCGCATGTGCGGCGACCACCCGGATCAGTTCGAGCAAACGGCGAGGCAGCGGGTCGCTCCGCGCCAACCCGGTCAATTCCCGATTGCGGGACAGGAGGTCGTCATGTTGAGATGGGCAGCAATATTCTTCGTTATTGCGATCATTGCGGGAGTCCTCGGTTTTGGCGGCATCGCCGCCGGCGCCTCGGAAATCGCCAGAATCCTGTTCTTCGTGTTTCTCGTCGTATTCGTCGCAACCCTGATCATGGGCATGACGCGAAGGTAAGCGCACCACGATCGTTTTCTCCCCGATCCAATCACCAGGAGGCATGATGAACATTTCACTGTACCCGAGCCGCGGCGCCGTCGAACGCAAGAAGGACCGACTCGTCACCGATCTGAGAAGCGTGGTTGCCGATGCCGACGATCTGCTGCAGGAGGTGGGCAATTCCACCGCCGACGAGTTTGCCGCCGCCCGCGCCAGGATAGAGGACAGATTGCGTGAGGCAAGAGCGAGACTCGACCACGCGCGCGTGGCGATCAGCCGAAAGGCCGGCGATGTCGCCGACGCGACTCAGGAGTACGCCCGCGAAAATCCATGGAAAGCCTTCGGGCTTCCTGCCGTGGCAGGACTCGTCGTCTTCCTGCTGGTCAGCCGTCGCTGAGTCGCCGCCGCAGATATCATTCGCAGCAGGGTTGCCGAAGTCAAGCCAGGCAGCGCGGAGGCGATGATGGCTGACGTGGCGCTTCTGGCGCCCTGGGCCCTCTGGATCGGCGCAGAATGCGCTGCCGATTTTTCTCTCCTTGCTCGGACTGCTGCCGGCGGCCACGGCCGCCGTTTGTCGGGCATTGCGGCAATATGCCGCGCGTCACCGGCAGGCGGCACTGCTCCCTGCGCCTTCGCAAGGGTTGCGCAGCGAACTCGGCATCGCTGTCGTTCCGGCCGGTGTCGGCGTCTTCACCGCGCTGGCTGCCCTGCTTCCCGCCAGGACCGAAAGTCGGCGCCGGCGGGACGGCGACGCATCGTGCTGAAACGGCTCAGCGGCGCACATCGCGCGACGCCGTGGTGCAGGTGGCCGGTTACAGTCGTCCCATCAGCAACAGCACGATAAGGATGGCGAGCACCAGACTTATGCCGCCGCTGGGTCCGTAGCCCCAACTCCTGCTGTGCGGCCAGGTCGGGATTGCGCCCAGCAGCATCAGGATCAGGACAATAAACAGGATCATTCCAAGGCCCATGGTGTTCTCCTTTAGTAGCGTCTGAAGTAAATATCGATGGGCTCAAGGCGCCGTCGCGAGTGCCCAGAATGCGCCGGGCCGGAGGCAAGTTCAGTTCGCTATCGCACACTGCCCACGCCGCTTGCAGCGGCGCCGGACCCCTGCCCGGATGTTCGCCAGCGCACGGTTGGCGCCGGTGTCCGCCGCTACGCTCGTCTCCGTCCACAACCCCGGAGCGCAGGGACTCCATGCCAGGCGTTCCGCATCCGGTGCGTCGATGCGGAGCCCTTTTACAGCATGTCATTCGCATCGATTCCTTCAAGCCGTTTGATTCCGCCCTTGGCGACCAGGAGAAAAACATGTCCAGCGTTGGCTATCACGAACCCGTAGGGGAACTGTCCGCCGAAACGCGCGACATGCACAGGGCGATTGTTTCCCTGATGGAAGAGCTTGAAGCGGTCGATTGGTACAACCAGCGTGCCGACACCTGCGATGACGAACAGCTGAAGGCCATTCTCGTGCACAACCGCGACGAAGAAAAGGAGCATGCATCGATGCTGGTCGAGTGGATCCGGCGCAAGGATCCGCAGTTCTCGAGGCAACTCAAGGACTATTTGTTCACCGGGAAATCGATCGTCGGCGAATAGGCGGTGCTTCCGCATCCAAAGGGCAAGCAGAGCCGGTTCTGCTATGTGCGTCAGCGTACGGACGGTCGCAATGCGGATGCCTATTCTGATCGTGAGGATTCGGCAAAGTGCGTGGCCTACCGCTGCCAGACCAGGTTCTCTGTCCGGTATGGAGCACAAGTTCAATGTCTGCAACCGGTTCCGGTTTTTCCCTTTACTTACGATTGGAGTCAATCATGAAACAACTCAGGCAGTATCTATCCGCACTCTTTCTGGCCGTTACGCTGGTCTCCGTGGTGGGTTGTGCGTCCACCTCAAAGCAGGAGGGAACCGGCGAATACGTCGATGACAGCGTTATCACCACCAAGGTGAAAGCGGCGATATTCAACGAACCCACCCTGAAGTCCGCCGAAGTGAATGTCGAGACCTTCAAGGGCGCAGTGCAGCTCAGCGGCTTTGTCAGCTCGCAGACGGCGATCAACAAGGCGGCCGAACTGGCCCGCGGCGTCGCCGGTGTCAAGTCGGTAAAGAACGACATGCGCGTCAAGTAACACGCCCCGGGGTTTCCCACCAAAGGCAGGTATCCCGGGCTTTTCCCGGGATACCTGTTGCCGTGTCCGCTTGGCTGAGCCTGGCGTTAAGCCGGCACCCGGTGCCACACCACAAACATTCGACGGAGACGTTTCATGATAAAGGGCGACGAAACTGCCAGGGATGAGCGGCGCGAAACCGTTGGAGAACTGTTGGATTTGCTGGCCGTTGCCCAAAGAATGGGACGCAGGCTTGGCCATGAAACGCACGGGGAGTCCTACGATTTCGTGCGCGAGCTGAACGAGCACTTGCATCAGGCACGCGAAAAAATCGAGCTGATCCAGCAAACGCTGACCACGGTTCGCTAGCCGCCTCAAGCGCTCGCGGCGAGGAAACCCATGTCTGCCGGAATCGTCAATCTCATTGTCCGCGTCCCGATCCACTGGGCCCGACGCCTGAGAATCGTTCTGCTCGCGTCGCTGACATCGTGGATCGATCACCGCGCCGCGAGCAAGGGCGCGGCACTGGCCTTCTATACCCTGTTTTCCATGGCGCCTATCCTGGTGCTGGCGATCGCGGTTGCCGGCTATGTTTTCGGCGCCAAGGCGGCCCAGGGCGAAATCGTCGCCCAACTGGATGGGCTGGTCGGACCGAATGGCGCGCTGGCGGTCCAGGCCTTGCTGGCCGGGGCGCAAAATCCCGCCTCGGGTCTGTTCGCCACACTGGTCGCCAGCGTACTGCTGCTGCTGGGCGCCTCGAGTGTCTTTGCCGAATTGAAAGGCAGCCTCGATGAACTGTGGGGCATCAGCCGGACCGGCCGGTCCGCCTTCGGCGTCCTCCTGAGAACCCGGCTCCTGTCCTTCGGACTGGTGCTGGTGCTGGCCTTTCTGCTGCTGGTGTCCCTGGTCATCAGCGCCGGGCTGGCGATGGCGGAGCGCTACGCGCATGGCATCCTCGGCAGTTCCACCGTAGTGCTCGAGACGATCACGTCCGTGGTTTCTTTCGCCGTCATCGCCTGCATGTTCTCGATCATCTACAAGACCCTGCCGGACGTGCCCCTGTCGTGGCGCGATGTCTGGATCGGCGCCGCCTTCACCGCGGGGATGTTCAGCCTGGGGAAGTACGTGATCGGGCTGTATCTGGGCAACAGCGGCGTGGCATCGAGCTTCGGCGCCGCAGGATCGCTGATTGCGTTGCTGCTGTGGGTGTACTACTCGGCACAGATCTTCTTCCTCGGCGCGGAGTTCACGCGGCATTACGCCTTGTGGTTCGGCAGCCTGCAGCAGGAGAGGTTGCGCGGCGAAGAGTTGAATGAACTTGCCAGTCAGCCCGGAATTCCCTGAACAGGCTGGTAACTCGGGTACGGCCAGCGTGTCCTGTCGTAGACAGGTGGTTGCTCCGACTCCAGGCCGGTTCTTTGCCGCCAGGGACCTATGTTCTGTAGCGCACAGAACCCGGTCCGTGTTGCGCCTATGGTTCATCCTGGCACATGTCACCGTTCCCATGCGTGGCGGACCGGCATCTTGTGCTCCCGGCCTTTACCCAACCTGACCCCACATACCGATGTTCGTCCCGATGCCCCTCAGCACGATTGCCGACGCGGAAGCGGCGGCCGGAAATCCATCCGATGCCGCCCCGGAATCAGCGGCATTGCCGGCCGTGATCAGCGTCCCCGAGTCCGGGCGGGACATGGCGCTGGTGATCATCGCCACGGTGGCAGCCGTATTCGCCCTGAAATGGGCACAGGGTTTCTTCATTTCCCTCCTGCTCGGAATTCTCTTCGCCTATACCCTGGGCCCGCTCGTGGCGATGCTGGACCGCATCCGCATCCCGCGCGTTCTCGGCACCAGCCTGGTGATGGCCGGCGTGGTCTCGGCGCTGGGCTTCGGCAGCTACTCCTTGCGCGATGAAGTACAGACGATACTGGACCAGCTGCCGCAAGCGGCAACCAAGTTGTCGGCGGGGCTGATCAGCCTGAACCAGGGGCAGGCCAGCACCATCAAGAAGGTGCAAACCGCCGCGGACGAGATCGAGAAGGCCACCAGTTCGGCGCCAGCCGAGTCAGTCAGATCGAGGCGGCCGGCGACCCACGTCGTCATCGACGCGCCCGGCTCCCGCCTCGGCAACTTCCTCTGGGTCGGCTCCATGAACGCGGCAGCGATGATAGGGCAGGCCACCATGGTGCTTTTCCTGACCTACTTCCTCCTGTTGTCCGGTGACACCTTCAAGCGCAAGCTGGTGCGCGTCACGGGGCCGTCCATGTCGCGCAGAAAGATCACGGTGCGCATTCTCGACGACATCAATGATTCGATACAGCGCTACATGATCATGCTCCTGGCGACCAATGTGGTGGTAGGCATGCTCACCTGGCTGGCCTTGTACTGGATCGGCCTGGAGAACGCCGGCGCCTGGGCGGTGGCGGCGGGGCTGCTGCACGTGGTTCCCTATCTGGGGCCGCTGGTGACCGCCGCCGCCATGGGCATGGCGGCATACATGCAGTTCGACGAACTGCCGGCGACGCTGCTCGTGGTCGGCGCATCAATGACCATCGCCGTCCTGGTCGGCTTCCTCGGCGTCACCTGGTTGACGGGCCGCATCGCCAGGATGAACACCGCGGCGGTATTCATTTCGCTGTTGTTCTGGGGCTGGCTGTGGGGCATCTGGGGCATGTTGCTGAGCGTTCCGATCACCGTCATCGTGAAAGTCGTGGCGCAGCATCTGGAGCAATTCCAGCCGGTGGCTGAACTGCTGGCGGAGTAGGCAAGGAGTCTGCCCCGGCCAAGGCAAGGCTGTTGTCCGGAGCAATCGCCTGACCAATCGCCGGATCAATCGTTGCGGAAAGGATGTACTGAAGTGAACTTCGGCACCACGCTCGCCGGGACGATGCGACAGGCGGCAACGTGGCTGCGCGCCAGCGTACGCCCGCCGCATCTGCCCGACGAAGACCTGCCCCTGCGGTCGGACCTGTTCAGCGCGGAGCAGATGGAACAGCATGGCAAGGTCCTCGCCGCCGCCCACCAGCTGGCTCCGGGGCGGGCGCCTGATCGGCTTCTGGCGCGGCTCGCCGCCAACGAAGGCGTGCTGGTCGATGTCTGCAGGCGGCTGACGCATGCGGTGACGAAGAAACGCCGGATCACGCCGGCCGGCGAATGGCTGCTCGACAACTTCTATCTCATCGAAGAGCAGATCCGCACCGCCAGAAGGCACTTACCGAAGGGCTACAGCCGGGAACTGCCGCGCCTGGGCGAGGGCGCATCGACCGGGCGGCCGCGGGTCTATGACATCGCGCTCGAAATAGTGGCGCATGGCGACGGCCGCGTCGATGCCGAATGCCTCAGCCGCTTCGTGGCAGCCTACCAGTCCGTCACCGCCCTGAATCTGGGTGAACTGTGGGCGATCCCGATCATGCTGCGGCTGGCCGTCATCGAGAATCTCCGCCGCGTCAGCGCGCAGGTCGCGGCCAGCGCGATCGAGCGCAATCTGGCCGGGTATTGGGCGGACGAGATGGAGGAAACCGCCGAAAAGGATGCCAAGAGCCTGATCCTGGTGATCGGCGACATGGCGCGCTCACAGCCGCCGATGGCCAGCTCGTTTGTTGCCGAGATCGCGCGCCGTTTGCAGGGCCGGGGCCCGGCCCTGGCCCTGCCGCTGACCTGGATCGAGCAGCGGCTTGGCGAATCCGGCCTGACCATCGACCAGCTGGTGCAGACGGAGAACCAGCGCCAGGCTTCCGTCCAGGTTTCCATCAGCAACAGCATCGGCAGCCTGCGCCTGCTCGGGTCGATCGACTGGCGCGAGTTCGTCGAGACCATGAGCGTCGTCGAGCAGACCCTGCGCGGCGATCCGCACGGAATCTATGGCGGCATGGACTTCGCCACCCGTGATCGATATCGCCATGCCACCGAGCGGATCGCCAGGAAGAGCGGTTTGGCGGAGCCGGAAGTGGCCCGCATGGCGGTCGCGCTGGCGTGCGCGGCGGCCACCGCCGATGCCGGCGCCGGGATAGACAAGCGCGAGGCGCACGTCGGCTTTTACCTGATCGGCAGGGGGCTGGACGAATTCGAGCAGGGGGCGGGCGGCCGCCCCTCGTGGCTGGATTCCCTGCGCCGGTCGGTGAAGCGGAATCCGTTGCCGCTCTACCTCGGTGGCATCCTGCTGATTTCGGCGGCCATTGGCGGCGGCCTCGTGGTGCAACTCGCGCCATTCGTCCATCACCTCGGCTTGCCCGCCGCGGCGGCCAGGTGGGCGCTGCTGCCTGTCGCCGTCCTCGCCCTGCTGGCCGCCAGCCAGCTCGGCGTGGCCCTGGTCAATTGGCTGGCAAGCTTCGTGGTGGAGCCGCATCCGCTGCCGAAGATGGATTTTTCAAGGGGAATCCCCGCGGCGTCGCGCACGCTGGTGGTGGTCCCGACCATGCTCGGCAGCGCGGCGGGCATCGAGGATCTGGTCGAGGCGCTGGAAGTCAGGTTTCTGGCAAATCGCGATCAGCGCCTGCACTTTGGCCTGGTGACGGATTTCTGCGATGCGGGCCAGGAATCGCTCCCGGGCGACGGGGCCCTGGTAGCACTGGCCAGGACCCGGATCGTCGAGCTGAACGAAAAATATGCCGGAACCGCTCCGGCATCGGCTGGCGACATCTTCTTCCTGTTCCATCGCTCGCGGCTGTGGAATCCGCAGGAGGGGGTCTGGATGGGCTACGAGAGGAAGCGCGGCAAGCTGGCGGCCTTGAACGCGCTGCTGCGCGGCGCACCGCATGCCGACTCCGCGGGGAGCGGCGACGGCTTCTCGCTGGTCGTCGGCGACACGGCGATCCTGACCGGCGTGAAATACGTCATCACCCTGGATACGGATACCGCCCTGCCGCGCGATGCGGCGCGGCAATTCGTCGGCGCCATGGCACATCCGCTGAACCGTCCCCGCTACGACGCAGGCGAACAGAGGATCGGCGAGGGCTACGGCATCCTGCAGCCCTGCGTTGCGGTCAGCCTGCCCGGCACCAATCGATCGCACTATGCACGCTTGAACGGCGGTGAGCCGGGCATCGATCCCTATACCCGTGCCGTGTCGAATGTCTATCAGGACGTGTTTGGCGAGGGTTCGTTCATCGGCAAGGGAATCTACGACGTTGATGCCTTCGAACTGGCCCTGGGCGGACGTTTTTCCGAGAACCGCATACTCAGCCACGACCTGATCGAGGGCTGCCATGCGCGGGCAGGTCTGTTGAGCGACGTGCAACTGTACGAGGACACGCCGGCACGCTATAGCGCGGACGTGAGCCGCCGTTACCGCTGGATTCGCGGCGACTGGCAACTGGCCGGCTGGCTGCGGCGGCACGTTCCGGACGGCAAAGTCGGCGCTGGCGGTACGCCGCGGAGGAATCAACTCTCGCTGCTGTCGCAGTGGAAGCTGTTCGACAACCTGCGGCGCAGCCTGGTCCCGGCAGCACTGACCGCACTGCTGTTGCTGGGCTGGGCGCTCTTGCCGGCCGCCGGCGGGTGGACGCTGTCGGTGATCGGCATCCTGCTGGTTCCGTCCTTGTGCGCGTCGGCGCTGGAACTGCTGCGCAAGGCGGACGAGGTCATGCTGCAGCAGCACCTTGTCGCCGTCGGGCGTTCCATGGCGCGGCGCCTGGCGCAAGTCGCCTTCGAGCTCGCCTGCCTGCCCTACGAGGCGTTTTTCAGCCTCGATGCGATTATCCGCACGCTTTGGCGGATGCTGTTCACGCACAAGCGACTGCTGGAATGGAAATCGTCGAGCGAAGCCGATCGCGAGTCGGCCAGGCGCGACGGCGGCAGCCTCGCGGCTGTTTGCCGGGCGATGTGGGCGGCGCCGATCCTTGCCGCTGCCGCGACCATTTACCTGGCACTGCAGGCTCCGGCGGCCCTCGCCGTCGCCGGGCCGATCCTGCTGCTGTGGTTTGCCTCACCCGCGATCGCATGGTGGATCAGCCTTCCCCTGGCGCGGCGCCAGGCGACCCTGACAACGGAGCAGACCCTCTTTCTGCGCGCGCTGTCGCGTCGGACCTGGGCTTTTTTCGACAACTTCGTCGGCGCCGAAGATCACTGGCTGCCGCCCGACAATTACCAGGAATATCGAATCGCGGCCGTGGCGCATCGCACCTCGCCGACCAACATCGGGATGGCGCTGCTGGCAAACCTGTCGGCCTGCGACTTCGGCTACATTCCGCCGGGACAAATGCTGCTGCGTTGCGCCAACACCCTGGCCACCATGGAGAGTCTGGAGCGGCACCGCGGGCACTTCCTCAACTGGTACGACACGCTGACCCTGCAGCCCTTGCACCCGCGCTACATTTCGACGGTGGACAGCGGCAACCTGGCCGGTCATCTACTGACCTTGCGCGCCGGCCTGCTCCTGCTGCCCGATGAGCGGATACTGCCGGCACGGCTGTTCGACGGCTTGAGCGACACGCTTGAAATTCTCGCGGACGCCGCCGACGGCGCCGGCGCGGTCCAGGTGGCGGCGTTTCGCCGCAAGCTGGAAACCGTGTCCGCAGCTCCCCCGCGCAGCCTCGCCGCGGTACGGCTGATCCTCGCCGATCTGGCCGTGGCGGCGGCCGAACTGGTCCCGCTCGTTGCCAGCGGCCTCCAGGGCAGTGACGACCCGTCGCTGGCGAGCGAAGCAAACGGCTGGGCCGCGGCGCTGGTCCGCCAGTGCGACGAGGCACGGGAAGAGTTGAACATCCTGGTCCCCTGGCTATCCGCCGCGACAGCATCCGGTGCGCCGCAACAGTTGGCACACGCCGATCGAATCCCGACCCTGCGCGAACTGGCCACTGCGGGCAGCAGGCCGGCCCGCGACAGGATTGCCGAAATCGAAAGGCTGGCCGGGCTGTGTTTCGAGTTCGCCCGCATCGAGTATGACTTCCTGTTCGACAAGGCGCGGCAGCTGCTGACCATCGGTTACAACGTCGATGAGCGCCGCGCGGATACGGGTTACTACGACCTGCTCGCCTCCGAGGCGCGCCTGGTCTGTTTCGTCGGCATTGCCCAGGGACAACTGCCGCTGGACAGTTGGTTCGCGCTGGGACGCCTGCTCACCCGTGCCGGCGAAGCGCCCGTGCTGCTGTCCTGGAGCGGTTCGATGTTCGAGTACCTGATGCCGCTGCTGGTCATGCCGACCTACGACAACACCCTGCTCGACCAGACCTGCAAGGCGGCCGTGGCCAGGCAGATCGAGTACGGACGGCAGCGCGGCGTGCCGTGGGGCATTTCGGAATCCGGCTACAACGCCGTCGACGTGCATTTGAACTATCAGTACCGCGCCTTCGGCGTCCCCGGCCTCGGACTCAAGCGCGGGCTGGCCGACGATCTGGTCATCGCCCCTTACGCTTCGGCGCTGGCACTGATGGTGGCCCCGGAGGAGGCCTGCCGCAACCTGCAGCGTCTCGCCGCGCAAGGCTTCATGGGCAAGTTCGGCCTGTTCGAGGCCATCGATTACACGCCGGCACGGCAGCGACGCCGGCAGTCGAGCGCGGTCGTGCACTCCTACATGGCCCATCACCAGGGCATGAGCCTGCTCTCCCTCGCCTACCTGCTGCTGGACCGCCCGATGCAGCGTCGCTTCGAATCGGACCGGCGCTTCCAGGCCGTGATGCTGCTGCTTCAGGAACGGATTCCCCGGGCCTCGGCATTGTTTGCACACACGGCCCGGCTCTCCGACGCGAGCGCGACTCCGGCCGTGGCAGAGCTGCCGATCCGGGTGTTCGCCAGCGCTGACACAACGATGCCGGAGGTGCAGTTGCTGTCGAACGGCCGTTACCATGTGATGGTCACCAACGCCGGCGGCGGCTACAGCCGCTGGAAAGACCTTGCCGTCACCCGCTGGCGCGAAGACGGCACGCGCGACAACTGGGGCACCTTCTGTTACATCCGCGACATGGCGGGCGGCGAGTTCTGGTCGACCGCCCACCAGCCGACGCTGAAGCGTGCGGACAGCTACGAAGCGATTTTCTCCGAAGGCCGTGTCGAGTTCCGCCGCCGCGATTCGGTTGGCGGCGACGCCGCCAGGGGATCCGCCTCCGGGGCATTCGATACGCATACGGAAATCGTGGTTTCGCCGGAAGACGATATCGAGTTGCGCCGGGTCCGCATCACCAACCGCTCGCGCAAGCGCAGGACGATCGATGTCACCAGTTACGCCGAAGTGGTCATCGCGCCGCCGGCCGCGGACGCCATGCATCCCGCCTTCAGCAACCTGTTCGTGCAGACCGAGATCATCCGCGAGCGGGGCGCGATCCTGTGCACCCGCCGGCCGCGTTCGAGCGGCGAGGCGGCCACCTGGATGTTCAATCTGATGACGGTGCATGGCGCTGACGTCGGCGAGCTGTCCTTCGAGACGGACCGCCTGCGCTTCATCGGCCGCGGCAGAAGCGCTGCCGCGCCGCTGGCGATGAGCGAGCGCGCCGCACTCTCCGGCACGGACGGCTCGGTGCTCGACCCCGTCGTCGCCATTCGCTATTCGCTGATCCTCGATCCGGAGCAGACGGTGACCATCAACCGGGTGACCGGCATCGCCGACAGCCGCGAGATGGCGCTGGGCCTGATCGAGAAATACCAGGACCGGCATCTTGCCGATCGCGTCTTCGACCTGAACTGGACGCACAGCCAGGTGGTGTTGCGCCAGCTCAATGCCACCGAGGCCGATGCGCAACTCTACGCGCGCCTGGCCGGCGCCGTGATCCACGCCAATCCCGGCTTGCGCGCCGATGCTGCCGTGCTGGTGAGGAACCGTCGGGCGCAGTCCGGTCTCTGGGGCTACGCCATTTCCGGCGATCTGCCGATCGTGCTGCTGCAGATCGGCGACGCCGCCAACATCGATCTCGTGCGCCAGCTGGTGCAGGCGCATGCCTACTGGCGGCTGAAGGGCCTGGCGGCGGACCTGGTGATCTGGAACGAAGAGCATGCCGGTTACCGGCAACGCCTGCAGGACCAGATCGTGGGACTGATCGCTTCCGGCATCGAGGCCAGCGTGATCGACCGGCCGGGCGGCATCTTCGTGCGGCCGGTGGAACAGATCTCCAGCGAGGACAGAATCCTGTTCCATTCGGTCGCGCGCGTCGTCATCACCGACACGCGCGGCACGCTCGAAGAACAGCTCGACCAGCGGCGTCCCGCGGACCCGCCGGTACCGCCCTTGAAGCGCAGCCGCCCGCATCGGGCCGAGGCCGGCATGGCCAACATTGCGGCCGCGTCGCCGCGCCAGGACCTGATCCTGTTCAACGGGCTGGGCGGTTTCACGGCCGACGGGCGCGAATATGTCATCACCCTTGCGGCCGGGCAAACGACGCCGGCGCCCTGGGTCAACGTCCTGGCCAATCCGCTGTTCGGCACCGTGGTCTCGGAGACCGGTGGCGGCTACACCTGGAACGAGAACGCCCACGAATTTCGCCTCACGCCCTGGCATAACGACCCGGTGAGCGATGCGGCCGGCGAGGCCATCTACCTGCGCGATGAAGAGACCGGCCAGTTCTGGTCGCCGACACCCTTGCCCGCCGGCGCCGGCCTGTCTTACGTCGTCCGTCACGGCTTCGGCTACAGCGTGTTCGAGAGCCGGTCGGGAGGGATTGTCACGGAGCTCTGGGTCTACGTGGCGATGGACGCGGCCGTCAAGTTCTCGGTATTGAAAGTGAAGAACGAATCGGGCCGGGCGCGCAAGCTCTCCGCCACCGCTTACGTCGAGTGGGTGCTGGGCGACCTGCGCGCGAAATCGGCCATGCATGTGAGCACCGAAATCTCCGCGCAAAGCGGCGCGCTCCAGGCGCGCAATCCGTATCACACGGAGTTTGCCGAACGGGTGGCGTTTTTCGACGTCGATGATCGCAAGCGCAGCGTGACCGGCGACCGCGTCGAGTTTGTCGGACGCAACGGCACGCTGCACAATCCGGCCGCGATGAACCGCTCGCAGCTTTCCGGCAAGACGGGCGCCGGACTGGATCCCTGCGGCGCGATCCAGGTGGGCTTCGACCTGGCCGACGGCCAGGAGCGCGAGATCGTGTTCCGGCTCGGCGCCGGGCGCAATGCCGAGGAGGCCGCGCAGCTCGTGCAGCGCTTCCGCGGCGCCTTCGCCGCGCGTACCGCGCTCGAAGCCGTGTGGCGACACTGGAACCAGGTGCTCGGCAGCGTAAAGGTGGAAACGCCCGATCCCGCGCTCAATGTCCTGGCCAATGGCTGGCTGGTATATCAGACCCTGGCCTGCCGGGTCTGGGCGCGCAGCGGCTATTACCAGTCGGGCGGCGCCTTCGGCTTCCGCGACCAGTTGCAGGACATGATGTCGCTGGTTCATGCCCGGCCGGCGCTGGTGCGGGAACACCTGCTGCTTTGCGCCAGCCGGCAATACCTGGAGGGCGATGTCCAGCACTGGTGGCATCCGCCCTCGGGCCGCGGTGTGCGCACGCATTGTTCGGACGACTATCTCTGGCTGCCGCTGGCAGTCTGCCGCTATGTGACAACCAGCGGCGACACCGGCGTGCTGGATGTGCCTGTCGGCTTTCTCGAAGGCCGGCCGGTGCTGCCGCAGGATGATTCCTACTACGACCTGCCGGGCCGTGCCGCCGCAAGCGCCAGCCTCTATGAGCATTGCGTGCGGGCCATCCGCCACGGGCTCCCGGTCGGCGAACACGGCCTGCCGCTGATCGGCTCCGGCGACTGGAACGACGGCATGAACCTGGTCGGAATACAGGGCAAGGGGGAAAGCGTCTGGCTGGGCTTTTTCCAGTGCGAAGTGCTGAGGCAGTTCGCACCGGTGGCAAGCGCCCATGGCGATGCATCCTTCGCCGAACTCTGTCGCCAGGCGGAGGCGTGCTTGCGGCAAAGCATCGAACAACATGGATGGGATGGCGAGTGGTATCGCCGCGCCTACTTCGACGACGGCACGCCCCTCGGTTCGGCCGCCGCCGCCGAATGCCGCATCGATTCGATTTCCCAGAGCTGGTCCGTCCTTTCGCTGGCGGGACAGGCGGCAGGCGCGGGACCCGGCATTCCCGCGCGCTCGCGCCAGGCCATGAAAGCGGTCGATGCGCGGCTGGTGCGGCGCGACGCCGCGCTCATGCAATTGCTCGACCCGCCCTTCGACAACAAGTCGGAGATGGACCCCGGCTACATCCGCGGCTACGTCCCGGGCGTCAGGGAAAACGGCGGCCAGTACACCCATGCCGCGATCTGGGCGGCCATGGCCTATGCCGAACTCGGCGAACGCGAACTCGCCTGGGAACTGCTGAGCATGATCAACCCGGTAAACCACGCCCTGTCGGCCGAGGCGGTCGCGGTGTACAAGGTGGAACCCTACGTCGTTGCCGCCGATGTTTACGCGCTCAGCCCGCATGTCGGCCGCGGCGGCTGGAGCTGGTACACCGGGTCGGCCGGCTGGATGTACCGGCTGCTGCTGGAGTCGCTGCTCGGCCTGCGCCTGACGGGCGACAAGCTGCATCTCGCGCCCTGCCTGCCTGCCGATTGGCCGGGCTTCACCATCCACTACCGTTATCGGCAGACCGTGTATCACATTGCGGTGACCCAGCAGCGGGTCGGCAGCGAGGCCGGTGGCAAGGTGGCGAGCGTGCTGCTCGATGGCATCGAGCAAGACGACAGGATGATTCTTCTGGTCGATGACCATCGCGATCACGCGGTCGCGGTGATGTGGCAAGCCGGATAGGTGCGAAAAGCCGGACTGTCAGGCGTCCGCGCCGTGCCGTGCGCCAGCGTTCGCTGGCGCACGGTGGCTATCCGGGCTTATGCCTATGCTGGCTTGTTCCCATCGAAAATACGACAAGTCATGAATACCCACTACGCCAACACGCCGCCTGCCGCCGAATCGAGCCATACGTTTCACCTCGGCGGCAAGCAGGTCGGCAACGACGAATACGGCACGCTGATCTTCGATCGCAGCGGCAGAATCTGCGGGTCGGGAGCTGCCGCAGACAATCTGTTTGGCGCGGCCCAGGGCCGCATCACCGGGAGAATGATTTCAGCGTTCATTCCGGGCATCGATCCGGCTGGCGGCTCGCCCGGCCATCACACGAGCCATCTGGCCTCGCTTTGCGAGAGAAGTGACTGGGAGAACTTCGAGGCGATGGATATCCTCGGACGCGGGTTCGCGGTGGAGATTCTGGTGTCGCGGCGAATGACGGACGGTCAGGAAGTCTTTGTCCTCAACTTCTACCGTCCTGACGAGGCGCTGTTCGCCCGCATCGTTTCGCCATGAATTGAGCGATTCCGCACCTCCAGAGTCGGCGCCGGCGACACGGCGTCTTCCGGCGCTTGCGGCACAACATCCCCGGCGGCGACCGTCAGGGATCGCCGGTCGTTGCGGCAACCAGGCAGCGGCGTGCCTGTCCGCTGTCGCCGGACGGCGGAAGAAGTCCGGTCAGCGCCCTGCAGCGGGCCTCCTTGTCGAGCGCGGCCAGCGCGGCTACGCGCCGGTAAAAACGCGGCAAGTCCCGATCCTCCTGCCTGAGCAGGGCCTCGAAAGCCGGCACCAGTTCGTTGTAGAGTGAATACGACACGAGGGTGGCGTTATTCAATTCCGGGCCAAACAAGGGGTCGTAACCGGCATAGCCGCCCCAGGCTGCCTTCAGCCCGGCGTAATCGCGGCGCAGGGCCTCCACCAGGGCGGCTTTGGCCTGACGCTGCTGATCGGCGGTGCGCTCCGTGGCATAGAGATCTTGAAACTTCTTGCGGTAATCCCGCATCAGCCTGGCGACGGCCGCCCTGCGCGCCTTTTGTGCCTCGAAGGCCGTGAGCTGGCCAGTGGAAGCTGAAGCGGCGATCCAGCGTCGCACACCCTCGTTTTCAACCGCCGCGGCGAAGGACTCGTTGAAGGACGTATCGTCCTTGGCGAAAACGACCTGGTGTGCCAACTCGTGAAACATGATGCGCGCCACTTCCAGCGTGCCCTTGCGCATGAAGGTATTCAGCACCGGATCGTCGAACCAGCCCAGCGTCGAATAGGCGGTAACACCGCCGACATGGGTGTCGTAGCCTTCCGCGCGCAACTCCGCCGCGAGGCGCTCGGCATCCTCCCTGGCGTAGTAGCCGCGGTAGTTCACGCAACCGACCATCAGCATGCACCATTGCCTGGCCTTCAGCGAAAACTCGGGCGCGGCGAACACGTTCCACACCACGTAGGGGCGCCCGATGTCGGCGTGGCTGCGATAACTGCCGTTGTCGGGCAGGCCCAGCTCGCGGCTGGCGAATTCACGTATTGCCTGCACATCCGCCAGTTGTCGGGTAAGCACCGGATCACTGGCGGGATCGCGAATGACCTCGTCGATGGGCCGCGCCGCGCGCATGACATCGAAGTGGCCGCCCACCGCCTGGGCGTAGTAGGCGATATTGCCGCAACCGGCCAGCGGGCCTGCCAGCATGGTGGCCAGGATGAGCGGCAGGGACAGGGTTCGAAGGCTATTCACGGTGGAGAAAATGTCCGCTTTCCAGAAAGGTCGCGATCTGCGCGGCGCAGCGCCGCGAGGCAAGCATTTCCGAGTGCGCCACCGGCAGTGCGATGAAGTCCGCGGCGCCCGGCAGCCGCGCTTCCGCCAGGGACACCACGCCGTCGTTGGGGCGCGGCAGGCCGGGTACGACGCGGCCCAGCCCGACGCTGCGCGTGCCGGCCAGCACGCCGACTTCGATCGCAGGCTGCGGCACGGCGGTGGCGCCAGGGCCGCGCGCCAGCCATTCCCTGATGGAGCGCCCCAGCAGCGTCGGCATCCCCGCCACCCGGAGCAGCCGGCGCGCGCAGTGGCTGTCGACACAGGGCGTGCCGAGCAGGACGACCCGCCGCAAACGCGGATCGGCTGCCTGTCGCAGCATGTCGAGGATGACCAGGCCGCCGAGGCTGTGGCCGACCAGGTGGATTTCTCTCCCGCTGGCCGCGGCGACAAAGTCCCGCAGCGCCGCGGCGTTCTGCGCCAGCGTGGCGCGCACGCTGGGGTAGCCGAAGCGCAGCGCGTGGTAGCCGAGGCGGCGCAGCCAGCGGCCATGCGGAATCAGGACCGCAGCCGGCGTCCATAGGCCGTGCACCAGTATCACCGTTGCCGGCGTGCCGTGGTGCGGAACCACCCTGCTGCGGGGTTCGCTTGACGCCGGTGCGGCAGAGGAATTCGGCCTGGGATTTTTTTCATTCACAAGCGATTGGAGCACAAAAGTGCCAGGGCGTTCGGCACAGCGGAAGTCGGCGCTGGCGGAACGGCGGGCTGCACGCCGTGCCTGCCAGGCCGACGCCGCAAAAGATCAGGCTTTCATCCGTACAATCCTTGACTGCACTAGCTGCCGACCATTCGCCCGACCACATCGAGGAACTCCTTGTAGCGGATCGGCTTGGAAATGTAGCCATCGCAACCGGCGGCGACGATTCGTTCCCGGTCGCCCTTCATGGCCAGCGCGGTCAGCGCCACGATCTTGATGCCGCGCGTCGCGGCGTCGGACTTCAGCAGGCGCGAGGCCGCCAGACCGTCCATGCCCGGCAGCTGGATGTCCATCAGGATCAGCTCCGGCAGGCGCTCGCGGGCGAGGCGGGTGCCTTCCTCGGCATCGACCGCCTGCAGCACATCGTAGCCCTGCTGGTGCAACAGGGCTACGGTCAGTTTCATGTTGACGGCATTGTCCTCGATGATCAGGATGCGTGCCATCTCAGACTACCGTTCCGCCGATGGCCTGCCTGACCTCGCCGATGAAATGGCTCTGGTCGAGACCTGACTTTTCGATCACATTCGACACGTCGCCGTTGAGGCGGGTGCGATCTGCTGCCGTCACCTGCTTGGCTGTGACGACGAGGATGGGGATCCCTGCCGTCGCCGCGTTCCGCTTGAGGACTTCGACCACCTCGAAACCGCTGACCTCGGGCATCATCAGGTCGAGGACGATCAGGTCGGGGAGCTTGCTGCGCGCCAGGTCGATGCCGTCCTGCCAGCTGCAGGCGGTAAGTACGCGGTAGCCGGTGGACTTGAGATAGGCGCCGAGCAGCTTCACCTCCTTGGGATTGTCGTCGATTACCAGTACGCTTCGGCGTTCGCCGTTGATCGTCGCCGGGAAGCCGGAGGCCGTCAGCGCATTTGCCAGCTCGTCGCGGCCGACCGGCTTCTGCAGAACGTAACTGGCGCCCAGCGTCAGGCCGCGAATCTTGTCCGCGACAATCGAAACGACAACCACCGGCACCTTGGCCAGCCGCAGGTCCTGCTTTATGCGTTCGATGAAGGTCCAGCCATCCATGCCGGGCAACTGGATATCGACGGTGATGAGATCGGGGCACTCAGCAGCGGCCATTGCCAGCGCGGACTCCGCCGAAGTGGCACGCTCGACACGGAAGCCATTGCGCTGCAATTGCAGCCGCAGCAACTCGGCGGACTTGGGGTCATCCTCAACGATCAAGGCCAGGGGCACCCGGCCGCCGGACGGCAGCGTGACCCCGGCGGCGGGGAAAGCGCCCTCGGGCACAGGCGAAGCCGTCGGCTGCCGAGCGCTTTCGGTCGGCGCGGGCTCTGCCGCGTGCCATGGCAACCACACCGTGAAGGTCGAGCCGCGATTCGGCGTACTGTCGAGGCTTACGCTGCCGCCATGCAGCTCGGCCAGTCGTTTTACCATCGCCAGGCCGAGGCCGGTACCTTCGTAGCGGCGCGCCAGGGTGCTGTCGATCTGGATGAAAGGCTGGAACAGCCGTGCCTGATCGACGTTCGAAATGCCTATCCCGGTATCGGCCACGATCAGTTCGAGGAAGTCGGCGAAGGGCGAGTCGGGTATCGCCTGACGCGTGCTCCGTCGCGCCGTGATGCGGATCTCGCCGCACTCGGGAGTGAATTTGACCGCGTTTGAAAGCAGGTTGTAGAGAATCTGCTTGAGCTTGCGCTGGTCGAGCCAGAGGCTGCCGAGGTCGGCGGCGACATTGGTGATCACGCGCAGGCGCTGCGCCATGGCCTGTTCGCGCACCACCTGCAGGGCTTCCTGCACCAGCATCGCGGGTTGCACGGCGTCGAGTTCGAGGGTCATCTTGCCCGCCTCGACTTTCGAGAGATCGAGAATGTCGTTGATCAGCGACAGCAGATGGCTACCGCTGCTGAAGATGTCGTTGACCGCATCCCGTTGCGGCGGCGACAATTCACCGAGCAGTCCGTCGCCGAGAATTTCCGAGAAGCCGATGATGGCGTTGAGCGGCGTCCTCAGTTCATGCGACATGTTGGCAAGAAACTCGGATTTCATTCGACCGGCTTCCTCCAACTGCAGATTCCTCAGCGCGATCTCATGGCTGGCGATAGCGTCGTTGGCGCGCCTGGCCACTTCGAGTTCGAGAAAGTGGTTCTGGTCGCGCAGGAAGTCGGCGGTGGCTTTCAGCGCCAGGTGGTTCTTCACCCGTGCCATCAGGATGGGCGGACTGACCGGCTTGGTGATGTAATCGACGGCGCCCAATTCGAGGCCGTCCCTTTCGTCCATCATTTCGCCTTTGGCCGTGAGAAAAATGACCGGAATGTTGCTCGTCTCGGGGTTCTGCTTGAGTCGCTCGCAAACTTCATAGCCGTCCATGCCGGGCATCATGATGTCGAGCAGGATCAGGTCCGGCGGCGAATCCGAAGCGGCGATCTTCAGGGCGCGTTCGCCGCTGGTGGCGATCTTTACCTTGTACCTGTCCTTCAGCAGATTGCTCATCAGACTGAGGTTGTCTGCTGTGTCGTCGACCACCAGTATCGTGGCGCTATCCGTGAAATTGAGTCCGTTCATGGGGTGTCCTTCAGGTTGATGCGACGTCGGTAGCCCGCAGCGACGCGAGTGCCAGTTCGAAATCGAAGGTGCGGATATCGTCCTCGATCATGCGATAGCGGTCGGGAAAGGCGGTGAACAGCAGGTCGGCATTGGCTTCCAGAAAGTCGGCCGCCCGCGAGTCGTTGTCGGTCAGCAGCGATGCGAGCTGGTCGCAGACCGCGATGAGCAGTTGCCGGTCGACCGCGACACCGGCCCTGCGCGGTATTGCCGGCAGCTTGTGCTGCAGTTGCGCTATCAGGGCGTCGAGCGGGCGTTTCAGCTCGCCGAGCCGGGCATCGATGTCCTCGCGCGGGCGATGCTCGCGGATTGCGGTTTCCAGGGCTTCGGCGAGTTGCTGCACGGCGGCGGCGCCGATATTGCCGGATACTCCCCTCAGCGTGTGTGCCAGGCGCTCGGCCGTGTCGTTATCCTTGTCGTCGAGCGACCTGGAGATATCGGCGACGGCCGACTGCTGTCCGGCTTCATACTTCTGCAGCATCGACAGGTAGAGCGGCCGCTTGCCAAGGACACGGCGCAGCCCGGCAGCCATGTCGACGCCGTCGATCGTGGTCGGCAGCTGAACTTCTCCCGCCGACCGGGATGGCGTCCCTGCCGGCGGCGGCGAGTGGCGTGGCGCGATCCACTTCAGCAGGGCAGTCCACAACTCGTCCGGTTCGATCGGTTTGGCCACGTGGTCGTTCATGCCTGCGGCCATGCAGCGGTCGCGGTCGCCCTGCCTGGCGTTGGCCGTCATCGCCACCACTGGCAGGTCGGCGAGGCGGGTCAGCTTGCGGATTTCGCGGGTTGCCGTGACACCGTCCATCACCGGCATCTGCATGTCCATCAGGACCATGTCGTAGTCGCCGGCGCTGAGCCTGGCTACAGCGATCTCGCCGTTATCGGCGAGATCGACGATAAAGCCGGCGTCGGTCAGCATTTCAGTCGCCACTTGCTGGTTGAGATCGTTGTCCTCCACCAGCAGGATGCGGGCGCCCTGGATCGCAGCCAGGCGCTCGAAGGCTCCGGTCGGCACCTCGCCGACACTGCGCGACGTGCCTGAAGCGCCGCCCAGAATGCGCACCACGCAGTCGAACAGCGTCGAGGGATTGACCGGTTTGATCAGCACGTCCTCAAGACCGGCGTCTTCCGCACCCTTGATCGCTTCCTCGCGGCCATAGGCGGTCACCATCATCATGTGCGGCGCACGCCGCAGATCAAGCGCCCTCAGCCGCCGGGCGGTCTCGATGCCATCCATGTCCGGCATCTGCCAGTCGATGAAGACGATTTCGTAGGGCCTGCGCGCGGCCTCGGCCCTTGCCACGGCGGCGATGGCCTCGAGTCCCGACTCGGCCTGGTCGACCTGGAGCCGCATGTCGCTGAGCAGGGTACCCAGTACCAGGCGGGCATGCTCGTTGTCATCCACCACCAGGACGCGCTTGTCCAGCAGGCTGCCTGATAGTTTTCGTTCGCGTTGCAGACCGACGCCCTTGCCCAGCAAGGCCGTGAACCAGAAGGTGCTGCCCTTGCCAGGTTCGCTTGTTACGCCCACCTCGCCGCCCATCAGTTCGGCCAGTTTTTTGGAAATTGCCAGCCCGAGCCCGGTACCACCGAACTGGCGGGTGGTCGAGGTGTCGGCCTGGGAAAACCGCTGGAACAGCCTCCCGGCCTGCTCCGGCGTCAGGCCGATACCGGTGTCGCGCACGGCACAATACAGCAGTACGTCACGGTCGGTCTGTTCCTTGACGCGGATGACAATGTCGATTTCGCCCTGCGCGGTGAACTTGACGGCGTTGTTGCTGTAGTTGACGAAAATCTGCCCCAGCCGCAGCGAATCGCCGATCAGTCTGGAGGGCACGTCCTTGTCGACTTCGAAGATCAGTTCGAGTCCCTTGGCGGTGGTCTTTTCGGCAATCAGGTTGGCGACATTGTCGAGTACCTGCTCCAGCTCGAATTCGGCGTGTTCGATGGTGAGCTGGCCGGCCTCGATCTTGGAGAAGTCGAGGATGTCGTTGATGATGTTCAGCAGATGGCGCCCGGAGCCGTGGATCTTCCTGATGTAGTCGCGCTGGCGCGTCGTCAGCTCGGTCTTCAGCGCCAGATGGGACATGCCGATGATGGCGTTCATCGGGGTGCGGATCTCGTGGCTCATGTTGGCGAGGAAATCCGACTTGGCGAGATTGGCCTTTTCCGCGGCGAGCAGGGCGCTCTCCAGTTCAACCCCCTTTTCTTCCAGCACCTGATCGAGACCCTTGCGCTCCGTGATGTCGCGTGCTGCGGCAAACACGCCCTGCAGGCGCCGGTCGCGGTCATAGAAGGTCGTCGCATTGTAGGAGACCACGGTTTCCTTTCCGTCCCGGGCGCGCACGGTCAGTTCGTAGTTGTTGAGCTTCTTTTCGCCGAGCACTCGCTTGATTCCGGCCTCGGCGCGTGCCGGATCGGTGAAGTAGTTCTTGAACGGCGCGCCGATCAGCTCGTCGCGCGTGCAATCGGTGAGCGCTTCCATCTGCTTGTTGACGTCGGTGATGATGCCGGCCGGATCGGTGGTCATGATCGCGTCGATGTTGGACTCGATCAGGGAGCGCGTGTAGAACTGCTGGTCGCGCAGGCGCTGGTCCAGCTTCTTCTGTTCTTCTTCGACTTGCCTGCGCGCCGTGTTGTCGGTGCCGATCAGCAGGTAGCCGATGATGGCGTCCTGGTCGTCGCGCAACGCCGTGACCGAGACGACGGCCGGGAAGCGGCTGCCATCCTTGCGGATGTAGGTCAGCTCGTAGATGTCCTCGATGCCGCGCGAGGCCTTGAACACCAGGGCTTCGAAGCCGGGGGTGATCGGGGTGCCCAGTTCCAGGCTCAAGGCGGCGGCGCGGGCGATGACCTCCTGCGGATCGGAAATGTCGGCCGGCGTGATCTTGTTCATTACCTCGGCCGCCGTGTAGCCCAGCATGCGCTCGGCGCCGACGTTGAAGATCTGGATCACGCCCCTGGCGTCGGTGGCGATGCTGGAGAAGTTGGCGCTGTTGAAAATCGCGCTCTGCAGGGCGCCGGCCTTGAGCAGGGCGTCTTCGGCCTGCTTGCGCGCGGTGTTGTCGGTGCCGATCAGCAGGTAGCCGATGATGGCGCTCTCGACGTCGCGCAGCGCGGTGACCGAGACCACCGCCGGGAAGCGGCTGCCGTCCTTGCGGATGTAGGTCAGCTCGTAGATGTCCTCGATGCCGCGCGAGGCCTTGAACACCAGGGCTTCGAAGCCGGGGGTGATCGGCGTGGACAACTCGACGCTCAAGGCCTTGGCGCGGGCGATGACCTCCTGCGGATCGGAAATGTCGGCCGGCGTGATCTTGTTCATTACCTCGGCCGCCGTGTAGCCCAGCATGCGCTCGGCGCCGACGTTGAAGATCTGGATCACGCCCCTGGCGTCGGTGGCGATGCTGGAGAAGTTGGCGCTGTTGAAAATCGCGCTCTGCAGGGCGCCTGTCTTGATCAGGGTTTCCTGGCGACGGGCCTCGGTGATGCACTCCGTCGTTCCTGCAGAGAGGTTGAGTTCGGCTGGGTTGGCGCTTGTTCTTGACATGATCGATCCTTGCTGAATTGCAAGTGAATGGGTCCGGCGGATCGCGGGGCTGACGCGGCGGAGACAGTCTTTTCTCCCGTCAGGCATCGGCGTGCTGCTCGTAGATGGCGTCGAATTCACCGGCATGTGCGGCGAAGCAGGCGAGTACCGCCGGATCGAAATGTTCCGGCTCGACACGGCCGTCGCCGTGGGTGATTATCTCGACGCTGCGGGCGTGATCGATGGGTGGTTTGTAGGGACGCTTGCTGCGCAGTGCATCGTAGACGTCGCAGATCTGCATGATCCGCGCCGCCAGGGGAATGGCTTCACCCTTCAGGCCGTCGGGGTAGCCGCTGCCGTCCCAGCGTTCGTGGTGGTTCTGCGCAATCTCCGCGCCCATGCGGGTGTAGGGCGAGGTGCCGCTGGCCAGGATGCTCGCGCCCAAAGTGCAGTGGGTGCGCATGACAGCCCACTCTTCGGGTGTGAAACCGCCGGGCTTCAGCAGCACGTGATCGGCAATGCCGATCTTGCCGATGTCGTGCATCGGGCTGGCGTTGAATATGAGATCGCTGAAGTCGGCCGGCAGCGCCATGCCTTCGGCCAGCAACTTGCAGTAATGGCTGATGCGGCGGATGTGGTGGCCGGTTTCCTCGTCTTTTTGCTCGGCGGCGCGTACCAGCGTGAACACGGTTTCGCGATAGGCATCCTCTAGCTGCGCGGTACGCTCCTTGACCTGCACTTCGAGAATTCGGCTGTGGTTGGCCAGAAAGTCACCATATTCCTTGAGCCGCAGCAGGTTGCGCACGCGCACCGCCAGGTCGGCGCGGTCGATCGGTTTCGACAGGAACTCCTCGGCGCCGGCGTCCAGCGCGCGCAGCTTTGAATCCCGATCGTCGAGCGCCGTGACCATGATGACCGGTACCGGCTTGGTGCGCGGATCGGCCTTCAAACGCGTCACGGTCTCGAATCCATCCATCTCCGGCATCATGACGTCGAGCAGGATCAGGTCGGGTAGCGCTGCGTCCGTCAAGGCGATGGCTTCGCGTCCATTGCCGGCAGCGACGGTGGCATAGCCTTCAATGTGCAACAGGGCTTCGAGCAATTTTACGTTGCGAGCCTCGTCGTCGACGACAAGCACCGTGGCGCGCTTTTGCAGATCAATGGCGTTCATGGCCTCGGCTTTCTGATGTGACTCCGCGCTTGCAATCGGGAACTGCACAGAGGGCTGTCGGCTGTCGCCGCCACTTCGGGCGAGGCCGCTATGAGCAAGGTAAGACAAAGCCCCTGTGCCGTATGTGCGCTGTCGCACGGAGTGGTTCCGGTCCGGAACGGAGAATCGCCCCACCATGAGGAGGGCAATCGATGGCCACGGCATTCGCTGCTGAAGACATTCCGGTGACCATGAAACCGGCTGCCCCGCATTTGCATACATGCAGGCCATGCCGTGCCGTGCGCTACCGGTGCGCGCAGAACTGTCGAGCACCGCGGATCGAGTCTTGTCGCTGTGAACAGAGCCGCGACCGGCGCCATGGGCAAGTTTCGGCAACGGCTAACGCTGCCGCAATTCTGACGACGAAGCGGCGACCCCATCCTTTAAATTCAAGGACTACTACACGACCCTCGGTGCTCCGCGCGGCGCAATGCAGGACGAGGTCAAGCGCGCCTATCGCAAGCTGGTACGCAGGTATCACCCGGACGTGAGCAAGGATCCCGATGCCGAGGCCCGCTTCAAGGAACTTGGTGAGGCCTATGCGGTGCTGAAGGATCCCGAGAAGCGTGCGGCCTACGGCGAGATTGGCAGCCAGTGGAGGTAAGGACAGGATCACCACGCCAGGATGGGAAGTTTGCGTAAAGTGCCGCTGGCTTAAGCGCCAGAGCTCGCAACGGTTTCCGGGAGGGTGTCTTGACTTTGCGTTCGGCGTGCTTATACTGCGCGCTCTTCAGCAGGCGCGTAGCTCAGCTGGTTAGAGCACCACCTTGACATGGTGGGGGTCGTTGGTTCGAGTCCAATCGCGCCTACCAGATTACGGTAGGGAACAAATTGCTTAAGTGTTGAAACAAGGCCGCCTTCGGGCGGCCTTGTGCGTTTCTGGGAACATCATCGACGACATGGATGTGTGTCGCGCCGTCGCGCCAGCGCCGACTCTTGTTCCAGGCAGGTCGATGATTGAGGCAGGCAAAATTGTCGCACCGTGACGGCCTTGCATGCCGGTGACCTCAATGGCTTTCCCAGGCGGCGTGAAGACCTGTGGCGTTACGTCTTTTCGTCGTTTTCCACAAAAACCGTACGGACCCGGTTACGCCCCTGATTTTTGGCGCGGTAGAGGCCTTCGTCGGTGCGGGCATATAAGGTTTCCAGTGTGTCGCCGGGCACATAGGCGCTTACGCCAAAGCTGGCCGTGACTTTGCGTACTGCAGGGAAGAGGTGAGTTTCCACGGCAACGCAGAGCTTTTCCGCGAGAGCAGCTGCTTCGTCGCCGGTGTGAGGCGCCAGGATCATGAACTCCTCGCCGCCCCAGCGCACCAGCACGTCGTTGGCCCGGATCGTGTCGCGCACCAGGGCGGCGATTTCTTTCAGTACCGAGTCCCCGGCGGTATGCCCGTAGGTATCGTTGATGGCCTTGAAATGATCGATATCGAACATGATCAGCGCCAAACCTCCACCATAGCGGTTGACCCGCTGCAATTCGATCTCGAACAGTTCCGTGAACCTGTAACGGTTGTAGGCGCCGGTAAGCAGATCGGTCGAGGCAAAGTAATCCTTTTCCTTGATCAAATGCTCTGCGATCGACATCAGTTCGTTGAAATTATGTGAAAGCTCGCCCATTTCATCCTGGTGATGTTCATGGATGCGGTTGGCAAAATCCTGGGTTCTGACGGTATGTTCGATATGGGTGATGAGTATATTGAGCGCGCGCAGCAGACTGAGCACGGCCGATGCGGCGAAAAATATCAAGGCCAGTGCTGCAGCAAGCGTAATGCCCGCATCGAACAGCAGGCGGCGTTCACTGGTTGCGATTTCCCCTATGGCCTGCCGGCGCAACTGGCGCATGGTCTCGATTTCCACGTACCGGAACTGATCGATGCTGTAGGTGGCGATGGCGAACCACTGATCGGCAGGGGGCATGGGGCCGGTTGCCGACAGCACGCTTTCGATGATTGCGAAGGTTTGCCTTACCCGCTGTTGATTGAGAACGGCGCCAAGTGCCTGGCCGATTTCCGGTGAGGCGTCGCGCAAGGCGATTTTGCTGTTGAACTGATACAGATTCAGTTGGCGAATCACCGCCGCCACCCGCTCCCGGTCGATGCTGCCCAGGGAAAGGGATTCGTTGATGCTGGCGCGGATCTGCCCGAGGTACTCCTTGGCATACAGCAGATGGACACAGGCGCTGAGTTCCCTGGTCAGGATGGTCGTGTCGGAATCGCGCGTCAGCGCATCGATCTGGTCGAGCAGTTCGACGATGGTCTGTGTGTAGTAATCGAAGGAGGCCGCCGCTTCCATGCGGTTCTCGGAGATCTTCAGCCGGGTTTCTTCAAGTTTCTCGAGATACTCCAGGCCGGTGGTGGCGGAGTCGCCTGGTCCACCCTTTGCCCGGTCGGTCGCGGTGCGCTGGGAGTAGAGCCGGGTGGTGTTTTCAGGCGAGCGGATGACCAGGTAGCCGGCGGATATCCCGCGTTCCTTCTGCAGTTCATGCACCAGGGCAGAGAGCCCTGCGGCGGCTTCGAGGCGGGCGACGAACTCCAGCTTCGCGGCATGCTCGCGGCCTTCGGTCACGATCCGGATTCCCAGGATGTAGGACAGGCTGGCGATGGCCAGCAAGCCGAGCAGCACGATTTTTGTCTTGATGGTCATGAATGAATGTGACACAAAAGTCCCGAGCTGGTTGATGACTGGCAGAGCGGATATCTGCGGCGAAATACCAGGGTATGCAAAAGAGATAGTTTGCCGCAACGGGGCAAGCATCATAACGTCTGATCATCCAGCTTATGGATAGACGAAACTTATGGAAGCCGGAATAGACGAAGTCTGAAGGGATTATGCGAAGTCGAGCGGGAGGCGCCTTCGGCTGGCGGACGGCCACGGCGGCAATGCCAATCGTGATAGGCGCTTGGTGCCGGCTGCAGATGCCGGCAGCATGCGGGGCCACTGGTCTGCCTGTGTGGTTCTTCGGCCTGTCAGTCGTCGACCCGGCTGTGCCACCAGAGGCGCAGGTCGCGGCACAGGCCGCCGGCGTCGAATTCGATGACGGCAATGCCGTCCAGCACCAGTCGCGGCAGCGGATCGCCGGGTTGGCGCGCCAGCATGTTGGTGCCGGTCGACGCCGCCCACATCTTGAACATGTCTTCCGAAGTCACCTGATAGGTCGTGTGCCAGTGTGCGATGCCGCCCGTGGCGTGACGCTGCAGCACTTCGTAGCTCAGGCGGATGTCGGTCTGCAGCTTGGTGCGCTGCCAGTACTGCTTGATGGCTGCGTGTCCCTGCTGCACGACAAAGGGGGTGTTGCGGTAGGTCCCCTCCGACGCGAACAGGGATGCCAGCAGATTTTCGTCGCTGCTTTCCCAGGCGCGCTTGTAGCTTTCCATGAATCCGTCGACATCCATCATCTGCCTCCCTTGATGATTAACGTGAAACAACTCGTTCGGAGCGATTGGTGAGAATCGAGCGAAGCGAGCTGACTAGAAGCCTCCCCGTGAGGGGAGGATGGGAGGGGCGGGCCATTAATTCGCCTTTCGCGTGTTTCATCCTCGGTGGGTGGTCCTCGGTGCCATGAGCGTTAGGGCGGAATGATGCCGTAACGCGATGAAACGCTGTGATAAAATTTGGCCGAATCTAATGGCAGGGCGCACCGCGTGATTCCCGCGTGAACCGTGCGCCCTGTTGCTTTTCTGGAGTTGCGCAATGCCGGTGATTACCCTGCCTGACGGATCGAAACGCGAATACCCGCAAACGCTGACGGTGGCGGAAGTTGCGGCGTCGATCGGCGCCGGTCTGGCCAAGGCGGCGCTGGCCGGTCGCGTCGATGGCGTGCTGGTCGACACCTCCTTCCCGATTGAACGCGACGTCCAGCTCGCGATAGTCACCGACAAGGATGCCGACGGCCTCGACATCATTCGGCACTCTACCTCGCACCTCATGGCTTACGCGGTCAAGGAACTGTTTCCCGAGGCGCAGGTCACCATCGGTCCGGTCATTGAACACGGCTTCTATTACGACTTCGCCTGCAAGCGACCGTTCACCCCGGAAGATCTGGAGGCCATCGAAAAGCGCATGGCCGAGCTGGCGAAGAAGGATTTCCCGGTCACGCGCGAAGTCTGGCCGCGCGACAAGGCGGTGGAGTTTTTCAAGTCCATCGGCGAGCAGTACAAGGCTGAACTGATTGCGGCGATTCCGTCGGCCGAGGATGTCTCGTTGTATCGCGAAGGCGACTTCATCGACTTGTGCCGCGGCCCGCACGTGCCTTCCACCGGCAAGCTCAAGGTCTTCAAACTCATGAAAGTCGCCGGTGCCTACTGGCGTGGCGACCAGAAGAACGAGCAGTTGCAGCGCATCTATGGCACCGCCTGGGCGAAGAAGGACGACCTCGATGCCTACCTGCACATGTTGGAGGAGGCCGAGAAGCGCGACCATCGCAAGCTGGGGCGGCAACTCGACCTCTTCCACGTGCAGGAAGAGGCGCCCGGCATGGTGTTCTGGCATCCGCACGGCTGGACCGTTTGGCAGGAGGTCGAGCAGTACATGCGCCGCGTCTATCGCGACAATGGCTACCAGGAGGTGCGCTGCCCGCAGATACTCGATCGCAGCCTGTGGGAGCGTTCCGGCCATTGGGAGCATTTCAAGCACAACATGTTCACCACCGAGTCGGAGAACCGCGACTACGCGGTGAAGCCGATGAACTGTCCGGGGCATGTGCAGATTTTCAACACCGACGTGCGCTCCTATCGCGAGCTGCCGCTGCGTTACGGCGAATTCGGTTCCTGCCATCGCAACGAGCCTTCGGGTGCGCTGCACGGCGTGATGCGGGTGCGCGCCTTTACCCAGGACGATGGCCACATCTTTTGCACCGAGGACCAGATCCAGTCCGAGGTCACGGCCTTCAACGACCTGTTGCGCAAGGTATATGCCGATTTCGGCTTCCACGATGTCGCCGTCAAGCTGGCCCTGCGTCCCGACGGCCGGGTGGGCGAGGATCATCTCTGGGACAAGGCCGAGAGCGCACTGCGGGCGGCATTGACGGCCAGCGGGCTGGCGTGGGAAGAACTCCCCGGCGAGGGGGCCTTTTACGGTCCCAAGATCGAATTCCACATCAAGGATGCCATCGGCCGTTCCTGGCAGTGCGGCACGGTGCAGGTCGATTTCTCCATGCCCGGGCGCCTCGGTGCCGAATATGTCGGCGAGGACAACAGCCGGCATACGCCTGTGATGCTGCATCGCGCGATTCTCGGCTCATTGGAGCGATTCATCGGCATTCTGGTCGAAAACCATGCGGGCGCCTTCCCGCTGTGGCTGGCGCCGGTGCAGGTGGTAGTCACGAATATCTCGGAAGCGCAGACGGATTACGCCGAAAATGTGGCGAAAATGCTGCGTGATGCCGGCCTGCGCGTCGCGAGCGATTTGCGCGGAGAGAAAATAAACTATAAAATACGCGAACATAGCTTGTTGAAGCGGCCTTATATCGTTGTCGTGGGTGACAAGGAGAAGGCCGCCGGGTTGGTCGCCTTGCGTGCCCGGGGCAATCAGGATCTCGGGCAGATGTCCCCCCAGGCCTTGATCGAGCGTCTGTTGCTTGAACAGCGCAGCAGAAGCGCATCAGTCTGATTTTTATAATTTTTTGGAGATTTGAACCATCGCTCAGGATAAATCGCAGCGTCTCAACGAAGAGATCACCACCCCCGAGGTTCGCCTGGTCGGGGAAGACGGAGAGCAACTGGGCATAGTCCCGATTCGTCAGGCGCTGGCGCTGGCCGAAGAGGCCGGTGTGGATCTGGTGGAAATCGCGCCCACTGCCGTGCCCCCCGTCTGCAAGATCATGGACATCGGCAAGTTCAAGTACCAGGAAGCCAAGCGTCAGCATGAAGCCAAGCTGAAGCAGAAGCAGGTGGTGGTGAAGGAAGTCAAGTTTCGCCCGGGTACCGACGAAAACGATTACCAGATCAAGCTGCGCAACGTGATCAAGTTTCTGAGCGAAGGCGACAAGGCAAAAATCACCTTGCGCTTCCGCGGACGTGAAATGGCGCACCAGGAAATCGGCATGCGCATGCTGGAGCGAATCAAGGTCGATCTGGAACAGCAGGCGATGGTCGAGCAGTGGCCGAAAATGGAAGGACGCCAGTTGATCATGGTGCTGGCAGCCTCCAAGAAAAAACCGCATTGAGCAACGCAGTTAGCAGGTAACAGAATTTGTTCCGCCTGCCCCGGCAGGCGGAAACAAGAAGTGGTTGCGGGTCACCAAGCGTTCCCGAGGCGGGAAACACCTGGCAGCCATGTAATAGGGAGATCTTCGATGCCGAAGATGAAGACCAAGAGCGGTGCCAAGAAGCGCTTTATCGTGCGCGCTTCCGGCGGCATCAAGCGGGGTAGCGCTTTCAAGCGCCACATCCTGACCAAGAAAACCACCAAGAGCAAGCGCCAGTTGCGCGGTGTGCACGAAGTGCATGCCTCGGACGTCAAGTCCGTGCGCGCCATGCTGCCCAACGGTTAAGGAGAGCCACCATGCCAAGAGTCAAACGTGGTGTAACGGCGCGCGCGCGCCACAAGAAGGTTCTCGACCTGGCCAAGGGCTATCGCGGCCGGCGCAGCAAGGTCTATCGCATCGCCAAGGAAGCGGTGATGAAGGCTGGCCAATATGCCTATCGCGATCGTCGCCAGCGCAAACGTCAGTTCCGTGTCCTGTGGATCGCCCGTATCAATGCGGCGGCCCGCGAACTGGGCATGAAGTACAGCACCTTCATGAATGGCCTGAAGAAGGCTTCGATCGAAGTCGATCGCAAGGTGCTGTCCGACCTCGCCGTGTTCGACAAGCCGGCATTCGCCGCCCTGGCCGAAAAGGCCAGGGCCCAGCTGACGGCCTGAGTCCTGCCATACCCGGAGAAGGAGGCCCAGGGCTGTTGGGGGCCTCCTTTTTTTACTCCCGCTTTTTCTTCCTGATCAATGGACAACCTGGATCAACTCGTAGCGTCCGCGACTTCCGACTTTGCCGCCGCCACCGAGCCGGCCAAGCTCGAAGACGCCAAGGCGCGCTATCTCGGCAAGGAGGGATCGCTCACCGCGCTGCTCAAAGGTCTTGGCAAATTGCCGGCAGAAGAGCGCAAGACGGCCGGTGCCGCGATCAACATCGCCAAGGAGCGCATAGAGTCGGCGCTGGCGACACGGCGCGAGGCGCTGAAGACCGCCCAGTTGGAGGCCCAACTCGCCACCGAAGCGCTGGATGTGACGCTGCCCGGGCGCGGCATGCCGCGTGGCAGCCTGCACCCGGTGACGATCAGCCTGGATCGCATCGAGCAACTGTTCCGTTCCATCGGCTTCGACGTCGCCGACGGTCCCGAGATCGAAACCGACTGGCACAACTTCACCGCGCTGAATACGCCCGAGAATCATCCGGCGCGGTCCATGCACGACACCTTTTACCTGCAGGGCGAGGACGGCAAGCTGCAGGAAGACGTCCTGCTGCGCACCCACACCAGCCCGGTGCAGATTCGCGCCATGCTGGCGCACACGGAACGCTACAAACACCTGGAATCGATGCCCGAACTGCGCGTGATCTGCCCCGGTCGCGTCTATCGCGTCGATTCCGATGCCACGCATTCGCCGATGTTCCATCAGGTCGAAGGTCTCTGGATTGGCGAGAACGTCAGCTTCGCCGACCTCAAGGGCGTGGTTGCCGATTTCCTGCGGCGCTTCTTCGAGTCCGACGATCTCAAGGTGCGCTTCCGTCCCTCGTTCTTTCCCTTCACCGAGCCGTCCGCGGAAATCGATGTCGCCTTCATGAGCGGCGCGCTGGAAGGCCGCTGGCTCGAAATCGCCGGTTGCGGCATGGTCCATCCCAATGTCTTGCGCTTCGGCGGTTTCGATCCCGAAAAGTACACCGGCTTTGCCTTCGGCATGGGGCCGGACCGGCTGACCATGCTGCGTTACTCGATCCCCGATCTGCGCCTGTTCTTCGAAGGCGATCTGCGCTTCCTGGCGCAATTCCAATAATGGCCCCCCACGCTCGCAAACCCGGTTCGCTGCCCCCCACGGCGGGGCGCACGTCCTCTTGGGACGGCCCGGCGAGGACCTGACATGCAATTCTCCGAATCCTGGCTGCGCAGCCTCTGCAATCCCGCGCTCTCGACCGACGAGCTCTGCCACCTGCTGACCATGGCCGGCCTCGAAGTCGAGGAACGCCGTACCGCCGGCGCCGACTTTTCGGGTGTCGTCGTAGCGGAAGTGCTGAGCGTCGAGAAGCACCCCGATGCCGACAAGCTCAAGCTCTGCTCGGTCAACGTCGGCGAATCCAGTCCGTTGCAGATCGTCTGCGGCGCACCGAACGTCGCCGCCGGCATGAAGGTGCCCTGCGCGCGGGTTGGCGCCAGGCTGCCGGGTATCGAAATCAAGCGGGCCAAGGTGCGCGGCATCGAGAGCTTCGGCATGCTCTGCTCGGCGCGCGAACTGGGTCTCTCCGAGGATCACGGCGGGCTGCTGCCGCTGGCCGCCGATGCGACGGTGGGCGAGGACATCCGCCGCCATTTCGATCTCGACGATCAACTGATCACCCTCAAGTTGACCCCGAACCGGGCCGACTGCCTGTCGCTGCTCGGCATCGCGCGCGAACTCTCGGCGCTGACCGGCGCGCCGCTACTGGCGCCCGAGGTCAAGCCGGTCGCGGCGAGCGTGGCCGACACGCGGCAGGTAGTGCTCGATGCTCCCGCTTCATGCTCGCGCTACTGCGGCCGCATCATTCGCGGCGTCGACGCCCGCGCGGCGACGCCGGAATGGATGAAGCGGCGCATCGAGCGCAGCGGCATCCGCGCCATCTCTTTCCTGGTCGACGTCACCAACTATGTGATGCTTGAGCTCGGCCAGCCGCTGCACGCCTTCGACGATGCCGAACTTTCCGGTGCGATCCACGTGCGCCTGCCCAAGGCCGGCGAGCAACTGCTGCTGCTCAACGAGCAGACCGTGACGCCGTCGGCCGATACCGCACTGATCGCCGACGACCAGAAGCCGCTGGCGATGGCCGGCGTCATGGGCGGCGAGCATTCGGGCATCGGTGACCAGACCAAAGACCTGTTCCTCGAAAGCGCCTTCTTCCCGCCCGCCGCAATCGCCGGCAAGGCGCGTGCGCTGGGTTTCAGCTCGGACGCTTCCCACCGCTACGAGCGCGGCGTTGATTTCGAACTGCAGCGCAAGGCGATCGAGCGCGCGACGCAACTGATCGTCGACATCTGCGGCGGACAGCCCGGCCCGGTGGTCGAGGCAGTCTCGGCAGCACATCTGCCCACTCGCAAGCCGGTGCGCCTGCGCACGGCGCGCGCCGTCAGAGTGCTGGGCATCCAGCTTGCCGCCGAACGCATCGAAAGCATACTCAAGGGCCTGGGTCTCGGCGTCGAGCGGCAGGGCGAGGATTTCCTGGTCACGCCGCCGTCCTTCCGTTTCGACATCGAGATCGAAGAAGATTTGATCGAGGAAATCGCGCGCATCTACGGTTACGACAACATTCCGTCGCAGCCGCCGGTGGCGCAAATGGCCATGATGCCGGCCACCGAGCAGAGCCGGACGCCGATGAATTTGCGTCGCTTGGTCGCGGAGCGCGACTATCACGAGGTCGTCACCTACAGCTTCGTCGAATCCGCGTGGGAGACCGATTTCGCGGGCAATGCCGCTACTGTCGTGCTTGCCAATCCGATCGCCAGCCAGATGGGCGTCATGCGCTCGACGCTGATCGGCGGCCTGGTCGGCACCCTGGTTGCCAACCGCAAGCGGCAGACGGAGCGGGTGCGCATTTTCGAACTGGGCCGCTGCTTCAGGCGCGACCCGGACGCGGGTCCAGTGGCCGGTTTTGCCCAGCCGTTGCGTCTGGCCGGTCTGGCTGCCGGTTCGGCCCTCCCTGAACAATGGGGTGCTCCCGCCGGTCGAGTGGACTTCTACGACGTCAAGGCCGATGTCGAGGCCCTGTTCGCGCCGCGCCGCCTCGAATTCGTCAAGGTGGCGCATCCGGCGTTGCATCCGGGCCGCTGCGCCACCGTGATGCTCGACGGACGCAACGTCGGCGTGGTCGGCGAACTGCATCCACGCTGGGTGCAGAAATACGAACTCGGCACGGCGCCGGTGGTTTTCGAACTCGAATTGCACGAGGTGCTGGCGACGCCGTTCCCGGACTATGTCGAGGTATCCCGGTTCCCGGCGGTGGTCCGCGACCTGGCCCTGGTGGTAGCGCAAAGCCAGACGCTGGCGCCGCTGCTGGCGGGGCTGCGCGCAGCGGCGCCGGCCATCGTGCGCGATGTGGCCTTGTTCGACGTCTACCACGGCAAGGGGCTCGGTGAAAGCGAAAAGAGCCTTGCCTTTCGGATAGTTATGCAAGATACTCAACGTACTCTCGAGGATGCGGAAGTGGAGGAGGTGATTGCCGGTTTGCTGGCGGTCGCCACCCGCGACTTCAATGCGTCCTTGCGGGCCTAAATGCAGGCGGAGCTGATATGACATTGACCAAGGCGGAACTCGCCGATCTGTTGTTCGAAAAAGTCGGCCTCAACAAGCGTGAAGCCAAAGACATGGTCGAGGCCTTCTTCGACGAAGTGCGGCTTGCGCTGGAAAAGGGCGACAGCGTCAAACTTTCCGGGTTCGGCAATTTCCAGTTGCGCGAAAAGCCGCAGCGTCCCGGACGCAATCCCAAGACCGGCGAGGAAATCCCGATTACGGCTCGCCGCGTCGTCACCTTCCACGCCAGCCAGAAGCTCAAGGCGGCGGTCGAGGCTTTCCCGCGTGGCAACAACCAGCAATAGCCGGGACGAGCTGCCGTCGATCCCGGCGAAGCGCTACTTCACGATCGGTGAGGTCAGCGAGTTGTGCGGCGTCAAACCGCATGTGCTGCGCTATTGGGAGCAGGAGTTCACCCAGTTGCGTCCCGTCAAGCGGCGCGGCAATCGTCGCTACTATCAACATCATGAGGTCCTGCTGGTGCGGCGCATCCGCGAACTGCTGTACCAGGAGGGCTTCACCATCAGTGGCGCGCGCAACCGCCTCGAGGACGCCCCCGGCAAGTTGCATGATGCGCCGGAGACTCCATCCGGCGGGAGCCAGACGTCGCTACGCGCCGAACTTGCTTCACTCATCGAATTCCTGCGCACGGCCTGACGCCGTTCTGCGTCGCGGAATTCACGGTGCGCAAAGCGATGGCGACCGTTTCCTTTGTTATAATTCGCGCAGTCGGGGCGTGGCGCAGCCTGGTAGCGCACTTGCATGGGGTGCAAGGGGTCGCGAGTTCGAATCCCGCCGCCCCGACCAGTAATACCAAGGGTTTCAGTCGAAAGGCTGAAACCCTTTTTCCTATTTCAGGCAAATGCTCTACGGCTTGCCGGGCTATGGATCAATCGCGACTGGCAATCTGACACATGACGAATCAAACCAAGTTCTGCTATCACTGCGGCAGCCATCATCCCGTCGAGGAGATGCGACAGATTGAAACACGGGCTGGCAAGCGCTGGCGCTGCATCCGCAGTATCCAGGCCACGCACAAGACCGCCGAGGCGCGCGATGCTTTCGGTCGCGAGGTCTCCGCGATGAACACGGCGGAAGCCAAGAGCCATGCCCGGCGGCTGAACGAACTTCGTCAAGACAAGTGAATCGCTGTTGCGGCTGCAATCGGTGCACGACCGATCCATTGCCTGGAACCGGTTCAAGCTGATTTGGGAAGTCGAAACAAGAGGGCATTCCTTGTCAATTTCGGGATTACAGCGCCGCCATCCCGGGCGCAGGATGATGACCAATCCCGCCTCAAAAGGAAACTCCCATGCGCATCGAATCCGTCGAACTGGTTGCACTGCCCAATGCCCCCGCCTGGCAGGAGAAGGTCTACCGGGCTCATTTGGATACCGGCGAGGACCTGGACCTGTTCCAGCAGCACTGGGATGTGCCTTTGCCACCGGAAAGCCTGGTCGGACTGACGGTCGAAGAAGCGCGGAAAAAGCGCAATGAACGGATGTTCGCCATCGCTTCGGGGAACCACTGACCAGGGGCGTGTCGATTTCGACCGGTTCAGCCGGGTAGCTTGAACGGCAGGCGGCTCGCGGTTTCCGCCTCGTAGTCCTGCATGGCGGAATCTTCCCGTGCGATGAAGTCGGCCACGGCATGGCGCATGCCCGGGTGGGCGATCCAGAACGCCGACCAGGTGGACATCGGCTCAAAGCCGCGGGCGAGTTTGTGCTCCCCTTGCGCACCGGGCTCGAAGGTTTTCAGTCCGTGACGGATGCAGTACTCGATTCCCTGGTAGTAGCAAAGCTCGAAGTGCAGGCCTGGCAGGTCGATCGACGTGCCCCAATGGCGGCCGTAAAGCGTATTTCCGTCGCGGTAGCAGATGGCCGAAGCGACCGGGGTCGCATCCAGGAAGGCGATGAACACGACCAGTCGCCGCGCCAGCAGGGCGCCCGCTTCGACGAAGAACTCGAGGGGGAATGCCGGGTGATTGCCGTAGCGGGCAAACGTATCGCGATACTGGCGGTGGATGGCGTGCCATAGGTCGGCGCCAATTTCGTCGCCATGCCGGGCTTCCAGCCTCAGGCCGGCTTCGCGTACGAGACGGCGCTCGCGCTTGAGCTTCTTGCGCTTTTCGGCGGTGAAACCGCCGAGAAAGTCGTCGAAGTCGCGGTATTCCCGATTGAACCAGTGGAACTGCACGCCGCGCCGCATCAGGAGGCCGGCCGCCGCCAGTCGGGCGCGATCGGCCTCTTCGACAAAAAGGCATTGCCATGAGGATGCACCCGACTGGCGGGTGACTTGCAGCGCGGCCTCGATCAGCGCCGTCGCCATGGCCTCGCGTTCGATACCCCGCCGCACCAGCAGGCGTGGCCCCGGCGAGGGCGTGTAGGGGATGCCGCTGACCAGTTTCGGGTAGTAGGCCAGCCCGGCGCGTTGCCAGGCCGAGGCCCAGTTCCAGTCGCGCGAGAAATCGCCGAAAGAATGAGTACGCAGGTAGAGCGGCAATAGCCCCAGCAGCCGTCCGCCCTCATGGAGGCCGAGATGCCGTGCCTGCCAGCCCATCGCCGTACCGCCAGCGCCGACTTTCTCTGCCGTGCCGAGGAAGGCGCGGCTGGCGAAGGGGTCATCATCGTTTCCGAGCAGTGCCCATTCGCTTTCGGAGATGTCGTTGGCGGAGTCGTACAGGATAATTTCCATTGTCCGCCATCCTACTCCGCGGCAGACCTGCCCGAGGGTGCGGGAAGCGTGTCGGGGGCCCTGCCGAGGATTGCGAACTTCGGACTAAGGCAAGAGTTGGATAGGGAGGGCATAGTCCTGTTCTGTTCCGGCCATCGGTGACGGGCCGCCATGAGCTAAAATGAACACCGTATTTTTTGACCATCCCGGCTCCGACCCCCATGCGCATCCTGCTTAGCAACGACGACGGCTACCTCGCGCCGGGGCTCGTCCAGTTGGCCGCCAGCCTTGCCGATCAGGGCGAAATCACCGTGGTAGCCCCGGAGCGCAATCGCAGCGGCGCGAGCAACTCCTTGACCCTGGATCGCCCCCTCAACCTGCGCCGGGCGTCGAATGGCTACATGTATGTCAACGGCACGCCGACCGACTGCGTCCATCTGGCCGTTACCGGCGTACTCGAGCACCAGCCCGACATGGTGGTGTCGGGCATCAATCTCGGCGCCAACATGGGTGACGACACGATCTACTCGGGTACCGTGGCGGCGGCCACCGAAGGCTATCTGCTGGGCGTGCCATCGATTGCCATTTCGCTGGGCAGTTTCGAGGGAAGGCATTTCGCCACCGCCGGACGCGTGGCGCGCGAACTGGTGCAGCGTTTCAGCCGGACGCCGTTTGCCGAGCCTGTCCTCTTGAATGTCAATGTGCCTGACGTTCCCTACGATGAATTGCGCGGCGTCCAGATCACGCGCCTGGGGCGCCGCCACAAGGCGGAGCCGGCGGTGAAATCGGTCAGCCCGCGCGGCGAGACGCTCTACTGGATCGGCGCCGCCGGTCCGGCGGCCGATGCCGGAGAGGGCACGGATTTTTACGCTGTCGAGCACGGCTGGGTGTCGGTGACGCCGTTGCAGATAGATCTGACCCATGCCGCGCAGCTGGTTGGCGTGCGTCGCTGGCTCGATACGGATCAATGAGTACTGCCGCACTTACCGGCATCGGCATGACGTCGCAACGCACGCGCACGCGCATGGTCGAGCGCCTGCGTGTCCTGGGCATCAGCGATAACCGGGTATTGCATGCGATGGGGCTGGTGCCCCGACACATCTTCATCGAGCAGGCACTGGCGAATCGCGCCTACGATGACACCGCCCTGCCGCTGGGTTTTGGTCAGACGATATCGCAGCCTTTTGTGGTGGCGCGCATGATCGAGATCCTTATCGCCGGTCGCGAACTGGGCAAGACGCTGGAGGTCGGCGCCGGCTGCGGTTATCAGGCGGCTATCCTCGGCGTGCTGTCGAAGCAGGTATTTGCCGTCGAGCGAATTGCGCCCTTGCTGGCGCGGGCGCGGGCCAACCTGAAACAGATCCGGCTGTCGCATATCCGCCTCAAGCACGCCGACGGAAACCTGGGGCTGCCCGAGGCGGCACCTTTTGATACCATCATACTGGCTGCGGCTGCGGCCACCGTGCCGCATGCACTGTTGGCGCAATTGGCGCCGGGCGGACGATTGGTAATGCCGCTGGGGACCGCGGAACAGGTGATCAGCCTGGTCGAGCGCACTGAAAGCGGGTTTGTCGAAACCCGATTCGATGCGGTGCGATTCGTGCCACTGCTGCCGGGAGTCGAATGAACGCTACGCGTCTGGTTCTCGTTTTGCTGCTGCCGGTCATCGGCGGCTGCGCCAGTCATGCGCCCGCTCCGGTGGAGGATCGCGTGGCGCCGATGGCGGCGAAGCCCGTGGCGCCGGCAGCCCCCGTGACATCGGATTCGCGTATCGCATATCACACGGTAAAGAAGGGCGAGACGCTCTACAGCATTGCGCTTGACAGCGGTCAGGACTACAAGGATGTGGCCGCATGGAACAATCTCGACAACCCCAACCTGATCAGGATTGGCCAGCAGCTGCGTGTCACCCCTCTGGAGAATGGCGCTGTAGCAGTGGCAAAGCCGGTGATTTCAAGCGGCCCGGTCGAGATAAAGCCGGCAGCGGCGGCGACCGCCGGTACCGGCATCAATACTGAAACTCTCAAGCGCGAGCCGAAGGGCGGCAAGCTGCCCTGGTCCGACGAGGCCCTGGCCACGGCGCGGCCGGGCGATGTGACGGCCAAGCCGGCAGAAGCCAGGCCCGAGACGCGCCCGGCGGAACCAGCGCCGCCCGAAAAGCCGGTCGTTGCCGGCGCCGGCGATGAGGTCGAGTGGATCTGGCCGGTCAATGGCAAATTGATCGCTCCTTATGCGGAAGGGGGGGGCAAGGGGATCGACATCGCCGGCAAGGCCGGCGATCCGGTACTGGCGGCGGCAAGCGGCGTTGTCTCCTATGCCGGCGCGGGCCTGCGCGGTTATGGCAATCTGGTCGTGCTGCGTCACAACGCGACCTATCTTTCCGTGTATGCCCACAACAGCAAACTGCTGGTCAAGGAAAAGGATACCGTGGTCAAAGGCCAGAAGATTGCCGAGATGGGCAGTACCGATGCCGAAAGCCCGCGCCTGCATTTCGAGATCCGGCGCCAGGGCAAGCCGGCGGATCCTCAGAAGTTTCTTCCCGCACGCTGAGCCTTCGTGAGCGAAGAGGCTTTCCTGCCGGAGCGAGATGGCGCCGATGTGCCTGAGGATTCACATGATTCCGGATTCGTCGAGGACATCACACAGGTCTACCTGCACGAGATCGGTGCCACCCCGCTGTTGACTGCCGCCGAGGAAGTCAAACTGGCGCGAGCCGCACATGCCGGCGATTTTCTTGCGCGGCAGCACATGATCGAGGCCAATCTGCGCCTGGTCGTCAGCATCGCCCGACACTATCTGCACCGCGGACTGCCGCTCGACGACCTGATCGAAGAGGGCAATCTGGGCCTGATACATGCGCTGGAGAAGTTCGATCCCGAACGCGGCTTTCGTTTCTCCACCTATGCCACATGGTGGATTCGCCAGAATGTCGAACGGGCGATCATGAATCAGTCGCGTACGGTGCGTTTGCCGGTTTATGTCATCAAGGAACTCAATATCGTCTTGCGCGCCATGCGCCGGCTCGATCGGGAACGTGATGCACAGGACGAGTCGCCCGGCGCCATGCTGGAAGATGTGGCGCGCCTGCTCGATCGTCCGGTGGCGGAGATTCGACAGCTCCTGGCGCTGAACGAGCGTGCCGCCTCGCTCGATTCCCCGCTCGACATCGACCCGGAGCTATCCATGTCCGATTCGATCGCCGATGAAGCGGCCGAAGATCCCGCTGCCCATCTTGCCCAGCAGGAGGCGGAGGCTCTCGTCGCGGATTGGGTGGCACAACTGACCGAGCGTCAGCGCCTGGTCGTCGAGCGCCGCTATGGTCTCGCGGGCCGGGACCCCACGACGCTGGAGGATATCGCCATTGATCTGGGTCTGACGCGGGAACGGGTAAGGCAGATACAGATGGAGGCGCTGTCCAAGCTGAGGAAGCGCATCGCACGCGACGGCTTGACGCCGGACGCGCTACTTTGACGCGAGCAGTACCGCCGCGAGGTCCATGACGGCCGCCGCGTAGAAGCTGCTGCGGTTGTAGCGCGTGATGACATAGAAGTTGCGATAGCCGAGGCGGAATTCCGTCATCGCGCCGGGCGTCACCAGATCGATCAGGGCGGCGGGCCGATCGGGAATCGGCGTGTCGCCAGCGCCGTCCGCAAGGGATACCGTCTCCGGCGCTGCCGGAGACATAACTTTCAGTATCCGGACATCGGCGGATTCCATTTGTCCCGGCGTGCGTTGCGGTGCGATGCCCTCGTCGATGAGCGCCTGGATGCCGTCGCCGCTGGCGCTGACAAGGTCGGCGATCGGGGCATTACGCTCCCAGCCGTGTTCGACCAGGAAATTCGCCACGCTGCCGATGGCATCCGCGGCGCTTGTCGCCAGATCGATGCGGCCGTCGTGATCGAAGTCGATGGCAAAACGGCGGCGGGAGGAGGGCAGGAACTGCGGCAAGCCGAGTGCGCCGGCATAGGATCCGGTGTAGCTCAGCGGACTGCGGTCTTCCTCGCGGGCCAGCAGCAGGAGTTCCTCCAGTTCCTTGCGGAACAGTTCTGCCCGTGGCGGGTAGTCGAAGGCCAGCGTGGTGAGTGCGGCGAAGGTTTGAAAACGGCCCAGCTGTTTGCCGTAAATGGTCTCGATACCAATGATGGCGGCGATGATCTCGGCCGGCACGCCAAAGCGCTCTTCGCCGGCAGCAAATTCTCTTGCGTAGATCTGCATGAAGCGCCGCCCGGCGGCGATGCGTTTCGGTTCGACAAAGCGTCCGCGGTAGACCTGCCAGGAGCGTACGGCGGGATCCCTGGGCGGCATGATGGCCTTGATCACGGCGGCATTGGGCTTGGTCCGGCCGAACAAATCAGTCAGCACGTCCACATCGAAACCGTGCCGGCTGTGCATGTCCTCGACGAAGGCCCGTACGTCGTCGCGCCCGGCGTAGCTCTCGGCCTGCGCGCCGGAGCTGACCAGGAGCAGGAGGACCAGCAGCAACAGGCGCGTCATGGACTGAAGGCCGCGATTTTCGCCTTGAACTCGACGAGATCGCGGGTCTGCGGATCCGGTGCATAGCGCAAGCGGGCGTACAAGGCCGCGATTGCCTTGATGCTTGCGGCATGATTCGGAGCCTGTTGCGCGGCGCGTTCGGCGAAGGCCAGCGGTCCTTCCCATGGTCGCCAGACAATGCCGCGTTTGGCCAGCCGGGCCGTGAATCTGCGCCATGCGGCGAGCGCCGGATCGATGCGCAGGCGATTGCGCAGTATCCATGCGGTCAGGCCCAGCATGACGCCGCCGCAAAGAACAGCGAGGATTGCGGTCATGCTGCGCCAATCGGGTTCCTTGAGGCCCATATTGGCCAGCAGATCGCGCTGGCGCTGCGGGTTGTAGCCCAGGATCCACTGATTCCAGCCATTGGTCACGGCATCCAGCCGGTAGCGCAGTTCCTTGAGCCAGGCCAGATCGGCACGGGCCAGCAACGGCAAACCTTCGTTGGCCGGAACTGCCGCTGCCAGATTGTTGCTGATGCGACTCGGGGCAGAGATTGCCGTCGGGTCGATGCGCAGCCAGCCACGCCCTGCAATCCAGGCTTCGGCCCAGGCATGGGCGTCGTACTGGCGAACTTCCAGGAAGCCATCCACCGGATTTATTTCGCCACCCTGATAGCCCGCCACCACTCGCGCCGGCACACCGGCGGCGCGCAGGGCGAAGACAAAGGCGGTCGCGAAGTGCTCGCAGAAGCCGCGCTTCGAATCGAAAAGAAACTCATCGACCATGTCTGCGCCCAGCAGCGGCGGGTTCAGTGTGTAGGTCAATAGCTGCTGGTTGAAAAAGTTCTGCGCGGCGGCGAGGATCGCCGCGCTGTTGTCGCCATGCTGCGCACGCCAGGTCGCGGTGACGGCACGGATGCGCGGATTGCCTTGTTTCGGCAGCGCCAGTGCGCCGCTCAGAATGTCCGGCGCTTCATTCAAGCCGGCGACTGCCGCTGGCCAGGCGCGCTGCGTGTAGCGCATGCGGTTGCGCACGGGTTGGCGCGCGACGGGTTGATAGTCGCTGGTCAATGCGCTGTCAGGAGGCAAGCTGGCCGGCATCTCAAGCGCAAACAGCCAGAACTTTCCGTGCGGCTCCAGGGTGACTTCGTAGTCGATCGGCGTGCCGGATCCGGGATAGGGTACTGCCGGATAGGCACCCAGCGCCTGCGCCACCCGCCAGCTGCGGCCGTCGAACGAAGGCATCACCGGACCGCGCCAGTAAAGCTGCGATTGGGGTGGAACGGTGCCTTCGAATTTCACCCGGAAAGCGATGGCATCCGACTGCGAGAGTTGCGCAATCGAACCTGGCGCCATGGTATCGGACAATCCGGAAACGGCGGAAAAACGATCCTGCGGAATGCCCCACAGCGGTCCCTGGACGCGAGGAAACAGCAGGAACAGCAGCAGCATGAACGGCATGGCCTGAGCCAGCATCAGCACCGCGCGGCTCAATTGCTGCCGGGGATTCGGGCGGTCGTCGCTGGCTGCCAGCAGCGCGGTGGTGGTGATCAGCACGGTGACGCCGGCCAGCAAGGCCGTGGGGATGGTCTGAGTGAACAGGAATTGGCCGAGGACCAGGAAATAGCACAACAATGCCGTCGCTATGGCATCGCGTGCGGACCGCAGTTCGAGCAGCTTCAGTGCGAGAAAGACGACCAGCAGGGCGATGCCCGGCGTGCGCCCCATGATGGTCCGGTATTGCATGAGCACGCCCGCAGTGCCGGCGATGACCAGCAGGACCAGTAGCCAACGTGGCGGCAAGCGCCACTGTCGCCAGGTCAGCGCGCCGCGCCAGACGAAGGTCGCGCCGGCGGCAAGCGACAGCCACAATGGCACTTGCTGCACCAGCGGGGCACTGGCCGCAACGGCGGTTGCCAGCAGCCACCATGCCTGGCGGCGGCTGACAGGACGATTAGCTCGCGCCATGTTTGAAAAGGGCCAGTGCGCGCAGACCGGCGCCGAGGTGAGCCGGTCCGTGATCAGGCGTGAAATGGACGCCGGGGATGCGCAAACCCCACATCAGGCCTGCGGCGTCGGCATCAAGCATCCAGCGGGCAAGAATCGACAAGCGCTGTTCGCTGTCGATCGCGTCGGGCAAGGCCTGCCAGTCCAGCCAGATCTGCTGTGCGGTGGCGCCCGAGAACAGTTTGGTCAGCAAGGGCCCGTCCTGCTGACGGGCAACCGCCTTCCATGCGACATGGCGCGGCGCATCGGCAACCTGGTGCTTGCGCAAGCCGGAAAAGTCATCCGCGCCGCGGCCGTCGCGGGTCGACCCTTGCGCCGAATCACCGCCCCAGGGCAGGGGGGGCGCCTTGACGGCCGGAGCTGGATAGACGAGGCATTGAAGATCTGGAACGGCATAACTCCAGGCACGCACCAATCCCAGTGGCCAGGTGGTCTCGATGGTGACGCGAGGCATGGGCAGCCAGCCGCGTTTTGTCGCGGGAACGCCCAGCGTGGCCAGGGTGCGGGCATGCGGTCCGACATCGACTTCCAGAGGCACGTCATAGTTGATGAACAGGCGCAAGCTGGTGCGCGCCTCGACGCGCTGGTTTTCGAGTACCAGGGAAAACTGCGCAGGGCTGCCGGCAAATACAGGATCGCAGCGACCCGGTCGAATCTCGAGCAGGACGAGATTGCGGAAGGTATGGAGTATCGCAACGATACCCAGCCCCGCCAGCAGAAACACCAGAGCGTGTCCCAAGCTCAGGTTGTAGTTCATCGCTCCCAGCAGAATGACGCCCAGGGCCGCCGCGTAGGCCAGACCGGCACGGGTCGGCAGGACATAGACGCGGCGCTGGACGAGAATGATCGGCGCGGCTTCCGGTGGTCGCACACGCAAGGCCCAGCGGACGAAAGTCTCGTGCAGGCGGTGGCGCAGGGTACCCGGCATCGTCAGGGCAGCGGGACCGCCTCGATCAGTGCCGCAGCGACTGCATCGGCATCCGTGTGCGCCGTGTCGTCGGCGGGTCGCAGGCGGTGGGCGATGACCCCGGGCAGCACGGCCTGGACGTCTTCCGGCAATACATGGTCGCGGCCGTCGAGCAGGGCCCAGGCACGGGATACGGCCAGCAGCGCCAGGCAGGCGCGCGGCGACAAGCCCGCCTGCCAGCGCGGGGCCGTGCGGGTATGTGCCGCCAGCGCCTGCACGTAGTCGATCAGGGCGGGCGAGGCATGCACCGCGCGAGCCCTGACCTGAAACTCGATCAACTGCTGCGGCACGATGCGCGGGCCCAGGTCGGCCACCATCTGCTGCCGGTCGGCACCTGCAAGCAGTTCGCGTTCTGCCGCCGCGTCGGGGTAGCCGAGTTCGAGCTTGAGCAGGAAGCGGTCAAGCTGCGATTCGGGCAGCGGGAAGGTGCCAATCTGGTGTGTCGGATTCTGCGTGGCGATTACGAAAAAAGGTGCCGGCAAGGGGCGGGTTTCACCCTCGGCGGTCACCTGGCGTTCTTCCATGGCTTCCAGCAAGGCGCTTTGCGCCTTGGGTGTGGCGCGGTTGATCTCGTCGGCCAGCACAACCTGGGTGAAGATCGGCCCCGGATGAAAATGGAAGGCGCCGCTGCCTCGGTCGAAGATCGAAACCCCGAGGATGTCCGCCGGCAGCATGTCGCTGGTGAACTGGATGCGTTGAAAATCCAGGCCAAGTACGCGGGCCAGCACATGCGCCAGGGTGGTCTTGCCGACGCCCGGCAGGTCTTCGATCAGCAGGTGGCCGCGTGCCAGCAGGCAGGCCAGCGCAAGGCGGATCGGCCGTTCCTTGCCAAGGATGATGCGGTTGATGTCGGCCAGGATGGCTTCTAGTTCGGGAAGTCGCATGGGGGGGCGAAGGTTTACCTAGACTTTGATGGATAATATGTTTTTGCGTCTTATTGTAAGTCATCAGGCAAAACATCCGTCATGACAACTACCGCCTTCATATCTCATCGCGACTGCTGGCAACACGACATGGGCGCCCACCATCCCGAGTGTCCGGATCGATTGGGCGCCATCAGCGATCGTCTGATCGCGTCAGGCCTCGACATGTATCTGCAGTTTCACGATGCGCCTCTGGCCGAGGTCGAGCAGTTGCTGCGCGTGCATCCACGCGACTATATCGATCACGTGCATAACAGCAGCCCGGTGCACGGCATCGTGCATCTGGATCCCGATACGGCGATGTCGCCGGGTACCCTGCAGGCGGCTTTGCGTTCGGCGGGGGCGGGGTGCTTCGCCACCGATCTGGTGATGCGCGGCGAGGTACACAATGCTTTCTGCGCGATACGTCCGCCCGGCCATCACGCCGAGAGTGCGAAGGCGATGGGTTTCTGTTTTTTCAACAACGTGGCCGTGGCTGCCCGGCACGCGCTTGACGCATGGGGGCTGGCGCGCGTGGCGATCATCGATTTCGACGTGCATCATGGCAACGGTACCGAGGAGATCTTTGCCGGTGATCCTCGTGTCCTGATGGCGGGAATTTTCCAGCACCCGTTTTATCCCTATTGCGGGACCGAGAACCCGGCACCCAACATGTGTAACGTTCCGCTGCCTGCGGGAACGCGCGGCGAAGACTTCCGGCAGGTGGTGTACGACATCTGGCTTCCCCGACTGAGGGAATTCCAGCCGGAAATGATCTTCGTCTCGGCGGGTTTCGACGCTCATTACGAGGATGACATGGCATCCCTGGGCTTGGTTGAAGCCGACTATGCCTGGGTCACGGAGCAGATAAAGCAGGTGGCCAACGAGTTCAGCAAAGGACGCATCGTGTCCTTGCTGGAAGGCGGGTATGTGCTTTCGGCCCTGGCTCGCAGCGTGACAACGCACATCAAGGTGCTGGCTGATTTGTAAGCCGGTTTTGCAGGATGCGCCGCAGTCGGGGCATAAGTTAAAATCAGCTTTTGGCCCTTAGGCCCCGCCGCCGGCAGCGGCATTCAGTTTCGGATACGTTCATGAAGACCATACAGGGTTCCATTCCCGCCATACTTACGCCGATGCAGGACGACGGTTCGCTCGATCTGCCAGGATTGCGGCACCTGCTCGACTGGCATGTCAGCGAGGGCACCGACGGTGTCGTCATCGTCGGCACCACGGGCGAATCGCCGACGGTGACCTATGAAGAGCATTGCGCACTGATCGAGACCACGGTGCAACATGTCGCCGGTCGCATCCCGGTGATTGCGGGTACCGGAGCGAATTCGACCACCGAGGCAATAGAACTGGCAAAGTTTGCACGTCAGGCGGGCGCCGACGCTCACCTTTCGGTCGTGCCCTACTACAACAAGCCTACCCAGGAAGGGCTCTTTCGCCATTTCAAGGCGATTGCCGAGGCGGTGGATCTGCCGATGATCCTCTACAACGTGCCGGGACGCACCGTCGCGGATCTGGCGAACGAAACAACGCTGCGTCTGGCGCAGGTGCCGGGCATCGTCGGCATCAAGGATGCCACGGGTAATATCGAGCGTGGTTCCGATCTGCTGAAGCGCGCGCCGGCGGGCTTCAGCGTCTACAGCGGAGATGATGCCACGGCCATTGCCTTGATGCTGCTCGGCGGCAAGGGGTCCATCTCGGTTACAGCGAATGTGGCACCGCGCCTGATGCACCGGATGTGCGCGGCAGCCATTGCCGGCGATCTGGCGACGGCACGCGAAACAAATTTCCGTCTGCTGAGCTTGCATCGCAACCTGTTTCTGGAAGCGAACCCGATTCCGGTCAAGTGGGCGGTGCAGCAAATAGGGCTGATCGGTGGCGGCATCCGCTTGCCGATGACGCCTCTATCCCCGGAATTTCACGAGCGCCTGCGCCTTGCAATGCTTGATGCCGGCCTCACCCTCTGACCAGAAAACTGATACTCAATGAACCGTTCATATTCAATGCTTTCCCGGTCCGCGGTTGTACTGCTGATCGGTTTGCTCGCTGGGTGCAGCGGCAACATTCTCCCGGAATCCAAGAAGATCGAATACAAGTCCGCCGGGAAACTGCCGCCGCTCGAGATTCCTCCTGATCTGACGCAGCAAAGCCGCGATGAGCGCTATGCGGTGCCGGATGTTTCCGCCAGCAAGGGCTCCGCGACGTACTCGGCCTACTCCAGCGAACGTGCCGGACAGGGGCGCACCACCACGGCACAGGATCTGCTACCGCAGGTGGACAAGATGCGCATCGAGCGTTCCGGTACCCAGCGCTGGCTGGTTGTCGGCGGCTCTCCGGACAAACTCTGGCCGGGGGTCAAGGAGTTCTGGCAAGAACTCGGATTCCTCATAAACGTGGAAATTCCTGAGGCCGGGATCATGGAAACCGACTGGGCGGAAAACCGGGCAAAAATTCCGCAGGACATTGTTCGCAATACCTTGGGCAAAGTTTTTGACAGCCTCTATTCGACTGCAGAGCGCGACAAGTTTCGTACCCGCCTCGAAAAGGGCGCGGAACCGGGCATGGTAGAGATTTATATCAGCCATCGCGGCATGTACGAGGTCTATACCAACGAAGGCAAAACCGAGACCCGGTGGCAACCGCGCCCGGCCGACCCCGAACTGGAAGCCGAGATGCTGGGGCGCCTGATGGTGCGCCTAGGCGTTGACGAAGCCCGTGCCAAGACCATGGTGGCCGCCGAGCAGCGTCAGGATCGTGCCAAACTTTCCCGCGCTACGGATGGCCCTGGCACCTTGTTGCTGGAGGAAGCTTTCGATCGGGCATGGCGTCGCGTTGGCCTGGCGCTGGATCGTGTCGGTTTCACTGTTGAAGACCGTGACCGCTCGCAGGGCCTTTATTTTGTCCGCTATGTCGATCCCGATACGGACGGCAAGAAAAAGGATGACGACAAGGGCTTCATGTCCAAGTTGATGTTCTGGAAAGGTGGTGCCAGCGAAAAGCCGAATCAGGCCCAGTATCGCATCCACCTCAAGACGACGGGCGAGACCACCACGGTTCAGGTGCTGACCCGCGAAGGGGGTATTGATAAGTCCGATACTTCCAAGCGCATCCTCGGCCTGCTGTACGAGCAGTTGAAGTAGGCCGGAGTCGGACAATCAGGTGCGCTTCGCCTCGCTCGGCAGCGGTAGCCGGGGCAATGCCTTGCTGGTCGAAGCCGGGAATACGCGAGTCCTGATTGATGCCGGTTTTGGGCCGCGCGAAATGTCGCGTCGGCTTGGACGCTTGAATTTAACGGGCGAAGATGTTGATGCGGTACTGGTTACGCATGAACACTCCGATCACATCGGGGGTGTCTTTGCCTGCGCCCGCCGTTTTGGTTGGGCTGTTCTGCTCACCCATGGCACGTTGGCGGCATGTCGCGATGATGGCGCCGATGAGCGAATTACGATCATCGACAGCCATCAGCCGCTTTCAGTCGGCGACATTTGCATGAATCCATTTCCTGTTCCGCACGATGCGCGCGAGCCGGTCCAGTTTGTCCTCACTGATGGCGCACGGCGACTCGGTGTGCTGACGGATGCCGGCCATGTCACAGCGCACATGGTGGCCATGCTTCATGACTGTGATGCCCTGATGCTTGAATGTAATCACGATTCGCAGATGCTGGCGCAAGGAAGCTACCCGCCGGCGCTGAAACATCGGATCGGCGGCCCCTGGGGCCATCTGGACAATGCCGCCGCAGCTTCGCTGCTGTCTCAGGTCAGAAGCTCAAGCCTGCAGCATGTGGTTGCCGCGCATCTTTCGGCGGAGAACAACTCGCCCGCGCTGGCCCGTGCTGCCTTGTCCACCGCACTGGGTTGCGGGCATGACTGGATCGGGGTCGCGACCCAGGATGAAGGATTTCCCTGGCGCGATCTCTGACCTGCACCTGCGGCGATTCGGCGTCCCGCCAGGGCAATAAAAAACCAGCCCGAAGGCTGGTTTTTATTGCCCGAAGGCGTGTGAAGAATTACTTCTTCGCGCCTTCCTTGGCACCTTCGACTGCACCCTTGGCGGCACCCTTGGCGACTTCGGCGGCCATCTTGGTAGCGGCGTCAGTGGCGCTAGGAGCAGCAGCAGCGGCGGCAGCCGGAGCGGCAGCGGCAGCAGCAGCCGGAGCGGCAGCAGCAGCGGCAGCCGGAGCGGCAGCAGCGGCGGCAGCCGGAGCGGCAGCAGCAGCAGCAGCCGGAGCAGCGGCGGCAGCGGCGGCCGGAGCGGCAGCGGCGGCAGCAGCAGCCGTATCAGCGGGCTTCGGAGCAGCGGTAGCCGGAGCAGCAGGCGCGGGGGCTTCGGGCGCTTTGCTGCAAGCGGAAACAGCCAGCGCGAGGAGGGCAGCTACGAGGAGAGATTGCTTCATTTTGGTGAGTTCCTTAACGTTATGGAGTTGATCGGCCAATTGGTTGATCGGAACGTTTTCATTTCGATCAACTGATAATTTTATCATGCCAAACAGAATCAATGGTGCACCACGGCAAACTCCAGGGAAAGCTGCATAGTCAAAGCCCGGTGGTATTGATCTGCAGGCACGGATGAGACAGTCCCCACAACTCTTCGAAGCGTTGCCGCCATGGATGAACATAGGCCGGATCGTCAAGAATAAGCGCACTGCGCGGCTGATCGATATGGAAACGACGAACACCCTGGGCATCGTCAGCAAGCAGGTGCGTGTCCGCGAGATGACGCAGGTTGTCCGGGCTCTGTCGTATGTCGATGAGATGCGAGAAGCGCCCTATGAACTGCATCAAGCGCGGCGTTTGGCGATGCAGTGGTTCCGGATCATGCAGCACCACCCGGATTCGGCGCAATGGGTCGGTCGCCAGGAAATCCGACAGCAACTGTAGGCGGCTTCTATCGTCCAGTTGCAAGGCTCGAAGGTCGCGATCGAAAATCAGTATCTCGCGCTCGGCCCGGCCCAGAACGGTATCGCAGGCTTGGCGATATTCCCGTTCACTCGTTAGTAGCTGGTAGTAAGGATTCATGATCGAAGACGTTGGTGGCTCCTGACGGACAAACCGTCGGTTTGTCATGAGTTGAGGAACGAGCGCTTCGCCACGGCCTGGCCGCGTTGAGCGGCAAGTCGGGGCATCATGTGCCGATTATAATCGCCTCCTTTTGCCGAACGGGCCCAGTCACTTCCCATGCCGCAAGCACATATCGAATCCCTGGATCATGAAGGACGCGGCGTTGCACATGTCGACGGCAAGGCGATTTTCATTGAAGGTGCCCTGCCTGGCGAAGTGGTCGACTACGCCAGCTATCGCAGGAAACCGAGTTATGAAAAGGCTCATGCCCTGCGCGTGTTGCGTGCATCGAGTCAGCGGGTTGCGCCGCCCTGTCCGCATTTCGGTACCTGCGGCGGCTGTTCGATGCAGCATCTTAATCTCGCCGGCCAGACCGCTGCCAAACAGCGTGTGCTCGAAGATGCCCTGTGGCACATCGCCCGACTCAAGCCCGAACAGCTTTTTCCCCCCATCGCCGGTACGGCTTGGGGCTATCGGATGCGGGCCAGGCTGTCAGTGCGTTACGTAGCGAGCAAGGGCGGGGCCTTGGTCGGTTTTCGCGAAAAGCACAGCAGTTACGTGGCGGTGATGGATTCCTGTGCAGTCCTGCCCGGCCATGTTTCCGCATTGATACCCGGGATCAAGACTCTGATAGAGGGCATGTCGCAACCTGATCGCATGCCGCAGATCGAGGTCGCCGTGGGCGGCTCGCGAACAGTGCTCTTGTTGCGCCATCTGGAGCCACTCACGTCCGACGATCTGGATCGCCTGCGACAGTTCGCCGACGCACATGGAATCATCTGGTATCTGCAATCCAAAGGGCCGGAAACCGTCAGCCTGTTCCACCCCCTCGATGCGCCGATGCTGAGCTACGAATTGCCGGATTTCGGCCTTGAACTGCGTTTCCACCCGACGGAATTCACCCAGGTCAACCATGGTGTGAACAGCATGCTGGTGCGCCGCGCGATGGCGCTGCTGAGGCCGCAGGCGGGTGAGCGGATCGCCGACCTGTTTTGTGGACTGGGCAACTTCACTCTGCCTATCGCGCGACGGGGTGCCCGCGTCGTCGGCATCGAGGGCAGTGCCGCCCTGGTTCAGCGGGCCCGGCAAAATGCAGAACACAATGGTCTTGCGGAACTTTGCGAATTCGCCGTTGCCAATCTGTTCGAAGCGACCGAGGAAAGTTTTGCTGCCCTGGGGCGCTTCGACAAACTGATGATCGATCCGCCACGGGAAGGCGCGATAGCCCTGGTCAAGGCAATTCCGGCCGCAGGCGGCCCGGGGCGCATAGTATATGTCTCGTGCAGCCCGGCGACGTTGGCACGCGACGCCGCGGTGCTGGTGCATGAAAAGGGTTACCGCTTTGCCGGAGCGGGTATGGCCAACATGTTCCCGCACACATCCCACCTCGAATCGATCGCCCTGTTCGAGAAATGAGCAGGCGCTGATCCCGGCGTGGAATGCCGTCCCCGCGTAGCGTGGACGTTAAAACGGCGACCGGAGTCGCCGTTTCGCCAGCGCCGACTTTTTGGCTTAATCGCGGTCGCCGGTGAACATCATCAAGAGTTGCAGCAGGCTGACGAAGACGTTGTAGATGTCGAGATACACCGCCAGCGTTGCCGTGATGTAGTTGGTCTCGCCGCCCTGCACGATGCGGTTGATGTCATAAAGAATGTAGGCCGAAAAGAGGACGACCGCGATCGCGGAAATCGCCAGGGCCAGCGCCGGGATCTGGAAGAAGATGTTCGCCACCATGGCGACCAGCAGCAGGATCAGGCCTGAAAACAGGAACTTGCCGAGATTGGAGAAATCCCGCTTGGTGGTGGAAGCGACCCCGGCGAGGGAGACAAAAATCGCCCCGGTACCGCCGGCGGCCATTGCTATCAGGGTGCCGCCGTTGGAAAACCCGAGCGCCACCTGCAGTATGCGCGAGAGCATCAGGCCCATGAAGAAGGTGAAGCCGAGCAGCAGGGCCACGCCCATGCCGCTGTTCTTGGTGCGCTCGATGCCCCACATGAAGCCAAAGGCTACGGCCATGAACAACATGAAAGCGATGAACGGGCTACCGGCAAGGAAGGAGAACTTCAACTGCACGCCGATCAGGGCCCCTGCTACCGTGGGTGCCATCGACAGGGCGAGCAGGGCGTAGGTATTGCGCAGGACGCGATTCTGCTGTTGGGCAATGTCCTGCGTGACAGTTTGCGGGTAGGTGCGGACGTTTTCCATGATTTTCGAAACTCTCCTGTGAGATGACTCCAATACATTGGACGCATATCCGAGCGCCAAGTTCCACATTGCAGGGGCAGGCAAATGTACGAAACATTATAGTGGTGAAAGGGTTCCGGTAGACGCCACTCCTCGACGCGGCGATGCAGCGCCCATGACCGCCCTTCGAGGAATGCCGGTTGCACCTCCGGTTGATGGCGTCTAAGCTGGGTCCGGATATCTTAAGGGGGCACAGTGGCTTCGCTCGATCGCATTCGGACCCACGGTTTTCGACGCTGGTATGAGCGACAGCTGATCGAATGTCACGCCTGGCTGGTCAGCTGGTTTCTTGGCGTCATCCTTCTGGTCAGTGGGCTGGAACTGGCCGGATCTGGCTCGCGCGGTTCGGGCGTGCTTCTCCTGCTGGGCGGACTGGCCGTCGCCTTGTATAGCTGGAAGCGCTATCACTTGCTGCTGGAAGTTGCCGAAAGGCTGGGAGAGCAGGCGGTATGCCCCGGTTGCCAGGCTTACGCCAAGTTCAAGGTAGAGTCCTCCGGGCCGGCGCCCTTGCCCGATGGCGGCGATCCCGTCCTGGAAAACCATGGCGGAGGGGTCTGGTTGCGCGCAAAATGCCGCAAGTGCGGCGACGAATGGATGATCAAGTGATCATCAGGTAGTTTTGGTGCACAGCCAAATGGCGGTGGGGTGGCGGATGGGGTGAGATTCGAACTCACGAAAGGCTTTCACCTTCGCCGGTTTTCAAGACCGGTGCATTCAACCGCTCTGCCACCCATCCGTCGGGCTGCGGATTTTAGCAGCCTGTCAAACGTGCTCAGGCAAATTTCGAGAAGTCCGGCTTGCGCTTCTCGAAGAAAGCGGCGAAGGCCTCCTTCGCTTCGGGCGAGGCCAGGCGCTGGCGGAAGATCTCGCCTTCGGTGCTCATGGTCTCGCGGATCAGGGCTTGCTGGGCGCGTTTCATCAACTGCTTGGTCAGGCGAAGCGATGCGGCCGGCTGCGTGATCAGTTTGCGGCAGCGTTCCAGCGCGTGAGCCAGCACCTGCCCGTCGGGCAGGACGGCGTTGACGATGCCGGTGTCAAGCGCAGTCTGCGCGGAGAAAACTTCGCCCAGCATCAGCATTTCCGCGGCGCGGGCGTGTCCGGTGCGCAAAGGCAGCAGCAGGCTCGATGCTGCTTCGGGAGTCAGGCCCAGGTTGGCGAAGGGCAGGGCGAAGCGGGCCGATGCGCCGGCGTAGGCCAGGTCGCAATGCAGCAGAATGGTCGTACCGACACCGACGGCGACGCCTTCGACGGCGGCGACGAAAGGCTTCGTCAGGTTGGCGAAGCCAGTGAGAAAGCGGAACACGGGAGCGTTTTCGTCACTTGGCGGCTGGTCGAGGAAATCCGCCAGGTCGTTGCCGGCCGTAAAGTTGCCGCCTGCGCCCGAGATCAGTATGACGCGCACCGCAGGGTCGGCTTCGGCACTGGCCAATGCGTCCGCCAGCGCCTGGTACATTTCGGCGGTGAGTGCGTTCTTTTTTTCCGGACGCGCGATTTCAATGCGGAACACGCCGTCTGCGAGTTCGGTCTTTATATAGGGGCTCATTTTTTGGACTTTGCCAGGTAAGCATCCATGGCCGCCTTGCGGTCCTCGCTGACTCTCCGTGCGTGCGGACGCTCGCCGATCATGGCGAGGTAAGCCTTGGCCTGGGGCAGGAATTCATCGACATAATCCCGCCCGTAGATCTTGCGGGTGGCCTGGCTGACCAGGGGCAGATGCGCCCAGGCCGCGCAGTCGGCGTGGGTGAAGTCGCTGCCGGCGATGAAGGGCGAAAACCGGGCTACACGCCCCAGGCTGCGCAGCCCTTTTTCCAGCAGCGGCGCGACTTCCTTTTTGGTTTCCTCGGACACCGGCTTGCCGAAAAAGGCCTCCGCGTAAAGACGTCGTGCCGGCAATTCAAGATGCAATTCGAGGTGCTCGATCAGTTCGCGGCAGCGGGCACGGGCGAAAGGATCGTGCGGAAAGAGCGGGGGCTCGGGCCAACTGTCTTCGATGAACTCGGTCAGCACCTGCGATTCGCTCAGCACACCTTTCGGCGTGCGCATGAAAGGCACCTTGCCCATCGGCGATTCCCTCAGCAGTTCCTCGCTCTGCGAGGGAAATACTACGTCTTCGGTGAAGGGAACGCCCTTCTCCAGCAGCGAGAATTTGACCTTGTTGTAGTAGTTGCTGACGGCGAAGCCGCAGAGGGTTATCGGTGTAGTCAAGTCATGCTCCAGGAAAACGGTAATCGCGCAGGCGCTCGCGCAGCTGCAATTTGGAAAGCTTGCCGGTGGCCGTGTGCGGCAGGTCATCGACAAAAATCACGTCATCGGGTATCCACCACTTGGCAACCTTGCCTTCGTAGAAGGCGAGCAGTTCCTCGCGACTGACATCCTGTCCGGCTTTCCGGATGACCACCAGTAGCGGGCGCTCATCCCATTTCGGGTGGGCGGCGCCGATCACGGCGGCCTCGGTCACGGCCGGGTGGGCAACCGCGATGTTCTCCAGGTCGATCGACGAAATCCATTCGCCGCCGGACTTGATGACATCTTTCGAGCGGTCGGTGATCTGCATGTAACCGTCAGGATCGATGGTGGCGACATCGCCGGTGGGAAACCAGCCGTCACGCAGGGGGTCTTCGCCGTCGTTCCTGAAGTAGCCGCTGGTAACCCAGGGGCCGCGTACCAGCAGGTCGCCAAAGGCCTTGCCGTCGCGCGGCAGGGCCTGGCCATCGCCGTCGACAATCTTCAATTCGACGCCGAAGATGTTGCGGCCCTGCTTGAGGCGGATGCGGTCGCGCTCTTCTACCGGGAGTGCAAGGTGCTTGTTCTTGAAGGTATTGACCGTGCCCAGCGGACTCATTTCCGTCATGCCCCAGGCATGCAGCACGGTAACGTCGAACTGCTCGTCGAAGGCCCGGATCATGGCCGGCGGCGCCGCCGAGCCGCCGATGACCAGACGCTTGACGGTAGACAGCTTGAGTTTGTTCGCCTGCAGGTACTGCAACAGGCCGAGCCAGATGGTCGGCACGCCGGCCGACATCGTCACGCCTTCCGCTTCGAACAGCGAATACAGGCTGGCGCCGTCCAGATGCGGTCCGGGCATGACCAGTTTGGCGCCGGTCAAGGCACAGGCATAAGGCAGGCCCCAGGCATTGACGTGGAACATGGGCACCACCGGCAGGATGCAGTCGCGCGCCGAGGCACCCAGGCTGTCGGGCAGGCTGGAGCCAAAGGCATGCAGCACCGTCGAGCGGTGCGAATAAAGAACGCCTTTGGGGTTGCCGGTAGTGCCCGAGGTGTAGCAAAGGGAGGAGGCTGTGTTTTCGTCGAACTCGGGCCACTCGTAGTCGTCGCTCATGCCCGCCAGCAGGTCTTCGTAGCAGAGCAGGTTCGGAATCGGATTGCCCGGCATTTCATCGGCGCTGCACATGGCGATCCAGCCCTTGACGCCGGGACAATGCGGCACCAGGGCCTCGATCAGACTGGCGAAGTTGACGTCGAAGAAAATGAAGCGGTCATCGGCGTGGTTGGCGATATAGGTGATCTGCTCGGGAAACAGGCGCGGGTTGATGGTGTGGCAGATCGCGGCCATGCCCGATACGGCATAGTAGATTTCAAAGTGGCGGTGGGTATTCCAGGCCAGGGTGCCGATCCGATCGTCGGCCTTGACGCCGAGCGATTGCAGGACGCGGACCAGCTGGCGCGCGCGGCGGTGGGCCGCGGCATAGGTGTAGCGATGCGTCCCCCCGACCGGCAGGCGGGAAACGATCTCGGTGTCGCCGTGGTTATGGGCGGCATGCTCCAGAAGTGCTGAAATCATCAGCGGCCGGTTCATCATCAAGCCATGCATGGGGGAGAGCTCCTCTTGGTCGTTCTGGTCAAGTGCCAGATTGGACGGCAACCATAGCATTGGAATACCCGGGAGACAATCGGCAACTGAGTTGGGCCGTTGAATTGGCGCTAAGTCCGGTTCCGCTTGATGATAAATCTCCCGTCCGGGGAGCGCGGCCTGACGATTCAGGAATTATCTTCGCGGGTGGCGTCTGCCCAGCAATTGGGCGTTTCGTAGAGCCGGATGCGTTCGAGATGTAGATGGTTGCCGTAGTTGTCGCGGTAGAGCGGATCGAGGATGGCAAAGGCGATGCGGGCCAGATTCTCCGCGGTCGGCACGGCATCGAGGACGACGGTCTTGTGCCCCGGCATGCCGGCGAGGAAGTTCGCAACGGCCTGGTCGTCGCGCCAGACCAGGAAGGCATGGTCCCAGGCATCGACCACATGTTGCTTGGCGATGGCCTTGACTTCGGAAAAATCCATCACCATGCCATCGTCCGGCCGTCCCGCGGCATCGATGACGCCGCCGCCGAGGGTTATTTCAAGGGCGTAGCGGTGGCCGTGCAGGTGGCGGCACTGGCTTTGGTGATTGGGGATCCGGTGGCCCGCATCGAATTCGAGGCGGCGGGTTATGCGCATGGTCGGGAGGGCCGGGTTTGTGGCAAAGTGGTCGCAGAAGTGCGCCGGTGAGTTGGCGCGCATTATAAAGCGCTGCGGCGCCGTCCCGCCAGCGCCGACTATTGGCAGTCCTGGTGACGGAGCCCATCGACAGATACCTTCTTTTTATTCCTCATGCCCCGCATCCTGCTCAAGACCGAAGACCATTCCCGCGACAGCGCCGGCATGCGTTATGTCTATCCGGTGATTTCGCGTAGAGCCGGTGGTGTTTCGGTCGGCATCAATCTCAATCCCAATAACGCCTGCAACTGGCGCTGCATCTATTGCCAGGTTCCCGATCTCACGCGTGGCGGTCCGCCACCTATCGATCTGGCGCTGCTTGAACGGGAATTGAACGAGTTCCTGCACGCGGCCATCGCCGGCGACTTCATGGCCACCCGGGTTCCCGCCGGATCGCGCTGCCTGGTCGATGTGGCATTTTCGGGGAATGGCGAGCCCACCAGCGCGCGCGAGTTTGCCGAAGCCCTGGGCATCGCCGAGCGGGTGAAGGCCGCGCACGGCCTGGGCCGCGAAGTTCCTCTGCGCCTGATCACGAACGGCAGCCTGCTCGACCGCAAAGCCGTGCAATCCGCCATCGCGCATCTGGGTCGGGCCGGGGGTGAGGTCTGGTTCAAGCTGGATGCCGGCACGGCGGCCGGGCTGGCCCGCATCAATGGCACCCGCGCCCAGCCTGCAGTCGTCGCACGACGCCTGGCGTGCTGCGCGGACCTGGCGCCAACCTGGGTTCAGACCTGCCTGTTCCGGATCGACGGAGAAGCACCGGCCGAGCAGGAAATTCGTGCCTACCTGATGCTTCTCGTTCCTCTCGCGCCAGTGCTGGCCGGCGTGCATCTCTACAGCCTCGCCCGGCCGTCGCAGCAAAAGGAGGCGCCCCGCCTGGGCTCCATGGAAGCGGGAGCGCTGGAGACAATCGCAAATCGAATCCGCCAACTCGGGCTGGAGGTTCGGGTCAGTCCCTGATGCGGGGGCTCGTCCGGGGGCGATTGGCGCCGGGCACTATCGAGTAAAATCCTGCCTCCCTCAACTGACAAACCAACACTGCAATGGCTTTGATAGTTCAGAAATACGGCGGCACATCGATGGGGTCGCCTGACCGCATCCGCAATGTCGCCCGGCGTGTCGCGCGCTGGAAGGCGCAGGGACACCAACTGGTCGTAGTGGTGTCCGCCATGAGCGGCGAGACCAACCGCCTGATCGCATTGGCCAACGACGTTTCGCCGCAGCCCGACGCCCGCGAACTCGATGTCATGATTTCCACCGGCGAGCAGGTCACCATCGCGCTGCTGGCCATGGCGATCCGCGATCTCGGCCTCAAGGCAAGGAGCTACACGGGCGGCCAAGTCAGGGTGCTGACTGACAGCACCTTCACCAAGGCGCGCATCCTGGAGATTGACGATGCGAACATTCGCCGCGACCTCGACGACGATGCGGTGGTGGTCGTTGCCGGATTCCAGGGCATAGATGCCGATGGCAACATCACCACCCTCGGCCGCGGCGGCTCCGATACGTCGGCGGTGGCGCTGGCGGCCGCTTTGACGGCAGACGAATGCCAGATCTACACGGACGTCGACGGCGTCTACACCACCGATCCGCGCATCGTGCCCGAGGCGCGCAAGCTGGAGCGCATCACCTTCGAGGAAATGCTGGAAATGGCCAGCCTCGGCTCCAAGGTGCTGCAGATTCGCTCGGTCGAATTCGCCGGCAAGTACAAGGTCAAGTTGCGTGTGCTCTCCAGCTTCGAGGAAGAAGGCCAGGAGACCAACGGCACGCTCATCACTCTCGAGGAAGACACCACCATGGAACAACCGATCATTTCAGGCATCGCCTTCAACCGCGACGAGGCAAAGCTGACCGTGCTCGGCGTGCCTGATCGTCCCGGCATCGCCTACCAGATCCTCGGCCCGATCGCCGATGCCAACATCGATGTCGACATGATCATCCAGAACGTTGGTCACGACGGCACCACCGACTTCTCCTTCACCGTCAATCGCGGCGAATTCGCCCGCGCCAGGAAGATGCTGGAAGATCAGATCAAGCCGCACGTCGGCGCCCGCGCCATCGACGGCGACAACAAGATCTGCAAGGTGTCCGCCGTCGGCGTCGGCATGCGTTCCCACCCCGGTGTCGCCAGCAAGATGTTCCGCACGCTCGCCGAAGAGGGCATCAACATCCAGATGATCTCGACCTCCGAGATCAAGATCTCGGTGGTGGTCGACGAGAAGTACCTCGAACTGGCCGTACGAGTACTACACCGGGCCTTCGAGCTCGATCAGCCGGCTTGAACGCCTGCTGATTCTTGCCAGCAACCCCGGCCGCGCGCCGGGGTTTGTATTTATGTCCGCGCCGGAGGCGCGGACGGTATCTTCTGGCCGAATCAGCCTCAGAAGATGCCCAGGGCGAGTCCGCCCGCCAGTGCGGCACCCAGTTCCCTGCAGCGCTCCAGATCCGCGGCGCCGATCGTCTTGGGAGCAAGTATGGCCTCCGCGGTTTGCGCATGAGTGCAAACGATCAGCGGCTCCGCGACCGGCCGCAGGCGCCAGCCGGTGGCGATGCGTTCGATTTGCCTTGCGGCGTTCTGCCCGTCGCTGCCGGCACAGACCAGTGCTGCGTAAGGCCTGCCGTTGATCCGGTCGAGCGCGGCGTAATAGCAGCGGTCGAAGAAATCCTTCATCAGACCGGAGATCGCCGCAAGATTTTCCGGCGTGACAAAGACATAGGCATCGGCGGCGATCACGTCATTCGCATCGGCGGCGGACGCGTGCAGCAGGCGTGTCTTAGTGCCGGTTTCAGTTGCGGCGCCTTCGATCAGCGCGTGCGCCATCTGTTCGCTGCCGCCGGTCATCGAGTGATATACGACGAGCATGGTCTTCATGTCGGCTTCGGGAGGCAATGGTCGGCCGACGCGTCCGGTTCAGTCGTAGCCGGAAAGAAAATAGCTTACCGCCCAGATTTCCTCCTCGGTCATTTTCGAGGCTACCGAATGCATCAGCATCTGGTCCGTGCTGCGCGACTGTTCGGCAAAGCGGCGCAACTGGATGGCAAGGTACTGGGCATGCTGCCCCGCCACCCGCGGCAGCAGTTTTCCGCCCCGGCCTTTGTCGCCGTGACAGACCGCGCAGGCCGATATCCCCCGTTCCGGGCTGCCAGTCATGTAGAACTCCCTCCCGGTTTCGCTCAATGCCTTGTCCTGCCTCGCAACGGGAACCAGTTGCTGGAGGCTGAAATAGTGAGCCAGATCTTCGATGTCGTTGCCAGACAGTTCGGCCATCTCTTTTTCCATCTCGGTGCTCTTGCGCGCCCGGGTCTTGAAATTGAACATTTGCCGAATGAGGTAGTCGGCATTCTGGCCTGCGAGCTTTGGAAACTCCGCATTTGAACTTTGTCCGGTCGGGCCGTGGCAGGTGCTGCAGCGCGTGTCGATCAGGCCCTTGATGCGCGTTGAAGTGGGGGCCGCGGCCACGGCGACGCTGCATGCAACGGCAACCGCACACAGTGCCATTTTCCATCTCAATGCCAGTCTCATTGTTTGGTCCTCGTACGGGGCAGACGCCATTCTGAAGCAGAAGCAATCGCTGTTCCAGCGTCTCAGTTGCCGCCTTGGATCAGTTGCCGGAGATTCTCGATCCGTTCTTCGCCGCTGGGATGGGTGCTCAGAAACGGGATTGCGGTGCCGCTCTTGACCGTCAGCAGGCGTTGCTGAAGGCTGATCGCCCCTGTTTCGGCAAAGCCCGCGCGGCGCATGTATTCCAGGCCGGTACGATCCGCTTCGCGCTCATCGTCGCGGCTGAAGGCCCGGTCGGCGAGGGCGGCCGAGGCATCGGTGGCGATGCTGGCGAAGGGGAGGCCGATCACCGAAAGGGCCACGCCGGCGATGGAGCTGGCGATCTCCGTCCTTTCGCGACGCTCCTGCATGCTGCGCAGGTGTTCGAGCCGCAGGTGGGCAAGTTCATGGCCGAACAGCGCAGCCCAGGCCCCCTCATCGTTGGACAGCAGCCGGATCATGCCGAGGCTGAGTGCAATCGTCGGGCGTTTGTCGCTGACAAAGGCATAGGCATTGACCATGGCGGAAGGAGTTACGACGAAATCAGGAATCGGCCCTTCGCCTGCGGCCCGCAGGATCTTTTCGCCGGTACCAAGAATGCCTCGCAGCAGTCGGGTCTCGATAGCGGCGTGGATTCCCTGCGAGTTGCGCAGCAGCACTGCCGGCAGATCCTGCTGCACCAGTTCCTCCAGGCGCCAGACCTCTATCTCGCCGTGTGAGGGCACCGGAGTGACGCTCTGGGGACGCCTCATGCCCGGTTCCTGCTGCAATCCGGGCGCGGCACAGCCGGCCAACAGGAGCAGGGCGAAGAGTCCGCTGGCGCTGATTTGGATCGAAAACCTCATGCCGGGCATTTTGGCTCTTTCTCCGTGCGCAGTTGCATGCCGTTTTGCCTTTGCCTGCCTGTCGTGCGCTATTGTGCAGATTGCGATTGTGGAACAGAATTTGCGTCCCAGCCAATTCTGGCACCGTATGAAGTGGCATGGCAAACCGAATCCGGAAAGGGCAATCTTGAGCGCAGGAACATCATGAGCGGGTTCGTCGGATTGCACAACATCAAGATCTGGGTGCGACTGGTCACAGTGATTCTTGTCGGCACCACGAGTGCGGGCGGCGGGCTGGTGTATTGGGCCACTCTCCAGCAGAAGAAGATCGCTGTCGACCAGGCCCGGGATTTTGCGCAGAGCGTGCACCAGATGACCATGGCTGGGCTCACCGGCATGATGATCACGGGATCGATTTCAAAGCGAAACGTCTTTCTGGACCAGATTCGTGACAGCAACCACATCGAGTCGTTGCAGGTCTTCCGCGGGACTCCTGTGGTGCTGCAGTTCGGCGCGGGCCATGCCGGTGAACTGCCAAAAACCGCGGTGGAGCGCGCCGTGCTGGACACCGGCAAGCCTTTTTACGAGGTATTCGCCAGTGCCGACGGCAGTGAAAAGCTGCGGGCCATCCTGCCGGCGGTGGCCCTCGAGAACTACCTGGGCAAGAACTGTCTGGAGTGCCACAAGGTGGCTTCGGGCACGGTGCTGGGCGCGGTTAGCATGGAAATATCCCTTGCCAGAGCCAATCAGACAGTACGGGTGTTTGCGGTCAGCGCGCTGGGGGCGGCGGCAGTTTTGAGCATGCCGCTGGCCCTGTTCATCTGGTACTTCATCACGCACTGGGTCACCCGGCCGCTGGGGCGCATGACCGATGGCCTGATCCGGATAGCCGCAGGGGATCTCGAGGAGACATCGCCGTTGTCACACGCCGGCAAGGACGAAATCGGTCAGGCGACGGCGGCGTTCAACACGGTCATGGACAAGGCGCGTGAGCTGCTTTCCGAACAGCGCCTGTCGCGCATCGTGTTCGAAAATTCGCTCGAGGGCATCGTCGTGACGGATGCCGATTCAAAGGTGCGACTGGTCAACCGGGCCTTTGTCGAAACAACCGGCTATACCGAGGAGGACGTGCTTGGCCAGACTCTGGCCGTGCTCAAGTCGGGCAAACAGGACGAGGCCTTCTATCGCGAGTTCTGGCGGGTGCTGAATGAACGGGGCGAGTGGCGTGGGGAAATGTGGAACAGGCGCAAGAACGGAGCCATATACGTGGAATGGCTCACCATCAGCGCGGTCAGGAACAGGTCCGGTGTCGTCGAGAACTATGTGGGCATGTTCTCCGACATTACCGAGCGCAAGAAGCAGGAAGAGATCATTACCTTTCAAGCCTTTCATGATGCACTGACGGGACTGCCGAACCGCATCCTGTTTCTTGATCGCCTGGAGCAGATGCTGGTGCAGGGAAAGCGCTCGGGAGCGCGGACCGCAGCGGTCATGTTCCTGGACCTGGATCGCTTCAAGCAGATCAACGACACGCTTGGGCATGAGGCCGGAGACGAGTGCCTCAAGGAGGTCGCCCGCCGCTTGCGGCAGTGCGTTCGTGCCTCGGATACGGTAGCACGCATGGGCGGCGACGAATTCACCATCCTGCTGCCCGAAATTGCCGAGAAAGGCGATGTTCGTATCGTCGGGCAGAAGATTCTTGACGCGATGAAGACGCCGCTGATTCTTGCCGGGCAGGAGGTTATCATGACCACCAGTATCGGCATCAGCCTGTTTCCGCGTGACGGGCGCGATGGGGAAACCCTGCTGAAGCACGCCGACGCCGCCATGTATCGGGTCAAGGGCAGCGGCCGGGCCGGCATGTTCTTCTTTGTTCCTGATCTGATGAGCGGCGTGTCGCGCCCCACCAGGCAGTAGCGATGGGGTTGCCGCATGTGAATTTGAACCTTGCCATCGTTTGCGGGTCGATGTTCATGCCCGCTTGCTTGAGGAACGGGTGCCAGAAGTAGGCCAGTTGTATTTCGAAGAATTCAGCATCTAACAGCAGGAGGCGCGTAATCATGGGGTTGACGCAGTGGCGTAGCGAGTATTCGCTGGGAATCGATGAGATCGACGGGCAGCACAAGGTGCTGATCAATTGCATAGCCGCGCTTGAGTCGTCGATCGAAAATCCTGACGAAAAGCAGCGCTGGGCCGCCGTCCATTACGCCATCGTCCAGCTTTCCGATTACACTCGAATCCATTTCACCGTCGAGGAAAGCGTGATGCGGGTTCTCGGTTACCCGGGACTCGATGCGCACATCGCCCAGCACGGAGTATTTGTCGCCTACCTGAAGGAAATGGAGCGCAAGTCGATTACTCATGATGTCAGGGAAGAAGAGATCGTCAGTTTTCTGCGCAAGTGGCTACTGAACCATATTCTGGTTGACGACAAAAATTACGCCACCTACTTTGCGCAGACCCGGCAGGATAAAGCCGGCCCCGAAGGATAGGGTCGGCGCTGGCGGCACGGCGTCTAGCGGGCCGGTCCTGCCGGTTCGGCCGCGATCGTCCGCAAGGGATGGAATGCACGATTGACGTAGTCGGCGACGGCTTCGATTTCCGTTGCGGAGAGAACGTTCTTCCAGGTCGGCATCGAGGTGTTGGGCAGGCCTTCGCGGACCACGCCGACGAAATGCTGGCGTGTGATCCGGCCCATGAATTCGGCGTCGCGCAGATTGCGCGGATGCGGTTCCAGAAAACTGCCGATCCAGTTCTTGCCGGTACCGTCGGCGGCATGACAGAAGGCACAGTTGGCCTGGAACAGCTTTTCCCCCTTTCGCTCCCTCTTCGTCAGGCGTTTCAACTTCGGCGCAATATCGTGCAGCGCATAGGGGCTGGCGCTGGTCGTGGCATCGACCTTCTGTGGCACGGTAAAGGAGAAGTTGTTGCGTGGATAGGATAGCGGGCGGGCTTCCCAGGCGGCTTCCTGTTCCGCCGGGGCGCCCCGGTCATGGCAGGTGACGCAGCTTTCGAGAAACAACCGCTTGCCGCGGACCTGCTCGGCGCTGAGGGTTTCCCAGGGTTGGGAAAGGGGGATGGCACCTGTCGCGAAGGGGAAGGCAATCGCGTAGCGCCCATGATCCGGCCAGCCGTTCTCTGTCGTGTGGTAATGAGTGTTGGCAGCCTTGTTCTGCACAAATTCGTCAAACACGAAACGCGCCACGGCGCGCATCTCCTGCTCCGACAAAACCGACGCGAAGGACTTCATTGCGGTGCCCGGTCGGCCGGACTGCAAGGTCGCGACGATTTGTGTCTCCGGCAAGCTGGTCGCCGTGGACTTGGTGAAGTCGGCTGGGGGAGGCGTTAGAAAGCTGGCGGCAACGGTCTTGGCATTGCCCGAGTAGCCGTGGCAAAAATAGCAGCGGAAGTTGTAGATCGCGCGGCCCTCGGCTGTCGGGGCGACAGCGGGGGCGGCAGGCTCCGCCGCGCCGGACTGTACGGGCAGCAACGCCAGGCAGGCGACCACCGCGAGAGCCCCGATGCGGACAAACATCGACTACTTCGTCGTGGCCTGTTTCTGCCCGGGCATCACGAAGCGCTGGAAGACAAACTCCGTGACATTGGCAATCTGCTGGTCGCTGAGCACTTTGCTCCATGCCGGCATCTCTGTGCCGACGCGGCCCACCGAAGTGGCCGCGTAAATCGCCGGCCGGTTGAAACCCGAGGCGAAGGCCGGGTCGATGAAAACGCGCGGCTTCGGATTGATGAAGTAGGCGCGCGGCCCCTTGCCGTCACCCTTGGCGCCGTGACAGGTCGCGCAGTTCGCCATGTAGAAGCGGCCGCCGGCAACGGCGTCACCTTTCAGCCCGTTGGGCATCGGCTGTTGCATATCAGCCCCGCTCGCCTTCGCGACCGGTGCAGGGGATCCCTTGCGTCCCGCATGGGCGCTGGTGCCGGAAATGTCGGTCTGCGGAACCATGAGCGCGCTTCGGACATAATCCACCACCGCCTCGATGTCGGCGACGGGCATGCGACCGCCAAAACCGGCCATCGCCGTTCCCGGACGGCCCGTGGTCACGGAAGAAATCATGCGTTCGCGGGTCAGTTCGGCGCGGGCTTGCGGGGACGCCAGGTCGCGTGCCGGTGCCGACCCGCCGATGGGCAAAGTGCTGCCCTGTCCGCGGGGCCCGTGGCAGGCGATGCAATTTTGCGCATAGACCGCTTTGCCGCGTTGCAGTCGGGGGTCGAGCGCGACGACCATGAAGGTCTTGCGGATGTAGTCCGTCACCCCTTCGATTTCCGCAACGCTAAGCTGGGTCTTCCAGCCTACCATTGCGGTGCCCGGCTTGCCGTGGGTGATGATCGTGATCATGGTTTCGCGGCTGAGTTCGCCAGCACTTGTGAAGTCCCGCGGCGGTGGGTTCAGGCTGTTTTGCGCCCGGCTGCGGCCATCACCCCTGTCGCCATGACACACCGAACAGTAGTTGTGGTAAATCGCATCCGGTTTCGATTCCGCGCTCTTGGCATCATGTTTGCCGGCCAATGCCGTGGAGGAAGTAACCGTCCCAAGTGCCAAGGCAACAAACAGGGGGATTCGCAGGAATAAGCTGAAAAACCGGGTTGCAGTCATGACTTGGCGGGTGCTCCATGTAAGTATTCGCGCAAGTTGCGCGGGGTAGAGCCAACGTAAGGCGCATGGAAATTGCTGAAGCACATTGTGCGCCTGAAAATATCCATGGTGCGATTCTTGCGTGATATCTGAAATATTTCATCCTTAAGGTGAACCGTCCCGGCCAAAGTCCGGGACGACGCGCATATTACAATGGGACTTGCTGCATTCAGGATTCTGCTGGTTCTTTCTCCGCTGATATTGTGGATATTCTCATTTGGACCACGCGATGGAATCGCCGTTGCATCGGAAAGATCTTCAGGGCGGGATATTTTTTTGCAAAACTGCGCCGCGTGCCACGTCAATGGCGTGGCGCAAGCACCGCGCGTAAGCAGTCGCACAGAGTGGGAACCTCGCCTGGCAACGGGCCGCCAAAATCTTTTGAACTCCGTTCTGCGCGGCAAAGGCGGCATGCCGCCGAAGGGTGGTAACGCATCCATATCGGATGCACAGGCAACAGAAGCACTGGATTACATAGTCGGCCGGGTGCTGGAACTTGAACATGAGGCAGTGGTGGCCAGCCGGCAGGCGCCTTGAACTCACCAGGGCGGAAGTCTCGGGATAGCTTTTTTGAAATGAATGAATCTGGAGCGGGTTGGTCCAAGTGAGTTATCGGCTTGATCGAGTGACGAATATGGCTTTGCCTGCTAGTGGCGAACCTCGGGCCGGGCGCTGTCTGGCGGCGGAACCGGGGGTCGGGGGGATGTCGAGCCTGTGCAGGACGCTGGCGATCGGCCTGCTGGCGCTGTACTGCGGCGGCGCGTTTTCCGACGTCAGGGAGACGCCCCACAACCTGATCAAGTCCCGCGACAAGAGCGTCGATGAGAAGCGCGTTTGCGTGTTTTGTCACACGCCCGTGCTTGAGGCCGGAGATCTTTCTCAAGCCAAGGCCACAAAGCCTTTATGGCAGCAATCGCTGGGCGTCGATTTCGTCTATACGATCTACGACGACATCGGCCGCTTGGGTCTGGGTAAACCCTCGGTAGGATCGCAATCGCTGGCCTGTCTTTCCTGCCATGACTCGATACAGGCCTTTGGCGTCGGCCGTACATCGGCTGACCACCCCTTCGGCGTGGCTTATCGCGGCGCATCAAAGGCAGCAGTCCAGTCCACCGGAGCCATCACGTCCGCGGCTGATTCCATAACACCCTTTCGTAAGGCGCAGCATTTGACCGCGCTCGAGGATTTCCGCGACGTGAGCCAAGGCATGGTCGAGGGGAGGGAAATATTCTGGGTTTCCCGCAATGGTGTCACTACTCGCCGGACGCGCAATGATTTGCCTTTGTATGGACGCAGCGACGACGCCATGGGTTTGCTGACTCCGCACATCGAATGCAGCAGCTGCCACGATCCGCATGCGAGTACGGAAACCTTCCTGCGGGTGTCTGCCGAAGGAAGTCAATTGTGTCTTACCTGTCACAACAAATAAAGCGTTAAGCTGCTTGGCGATTGCATGCGAAGGGAGAACTAATGAAGCATCAGATCCGGTATATGGCGAGTGCAGTCCTCGTGGTTTGCCTTGCGGCCTTGAGTGGTTGCGTCACCGTCGCCAAGCGCGACCTTGACCAGGTCGGGCGTTCGACGAAGTTGCTGGTTTATCCTGCACCGCCGGACGAGCCCCGCTTCGTTTTCGAGCGGACGATTCGAAACAGCGCGGATGTTGTTCCGGAAGCGGAGGAGTCGGCCTTGAAGCGGGCCTTGACCGGCAGCACTTCTGTGTCCGGCGAAGCCCTGTCCAAGCCTTACGCTGTGGCCGTCCATCAAGGAAAAATCTTCGTTTCCGATTCGGTCGGTCGCAAGGTGCGCGTATTCGACATTCCCGGCCGCGCCTATTACACCGTCGGTGATGAGGAGGGCGAGGGGCGAATAGTAAAACCCCTGGGCATAGACGTCGATGGCAAGGGCAATCTTTATGTTGCCGATGCGACGCTGAAGCAAATACTGATTTATGACAATGCCGGCAAGTTCCTGAGAAAATTTGGCGGGCCGAAATTCTTCGAGCGCCTGTCCAGCGTCACGGTGGACGAGTCGGGAGAACGGGTCTTCGTGGTCGACATCGGTGGAGTCAGTTCTGAAAAACATATGGTGAGGGTATTCAACGGTGCCAGCGGCGCGCACATCATGGATATCGGCAAGCGTGGCTCCGGCGATGGCGAATTCAATCTGCCGCGGGATGTCGCACTGGGCAAGGATGGCCGGATCTACGTGGTCGATGGGGGCAACTTCCGGGTTCAGATATTCAGCAAGGAAGGCAAGTTCCTGAAAAGCTTCGGTTCCGTCGGCAAGCAGCTGGGCAATTTTGCGCGGCCGAAGGAAATTGCGACCGACCGCGCGGGCAACGTGTATGTCGCCGACACGGCTTTTGGCAATATCCAGATATTCACTCCGGAGGGCGAACTGCTGATGTTCATCGGCGACCGGTCGGAACAGGATCAGCCGGCGGGTTACATGCTGCCTTCCGGTGTCGCTGTGGATGAAGACGGCCGGATCTATTTTGTTGACCAGTGGTTTGCCCGGATAGATATTTTTCGCCCTTATGCCTTGAAGGAAAACGAGGGCTATCTCGGCAGAAAACCGGCAGCACTGTCGTCAGCCAAGGCAAAGCCTTAAATTTTTGCCTGCGTTCTTTCTTGTTTTCTGAAAACGGGAAAGAATTTCCCGAACTTGGGAATATAAGGCCGCGCGCCCTGGTCAGGCATTGCACATGGGTACGCAATAGTTACGAGTGCTTTGATTATTAATAACAAGCAACACCGTGTGGATTTTGCGATGAGCTTTGGCAGCCTGAACTCCGATTTTTATATTGGCACGATAGATGCTTTATGAAGCGCGTAGGCTCAAATTGTTTAGCGCATCACCAATCTGAAAATGGAGAAAATCATGAAGGTCTTTGGATCCAGTCTTACCCGGTTACTGGCCGGGATTGCACTAGGGTTGGTATTTGGCGTCTCGGGTGTTGCATATGCAGGGATTGCTGCGACCAAGCACAATCTTTCTTCGTCCGGCACCGGGTCGAACCACACGACGGGCACCGACCAGATTTGCGTGTTTTGCCATACGCCGCACGGCTCGGACACCTCGGCGGCCGTGCCGCTGTGGAACAGGAAGCTGGCTGCGGGCAGCAGTTATTCGGTTTATAACTCGACGGCAGCGACGGCGACATCGACGATCGACGGCCAAATCGGCGCTGTCGGTTCCGTTTCTCTGGCTTGCCTGTCCTGTCACGATGGTGCGCAGGCCATGGACAACGTGCTGAACAAGCCGGGTAGCGGCGGTTACAACGCTACCGGCTCGCAGATCGGTGGGACCTGGACCGGAAGTGCCACGATGAGCGGCACGCCGATTCCTGTTCTCGGTACCGATCTGACCAACGACCATCCGATCGGCATTCAGTACTGCGGTGGCGGTTTGACCGGTGCTGCGGGTACGGTGAGCGGAACCTGTAAGGATGGCGATTTCATCGGCCCTGCCGTCAGAGCAGATTCCCACTTCGCCTCGGCCGTGGTCAAGACCAAGGACATCAACAGTACTGCGGTATTCTGGGTCGAGACCGGTACCGTGAATACAACTCGCGAGAAGACCGACATCTCGCTTTACAATCGCTCGGATGTGGTCGGATTCACCGGGCCGTCGGTCGAATGCGGTTCCTGTCATGACCCGCACGTCGAAAGCAAGGCTTCGGATAACATCATGTTCATGCGTGTGACCACTGCGGGTTCGGCGATTTGCCTGTCCTGTCACGTCAAGTAATAAGGCGAGCTCTGTGACCGCCAGCTGAGTAGTTGGCGGCAGGGCAGGAGTTCCCGCAATCGAGAAAAGCCCCACGGGAGACCAAGGGGCTTTTTTCTTGTATATTTCCCCGACGTCCTTGCAGGGATGCGGCTTTGAACTTTCCGGAAAGGGTCTTGTCTGGAGAGCATTTGTGCCTGCGTTTGTCAGTTCAACCGGAAAGGCAAGACATGATTAGAAGGTGCAGGGCGCGAGCCCTTCGATATATGCTGTTGTCGTCTCTGCTTGTCGCACCGGCGGTTCTGGCACAACAGCCGGCCCCCGGTTCCCAAGCCGAGTCCACGCTGGCGGCGCAGCCCGCATCGCCCGTACAGCCGCTGTATGCCATGGTGAATGGCAAACCGATAACCCAGGATGAATTTCACGCGGCCTACGCCAATTTTTTGCGGCAGAAGTTCTATCACGGCCAGGTGCCGCAGGACCAGTTGCTGCAGGCACGCAAGGACGTCAGCGACCAGCTGGTCAACCGTATCCTTTTCCTGGCTGAAATCGAACGCCGAGGCATCAAGCCCGATGCGGAAGATGTCGAGCGACGCGTGCAAGCCTATGACCAGCGCTACGCAAACAGCCCTGCCTGGCAGAAAAACCGGGAGACCTTGTTGCCCGGTCTGCGCGAACAGTTGAACCAGCAAAGCCAGATCAATCGCCTTGAGCAGGCCGTGAAGAACCTACCACTACCGACCGCGGATGAGGCCAGGGCTTTTTATGCCGCCAAGCCCGAACTATTTACCGAGCCGGAAAAGCTGCGCCTGCATTCGATATTGCTCGGCGTCGAGCCGTCGTCGCCACGTCCCGTATGGGATGCCGCGCTGCGCGAGGCGGAAGCCATCGTCCGGCGCATCCGCGCGGGTGCGGATTTCGGCGAGCAGGCGCGACTCTTCTCGCGCGACGGCAGTGCCGAAAGCGGCGGCGACATGGGTTATTTGCATCTGGGCATGTTGCCGGACAATCTGCAGACCAAGATTGATCAGTTCAAGTTGGGTGAAGTGGCAGATCCTCTCGAGATGCTGCAGGGTATTGGCATCTTCCGGCTGGACGAGCGGGTAGCTGCCAAGCTTCAGCCGTTTGACAGCGTTGCTGTCCGGGCGGGGGAATTGCTGCATCGCGAACGCCAGGAAAAGGCCTGGACGGATTTCCAGGCAAAGATGCGCGGCGAGGCCAAGATCGTCATTTACGAAGCGTTCACTCCTCCCGCAGCGAATCAAAACGCCGTTGGGAAATAGGATTGAACCCCCATGCCTGAGCTTCACGCCTTGCACTTGCGCGCAACGTGACGAATGGTAGCCGGCCCCTTCGACGAAACTATCTCTGGAGTCTGCTGCTTGGTGCACTTGGCACGGTCTGCAACGGCGAGGCATGCGCCGGGCAGTCGCCGTCGGCCGGAGTGCAGACTGGTGGCCTGAGCGACGAGCCGCTGTTCCTGCGTTCCTCATCGAGGCTTGGGGAAGCGCGCAGTACACAAGGCATGAAGGGCCGCGGGTCTGTCCTACAGGTTTTGCCGACCCCGAGTCTGCAACTCGATTTCCTGGCAGATTCTCGGCGGCCACCGAGCGGTTCCGGTGTCGCGTCGCGGTTCGTCGCAACGCCGGCCCCGATAGTCCTTCGCGGTCCGGTGTTGTCCCTGGGATTGGCGTCCGGCGAAGGCGTTGCAGAAGCGACCACAGGTGACTCCCCGCGGTCCGGCGACGGATCAGCGGCCGGAGCCGCGCGCGGCGTCGTGCGGCTCGGCAATGAGCCGCAGCAGCCCGAGGACCCGGTGCCATTCGACCCGGCACCGGCGGGTCCGGTCGCACGACCCCCGGCGGCGAGACCCGACAGGCCGTCGGTGGTCAAGGAAAAGGCCGGGCAATCCGATCTTCCCGATCTGAGCGGCGAAACCTGGACGTTGGCACCCATCCGCTGGGGCGGCAACACCAGCACGGGTGGAACCTATTTTCAGGGTGCCGATGACGAAAAAGTCATGAGCCTTTACAACACATTGAATTTGCAGGCCAACAGCTTTATCGTTGCACCCTACATTGCACAGTGGGCAGGCTTGCTGGGCATGAACTCGACAAGTTCGAAGTACACGCCAAAAACCGGCGCTGAAATCGACAGCGAGAGCAAGTCGATGAATTTGGGCGGCAGCATCAATGTGTTTCCTCAGAGCCGGTTTCCCTTCAGTGCGAACATCAATCACAGTACTTCGAAATCCATAAGTGGCGATACATCAACGCCGTCCACCACCACCACATTGGGTGCACAGCAGAATTACCGAACCGAGGACGGTCGCGACAATTATGCGCTGGGATTCAACCGCACGACCATGACCAGCAGCGGTTCCGGGGTCGATTACTCCAGCGTGCTTTCATCCGCGAACGGGAATTATTCGACCAGCCGGGAATTCGAGATCGGACATCTGCTTGAGGGTCATCATTCGCTCAGCGCAAATTTCAGCGCTGCATCCGCCACGGCGGATTTTTACGATCAGAGCTTTCGGGGGTTCAGTGCGGCCGCGAGCCACAGTTGGGTTGTGCATGAGGACCTCAGCATCAACAACATGCTGACCTTTGCTCGGAATGATCTCAGCACTTTGCAGGGAAATTTCCTGGCCAAGAATAATTCCACTGTTTTTCTCGCCACGACGGGCTTCAACTGGCGACCTTTTGAGGAAATGCCTCTCACCTTCACGGGCGGCGGCCATTTTTCCCAGACCCAAACGGATAGCTTTAATCAGACCTACGACAATCGGAACATCGGCGGTTATGTTGCAAGCACCTACCGGTTCAGCCCCAACCTGTCCGCGTCTGCTGATGTTTCGCTGAATTCAAGTTCGAGTAATGGAACCCGTTCAGACACCTTCAACCAGAGCGCCAGCGTCTCATATTCGGGAGACCCCATGACGTTCATGGGTTTTACCTATGGATGGGGTGTGGGTGGCGGGGAGTCTGGCTACTCATCGAACAGCGGCGGTGCCGGTATCGGGGCCAACCTATCCGCGTATCACAGTCTGGGACGAGCCATCGTGTTAAACCAAACCAACGCGATCAACCTCAACGCCAGTCAAAGCCTTTCTTATTCCAGCGGGAGTTCCCAGCAGGGAGGCGCAACCAGCTTTTCCAACATGGCGGCTGCGACGTGGCAGGCGCGTTATGGTGAGCAAGTCACCACGACTCTCAGCGCAAATGTGGCGGATAACATCACCAGGGAGGACACGGGCGACAGCCAATACCTCTCCGCCAGCCTGGTCGGCACCGGCGCCTATCAGATTTCATCCCGCGCCGCACTGACGTTCAATGTGAATCTGAACTGGAGCAAAGTCGACAGGAATGCGGCCACCGTTCAGCCGCTCAACGGCGTGATCGTCGATACGTCCGCGCCCCAGAAGTCGGGCAGTCTTTCGATGGGCTATTCGCACCAGAGTCCCTTTTCGATTCCAAACCTTAACTACAATGCCAGTCTGGTTCGGACAAACCTGATCTCTTCCAACCAGCGTCTGGTGGGCGCAGTTGCCACGCCAAACACGGATAACGGAAGCACATCCTTCCAGCAAATGCTCAACTACCGCGTTGGCCGCCTCTCGTTCCGTCTGGATCAATTCCTGGCTGATCAGGCTGGCAGGAAAAGTGCTTCCATTTTCGGATCGGTCACCCGCGAATTCGACGGTTTTTTTGATGGCCGTTGGTAAGTAAGGTTTGGCGCCGCTAAAATGTTTGCCTGAGTTGACATAGAGGAAAACCATGTTTCGAAAATCTGTTTGGCAGCGCTTGCTGCTGGTGATGGTCGCCCTGGTAGCTGTGCTGACGTTCGATATCGACGAGGCGCGTGCCGAATATGGCGACATTGTCATCAACAATTATTCGGACGGGGCCGGAATGCGCCCGGCAATCTTTCCACACTGGTTCCATCGCGTGCGCTTCCGCTGCAAGGTGTGCCACGCCGATCTCGGCTTCAAGTTCAAGGCGGGTGGCAATGAGATCAACATGGTGAAAATCATTGACGGCCAGTTCTGCGGCGCCTGTCACAACGGTGACATTGCCTGGTCCGTGGAGAACTGCAATCTCTGTCATTCGGCCAAGCCGGGTACGCCGACCCAGGTGCATGAAAGCACGGTTCAGAAGCTTGCTCCTGCAGCACTTCAAAAGAAATAAAGGACGGGCGATCATGAAAATCGAACGAATCATTCTCCCTGCGATTACCTCATTGCTGTTGGCCTCCCCTGCAATTGCGGCAGATGCCGGCAAGGATCTTTACACCAAGACCTGCGCTGTCTGTCATGCAGCCGGGATTGCCGGCGCGCCGCGCTACGGCAATGCTGCAGACTGGCAGCCCCGCCTCGCCGGCGGCACAGCCCGTCTGTACAACAGTGCATTGAAGGGCACAGCCAAAGGCATGCCGCCAAAAGGCGGCAACGTGGACGCGCCGGATGGCGACGTCAAAGCCGCAGTCGACTATATGGTGGCAGCGGCCAAGGTCAGTGCGCCGAGTGCCGCGAAGCCGGTGGCTGCCACTGCGGAAAAACCCGCCGCAAGCGGCCCGCCCCCGGCTCCGGCGGCGCAAGCGACTGCCGCAGCGGCAGCTCCAGCCGCGGTCGACGTGTCGTCAAACACGTCGGGCGCTTCCGCAGCCGACATCAACTCATTCAACCGTCTGTTGCGGCCGGCCGGCAAGCGTAATCCCCCTCCCGCGGAGGACGGTATCCACGACCCGACCAACGACGGGACGATCGCATTGATGGCGCCGCTGGCGGCCTACGGGCCCTTGCCGAAAAGCCTGGCCGGCAATCGCATCAACTGGGTCAAGGCCATCGAGGAAGGAAAGATCAATCCACGCTGGGATCGCACCGATCCCGCTGCGGCGCCGGTGGTCATCGATCTCAACATCGTACGCGAGGTCAAGGGATCGATGCCCGATGTGGTTTATCCGCACAAGCAGCACACCGAGTGGCTGGATTGCTCGAACTGCCATCCGGCGATCTTCAATCCGCAGAAGGGTTCCAATGCGATCAGCATGGCCGCGATTCTTCTTGGGGAAAAGTGCGGCGTCTGTCACGGCAAGGTGGCCTTTCCGGTATCGGAATGCCGTCTTTGCCATTCGAAGAAGAAGGAACTCCGTCCCGCGCAGGCTGCTGCGGCGCCGGCGAAGTAAAGGGATTTAGCCATGAACAAGTCTGTTGTGCTGCTTGGTGCGCTTTTGCTGTCCGGCCCGGTGCTGGCGCAGGCCACATCTGCTGCGGCCGCGCCGGAATCGGCCGCGTCGCGTCTCGCCGGCAACAAGGTCGACAAGGCACAGTTGTCGTCCAACCTCGATTCTGTCGGCAAGTTGCTGGAAAGCTCTTCCGCCGCCCGCCAGATCGAATCGAGCAAGGCGCCGGAAGCCTTGCAGCGGCGCGACCGCGCGCGCGAACTGCACCGTGCCGCCAAGGCTGAGCTGGACCAGGGCAATCTTGAAAAGGCCGCTGCCCTCCTGGCTGAAACGCGGTCGACCTTCTTTGATGCCGTGCGTTTTGCCGCGCCCGAAGAAGTCAGTGCGAAAAAGCTCGAGAACGACTATCTGCTGCGCCTGGAAAGCGTGCAGGCGCTGCTGGGCGCCTACAAGAGGGTATCGGGCGAAAAGTCGGCCAAGGGCATGACCGAGACGGTGGCGCAGATCGAGAAATCGATAGCCGCGGGCGCGGCTTTGGCGAAAGATCGCAAGTTTGCGGAAGCGCGTGCCGAGATCGATCGCGGTTATCTGGTCGCCAAGGCCGGGCTGACCAGCCTGCGTAGCGGCGACACGCTGACCCGGTCCCTGAGCTTCGCCAGCAAGGAAGAAGAATATCAATATGAAATTGACCGGAACAATACGCACCAGATGCTGATCAAAGTGCTCGTCGACGAGCAAAAGGCATCAGGTGACATGGTCAAGAACTTTCTTTCCAAGGCCGCGGAATTGCGGCTCAGGGCCGACGGTGCGGCGTCCCGCAAGGATTACGCCGAAGCGGTGAAGCTGCTCGAGGAATCGACCGCGGAACTGGTGCGCGCCATACGCAATGCGGGTATCTATATTCCCGGGTAAGAGGTTTCTCCGGGCCTTGGTCGCAGCCAGCGCGGTCGCGAGCCTTGTGGCGTCGGCGCAGGGCTGGGAGACGCTGCAGAAGGACGGGGTTCACGATCCCCGGGGTCCCGCCGTGAAGGAATTGCAGGAGCCCGGGGATGCCCTGTCGAAACTGACGAAGGATTCTGCGGGCAACATGGTGCGTTGGGTTCAGGCCCTCGAAAAGGGTGAGATCAATCCCCGCGCCAGCATTCGTCCCGATACGAAGATTCGAATCTACGAATCCGACGTATTGCTGAACCTGAAGGGCGGAATGCCGATCGTGCGTTTTCCCCATCGCCAGCACACCCTCTGGCTGGACTGCGTGAACTGCCACGATCATCTGTTCAAGGCCGAGACCGGAGCCACCCAGTTTTCGATGCTGAAAATCCTCGAAGGTGAGCAGTGCGGTGTCTGCCATGGTGCCGTATCTTTTCCCCTGACCGAGTGTTTCCGCTGCCACAGCGTGGCGAGGCCCGGTCAGGCGGTCAGGCCGTCGCTGCCGATAGCGATTCCCGCCGGCGCGGTGCCGCCCAAATGAGGCGCGCCGCCGGTTTTTCGCTGGGTTTGATGCTGTTTCTGGCCTTGATCGGAACACCGCCGCCGGTTGCCGCAGAGTATGCCGATGTGGTTCTCAATCGTCGGGCGGAAAAGGAGGGCGTGCGGCCGGTGGTATTTCCTCACTGGTTTCATCGCATCCGCTTCCGCTGCAAGGTGTGCCACGCCGAACTCGGCTTCAAGATGCGCGTCGGCAGCAACGATTTCAAGATGGCGGATATCGTCGAAGGGCGTTTTTGCGGGGCCTGTCACAACGGTGACATTGCCTGGGCGCCGGATAGATGTGACTTGTGCCATTCAGGCAAACGTGGCTTGCCCACGGGAATAGTCGGCGGACATGAAACCGGTGGACCTGGTCGCTGGTAGCCGCCGCGGTTTTCCGCGGTGTGCCGCCGGTAAAGGCCAACGACAAGCCATCCGTCCGGCCGAAGTGAGGGCCATTTTTCAAGAGCATATTTTCGTTTCCGATGGCATCATGCATGTGGCTGCCGACCTTGGCAGAACGGTCGCGGTCTCCTGAATCCGCCGGCGCCATCCCTGATGTCAATGAGAGTCCTTCTTCTTGTTTTTGCTCTGGTCACCGGACTGGCCGGTTGTGCGGGTGTGCGCGAAAAGCCGGTGTTCGCGCTCGATGTCGATGCCACGCAGAAAAAACACATAATGTTCCCGCCGGAAGAAGATGGTGATGTGCCGCGCTATGTCTATCTCGGGCATCTCTACGGCGACCGCAATATCAGCAATCCCGAAGCCGCCCGGACCAGCCCGCTGGATTTCATGGGCCGGCTGCTGGAATTCGTCAAGGGAGAGGCGTTTCCCCGGGAGATCTATCGCCCGCAATCCGGCATCGTCGACGATGCCGGCCGAGTTCTGGTGACTGATCGTGGCAGTGCGTCGGTGTTTGTCTTCGACGAAAAGGCGGCCACGCTCGACCTTTGGCAACAGGCGGACGGCGCGCGCAACTTTGTCACTCCGGTAGGCATTGCCGTCGGGCCGGAGGGCGTCGTATACGTCACCGACAGCGAACTGGCGCTGGTGGCTCGTCTCGACCGCACCGGCAATTCGCTCGGGCCGATCGGCAAGGGGCACCTGACGCGACCGACGGGCGTTGCCTATGAAGCGGCGACGCGTCGGATATTCGTCGTCGATACCGGCGATCACCAGATCAAGCTGTTTGACACCGACGGCAAGCTGCTGGACGTATGGGGCGAACGGGGCGACGGACCGGGCGAGTTCAACTTTCCTACCTACATCAGCATTCGTGGCGAGAAACTCTATGTTGCCGATACCATCAATGCCCGTGTTCAGATATTGTCCACCAGGACAGGCAAGCATCTTGCTACGGTTGGCAAGCTGGGGATGTTTGTCGGCAATATGGTGCGGCCCAAAGGCGTGGCCGTGGATGCGGAAGGTAATATTTATGTCGTCGAATCCTATTACGATCACCTGCTGGTCTATAACAGTCGCGGTGAATTCCTGATGCCCATCGGCGGCGTCGGCAGCAACCCCGGGCAGTTTCATCTGCCAGCGGGCGTTTGGGTGGACGGGCGCAACCGGGTTTTTGTCGCCGATACCCTAAACAGCCGCGTCTCGGTGTTTCAGTTTCTCGGGGGAGGCACCGAGAGTGAATAGGCTGTGGCGAAGGGCGGTGCTGCTCCTGGCGGTCGGCATTCTGGCGGCATCGGCTGCCCAGGCGGCACGTCAGTCCAGGATCAAGGATACCAAGCACAATTTGTCGACGACCAACAGCCACGTCGACACCACAACCAAGTCAACCACCGAATCCCAGATCTGCGTTTTTTGTCACACCCCCCACGGAGCCAACACCGCAACGGTTTCCCCGCTCTGGAACCGCCCGAGTTCCGGCGCGACCTATACTCCCTACTCATCGGAGTCGCTGGATGCCAGAAGTGCCCAGTCGGGCTGGACGGGACAACCGCTCGGCAGTTCCAAACTCTGCCTTTCCTGCCACGACGGCACCATTGCCCTGGGCAATGTCGTCAATGCACCGGGTTCCGGCCTGGGAAGCGCAATCTCGGTTTCAGGCTCCACGACGACGACGATGCCGGCCGGCGCGGGAGCCACGACCGGCTACACCCGTTTGCTCGGTAACGATCTGAGCAACGATCACCCGATTTCCATTACTTACGACAGTACCCTCAGCGCGAGGGATGGCGAGTTGCGGACGCCCGACGCGCAACAGAGAATCATGGGCGGTACGCTGACCATCAATGGCTCACATCCGCTCGTCGGCCCGCGAGCGACAGGGCAGGGCAGCGGCATCGGCAGCAGCACGGCGGGTACCGGGCTGTATGGTTCAACGTCCACGCGACCGGTTCTGCCGCTGGAAAACACCACCGGAGCGGGTAGCGGTACCGGGCAGGTGCAGTGCACCACCTGCCATGATCCGCACCTGAAGGAAAGCAATCTGACCGACGACGCCACGGACAAGACCAACATCAACCTGGAACGCAACATCAAGTTCCTGCGCCGGCCGCGCTTCCAGATGGCACAGCCTACCGGTACCTACAGCGACGGCAACGACATCGTCTGTCTGGCCTGTCACGACAAGGGCATGCAGGGCAACGGCAATTCCTGGGCCTACTCCTCGCATGCCAACAGCAATATCGCGACGCAGACCTACAACGCGACCGATGCCGACACCCGCCAGTTTCCACAGGGCATGCCGGTCTGGAAGGTCGCCTGCCTGAACTGCCACGATACGCATACCGTTACCGGAGCGCGACGGCTGACGCGTGGCGGGGGGGACGGCGGCACCAAGTCGACCCTGGAGGAAACCTGCTACCAGTGCCACTCCTCTACCGCTGTCATCACACCGCTGACCTCGGTGCCGAACATCAAGAGCGATTTCACATCGCTCTACCGCATGCCGATTACATCGGCTGACCAGAGGACCACTGTCCCGAGCGGCGAACGACATGATATCGGCGGCGATTTCAACGATGGTTTTTCGGGGGGAGTGGGCACCACCGGCTCCGATTGCTCGGGCACCGCCAACAAGTGCGGGGCTGACTTTGTCGAGCGGCAAACCTATATGGGCAAGGGGACCGAGACCACCAACCGCCACGTCGAATGCACGGATTGCCACAATCCACACCGGGTGGTCAGGCACCATCTTTTTTCTGGCGTCAGCGGCAGCATCGTGTCGACGCAGACCGACAAGGAAGGCACCCATGCGCATGTGGATAATGCCTCCACGTTTCACACCAACATCGCCTCCGGCGTGCTGCGCGGCGCCTGGGGCGTCGAGCCGATCTACAATGCCGCCCCAATCGCAAGTCCGCCGCGGACCTCGCGGTCGTTCTACGCATCGGCCAGCAGCTACACCGTGCGGCGTGGCGACCCGGGCGCGGACTTCATCGCTGCGGTTCCGATTGTGCCGACGTCGGCGCTTCCCGCAGGCTATGACGTCGATGCCAAGCCCTACGTCACGCGCGAATACCAGATCTGCCTCAAATGCCATTCCACCTATGGCTACAACACGCCCCCTAACCTTGGTACCAGCGGCGGCGGAACGCCTGCCGGCACGATTGCGACGCCAGGGTTGGGCAACGCCTTGAGCCAATACACGGACCAGGCCAAGGAGTTCCAGGCGCCTTCGACGCATGCCGATAATAGTTATGACAGCAATCACGACAGTTCTGCGGACTATACCGCGGCCGCGCTGGGCGGCGACGGCGGCGCGAACGGCGGGACCACCGGCGGAGCTTACGACACTCATAATCACCGCTCCTGGCACCCGGTGATGCGCGCCACCGGCCGCACCACTACCAAGCGCGGCATGGGTGGATCGACCAGCGGTTGGCGTCAGCCCTGGAGCAATGCGATCGGCACCCAGACCATGTATTGCAGCGATTGCCATGGCAGCAATGTCACTAGTGGCGCGTCGGTGATCCCCGACAACACGGTACCCAGCACGGGTGCAGGGAATCCCTGGGGGCCGCACGGCTCCACCAATCCCTTCATCCTGAAGGGGACCTGGAACAAGGATGTAACGGATGCCACTGCAATCTGCATGAAATGCCACGATCCCGTGAGTGGCAGCACGGGCTTCTATGACGGAACCCGAGGAAAAAGCAACCTGCACGACTACCACAAGAACAAGATCGGCAGCCTGCAATGCACCTGGTGCCATATCGCGGTGCCGCACGGCTGGAAGAACAAGATGCTGCTGGTCAACCTGAATGATGTCGGCGAGGAAGCGGGACAGGGCGCGGGATCGAGCAAGGAGGTTGCGATTAGTGCTTCGGATAGTTACTACACCCAGCCGCCGTATTACCTGGAGGCCAAGCTCAAGATCAGGACCTTCAGTCCGAGCGGCGGTTGGGATTACAGCAACTGTGGGTCGGCAGGCAAGACGGGAGCCAACCTGATTCCCGAATCGAAGAGCAGCCGAACCGCCAACAACACCGGTAACCAGCTTAACTGGATGACCGGTTCCAGTACCTGTAGCGGTCCGCCCTGATCAGGTGGCAGACCGCGTTGGGCCAGGCGTGCTGTCAGACGTCATCGACAAGCGCCAAACCGAAAAAGCCAGCAGCAGGATCGTCGGCAGCATGCCGGCCAGATTCCCGGTTTGGCTTGCTGTGTACCTCAAACCAAGCATACCGGTGCTGACGGCGACGAGACCGGCCAGTTCCCACAGCCGGTAGCCGCGCTCCCGCATGTCCTTCCAGAGCCAGGCGATGGCCGGTACCAGCAGCATCAGGTCGTAGAGGTAAGCCATGGGTACCGCGAGCAGGGTGGCCGAGCACAGGATCGCTGCCTCGAGGCCGGGTTGGACGGGGCGCGCGGGTGACCACCACCAGCAACGGCAGACGATCAGCGCGGCGATCAGTGCAGCGGCGAGCTGTCCTTTCCAGGCGATCGCCAAGCCGAGGCCGGTTTGATGCAGGGCACTCAGTACGGTCGTCATCGCGCCCCATGTGTATGCATCGCGTTCGAAGCCTTGCAGATTGAATACCGCGGTACCGATGAAGCCGTACCAGGGATCGGCGCCGAGCAGCAGCAGGCTGAGCAGAATCGTACCGATGACCGTGAGCGTCGCCGCGGCGAAGGTTTGCCAGTAGCCGCCGCAGATCAGGGCCAGTGGAATCAATATGCCGAAATGCGGCTTGACGCTGGCCAGCCCGATGCATATCCCGGCCAGCAAAGGCCGCTCCGGGAGCCAGGCCAGCCCGAGCACAATGAGGCCCGTGATCAGGAAGCCGGTCTGGCCGTACATGATGTTGAAGAACACCGGAGGTGCGGCCAAGCCGATCAACCAGAAACTCTGGTCTTTCAGGATCGTGCGCATGGCGAGCAGATAGGGAATCGATGTCAGTGCCAGCCAGGTCGCCCAGGCGACGAAGTAGGGCAGGTAGGCCAGGGGGGCGGCCAGCAGAATGAAAGTCGGCGGATACATCCACGGATGAAAGCCTATTGCCTGCGCCTGTTTTTCGGTAAGCTTTCCGTCGTATGCTGCCTGTGCAGCCGACAGGCTCGCCCGATACATTTCGCGGGGACGGTAGAGGTCGGCGGCGGCCTGGTTCCGCACCAGCAGCGAGGCGGCATAGAGGGACGTGAAGTCGGTCAGCAACGGAGTTCCACCGCGTTCGGCAGTGTGTCGGCCCTCAACATGAATCAAGGCAACGGTAAGCAGATAAGCGATGAAAATTGCCAGACCCAGCAGCGTCCAGCGGCGCGCGAGCGACAGTGCCAGTAGCGGAGTGTTTGTCATGACGACGCATGCTACCTCAGGGCATGCCGATGCGGCGGTCCGGTCGGGGCCGTGCAAGTGTCGGCAGTCGGTGCCGGCGACACGGCGCCCGGGATTGCCGCCTGTCGTTTGCGGAGACTGCCTGGCGGGGGGCCGGTGAGCACCGAGACCATGCGCTGGCTGGATCGCTGGCTGGGCGTTCCGCTGTGCTTCCTGCTGTCCTTCGGTGCGCGCTGGCACAATCTTCGTGTGCGCGGCGTCGCTGCCGGGCGGCCGCGGCGTGCGCTGTGCATCCAACTTGCCGAGATGGGCAGTCTGGTGCTGGCCGGCCCGGCCGTGCATTGGCTGCACAGCCGCGGCGTGACGCCCTGGTTCGTCAGCTTTGCGCGCAATGGCGAATGCCTGTCGGTGGCCGGGCTGGTTCCTGCCGAACGCGTATTTCTCTGGCGTACCCGGAACCCATGGGTTTTTCTCCTGGATTTTTTCCGCTTTCTGCGCTGGACCGCGCAGCAGGGTTTCGACGCTGCGATCGACTTCGAACCATGTTCGCGCTTTTCGGCGCTTCTCGGGCTGCTTGCCGGCGCTCGTCTGCGCGCCGGCTACACCCATCAGAGTGCCTATCGTGGCCGACTGCACAGCGTGCCTGTGCCGTATCGCAACGACCGCCACATGAGCGAAAACTGCCTGGCACTGGCGGCGGCGCTGCTGCCTGGCGAGCCTTTGCCAGATTTGATGCGCGCCGAGCAGGCATGGCGGGCGCAGCTGCCGCGGTCGGGCGACAGCTCGGCTGGCGAGCGGGTGCGGGCGCTTCTGGCGAGAACTTTTCCCGGTCATGCCGCGACGAATCAGTTGCTGCTGCTCAACCCCAATGCCGGCGATCTGCTGCCGCAGCGACGCTGGCCGCCGGATCGCTATATCGAACTCGCGCGTCGGTTGTTGGCGCGTTATCCGCAGGCCTGTATCGGCTTCATCGGTTCGCCGGCCGAGACCGCGGCAGTGGAGGCGGTGGCGGCCGCCGTGGATTCGCCGCGTTGTGCAAGTCTGGCGGGGGCGCTTTCGGTCGCCGAATTGCCGGCCCTTTATGCCCGCTGCCTCCTGCTGGTGAGCAACGATTCCGGCCCGGCCCACATCGCGTCGTTGACCGCGACGCCAACCGTAGTGATGTTCGGCCCCGAAACTCCGCTGCTGTATCGGCCGCTGGGCAGGGCGCGGCCGCTGTATGCCGCCGTGCCGTGCTCGCCGTGTGTCAGCGCGGCCAATCAGCGTCGCTGCAATTGCGCGGACAACCTGTGCATGCAGGCGATCAGCGTCGGCAGCGTGTTGGCCGAAGTCGCGGCCATCGTCGACGCCGCGGGGAAGAGTGATCGCCGTCGCGCCAGCGCCGACTTTCGACTGCCGAACAAGGCGGACACAAGTGCTGGGCGGTTGAAGAGCAGTGGAGGCCATCCATGCGCTCCACGGTCGCGGCCCATCCATCTCCTTGCGGTCGAGCCGGATCGATGATTCCGCGACGACGCATCGACATCGACAGGGCGGACTTCGCCGATCTGCTGCGCGGCCTGGGCGACAGCGCCGCGGCGGCCGGCGCGGCAGTGCGCGCCTTCGAGGACAGCGCGTCCGTCGCGCTCGACGGTCGCAAGGTCAGGGCCACGGCCAGCGGGCGCGATGCGCTCGACCTGATTCTCGAAGGCCTCGGCCTGGCGGCGGGCGACGAACTGGTGGTGCCGGCCTACACGCTGGGAGAACTGGTCGTCAGGCTCCGGAACCGCGGCCTGCGTCCGGTCGCGGCGGATGTCGACATCGATAGCTTCTGCGTCACGCCGCAAAGCGTGGTGCGCGCGATTACGCCGTGCACCCGTGCCGTGGTGGCTCTGCATGTGTTCGGCGCACCCTGCGACATCGTCGGCATCACGGCGGTGACCACGGCGCGCGGCCTGCCGCTGATCGAGGATTGCGCACATGCGTTCGGCGCGCGCATCGACGGGCGCCCCGCCGGCAGCTTCGGTACCGCGGCGCTGTTCAGCCTCGAGGTGGCGAAGCCGGTGGCGGCCTTCGGCGGCGGGCTGTTCGCCACCGCAAATGAAGACCTGTTCGCGGCAGCTGCGGCGCGGCTCGATCAGCGCCGGCGCAATCCCTGGCCGGCGACGCGCAAGGCGCTGATGAAGGGTTTCGAGGAACTGGCGGTGCGCAGTCCGGCCTATGCCCTGGCGGCGCGCCTGATGTTTCGCGAGAAAAAGTCCGGCGGCTTCGAGCAGTTCTATCGCGGCCTGCACGACCGGGTGCGTCCGGCGCATGTGGCGTTCAGCGGTTTTCAGGCGCGCATGGGGCTGCGCCGGCTACAGCGGCTGGAGCAGCGCAACCGCGATCTGAACCTGCGCTGGCAGCAAATTGCGGAACGTCTGCCGCCGCAGTTCGGCTTGCATGCGCGCGATCGCCACGGCGCGCCGACCGCCTACAACTTCGTCGCCCGTTATGCCGGCGATCTGCCGGCGCTGCGGCGGCGCGCGCAGGCGCTCGGACTGGATCTGGCGATCCACGGCGAGGTGCTCGACGATGTCGCGGTGCTGCTGGGCCAGACCGACTGCCCCGGTGCGGCTCAGGTCTTTGCCCAGGCGGTGGCCATTCCCTTGCACCGGGGCATCGATGAACGGCGATTGCAGCGCGTCGGCGAAATTTTGGCGAAGGCGGTCGGGCAATGAGCGGCGTCGCGCTGTTGCGGGTGGACCGTGTCGGCGGCGCGGGCGGCCATCCGCGTCATCTGCATCCTGCCCTCGATCTGAAGATCCTCGAAGCGGGGCTGACACAGGGCGGCAGGATTCCGGCAACGCTGGTCGATGGATGGCTCCTCGCCGGCGGGCCGCCGGCGTGGGTGGCCCGTGTGCTGGACGGCAGGCCGCAGGTCGCCGTCATCAAGGCCGAGACCTGGTGCCTGCCGGAAGCCATCGAGTGCGGGCGGCGGCTGCGCGAGGCGGGGATCATGACCATCGCCATCGGCCAGCAGGTGTCGCACGCGATGCGCTCGCCGGTAGCGCACTGGCGCGAGGCTTTCGATGTGGCGCTGGCGGGCGAGCCGGAAGAGGAACTTCTGGATTGCTTGCCGCGTCTGCTTCAGGGTGATACGGCGACATTCGACAAAGCATGGCAGCGCTTCGATCGGGGCCATCATCTGGAGGTACTTGCCCCGGAGCGTCTGCCGCGTCCGCTGTTCTCGGCGGCTGAGCAAACGGCGTTTGCCTTTCCCTTCCCTTTGCCGGGCAAGGCCTTGCGGCGATGGGCTTACGTCTTGAGCGCCAGCGGTTGCCCGCATCGCTGCCGGCACTGTTCGACCGTGGTGCGCAAGAGCAGCGGCGAGCGTTTGCGCAAACGCAGTCCGCAGGGGGTCGCCGATGAGGTCGCGGCGCATCTTGCGTCCGGGGCCGAGGCCATCGCCTTCGAGGACGACACCTTGCTGGTCGACCGGCGGCACTTCCTGGGCATTTGCGAAGAACTGGCCAGGCGCAATATCGCCGTGCCGTGGATAGCCAATGCGCGCCCCGACGAACTCGATGCCGAGCGCGTCGATGCCGCTGCGGCAGCCGGAGCGCGACTGTTCAAGGTCGGCATCGAAACCGCCACGCCGCGCCTGATCGAACTGATGGGCAAGGCGCGTGATGGCGAGGCATGGCGGCGGCAGAGTGAAGAGGGTCTGGCGCGCCTGAAGCGGCAGGGCATTGCAGCAGTGGGCCTGTTCCTGGTCGGCTTGCCGTCGGAAACCACGGCGGAAGTCGAGGAAACGGTGCGCTGGGCGCAAGCCCTGGCGCCGGAGTATGTCCAGGTGCAGATCTTCCGCAGCTATCCGGATATTCCGTGGTGGCAGGACCTCGCGCCGAAGCTGCGCGATGCCGGGGCGGCCTATCACTACGGACCGATCCTGGACACGGCGGCCGCCATGCCGGCGGACGCACTTGCCGGGCTGCAGCGGGATTTCTATCGGCGCTACTATCTGCGCAGCGCTTACGTGCTGTCGCATGCCCGCAGTTGTTGGCGGCACTATTGCGAGCCGGCCGGTATCGCGGCAACGCTGCAGCGTCTGCGCTACATGATCGGCAGCGCACGCGCACCGCAACCTTCCAGCCAGGGATTCCTCTCTCTTGTCGACTGATCGCGAAGCCGCAGAGGCCAGTCCCGATGCCGTGGCAGCCGCACAGCCGGCATCCGTGTTGCGTTACCTCGCGTTTGTCGGTTCGCTGCGCCTTACACTGGTGAGTCTGGTCGTGCTGCTGGGTGCCGTGGTCTTCATCTACGATCATGAGGGTGAAGGCGATGCGACCCTGGCCCTGGTCCTGCCGCTGGCAATGCTCTCGATCAACCTCGTCGCGGCGATGCTGAGCAACAAGGCATTCCGCCGCCAACTGCCCCTGCTGATCTTTCATCTGGCCTTGCTGGCCATCATCGTTCTGGTCAGCATGGGACGCCTGACTTATCTGCGGGCGACCGCCGAGGTGGTGACGGGTGGGGAGTACCTGGCGATGGATCGCATCGAAGCCGGGCCGTGGCACTGGGGAGAAAAGGATTCCCTGCATTTCGAGAATCTCGGTTTTGAAATTCAATACAAGGCGGGATTGCAACGGGATGCCACCGTAAACCAGGTGCGCTGGCGGGATGAAGCGGGAATCCTGCGTACGGCGGAAATTGGCGACCAGGTGCCGCTGCTGATGCGCGGCTATCGTTTTTATACATCCTCGAACAAGGGGTTCGCCGCACTCTTTCGTTGGGAGCCGCGGCAGGGCGATCCGCAATTGGGTTCCGTCGTTTTTCCCAGTTACCCGGCGCACAAGGAGAGGCAGACCACCCACTGGCGCCTGGGTACAGAGGATATTCGCGTTACGCTGAATCTTCCCGGACAGTTGATCAATCCGCAAAGCGAAAGCCGATTCCGGCTGCCGGACAGGCACGATATAAGCTTGGATTTTTCCTGGCGGGTGGCGAATCTGAAACCCGGCGAGTCGCTTGTGATTCCTTCCGGTCGCCTGGTGTATGTCGGCTTGACGACGTGGATGGGCTACAACGTCTTCTACGACTGGACCATGTCCTGGCTGCTCGCCGCCTGCACCCTGGCGGTGCTGGCGCTGGGCTGGCATTTCTGGCGCAAGTTTGCCGTCAAGCCGTGGCAGGCGGCATGAGAACCGGTGCGGTGGGCGTCGCCGTGGCGCCGGCGCCGACTTCTTTCGACGCCGGAATCCGACAATCAGCCGGCATGAATTGACATGACCAAAGACAACTCATCCGCGTTCCGCTATTTCCTGATGCTGACCACGACCCTGTGCGGTGCCCTCGTCATGGTGATCGAGGTGCTGGGGGCCCGGGTCATCGGCCCCTTCTTCGGCGTCAGCTTGTTCGTGTGGACGGCGCTGATCACGGTGACCCTGATGTCGCTTTCCGCCGGTTATGCCCTGGGCGGTTATTGGGCCGATCGAAAACCTGCGCCCGACTGGCTGTTCGGCATCATCGCTGCCTCGGGAGTGCTGGTGATGCTGGTTCCTGCGCTCAAACCGTGGGTGATCCAGGCAACGGTGCCCCTGGGCCTGCGCGCCGGGGCGCTGGCCAGCGCGACATTCCTGTTCGCACCTGCACTGCTGTTGCTGGGCTGCGTTTCGCCCTACGTCGTGAAAATTGCCACCAGCGACCTGGTGCGGCTGGGGCGCACGGCCGGGATTCTGTATGCCTTGTCCACGATTGGCAGCATGCTGGGTACGGCGCTTGCCGGTTACGTGATCATTGCCTATATCGGCGTGACGCGCGCCTTCCATCTCTGCGGCGTGCTGCTGGTGCTGCTCGGCCTGAGCTACTTTCTGCTGTTCCGCCGGCGCGCCCTTGCTGCCGTCGGCATGCTTTGTCTTTCGGGCTTCGTCTGGTCGTCCGCGCCGGAACTCCCCACCGCCGTCCTTCCCGACGGCACGATTGCTCGCCTGGTCGCTGCCCGTGACAGCTACTACGGCAATATCAAGGTGGTCGACTACATGGGCACGGACACCAGCATTCGTGAAATGCTGATCGACGGCATGGTGCAGGGCGGCATAGACCGCAAGACCGGGCAGTCGGTCTACGAGTATCCCTATCTGCTGGAAGCGTTGCCACTGGCGATCAAGTCCGATATCCGGTCCGCGCTGATCGTCGGCATCGGTGCCGGCGTGGTGGCGGAACGCTTGCAGCAGCGCGGTGTGGATGTCGAGGCGGTCGATATCGATCCGGCCGTGGTGGCCATGGCCGGCGAGCATTTCAATCTGCGGCTGGCCCGTCCTGCAGTCATCGAGGACGCCCGCTTTCTGCTCGCCCAGGAAGGTCGCACCTACGACGTGGTGATCATGGATGCCTTCAGCGGAGATGCCAGCCCCGGGCATCTGCTGAGCCGCGAGGCGCTGGCCCGGATAAAGGCGCGCCTGGCACCGGATGGCGTCCTTGCCATCAATCTGATCGGCAGCAATCGTGCGGATTCGCCGCTGGTGCCGGCGGTGGTGCGGACCCTGCAGACCCAGTTCGCGCAGGTCGCATCGTTCCCCTTGTTCGACGTCGCCGACTCCCACGCGAAGGGCGGCAACCTGGTGCTGATCGCGGCGAATCGCCGGCTCGATGCGGCCTTGACCGCTGGTATCGAGAATGTCCATCCGCTGGCCCGCAATCTGCTGGCGCTGGGCATGCGGCAGGGAAAACTGCTCGGTCCGGCAGGCGCCGGGACGATACTCAGCGACGACTTCAATCCGCTCGACGTGCTCGATCTCGAAACTCGCGAGATCGTGCGCAAGACCATACTGGAAACCACGCCGCCGGCGATTCTGCTGCACGGTTGAAGAAGGATCAATCGGAGGAAGGTGCTAATGTGTCCCGCATGAAACGTCCTGGTCGCCGTCCGCCGGTTGCCGCCTGCAACTACCTTGGACCGCTGCTCATTATTGCCCTGGCTACGTTGGCGCTGTACGGGGGTTTTCTGGCGAGCCCCCTTGTTTTCGACGATTTCTCCTACTTCAGCGACGCGGTGGATGGCGAACTGAAGCCCAAGCCGGATTTCGGCCTGCGCTGGTTGCCCGTTGCCTCGTTCACCTGGATACACAATGTGCTGGGGGCCGACCTGATCTGGCAGCGTTCGGCAAATTTGGCGCTGCACATCGTCAATTCCTCGCTCCTGTTTGTTTTTCTGGCAAGGCTGTTTGAATGCGTAATGCCCAAGGAGCAGTCCGGCGCGTTTGTCGTTGCCGGTCGCACGCTGCCGACTTGGCCGTGGCTGGCGTTTTCCGGCGCCCTGTGGTTTGCCTTGAACCCGGCCGCCGTGTATGGGGTGGCCTACCTGGCGCAGCGCACCATCCTCATGGCAAGCCTGTTTGCCTTGCTGACGTGGCTGCTGTTGCTGGAGGGCGTGGTGCGGGAGCGGCAGCGCTGGCTGCTGGCCTCGTGCCTTGCCTATCTGCTCGCCGTGTATTCCAAAGAGCACGCCCTCATGGTGCCTGCCGTGGCTTTTGCATTGACCATGCTGGTTCGCAAGCCGAGCCGCCGCTTATGGATTCAGCTTGGCCCGACATTTTTCCTGTACGGCCTTATCGCCGCGTACACGTATTACCAGGTCAAGTCGGGTGGCGTCGTCGGCCGTCCCTACGAGCCGAATGCGTATTCCGCCCTCGATAGCCTGGGCATCGACCCGTCGCAGTCTTACGCTCTCTCGGTGGTGACGCAGGGGTTCCTGTTTTTCAAATACCTGCTCCTGTGGATCGTGCCCAATCCGGGCTGGATGTCGGTGGACATGGTGGAGCGTTTTGTTCGCAGCTATTTCACCTGGCCGGAAACACCGGTCTTTCTGGCTTTCCTTGCGTATCCGGTGCTTGCGGCGCTGCTGCTCTGGCAGCGCGGCCGGCTGGGATTGCTGGGTTTCGCCATGCTCGCTCCGTGGCTGCTGTTTGCGACCGAAATCGCGACAGTGAGAATGCAGGAAATGTTCGTGCTCTACCGCAGCTATTTGTGGATGCCGTGCCTGGCTGCGGCCCTGCCGGTTTTGATCAAGGGGGTACCGGTCCGTTACGCGATTCCGTTCGCCGTTGCCGTGCCATTGGCCTTGTCCGTAGCAAGCTGGAATCGGCTGAGCAGTTTTTCCGATTCCATCCTCCTTTGGGACGACGCTCTGCGCAAGGCCGCGGGTCGGGGCGAGGCCTTCCGGCTGGGAAGGATGTACCACAACAGGGGTGTGGCACACCTGGGTAGCAAGGGTTACGAAGAGGCGATCAGGGACTTCAACGCGGCGCTCGACATCTTTCCCAACTACACGCTGCTCTACAACGACCGCGCAGTCGCCTACCTAGAAACGGGGCAGTATCAGAAGGCACTGAGAGATTACGATCAGGCGATTCTGCTCAAACCCGACTACTACAACCCTTATCTGGGCCGAGCTCTTGTCCACGAGGCCCTGGGCAACGTTGCGGCCGCCCGGCTGGATTACGGGCGAAGTTGCCGGCTGGGCGTGCAGGAGGTTTGCGCCCAAGGACAATGATTCAAGGCGGGCAAGCGCCTGTCCGGGCCGCGCGGCATTCTGTTGCCAATACCGGCCGAAATTCGGAATGTTTCCCGTCTTGCCATCCCCTAGCGTCGCCTGCGCCGTTCCTGTTTTGGCGCGACCTGATCCTGCGCCGCGAAGAAATGGGCAGTGGCTGCCAGGTCCTGGTCACTCAAGCCCCGATAAGCCTCGTCCATCAAATAGGGAAACTTGCGCTGGCCGGTCTTGAAAGCCAGCGTCTGCGTGACGAGATATTCCAGGGACTGGCCGGCGGTCAAGGGGGCTTCCTTGTCCGAGTCGCGTCCGTTGTCCAGATGGCAGTCGGCGCAGTGCCTGAGATAGAGGCTTTCGCCGCGCGCCACGAGTTCCGGGTTGGTCGCCGCTTTCGGCCGGGTGGCTTTCTGCTGCGCATAGTACTTGGCCAGGGGTGCCACGTCAGCCGCTGGAATTTCCCTGTGGATCCTGACCTTGGGCGGCCGCTTGCCCTGCCGGAAGGCTTCGAGCATGGTGGTCAGCAAGGCTTCCGGCTGACCGTTCAGATGGGGCATGTCCGGCTCATGGCCAATGCCATCGGTACCATGGCATTCGATACAATTGCTGGTAAGGTCTGCAGTTGCAGTCGGCTGGGCGCTGACCGCAGAGGAACCGATCAGCAATGCCGTGGTCAGTAACACCGTGCCGAGGCCATGCTGGCTGCCGGTTTTGGCCGAAGAACTCCAATTCATAACGATGATCCCGAGAGAAGCAGTGGGGATATTTTACAGTCCAGCCCTTCCTGCACAGCGGGTCGGTGGCACGGGCCGGGCCTGGTAACGGATAGTGATGGAACAACGGGAACTGCAGATACTCTGGGTGGCGGTGGTGGCCTACGTGCTGTCCGGGGTGGTGGCGATATTTGGCGTGGTGCTGAAAAAGACGCCGCACCGCTTCGTCCTGGGCAGCCTGATCCTGGGCTTGGCCTTGCTCAGCGTGTCGCTGGGTTTGCGCTGGGAACGCTTGGGACATGGCCCGTTCATCACCATGTTCGAGGTGCTGGCCAGCAATGTCTGGAGCTTCGGCCTGATCTTCGCCATCGCCTACTGGCGCTACCCGGCTATCCGCGGCACGGCGGCGGTAGTGATGCCGATCATTTTCATCATGCTGGGCTGGATGACCCTGTCCAGTACCCACGAGGGCCATTTCCCGCGATCCTTTCGCACGCCCTGGCTGTACATCCACGTCGGGCTGTCCAAGGTCTTTCTCGGCACGGTGCTGGTGGCGGTGGGCATGGCCGGGGTGATCCTGCTGCGCCGCGCCCGGATCGGGCTGACGCGCTTTGCCGGGTTGCCGGCGGACGAACGCCTCGAAGACCTGGCCTATCGCTTCATGGCGCTGGGCATCATTTTCCAGACTCTGATGCTGATTTCCGGCGCGATCTGGGCGCAGGATGCCTGGGGCCGCTACTGGGCATGGGATCCGCTGGAGACCTGGTCCTTCATTACATGGATCATGCTGGCATTCTCCTTGCATTGGCGTTTGACCATGAAAAGCTCACCCGTGGTCGGTTCCTGGATGATTGTTGCGGTCTTCGTCTTCGCCTTCCTGACCTTCTTCGGCATACCCTTCATTTCGGAATCGCCGCACAAGGGTACGGTGTGAGGCATCGGCTGCCGTGAGGCTCGATTCCATGCTGCCGCAGCAGCGCCACGAAGCGGGGGCGCATCTTGCACTGGGCTGGCTGGTGCTGGCGATCGCGGCGGTCGCGGCTTCGGCGCTGTTCGCCATCCTCATCGTCATGGCGCGTGTGCCCGGACTGGGTGCGCTGTTTCCGGGGACCGAGTTCTATCGCGTGGCGCTGACCTTGCATGTCAATCTGTCGCAGTGGGTCTGGTTCATGGCCTTTGCCGGCATGCTCTGGAGCCTGGCGGCACGGCGGGCGCCCGGGCCATGGGGATGGATTGCGCTGGGGCTGGCGGCACTGGGCGCCTTGCTGATGGCGGTTTCGCCAGCGCTGGGCGCGGTGCGTCCGCTCATGAGCAACTACATGCCGGTCCTCGACAGCCCTGTTTTTCTGGCCGGACTGGCGACTTACGGGCTGGCGGTGCTGATCAGCGCTGCGGTGGCGCTCACGGATTGGCCATGGCGAACGACACAGAGTGCAGCACGGGGTGCTCGCCGTTACGCCGGCGCCGACTCCTGGCGTGACGCTCGCACGGACGATTCGAGCGACGGAGTGCTGCGCCTGGGCTTGTGGCTGGCGGCGGCGGTGGTGCTGACCGCGTTGTCCGTGTTGGCCGTGACGTGGTGGCAAGTGTCTGCAACCCTCTCCGGTCATGTCCTGTTCGAAACCCTGTTCTGGGGGCCGGGCCATATCTGGCAGTTCTGCCTGACCACCCTGATGCTGCTGGCTTGGCTGGCGTTGTGCCCGCCGGTGTTGGCGCTGCCGTCAGCGAACCGGCTCAGAATCCTGCTGCTGCTGGGAGTGGCACCGGCGCTGGCGGCGCCCTTGCTGCTGGTCCTGGGGCCGGCCAGCGGCGAGTATTTCACGGCCTTCACCCGCTTCATGCAATGGACCAGCTGGGAAGTGCCGCTGCTGCTGGGCGGTGTTTTGCTGGTGCTGCATGGTCGCAGCCGGGCGCATCCCGCCGCCGGATTTTCGCTGTCGCTGCTGCTGCTGGTGTGCGGCATCCTGCTGGGCGCGATCATCGACGGCCAGACGACGCTGGTCACTGCCCATTATCACGGCACCATCGGCGCGGTGACGCTGGCCTTCATGGGGCTGACGTATGGCGTGTTGCCGGTAATGGGCCTGGCCATGCCGCCGCCATCGCGCATCGGCTTGCAACTGCGGCTTTATGGCTATGGCATCCTGATGATGATGTCGGGCCTCGCCGGAGCCGGCCTGATGGGTGCGCCGCGCAAGATGGCCGGCAATGTCGGCGTGGAATTCAGCATCGAAACCGTATCGCGGGTGTTTCTCGGAGTCGGCGGCAGCCTGGCCACTGCCGGGATACTGATGTTCCTGTACCTGGTGCTGCGCCAGATGTGGCCGGGTGTTTCGCTGCGGGCGGTGCGCCATGGCTGAGTCCTTGCTGTCAGGATGGCGCGGTCGGGATGCGCGGATCGTCGGATTGGTGCTCACCGTGCTGCTGGTAGTGGGAGGGGGCTACCTGCTCGACCGCTGGATCAACGATGGCGGGCGACCCGACCTCAAGGCTCATGTGGACGAGAAGCGCAAGGAAGAGATCGATATGCGCTTCAAGCAGGGCGTGATGATGCTGCACGCCAGGCAATATGAACATGCCATGACCGCCTTTCACCGCGTGCTGCAACTGGCGCCCAAAATGCCGGAAGCGCATGTCAATATGGGGTTTGCCATGCTCGGGCAGAAACGCTATAAGGAAGCCCTTGATTTTTTTGACGGCGCAACCGAACTCAATCGCAATCAGCTGAACGCCTATTACGGCATGGCCGAGGCTTACGAGGGGCTGGGCGATTATCGTGGCGCACTGGAAGCGATGGAAGCCTGGCTGCATCGCGCCAAGGCGGACGATCCGTTTCGCCGGAAGGCAGAATCGGCAGTGTGGGAATGGCGTGACAAACTCCGCAAGGATGCCAAGCCGGCTGCCAAGTAAAATGTGGAACACGGTTTGCTTCCGCCAACCCTATTGGCCGCCGAGCCAAATCGTATTTCGACCCAACCAACCCTGACGGGGGTAAATAATGTTTCCGGAACTTGGTCATTTTTCGCTGATTCTGGCGCTGGCGGTGGCGCTGGTGCAAGGCATCGTGCCGATCGTCGGCGGCTTGCGCGGCGACATCCGCCTGATGAGCGTTGCGCGGCCTGCGGCGGCAGCCCAGTTTCTGGTGATGCTGACTGCCTTTGCCTGTCTGGTAACGGCGTTTGTCACCAACGATTTCTCGGTGCTCTATGTCGCGCAGAACTCCAATTCGATGCTGCCGACCCTGTACAAGGTGACGGCAGTGTGGGGCGGGCACGAGGGCTCCATGCTGCTCTGGGTTTTCATCCTGTCGGCGTGGACGGTCGCCGTGGCAGCTTTCAGCCAGCGCCTGCCGCTGCAGACGGTGGCCAATGCGCTGGCCGTCATGGGTCTGATCACGGTCGGCTTTGTCCTGTTCCTGCTGTTCACTTCGAACCCCTTCGATCGCCTGCTGCCGGCGGCTGCGGACGGACGCGACCTGAATCCGCTGCTGCAGGATCCGGGCATGGCCATCCATCCGCCCTTGCTGTACACGGGCTATGTCGGTTTTGCCGTGGCCTTTGCCTTTGCCCTTTCGGCCCTGATTTCCGGCCGACTGGATGCCGCCTGGGCGCGCTGGTCGCGGCCATGGACCACGGTGGCCTGGCTATTCCTGACATTGGGAATAACCATCGGGTCGTGGTGGGCCTATTACGAGCTGGGCTGGGGTGGCTGGTGGTTCTGGGATCCGGTGGAGAACGCCTCTTTCATGCCCTGGCTGGTCGGTACGGCGCTGATCCACTCGCTGGCGGTGACCGAAAAACGCGGCGGATTCAAGAACTGGACCGTGTTGCTGGCGATCATGGCCTTCTCGCTTTCGCTGCTGGGGACCTTTCTCGTGCGTTCCGGTGTGCTGACCTCGGTACATGCCTTTGCCACCGATCCGAAGCGCGGCATATTCATTTTGGGCTTCCTGGTAGCGGTCATCGGCATCTCTCTGCTGTTGTATGCATGGCGGGCACCGTCGGTCGGCATGGGGGGCAAGTTCGAACTGTGGTCGCGCGAGACTTTCCTGCTGGTCAACAACGTGCTGCTGGTAGTCGCTGCGGGCGCGGTGTTGCTGGGCACGCTTTACCCCCTGTTCCTCGATGCGCTGGGTCTTGGCAAGGTGTCGGTCGGACCGCCCTACTTCGAGGCGGTGTTCGTCCCCTTGATGGCACCGCTGGTGCTGTTGATGGGTCTGGGGCCGTTTGCGCGCTGGAAACAGGCCCGGTTCATCGATTTCTGGCCGCGTCTGCGCTGGGCGGTGGGGATTGCGGTAGCGGCGGCGGTGGCGCTGCCCCTGCTGCTGGGGCGCTGGTCGCCGCTGCTGGCCTTCGGTCTGCTGCTTGGCTTCTGGGCCGTGGCGTCGAGCGTGACCGTGCTGGCCGAGCATCTTCGCGAGCGCGGCGGGAATGCCTCCTTCGGCCAGAGGCTGGCGTCGGTGCCGCGGGCAAAATGGGGCATGCTGCTGGCCCATGTCGGAATCGGCGTTTTCATTTTCGGCGTTACCCTGGTCAAGGGCTATGAGACGGCAAGCGAGGTCAAAATGCAGCCGGGTGAGCGGGCTTCCGCGGGAGGCTATGATTTCCAGCTCATGTCGATTGGCGAGGTGCGCGGCCCCAACTATGTCGCGGCTCGCGCCACGGTCAATGTCAGCCGCAACGGCAGCCCTGTGACGGTGATGTACCCGGAGAAGCGCATGTATCTGGTGCAGAAGATGCCGATGACGGAAGCGGCAATCGATACCAACCTGTTTCGCGATCTTTACGTCTCGCTGGGGGAACCGGTCGATGATGTTTCGTGGATCGTTCGTGTGCAGCACAAACCCTTGATCAGCTGGATCTGGGGCGGTTGTCTGCTGATGGCCCTGGGCGGATTGCTGGCGGCATCCGATCGCAGATACCGGATCCGGCAGCGTGCGGATATCCCCGCTACCGGTTCCGCAATTACGGTTTAAGGAGTTTTGATGAGACGCTTTCTTTTTCCCCTGGCAATTTTCATCGTTCTTGTGGGCTTTCTTGCGGCCGGATTGCGCCTGAATCCCCGAGAGGTGCCCTCGCCGCTGATCGGCAAGCCGGTACCGGCCTTCCGCCTGGCGCAGTTGCAGGCCAGCGACAAGTTCATTTCCGCCGAAGACATGCGCGGCAAGGTCTGGCTGCTCAATGTCTGGGCATCGTGGTGCGTGTCCTGCCGCCAGGAACACCCTGTGCTCGTCAATCTGAATCAGCAGAAGAAAATCATTATTATCGGACTCAACTACAAGGACGAACGCGCCGCGGCGATCAGCTGGCTGAATCAGCATGGCGGCGATCCCTATCAGGTGTCCGCGGTCGATGCCGATGGCCGGGTGGGAATCGATTTCGGCGTGTATGGCGTGCCCGAAACCTTTCTCATCGACAAGAGCGGCGTGATCCGCTACAAGCATATCGGCCCGGTAACGGAAGAAGCATTGAAGACCAAGATCCTCCCGCTGGCGGAGGAGCTTGCCCGTGGTTGATCGCATGACGAGTTGCGTCGCCGCGGTACACGAGTCGGCGCTGGCGCTACGGCGCTTTTTTGTCGTGATGTTGCTGGTTCTGGGCATGCCGCCGGCCATGGCGGCCGAAGGGATGGCGCAGGCGGTTGGTGATCCTGTGGTGGAGGCGCGGGTGACCAAGCTTGCCGAGGAATTGCGCTGCCTGACGTGCATGGGACAGAGCATCGCCGACTCGCAGTCCTCGTTTTCTTCCGACATGAAGCGCGAGATTCGCGACATGATCAGGGCCGGCAAGAATGACAGGGAGATCATGGAGTTCATGGTTCAGCGCTATGGCGATTTCGTGCTCTACCGGCCGCCGGTAAAGAGTACGACCTGGGTGTTGTGGGGCGGTCCTTTCCTGCTGCTGATCCTGAGTCTGGCGTTCCTGGTGGCGAAGCTGCGCAAGCGTGGCAGACAGGTGACGGCGGAACTTACCGAGAGCGAACACCAGCAGGCGGTGCAGTTGCTGGGCAAGCGTGAAGGTGATCGATCATGATCGCGTTCATCGCAGTCGCGGTCGTATTGACGCTGGTGGTGCTGGCACTGGTGCTGCTGCCTTTGCTGCTGAAGGATAGTGAAGGCCAGGTGGGCAGTTCGCGGGATCTCAGCATTGCCGTCCTGCGCGACCAGTTGAGCGATCTCGAAGACCAGCGCAAGGCCGGTCTGCTCGATCCCGCGATGTTTATCGAAGAGCAAGCGGAACTCGAGCGTCGCGCGCTCGAAGATGGCGCCGGCAGGGGATCGGCCGCCGCCTTCAAGTCGGGGCGGAAGCTCGTCCTGGCGGTCGTACTCGGCCTGGCCATGCCGGCCCTGGTAATCGGCGTCTATGTGAAACTGGGCGCACCGGAATCGCTCAAGCCGCAGGCCGCGGCAGAGCCCGGCAGCCACGCCCTGACGCCGCAGCAGATCCAGGCCATGACGGACAAGCTGGCGGAAAGGTTGCAGAACAATCCCGACGATGGCGAGGGGTGGTTGATGCTGGGCCGCTCTTACGCGGCTCTCGGTCGTTATCCGGAGGCGACGGCGGCATTCGGGCGGGCGACCGCGCTGCTTCCGCCCAGCGCAAATCTGCTCGCCGATTACGCCGACATCATGGCGATGGCGCAGGGGCGCAGGCTCGGCGGCGAGCCGGAGAAGATCATTGCCCGCGCCTTGGCCATCGATCCGCGCCACATCAAGTCTCTGGCGCTGATGGGCTCGGCGGCTTTCGAGCGCGGTGACTTCGGTGCTGCCATTCAGGCATGGCGCACCATATTAACGTTGGTACCGCCGGATTCGAATGTCGCCCTGAGCATCGGCAACAGCATCGCCGATGCCGAGCGCAAGATGGGTGGCGCCACGGCGTCGGCCGGCGGTCAGGCAATGGCGGCGCCCGTGGCCGCAGGGCCCGTTGCGGCCGGACCTGCAACGGTAAGCGGAACGGTGGCGCTGGCGCCTGAGTTGGTCGGCAAGTTGCCTGCGAACGCGACCTTGTTCGTCTTCGCCCGTGCCATCGATGGTTCGAGGATTCCCTTGGCCATGGCGCGGGTCAATGGCGCCAAACTACCCTACGCGTTCAAGCTCGACGACTCGATGTCGATGGCGCCCAATGCGCGCCTGTCGGGGGCCAAGACGGTGATCATCGGCGCGCGCGTGTCACTCGGCGGCGAGGCGCTGGCCAAGTCCGGCGATTTCGAGGGTTTTTCGGCGCCGGTAGCGGTGGGCGCCAACGGCGTGGTGGTGACGATTGCAGGCGTGGTGAAGTGAAGCAGGGTGCTGCGCGCCGCTTTACTCGACGTCGGCCGGTCGGCGCTCAGCGCCGCGGTTTGGCGCGCGGCGCCGCTTTTTCGGCGGTCTCCAGCGCCTTGCGTGCTTCGGCGTGACCCTTGTTGGACGCGCTGCGAAACCAGCGGATGGCCTCGTCGCGGTCTTCGACGACGCCCTTGCCGGCGAGAAACAGCAGTCCCAGCGTGTAGGCGGCTTCGGCATGTCCGGCGCTGGCTGCCTGGAAGTACCAGATGGCCGCTTCCCGGTCGGGATCGGCAACGCTTTTCGCCGCCGTGCCGCCGAAGAGATAGGCGTGGGCGATCTGGTACATGGCTTCGGCGTTGCCGCTGGTCGCCGACTTTTTCCACCAGTAGATCGCCATGTTCTCATCTTCTGCGACGCTATGGCCGTGATAATAGAGGTCGCCCAAGCGAAACTGGGCAAGCGCATTGCCTTCGTTGGCCAGCTTCGTCAGCAACTCAACTGCTTTTGGGTTGCTGCCGGCTTCCAGCGCCTTAAGCGCATCGTCAAGCGGCGCCCCGACGGCGGGCGTAGCGGGCAGAATTGCGAGGAACACCACGAGCGAAACAATCCGCCGGGCGGGCAGTCTGAAGGACATCAAAAATTCCTTGTGAAGAAGCTTTGCAGACAAACTAGTCGTCTTTGATAATTCTACCTTCCATCCGTTCCGTTTCGTTACCAGCGTCATCACACAGATCAATGATGCAGTCCGGTCAACCCGTTATCAAGGATGCAGAGCCATTGGGCGATCCGGCGATCGTCAGGCGGCCAGGGGCGAGCTTTGCCAAAAAAGGCGCCCGAATTCTTTTCGCAATGGCGACATATCTGCTGCTTGCCGCGATAGGAATCAACTGGGAACGCGGCAGGCTGTTCGATTCGGTAAATCAACTTGAAGTTGTTCATGCCCAGGAAGAACGGCAACTTGCATTGAATCTTGTCGTTTCCTACGCAATTCTGACCATCAATGCGAACTATCTTTCGCCCGACCTCTCTGCTGCAGCGAAGGTATTGGTGCTGGAGGTCGACGGCGTGGTGTCGCAGCTTGAGAAATTCGATGTGGCTTACGGCGGCGAACTTGTCCGTCACATCGCACGCCTTAGACAACTTAATGCCGAACTGCGACGCGATCCGTCGCGTCAGACGATCACCGGGTTGCGCGAAGAGTTTCATCAGCTGGTTTTGCGCCTGGATAGTTTGACATCCGCAGTGCGCGCCCGCAAAGCGGATGTTCTGCAGGGCTACCGGAATGTCTTTGATCGCCTGACCATGGAACTGCTGTTGTTGATGGTTATCGGCGTCGCCATAGTGGGCGGGGTCAGCAGCATCTTTTTCAGGCAACTTTCGCGCGACATCGGCTTGATCAAGGTGCGCGCCGGCGAAATCATTCGCGGCTATCGGGGCGCGCCACTGGCCGTCACGCGCGATGATGAGGTGGGTGTTTTGATGTCGGCGGTAAATGACATGGAGGCAGAATTGCGATCCCGCGAAAGTGAATTGGAATTAAGCCGGCACCAACGCTTCCATACCGAGAAAATGGCGGCAGTGGGGTCTCTCGCAGCGGCCGTGGCGCATGAAATCAACAATCCGCTGGCAGCGATCGTCGGTGTTGCCGAAAGCCTGGTCAACGAACGCAAGAAAGAACCGGACTCGGCTTGCCCTGCCGATCATCAGATCGACCTGATTCTTGAACAGGCACGGCGGGTGATGACCATTACCCGCCAGATTGGGGAGTTCTCACTGCAACGTCCTCTTGAGCCGACACTTATCGACCTCAATACCCTTATCAGAAGTACGTGTAATTTCATTAGTTTCGACAAGCGTTTTCGTGGAATTGCGTTGCAACAGGAACTGGCCGATGGTTTGCCCGCACTGCGGGTGGTTTCAGATCATGTCGTCCAGGTCTTGATGAACTTGCTGATCAATGCGGCGGATGCGCTTGACGGCAGCGAACAACTTGCGCCCACCATCAGTGTTCAAACCCGCCTTGCCGGGTCGGGGGTGATGCTTGTAGTGGCTGATAATGGCCCGGGAATTGCTTTAGGGAACCTTGGTAGAATCTTCGAACCCCACTTCACTACCAAGCCGCCTGGGCGTGGCTCCGGCCTGGGTTTGTCGCTGTGTCGCAGTCTCATGCAGCAGGATGGGGGAGAGATACAAATCGAGTCTGCCGTGGGGCTGGGCACCAAAGTACTGGTCACCCTGCCGGTTCCGGCAGAGTCGGTACATTAGGAGAATCGGTGTGCATGTACTGGTTATCGACGACGAGTTGGCGCTGAGGCAGATAATCGCCGCCACAGTGCGTCGTGCCGGCTACTCGGTGGATATGGCGGAGGGAGTCAAGGACGCTGCTGCCAAGCTGGTGCGCGGCGACGTCGATCTGGCCATTTGCGACATCAAGATGGAGGATGGTGACGGGGTCGATCTGGTGCGCAGCATGAAGAGCGCCGGTATTCCCACATTATTCATCATGGTGACCGCGTTCGCCTCGGTGCAGACTGCCGTCGAAGCTCTGCGCGCCGGCGCGATGGACTACATGGTCAAGCCCATCGACAGCGAGGAACTCCTGTACCGGCTTCGCCAGGCACAGACCCTGTTGGGCTTGAAGGCTGAAAACGTCGCTTTGCGAAAGTTTGTCAGCGGTGAGCGGGAAAACATCCGCTTCAAATTTACGTCGGCTCCGATGGCGGCCGTCGAACGCCTGGCCACCCGCGTTGCGGCGATTGACAGTACCGTCATGATTACCGGCGAGAGTGGTACCGGCAAAGGTGTGCTGGCGCGATTCATCCACGATCAGAGTTTGCGTGCCGAGGCACCGTTTATTCCGGTCAATTGCAGCGCCATACCCGATAACTTGCTTGAGAGCGAGCTTTTCGGCCATACCAAGGGGGCCTTCTCCGGGGCCGTTCAGGCGCGCAAGGGCCTTTTTTCCCAGGCAGACACCGGTACGCTGTTTCTGGATGAGATCGGTGAGTTGCCCTTGCACATGCAGACCAAAATGCTGCATGTCATCGAGGACAAGGAAATCCGCCCCGTCGGCGGCGAGCAGCTACGGAAAGTCGATACCCGAATCGTGGTGGCGACCAATCGGGATCTTCCGGCGATGGTTGCTGCCGGTACCTTTCGCGAGGATCTGTTTTTCAGGATTTCTCAGTTTCATATCGATTTGCCACCGCTGCGCGACCGGGGCGAAGACATTTCGCGCCTGATCAGGTTTTTTCTCGAGACGGCAAAACTTAAGGGCGAGACCAGGATCGAACTTGATCCGGCGGCGGAGGAACTGCTGCTGGAATACCGTTGGCCGGGGAATGTTCGCGAGTTGGAAAACGTGATCGGGCGGGCCATCATCATGGCCGATGGCGGACGTATCACCATCGGCGACCTGCCGCCCGGATTGTCGGTGCAGGGTAACAAGTCGCCGCGCGAGCAAAAGGCCTTTTCTGCTGGCGGTAGCTTGCGCGATCAGGTTCGGCGAGCGGAAGCTGATATCATTTTTCGCGTCCTCAAGGAATGTGGCGGGGACCGAAAGGCCGCTGCGCAGCAGCTGGAAATCGGCCTTTCCAGTCTTTACCGGAAACTGGAGGAATTCGAGGCCTTGGGTGTAACGTAAGCGTGCCTGCAATTTTCGGTCGGCGCCGAAAGAATCAATGTTTATGAGGTGAGTTGAATGACTCGAAATAGATGGTATGAAGGGGGCTCACGGGCGGCGACTGCATTGATCGTTTTGTCATTATTTTGCGCCGGGGCGGCTCATGCCGGTCCGGATGAAGATTTCGCCGCTGGTATGATTTCATACAAGAGGTCGGATTTCACCGGGGCAGTACCTTTATTGCGCAAGGCCGCTGACGCTGGGCATTCGCAGGCGCAGGTAGTATTGGCGTCAATCCTCGATGCGGCGGATTCCGACGAGGAAGCGGTTGCGTATTACAGGAAGGCGGCTGCCGCAGGGAATCTGGACGGAATTTTCGGCCTCGGAGCCATGCTGGCAGTCGGGGAGGGCGTAAAGCAGGATGTGGCGGAGGCGAGAGCCCTTATAACGCGCGCCGCAGAAGCCGGCCATCGAGATGCCATCGGCGAGCTTGCCCAGGCTTTTATACAAGGCGGACTTGGAATTCCTGAAGATCAGCGAAAAGGGAAGGACGCCTTGAAATGGATCACCTTGGCTGCCGAAGCGGACGTTCTGGTAGCCCTCGTGGAAATGGAAAAGGCTTATCGTTCGGGCGAGTACGGGTTGCCGGTAGATGTGGCGAAGGCCGATCAGTTGCAACAACGGATCATGAAGTTGACGGGAGTAGCAGAACAGAAAACCCGTCGTAAAGGAGCCAAGCGATGAAATCAAAGTTAGCCGTTACGTTTGTTCTCGGGCTCGTTGGCATCCTTGCCTCTGAGTTTGCTTATGCAGTTGATTTGTTGAAAGGGCAGCGCCTCTACAACATGCATTGCGCTGTTTGCCATGGCATGAATGGAGTTCCGGTGATTCAGCAGGCGCCGAATTTCGCGACAAGGGAACGTTTGATGCAACCGGACACCGTGCTCGTGCAATCGGTCAAGATGGGCAAGAACAGCTGCCCTCCCCGTATGGGGATCCTGAAAGATGAGGAAATATTTGATGTCATTTACTATGCGCGAACCTTGCGCTGATCGGGTTCACACGATGTCCTGGGGCGTCAGCAGCAGCTTGGTGCTGGTTGCGGCGGTTTGGGCTTGCCTTGCGCCGGTCCCGGTCGCTGCACAGGGGACGGAGAAGGTCGTTGATACGTTTGAAACCGGGAACGGAACCTATGTCCGCTCCCTGTTGCACGACAAGGCGGGAAACTCGCTGTGGGTCGGTACTTCCGTCGGCGCAATGGAGATCGATCTCAAGACCGCTGCACCGCGCAAGACCTTCACCCGCAACGATGGCCTGGCCAATGAGTACGTTTTCGCGCTGGGTATCGACTCGCAGGGCTACAAGTGGTTCGGCACCAACGCCGGCGGAGCCTCGCGCTACAAGGACGGCAAGTGGAAAACCTACTTTCCGATGCATGGTCTGGCCGACTATTGGATTTATTCTTTCGCCAATGACAAGAATGGCAATCTTTGGATCGGCACTTGGGCGGGAGCAAACCTGTTCAACGTAAAGACCGGGAAGTTCACCACTTATGTGAAGGAATTGATCAACGAGTGGGTGTATGGGCTCGGCGTCGATAAAGAGGGGCGCGTCTGGTTCGGTACCGAAGGCGGCGTTTCGATGTTCGATGGCAAGGGCTGGAAGTCCTGGACCCACAAGGATGGACTCGGAGCCGACAACCCTGCGGGCCTGCCGACAAGCCCGAATACCGGTCTTGGCACCCGTTCACGCCACGACCTGGCGGTCGAACAGCAGGGAATGGGTACCTATAATCCCAACTATGTATTTTCGATCCTCGTAGCCCGGGACAATAGCATCTGGGCGGGTACATGGGGCGGCGGTGTCAGCCGCTGGGATGGCAAGCAGTGGTCCAGCCTGTCAATCAAAAACGGCTTGGCCGGAAGTATCGTCTATTCCATCGCCCAGGATGACAATGGCGTGTTCTGGTTCGGCACCGACAAGGGCGTTTCGCGTTATGACGGCAAGACATGGCGAACGATCGGCACCAAGGACGGGCTTCTCGACGAAAATGTCTATGCGATTGCCGTGACTCCGGGGGCGAACGTATGGGCCGGAACGAAGCGTGGCGTAGTGAGGATAGCGGCAAAATGAGGACCATGAAAATTCCAGAACTCAAATCCGGACGGCTCGCGAGCGTGCTGCTTGGCCCCTTTATGTTTCTGGTGCTCGGTATTGCCGTTGCCGCTGATTCACCGAAACTGCCAGTCGCTGCGCCGACGACGGTACCTGCGGGTAACGCTGCTCTGGGAGCGAATCATCCGCCGATTGCACCGCCTGCACGCGAAGGCAAGTTGGTCGTCGACGACAAGGCCAAGTTCACGCATTTCCGTGTCGGCAACAAGAACGTCAAGTCCTTGTACAACGATGGCGGCGTGATTTGGGTCGGGACTACCGGCGGTGTCGTGCGCTATGACACCAGGGATGACAGTTTCAAACTCTTCGATACCAAGAATGGATTGCTGTCCAATGGCATGTTCTTCGTCGGCAAGGTCAAGAACAAGATCGCCGTGGGCACCTATGGTGGAGGGCTGTCTCTGCTGGATGAAAAAACTGGCAATTGGAAGACCTACAACATCCCCGAAGGGCTTGGGGATGCCTTTGTCTATGACGTGATTACCGCGAAAAATGGCGATATCTGGATCGCAACCTGGTCCGGAGCCAACCGTGTCCGTGGCGGTGATCTGGACAATCGCAGCAAGTGGGATCTTTTTACCGTCGATAACACCAAGGGTGGTTTGCCCAACGACTGGGTGTATGGCCTGGCCGAAGGAAAAAACGGCGATATCTGGCTGGCAACAGAAGGTGGCATGGCACGCTTCGCGAAAAACCGCTGGGAAAACTGGAATCACGCGAAAGGCATGGGGGCTAGCTATGATCGGGTGAAGAAGGACATAGCTTTCAAGAGCGACCCCGGCAAGCAATCAGTGCACCATGCCAAGCAGAAGGAGGAAATGGGACTAAAGGATGTCGACGTTGCCTATAACCCGAACTACATTGTGTCGCTTGAGGTTGATGCAGCCGGACAGGTTTGGGCCGGGACCTGGGGCGGTGGTCTATCGAGGTTCGACGGACGGCGTTGGCAGAGCTATACGACTAGCGAGGGCTTGCCGGGAAACCATGTATTCGCGCTGCATCTCGATCCTAAAGGAGAACTCTGGATCGGGACCAATAATGGCCTCACTCGCTGGCAGAACGGCAAGTTTGCGAAGGCGATGACTACGGCGGACGGATTGTTCGCCAACAACATTTTTGCCATGGCTTCCGGGGCGGACGGTTCACTTTGGGTCGGCAGCTATGGCGGTGTCGCACATCTGAGGCGCGGAAAGTAGGGCGGTTTGCCGAGTCCACTTCGGGCGACTGTGACTCGGTCCCTCAGCAGAACATCAATGCCGGTTTCTCCCCGCAGCGGAATGTCAGGGCGCTGCCGCACCGCTCTACGTATCGTGGTGCTACTGGTGTTGTTCGGTTCGGTTCTGGGTGTCGCCGTCGCGGGCGAAACAATGCTTTTGGCGTTTCTGAAGGCTGCGCCGAATGTGTCGCCGGTTGACGATGTTCCGACTGCCGTTGGTGATACTCCCGTCGCCGAAATGCACCCGGCACGCGCGGCCCTTGAACGCAACCGGATTTATGACGAATCCAATCCGGATTATTTGCGGCTGCAACGAATCGATGACGCCACACGACACATGAAGCGCGACAATGTCGGCTTCCCGGACTGGATGGCCGCCTTGCGTTCGGGAACCATTTCACCCAGGGCAGGACTTTCCCCCGCGGACAAAATGAACGTCCTCGATCTCGACGTTACTATGAGAAACACCAGGGAAATGCCCCATGTTCGTTTTCCCCACCAATCCCATACCGTTTGGCTGGACTGCTCAAACTGCCATCCGGTGCCGTTTATTCCGAAGGCTGGAGCCAATGCCGTTTCGATGAGCGAAATCTTTCGTGGCAAATACTGCGGCATGTGTCACGATCGCGTTGCTTTCATTACATTTTTTTCGTGCGAACGATGCCATAGCATCTCTCAGGGCACTTCACCAAAGTAGTTCAAGTACCGCACTCAAAGCATCCGCTCGGTATCAAAATTGGTCTGGATAGCTTCGAAACCCGACATCTCAGTCTCGAGAAACTGATGACGGATATTGGCAGAATTTGTTCGTACCCCGGCTCTGCCCATTTAGCCATTCGCATCCTGATTGTCGCGGTGATGAAGATGACCGGATGTACCTTCATGCAATCCTGGCGCGTGGTGAAGGGGCGTAACAACATTGCGCTGATGACTGCTGCGGATTCACGCAACGAGATCCTCGTTACGGTTCGTCATTCCGGTCAAGATGGCAGCAAGTTTTTTCGGGATTTGGTCAGCCACGCGGGTAACAAACTGGTTTAAACCTGACACGATTTTTGCTAGAGTCACGGTCGGCCCCCAATAACGGGGGACTTTTACTGGAGAACTAAACAATGGATCAGTCTCGTCGTAACATGCTCAAGCTGGGCGGCGCCGCTCTGGCAATGATTCCCGTGGTCGCGCTTGCCGCAAAGAATGATGCCATGCGGGCTTCGATGAAGTACAAGGACTCCCCCGAAGGTGACAAGAGTTGCAGCGGTTGCGTCCAGTTCGTTCCGGGCAAGGCTGCCACGGACATGGGTGGCTGCAAGATTTTCCCGGGCGACACCGAAGTTTCCCCGAAGGGCTACTGCGTAGCGTGGGCAAAGAAGCCCTGACCAGTCAGGGGTTACCAAAAAAGGGGCGGCAACGCCCCTTTTTCTTTTGGGGAGTGCGCCGGCATTTGATGTCGGACGAATTGCCCCCGCCGCAGACCGCAGGTCATCAGCCCGATTCGTAGCTAAGCCCGGGGTTTCCCGAGCGGTCACAAAGGCGCTATCGGCAGCCTTTCTGGCATACTGGATCGAGTTGGCCGAGATAATTCTCATTTAGGCTTCAAATTTGCTTAACTCAGGCAGGTCTCCTGTCTCTATCGGCCTGGCTGGCCGGAGAGTGTTGCCACCACGCGCTCCTCATAACGATCGATTTTTTTCTTGCCGAGAGCCTCGCCTCGTTTTCTCATAAGTTGGAATCATTTTGCCAAACTTGATAAGGACGTTCCTGAAACTCGCAGCCGGCAGGCTCGGCGCGCTAGTTGTGGCCGTACTGGCCGGTATCCTTTTCGTGATTCCGGTGGGGAGTTATTACACGCGGGACCATCACGGATTGGGCGAGCGTATCCGGGATGCCGACCGTGATTTGCAACTCCGGGCGACATTTGTCGAGGCGCTTCTTAGGCAGGTACTGGTTGCCCCCGACCTGCTGATCGGAGGTCTTGGGCCGGCGGCGGTCACATCAGCCGAGTCGTGGGACGCTCCCGCAAGAAGGATTCTGAGCGCCAATGAAATCATAAGCCGCCTGGAAATTGTCCCGGATGGAAAGCCCGCCTTCAGGGTGGCCAGGGACGAATCCACCGACTCTGGCGTGCTGTCAGCCATGCACTGGCAGGATGTTCCCGGTCAGCGCTGGAGCCTGGCAAGCAAGGGGCAAGCAATTGTTTCGATAAGCGGAGAGTCATTCGTTGTAACGCAAGCTGTGCAGATACAGCGTGCCAACGGCCAGTCGCAGTCATGGGGCCGTGTCGTTGCCACGGTGAATCTGGCCGATCTTTCCAGAATATTGAGGCTCCACGAGCTTGCGGCCTTGGGCTACTCGATCCGTCTGGATTATTCCCGGGAGGGCGCTACATCTGGTCAGCCCCTCGTTGCCGCTGGTGGTGATTTGCGCGAGAACGTCTTCAGATACGAGATACGTCTGGCGTCGGGCGGTCGGATCCAATTGCGTGAGAGTCCGCCCGCGAGTTGGAATGCTCCCGCGATTGCGTTCACCGAACTGGTTCTCCTCCTTGTCGGGGGATTTCTCGTCGGTCTATTGACCTACCTGTTGCTTCGTCGGTCTACCGAAATGAGCGAACAGGTCGCGTTGCGGACATTGCAGTTGGCTTTGGACAAGGAGGCACTGAAGTCCGAGGTCGAACGCCGCAAACAGACTGAGTCCCAACTGCGGGACTCGCACGGTTTGCTCGATTCGATTTTTGAGCATATCCCGAGCATGATCGTGCTCAAGCGCGTCTCCGACCTCAAAGTGGTGCGAATAAACCGGCTGGGGGAATCGATTTTTGGCAAGTCACGGGCGAAGCTTTTGGGACTTTCGAGCAAAGATTTGTTGCAGGGCGAGCAGGCACAGCGCGATACCGAAACCGATCTGGCGGCCATTCGCGAAGGGAATCTGGTAGAAATTCCCGAACAGTTGATCGAACTGCCGGGAGGCGTTGCGCACTGGGTAAAGGTCAAGAAAATCGCCTTGTTCGATGTGGCCGGAAAACCGTCCCATGTCCTTGAGATCGGTGAAGACATAACGGCGCACAAGCATCTCGACGAAGCTCTGACCGAAAACCTCAATTTTGTCGAACAACTGCTCGCTGCCATTCCGACTCCGGTCTTTTTCAAGGATGCCAATCTTTGCTACATCGGGGTAAACAAGGCTTTCGAGGACTTCTACGGTACCCCAGGCGAATCACTGATCGGCAAGACGGTCCACGACATCGCGCCGCCCGCACTCGCAGCGATATACGACAAGGCCGACAAGGAATTGCTGGCAAGCCGGGGCAAGCAGACCTACGAGGCCCGGGTCAGATGCGCTGACGGCGTCGACAAGGATGTGGTGTTCTTCAAGGCGGTGTTCTCCACGACACAGTCGGAAGTCGGAGGGATTGTCGGCATAGTGCTTGATGTCACAGAACAAAAGGCGGCGCAGCGTCGCATTGTGCGCCTGAACCGCACCCTGGCTGTCGTCAGCGAGGCCAATGAAACCATCTTGCGGACCAGGGAATCACCGACCCTGATCCAGGAGACCGTGGATATTCTCCATGAGATCGGTGGATTCCCGTTGGCCTGGGTGTATTCAAACAATGAAAATCTGCCGGCGATGGTGGTGATTGGCGAGCATGCCGAGTTGGCGGCCGGGATTACTGCCGCCTTGCGTACCGATGGCTGTCGTGACCCGGAGCGAAAAGCCGAATTTGCTACCGGACGTTGCAGTTTTTTTACTGCGCTGGTCGAATGTGACAAGACGCTGGCAAATGGTCCCGCGGGCTTCGAGTCCCACGGTTTGGCGCATCTGCCCTTGCACGTCGCGGGCAGGATCGCAGGCGGCATTTGCATCGTCGGATTGGGCGAAGATCTGGCGGACACCGAAGAACAAAGACTGTTGGCGAGTCTTGCCAAGAGCCTGTCGCATGCACTCGACTCGCTTGAGCAGGAGCGGGCGCGGCAGATAGCGGAACGCAAGCTGGAACTGGCCGCCCATGTCTTCGAGAACAGCGCGGAGGGGGTCATGATCACCGACCGCGACAACAAGATTCTGATGGTCAATCGACGGTTCTCGGAGATCACCGGTTATTCCGCCGAGGAAGTCGCGGGCAACTCTCCGAGCATCCTGAATTCCGGCCAGCAGGACAAGGCCTTTTACAGCAACATGTGGCGCTCGCTGATGAACCGCGGCGAGTGGCACGGCGAGATCCGCAACCGGCGCAAGGACGGTGAAGTCATCGTCGAATGGATGAACATCAGCGCCGTGAAGAGCGATGTCGGCGAGATAGTGAATTTCGTCGCAGTGTTTTCCGAAATTACGGTGCACAAAACCATCAAGAAACGCATGCAATTTCTTGCGCATTATGATGCCTTGACGTCGCTGCCCAATCGCATCCTTTTCAGCGACCGGCTTGAACAGTCGATAATAGCGGCCCGACGCACCAAGCGCTTCATGGCACTGATGCTGATCGACCTCGATCGTTTCGATCAGATCAACAAGTCGGTTGGGCACAGCGCCGGAGACATGCTGCTGCAGGAGATTTCGTCGCGACTGCTGGCCTCGGTCGATACCGGAAATTGCGTGGCGCGACTGGGCGGCGACGAGTTTGCGATCGTGCTTTCCGATATTTCGTCAACCGACGAGGCTGCGGCTGCAGCCAGTCGCATCCAGCAGGAACTCGGGCGTGCCTTGTATGCCGGGAACTCCGAGTTGTACATTACTGCCAGTGTCGGCATCAGTGTCTATCCGAAAGACGGTGAAGATGCCGAAGCGCTTACAAAAAGTGCGGATGCCGCGATGTACCTGGCGGCCGAGGCCGGTGGAAATACCTACCGCTTCCCGCAAGCCAACGAGAAATTGTCCGATCAGATCCGGCTGCGGGAGCGCCTGCACCGGGCAATCGAGCGTGACGAACTGAAGGTTTTCTATCAGCCCCTGGTGTCCGGGGAAACCGGGCGCATCATCGGGGCGGAAGCCCTGTTGCGCTGGTTCAGACCCGAAGCCGGGTATGTCAGCCCCGAGTTTTTTGTTCCCATGCTGGAGGATGCGGGGCTCGCGGTTCGGGTGGGTGACTGGGTGCTGCGCACCGCACTTGCGGACAATGCTGCGTGGCGCAGGGAGTTCGACGACGAACTTTTCATCGCAGTTAACTATGGCGCCGCCCAGATTGCAGACGAAAAGGCAGTGGAAAAGGTCGATGCCGTCATGAAGGAACTGACTTTCGACGCCCACTATCTCCATTTGGAGATCTCGGAAGATGCCCTGATGCGCGATGCACCGGCCGGTTTGACGCTGCTGCACCGCTTCAGCGATCTGGGAATCGCACTTTCGATGGACAACTTCGGCACCGGATATTCGAGTCTGAGTTACCTCAACCGCTTCCCCATCGATACTCTCAAGATTGATCGTTCCTTTATCCAGGATACGCCCAACGACGCCGAAGCCGTTGCCATAACCCGAACCATCATCGCCATGGGCCACGCCCTGAATCTGAAGATTGTAGCGGCAGGCGTCGAATCTGCCGGCCAGGTGAATTTCCTGCGTCGCGCCCGTTGTGACGTGCTGCAGGGATACCGTTTCTCGCAGGGGGTCAGCGCCGAGGAGTTTGCCAAACTGCTGGCAGAAAATCAAAAAGCGGGATCCCTGTTTCCCGAAGGGGACGGCTCCGACCGGCTGCATTTGGTTGGATAGACCGGCAGTCGGGGCAAGCCTGAACTTACGCTCACGCTACACTAACGGCTTGGCCGTCTGCCCGGCGCAGGATCATCCCGGCCATTGATACGGCCAGGAGACGTTTGGCGGACAGTGTCCGGCTACGGTTTGATCCAACTATTCGAAACGACATTCGCTTGAACAAGCAATCACTCCCTGACGCGCAGTCAGTTCCACTCGAGGCCGAGGTGGCACGACTGAAGGCTGAACTGGCTGCTGTTCGCGAGCAGCTGGCCGATACCGAAAAGGCCTTTGGCCGTTTCGTGCCTGGCGAATTGCTGCACCTGCTGTCCATCGACAATGTGCGTGACGTTCGTCTCGGCATGCAGACCGAACGCAAGATGACCATCCTGTTCGCGGACATTCGCAATTTCACCGGCCTTTCGGAAACGATGACGCCGCAGGAAAACTTCGATTTCATGAATTCCTATCTGTCGCAGATGGAGCCGATGATCGTCCCGTTTCGGGGCTTGATCGACAAGTACATCGGCGATGCGATCATGGCACTGTTCCCGGAAGCCACGGATGATGCCGTGAAGGGCGCACTGGCGATGCTCGATCGCCTCGAAAACTACAACAAGGGCCGCGCCAGGGCAGGTTATCGTCCGATCCGCATCGGCATCGGCATCAATACCGGCATTGTCATGCTGGGGACGGTTGGCGGCATTGGCAGGATGGAAGGCACCGTGATCAGCGATGCGGTCAATCTTGCCTCGCGCCTCGAGGCCATGTCGAAGGCTTACGGTGTTCCGCTCCTGATCAGCGAGCACACTTTGCACGGCCTGGAAGATCCAAGCCGCTATGCCATTCGCTTTCTGGTGCGTAACCGGGTCAAGGGCAAACAGGAGGCGCAGTCGGTCTACGAGGTGTTTGATGCCGATCCGCCATCCATGCGTGCGGCAAAGCTGCGCACGCGAAAACGCTTCGAGGAAGCATTGGCGTTCTATTTTGTCGGCGACATCTTTCGCGCCCGTACACGGCTCGTGCGATGCCTTGAGGAGGTGCCTGACGATGCGCCGGCACGCCTTTACCTGGATCGTTGCGATGAATATCTGCGCAATGGCCACGCGGAAGGGATCGAGGAAAACGAACTCACCCAGACCTGGAGCGAGGAATACAGTTGCGGAGTGGCCGATATCGACAGCCACCACCGGATGCTGCTGAGCCAGCTTAATGTCCTGGCCTTGGCTGTGCGTGAGGAGCGGACCAAAGACACCATACCCGTCCTGACTCGCATTGAGACGGAGGCGCGGCAGCAGTTTGCAACGGAAGAGACGCTGATGCAGGAGTCGCGCTATGCGTTTTTGGTCGAACATTCCCACCAGCACCGTCGCTTTCTGGAGAATCTAAAGCGTCTGAGCGACGATATCGGCGCCGGCTCGGAAAACCCGGTATATATGGCGTTTCGCATCAAGTTGTTGCTGATGGACTGGACCATCAACCACAGCATCAAGACCGATCGCCACCTTGGGCATCACTTGAAATCGCGCAGCGGGGGGTAGCAGTGGCGGTGTGGCAGAGGCTTCGTCGTCCTTGCGAGAACAGGCGCTTGCCTTGTCCCGGCTACCGGTTCGACCGGGGTGCCGGCGATGCATGATCAGTCGATTGATTATGCGAGTGGTATGGTGGGCGGTACTGGGATCGAACCAGTGGCTTCCACCGTGTGAAGGTGGCACTCTACCGCTGAGTTAACCGCCCGCGAAAGAGGGCCGAATTTAACCACAAAGGCCGGGTACCGGTCAATCGAACCAGCGCCTTGACGTAGAATTCATGCCTTTCCCCGCGCGCTGAAATCCAATGACGGTTCGTACCCGCTTCGCCCCCAGCCCTACCGGCTTCCTGCATATCGGCGGTGCCCGCACGGCGCTGTTCTCCTGGGCCTATGCCCGACGCCATGGTGGCAAATTCATCCTGCGCATCGAGGATACCGATGTGGCCCGTTCCACGCCGGAAGCGGTGCAGGCGATTCTCGATGGCATGCAGTGGCTGGGGCTGGCCCACGACGAGGGCCCTTTCTATCAGATGCAGCGCATGGAGCGTTATCGCCAGGTGATCGGCGAAATGCTGGCTGCGGGCACGGCATATCACTGCTACATGTCGAGAGAGGAACTGGATGTCTTGCGCACCGAGCAGGAGGCACGCAAGGAGAAGCCGCGCTATGACGGGCGTTGGCGCCCCGAGCCTGGCAAGACGCTGCCACCGCCGCCTGCAGTATCTCCCGTCGTCCGCTTCAGGAATCCGCAGCAGGGGGTGGTGGCCTGGGAGGATCAGGTCAAGGGCCGCATCGAGTTTGCGAACAGCGAGCTCGACGACTTCATCATCGCCCGCGCCGACGGGACGCCGACATACAACTTCTGCGTTGTGGTCGACGACCAGGACATGAACATCACCCACGTGATTCGCGGCGACGATCACGTGAACAACACGCCGCGCCAGATCAACCTGCTACAGGCACTGGGTGCGCCGGTGCCGCAGTACGCGCACCTGTCGATGATCCTTGGTGACGACGGACAGAAGCTTTCGAAGCGGCACGGTGCGGTGTCAGTGATGCAGTACGACGAGGACGGCTACCTGCCCGAAGCGGTGCTGAACTACCTGGCGCGGCTCGGCTGGTCGCATGGCGACGAAGAGGTCTTCAGCATGGACCAGTTCGTGAACTGGTTCGACCTGGACCACATCACGGCATCCGCCGCCCAGTTCAATACCGAAAAGCTCAACTGGCTCAATGCGCACTATCTCAAGCTGGCCGATCCGCAGCGGCTTGCCGCGGAGGCGACTCGCCGGCTGGCGCGGCAGGGGGTGGCCGTTGCCGGTGGCCCCGACGTGGCCAGCGTGGCTGCCTTGTACCGCGATCGGGTGGGCAACCTGAATGAACTGGCCGATACCATCCATCCGTTTTTTGTGGCGCCGACGCCGACAGCCGAGATGTGCGCCCAGCATTTCAACGAAGCGGCGCTCGCGGGTCTCGGCGTCTTGCGTGCGAGGTTCTCGGCCTGCACCTGGCAGGCGAGTGAGTTGGGGCTAGCGGTAAAGCAGACCGCTGCCGAGTCGGGCCTGAAGATGGCACAGTTGGCGATCCCCTTGCGCGTTGCCCTGTTGGGGCTGCCCCAGTCACCTTCAATCGATACAGTGCTCGAAACGCTGGGCCGCGAAAGAGTGCTGGCACGTTTGGCAAAGGTGTTGGCAGCCTGAGGCTGATTGACAAGCGCAGGCTTAGGGGCGAGAGTTCCTGCAGTTCCTTTTGAGCTGATCATGTCCCGCGCCCTGCTTTCGCTGTTTTTGCTGTTTTTCATCACCGCCTGTGCCACCTCGCCCGAGGGACGCCCGCAACTGATGGCGCCGGCGCCTTTGCAAGGTTTCAGCGCCGTATATTCCGAGTTCGACATGCACCTGCAGTTGGTGACTGCAGCGGATTCGCCCGTCTGTCCGGAATTGGATTGCATTGCGGACCGGGCTTTTGACCAGCGCATACTTGCGCTTGGGCGGCGTCTTGCCGATATCGCCTTTCGCCAGCATGCCGACCTGTATTTGCGTTTCCCGCGCTTCGAGTTCATCGTTGCCGACAAAGTCGATCCAGGCGCGGCTTCCAGTGCCGGCGGGACGGTGATTCTTTATCGCGGCCTGCAGCGCATGAATCTTGACGATGCCGTGCTGGCTTTCGTGCTGGCGCGGGAAATGAGTCATGTGATCGCCGGTCATCATGATGAGAACGTCGCCGCCAGCATTCTGGTTGCGGTGGCTGCGCAGATCCTGTTTCCCGTGCTGAATATCGGAGGGCTCTTTGCCGGCGGCGCAGCAAGCGCTGCTGCCGGTTCCGCTGCCGGGTCCGCCGCCAGTTCCGCCGTGGGGGCAACGGCCGTGACTTCGGCCGCGTCATTTCTCGGTTCGCGCGCGCTACGCGCCACTTATCGTCCGCAACAGACACGCGAGGCCGAAGTCATGGCCATGAAACTGCTGGTGGCGTCCGGGTGGGACGGCCTCGAGGTGAGCGAAAAGCTGGAAACCCTGCGCCCAAGCCTGTCTGAAGAAACTTCCTGGACCCGCGAATTGCGGGAGTCCGCGCAGAGCATCGCCAGCATGATGCAGGGGCCGCCTCTCCCGGAATCGGATGAAGCTGATGGTCAGATCATCCCCGGGTTGCCGTTCGACCTGCCGCCACCCATAGTCAGCAGGCCGTTCTGAAGCCTCACGCGGTCACCGCTTTGCCAGGCGGGCGCTGATTCCGTGCTGAAGGTTTGCGTGCTACCGTCTTCGAAGCGCACCAGCACTTCATAGCGCTTGCTATTTTTGATCGATTTCTCGATGTAATTGCCGGCGTAGGCGCCACCGGCGGCGCCGAGTACCGTGGCGATGCTGCGCGCGGCACCCTTGCCGATCTGATTGGCGATGAGGCCACCGACCAGGCCGCCGGCTATCGCTCCGCCGCCACTGCCCTTGGGTTCGACCGCTATTTCACGGACTGTCTCGACCACACCGCACTCCTTGCATATCGCCGGCGTCGGCGCCGCGACCCGGTAGGCCGGTTCCGGGAAGGCAACGCCATAGGTCGGCGCTGGCGATGCGGCGCCGGATATCGTCTGATGCGAGATGTCGGTGGCCGGCACGGCAGCCACTGGCGTCGGCACGTCGCGGCGAACGCCGGGTGAGGGTTCGTCCGATTTCGCAACCGTCCGTGCTTTTCCTTGCGGCACATTGACGTGTTTCTGGATGGAGGTCGGCATGGCAGCCGGGACTGATAGTAGCTGGGCGGGGGCGGCGTTCTTCATGCCCGGGCCGGGAAGCCAGCCGGCAAGAACACCAACGCCGGCCAGGCTGAACAAACTCACCGAAGCTGCGGCGACCAGCAGCAGCGGGTGGGCGGACGAGACTGCGATCTGCGGGGGGTTGAGGTGACTTGCTTCCATGATGCGCTCCTTGTGTGTGATGCGTATGAGCACATTAACGTTGCGCCGGGCGCGGCGGAGACAGGCGCAATCAGCTGTTACATTTCTTACAAACCTGCTTTGCCGCGCCGCAGGGCACGCAGATGGAAGCGGGCCGGATCGACCGCGCGCACCAGGTCGCGCTCGATCGGCAGGGGTTCGCCATCCAGTTGGCTGGCAAGAAGTTCTGCTGCCAGCGGTGCCCAGACCATGCCGCGCGCCGAGAGTCCAAGCAGTGCATGCAAGCCTTTCAGGCGCGGCAGCGTTTCCAGGGTTGCCGCGCTGCCGGGCTTTGCGCTCGAATCGGGCAGACTGCCGATCAGAGGCAGCCGGTCAGGGGCGGCGCTACGCAGGCCGACGCGGCCAACGAGCAGCGCCGGATCGATTCCCCGCGCGGCGCCCGGCAGGAGCTCTTCGAGGCGCTGGAGGTTGCCGGCGTGGTCGGCGAGGCGTGGTGTCAGGTCGGTGTCGCCGCTGTCGAAGCTGGCGCCGATGCAGACGATGCCGGCCTGCGGCGGCGTGATGTAGCCGGAGCGGCAGACGACGTGACGCAGGCCGGATACGGCCGCGCCCCACGGCTCGGGGAGATAGCTGATCTGCCCGCGTATCGGCGTCAGCGGCAGGGCCTCGATCAGCAGCCGGTTGGCGGCATGGGCATTGGCGAGGATGACATGGGGTGCCTCGGCCAGCAGGCCGCCGTTGCCATCGAACGCCTGCCAGCCGTCCGTCGTTGGCTGCAGTCTGTCGACCTCGGTACCGAAACGCGGCCGGATGCACTCGCCTCCGGCCGCCAGCAAGGCGCCACAAAGGCTGCCCGGACCGACCCAGCCACCGGAGGGAAACCACCAGCCGCCGTGGACTACATTGCGGCCGATCAGGGCTGCGGCTGCATCGCGTTCGAGAAAAGCTGCAAACTCGGGCGGCAGTTCGAGGTCCGCCATCGTGTCGCGCTGGAGGACCTCGTGATCACTGTCGCGCGCCACTTGCAGCACGCCGCTGGGCGACCAATGCACCTCGGCAAGATCCTGCAAACGGCGCAGCGCATACAGGTAGCAGGCCCGCGACAGGCGTGCCGCCAGGGCGTCGTCCTTCGCCATGTGCGGCAGCAGGATGCCGGCGGGGTTGCCGGAAGCTTCCTGCGCGGGTTGCGCATGCCGCTCGAAAAGCTCGACCTGCCAGCCACGCGCCGCCAGGCGCTCGCTGATCGCTGTGCCGGCAAGGCCGGCGCCGATGACGATGGCACGGCGTTGATCGGCTTGCGGCGGCTGCCCGAGTGTCGGTGCTGGCACTACGGCGCCGACACGGCGGCCGGCCAGCATTTCGCGCTTGGTCGCGAAACCGGGGCGCCGCTCCAGCGTCCAGCCGGTGCTTTCCAAGGCATGGCGCAGTTCGCCAGCCACGCTCCAGGTGGCCAGCGTCGCCTGATCCCGGCACAGATGGGTGACGTTCGCCAGCAGTTCCGGCGACCACAGATCGGGATTCCTGGGCGGTGCGAAACCGTCGAGGAAAACCGCGTCGACCGACGCCATGAGTTGCGGCAGCAAGGTCCGGGCGTCGCCGAAGAGCAAGGTCAGCGTGACTCGTCCCTGGTCGAAATGCAGGCGGTGAAAGCCGGGCGTGAGCGGCGGCCAGTGCTGCAAAAGCTGGCTGCCCAGGGTGCCAAGTTCGGTGTGCGGCCGCAGTAATCGAGCGAGATCGCCATGACGGAAGGGATGCTTCTCGACCGAGACGAAATGAAGTCGGCCGCGGGCCTTCGATTCGCGCCAGGCCTGCCAGGTGGCGAGGAAATTCAGTCCGAGGCCAAAGCCGGTTTCAAGAATGACGAAATGCTTGACGTCGCTCCAGCGTGCCGGCAGGTTGTTGCCGGCGAGGAAGACGTGGCGGGCCTGTTCGAGGCCGCCATGACTGGAGTGGTAGACATCGCCGTAGGCCGGCGAAAACGCTGTACCGTCCCCGGCGAACGCAAGTTCGGCGGGGACGATAGGTGGCATTACTCCGGCCGCATCTGCGGGAAGAGGATGACGTCGCGGATCGATGCCGAGTTGGTCAGCAGCATGACCAGGCGATCGATGCCGATGCCGCAGCCGCCCGTCGGCGGCAGTCCGTACTCCAACGCACGAATGTAGTCGGCGTCGTAGTACATGGCTTCCTCGTCGCCGGCCTCCTTGGCCTTGGCCTGCTGCATGAAGCGCGCGGCCTGGTCCTCCGGGTCGTTGAGCTCGGAGAAGCCGTTGGCGATTTCGCGGCCGACGATGAAAAGTTCGAAGCGTTCGGTGATTTCCGGATTGCTGTCGCTGCTGCGCGCCAGCGGCGAGACTTCCGCCGGATAGTCGATGATGTAGGTCGGGTCCCACAGTTCGGCTTCGGTGGTTTCCTCGAACAGCGCCAGTTGCAGGCTGCCAAGTCCCGCCCGCGCCATGTGCGGCGCCTTCATGTCGACCCGGAGGTCCTTGAGTTTCTGGCGCAGCCAGTCGATGTCGTTGAGTTGCTCGAACGTATAGCCCGGATGGTAGTGATGGATCGCGCCGACGATGGTCAGCCGGGCGAAGGGCTTGGACAGGTCGAGTTCGCGCCCCTGATATTCGAAGACTTCCGTACCCAGCGCCTCACGGGCCGAGTGGCGCAGCAGGCCTTCGGTGAAATCCATCAGCCGCCGGTAATCCGTGTAGGCCTCGTAGAATTCCATCATGGTGAATTCGGGATTGTGGCGGGGGGAGAGGCCCTCGTTGCGGAAGTTGCGATTGACCTCGAACACCTTCTCGAAGCCGCCCACTACCAGACGCTTCAGGTAGAGTTCAGGCGCGATGCGCAGGAACAATTCCATGTCCAGCGCGTTGTGATGGGTGGTGAAGGGCTTGGCCGTGGCGCCGCCAGGGATGGGATGCATCATCGGCGTTTCGACTTCGAGGAAGCCGTGATGCACCATGTAATTGCGGATCGACTGGATCATCCGGCTGCGGGCGACGAAGGTGAAGCGCGTTTGCTCGTTGGTAATCAGGTCGAGTTCGCGGCTACGGTACTTCTGTTCGACATCCGTCAGGCCATGAAATTTTTCCGGCAGCGGTCGCAATGACTTGGTCAGCAGGCGGATGCTGCTGCACTGCACGGTCAACTCGTTGGTCTTGGTCTTGAACAAGGTGCCTGTGCAGCCAACGATGTCGCCCAGGTCCCAGCCCTTGAACTCCTTGTGCGCGTCTTCGCCGGTGCCGTCGTTGCTGACGAAGATCTGAATGCGGCCGGAAACGTCCTGGATGCTGGCGAAGCTGGCCTTGCCCATCACCCGCTTGAGCATGATGCGGCCGGCGACCTTGACCTCGATCGGTGTCGCTTCGAGTTCCTCGCGCGTCTTTGCGCTGTAGAGTTCATCGAGCCGGCCGGCCAGGTTTTCGCGTGAGAAATCATTCGGGAACGCCTTGCCGGTGGCGCGCCAGGCGGCGAGTTTTTCGCGACGTTCGGCGACTAAGCGACTGTCGTCAATATGTCGCCCAAGTTCCTCGCGCAGTGTCTCGGGTTGCTGCTTGTCGCTATTTGTCATGTTTCGTCCTTAGACACCTTGTTTCAGGCTGGCTTCGATGAACTGGTCGAGGTCGCCGTCGAGCACCTTCTGCGTGGCGGAGACTTCGACATTGGTGCGCAGATCCTTGATGCGGGAATTGTCGAGCACGTAGCTGCGGATCTGATGGCCCCAGCCGACGTCGGTCTTGCCGGCTTCGAGTTTGTCGGCCTCGGCCTGGCGCTTGCGCAGCTCGAGTTCGTAGAGGCGTGACTTCAGCATGGTCATGGCCTCGGCGCGGTTGCGGTGTTGCGAGCGGTCGCTCTGGCACTGCACGACGATGCCGGTGGGGACGTGGGTGATGCGGATCGCCGAATCGGTCTTGTTGATGTGCTGGCCGCCGGCACCCGATGCGCGAAAGGTGTCGGTGCGCAGGTCGGCGGGGTTGATCTCGACCTCGATCGAATCGTCGATCTCGGGGTAGACGTAAAGGCTGGCGAAGCTGGTGTGGCGACCGCCCGAGGAATCGAAGGGCGATTTTCGTACCAGGCGATGGACGCCGGTTTCGGTGCGCAGGAAGCCGTAGGCGTAGTCGCCCTCGACCTTGATCGAGGCGCTGCGGATGCCGGCCACGTCGCCGTCGGTCTGTTCCAGCAGTTCGGTCTTGAAGCCCTTGCGTTCGCAGTATTTCAGGTACTGGCGCAACAGCATCGAGGCCCAGTCGCAGGCTTCGGTGCCGCCGGCGCCGGCCTGGATGTCGATGAAACAGTTGTTGGGGTCGGCCGGATTGTTGAACATGCGGCGGAACTCAAGGTCGGCGACCAGCTTTTCGGCCTCGTCGAGGTCGCTCTCGACAGCCGCCATGGTTTCTTGGTCATCTTCTTCGCGGGCGAGTTCGAACAGGTCACGGGCTTCGGTCAGTCGCGAACCGACTCCGGAGAGGGTGCCGACCACCGCTTCGAGGGATTTTTTTTCGCGGCCGAGGGTTTGGGCGCGTTCGGCGTCATCCCAGAGCTTCGGGTCCTCCAGAACCTGGATCAGTTCAGCCAGTTTTTCTGCTTTTCCATCGTAGTCAAAGATACCTCCGCAGTTGCTCGCCACGACCGGAAAGGTCGGCGATACGGTTGGCAACGGCGTTGATGCGTTCGGCTTCCATGACTATTCCTGCGTGGAGTGCATAAAGGGCGAATTATACGCGCTGAGCGCGGGTGCTTCACCCGTATTCGTCGTCAAAAACGTCAGCTTCAGGACGATGTGATAGCCTGATACCTGTTTCGTTAAACTCGATATAACAGCAATGTCCGAAATGATCTTTTACGAGCGGGTCGTGGCGCTCAACGACCAGACCCACGCCAAGTTGAGGGTGCGCCCCGCGACCAGTTTCGCCTATGCGGCCAGGACCAATTCGGTGCCGCTCCTGTCCAGCGAGTTCTTCGAGTGTGCTCGCGAGTATCCGATCGTTTTTGCCCGAGGCGAAGCCGGCCCTGTAGCGGCGGCGCTGCTCGGTCTGCGCGAGGCCGAGAACCTTTACGTCGACGAGGACGGCAAGTGGGACGCACGCTATGTGCCGGCGTTTGTGCGACGCTATCCCTTCGTGCCGGGCAAGGGTGCTCGGGGCGAGTTGCTGGTGTGTATCGACGAGGCGTCGCAGTGCTTTGACACCGATGAAGGCGAACCCCTGTTTCTGGATGGCAAACCGACGCCGCAACTGGACTATGCCATGAAGTTCCTCGCGGAGTTTCATCAGGCCGCCACCACGACCGAACTGCTGGGACGTCGTTTGCAGGACCTGGGCGTGCTGCGGCAGGCTGATTCGGTGGCGCAACTCAGCGACGGCACCCAGTTCCGGCTGAATGGCCTGAATGTCGTCGATGAGTCCAAGCTGCGGGCCCTGGATCGCGATGTTGTCCAGGAGCTGTTCGTAAGCGGCGGCCTGGCGGTGATCTACGCCCATCTCATGTCTCTGGGAAATCTGGGTATGCTGGTGGATCGTTTGAGCCAACGTGATACATCCGGCAAGGTGGTGGCCCGCTGACTCCTTGGTGACCGCCTGGAACAGGCGGTCTGGCGCGGGGTTTCTTCAGCGCGGGAAATTTCCGCTATCATTGGAATTTCCCGCAGCAGCATTTCCATGGCCAAATACGTTTTCGTTACGGGTGGTGTCGTGTCCAGTCTGGGCAAGGGCATCGCCGCCGCCAGCCTGGGGGCGATCCTCGAATCGCGCGGTATCAAGGTTACCCACCTCAAGCTCGATCCCTACATCAACGTCGATCCCGGCACCATGTCGCCGTTCCAGCACGGCGAGGTGTTCGTCACCGAGGATGGCGCCGAGACCGATCTCGACCTCGGCCATTACGAGCGCTTCACCAGCGCCAAGATGGGCAAGCGCAACAACTTCACCACCGGCCAGATCTACGAGTCGGTGATCAAGAAGGAGCGCCGCGGCGAGTACCTGGGCAAGACCGTCCAGGTCATCCCGCACATCACCGACGAGATCAAGCTTTTCATCAAGCGCGGCGCCGAGGGTGCCGACGTGGCGATCGTCGAAGTGGGCGGCACGGTCGGCGACATCGAGTCGCTGCCCTTTCTCGAAGCCATCCGCCAGATGGGCATCCAGGAAGGCCGCAACAATGCCTGCTACATCCACCTGACGCTGGTGCCCTGGATTCCCACCGCCGGCGAGCTGAAGACCAAGCCGACCCAGCATTCGGTCAAGGAGCTGCGCGAGATCGGCATCCAGCCCGACATCCTGCTGTGCCGTGCCGATCGCGAGATTCCGGCCGAGGAGAAGCGCAAGATCGCGCTGTTCACCAATGTCCAGCCCGAGGCGGTGATTTCCGCGCTCGATGCCGACAGCATTTACAAGATTCCGGCCATGCTGCACGACCAGATGATCGACGAGATCGTCTGCCACAAGCTGGGCATCCTGGCGCGCGCGGCCGACCTGTCGGTGTGGAAGAAGCTGGTCGAAGCGCTGGAGCATCCGCAGTATGAGGTCAACATCGCCTTCGTCGGCAAGTACGTCGACCTTACCGAGTCCTACAAGTCGCTCACCGAGTCACTCGTGCACGCCGGCATTCACTGCCGCAGCAAGGTTAACATCCAGTACATCGATTCCGAGGATCTCGAAAAGAACGGCCCTGGCGTTCTCGCGACCATGGATGCGGTGCTGGTGCCCGGCGGCTTCGGCCGGCGCGGCACCGAGGGCAAGATCGCGGCGATCCGCTATGCGCGGGAAAACAAGGTGCCGTATCTGGGCATCTGCCTCGGCATGCAGCTCGCCACCATCGAATTTGCCCGCCATGTCGCGGGTTTCGAGGGTGCCAACAGTACCGAGTTCGATGCCGATACGCCGCATCCGGTGGTCGCGCTGATCACCGAGTGGCAGGATCGCGAGGGCCGCGTCGAAAAGCGCGACGCCAGTTCCGATCTCGGCGGCACGATGCGTCTCGGCGCCCAGCGCTGTCCGATCAAGCCCGGCACGCTGGCATCGAGGATCTATGGCGCCGAGGTGAATGAAAGACATCGTCACCGCTACGAGGTAAACAACACCTATGTTCCGAAGCTCGAGGCCGCCGGCATGGTGATTTCGGCGCGCACGCCGAGCGAAGACCTGCCCGAGATGATGGAGCTCCCGGCCGCAACCCACCCGTGGTTCGTCGGCGTGCAGTTCCACCCCGAATTCACCTCCAATCCGCGTACGGGCCATCCGCTGTTCATCGCCTATGTTCAGGCGGCATTGGCACGCAAGGGCATCAAATGAAGCTCTGCGGTTTCGATGTCGGACTCGAGCGGCCGTTGTTCCTGATCGCGGGTCCCTGCGTGATCGAATCGCGCGAAATGGCTCTGGATACCGCCGGAGCTTTGCGCGACATCTGCCGCAAGCTGGGACTCAATTTCATCTACAAATCGTCCTACGACAAGGCCAATCGCAGTTCCGGCAAGTCCTTCCGCGGCCTCGGCATGGGACAGGGGCTGGACATCCTCGCCGATGTCCGGAAGCAGATCGGCGTTCCGGTGCTGACCGATGTCCATGCCGAACACGAAGTGGCGGCCGTTGCCGCCGTCGTCGATGTGCTGCAGACACCGGCTTTCCTCTGCCGCCAGACCGACTTCATCCATGCCTGTGCGGCATCCGGGAAGCCGGTCAACATCAAGAAGGGCCAGTTCATGGCACCGGGCGACATGAAGCAGGTGGTGCTGAAAGCGAAAGAAGCGAACGGCGGCGCGGACAGCATCATGGTTTGCGAGCGTGGCGCGTCATTCGGTTACAACAACCTGGTGTCCGACATGCGCAGCCTGGCGATCATGCGCGAAACCGGCTGCCCGGTGGTGTTCGACGCCACGCATTCGGTGCAGCTGCCCGGCGGGCAGGGCGATCGCAGCGGCGGCCAGCGCGAATTTGTGCCGGTCCTGGCACGGGCTGCGGTTGCCGTGGGCATCTCCGGCCTGTTCATGGAGACGCATCCCGATCCCGCCAGGGCGCTGTCGGACGGTCCGAATGCATGGCCGCTGCCGCAAATGGCCACGCTTCTGGAGCAACTGGTGGAGCTCGACGCACTGGTCAAGCGAAAGGGGATGTTTACATGACGAAACTTGCCTACATGGTGGTGGATGCGCGTTCCAGCGATGCCGATCGGATGGTGGAATATCGTCGTCTGGCGCAGATCGCCGTCGAGCAGTACGGCGGCCGCTACCTGGTGCGCGGTGCGCCCTACGTCACGCTCGAAGGCAGCTGGCAGCCGCAGCGCCTGGTTGTCCTGGAATTCCCGAGCATGGAAGCCGCCAAAACCTTTTACGATTCCCCCGAATATTCCGCTGCGCGCGATGCGCGTGCGGGCGTGTCGGATTTCGACATGCTGCTGGCCGAAGCCTATTGAATCAACCCATATGGCAGTGTGAGTCACAGACCGATAATGATGAAACACGCGAAAAGCGAATCAAAGACCCGCCCCTCCCATCCTCCCCTCACGGGGAGGTTTCTGGTCAGATCGCTTCGCTCGAATATCACCAGACGCTCCGAACAAGCTATTTCACGCTAAACACGAGGAAAAAATCATGAGTGCAATCGTTGATGTCGTCGCCCGCGAGATTCTCGACTCCCGAGGCAATCCCACCGTCGAAGCCGACGTCCTGCTCGAATCCGGCGTCATGGGCCGTGCGGCGGTACCGTCGGGCGCCTCCACCGGCTCCCGCGAGGCGATCGAACTGCGCGACGGTGATCCGGCACGCTACCTGGGCAAGGGCGTGGTGCGGGCTGTCGAGAACGTCAATACCGAGATTTCGGAGGCCATCATCGGCCTCGACGCCGAGGAACAGGCCTTTGTCGACCGGGCGCTGATAGAGCTCGATGGCACCGAAAACAAGTCGCGCCTGGGCGCCAATGCCATGCTTGCCGTCTCGATGGCGGTGGCCAAGGCCGCTGCCGAAGAGGCCGGCTTGCCGCTGTACCGTTACTTCGGCGGCTCAGGCCCGATGTCCCTGCCGGTGCCGATGATGAATGTCATCAACGGCGGTGCGCACGCCAACAACAACCTCGACATCCAGGAGTTCATGATCCTGCCGGTGGGCGCCAGCAGCTTCCGCGAGGCGCTGCGCTGCGGCGCCGAGGTCTTCCAGCATCTCAAGAAACTGGTCGACAAGCGGGGTTACCCCACTACGGTCGGCGACGAAGGCGGCTTCGCGCCCAATGTTTCCGGCAACGACGAGGCCATCGAACTGATTCTCAGGGCTATAGAGTCGGCCGGTTACACGCCGGGCCAGGACGTCGTGCTGGGTCTCGACTGCGCCAGTTCGGAGTTCTACAAGGACGGCAAGTACGTCCTCGCCTCGGAAAATCTCGAACTCGGTTCGGATGCCTTCGTCGACTACCTGGCGACCCTGGCCGACCGCTACCCGATCATCAGCATCGAGGATGGTATGGCGGAAGGCGACTGGGCTGGCTGGAAGACCCTTACCGACAAGCTCGGCAAGCGCGTGCAGATCGTCGGCGACGACCTCTTCGTCACCAACCCGAAGATCCTCAGGGAAGGCATCCAGAAGGGCATTGCCAATTCCATCCTGATCAAGATCAACCAGATCGGCACGCTGACCGAGACCTTCGCCGCCGTCGAGATGGCCAAGCGCGCCGGCTACACCAATGTCATCTCGCACCGTTCCGGTGAAACCGAGGATTCGACCATCGCCGACATCGCCGTCGGGCTCAATGCCGGCCAGATCAAGACCGGTTCGCTCAGCCGCTCGGATCGCATCGCCAAATACAACCAGTTGCTGCGCATCGAGGAAGACCTCGGCGATACGGCGGCCTATCCTGGCCTCGACGCCTTCTACAACATCAGGAAGTAGGCTCCGCGGCTATTCGCAATGAATTGGCCGACGCTGGCGCTGGTCATCCTTATTGCCCTTTTGCAGTATCCGTTGTGGCTGGGCAAGGGCGGCTGGATCCGCGTCTGGGACTACGAGCATCAGTTGCAGGCGCAGCGCCAGGTCAATCAGAAGCTGGAGCAGCGCAATGCCGGTCTGGATGCCGAAGTGCGTGACCTGAAATCAGGCCTGGATGCCATCGAAGAGCGTGCCCGTTATGAACTGGGCATGATCAGGGAAGGCGAGGTTTTTGTCCAGGTGCCGCAGAAGGTCCCGCTGGTACCAGCATCGCCAGCGGCCGGCAAGCCAGCCGCAGCGCGGTAACTCAGCCTTCCTGTTTCAGTTGTGAGCGGTAGCGCTGGGCGTTTTCCACGTAGCCCTGCGCCGCAAGCAGCAGACGGTTGACTTCCTCGTCGGAGAGCTGGCGCACCACCTTGCCCGGCGAGCCCATCACCAGCGATCGTTCCGGTATCACCTTGCCTTCGGGGATCAGTGAATTGGCGCCGATGATGCAGTGACGGCCGATAATGGCTTTGTTGAGGATCACGCTCTTGATGCCGATCAGCGATTCGTCGCCGATGGTGCAGCCGTGCAGCATCACCAGGTGGCCGACGGTGACATTGGCGCCGATGGTGAGCGGTACGCCGGCGTCGACGTGGAGCACCGAGCCATCCTGGATGTTGCTGTTGGCGCCGATGGTGATCGTGTCGTTGTCGCCGCGCACGACGGCGTTCCACCAGATGCTGGCCTGGTCGCCAAGCTGAACGTCGCCGATCACCGTGGCATTGGGAGCGATCCAGGCATCACGCCCGAGGCTGGGCTGGCGGTCGCCAAGACTGTAGATGGCCATGAAACTCCCCTTCGTAGCAAACCCTGTCGTTCGGCTTAGCGTTCCCGCTTCTTCCATTCCGGCTTGGTGCCGGCTGGTTTCTTCCAGTCCGGCTTCTTGCCGTCGCGGGCGGGCGGCGCACGGCGCGGCGGGCGGGTATCGACGAACTCACCGGGTTCCATGACACGCGTCTTGAGCGCGAACTGGCGGACGCGAATGCGGCGCAGGATGTCCATCAGGTCGTCCGAAAGGCCGGCCGGCAGTTCCACCGAGCTGTAGTCGTCAAAAAGGTTGATCTGGCCGATGTCCTTGCCGGCGATGCCCGCTTCATTGGCGATGGCGCCGACGATTTCCTTGGGCAGCACGCCCTGGTTGCGGCCGATCTCTATGCGATAGCGCGCCAGCGTGCCCGGCGCAAACATGCGCTGCTTGACCGGGGTGTCGCTGCGGCCTTCCTTTACCGGGCGCTCGCGGCGCGGTTCGGCATCCGGATGGCTTTCGGGCGGCCTGGTGCTGGCTCTGACGGGCTTGTGTTCGGTGTCGCGGCTAGAAGTCGGCGCTGGTGACACGGTGGCCCGTGTCGCAGCAACTTCGCGCGGGGCGTGGTCATTGGCGCCTGGCATCTGCAGGGGCCGCTCGCGCGTCGCCAGCCAGGCCAGCGCGGCGGCGATTTCGCGGGCGGCGATGTCCTGTTCGCCTTCCATGCGGCGCACCACGTCGAAGAAGAAATCCAGTTTCTCGGTCTTGATGATGTCGACGATCTGCTGCGTGAACTGCGCTACGCGGCGATTGGCCACTTCGCCCGGCGTCGGCATGGTCAGCGCGGTGATCTTCTGCTTGGTGGCGCGCTCGATCAGCTTCAGCATGTACATCTCGCGCGGCGCCAGGAACAGGATGGCGCGGCCGGTGCGGCCGGCACGGCCGGTGCGGCCTATGCGATGCACGTAGGCTTCGGTGTCGTAGGGCACGTCGTAGTTGATGACGTGGCTGACGCGCGCCACGTCGAGGCCGCGCGCGGCGACGTCGGTGGCGACCACGATGTCGATGGTGCCGGCCTTGAGTCGTTCGATGACCTGTTCGCGCAGGCCCTGGGTCAGGTCGCCGTTGAGCGCCGCGACCGAATAGCCGCGCGCCTCCAGCTTGTCGGCAAGCTCCACGGTGGCGGTCTTGGTGCGCACGAAGACGATGGCGGCATCGAAGTCGTCCTCGACTTCGAGGATGCGCGTCAGCGCTTCGAGTTTTTGCCCGCTGTGCGTCTGGCAGTAGGACTGGCTGGTGGTGACCACCGTCGATGTGGCCGAGCGGATCTTGATTTCCTGGGGCTCGCGCAGGTGCTCGCGCGCGACGCGGCGGATCACGTCCGGCATGGTGGCCGAGAACAGCGCCGTCTGGCGCTCCGCTGGCGTGTGCTCGAGGATCCACTTGACGTCGTCGATGAAGCCCATGCGCAGCATTTCATCGGCCTCGTCCAGCACCAGGGTTTGCAGGTTGTTGAGCACCAGGCTCTTGCGTTCCAGGTGGTCCATGACGCGCCCCGGGGTGCCGACGATGACGTGGGTGCCGCGTGACAGTGCGCGCAGCTGTACCACCATGCTTTGTCCGCCATAGATAGGCAGCACGTGGAAGCCGGGGAGATGCTTGGCGTATTTCTGCAAGGCTTCCGCGACCTGGATCGCGAGCTCGCGCGTCGGCGTCAGGATCAGGGCCTGCGGCACGGCGCGCTTGAGGTCGATCTTCTGCAGCAAAGGCAGGGCGAAAGCGGCGGTTTTGCCGGTACCGGTCTGGGCTTCGCCGAGCAGGTCATGGCCGGCCAGCAGGATCGGAATGCAGGCCGCCTGGATCGGCGATGGGGTTTCGTAGCCGACGTCGGCAAGCGCCTGCAGCAATGGTTTGGCAAGCCCGAGGGTGTCGAACCCGGCGGCAATACTATCTGGGGAGGTGGTCATGGCGTACCCGCGCGGAGCAGGGAATTTCGAGGGAAAGGCGGGCCGGAAATGCTTTATGCGGCCGGAGAACCGTGCATTATCCCAGAATTCGGGGCAAAAAGCCCGTGTTTATTCGCTTGCGCCGTGCTGTTCGATGACCCCGTCGATGAATTTGCGCAAAAAACCTTCGGTCTGCGCGCTGTGGAAACGGCCGATTTCCACTCCCCGACTGTAGGCGATCACGGTCGGGAAGCCGCGCACCTTGTGCCTTCCCGCGATGCGCATGTTCTCGTCGGCGTCGACATTGGCCAGCAGGAATGCGCCATCATAGCTGCGCGCCAGACGATCCAGCAGCGGCGCCAGCACGCGGCAGGGCGCGCACCAGTCGGCGCCGATATCGACCAGCACCGGGACCTGCTGCGAACGCGCAACCACCGCCGCGTCGAAATCCTCCTCGGTGACGTCGAAGATCCTTGCCATCGCATCAGGTTTCAGGTGCATCGTGCGCGTTTCTTCATCAGACCCGCAGCAGGGCGATTTTCAACGGCGGCTGGCCGTCGGAACTGGGGAAGTCAGCCTCCGGCATGATCCACGCCATCTCGCGGATCGGCCGGCCGGCCTTGGCGGCGCTGCGCTGCAACTGGTCGAACCAGGCATCGCGCTTCACATCGGCGACGTTGTTGGTACAGATCAGCGTGCCGCCCACGCTGGTGCACAGCAGGGCCGGTTTGAACACGGAAGCGTAGTCGTTGATCAGATCCACCACGCCGAAGAGACTCTTGGCGTGGCGGGGCGGATCGAGGAAGACCAGGTCGAAAGTCTGCGCTTCCAGCTTGGGGAAGGGCGGCATGATCTTGCCGCGAACGCGTTCGGGCTGGCCGACGCCGGAATACTGACGCATCGCGGCGAAGGCGTCGCACTTGACGAAGCGCGGCCGTACCGGCAGTTCGTTCAAGCGTGCATTTTCCTTGCCGATCATGATGCTCGAATCGGCGAAATCGACATTCACCACGAAGCGCGCCCCGGCCTTGGCCGCCGCGATGCCGACGCCGCCGGTGTAGGCGAACAGATTCAACAGCGATTTCCCCGGCGCTTCCTGCATCACCCGCCGCCGTGCGGCACGCAGGTCGAGGAACAACCAGGGATCCTGTCCCGCATGGCGGCCGGCGATGCGGTAGGTCACACCCATTTCATGCATCTCGCGCACCATCATCGCCGCTTCGAGCTGGTCCGGCGGCAGCGGGTTGCCGATGCGCGAATTGGCATGGCTGCGGTCGTTGTAGACCCGCGTCAGGCCGGGCAGCCGGACGGCATAGAAAGCGTCGATCGCGGCCAAGGCTTCCGGCGTCAGCGGGCTGTGGAAGCACTGTACCAGCAGCAGGTCGCCATAGCGGTCGATGGTCAGTCCCGGATGGCCCTCGACGCTGCCGTGGAACAGGCGGTAGGCGTCCGTCTGCTCGGCGTGAAGGCGCGGCAGGAGGTCGGCGCGCGCATCGAGGGCGGCGGCAAGCAGGGGAAGGAGGGCATCGGACATGGTGGATTCTCGGCAGGGGTTCCGCAAGCGCCGGCAGCGGGAAGCGCGGAAAAGGGCGACATCTTACGCGCATGCGGGATTTGCGTCGCCGGTGTCGGGGTGCGGGCATCGTACCGGCGTCGACAATGGCGGTAGCCGTCAATTTATGGCCAGGGAATGGAACACGCGTAACGCCACTGCCGGGATTCGGTTTCCTGGAAGCCTCCCGTCTGTGCATCCTACCCGCGCGGCGGACTGCAGCAAGTGCCTGCTGTGCAATGTGGCGGAATGTCCGCGAATCTTGCTCATACTGGCGCGGAAAGGCGGTTGACTGTAGTTCCCGGCGTCAGCAATACTCCAAGCAGCCTTCATGGACTTCCTGCCCGTTTTTAACGCGGACCGTCGCCTGTCAGCGAATTGCCTGGTTATTCAAACCCATGAACTCACGTCTTGATCAAGCACAATTCGGCAAGCCCGTCACAGGCTGGCGCTTACGCCTATACACCATCGTCTTCGAGGCCGACACGCGCGCCGGACGTTGGTTTGACCTTGCCCTGATCTGGGTCATCGTCAGCAGCATTCTGGTGGTACTGCTCGACAGCGTGGCCTCGGTGCACGCGTCCTATGGCCTTGCGCTGACGGTACTGGAGTGGATCTTTACCGGCTTATTCACCGTCGAGTACTTGTTGCGACTGCTTTGTGTTCAGCGACCCTGGCGCTACATGCGCAGCTTTTATGGCGTCATTGACCTGCTTGCCGTGCTTCCCACGTATCTCGCCATCCTCGTGCCCGGACTGCATGCACTGATCGACGTTCGCGTGCTGCGCCTGCTGCGTGTCTTCCGCATCCTGAAACTGACCGAGTACGTGGCCGAATTCGGTGCGCTCGGCAGAGCGCTTGTTGCTTCGCGGCGCAAGATATTCGTCTTTTTGTCCTTCGTGTGCATGGTGGTGCTGGTAATGGGAACGGTGATGTATGTCGTCGAGGGTCCGGAAAACGGTTTCAGCAATATACCCATCTCGCTTTACTGGGCGGTGACCACGATGACCACGGTGGGCTTTGGCGACATCACGCCAAAAACCGATCTGGGGCGCCTGATCGCCTCGGTCATGATGCTGGCGGGATGGGGCACGCTGGCCGTGCCTACGGGCATTGTGAGTGCCGAGTTCACCGCACAGCGACTCGGCGGCGAACCCACTACGCGCACCTGCCACGAATGCCTCAGCGAAGGACATTTGCCGGAAGCGCGCTACTGCCGCGACTGTGGCGCAGCGCTGCCCGACTATCAGCGAGAGGCCAGGGATTAGCCGGCGTCGACAATCGGGTTCCTTTTCACTTGTCGCGAATTGTTTCCCAGCCCAGCGCACCAAGCACGCAGGCAAAGCTCTCCTCCGGCGGTGCGGCAATCGACAGCGCACGTCCATCCAGCGGATGCCGCAGTGCTATCCCCGTGCATGCCAGCAGCAGTCGTTTGCAGGCGAAGCGCTGCTGGAAGAAGCGGTTGTGGATCCCCTTGCCCCAGGTCGCGTCGCCGATGATGGGGTGGGCGATGTGCTTCATGTGGCGGCGCAACTGATGTTGGCGACCGGTCCTGGGTTGCAGTTCCACCAGGGCATAGCGCGAAGTCGGATGGCGATCGACCGCGTCGGGTAGTTCGACGGTGGCGAGGCGGCGGTATTCCGTGACGGCGGGCAGCGCTTCGGACTTGGCGCGCGGATCGAGCTTGCGGCCGTAGTCGTCGAACCGTCGCGACAGCGCATGGTCGATCACGCCGGCTGCAGGCGGCCAGCCGCGCACGATGGCGAGATAGCGCTTTTTCACCTCGTCGCGCTGAAACTGGATGCCGACCTCGCGCGCGCTCCCGGCATCCAGGGCGAACAGCAGCACGCCCGATGTACCCTTGTCGAGCCGGTGCAGCGGATGCACGTGCTGCCCGATCTGGTCGCGCAGCAATTGCACGGCGAAGCGCGTTTCGTGACGGTCGATGTTGCTGCGATGGACCAGCAGGCCGGAGGGTTTGTTGATGGCGACGAGGCGGTCGTCGCGGTAGAGGATGTCGAGCATGTTGTGCCGGTCACAGATGAATGGGAAAATCCCGAAGAATCCTTCTCCTGAGGTCGTCCGGGGCGGATCGATTTGTCGGGATCGTTCAATCCCGGGTTCCGTGGCGGCGGATCACGCAGGTTACCGCAAGCAGTGACTTTGACCGTCGCCGAGCCGCGTAGTAGGCTAGGCACAAGGCAGCGGGCGGGCCGTGCCATTACATGCGCTCGGTTGCGGACATTGAGCAAGAATAGCCGCTAATGAGCCCGCATCGACAATCCGCGAGCTTGATGTGAATTGAGGAGATGGAAATATGCATATTATTGCGTGGTCCGATGATTTTGCTCTGGGCATCGACGAGATCGATGCCCAGCACAAGGCCCTGGTGGGCATGATCAATGCCCTCGATGCCAGCACCCACGAGGATTCCGGATCGGAGACCGTGCGCCGGTTGCTCGGCGAACTGAATGACTACGTGCGGGATCACTTCGCCTTCGAAGAACGCCTGATGGCCGGTGGCAGGTGTTCGCGGGAACTGGTGACCCGCCATGTCGGCGAGCATGCCTATTTTCGCAGCGTTCTCAAGGACTTGACGGCGGATTTCGAACACGGACGGCGCAACGTAACCGTTACCCTGATTGAATACCTTGTGCACTGGCTGCTGCATCACATCGTGGTCGTGGATCGGGCCATGGGGCATCAGCTCAATGCTGCAGAACCCGATCTCGAAAAACACGTTGCCGCCGCCCTGATGCAGGATGTGACCGAGGACTTGACCGATTCGGAGCGCCACCTGCTGTCCGAACTGCGCCGCGCCAATGATGAACTCGAGCAGCAGGTGCTGGAACGCACGCGGGTCTTGACCGAGCGGAACCGCAAACTGGAAGCCGAGTTGCGCGAAATGTCCGCGCTTGTCGCGAAGATGTCGGCGGAACTCGCGTCGCAGCGGGCGGCGGAATAGCCGCCCGCTTGATTCTTTTTCCGTCATCTCGCATAATCCGCCCTTCGCCAAGCGGGGACTTCCGCGGATGGCGAGCAGTTTCGGTGGTGGCCGTAGCTCAGTTGGTAGAGTCCCGGATTGTGATTCCGGTTGTCGTGGGTTCGAGCCCCATCGGTCACCCCACCAGAATTCGAAGTAATGTCCCGCCATAGCCAGGCGCCGGTCCGATCGGGTTTGGCGGCGAGGGTGGCAATACGGAGCCTGGGGGCTCCGTTTTTACGTCTGCGCGTCAGGCGCGGACGGTATCCCCCGGCGGGATATATCCTCTCAAGGCCGGCCGGGTTTCTTCAGCGGATCCTGGCAGTAGAAACTGCGCAACTGCTCATAGACCTGCGGGTACTCGCTCACGAGCAAGTCCGGAGTTTCGAAAAAGGCTTCGCTGGTGACGGCAAAGAACTCGGTCGGCAATTCGGCGCCATAGGGATCGAGGGGCGTTTCCTCGCCGCTATCGACACGCTGCTGAAAATCCCTGAAGGCCGCACTCATGACGTCGATCCAGCGCTGCCGCGACATCCCGGCATGCAGCGGCGGCATGCCGTCGGCGTCACCGCTTTTCATGTCCAGCTTGTGGGCGAACTCGTGGATCACCACGTTGATGCCATCGGCGTCCTGCGCATGGTCGAACCATGAAATGAGCACCGGACCGCCGTACCAGGCCTCGCCCATGACTTCGTCGTCATACTCATGCACCACGCCATCCTCGTCGATCATGCGGCGCGGGATGACGAAGTCCCCCGGATAGACCACGATGCCGATCCAGCCGGCATACCAGGCCAGCCCAAGATGAAGGATCGGCAGGCAGGCCTGGAGCGCGATGGTCAGCTGGATGCGGGGCGTCAGTTGCAGTCCCTGTGCGCCGCTCCACTGCTTTTCGGCGATGAACTGGCGGGCGAGCTGGCGCAGACGAAGACGCTCGTCGGGCAGGAGATGGCCGAGAAAGGGCAGGCCGGCTTCGACCTGATCCCAAAGCGATTCATCGATTTGGAGGCGATCACCCCGGCGCCGGCGCCACCATGAAAACAGCTTGTCCATCATGGCCAGCGCCGGGTGTTGAGCCAGATGCCGGCAAAAATAAGGCAGATACCGATGGCGTGATAGAGGGCGGGCCTTTCGTCGAGAAAGATCATCGACAGCATGATGCCGAAGGCCGGTATCAGGTGCATGAAGAGCCCGGCCCGCGCCGGGCCGACTTCGGCGACGCCGCGATTCCACAGGATGTAGCCGAGGAAGGCGGGGAAGACGCCGGTGTAGACGATCCCGGCAATTGATCCCGCAGTGGCAATGACATGACGGCCCTGTGCCATTTCCCACAGGTAGAAGGGCATGAGGAAGATCAGTCCGGTGACGCTGATGGCGGTGAGAAACGCCAGGGGATGCACCGCGGGCCGGCGTGACAGCAACAGCGTGTAGCCCGACCAGGCCAGTACCGAGGCCAGTATCCACAGGTCACCGACGTTCAGCGAGAGTTCGCGCAGGCGTTGCCAGTCGCCGTGGACGACGATGGCGATCACGCCGCCGAAGGAAACCAGGATACCTGCGGTTTCGCGCCCATGCAGGCGCCTGCCCTGGGTCAGCCAGGACATCAGCAGGATCACCATGGGAGCGAAGGAATTCAGCAGCGTACCGTTGATGGCGGTGGTGTACTGCAGGCCGCCATAAACCAGCACGTTGTAGCCGCCGGTGCCCACCGCGCCGAACAGCAACAGCCTGTGCCAGGCGGCGCGCAACTGCGGCCAGTCGCGGCGCACATGGGGCAGGGCGAGGGGCAGCAGGCACAGCAGCGCGACCACCCAGCGCCAGAAGGACAGCGCGACCGGTGGCAGTTCGTCGCGAAAGGCGCGACTGACGATCCAGTTGCCGGCCCAGAACAGGTTGGCCAGGATCAGTAGCAGGTAGGGTGAGATGGAAAGAGGCATTTTCATGAACGAGGGATTATGTTCCCGTCCGCCTGCGGCGGGGAGGGTATCCACCCCGGGTCGCAGCGCATGGGATAATCCATTCATGGTCTCCGTGGTGCATTCCCTGCAGCAGTCGAATGGCGAAGCCGACGCGCTGGCCCGCCTGTGTCTGGGCCTGCCCGATGCCGCGACGGCCGGCGTGGTCGAGGCGCTGGCGCTGGCGCGCGAGGCCTACGGTGAAAAGCTGCTCGGCACCGGCGAACCCATCCTGCAGCACGCCCTGGGCATGGCCCTGATCGTGGCCTCCCTCGATCTCGATGCCGATGCGCGCATCGCCGCCCTGCTGTTTGCCGCCAGCGATCATGTCGAGGAGTGCGGCGAACGCCTGAAAGTCGGCTTTGGCGACACGGTGGCCGGGCTGGTGGCAGGGCTGCACCGGCTGGGCAGCCTGCGCCCGCTGACGCGTGCCGCGGCGGGCGGCGCCGGAGCGGGCGAAGGAGTGGTCGACGCCAAGGCCGATGTCAAGACTCAAGCCGAGATCCTGCGCAAGATGCTGCTGGCGATGGTCGACGACATTCGCGTCGTGTTGCTGCGCCTGGCCAGCCGCGTGCAGACCCTGCGCTTCCTCAACAACCGGCCGGGTGCCGTGCGCGAGGAAATGGCCAGGGAAAGCCAGTTGATCTACGCGCCGCTGGCCAACCGCCTGGGCATCTGGCACGTGAAGTGGGAACTCGAGGACCTTTCCTTTCGCTACCTGGAACCGGAAACCTACAAACGCATCGCGACGATGCTGGATGAAAAGCGCTCGGAACGCGAAGGCTTCATCGCCGCCGCGGTGGCGCGACTGCAGTCGGAGATGGCCGCCGCCGGGGTTCGCGCCGAGGTCTATGGCCGGCCGAAGCACATTTTCAGCATCTGGAACAAGATGCGCGGCAAGGATATCGATTTTGCCGAAGTCTACGACGTGCGTGCTGTGCGCATCATTGTCGATGAGATCAAGGATTGCTACACGGCGCTGGGCATCGTGCATCACCTGTGGCAACCGATCCACGGCGAATTCGACGACTACATCTCGCACCCCAAGGGCAATTTCTATCGTTCGCTGCATACGGCCGTCGAGGACGAGGACGGTCGTTCGCTGGAGGTGCAGATACGTACCCGCGAGATGCACGAACATGCCGAGCTGGGCGTGGCGGCCCACTGGCGCTACAAGGAGGCCGGCAGTTCGGCGAAGGCGGGCGGCGCCTACGACGACAAGATTTCCTGGTTGCGGCAGCTGCTTTCGTGGCGCGATGAAATTGCCGATTCCGCCGAATGGGTGCAGCAGTTCAAGCGTGCCGCACTGGATGACACGATTTATGTCCTCACGCCGCAGGAAAAGGTGATCGACCTTCCGCGCGGGGCGACGGCGCTGGATTTTGCCTATCGCCTGCATACCGACCTCGGTCACCGTTGTCGCGGAGCGAAGATCGACGGCCACATGGCGTCGCTCAACACTCCCCTGCAGAACGGCCAGCGCGTCGAAATCGTTGCGCTCAAGAGCGGCGGGCCGTCGCGCGACTGGCTGAATCCGGCGCAGGGCTACCTCGCCACGCCGCGGGCGCGGACCAAGGTCAGGCAGTGGTTCGCGGCGCAGGACGAGGCCGAACTGCTCACGCAGGGGCGCAGCCTAGTCATCCGCGAGCTGCAGCGCGAAGGGCAGACCCAGGCCAATCTCGACGAACTGGCCGCCAAGCTCGGGCTGAAGAGCGCGGATGCGCTGTTTCTTGGCGCGGCGCGCGGCGAGGTCGGCATGCGGGCGATCGATGTGGCGCTGCGCGGCCGGGCAGAACCGCTGCCGCCCGAGCCGGAGATCCATACGCGCAAGAGCCGTGCCGGCGATAGCCGAATCCTGGTGGTCGGCGTGGACAAGCTGTTGACGCAAATGGGCAAGTGCTGCAAACCGATGCCGCCGGATGCGATCACCGGCTTCGTCACGCGCGGCAAGGGCATCTCCATCCACCGCGTCGAGTGCCTGAACTTCCGCAACATGGCGGCACGCAATCCCGAGCGCGTCATAGGCACGGAGTGGGGGGAGCAGGCCGGCGCGGTCTATCCGATAGACCTGGTGGTGGATGCCGCCGACCGTCAGGGCTTGCTGCGCGACATCTCGGATATCCTGTCGCGCGAGAAGATCAACGTCACCGCAGTGAGGACGCAGTCGCGCGGCGGCATCGCCCACATGAATTTCGTCGTCGAACTGCCTGGCACGGGAATTCTCGGGAGAGTGCTATCCTTGCTGCATGACGTGCCCGGGGTGATTAGCGCTGCGCGAGGTTGAACGGCGGCACGTATCGCCGGATTCGAACAGGAATTTTGAATGGAAGACGAGGTGTGAGTTCCGTCGCACTGGATTTCGAGGCAACGCATGACTGGGTCACCGTAAACAGCTACCGGGTGCGGGTGGCGGCGTTTGCCCTGGTCGGGATACCGATCGCCCTGCACATGTTGCCGCGCAGCCCGGGCACGCTGTTCTGGGTCGTCTTCCTGCTCCAGTTCGCCGTCTACCCGCACCTGATGCAGTGGCATACACGCCGCTGCGCACAACCCGAGAAGGCCGAACTCGACAACCTGATCGTCGACGCGGTGGTGTCCGGAGCCTGGGCGGCGGGACTCGGATTTCCGCTATGGATCAGCGTTGCCCTGTTCCTCGCGACGCTGCTGAATCACACGATCATGCGTGGCTTGTCGGGCATCCTGATATGCCCGCTGGCGCTCCTCAGCGGTGCCCTGGCGTCCACCACCGTGATCGCCTTCCGGCTGTCTACCGATACCGACGGGCTGGTGACGCTGTCATCCATCATCGGCCTGGCGATCTACCTGTCGCTGATGGGAGTCGAGTTCTTCACCTATATCCGCCGGTTGCAAGATGTACAGGGCGCGGTTGCCTCGCAGAAGCGGATTCTGGAGGATGCCAACGCCGCATTGCACGAGCAGATCAGCAAGATCCACGATTTGCAGGAAAAATTGCGTGAGCAGGCCAACCGCGATTCACTCACCGGCTTGTTCAACCGCCGCTACCTGGAAGGCACCCTCGAACGCGAAATGGCCCGCTGCAAGCGTGAGGGCACGCCAATCACCATGTTGCTGCTGGACATCGATCATTTCAAGCTGATCAACGATACCTATGGACATCAGGCCGGCGACGAGGTGCTGCGGGTATTCGGCAGGCTGCTGCAGGAGAGCGCGCGTACCGAGGACATCGTCTGCCGCTACGGCGGCGAGGAGTTCCTGCTGGTATTGCCGAAAATGCCGCTGGATATCGCACGCGAGCGCGGTGAACAGCTGCTGAAGCTTTTCGACGGCACGACGATCTCGTTCGGCGACTTGCGCATTCATGTCACGACCTCGATAGGCATCGCCGGAGCGCCGCTGCATTCCGAGTCGGCCGAGGGCCTGATTCGATGCGCCGACGAGGCGCTGTATCTGGCCAAGCACCGCGGTCGGAACCAGGTGGTGGTGTTTGGCCACACGGCCTAGCGTGGCGGTGTCGTTTGCGTTCAAGGAAGTTCCAGGCTGAGTCCGCGGTCGTCCCCGGCCGAGGTCCGAGCCTGCTTATTCCCGCGAAAGAAGGGACGTACTTTGTGCGGCGACGCCTTCGCGCTCAGGCGATGCGTGCCGCGAGATGGCCAAGATGCAGGCGGGGCAGGGCACTGTGCAGGCGCTCCGGATGTGCCGAGGCCTGCAGCAGCAGCCGGCCGGAGCCGCGGGCAAGACCGGCGGCCAGGCGCCGTGCCTGGCGCGCCACCGCGTCGGCGACATCGACCAGTTCGGCGCGCGTGCCGATGACTTGTCTCAGTAGCGGAGCGAGAAAGCTGTAATGCGTGCAACCGAGCACGATGCGGTCGACGCCCTGGTCCAGCAGCGGCTCGACACGGCTGCGGACGTCAACCGCCAGAGCCGGATCGTCCAGTTGCAACATTTCGACTTGCGTCGCCCAACCCGGACAGGGCACGACAAAGACCCTGACCCGGTCGGCGTGGTCGCGGATCAGGTGCTTTAGGCGCTGGCTGCCGGCGGTGGCTTCGGTGGTCAGCACCACGATGCTCCCGCTTTTTGTCTGCTGCGCCGCCGGCTTGATGCCGGGTTCGACGCCGACCACGGGAATGCCCGGATGCGCGGCACGCAGAGCCTGTACCGCGGCGGCCGTGGCCGTGTTGCAGGCCACTACCAGCATGCCGCAGCCGTTCTTGGTCAAATGTTCGCCGATGGCCAGCACGCGGCACTGGATCTGCGCTTCGCTCTTGTTGCCATAAGGGACGTGAGCGGTGTCGGCGTAGTAAGTGAAATCTGCCTGCGGCAGGGCCTCGACCAGCGCCGCGAGCACCGAGAGGCCGCCCAGGCCGGAGTCGAAAACTCCGATCATGAGGTTCTCGGAGCGGAAGCTTTGGCAATTCGCGGGAGGGCAGCGATCATTGGTCGGGACGGGAACGATTTCGGCAAAGGCGTACCGCAGTTTACCGTGATCGCCTGGGTGCGCGGTTAAGGACCCCTTAAGCGCAAGTGGGCAAACTGCATGTCGTCAACCCGCAGGAGTCATGCAAATGTCCAAATTCCCGAACTTCGCCAGAACACTGATTGCCGTGATTGGCGGCGTGCTGCTCGTTGTGGCAAGCGTCGCCTTCATCACCATCCCCTATTCTCTCGGCGGGCATCCCGGGGATGCCATTGCGATGGACGCAAACCCGCAGTATTTCCATCCGACCTGATCCATGCCGCAGCGGCTGGAATTGGCCGCAACCCATGCCGACCAGTTCACTGAAACGCTACGTCTGGCTGCCCATCGCGGCGGTAATGGCTACCATTCTGCTGAAAGGCCTGGCATGGTGGCTGACCGGCTCGGTCGGGCTGTTGTCCGACGCCATCGAGTCTTGCGTCAACCTCGCCGGCGCGCTCAAACGACCATGACCGGAATCTTGCCGATCTTCGCCTGCCATTCCTTCGGCCCGGTGATGTGTACCGAGGTGCCCAGCGAGTCGACGGCGACGGTGACGGGCATGTCCTTCACATCGAATTCGTAGATGGCTTCCATGCCGAGGTCGGCGAAGCCGACCACCTTGGCGGACTGGATCGCCTTGGCGACGAGATAGGCTGCACCGCCGACCGCCATCAGGTAGGCCGACTTGTTGTCCTTGATCGCCTCGATCGCCGCCGGGCCGCGCTCGGACTTGCCGATCATGGAAATCAGCCCGGTCTCTTCCAGCATCATGCGGGTGAACTTGTCCATCCGCGTCGCGGTGGTGGGGCCCGCGGGGCCCACCACTTCGTCCCGCACCGGATCGACCGGGCCGACGTAGTAGATGACCCGGTTGGTGAAATCGACCGGCAGCTTCTCGCCCCTGGCCAGCATGTCGGCGATGCGCTTGTGCGCGGCGTCGCGGCCGGTCAGCATCTTGCCGTTGAGCAGCAGTTTCTGGCCCGGCTTCCAGGCTGCGACCTGCGCCTTGGTCAGGCTGTTCAGGTCGACTCGCGTGGCGCTGGCGGCATCGGCCTGCCAGGTCACCTTGGGCCAGTCTTCGAGGCGGGGCGGCTGCAGTCTGGCCGGGCCGGAGCCGTCGAGGTGGAAATGCACGTGGCGCGTCGCGGCGCAGTTGGGGATCAGCGCCACCGGCAGGTTGGCGGCGTGGGTCGGATAGTCGAGCACCTTGACGTCGAGCACGGTGGTCAGGCCGCCGAGGCCTTGCGCGCCGATGCCCAGCGCGTTGATCTTCTCGTGCAGTTCGAGGCGCAGTTCTTCCGCCCTGGTTTTTGCCCCGCGCGCCTTCAGCTCATGGATATCCACCGGCGCCATGATGGCTTCCTTGGCCAGCAGCATGGCCTTTTCCGGCGTGCCGCCGATGCCGACTCCCAGGATGCCGGGCGGGCACCAGCCGGCGCCCATGGTCGGCACGGTTTTCAGGATCCACTCGACGAGGTCGTCGGAAGGATTCAGCATGGCGAACTTGGCCTTGGCCTCCGAGCCGCCGCCCTTGGCCGCGCAGATGACTTCGACGTGGTCGCCGGGGACGATCTCGTAATGCACCACGGCCGGGGTGTTGTCCCTGGTGTTCCTGCGCGCGCCGGCCGGATCGGCCAGCACCGAGGCACGCAGCGGGTTGTCGGCATTGCCGTAGGCGCGGCGCACGCCTTCATTGACCATCTCCTGCACCGAGAGCCTGGCATCCCACTGCACGTTCATGCCGACCTTGAGGAAGACCAGCGCGATGCCGGTGTCCTGGCAGATCGGGCGGTGGCCTTCGGCCGACATGCGGCTGTTGGTGAGGATTTGCGCAATCGCGTCCTTCGCCGCCGGCGATTCCTCGCGTTCGTAGGCTGCGCCGAGCGCCGTGATGTAGTCGAGCGGGTGGTAGTAGCTGATGAACTGGAAGGCGTCGGCGATGGACTGGACGAAATCGTCCTGGCGGATGGTGGTCATGAAAGCTCCGGTCTAGTGTTTGGCCGCATGGCCTGCGGTCAGGGTCTGCATCATGATCTTGTCGGTGTAGGCGATGGCGATCGCCGATAGCAGGAAGGAGACGTGGATCGCTATCTGCGCGGCGATGACGCGATCTTCGGTATGCGGGGCGTTGATGAAGGTACGCAGCAGGTGGATCGAGGAAATGCTGATCAGGGCCACCGCCAGCTTGACCTTGAGCACGCCCGCATTGACATGCGAGAGCCACTCCGGCTGGTCGGGATGTCCTTCGAGGTCGAGGCGCGATACGAAGGTTTCGTAGCCACCGATGATGACCATGATCAGCAGGTTGGCGATCATCACCACGTCGATCAGTCCGAGGGTGATCAGCATCACCTCGCTGTCGGTGAGGCTGCCGGCCTTGGTTATCAGCAGCGTGAGTTCGTGCATGAAGTGATACACGTACACCGCCTGTGCGGCGATCAGCCCGAGATACAGCGGCGCCTGCAGCCAGCGGCTCCAGAAGATCAAATACTCCATCGGCTTGATGATTTGGTTCATGGCGTGGGGGGCGGAAGTGATGCGGGGCAGCAATCTTAACCCAGGAGGATGCGGGCTTGCCTCGCTGCAGCGTAAGTCATATGTAAGACTCTTTTACTTTAATGTGCAAGCTCTTAGAATATGCAGTTCCGGTTGGCAATCAGGCCGGTCGATGGCAGTGCTTGCTGCCATCAGCTATTCACGAATTATCCGCCTGTCGGCAGCTACGGCCAGCCGGTCGGAACTCATTAGTCATCCGGATGTCATCCGGCTAAATGCGAGAGGAGAGGTGTCAATGTCCAGCATCGAATCGAATGTCACGGAAAGCCGTGTATTTCCCCCGTCGGAGGCAGTGGTCAAGAAGGCCACCATTTCCGGAATGGCGGCCTACGAGGCGCTGTGCAAGGAAGCCGAGCAGGATTACGCCGGCTACTGGGCGCGTCTGGCCAAGGAGCATGTCAGCTGGAAGCAGCCCTTCACCAAGTCGCTCGACGAATCCAACGCTCCCTTCTACCAGTGGTTTGCCGACGGCAAGCTGAACGTTTCCTACAACTGCCTCGATCGCAACATCGAGGCCGGCCTCGGCGACAAGGTCGCGATCATTTTCGAAGCCGACGGCGGCCAGGTCACCAAGGTCACCTACAAGGAACTGCTGTCCCGCGTTGCACGCTTTGCCAATGCGCTGAAGGCGCATGACATCAAGAAGGGCGACCGCGTCCTGATCTACATGCCGATGTCGATCGAAGGCGTGGTGGCGATGCAGGCCTGCGCCCGCATCGGCGCGATCCACTCGGTGGTGTTCGGCGGCTTCTCCGCCAAGAGCGTGCAGGAGCGAATCCAGGATGCCGGCGCCGTGGCCGTCATCACCTCGGACGAACAGTGCCGTGGCGGCAAGAACATCCCGCTGAAGCCTGCGGTCGACGACGGCATTGCCATGGGCGGCTGCGAATCGATCAAGACCGTCATCGTCTTCAAACGCACCGGCGGCCCCTGCAACATGGTGGCCGGCCGCGACGTCTGGTGGGACGACGCCGTCGCCGGCCAGTCCGACGTCTGCGAACCCGAGTGGGTGGGTGCCGAGCATCCGCTGTTCCTGCTCTATACCTCGGGTTCCACCGGCAAGCCGAAGGGCGTCCAGCACAGTTCCGGCGGCTATCTGCTGCATGCGATCCTGACCATGAAGTGGACCTTCGACATCAAGCCCGACGATGTCTTCTGGTGCACCGCCGACATCGGCTGGGTCACCGGCCACACCTACATCACCTACGGCCCCCTGGCCTGCGGCGCCACCGAGATCGTCTTCGAAGGCGTGCCGACCTATCCGGATGCCGGGCGTTTCTGGAAGACCATCCAGGCGCACAAGGTCACGGTGTTCTACACCGCACCGACCGCCATCCGCTCGCTGATCAAGTCCGGCGAAAACACGCCGGCGACGCATCCGAAGAACTACGACCTGACCAGCCTGCGCATCCTCGGTTCGGTCGGCGAGCCGATCAATCCGGAAGCCTGGATGTGGTATTACAACAACGTCGGCGGCGCGCGCTGCCCGATCGTGGATACCTTCTGGCAGACCGAAACCGGCGGCCACATGATCACGCCGCTGCCGGGAGTGACGCCACTGGTGCCGGGTTCCTGTACCCTGCCTTTCCCCGGCATCGCGGCCGCCATCGTCGACGAGACGGGCAACGACGTCGAGTGGGGCAAGGGCGGTTTCCTGGTGGTCAAGAAGCCCTGGCCGGCCATGATCCGCACCATCTACGGCGATCCCGATCGTTACAAGAAGTCCTACTTCCCGGTGGATTTCGGCGGCAACCTGTATCTCGCCGGCGACGGCGCGATGCGCGATGCCAAGACCGGCTACTTCACCATCATGGGTCGCATCGACGACGTCCTGAACGTCTCCGGTCACCGCATGGGCACCATGGAAATCGAGTCGGCACTGGTGTCCAATCCGCTGGTGGCGGAAGCCGCCGTGGTCGGTCGTCCGGATGATCTGACCGGCGAGGCGATCTGCGCCTTCGTCGTACTCAAGCAGGCGCGCCCAAGTGCCGAGGACGCGAAGAAGATCGCCAACGAACTGCGCAACTGGGTCGGCAAGGAAATCGGGCCGATCGCCAAGCCCAAGGACATTCGCTTCGGCGAGAACCTGCCCAAGACGCGCTCCGGCAAGATCATGCGGCGCCTGCTGCGCAGCCTGGCGAAGAATGAAGATATCACCCAGGATGTTTCCACCCTGGAGAACCCCGGCATCCTGGATCAACTCAAGCAGAACGCCTGAGGCTGAAGTTCGCCGGCAACAAAAGCGCCCCTCGCAAGACGGGCGCTTTTTTTTCGTCTGACCGGCAGGCATTCAACCCCTTGCGGCCTGGCCTTGGGTACCATGCCAAAGGGAAATGGTTTCTGATGGAGGTGATGACATGATTCGCTCCCGACTCGTCGCGCAACGGCTGGCCTTCCTGTTCCTGCTCGGCTGCTTTTTTTTCAACTATCCCTTGCTGTCGGTGTTCAATCGCAGTGGCGATTTTTTCGGTTTGCCGCCGCTGTACGCCTGGCTGATGGGTTCGTGGCTGGCGCTCATCGCGCAAATGGCCTGGGTCGTCGAAGGCAAGAAGGACTGACCATGAAGATCTTTCCCCCAACCCCTGTCCCACGGCCGGCTTTGCACAGCCGGCCGGCTGCGGCGGCGCGGGGCAGTGCTCCGCGAATTCCCGCCTGCGCCCAGAGGAAAGGGGTGACCACGGTTCCGTCGCTGCGCGACGTCCATGTGGTTGGCTCTACGCCGCCTTGGGGCGGTCCTGCGGAGGCGTAATGCTCCAGGGCTGGGTCATCGTTCTCGCTTCGTTCCTGTATCTGGGGGTGCTGTTCGCCATCGCCTGGTATGCGGACCGGCGCGCCGATACCGGGCGCTCGCTGATCGCCAATCCGCTGGTGTATTCGCTCTCGCTCGGTGTTTATTGCACGACCTGGACTTATTACGGCAGCGTAGGCCGCGCGGCGGCCAGCGGCATCGGTTTCCTGCCGATCTATCTGGGGCCGACCCTGCTGTTCGCCCTGGCCGGTTTCATCCTGCACAAAATGATCCGGGTAGCCAAGACCAATCGCATCACCTCCATTGCCGACTTCGTCGCCTCGCGCTACGGCAAGAGCCAGTTGCTCGGTGGCCTGGTGACGGTGATCGCCGTGGTGGGCGTGATTCCCTACATCGCACTGCAACTGAAGGCAGTCTCCAACAGCTTTGCGATCCTGAGCAGCTACCCGGAGATCATCATGCCGGCCACGGCCGGCGCCGTGCCCTTGCTGCAGGACAGTGCGCTCTACGTCGCGATGATCCTGGCGGCATTCACCATCCTTTTCGGCACGCGTCACCTCGATGCCACGGAACGCCACGAAGGCATGGTGGCGGCGATCGCCGTGGAGTCCGTGGTCAAACTTGCCGCTTTCCTCGCCGTCGGCGTCTTCGTCGTCTGGGGCATACACGACGGTGTCGGCGACATTTTTGCGCAGGCAGCGGCAGTGCCCGACGTGGCCCGCCGTCTCGCCACCGCCGACTCTCCTGCCGCCTACGGGACCTGGGGTACGCTGATCTTCCTTTCGTTGTTTGCTTCCTTGTTGCTGCCGCGCCAGTTCCAGATCGCCGTGGTGGAGAATGTCGACGCCAGCCATTTGCGTCGTGCGGTGTGGATGTTTCCGCTTTATCTGTTCCTGATCAATATCTTTGTGCTGCCCGTGGCACTCGCCGGCCTGTTGCATTTCAAGGGCGCCGGAGTCGATGCCGACACGTTCGTCCTGACCCTGCCCATGGCCCATCAGCACGAGGCGCTGGCGCTGCTGGTGTATATCGGCGGCCTGTCGGCGGCGACCGGCATGGTCATCGTCGAGACCATCGCGCTGTCGACCATGGTCTGCAACGACCTGGTGATGCCGGCCTTGTTGCGGCTGCCGATCCTGGGGCTGGCGGCGCGCGAGGATCTGTCCGGATTGCTGCTGGAAATCCGGCGCTGGGCCATCGCCGTGATTCTCGGTCTCGGTTATCTCTATTTCCGCGTCGCCGGCGAAGCCTATGCGCTGGTGTCGATCGGCCTGATTTCCTTCGCCGCCGTGGCGCAGTTCGCGCCAGTGGTGATCGGCGGCCTGTTCTGGAAAGGGGGAACGCGTGACGGTGCGCTGGCGGGTCTTGCGGCGGGCTTCGTGCTGTGGGCCTATACGCTGCTGCTGCCATCGTTCGCCAAATCGGGCTGGTTGCCTGACGGTTTCATCGCCCACGGCCTGTTCGGCTTCGAACTGCTGCGTCCGCAACACCTGTTCGGTTTGACCGGACTCGATGAAATTACCCATTGCCTGGTGTGGAGCCTGCTGGCCAATCTCGGCGCCTACATCGGCGTCTCGCTGCAGCGTACGCCGAATGTGCGCGAGGCGCGCCAGGCGACGCTGTTCGTCGGCGGCGCCGAGGTGGCCGGGATGTCGGCCTGGCGCGGCAGCGCCGGCGTCGCCGACCTCTTGCCGCTGGCCAGTCGCTTCCTTGGCCGCGATCGGGCGGAGGATGCATTTTCCCGTCATGCCGCGGAACGCGGCCTGCGCAACGTGGAGGAGCTTCCGGCGGATACGCGTCTGGTGAACTTTGCCGAAACCCTGCTGGCAGGCGCCATCGGGTCGGCGTCTTCGCGGGCGATGGTCGCCTCGGTGGTGACCGAGGAACCGCTGGGCATCAACGAGGTGATGAATATTCTCGATGAAGCCTCGCAGGTGCGCGCCTATATGCGCGAACTGGAACAGAAGTCGCTGGAATTGCGGATTGCCACGGCGGAACTGCGCGAGGCCAATGCGCGGCTGCGCGAGCTGGATCGCATGAAGGATGATTTCATCTCGACCGTGACCCACGAACTGCGCACTCCGCTGACCTCGATCCGGGCCTTTTCCGAAATGCTGCATGAAGATCCGGAAATCGAGCTCGAGCAGCGCAAGCGCTTTCTTGCCATCATCGTCAGCGAGACCGTGCGCCTGTCGCGTTTGATCAACCAGATTCTCGATCTTGCCAAGCTCGAATCCGGGCGTGCCGAGTGGACCGTTACCGCCGTCGACGTCGGTGAAGTGGTTCGCGAGGCGGCTGATTCCCTGACGGTCCTTTTCGCCGAGAAGCGCGTGACCCTGGATCTTGAGCAATGCGAGACCGGGCTCAGCGTCATGGCCGACCGCGACCGTTTGATGCAGGTGATGGTGAACCTGCTGTCGAATGCCCTGAAGTTCGTGCCGGCGGACAGCGGGTGCGTGGCAGTCGCCGCCGGCGGCACGGCGCACGAAGTGCGCGTCAGCGTCACCGACAACGGCCCCGGCATTCATGTCGAGGATCAGGATGTCATATTCGACAAGTTCCGCCAGGGTTCCGGCACTACCGATGTGCTCACCGACAAGCCGCAGGGTACCGGCCTCGGGCTGCCGATCAGCCGGCAGATCGTCGAGTATTTCAATGGCAGCCTGTGGGTGGAAAGCACGCCCGGGGCCGGCGCACGTTTTGTGTTCACCTTGCCGCGTCAGGCAGGCGATAATGATCGGGCCGCACGGGGGAATACCGTTCCGCGCGGGGGTGGGGAACATATCCCACCAGGAGATACCGTCCCCCGCAGAGGCGGGGGACATAACGATTTTCCGGGAGGAAGTGAGTGAGCCATCGCATTCTGATTGTCGATGACGAACCGAACATCGTCATATCGCTTGAATACCTGATGAAGAAGGAAGGCTTCGAGATCGCGGTGGCGACCGATGGTGAGGTCGCGTTGCAACTGGCCTCCGAATTTCGCCCCGACCTGATCCTGCTCGACGTCATGATGCCGAAGAAGTCCGGTTTCGAAGTCTGCGAGTCGCTGCGCGCCGATCCTGCGCTGGCCGGCGTCAAAATAATCATGCTGACCGCCAAGGGGCGCGAAACCGAAGTGACCAAGGGCCTGGCGCTCGGGGCCAACGCCTACATCACCAAACCCTTTTCGACCAAGGACCTCATCGTTCAGATCAAATCGCTCCTGGCATGAAGGCGAAGGTCAGATTCATCCTCGCGGCCTGCGTGCTGGGTCTGCTGATGACGGGGCCGTTTGCGCTCACGGCGCTGCTGTTGTACGCGGATGCCAAGGACGCCGAGCGAGCGGCATTCGCCGAGTTCCTCTTGCCGCGCCTGCCGCTGGGCGGATTCATGACCTTGATGGGCTTCGTCGGCGGCATCATTCTTCTGCGCAGCCTGTTCCAGCAGTATGTCCATGGCTTGCTGCGCATGGCCGAAACCCTGCGCCTGATGCTGGGCGCCAACCGCAATTTCCGCGTGGCGCCCGAAGGTCCGCCCGAGATTCGCGAACTGGCGCGCGCCGCCAACGACCTGGCGCAGCAGCGCGACGAACTGCTTAACGACGTCGAAGACCAGATCCGCCAGGCCAAGGCGACCGTGGAGGAGGAAAAGAACCGGCTCGCCGCACTGATGTCGGAACTCGCACTGGGCGTGGTCGTGTGCAATCTCGACGGACGCATCCTGCTCTACAACAGCCGTGCCCGGCTGCAATTCAAGGCCTTGGCGCAGGGACCGACCTCGATGAGCGGCGGCGCGCTGATCGGTCTCGGCCGCTCGATTTTTTCCATCCTCGAGCGCGGACAGATTACGCACTCGCTGGAAAATATCCAGCAGCGGCTGCGCAAGGGCAGTGCCGAGCCGACGGCGAACTTCATCACCAGCACGCGTGCCGGCCAGTTGCTCAGGGCCCAGATGGCTCCGGTGCTGCGCACCGGAGCCAGCGGCTTCGCCGCTGGCGAAAAATTTGACGGCATCCCCCCCGTCCCCCCTGCCGAGCAGGGGGGCGATAAAGTTAGTGGGCAGGCTGCGCCTGCCCAGGATCAAACAACGACGACGATGCTCGGTGCCGAACTGGAAGTCACCGGCTACGTTCTGACCATCGAGAACATCACGCGCAACTTCGAGCGCGAGGCGGAGCGCGATCAGGCGCTGCAGGCGCTGACCGACGGCAATCGCGCGGCGCTGGGCAATATCCGCGCCGCAGTGGAGACCCTGATCGATTCGCCCGAGATGGAGGCCGACTACCGCGAGCGTTTCACGCGCGTCATCGCCGACGAGGCCGCCGCCATGAGTCAGCGTCTCGAGGCGACCATGAGCCGTTTTGCCGATGCCCTGAAAACCCGCTGGCCGCTTGAAGACGTGCTGGCGGTCGACATCCTGGCGGCGGCGGCGCGGCGCATCGAGGACAGGCTGCAACTGCCGATCAAGCATGAGGAGCAGGACGCCGGCCTGTGGATGCGGGTGGACAGCTTCGCCCTGATCCAGGCCATCACCTTCCTCGCCTCGCGCCTGCAGGATCACTACGCGATACGCGAATTGCGCCTGCGGCTGGCCACGGAAGGCAGCATGGTCTTCGTTGACCTGATCTGGTCGGGCACGCCGGTATCGTCCGAGACGCTCTACATGTGGGAACTGGAACCGATGAGTGTCGGCGCCGAGACCAGTCCGCTGACGCTGCGCGACGTCATCGACAGGCATGGCGCGGAAATCTGGTACCAGCGCGACAAGGCGGCGCACAATGCCTTCTTCCGCATCGTGCTGCCGGCGGCGGCCACGCCCGATGCGCCGGTAATCGACCAGGCGCAGCACCTGCATCGCGACAGCCGTCCCGAATACTACGATTTCGACCTGTTCGCCGCGCGCGATGCCGCGGGTTCGGGCATCGATCCCGATCGCAAGCTGACCGAACTGGTCTACTCGGTGTTCGACACCGAGACCACCGGCTTGCAGCCTTCCGCGGGCGACGAGATCATCCAGATGGGCGCCGTGCGCATCGTGAACAACCGCCTGCTGCGCCAGGAAATTTTCGATCAGCTGGTCGATCCGGTGATTCCGCTCAAGTCCGAGGGCATGGCTATCCACGGCATCACCGAGGCCATGGTGAATGGCCAGCCGCGCCTCGACGTGGTGTTGCCGGCGTTCCACGAGTTCTGTGCCGAGACCGTGCTGGTGGCGCACAACGCCGCTTTCGACATGCGTTTCTTCCAGCTGAAGGAAGACAGCCTCGGCGTTCGCTTCACCCAGCCGGTGCTCGACACGCTGCTGCTGTCGGCGGTGATCCATCCCAACCAGGAATCGCATCGGCTGGAGAGCATCGCCGAGCGGCTTGGCATCAACGTCATCGGTCGCCACACGGCGCTGGGCGATGCCTTTGTCACCGGCGAAGTCTTCCTCAAGATGATTCCCTTGCTGGCCGACATGGGCATCGTCACGCTGCGCCAGGCACTCGATGCGGCGCAGAAGACCTACTTTGCCCGCGTCAAATATTGAGCATGACCGACAGCGAAATCCTTCCCCAGTCAGGCGCCATTACCGCCTGCGCCGCCCGCATCGCCGCTGCGTCCGACGTGGCGGCGCTGGTCGCCTGTGCCGCCGCGACGCGGCAGGTGGCGACGGACCTGCATCGCGAGGAGGCCGGCGCGGCGCTGGTGACCGGCGTCCTGTCCCGCCTCAACGACGCCATCGTGGCGCGCGCCCTGGCCTTGCTGCAGCAGCGCTTTCGCCTGCCGCCGGCACGCTGGTGCTGGCTCGGCCTGGGTTCGGAGGGGCGTCTGGAACAGACCTTGGCTACCGATCAGGACAACGGACTGGTGTTCTGCGCCAGCGACGACGGCGAGGCGCAACAGTTGCGCGAACTGTTCCTGCCCTTCGCCCGCGCGGTGAATCAGGCGCTGGCCGAATGCGGCTTTCCGCTGTGCGACGGCGAAGTCATGGCCGGCAATCCGCGCTGGTGCCTGTCGCAATCCGAGTGGCTGGAGAGATTCGGCGCCTGGGTGCGCACGCCGGAACCGGAGGCCCTGCTCAACGCCGCGATCTTTTTCGATTTCCGGCCGCTGGCCGGTGCGGCCGAACTGGCCGCCGAGTTGCGCCTGGCCTTGTCCGAACTGACGCGCGGCAACGAGATCTTCCTGCGCATGATGACGGTCAATGCATTGGCCGCGTCGCCGCCGCTGGGGCGCTTGCGCGATTTCGCCACGGCAGCCGACAGCGGCGGCATGATCGACCTGAAGAAGTTCGGTTCGCGCATCTTCGTCGATGCGGCGCGCATCATGGCGCTCGGCGCCGGCGCCGCCGAGATTGCCACGGCGACGCGCCTGCGGCGCATGGCGACAGAGGGGATAATGACGACCTCTGACGCCGAGGCGGCGGTGCACGCGTTTCACGCCCTGCAGGGCATTCGCCTGGCAGGGCAGGTTGCTGCCGCAGCCGCCGGCGCGGCGGGCAATCAACTCGATCCGCAAGGGCTGAACGAGTTCGACCGCCGCGTTCTGCTGGAAGCCCTGCGCCAGGCGCGCGCGCTGCAGCAACGACTGAAAACGCGATTCCATATAGAAACATGACATCAAGGACATTCCATGGCTTCTGAGTCCCGCGAGGCACTTCTCGCTTTCCTGCGCAAGCACGCACCCTTCAGGGACATGGGCGCATTCGCCCTCGAGGCCCTGGCGGCTTCCCTGACGCCGCTCGATGTTGCGGGCGGCAGCTTCATCCTCGAGCCGAAAGACATGCCGCCGGACCTGTTCATCATCGAGTCGGGTCGGGTCCAGGCGCGGTTGGCGGGCGACGTCAATCTGACCGACCAACCGCTCTACGACCTCGAGCCGGGGCAGAGCTTTCCACTCGCCGCCGTGGCGGCGAAGCGGCCCGCGATCAACGTCTACAGCGCCGTGGGGGACGCGCGGGTCTGGCGTCTCGCCAGCGCCGACTTTTCCAGCTTGCTGCTCTCCAGTTGCGAATTCAATCGCTTCGTCCTCGATCACATTGCCGGCCTGCTCGACGAAGCGCGGCGCCAGATCGAGATCCAGTTCGGCCAGCGCAATTCCGACCAGCAGTCGCTCAACACGCAGCTTTCGGGTTTCCTGCGACCGACCGTGGTCAGCGTCACGCCGCAGACCAGCATCAGGGCGGCGATGGAGACCATGGTATCGGCAAAAGTCGGCTCGGTGCTGGTGACCGACGGCGAGAACCGGCCGCTGGGCATCTTTACCCAAAGCGATGCCTTGCGCCGCGTGGTGATTCCGGATCATCCGGTCACGGCCCCCATCGAACAGGTGATGACCGCGCCGCCGGCCACCATCAGTGCCAATGCCACTGCCTACGACGCGATGCTGGCCATGGCGATGCACCGCATCCGGCATCTGGTAATCCTCGATAACGAGGACAAGGTGGCCGGCGTGGTATCCGAGCGCGATCTGTTCGCCATGCAGCGCATCGGCCTGCGCAATGTGCGCAAGGTGATCGAGGCCGCTGCCGATATCGATGCCCTGAGCCGCGCCGCGGGCGACGTGCGCCGCCTCTGCCTCAACATGCTGAGCCAGGGGGTCAGCGCGGAAAAACTGACCCAGTTCATTTCCGGCCTGAACGACAGTCTGACGCGCCGCGTGATCGAGATCAGCCTGGCCCGGCACGATCTGCACGGCCTTGACTGGGCCTGGCTGGCATTCGGCTCGGAAGGGCGCGACGAACAGACCTTCAGCACGGACCAGGACAACGGAATCATTTTCGTCTGTCCCGCAGGGGCCGATCGCGACGGGCTGCGACAGCGCTTCCTCGATTTTGCGCTCGAGGTCAATGAAGGCCTGGCGCGTTGCGGCTTTCCGCTGTGCAAGGGCAACATCATGGCCAGCAACCCGCTCTGGTGCCTGACGCAGGAAGAGTGGCGGGAGCGCTTCACGCAATGGATCCGCAAGCCGGAGCCGGAGGCGCTGCTGAATGCCACGATCTTCTTCGATTTCCGTGCCCTGTACGGCAACGAGGCGCTGGCGAAGGCCTTGAGCGTCTGGCTGCTGGAGATGACCGCGAATGCGACCCTGTTTCTGCGCTTCATGGCCGAAAACGCCGCGAAGGCCACCCCGCCGCTGGGCATGATCCGGGATTTCTCTTTCGACAACAACGCCGATTTTCCGCATACGCTCGACCTCAAGGCCTTCGGCGCCCGCCTCTTTGTCGACGCGGCGCGCATCATCGCATTGGCCCACGGCATCGCCCACAGCAGCACCGTCGAGCGCCTGCGCGCGGCGGCGGCGCACGGCAAGCTGGGGGGCGACGACATCAATGCGATGATCGAGGGCTTTTTCTTCATCCAGCAGCTGCGCCTGCGCAATCAGCGTGCCGGGACTCCGCCCGGCGGCGAGAACCGTGTCGATCCGGACAAGCTCAATGAACTGGATCGTCAGGTGCTGAAAGAGGCCTTCAAGCAGGCGAAGCGGCTGCAGTCGCGGCTGCAGCTCGAATACCGGTTGTGACGCACATGCCTTCGATGAGCTACCGCGCATCATGAAATATCGCAACTTCGATATGCTGCGGGCTGGCAAATGGGCCCGCCCCTCCCATCCTCCCCTCACGGGGAGGCTATTGCTTGGCTCGCTGCGCTCGATATCAGCAGCGACTCCTGTTAAGTGACGGTAGTCTCGGTCCCGCTGCGCAAGCCGCTGTTCCGCGGCGAGCAGCGGCTGCGCATCGCTCTGGCCGGGCTGCCCGGCGGCGGCAAGACGACGCTGTTCGAGGCGGTGTCGAGCACGGCGCCGCAGCGCGGGGAACTCAGCGGTACGCATCGCGTCTATCGCGAGTGCACGGTGCGGATCGGTTTCGACGAGGCCAGCGTGGTCGATCTGCCGAGCATCCATTCCCTGCAGCACCTTGCCGGCGACGATCTGTCGGCGCTGAAATACCTGCTCTGGGGCGACCAGCGTCCCGCCGTCTCGGTGCACGAAGGCTCCGGTCCGCCCGTGCCGTTTGCGCCGCCCGACCTGATCATCCAGGTGGCCGACGCCAGCAACCTGCAAAGCCACCTCGAACTGACGCTGGAACTGAGCCAACTCGGCCGTCCCATCGTGTTGGCGCTGAACCATATGGACGAGGCGGCGAAGAAAGGTCTCTACATCAATGCCACGGCGCTCGAGCAACTGCTCGGCATCCCCGTGGTGCCGACCGTGGCGCTGATGGGCCAGGGTCTTGCCGCGCTGTTCGACAGGGCGGCGACGGCCGCCCGCGAGGCCGCCTGCCCCCTGCCGCAGCCGCCCAGCCGGCATATCGCGCGGAATCTCGAACAGCTTTCGGCGGCACTCATGCAGCCACAGATCCAGGCCGCCTTCCGCCTGCCGCATCCCATGCTGCTGCAGCAGTTCGCTGCGGGCGACGGCTTCATCGAGGACGAGCTGGGCCAGCATTTTCCGGTTTTGCTGCCCGAGTTGCGCGCCTTGCGCGCGGCGGCGGGGGCGGGCTTGCCGCGGCCCCTGGCGGACGAACTCCATGCCGACCGCCACCACCGCGCCGCCAGCCTGGTCGAGGCCGCGCAGCGCTGGGGCGCGCCGGGCGCAGCCAGGGGCTGGCGCTACTGGCTCGACGAGCTGTTCCTGCATCCGCAGTGGGGCCTGATCGGCAGCCTCGCCGTATTCGCCGCGGTGCTGTTCGTGGTGTTCGAGATCAGCACCTGGATCGACGCCATGACCACGGTGCGTATCGCCGCCGCCTTCGCCGACTGGCAGCCGCAAGCCACCGGCGGCGTGGTCGGTCGCGCCGTGGTGGACGGCCTGATCGGTCTCATCGGCATCGTGGTGCCCTACATGATCCCGCTGGTGACGCTGCTGGTGAGCCTGGAGCAGGCCGGGCTGATGCAGCGTATCGCCTTCGTCGTCGACCGCGGCTTTCACCAGATCGGCCTCCATGGCGGCGTCGCCGTGCCTTTCCTGCTGGGACTCGGCTGCAACGTGCCGGCCATTTCCGGTGTGGCCAAGACCACGCGCGGCCGCGAACGCGTCATCGCCTCGGTGCTGATCACCTTCGTGCCCTGTTCGGCGCGTTCCGCCATCATCCTCGCGATCGCCGGCAAATACCTCGGCGCCGCCGGCGTGTTCGGCATGTTCGTGCTGACCCTGGTGCTGATCGCCGTCATGGGTCGCCTGCTGTCGCGCGGCAAACGGGAACTCGGTCCCGGGCAGGTACAGGAAATTCCCGACTACGCGCTGCCGACCTGGCGCGAACTGCTGGCGGAAACGTGGAATCGCACCAGCGACATCCTGACCATCGTCACGCCGCTGCTGGTCGGCGGCAGCGTGGTGCTGGCGCTGCTCACCCACGTTGGCGCCGATGTCGTCGTGAATGCCCTGCTCACACCCGTCACCGTCTGGTGGCTGGGCCTGCCGCTGGCGCTGGGTGTGCCGCTGCTGTTCGGCGTGTTGCGCAAGGAACTCTCGCTGCTGATGATCTACCAGGCGCTGGGCACGCAGGATATCGACCGCCTGCTCGACCCCGTGCAGATGAGTACCTTGCTGGTCTTCCTCAGCTTCTACATTCCCTGCATCTCCACCTTCGCCGTCATGCTGCGCACGCTGGGCCGGCGCGATGCGTGGTTCTCGGTGGCGCTGTCGGTCGGCGTCGCACTGCTGCTTGCCGGCGCGGTGCGCATGCTTCTCGGCGGCCTGCACCTGTTGAGTGGCTGATGCGTGGCCCAGGCCCGGCAGTGCATTCGAAGCGGGTATTTCGCGACGCGCGGGAGTAAAATTTCCCTTCTTGATCAGAACAAGAGCGCCGCCATGCAAGCCTTCGATTTTGACAATGCCCTGACCATGCACCGGGCGTGGAAAATGAAATTCCACCTTGCGCTCGGCAGTGTTCAGGACAGGGACTACGATACCGCGCCCATCGGCGATGCCGCGCACTGCAGCCTGGGCCAATGGCTGGCGGCCAATGCCGGCGAACTGGCCGGATCCGTGGCTGCCCGCGAATTGCTGCCGGTGCATGACGAATTCCACCGCCAGTCCAAGGCGATCGCGGACAGTATCAGGCAGGGCAGGATTCTGCAGATGACCGACCCGGCCATCGTTGCCTATCTGGGCCTCTCGGAAAAGATCGAGGACCTGCTGCTGCGGCTCAAGGCGGAACTCGAGCCGGTCGCTTGAACAGGGTTGCCGGCAACACCAATCACAAGGAAGGAACTCAATGAATCCCCGTAATGGCTATGACGTAGAAGATTTGGCGATCGGCATGAGCGCTGAAACCACCAAGACCATTACCGACGCGGACATCGTCCTCTTCGCCGGCGTGTCGACCGACTTCAATTCCGTGCATATGGACGAAGAGTATGCGCGGACGACGCCGTTCGGCGGCCGCATCGCCCACGGCATGCTGAGCGCCAGCCTGCTGTCGTCTGTGCTGGGCAATCAATTGCCGGGACCCGGCGTGATTTATCTGGGTCAAACCCTGCGCTTTCGCGCGCCGGTGCGTCCGGGCGACACCGTTCATGCCAGGGTGACGGTCAAGGAAGTGCTGGTCGAAAAATGCCGGGTGGTGCTCGACACCGTGTGCACGGTCGCCGGCAAGGTGGTCATCGACGGCGAGGGGACCGTGATGGCGACCTCGCGCCGCAAGCGCGAAGCCGCCGCAAAATAATTCCCGGCTTCGCAGCCTGGCAGAATTCCCGTTTCATGATCGACGCCGAGGATAGCCGGCAGCGCATCGACAAGTGGCTCTGGGCGGCGCGCTTCTTCAAGACGCGCAGCCTGGCTGCTGCAGCCGTCGATGGCGGCAGGGTCAAGTGGAACGGGCAGCATGTCAAGCCGGCGCGCGAGCTGAAACCCGGCGACGAACTCGACATCGTCGCCGGCGAGTTGCGCTGGACGGTCATCGTGCGCGGAGTGAACGCCCAGCGGCGTCCGGCGCCCGAAGCACGCCTGCTCTACGAAGAGATGGCCGAAAGCGCGGCGCGGCGCCTGCAGCTGGAGGAAATCCGTCGTCTGGCACCGATGCCCGGCGCCGGCCTCAAGGGGCGGCCGACGAAGAAGGCGGGTCGGCTGATTCGCGGCTTCAATGAGTAGGCGCTACCGGGCTCACCTGGCGAGCTTGTCGCCGGTGATACTCTGTGCCTTGGGTACGAGGAGTCGGAGCAGCACATGGACATGAGCATTGCACTGGTGATCGGGCTGCTGCTGGGCGGCGGGCTGGTGGCCTTGGTCTTTTCCGGCCGCTGGCGTGAAGCGCGGACACAACTGGCCGAACGGGAGAGCGAACTGGCGAACTTGCGCGTCCGGGAGTCGGCGCTGGCGGTACGCTGTGCCACGCTGCAAACCGAACTGGAAAAGGACCAGGCGCTGTTCGCCGAACGCCAGGCCACGCTCGAAGCGGCGCGCGACAGTTTCGCCGACGCCTTCAAGCTGATTTCGGCCGATGCCCTGGCGAAGAACAACCAGTCCTTCCTCGAACTTGCCCGCGCCACGCTGGAGGCGCAGCAGGCAGCGGCGCTGGCCGCGGCGCGCACCGACCTCGACAAGCGGCAGCTGGCCATCGGCGAACTGGTGGCGCCGGTCAGGACCTCGCTGGAGAAATTCGAGCTGCAGATCCAGGGCATCGAAAAATCGCGCATCGACGCCTACGCCACGCTGACGGAGCAGGTGCGTGCCATGGCCGAAGCGCAGGGCGCCCTGCGCCAGGAGACCGGCAACCTGGTCAAGGCCCTGCGCGCGCCGCAGACGCGCGGGCGCTGGGGCGAATTGCAGCTGAAGCGCGTGGTCGAGATGGCCGGCATGCTCGACCACTGTGACTTCTTCGAGCAGGAAAGCACCAACACCGAAGACGGCCGCTTGCGCCCCGACCTGATCGTCAAGCTGCCCGGCGGCAAGAACATCGTGGTCGATGCCAAGGCACCGCTGGCCGCCTACCTCGAGGCGCTGGAAGCCACCGACGAGGAGGAGAAGAAGCGCAAGTTGGCCGACCACGCGCGGCAGGTGCGCGACCACTTGAAGAAGCTCGGCCAGAAAGCCTACTGGGAGCAGTTCCAGCCCTCGCCGGATTTCGTCGTGCTGTTCCTGCCCGGCGAGATGTTCTACTCGGCCGCGCTGGAAGCCGACCCCTCGCTGATCGAAGCCGGGGTCGATGCGCGCGTGATACTGGCTACGCCGACCACGCTGATCGCCCTGCTGCGTGCCGTCGCCTACGGCTGGACGCAGCAGGCGCTGACCGAGAACGCCGAGCGCATCAGCCTGCTCGGGCGCGAGCTCTACGACCGCATCGCCACCGTGGCCGAGCACTGGGGCCGCGTCGGCAAGAACCTCGGCGAGGCGGTCGGTGCCTACAACGATTCGGTGGCCTCGATGGAACGCCGCGTGCTGGTCTCGGCGCGCAAGTTCCGCGACCTGAAAGTGGCCGGCGACGACAAGGAAATCCGCGACCTGAACCCGGTCGAGGCGCTGCCGCGCGAGCCGCAGGCGCCGGAATTGCTGGCAAAGGATGACAGGCTCACGCCATGAGCTTCGCCACCCGCAGAATGCTCTCCATCAACCTGGAGGAAACATCATGTCTGCGCACCATGCCGATCTCGCCGTGTTTATCGTTACCACGACCCTCTGCGCCCTCGGCGCGCTGATGCTGCCGCTGGCGGGGTAATTCTTGATCCGTTCCGATCTGCCCCTCCTGCCGCTGGCCGAACTGCCCGGCGGGCCGGAGCCGTTGGTGCTGTGCGCCACGGCGCGCCTCGCCCTCGACTTGCGCCGCGCGCATGGCGACCTGCAGGTGGCGCGCGGCGCGGCGACCTGGCGCGCGCTGCAAAGCTCGACGCCGGCGCTGTGGCTGGATGCGGTGGTTTCGCGGGCGTTGCTCTGCGGCGAGATTTCGCCGGACGCGGCGGCGGGCGGCTTCCTCGGCCACGTGCAGGAATGCAATCTCTGGGAACAGGCGATTGCCCGGGATGCCGGCGCGGCCGCCGAGCTGTTCGATCGCGAGGGCATGGCGCTGGCGGCGATGGAAGCGGCGAGCCTGCAGCGGACTTGGCGCATCGCGGTGCCGGAGGACCTGCACAACGCTGAATACCTCGCCTGGCTGCGCTGGCGCGGGGACTTCGAAGCCGCCAGCCGCAGCGGCGGCTGGCGCGGCATGGACGAGATACTGGCCTGGCGCATCGCCTGCATCGAGCGCGGTATCGGCGGCCTGCCGGCGCGGATCGGTCTCGCCGGGTTCGTCACGCCCGACCCTGTGATTTCGCGTCTGCTGCTGGTGCTGGAAGCGCGCGGCGTCGATCTGTTCCGCGTCGATTTCGGTTGCGGCCGCGAGTCGCTGGTGCGCGGTGTCGAGTGCCCGGACGGCGAGGCCGAATGCCGGGCCGCAGCCGAGTGGGCGCGCCTGCGCCTGGCGCAGGCGGGCGAGACGCGGCTGCGTTTGCGCATCGCCGCGGCCGAGCTGCCGGCGCGCCGCCGCCAGCTCGAAGCGATGCTGGCCAAGGCCCTGCATCCCGATGCCGTCGGCGCCGGCTGGGCGGCGCAGGAGCGCGATTACCAGTTCGTCGGCGGCGAGCCGCTGGCATCGCAAGCGCTGGTCGATACGGCGCTGTCCCTGCTGCAGATCCATGCCAGCCCGCGCCGCATTGCGCAGACGAACTTCGGCACCTTGCTCTGCGCACCGGGCTGGTCGGCCGACATCGACGAGGCTGACGCCCGTGCGCGCATCGAAGCCGGCCTGCGCGAGTTGCTGCCGCCCGAGGCCAGCCTGGAGCGTTTCCGCACCGCCATCGGCCGCCTTGCCAGCCGTGTTCCTGCGCCGCGACTGCTGGCCCAGCTCGACACGCTGCTCGACGCCACGCGCGCGGCAACGCGCCGCCAGGCACCGTCGGCCTGGGGCAAGGCCTTCAGCGAGCTGCTCGACGCGCTCGGCTGGCCCGGTCAGCGCCCGCTGCTGGCGGCGGAAGCCGGTGCGGTGGACGAACTGCGCGAACTGATGGCGGGCCTGTCTGCGCTGGACGCCATCCTCGGCCGCATCGATCGCGGCGAGGCGCTGCGCCAGTTGCGCCGGCAGTGCCGTGATCGCGCCTTCCGTGCCGGCCGTCGCAGGGCGCCGCGCGTCGAAGTCTGCAGCCTGGACGAAGCGCTCGCCGGCGCGGTCGATGGCCTCTGGGTCATCGGTCTCAACGAGGGCGCCTGGCCGCCGGCGCCGCGGCCCAATCCCATCCTGCCGGCGGACTTGCAGCGCCGCGCGGGCATACCCGCCGCGCGCGCCGACGGCCTGGCCGATGCCGCGCGCGAAACGCAGGCGCTGTGGTGCGCCAGCGCACCCGACGTGGTGTTCTCCTGGTCGCAGAAAGAGGGCGAGAAGGCGCTGCGCCGCAGTCCGTTGCTCGATGACATCGGCCTTGCCATGACCGAGGCGCCGCCACCGGCCGCGGCGGCCGGAGCGGCCGAATTCACCGGTGATGCCGTGCTGGAACTGATCGATGATTCGCGTGCGCCGGAACTCGGCGCCGACGAGGCTATCCACGGCGGCACCGGCCTGCTGGCGGCCCAGGCGGCCTGTCCGGCCTGGGCGTTCTACCAATACCGGCTGGGTGCCGCCGTGCTGCCGGCGCCGACTTTCGGCCTCGACGCGCTGGCGCGCGGGTCGCTGATGCATGCGGCGCTGGAAGCGTTCTGGACCGGGCGTGGCCTGGCCGAACTGCTGGCCATGGATGCCGCCTTCCGCGAGGTCGAGATCGCCCGTGTCGTCACGCTTGCGCTCGACGAACACGACCGCGACGGCATCGAACCACTGCCGCCACGCCTGCGCGGGCTGGAGGCGCAGCGCCTCGCCGAGCTGCTGGCGAGCTGGCTGGACGTCGAAGCGACGCGTCCTCCATTCCGCGTCCGGGCCTGCGAGGAACGCCATCGCCTCGACATCGAGGGCCTGTCGATCAACGTGGTGGTCGACCGTGTCGATGAACTCGGCGACGGGCGGCTGGCGATCATCGACTACAAGAGTGGTCGCAGCGACAGGACCAGCAGCTGGGGTGCCGGCCGCATCCTCGAACCGCAATTGCCGATCTACGCCGCACTGGCATTCCCGGATCGTGCCGTGGCGGCCGTGGCGCTGGCGCGGGTGACGCGCGAGGAAGCGGCCTTCTTCGGCGTCGCCGCGGACGAGGGGCTGCTGCCGGGCGTCAAGGCGCTGGCGCAGCAGCGCCGGCGCTACGGCGAAGACGAGTTCCCCGACTGGGCGGCGCTGCGTGCGCTCTGGGCCGGGCGCATCCGCGAGGTTGCGCGCGAGGTCAGGGACGGTGTCGCGGCGGTCGTGTTCGAGGAAGAGAAGGACCTGCAGTATTGCGAGGTGAAGCCTTTGCTGCGCCTGGCGGAGCGCGGGCAGCAGTTGGAGAGCGCTGAGGCGCTCTCCCCTGCATACCTGGACGACAATCCCCCCGACCCCCTTTCCGGGAAAGGGGGCGATGATATTTGGTCGCCTTCGGCTCCAACGGGGGTGCGACCCTGATGGATTTGCTCGCCGAAGACGACGCCAACCGCCGTCGCGCGCTGGAACTCGAATCTTTCATCATCGAGGCGCCGGCCGGCGCCGGCAAGACCGAACTGCTGACCCAGCGCTACCTGCGCCTGCTGGCGGTCGCGGAGGAACCCGAAGAGATCGTCGCCATCACCTTCACCAACAAGGCGGCGGGCGAAATGCGCAGCCGCATCGCCGAAAGCCTGGAGCGCGCGCGCTCCGGCGTGGTGCCCGAAGAGGCGCACAAGCGCATCACCTTCGATCTGGCGCAGGCGGCGCTGGCGCGTTCGGCCGAGCGCGACTGGCGCATCGAAGCCCAACCGGGCCGCCTGCGCCTGACCACCATCGACGCCCTGTGCGCCGGGCTGGCGCGGCAGATGCCGCTGCTCTCGCGCTTCGGCGCCCAGCCGGCCACGGTCGAGGATGCCGGCCGGCATTACCGCGAGGCGGCGCAGCGTGCGCTGGACCACCTCGAGGACGGCACCGAGGGCGCCGAACACGCGGCGGCCGTGGCGGCGGCGCTGGCCTGGATGGACAACGATGCGGCGCGCCTGATCGAACTGCTGGTGGCGATGCTGGCGAAGCGCGAGCAGTGGCGCGCCATTGTGGCGCTCGACGATCCGGAATCGGCGATCGGCGAAGCGCTGGAGGCGATGCTGTCCGAGGAGCTCGCGGAGCTGGCGCGGACGCTCGATGCCGCCCGGCAGGCGCCCTGGATGCCGCTGGCGCGCTTCGCCGCTGCGCAACTCGGTGGCGGTGATCTGGTCGGGTGGAACGAGGCCTTGTCCGCGGAAATCGCCGAGCTGCCGCGCTGGCGCGCCCTGGCCGCATTTCTGCTGACGCAGGACGACACGGCGCGCAAGACCGTGAACGTGAAAAACGGCTTTCCCGCCGGCAAGGAATTCAAGGCACAGAAGGACGCCATGCTCGCCGCGCTGGAGGCTCTGGACCCGGATGCGGTTGCCGCCCTGGTCCGTCTGCGCCAGCTGCCGACGCCGGAGCACGACAACGACGACATCGTGCGCGCCCTGGCGCGGCTGATGAAGCTCGCCGCTGCCGAGCTGTGGCTGGTATTCCGCGAGGCCGGCGAAGTCGATTTCGGCGAGCTGGCCGCGCGTGCCATAGCGGCCCTGGGCGACGAGATGGACCCGACGGAACTCGGCCTGCGCCTCGATTGGCGGATACGCCACCTGCTGGTCGACGAGTTCCAGGACACCAGCCCGACCCAGATCGAACTGCTGCAGCGGCTGACGGCGGGATGGCAGCGGGACGACGGCCGCACCCTGTTCTGCGTCGGCGATCCGATGCAGTCGATCTACCGCTTCCGCAAGGCGGAGGTCGGTCTCTTCCTCCGCGCCAAGTCGCATGGCATAGGCGGCTTGCCGCTGACACCGCTGCGCCTGTCGCGCAACAACCGCGCCTGCGCGCCGGTTGTCGAGTGGATCAACGGCGGCTTCCCGCAACTCTTCCCGGCACATGACGAACCGGTGCGCGGCGAGATCGCCTACCGCCGCTTCGCCGCCACGCGCGAGGACCTGCCCGATGCCGGCGTGGCCGTGCATGCGCTGGTGGCCGACCGGGGCGACGGCACGACGGCGGAGCGCATCGAGGCCGAGCAAGTGGTAGCCCTGATCGAGGCCGAGTGGGGCGCCGATCCGCAACGGCAGATCGCCGTGCTGGTGCGCGCGCGCAGCCATCTCGCGGCGCTGGTGGCGGCGATCCGCCGGCATCCGGCCGGCTGGCGCTATACGGCGGTCGAAATCGAAGCGCTGGCCGGCCGCCAGGCGGTGCAGGACCTGATCTCGCTGACCCGCGCCCTGCATCATCGCGGCGATCGCCTGCACTGGCTGGCCATCCTGCGCGCGCCCTGGTGCGGCCTGACCCTGGCCGACCTGCACGCGCTGGCAGGCAGTGACCACGAGGCGACGATCTGGTCGCTGCTGAACGATGCGGCGCGCGTAGCCGGGCTCTCGGCCGACGGGCAGCGGCGCCTGGGACATTTGCGCGAAGTCATGGCCGAGGCGCTGGCGGGGCAGGGCAGGCAGTCGCGCCGGCGGATGGTCGAGGATGCCTGGAAAAAGCTGGGCGGGCCCGCCTGCCTGGCCGTTGGCATGGGTCGCGCCGATGGCTCGGCGCTGGCCGATGCGCGCGCCTTCTTCAGGCGCCTCGATGAGCTCGATGCGGCGGGACGCTTCGCGCAGGACAGCCTGGAAGAGGACATGGCGCGCCTGTTCGCCGCACCCGATGTGCAGGCCGACGGCCGCCTGCAGTTGATGACCATCCACAAGGCCAAGGGCCTGGAGTTCGACACCGTGATCCTGCCCGGCCTGCATCGCGCGACACCGCCGCAGGATGCGGCGCTGCTGGCCTGGGACAGTTTCCCGCTGGAGCAGGGCGAGCGCCTTGTCGTCGCCCCGGTAAATCGCCGCCGTCGGCGCGCCAGGGGCGAGCCGACGGTGTATGACTTCCTGCAGGGCCTGGAACGCCAACGCGCCGATAACGAGGCGGCACGCGTGCTGTATGTCGCCGTCACGCGCGCGGTGCGCCGCCTGCACCTGGTGGCCGTGGCCGGGCGCAAGGAGGACGGCACGCTGGCCGCGCCGCCGGCGAACTCGCTGCTGGCGAGGCTGTGGCCGATGGTGGAGGCCGACTTCGCATCCGCCGCTCCTGTTGCGGCACCCACGGGGGATGCTCCGGACCATGGTTACTTCGTGCCGCGCCTGCGGCGCGTGGTCGCGCCCTCGATGCCGCAGGCCTGGCGCGCACCGCCGCCGCCCGCTGTGCCGCCCTTGCGCGAAGACGGCGTGGATCCCACCATGGATGTATTGGCTGCCGATGTCGGAACCCTGGTGCATGCGCTGCTGGAACTCGCCGCCGCCGCACCCGCCGCCTGGCCGGCGCAGGTGATCGAGGCGCGCCGTCCTGGCTTCGAACGCTGGCTGGCCGGACGCGGCTGGCCGGGGGCGGAGGCGCAAAGCGGCGCCGCCCGCGCCGCGCGCATGCTGGCGACCACCCTTGCCAGCCCCGACGGGCAATGGGTGCTGCGCCCGCGCGCCGACGCCGGCGCCGAAATGGCCATCGCCAGAGTCGGCGCCGGCGGTACGGCGGAAACCCGGGTCGTCGATCGCAGTTTTGTCGAAGACGGCGTGCGCTGGATCATCGACTACAAGACGGCCGATCTCGGTGTCGATGTCGACAGCGCGCGCCTCGCGGCCCACGCCGCACGCTACCGGCCGCAACTGGAGTCCTACGCCGCCCTGTTCGCCGCCGAGGGCCTGCCGCAGCGCCTGGCGGTCTTTTATGTCGCACATGGCATTCTGGCAAGTCTGGAATACAATTCATCCGACGATTGAGATTTTTGGTTTCGGTCGCTGCGCTTGACGCCGATAAGTCCGGCATCGGCCTGCACTGAAACTTCGTTTGGAGAGAGAGTCATGTCCGACAAGAAATATCGCCTCGTGACGCGCAGCGATTTCGATGGCCTGGTCTGCGCGGTTCTGCTCAACGAACTCGACATGATCGAAGAGATCAAGTTCGTCCATCCCAAGGACATGCAGGACGGCAAGGTCGAAATTTCCGAACGCGACATCACCACCAACCTGCCCTTCGTGCCGGGCGTGCATCTGGCCTTCGATCATCACGTCTCCGAGACCTTCCGCAACCCCGGCGAGCGTCCCAACCACATCATTTATCCCGATGCGCCGTCCGCCGCGCGCGTGGTGTACGAGCACTTCGGCGGCAAGAGCCGGTTTCCGGCGCCTTTCACCGAAATGATCATTGCCGTGGACAAGAGCGACTCGGCCAACTTCACCCGGCAGGAAATCCTCGATCCGAAGGACTGGGTGCTGCTCAACTACATCATGGATTCGCGCACCGGCCTGGGCCGCTTCCGCGAGTTTCGCGTCAGCAATTACCAGTTGATGATGGATCTGATCGCCTACTGCCGGCATCACGGCATCGACGAGATCCTGGCCCTGCCGGATGTCAAGGAGCGCGTCGACCTGTATTTCGATCATGTCGACAAGGGCAAGGAGCAGATCAGGCGTTGCACCAGGGTGTACAAGAATCTCGCGGTCCTCGACCTGCGGCGCGAACCCATCATCTTCGCCGTCAATCGTTTCATGATTTACGCCCTGTTTCCCGAGGTGAATATCTCCATCCATGCCCTGTGGGGCGTGCAGAAGCAGAACACGGTGTTCGCCGTCGGCAAATCCATCGTCAATCGCAGCTCGAACACCAACATCGGCGAACTGATGCTGTTCTACGGCGGCGGCGGCCACGAGAACGCCGGCACCTGCCAGATCGCCAACGACAAGGCGGATACCGTCCTGCAGGAGTTGATCACCAACATCAACGACGACGGCTGATCATTTCCGCCGCATGCGGCAGAGGCCTGCTTTCCCGGGCCGCTTCCCTTGCGCGCCGGTAGCCGGAGCCCCCGCCATGGCCCTGCTCGAAATCCGCAACGTAACCCGCCGCTTCGGCTCGCTCGAAGCGGTGAAGGATGTTTCGCTGGCCATCGAGGCCGGCGAGTTCTTCACCCTGCTCGGTCCTTCGGGCTGCGGCAAGACCACCATCCTGCGCATGATCGCCGGTTTCGATGCGCCGGACGAGGGCGACATCCTGCTCGACGGGCATTCGCTCGCCGGCGTGCCGCCGGAGCGGCGGCCCCTGCATACGGTGTTCCAGAGCTACGCGCTGTTTCCGCACATGACCGTGGCCGGCAACATTGCCTTTCCGCTGGAGATGGCCGGAGAGTCGGCGCCGGCGATACGGCGCCGCGTCGATGAAACCCTGGCGCTGGTGCACCTCGAAGACAAGGCCGCGAGTTTCCCGCACGAACTCTCCGGCGGCCAGAAGCAGCGCGTGGCGCTGGCACGCGGCCTGGTGAACCAGCCGCGCCTGCTGCTGCTCGACGAACCGCTCGGCGCGCTCGACGCCAAGCTGCGCGTCGAGATGCAGATCGAATTGATCGCGCTGCAGCGCGAGGTCGGCATCACCTTCATTTTCGTCACGCATTCGCAGCAGGAGGCACTGGCGCTGTCGCACCGCATCGCCGTGATGAAGGACGGCCGTGTCGAACAGCTCGACGAGCCGGACAAGCTCTATTCGGCGCCGGTCAACCGCTTCGTCGCCGACTTCATCGGCAAGATCAACCTGATCGATGTCGAGGTCACCGCCTCCAGCAAGGTACTGCTGGGCCTGCGCGCGGAGGGCCTCGGCGAAATCGCCGCGGCCGACGCGCGGCCGCTGGTGGTGGGCGAGCGCGGCGCCTTCGCGCTGCGCCCGGAACTGATCCGCGTCCATGGCCACAAGGAATCGGCCGACCTGAAGAACCGCTTCGAGGGCGTCGTGCGCGAGCTGCTGTACCTCGGCGACGTCACGCTGTACAAGGTGGAACTCGCCAACGGTGCCGTGATCGAGGCGCTGATGCCCAACGCCGCCCCCGGCCGCGCCAAGTTCCACGAGGTCGGCGATGCCGTCTGGGTCTGCTGGCGCCATGACGCCGGCGTGTTCCTGAGGAACTGAGGGGAAGGCCATGGCGGAAATGCCCGTGTCGAAAATGCGCAGCCGGCCGCATGAAATCACCAGGTGGCTCGTGACGCTGCCGCCGACGATCTTCCTGCTGGCCTTCTTCCTGCTGCCGGCGCTGATCGTGGTCATGGCCGGATTCCGCGAGACCGGCGAGTTCGGCGGCCTCGCGCCGCTCGAGAACTTCGCGGCGCTCTCGCTGGATGCCTACCGCTTCCTCGCCGGCGACGTCATCTACCTCGAGATCTTCGTTCGCTCCTTCCTCGTCGCGGCGCTGACCACGCTGATCTGCATCGTGCTGGCCTACCCGCTGGCCTGGCTGATCGCCAGGAGCCCCAGGCAGCGGCGCGATTTCCTCGTGCTGCTGGTGATCCTGCCCTTCGCCAGCAACTTCCTGGTGCGCATCTATGCCTGGATCATGCTGCTGGCGCCGGCCGGACTGCTCTACACGCCCTTCGCCGTAGTCGCCGGCCTCGTCTATGTGCATCTGCCCTTCATGCTGCTGCCGCTCTACACCAACCTCGAAAAGCACGATCCGGCGCTGCTCGAAGCCGCGCAGGACCTCGGCGCGAATGCCTGGACGCGCTTCTGGCGCGTGACCTTTCCGCTTTCGCTGCCCGGCATATTTTCCGGCTCGGCGCTGGTCTTCATTCCCGTGCTTGGCATGTTCGCCGTGCCCGAGCTGCTGGGCGGCACCGGCGACATCCTGATCGGCAACCTGATCAAGGAGCAGTTCCTCGAAAACCGCGACTGGCCCTTGGGCTCGGCGCTATCGATCATGCTCACCGCCTGCGTGCTGGCACTGGCCGGTCTCGCTGCGTGGGCCGCGAAGCGCGGCCTGCACGGCACGGAGGCAGTCACGTGAACGCCCCGCCGCCGGGCCGCCCCAAGGCGGGGCCAGCCATGACCCCGGAGCCGCGCAGCGGCGAACCCGCGTCACCCCTTTCCTCGGGAAGGGGGTTGGGGGGAAGGTCATCAAATATCTGGCTTTGGGCGGCATCGCTCGCTACCTACGCCTTCCTCTACATCCCGCTGGCGGTGGTGGTGCTGTTCTCCTTCAACGACTCGATGCTCAATGCCGAGTGGGTCGGCTTCACCACGCGCTGGTACGCGAAGCTGCTGCACGACGACGACATGCTGCGCGCCGCCGCCAACTCGCTCTTGATCGCGCTGGTGTCCAGCAGCCTGTCTACCGTGCTTGGAGCCATGGCCGGCCTCGCCATGCACCGCTACCGGCCGCGCTGGCTGCTCTTCCTGGTGCTGACGCCGGTGGCGATGCCGGAAATCCTGCTCGGCGTCTCGCTGCTGCTGTTCTTCCGCCAGGTGCTCGACCTCTCGCTGGGCCTGTTCTCGATCCTCGTCGCCCACATCACCTTCAGCATCGGCTTCGTCGCCGTCATCGTCCGCGCGCGGCTGGCCGGCATGGACGAAAGCATCTTCGAAGCGGCGCGCGACCTCGGCGCCACGCCCTGGGCCACCTTCCGCCGCATCACCCTGCCGCTGATCATGCCGGCCCTGGTGGCCGGCTTCCTGATGGCCTTCACGCTCTCCATCGACGACTTCGTCATCACCTTCTTCGTCGCCGGCGTCGGCGTGAATACCCTGCCGCTGCAGATCTACTCGATGATCAAGGTCGCCGTGACGCCCGAGGTCAATGCCATTTCAACGCTGCTCATGGCGCTGACCCTGACGCTGATCTTCGTTGCCAGCCGCTTTGCGCCCGACGTGCTGAAGGGGCGCCAGTGAAATCGCCGTCTTGTCAGCGCCGACATCTGACCATCGTGGCGCTGGCCGCCGCCGGTTTCCTCCTCGCCGGCGCGGCATCCGCCCAGGCCCCGGCGCCGGGCCGCTATCGCTGCTACGAGCCGCCGGGCTACACCGTGATGGCCTGGTTCGACCTCGACGCCAAAGGCATCGGCGTCCTTGGCGACGTGCCGCAAGCGGTCCGCATAGATGCCGCCACGGGGCGCATCGATCTGCCGCAGGACGTGCTGCCGCCTTACCGCCATGCCTACTTCTTCGCGCCCGGCGCGGCGGGCGGCGATGCCGGGCGTGCGACCATCGTCCTCGCCAGCCGCGCCGACCAGCGTCCGGGCCGGCCGGCCTGGGCCCGGCTGCCGCGCTGCTACCTGACGACGCATTGACGTCATGGCGACAGGCCGAATCGTCCGGACGTTGTGCCTGTTTGCCGCGCTGCTGGGGCTGGCCGCGATGGCCCCGGCGCGCGCCGCCGATACGCTCTACCTCTACAACTGGAACAACTACATCTCCGAGGCCACGGTGCAGCGCTTCGAGGCGCATTGCCGTTGCCGCCTGAAGCAGGACTACTACTCCGACAACGAGGAAATGCTGGCCAAGCTGGAAGCCGGCGCCGTCGGCTACGACGTCCTGGTGCCCACCGGCAATGCCGTCGAATCGCTGATCCGGCGCAAGGCCCTGCGCGAGATCGACAAGGCGCAACTGCCGAACTTCGGCAACGTCAAGCGCGAGTTCCTCGACACCTGGTTCGATCCCGGCAACCGCTACTCGGTGCCCTATGCCACTTCGGTGACGCTGCTTGGCTTCAACCTCGACAAGATGCGGGAACTCGGCCTGCCCACCGACAGCTGGGCGCTGATTTTCGAGCCGAAATACCTTTCGAAGATAAAGGGCCGCGTCACCGTGCTCAACAGCCAGCGCGAACTGATGGCCGCCGCAATGCGCTACCTCGGCCATTCGGTGCAGGAGCACGACCCGCAGAAATGGGAGGAGGCCAAGCGCCTGATCCTGCGCGCCAAGCCCTACTGGGCGGCCTTCTCCAACAGCACCTACATCAAGGATCTGGCCATCGGCACGATCTGGGTCGCCCACGGCTATTCCAACGACATGTGGCGGGCGCAGCAGGACGCCGCCGCGGCGAAGCGTCCGTTCAGCATCGGCTTCGCCACGCCGAAGGAAGGCGCGGTGCTGGCGGTGGACAACTTCGTGCTGCACAAGTCGGGAAGACGGCCGGACCTCGCGCACCGCTTCATCGACTTCATGCTGGCCGGCGAGAACGCCGCCGACGTTTCCAACCTGATCGGCGCCGGCAACACCAACGCCGCCGCGACGTCGCACATCCTGCCCGAGATCGCCGCCAACCCCGGCATCTTCCCGCCTGCGGCCGAACTGCAGCGCCTGGAAATGCTGCGCGACTTCGACCCGAAACTGCGCCGCACGCTGTCGCGGATGTGGACCGAGATCAAGGTGCGCTGAAGGAGTCGGCGCTGCTGCGACGGCAATCAGACCGCACTCGGAGGAGTTTCCCCGTTCTTGCCAAAATGCCGGATAAATCGTCTAATCCAATCGACGCAGATATTTCCACGCCGGTATGCAGTTCAACTTTTAGGCTCCACTAAAAATAGACAAGTCGCTGAACAATATGAACATCGCGCATCGGCAATCTTTTTATCCGGCTGCATTGATGGGTTGTTTTCCATCTCTTAGGCGGATGACTTAACGTTAGAACTACACACCAATCGTGACGATTTACCTCGCAATCGATGAGTCCCTTGATGAAAGCCTAAGACTTTGGCGCTACATGGACTTGGCCAAGTTGATTTCGCTTCTCGAGACGAACGAGATTTGGCTTGCACGGGCGGATACATTCAAAGACAAGCATGAAGGCCGCTTTCCTAATGAAATGCGCAGATGGATAGAAAGAGCGTACGAAGGCTTTCCGAAAGACGACCCCTCTCCAGTCAGAGATGCCGACGACTTTCAAGACTACTTAATCAAGAACACTTTCATTAGCTGTTGGCACAAGAACATCGACGAGAACATGGTGATGTGGGAACTTTACGGTCGAGACACTGGCGCTGTGGCGGTTCAAACTACCGTAGCGCGCATAAAGGAAAGCGTCGATTCGTCCAGTCTCACTGGGCATTCTCTTCTTCTTAAGCCAGTGGAATACCAAAGGTCCGAAGACGTACGGGGAGTACTGCTCTACGAAGAATGTTTCTTCAGAAAGCGGCCACATTTTTGGTTCGAACAAGAAGTACGCATTTCCCTTGATACGTACTCGCGTGTAAATCCCACCAAGAACACGCCCTACGGTTATGGTTTGTCGTGCTCTACCGCTACGCTTGTAGAGTCGATTTACGTTCATCCCGATAGTGACAAGTGGTTTGTGGATGTCATAACATCCATTGTCAAGCGCTATCTCAATGCCGAGGTCAAACGTGGAGCATTCGGCCACAAGTAGTTCTAACACTTCGTTCCAGGGGACGCTGCGCGATGAAGCCGCGCAGCGCCCCTGAACTCAAACGTTATGCCTCAACAAGCTGATCCGCACGACTTACCGGTTCCTCTATTCGGGGTGCTGAGGGCCATAGGCTTTGGCGAGCACGAGAACCCTCATCACTTCAATACGGGAACCCTGTTCTGGTCGCTGACACGCCTATTCGGCTGCTACGAACGCATTATGGCCGCCCTTCCGTTGCCATTCCTTGAGCGACCGTTCTTGGAGGCAGACATTGAGAGCTTCATCATCCGCTTCCGGATCGTCCTCAACGACGTCGCCTATGTCGTATGGCAGCTTCTCCCTCGTAACACACGAGGCTTGAAGGGACCGCGCGGAGAAACACATCCGAGGAATAGAGAGGTTTCAATCCTCGCGCTCGCTGACTTCTTCGAGAAAAGCGGTACCAACTATCGTGAGTTGGCCGCAACATTTTCTGGCGCTCGCCCGTGGATCAATCGGCTGCGGAACGACCGCGACAATGTTGTCCATTACAAGTCGAAAGCTATCGTCTTCGATACAAGTCCGCCGTCATTTGCCTTGATTAATGCTGCTGGAACAGAGCGATCCATTCCAACTCCGGAGGGTGGCTTCCGCCTTGCCATGGAGGAAATTCCAGGTTTCGTGAACAGCCAGCTTCTCTCCCTGCATAATTTCATGCACTGTGACTTATCAGAGGCCATACGCACCCACGCAACGAGAGTAGGTCTGAAGCAAGTACCGGTGGGGTGGAATGAACGAATGCGTTGCGTCGGCACAATGAGATTCAGGGAGCAAAATGGCATTGAGGCATAACCCATCATTCCACCGGACCTGCGCGAAAAGCCGCGCAGGCCGGTGAATTCAGACGTTAGCATCGTGCGGTCTCGAAAGTTTAGCGAATGATAGAAAGCGACCTGAGTAATCAAGACATTTACAACAAGCTGGAGCCCGGCGCGAAGGAGTTGGTTGAAAATACATCAAAAGTTGTCGACTCTGAACTAAGGAAATGGGTGATCCTCATTGCTCTGGCTGTAGCGTCGCCATTTGTTCTAATACTCATCAAACCTGTGAATGAAAGCGTAGGAATGTGGGTTCAAAGAAGCGGAGCGATTATTGTCGTTTTGTCGCTATTGGCGGAAATTAAAGCTACCGCGGTTGAGCGCTTGGCAATCAAAAATGAACTGTCATTTTTGTATTGCAATATTTATTTGAAAAATAAATACAAAGAAAAAGTAAAAAGAGTCACTTTCGCAACATATTTTGTAGTCGCCGTAGGAACTCTAATCTGGGGATACGGCGACATATTTGTATCCCTCTTTCAGTAGTGTTTGTTATGTCAACGCCAGCAACGGTTCTAATGCTAACCCGGCGTTCAAGCGGAGCTGCGCAAACAGCCGCGCAGCCCGCTTAACTCTACGTTGGGGCTCACCACACAAACAACGCTGGGTGTGACACTGATTCCGTGAATTACTGACCAAGCGGCTTAACCTAAGAAAGAACGATATGAACGGACATTTAGTAACGGGTTTTCTGGTTGAAATCGATGGCAAACCACAAGGAATTCATGAAGATATTGCGTCCGCAAAACAGCAAGCAATTTCCCTCGCAAATGGTTTGTCCAGTATGAAGGTCACAAGCATTGGTCCTGGTATCGCACCCTGTAGCGCTTGGTATTGGGACTATGCAATTAGCGATTGGGTGTTCTCGCAAAATGCGGTCTTCGCTGAAGCCAAACGAAAGGACGAGTAAACCATTGTCACCTTCAGGACGTTCGCACTCATAGTTCCTTCGATGTACCGGGAGTCGACAGTTGGCACCATCCTGTAGTCGTACCGCCGTGCGCCCCAACCCGGCAGTCAACCGGACCTGCGCTAAAAGCCGCGCAGGCCGGTTACTTCCACGCTGGACACTTTGCCCCAAGGAGCATTACTTTTTACTGTCCGTTAATGAGGTCAGATTGATTCCCCATGGCATTCGAAGTCGGCGCTGGTGATACGCCGATAACAAGGGATCCGGCGCGGGCGATCGAGGCATTGACCGGGCCTCACGCGAAAGCGCGGCTTATTTGTGCATACAATAATCATTGACCTAGCACTTGTTTGTACATACACTCATGGCGCATGAAAGTTGACTTCGACCCGATCAAGAACGAGAGAAACATCAAAGAGCGTCGGCTCTCGTTCGAACGAGCGGCAGAAGTCGATTTCAATACCGCGCTGGTGTTTCCTGACACCCGAAAGGCATATGGCGAAACTCGTTACATCGCGCTGTGCTACCTGGACCGCCGGCTGCATGTGCTGTGCTTTACGGAAACCGGGACGGGAATTCGGTTAATCAGCTTTCGTAAAGCAAATACCAGAGAGGCAAACAGATATGGCAAGCCGCAAACCCTTGATTGACGCGGACGGTGAGGTTCGCGAACTGACAGCCGAAGATATGGCGAAATTCCGGCCGGCCGCTGAGGTGTTGCCGTCATCCCTGAAAAAGAAGCTGGGCGTGCGTGGCCCCCAGAAAACTCCGACCAAAGAGCGCATCACCATCCGATTGTCGCGAGAAGTGGTCGAGCAATTTCGCGAAAGCGGTGAAGGCTGGCAAACCCGCGTAGATGCAGCTTTGCGCGAGTGGCTCAAGAATCATTCTCCGGCATAGCGGGGTCATAATGATTTCCCATGACTTTTTTCAGACCGGCCAGCAGACGACTGTTGGACATTTTGATTGACCGCGTCCAGCATAGCCGCACCGATGTATTTCCCATAACCAACCATCAGGAGGCACCCAATGACTTTCGGCGAATCCATCAGCACCTGTTTCTCCAAATATGCCGCCTTTGACGGACGGGCCTCCCGGTCGGAATTCTGGTGGTGGTTCCTGTTTACCTTCCTGGCGTCGGCGGCGACCGGCATCATCAGCCAGACCCTGTCCGCGCTTTTTTCCCTGGCCGTCCTGCTGCCGTCGCTCGCGGTGGGCGCGCGGCGGCTGCACGACACGGATCGCAGCGCGTGGTTTCTGCTGCTCTGGTTCATTCCCCTGATTGGCTGGATCGTCCTGGTCGTCTGGGCGATACAGGAAGCCAAGGAGCCGAATCGTTTCTGAGCGGCGGCGCGGGACCCGGTTTCCTCGCGCTGGATACCGGGTCGACTGAATCGTGGCCAAGGTCTGGCTCAGCGGAATTTCCGCGCTGGTGCTTTTCGCCGGCATCGCCTGGCAGCTCGCGCCGCTGCAGCCGGGCATCCTTGCGCTGCAACTGGCGTATTCGCCGCGGGCGTTTGCCGAGGTCATCCACGCCTGGTCGGCGGACGACCTGCTGCGCTATCGGGCGCATCTGCCCTATGACGGCCTGCTGCTGGCCTGTTATGGTTCCTTCGGCTGGCTGCTGGTTTCGCGCACCGCACTCTTCGCCGCGCAGCCTGCCGCGTTGCGGACCCTGGCGATGTGGCTGCTGCCGCTGGCCGCGGCCTTCGATGCGGCGGAGAACGCGTTTCACTGGTGGCTGACCGAAGTTCCCCGCTTCGGCATCGCCTGGGCCTACGCTGTTGCCGCCGCCTGCGCCGCCGGCAAGTGGCTGCTGCTGCTGGCCTTCGTGCTCGCCGTGCTGTACGCGCTCGACACTGGCGAAGAATAACCGGCGGTCGCGGCGCAGCCCGCGTGGTTCTTGCCGCCGTATTGCGGGCGCCGACTTTCGCCGCCCGTACCTTGTGCGGGATGATTTTCCCGACCCCGTTGCCGCAGGTTTAAAATGCGCAAAAAACGAGGGGGAGAGAGCGATGAAATATCACATCGAGAAGCAGGGCAATGAGGTGGTCATCAGTTTCGATGCGCTGGACTCGCAGGCGCAGGTGATGATCGATGCCATCGGCCGCTGTCGGCAGAGCGCGTGGGCTTGTCCGTCCGGCGAGTGCATGAAGATTGCCGACATGGAAACCTGCGCCGCGGGCGGCACGATGGCCGTCAGGCTGAAGCCGCGTGCCGACACGGCCTTGAGCGTGGTCAGCCTTGGCGAATGCCTGAAGTATCAGTTGCCGAAGGAAGTCCAGGCCTGACGGCGGTCGGCCTGCGCCGCAGCGCAGGCGATCAGACCTGCAGCACCTTGAGCAGGTCCTGCTCCAGCCTGACCAGCGTGGCTGTCTGCGCCAGTTCCTTGCCGCTGATAAGGAAGACGTCTTCGACGCGCTCGCCGAGGGTGGCGATCTTGGCGGTATGCAGGGCGACGTCGTGTTCGGCCAGGACGCGGGCGATGGCATACAGCAGCCCCGGCCGGTCGGCGGCGGTGATGGACATCACGTACTGGTTGCCGCGTTCGTCGGCGCGGATTTCCACTTCGGGCGTCACCGGAAAGTGGCGCACCAGGCGCGACAGGCGCCCGCCGAGATTGGCCGGCAGCGGCGGCCGCTGCCTGAGTTGTTCGATGATCTCGTGTTCGACCAGGGCGATCATGTCGCGGTAGGACTGGGTCGCGTCGAAGGCGAACACGACGAAGCTGTCCAGGGCATAACCGTGGCGCGTGGTGTGGATCTTGGCATCGACGATGGTGTAGCCCAGCCGTGCGAAGAAGCCGCAGAGGCGGGCAAACAGCCAGGGCTGGTCCGGCGTGTAGACCATGACCTGCAAGCCGTCGCCCATCGGGTTGAGGCGCGCCCGGACCACCGGTTCGGCGCCGGCCGGCCGGTGATACAGGGTACGCGTATGCCAGGCTATTTCCTCGGCGGCGTGGCGGATGAAATAGCCGGTGTCGAGCTGGTTCCACAGCTCGAGTTCGACGTCGGGTCGCAGGCCGTGGTAGCGCAGGATGGCGCGGGCTTCCTCCTGCCTTTCGGCGACGCCGGAAAGCTGGAGTACGGTGCTGCCCTTGAGAACGCTCGCCGCCATGCGGAACAGGTCTTCGAGCAGTTTGCCCTTCCAGGCGTTCCACACCTTCGGGCTGGTGCCGCGAATGTCGGCGACCGTCAGCAGGTAGAGTGCGGTGAGCCGGCGCAGGCTGCCGACCTTGCCGGCAAAGGCGAGGACCACCTCCGGATCGGCCAGATCCTGCTTCTGCGCCACTTGCGACATGGTCAGGTGTTGCTCGACGAGGAATACCACCAGCGCGGCGTCATCGCCGGCGATGCCGTGGTCGCGGCAAAAGCGCGCGGCGTCCTGCTTGCCGAGCTGGGAGTGGTCGCCGCCGCGGCCCTTGGCGATGTCGTGGAACAGGGCGGCGATATACAGGACCCAGCGCTTGTCGAAGCCGCTCATCAGGCGCGAGCAGAACGGGTATTCGTGGGCGAACTCGGGCATGGCAAAGCGCCGCAGGTTGCTCATTACCTGCAGGATGTGCTGGTCGACGGTGTAGACATGGAACAGGTCGTGCTGCATCTGGCCGACGATGCGGCCGAAAGCCGGCAGGTAGCGGCCGAGGATGTCGAACTGGTTCATGCGCCGCATCGGATGGATCAGGTGCTTCTGCTGGAACAGCTTGAGGAACAGCGCGCGGTTTTGCGGATCGCGGCGGAAGGCGGCATCGATGCCGCCTTGCGAGCGCCACAGGGCGCGCAGGGTGCGCGGTGTCATGCCCTTGATTTCCGAGCGCTGCATCTGCAGCAGGAAGCATTCGAGCATGGCGCGCGGATGGCGCTGGAAGACATCCTCGTCACGTACGTCGAGCAGTTCGCGCACCATCTGGAAATTCGCATCGATGACGATCGGCGGTCCCAGCTGTATGTGCAGCAGGCGGTCGGCCAGCACCTGCATCACCAGTGAATTGAGCTGCGTCACCAGCTTGGCGTTCTGGTAGTAGCGTTGCATCAGCACTTCGGAGGCGCGCTTGGATTCGGTCGGGACTATGCCCATGGCGCCGGCGAGCTTTTCCTGGTGATCGAACAGCAGCCGGTCCTCGCGGCGGTTTGTCAGCAGGTGCAGTTCCATGCGCAGTTCGGCGAGCAGCCGGTCGGCGCCTTCGAACTGGCGCACCTCGGCGGCCGTTATCAGGCCGGCCCTGGCCAGCGACTTCCAGTCGTCGCCGATGCCGGCGGCCCTTGCCACCCAGTGGATCACCTGCAGGTCGCGGCGGCCGCCGGGGCTTTCCTTGCAGTTGGGTTCCAGGCTGTAGGGCGTATCGTTGAACTTGGCGTAGCGCTCGGCCTGCTCCAGCTGCTTGGCCTTCAGGAAAACCGCCGGTTCCAGCGTGGCGTTGTAGCTCTGCTCGAAATCATCATAGAGCGAACGCGAACCGGTCAGGTAGCGTGCCTCGAGCAGCGAGGTTTGCACCGTGATGTCGCCTGCGGCTTCGTCCAGGCACTGGCTGACGCTGCGCACGCTGTGGCCGATGTCGAGGCCGATGTCCCACAGCAGCCCGATCAGCTGCTCGAGTTGCAGTGCGGCCTGCGGATCATTGTGCGCGTGCTGGTCGTCCGGCACCAGGATCAGCAGGTCTACGTCGGAGCCGGGATAGAGTTCGCCGTGTCCGTAGCCGCCGACCGCCGCCAGCGCGCAGTTGGCGGGCATGGCGAGCGCAGCCCAGATGTCCCGCAGCACGCCATCCACCAGCGCGGCACGGCCCTTCAGCGCGGCAGGGCCGTCCTTGCTTTGACGCCACATGGCGGCCAGTTCCTGCCGGCCCGTGGTCAGGCGCTGCCGCGCAGCGGCGGCCAGTTCGCGCAGTTCGCTCATGGCGTCCAGGAGTCCAGGGCCCGAGGCGTCGTTCTCAGGGATTGATCCGGATATGGGACGGACAGGGCGGCGCGCCGGCGGACAGCGTCATCACCTCGACGCCGGTTTCGGTAACGCAGACCGTATGCTCCCATTGCGCTGAAAGGCTGCGGTCCTTGGTGACGATGGTCCAGCCATCGGGCAGCTCCGAGATGGCGGCCTTGCCGGCGTTGATCATCGGCTCGATGGTGAACACCATGCCCGGCACCAGCAGCGGGCCGTCGCTGGCCTTGCCGTAGTGCAGCACCTGGGGTTCTTCGTGGAAGTTGCGGCCGATGCCATGGCCGCAAAATTCGCGCACCACGGAAAAGCCGGCGCCTTCGGCATGCTTCTGGATCGCCGCGCCGACGGCGCCGAGATGCACGCCGGGCCTGACCTGGGCAATGCCGACCCACATGCATTCGTGGGTCATGGCCACCAGGCGTTTGGCCATGATCGAGGCATCGCCGACGCAGAACGTGCGGCTGGTGTCGCCGTGCCAGCCGTTCTTGATGGTCGTGATGTCGAGATTGACGATGTCGCCCTTCTTGAGGGCGCGCTCGTTCGGTACGCCGTGGCAGACCTGATGGTTGACCGAGGCGCAGATCGACTTCGGGTAGGGGGCATAGCCCGGCGGCGCGTAGTTGAGCGGGGCCGGAATGCAGCCCTGGACCTCGACCATGTAGTCGTGACAGAGTTTGTCCAGTTCCGCGGTAGTGATGCCGGGCTTGACGAAAGCTTCGATGTAGTCGAGAACTTCACCCGCGAGGCGGCAGGCAACCCGCATTTCGGCGATCTCTTCGGCGGTTTTTATGGAAATGGCCATGAATGCTGGGGATTGGGGGAACGGGGTGGGGACCGGCATTTTAACCGCAGCCCGCCCCGCCCGGGCGCCTGAAAGCGCGGGACAGCTTGTGCCGGACCTCGATGGCCGGCTATAATGGCCGACTTGTCCGGGATGGTCCCGGGCAAAATCCACACGCCCGGCGCCGATAGGGTGGCTTTCCACGCGGAATAGGCGGAAAGCAGCACGGCCTGGCGGAGGTTCAACCCATATCGGAGATAGTCTTATGAGCACAACCATGCGCCAGATGCTGGAGGCCGGCGTTCATTTCGGCCACCAGACCCGTTTCTGGAACCCCAAGATGGCCCCCTACATTTTCGGCCATCGCAACAAGATCCACATCATCAACCTCGAAAAGACCCTGAGCAAGTATCAGGAGGCGATGGTTTTCATCCGCAAGATGGCGGCCAAGAAGGGCACCATCCTGTTTGTCAGCACCAAGCGCCAGGCGCGCGAAATCATCGCCGAGGAAGCCCAGCGTTGCGGCATGCCTTACGTCGATGACCGCTGGCTGGGCGGCATGATGACCAACTTCAAGACGCTGAAGCTGTCGGTCAAGCGCCTCAAGGACCTGGAAACCGCCATGTCGGAAGGCAACTTCGAGAAGCTGTCGAAGAAGGAAACCCTGACCCTGCAACGCGAGATGGACAAGCTGCGCAAGTCCATCGGCGGCATCAAGGACATGGGCGGCCTGCCCGACGCGATTTTCATCATCGACGTCGGCTATCACAAGATCGCCATTACCGAAGCCGGCAAGCTCGGCATCCCGGTGATCGGCGTGGTCGATACCAACCATTCCCCGGAAGGCGTCAGCTACGTGATTCCCGGCAATGACGACTCCTCCGGCGCGATCCGCCTGTATGCCCGCGGCGTGGCCGACGCCATCCTCGAAGGCAAGAGCCAGGGAATCAACGAGGTGGTGCAGCAACTGGCCGGCGACGACGAGTTCGTCGAAGTCTCGGACGCGGCTGAGTAAAGACGCGAAGTACAGGGATGCGGAGCAGGAGCCTTGCCGGGCTCCGTGCCTCCGTGTCGCTGTGGTGAAGGCATTTTGATTCTGGAGTAAGGCAATGGCGGAAATTACCGCAAGCATGGTCAAGGAACTGCGCGAGAAGACCGACGCGCCGATGATGGAATGCAAGAAGGCGCTGACCGAAGCGGCCGGCGACATGGCGAAGGCCGAGGAAATCCTGCGCGTCAAGCTGGGCAACAAGGCCAGCAAGGCCGCGACCCGCATCGCCGCGGAAGGCGTCGTGGCGATCCACATCGCTGCCGACGGCAAGCTGGGCAGCATTTTCGAAATCAACAGCGAGACCGATTTCGTCGCCAAGAACGACGAGTTCCTCAAGCTGGCTGCCGATTGCGCGCGGCTGGTGGCGGAGAAGAACCCGGCCGACGTTGCCGCCCTGTCGGCGCTGCCGCTGGGCGAGGGCACGGTCGAATCGACGCGCACCGCGCTGGTGGGCAAGATCGGCGAGAACATGAGCATCCGCCGCTTCGTCCGCGTCGCGGCCAAGGGCCGGCTCGCCTCCTACATCCACGGCGGCTCCAAGATCGGCGTTCTGGTCGATCTGGTCGGCGGCGACGAACAACTGGCCAAGGATCTGGCGATGCACATCGCCGCCTCGAAGCCGAAGTCGCTGGACTCGTCCGGCGTGCCGGCCGAGTTGCTGGACATGGAACGCCGCATCGCCATCGAAAAAGCGCGCGAAGCCGGCAAGCCGGAAGCCATGCTGGAAAAGATCGCCGAAGGCACGGTGCAGAAGTACCTCAAGGATGTCACGCTGCTGGGCCAGGTCTTCGTCAAGGCCGAGGACGGCAAGCAGACCATCGAACAGTTGCTGAAGGCCAAGGCGGCTTCGGTGGCCAGCTTCAGCCTGTTCATCGTCGGCGAAGGCATCGAGAAGAAGGTCAACGACTTCGCCGCCGAAGTGGCTGCGCAGGCGGCCGCTGCCGCAGGCAACAAGTAACAGGCGGCAAGCCATGACCGTGCCGAAATTCCGCCGCATCCTGCTCAAGCTGTCGGGCGAGGCGCTGATGGGTGACGATGCCTACGGCATCAACACCGCGATGCTCGGCATGATAGTGGCGGAAATCAAGGCGGTGACCGACCTAGGCGTCGAGGTCGGCGTGGTCATCGGCGGCGGCAACATCTTCCGTGGCATCGGCGGCACGGCCACCGGCATGGATCGCGCCACGGCCGACTACATGGGCATGCTGGCGACGGTGATGAATGCCATGGCGCTGTCGGATGCCATGCGCCAGGCCGGGATCAACGCCCGGGTGCAGTCCGCGCTGAACATCGAACAGGTGGTCGAGCCCTATATCCGCGGCAAGGCCATTCGCTACCTCGAAGAAGGCAAGGTGGTGATTTTCGGTGCCGGCACCGGCAACCCTTTCTTCACCACCGACACAGCGGCGGCGCTGCGCGGTTCGGAGATCGGGGCCGAGATCGTTCTGAAGGCAACCAAGGTCGATGGCATCTATACCGCCGACCCGAAGAAGGATCCGGCGGCAACGCGGTTTGCGCGCATCAGCTTCGACGAGGCGATCAGCCGCAACCTGGCAGTGATGGATGCCACGGCCTTCGCCCTGTGCCGCGACCAGAAACTGCCGATCAACGTGTTTTCGATCTTCAAGTCCGGCGCGCTGAAACGCGTGGTGATGGGCGAGAACGAGGGCACCCTGGTTCACGTTTAGGAGAACGCATGATTCCCGAACTGAAAAAGACGTCCGAACAGAAGATGCTGAAGAGCCTCGAGGCGCTGAAGGCCGATCTGGGCAAGGTGCGCACCGGGCGCGCGCATACCGGCATCCTCGATCATGTGCAGGTCGACTACTACGGCTCCATGGTGGCCATTACCCAGGTTGCCAACGTGACCCTGATCGATGCCCGCACCATCGGTGTCCAGCCCTGGGAAAAGCCGATGGTGGCCAAGGTGGAAAAGGCCATTCGCGATTCCGATCTGGGTCTCAATCCGTCGAGCCAGGGCGAACTGATCCGCGTGCCGATGCCGGCTCTGACCGAGGAGCGGCGCCGGGATCTGATCAAGGTCATCAAGCACGAGGGCGAGAACGCCAAGGTGGCGATCCGCAACCTGCGCCGTGACGCGATCTCGCATCTGAAAGAGGCGCTGAAGAAAAAGGAAATCTCCGAAGACGACGAGCGCCGCGCCCTGGACGACATGCAGCGGCTCACCGACCGCTACGTCGCCGAGGTTGACCGGGCGCTGGCGGACAAAGAGAAGGACCTGATGGCGATCTGATGCCGGGTCGCGGCAGGGGCAGGTCTTCAGTGTTATGCCTGGTTTTGCTTCCAGGATCTGAGAGGGTGTCATGGCAGGAAAATTCACCAGCTCGACGCAGGCAATTCCCCCGGTGGCGGATGTTCCGCGTCACATCGCCATCATCATGGATGGCAACGGGCGCTGGGCCAAGAAGCGCTTCATGCCGCGTGTCGCCGGGCACAAGCGCGGGGTCGAGACGGTGCGCGCCATGGTCAAGGCCTGCATCGTGCGCGGGGTGGAATACCTGACCCTGTTCGCCTTCTCGTCGGAGAACTGGCGGCGTCCGGCGGAGGAAGTTTCCTTCCTGATGAACCTGTTCATCGGCGCCCTGCAGGGCGAGATCGGCAAGCTCCACGCCAATGGCGTGCGCCTCAAGGTGGTGGGCGACCTGTCTGCCTTCGAGCCGCGCCTGGTGGCGCTGATTCGCGAAGGCGAAGCCAAGACGGCCAATAATTCCAGGCTGACGCTCACCATCGCCGCCAACTATGGCGGTCGCTGGGACATCCTGCAGGCCATGAACCAGCTGGCGCTGGCGCATCCCGAAAAAATCGGCTGCTTCGGCGAGGCCGATCTGGCGCCCCATCTGATGATGGCGTATGCGCCGGAGCCGGACCTGTTCATTCGCACCGGCGGCGAGCAGCGCATCAGCAACTTCCTGCTCTGGCAGCTGGCCTACAGCGAGCTGCATTTCACCGATGTTCTGTGGCCCGATTTCGACGATGCAGCGCTGGATGCGGCGATAAACTCGTATCGCCGCCGCGAGCGCCGCTTCGGCCGTACCAGCGAGCAGCTGGGCCAGCCGACAAGCGTCGTTGCGCCAGCGCCGGCTTTTGCACTTCCCGACACGGACCGAGATGCTTAAAACGCGGGTCATCACCGCGCTGCTGCTGGTAGCGGGCCTCGCCTTCATCCTTTTCGGTTTGCCGCCACTGGCGGCGGTGCTGACGTTTGCCGCGATTGCAGCGCTCGCCGCCTGGGAGTGGGGTGGCCTGATGCGCCAGGATCAGCCGGCGCGCGTGATGTATGCGTTTGTACTGCTGCTGTTCTGCTGGCAACTGACCGTGGCGGCGCCGCAACTGGTTCCCCTGCTCCTGGCGGTGTCGGTGGCGTTCTGGATTCTTGTCGTGCCCTTCTGGTTTCGCTTCAAGTGGACCCTGGCCGGCAACGACTTCTTCGGCTACCTGCTCGGCGCGCTGGTGATTCTGCCGACCTGGGCGGCGATGGTGGCCTTGCATGCCGTGAGCGTCTGGCTGCTGCTGGCGGCCATGGCGCTGGTCTGGGTCGCTGATATTGCCGCCTATTTCGCCGGACGGACCTTCGGCAAGCGCAAGCTGGCGCCGGCCATCAGCCCGGGCAAGACCTGGGAGGGCGTGGCCGGGGCGGTTGTCGGCGTGCTGATCTACGGCGGCTTCGTGCTTTCCTTCTCGCCTCTTGCCGGGCGCCTGCCTTGGCCGCTGCCCGTGCTGGTGCTGCTGTTGATCCTGCTCACGGCGGTCAGCGTGATGGGCGACCTGTTCGAATCGCTGCTCAAGCGTCAGGCCGGGATCAAGGACAGCAGCAATCTGTTGCCGGGGCACGGCGGCGTACTCGATCGCATCGATGCGCTGACCTCCGCGCTGCCACTGGCGGCGCTGATCCTGTATTTCGTCCGCGCATGAAACTGACCGTTCTCGGCGCCACCGGGTCGATCGGTGTCAGCACCCTCGACGTGGTCGCGTGTCATCCCGATCGTTTCGAGGTGGTGGCACTGACCGGACACAAGCAGGTGGAGGTTCTTGCGGCGCAGTGCCGGCAGTTTCGTCCTGCGTATGCGGTGGTGGGCAGCGCCGCGGCGGCGCAGCAGCTTGCCGGCCTGCTCGGGGATGCCGGCGTGCGTACCGAGGTACTCTATGGTGCCGACGCCCTGGTGGAGGTCGCCGGCCTGCCCGACGTCGATGCGGTGATGGCTGCCATCGTCGGCGCCGCCGGACTGCCGCCGACCCTGGCCGCGGCGCGTGCCGGCAAGCGTGTGCTGCTGGCCAACAAGGAAGCGCTGGTCATGGCCGGCGCGGTGTTCATGAGTGAGGCGCGCCGCGCCGGCGCCCTCTTGCTGCCGATCGACAGCGAACACAATGCGGTATTCCAGTCCATGCCGCATGATTATTCCGGAGACATGGCGCGGGGCGGGGTAAGAAGGATCCTGCTGACCGCGTCGGGCGGTCCGTTTCGTACCATGCCGCTCGACGCACTGACGCGGGTGACGCCGGAGCAGGCGGTAGCGCATCCCAACTGGGTAATGGGGCGCAAGATTTCCGTCGATTCGGCGACCATGATGAACAAGGGCCTCGAAGTGATCGAGGCGCACTGGCTGTTCAACGCGCCGGCCGAAAAAATCGAAGTGGTGATCCATCCGCAGAGCGTGATCCATTCCCTGGTCGATTACGCGGACGGTTCCGTTCTGGCGCAGTTGGGCAACCCCGACATGCGCACGCCGATCGCCCATGCCCTGGCCTGGCCCGAGCGCATCGATTCCGGCGTGGCGCCGCTCGATCTGTTCGCCGTGGGCCAGCTCAATTTCGAACGTCCGGACCTGGTGCGTTTTCCCTGCCTCGATCTGGCTTACCGTGCCTTGCGCGCGGAAGGCAATGCGGCCGCGGTGCTGAATGCGGCCAATGAGGTCGCCGTGGCGGCCTTTCTCGAAGGCGGCTTGCCCTTTCTCGGCATCGCCGACCTGATTGCCGCGACGCTGGATGCCGTGCCGCAGGCGGCGCTGCCCGATCTGGCGGCGGTACTGGATGCCGATCGGCAGGGACGCACGAAGGCGACGGAAATTCTTGCACGACAAGGTGCCACCGCCCGATGAACCCGCAAATGCTGGCCTGGTATGTCGGTGCCTTCCTGCTTGCCCTGGCGGTACTGGTGGTCGTTCACGAAATGGGCCACTACCTTGCGGCGCGTTACTGCGGCGTCAAGGTGCTGCGCTTTGCCTTCGGTTTCGGCAAGGTGATCTGGATGCGCCGCCAAGGGCGCGACGGCACCGAGTGGGCGGTCTCGGCGTTTCCGCTGGGCGGCTACGTCAAGATGCTCGACGAAAGGGAGGGCGAGGTTGCTGCGGCTGACCTGCCGCGCGCCTTCAACCGGCAATCCATCGGCCGGCGCGCTTTCATCGTGGCGGCGGGTCCGGCGGCGAACTTCCTGCTGGCGATCGTGCTCTACTGGTTCTTGTTCATGCATGGCGTCACCGAGCTCAAGCCGCGCCTCGGCCTGCCGCCGGCGGGAACGCCGGCGGCAGTTGCCGGCATCGTCGAGGGCGGCACGGTGCGTGCAGTCAACGGCAAGTCCATCGAGACCTGGCAGGAATTGCGCTGGGAAGTCATGCGGCGGGCGCTGGACAAGGAGCCGCTGCAACTCGAAGTGATCAGCGCGCAGCGCGAGATCGCCACGTACCGCCTTGGCAGCGATCGCTTCGATCTGGAGGAACTCGAAAAGGACCCTCTGCGCCTGCTGGGACTGGTCTTGTATCGGCCGCCTCTGCCGGCCGTGGTGGGACAGGTGCAATCGGGTTCCGCCGCCGCCGAAGCGGGGTTCCGCGAGGGTGACCGGGTGCTGGCGATCGAGGGCAAGGCCATTGCCCTATGGGCCGAGCTGGCTGCCGCCGCGCGCGCCGCGCCGGGGCGACAGTTGAAGTTCTCTGTCGAGCGGGACGGCAGGCAAATCGATCTGGCGGCGACTCCGCGCCTGGCCGAGGATGGCGGGCAGAAGCTTGGCCGGCTGGGCCTGATGGCGAGGGAAGGACAGGGGGAACTGTTCGAAATGACCGTCGTGGTGAGCTACGGTCCATTTGAGTCCGCCAGTCGGTCACTGCTTCAGACCTGGGACACGGCTATCCTCAGCCTGCGCATGATGGGGCGCATGCTGACCGGCGAACTGTCGTGGAAGAACCTCTCCGGCCCGGTGACGATTGCCGATTACGCGGGGCAATCGGCGCGGCTGGGCCCCGGCTATTACCTGCGTTTTCTGGCCCTGATCAGCATCAGTCTCGGCGTGCTCAATCTGCTGCCGGTACCCGTTCTGGACGGCGGGCATTTGATGTATTATCTCGTCGAGTTTCTAAAGGGTGGTCCGGTCTCGGAACGGGCTCTGGAAATAGGCCAGCAGATCGGTTTCGCTCTACTGGCACTGCTAATGGCTTTTGCCTTCTACAACGATATCAACCGCCTTGTTTACGGCTAATTTTCGTCCAAATACATGAAGAAGAAACTTCTTGCCGGCCTGCTCCTTGCGCTGCTGGCGCGCGCTGCTTTGGCCTTTGATCCCTTCCAGATCAAGGATATCCGGATCGAAGGCATTCAGCGTACCGAGGCCGGAACCGTGTTTTCCTACCTGCCGATCAAGGTGGGTGACACCATGAACGACGAGAAGGCGGCGGCGGCCATCAAGGCACTGTTCGCCACCGGCTTCTTCAAGGATGTGCGTCTCGAGATCGACGGACAGGTGCTGGTGGTGGTGCTGGAAGAGCGTCCGGCCATCGCTTCGCTGGAATTCACCGGACTCAAGGCGTTCAAGCCGGAAGATCTGAAGAAGTCGCTGCGCGACGTGGGTCTTGCCGAGTCGCGCATTTTCGATCGTGCCATGGTCGAGCGCGCCGAACAGGAACTCAAGCGTCAGTATCTTGCGCAGGGACACTATGCGGTCCAGGTGACGACGACCATCACGCCGCTGGAGCGCAATCGGGTCGGCGTCAACTTTGCCGTCGTCGAAGGCGACATCGCCAAGATCAAGCAGATCAACATCGTCGGCGCCGGCGCCTTCAAGGAATCGGACCTGCTCGATCTCCTGGTATTGCGCACGCCGGGCTGGCTGACGTGGTACACCAAGAACGACCAGTATTCCAAGCAGAAACTCTCGGGCGACATCGAGACCCTGCGTTCGTATTACCTCAATCGCGGCTACCTCGAATTCAACATCGAGTCGACCCAGGTTTCGATCTCGCCGGACAAGCAGGACATCTACATCACCATCAATATCGCCGAGGGTGAGAAGTACAGCATTTCCTCGGTCAAGCTGGCCGGCCAGTTGCTGCTGCCGGAAGAGGAATTGACCAAGCTGGTAAAGGTCAAGCCAGGCGAGGTGTTCTCGCGCGAGAACATGACCGAGACCACCAAGGCCATCAGCGATCGCCTGGGCAACGAAGGTTATGCCTTTGCCAACGTCAATGCGTCGCCTGAACTGGACAAGGAGAAGCGCCTGGTGGCGTTTACCGTGTTCGTCGATCCGGGACGCCGGGTCTATGTCCGCCGCATCAATGTGTCGGGCAACACGCGGACTCGCGACGAGGTGATCCGCCGTGAAATGCGTCAATCCGAAGCCGGCTGGTACGACGGCGAGAAGATCAACAAGTCGCGTACGCGCGTCGATCGGCTGGGCTATTTCGAGGAAGTGACGGTGGAAACGCCGCCCGTCGCAGGAACAACGGACCAGGTCGACATGGAGATCAAGGTCAAGGAAAAACCCACCGGCAATCTCATGCTGGGTGCGGGCTTTTCGAGTTCCGAGAAATTGACGTTCTCGGGCTCGATATCGCAGCAGAACCTCTTTGGCAGCGGCAAGCACCTCAGCTTCCAGATCAGCACCAGCAAATCGAACCAGGTCTATTCCATATCGCATACCGATCCGTATTTCACGGTCGATGGCGTCAGCCAGGGTTTTGATGCCTACATCCGCAATGTCGATACCTCGTCGCTGTCGACCACCAACTACAGCACGAATTCGGCGGGCGGCGGCATGCGCTGGGGGGTTCCGATCGGCGAAGACGACTACATCAACCTGGGCGTTTCCTACGATCACACCACCATCGACAATCTTGCCGGCACCGGCGCTTCCGCGCAAACCATCAAATACGTGCTTGATAACGGCAAGACCACGAATACCTGGCTGGCCAGTATCGGCTGGCAGAAGGATGAACGCGACAGCCTGATCTTCCCGACCTCGGGCAAGATGCGCAAAGCCGTAATCGAGGTCGCGGTGCCCGGCAGCACCGTAACCTACTACCGCGGCAGCTATCAGCACCTGCAATTCTTTCCGCTTATCGAGCGTGGCAAGTTGACGCTGGCGCTTAACGGCGAAGTCGGCATCGGCCGGGGCTACGGCGGCAAGGATCTGCCTTTCTTCAAGAACTACTATGCCGGAGGCATTGGTTCGGTGCGCGGTTTCGAGTCGAATACCCTCGGCCCTCGTGATCCCTTGACCAATGACCCGGTGGGCGGCGATACGCGAGCGATCGGTAATGCCGAGTTGCTGTTCCCGGTTCCCGGCATGGGGCTGGACAAGTCGGTGCGGATGAGCGCCTTCGTCGATGCCGGCAATGTCTGGGGCCCGAATGTGCTGCTGGGCAAGGACTACGGCGACAAATTCAGTCCGGGCGACCTGAGATACAGTGTCGGGCTGGCCGTGGCGTGGAATTCGCCCATGGGTCCCTTGAAGTTCTCCTACGGCAATCCGCTCAACACGAGGAACGATGACAAGATACAGCGTCTGCAGTTTCAGATGGGCTCGGCTTTTTGAGTCCTTACCTATAGCGAGAGAGTCATGCTGAATAAATTGATTTTTGCAGGTATTGCCTTGCTGTCGTTCTCCTCCGGCGTTCTGGCGGACAGCAAGATCGGCTTCGTCAATAGTCAGAAGATACTTAATGATGCCCCGCAGGCCGCGCGTGCCAAGAAGAAGATCGAAAAGGATTTCGAACCGCGCGATCAGGAACTGCAGCGCATCGCCAAGCAGTTGAAGACGATGCAGGAAAATATCGACAAGAATGCGGTGACCATGGCCGAGACCGAGCGGCGCGCCAAGGAACGCGAGTTCAGCGATCTGAATCGTGACTTTCAGCGCAAGCAGCGCGAGTTTCGCGAGGACCTGAGCCAGCGGCAGAACGAGGAAATGGCGGCAATTTTCGAGCGCGTGAACAAGATCATCAAGCAGCTGGCGGAAGCGGAGAAGTACGACATCATTTTCCAGGAGGCGGTCTACGCCAACCCGCGCATCGACATCACCGACAAGGTGATCAAGGCGCTGGGTGACGGCGCCAACGCCAAGTAAATTTCCGGCCGTGACGCTGCGGCTCGACCAGATCGTCGCCCGCCTCGGCGGGGAATTAGTCGGCGCCGGCGATACGGTGATTTCGCGGATTGCCCCGCTGGAGAGTGCGGGTCCCGGCGAGTTGGCCTTCCTCGCCAATCCGAAGTATCGACATCATCTGGCGACCACCCGCGCCGTGGTGATCATGGCGCCGCCTGCGGCGGATGGTTTGACGGCGGCGATTCTGACGGCACAGCCCTATCTCTATTACGCGCGCGTGGCGCAGTTGCTGAATCCGCCGCCGGCGCCCGAACCCGGCATTCATTCCAGTGCGGTGGTCGAAGGCGAGGTCGCTGCCAGCGCCAGCATCGGGCCCAACGTCTGGATCGGCGCCGCTGCCGCGATCGGCGAGGGTGTCGTGATTGCCGCCAACTGCAGCATCGGCGCCGGAGTCCGGATAGGTGACGACAGCCGTCTTGCGGCCAATGTGGCGATTTATCCTGGCAGTCGCCTGGGTGCCCGCTGCCTGGTTCATTCCGGCGCGGTGATCGGCGCCGATGGTTTCGGCTTCGCCCGGGAGGCCGACGGCGCCTGGGTCAAGATTCCCCAGGTCGGGCGCGTCCTGATCGGCGACGATGTCGAGATCGGCGCCGGCACTACCATCGATCGCGGCGCACTGGGTGACACGGTCATCGCCGACGGCGTCAAGCTCGACAACCAGATTCAGATCGCCCACAACGTGCAGATCGGTGCCCATACGGCGATCGCCGGCTGCGTCGGGATCGCCGGCAGCACCGTGATCGGCGCCCGGTGTACGCTGGGGGGGGCGGCGATGATCATCGGCCATCTGCGCATCGCCGATGATGTCAGCGTGACGGCCGGAACGCTGGTGGCGAAATCGATCCTGAAGGCAGGCACCTACTGTGGCGGCGTACCCTTCCTCGAACACGGCGACTGGCTGAGAAATTTTTCGCGCCTGCGCCACCTTGATGCGATGGCCGATAAAATCCGTGCCCTCGAACAGCGGCTCGCCGCACTGGAGAAGAAATCATGAGCGAAACAGCTGCAAGCGGAGCAATCGATTCCAGCATGGATATCCATCAGATTCTGGATTACCTGCCGCATCGCTATCCGATCCTGCTGGTGGATCGGGTGCTGGAAGTGGTTCCAGGCGAGAGGATTACCGCGCTGAAGAATGTCAGCATGAACGAGCCCTTCTTTCCCGGTCACTATCCGCATCATCCGGTGATGCCTGGCGTGCTGGTGATCGAGGCGATGGCGCAGACGGCGGCGATTCTCTCCTTCAAGACCATGGGCAGCAAACCCGACGGCGTGTCGGTTTACTACTTCGTCGGCATCGACAATGCGCGCTTCAAGAAGCCCGTCGGTCCCGGCGATCAATTGATCATCGATGTCCGCATCGAAACCACCCGGCGCGGCATCTGGAAATACTCGGCGACGGCGAAAGTCGATGGTCAGGTCGCAGCCGAGGCCGATCTGATGTGCGCCATGCGTCCGACGTCTTCATGAGCATCCATTCGACGGCCATTGTCCATCCCGCGGCGCAGCTTGGCCGTGGCGTCGTCGTCGGCGCCTATTCGATGGTCGGCGAGCATGTCGAGATAGGCGATCACACGGTCATCGGGCCCCATGTCGTGATCACGGGTCACACCCGGATCGGCTGCGACAACCGGATTTTCCAGTTCTGCTCCCTTGGCGAGCAGCCGCAGGACAAGAAGTATGCAGGCGAGCCGACGCGCCTGGAAATCGGCGATCGCAACACCATTCGCGAGTTCTGCACCTTCAACTGCGGCACGGTACAGGACGCCGGGGTCACGCGTCTGGGCAATGACAACTGGATAATGGCCTATGTCCATCTGGCGCACGATTGCCAGGTGGGCAACCAGACCATTTTTGCCAACAATGCGCAACTCGCCGGCCATGTGCATGTCGGCGACTGGGCGATTCTCGGCGGCTTCACCGGGGCGCACCAGTTCGTGCGCATCGGTGCCCACAGCTTCACGGCGGTGGGATGCGTCCTCCTGCAGGATCTGCCGCCGTTTGTCATGGCTTCCGGCAATCCTGCCGTACCGCGCAGCATCAACTCCGAAGGCCTCAAGCGGCGTGGATTTTCCACCGCTACCTTGGCTGCCGTGAAGCGCGCCTACAAAACCTTGTACAAGAGCGGGATGAAACTCGACGAGGCGCGCAGCGCAATCGAAGCCGAACTGGCTGTTGCGCCTGAACTGGCGTTGCTCACCGACTTTCTCGCCGCGCCCGGCCGCGGGATCATTCGCTGATGGCAGGAACCATGAGGCAGGTTCCAAGGATTGCCATGGTCGCGGGGGAAGCCTCCAGTGACCAGCTTGCCGCACATCTGATCACGGCACTGCAGAAGCATCTGCCGGAGGCGCAGTTTTACGGCATTGGCGGACCGAAGATGCAGCGCGAGGGCTTCGATTCGCTGTGGCCGGCGGAGACGCTGGCCGTGCGCGGCTATGCCGAAGTGCTGCGGCATTATCGGGCCATCAGCCGCATGCGGCGCCAGCTCTTGCGCCGCCTGCTGCAGGACAAGCCGGATGTCTTCATCGGCGTCGACGGATCCGACTTCAACCTGTGGCTGGAAAAGCGCCTCAAGGCTGCCGGCATTGCCACCATCCATTTCGTAAGCCCGTCGATCTGGGCCTGGCGCAAGCGCCGGATGCACAAGATCGTTCGTTCGGTGAGCCACATTCTTGCCCTGTATCCTTTCGAACCCGAGCTTTACCGCGGCACCGGGGTAAAGTGCAGTTATGTCGGACATCCCCTGGCAGACGTGATTCCCCTGCAAATCGATCAGTGCGCGGTGCGCGAACGTCTCGGTGTGGCGGCCGACCGGCCGGTGATTGCCTTGCTGCCGGGCAGCCGCCAGTCCGAACTGCATTTCATGGCGGAAACTTTCATCGAAACCGCCAAGCTCCTGCTCCAGCGCCAACCACGCTTGCAGTTCCTGGTGCCGCTGGTGTCGCGCGAGACGCGACTGCAGTTCGAGACGGCACTGTGGAAACTGAAGGCCGACGAACTGCCTTTCACGCTGATGTTTGGTCACGCGGCGGACGCCGTTGCCGCCAGCGATGCCGTATTGGTTGCCAGCGGCACCGCCACGCTGGAAACCGCGCTGGTCGGGCGGCCGATGGTGATCGCCTACAAGATGTCGCCGTGGTCCTGGCGCTTGATGCGCCATATGGGCTATCTGCCCTGGATCGGATTGCCAAATATTCTGGCCGGCCGCTTCGTCGTCCCCGAATTTCTGCAGGACGACGCGACACCCGAGAACCTTGCCCAGGCGCTGGGCAATCTGCTGGTCGACCGTAAGGCAGCCGCTGCCATCGGTCGCGTCTTCGACGGCATCCATCGCCTGTTGCGGCAGGATACCGCACAGAAGGCCGCGGATGCCGTCCTCCCGTACTTGCAACGGGCATGATCCGCTTGGTATGCGGCGTGGATGAGGCGGGTCGCGGACCGCTCGCCGGACCGGTCTATGCCGCGGCCGTGATTCTCGATCCGGCGCGAATCATCGAAGGCCTGGCCGATTCCAAGAAACTCGCCGAGCGCAAACGCGAGCGATTGGCCGTGGAAATCCGCGAGAAGGCGCTTGCCTTCGGCATCGCCTCGGCGTCCGTCGAGGAGATCGACCGCATCAATATCCTGCAGGCGACCCTGCTCGCCATGCGCCGCGCGGTCGAGGCCCTTGCCCTGCAACCCGCGGAGGCGCTGATCGACGGCAACCGCTGCCCCCTGCTGGCGATGCCTGCGCGCGCCATCGTTCGCGGCGATGCCAGCGAGCCGGCGATTTCGGCGGCCTCGATTCTCGCCAAGACGGCGCGCGACGCCGAAATGCTGCGCATCCATGAGGCGTTTCCGCAGTACGCGCTGGATCGTCACAAGGGCTACGACACGGCGGCTCACCGTGCCGCCCTGGCGCTGTATGGTCCCGCCAGTTTCCACCGCAAAAGCTTCGCGCCGATAAGAGTCCTGCTCGAAGGAACAGGGTGAGCGATATGCGCCATATCGGTTCGCGGGACAATCCGCAGTTCAAGGCCCTGCGCGCACTGGTCGCCGATCCCCGCGGCCATGGGCGTGCCCTGATTGACGGCATACATCTGGTAGCGACATGCATCGCCCGCGGCATTGGCATCAAACAGTTGCTGCTCAGCGAGAGCGGGCAGAGGAATGCCGAGATCGCCGCTTTGCTGCAAGGCGCGGCAGGGATAGATCGCATGAGTTTGCGCGACAGCCTGTTTCGCGAATTGTCCGGGGTCAGCACGCCAACCGGGATTGCCGCCGTGATCGACATACCGGTGGCGCCAGCGGGCATGCCAAGGGGCGATGCCGTGCTGCTCGATGCGGTGCAGGATGCCGGCAATGTCGGCGCCATCCTGCGCACCGCCGCCGCCGCCGGTATAGGCAATATCCTGCTCGGCCCGGGTTGCGCCGGGGCGTGGACGTCGCGCGTGCTGCGTGGCGGGCAGGGCGCGCACTTCTCTCTCGCCATCCGCGAACAGGCCGATCTGGCGGCAGCCATGGCAGGCTGCCCCGCGACTTCGGTAGCGACCGTCGCTCGTGGCGGCACGAATCTCTACCAACTCGATCTCAGGGGACCGATATTCTGGCTGCTGGGCAACGAGGGTGCGGGTCTGGCCGCGGAACTGATCGCGGCGGCAGGAATACGCGCCACGATTCCGCTCGCCGCCGGCACCGAATCACTCAATGTGGCGGCGGCCACGGCGGTATGCCTGTTCGAGGCGAGTCGCCAGCGTAGCGTAAAATGACGCCGGTGTATGCTGCATGAGTCACCGTGCGGCCCGCCAGGGGATACCGTCCGCGCCTCCGGCGCCGGGACAAATCCCACCGGGGGATACCGCCCGCACCTTTGAGGCGGACATATCCCACCGGGGGATACCGTCCGCACCTTTGACGCGGACATAATGAAAAGGCCCGCACGTGGCGGGCCTGACAAAACCTGAGGTACCGAAGATTACTTTTTCTTGGCGGCCTTCTTGCCGGCAACGGCGGCTTTGAATGTGGCGCCGGCCGTGAAGCGCGGCACGGTGGTCGCGGCGATCTTGAGTTCCTTGCCGGTTTGCGGATTGCGGCCGACACGCGCGGCGCGCTTGGAGGGCTTGAAGCTGCCAAAGCCGACCAGAGTAACGGTGTCGCCCTTGGAGACAGCCTTGACGATGGCAGCCATGACAGCGGAGAGAGCCTTCTCTGCAGCGGCCTTGCTGATATCGGCTTCTTTGGCGGTGATTTCGATCAGTTCAGACTTGTTCATGTGTGTCCTCGTGGAAGTAATGATGGTGGTGGCGGTTTAATTCTAGGCGAATGGTAACGCAGTGTGTCAAACAATTCGTTGTCAGGGTCGAGGTTTTTGCAAAATAATGGCAACGTGATACAGGCCTGAACCTGGCCGGGAATCACTCCTGCCCCGACCGCGCTTGTTGCACGCATGGCCGGAATTATCTCCCGTGCCAGGGAAAGCATACAGGCAAAGACGATAAAATGTTGGCTTGCGGGCAGGCAAGCCGGCATTTGCGGGCGGATCCTGTTTCTGCATTGCGCCTGTCGGGTCACTCGAAGCGGCAGAGGAAGGGAAGTGAAGGCTATGGAACTTGCCTGGTGGCACTGGATGGTGGTCGGTCTCGGACTGGGCCTGCTGGAACTTTTCGTCGCCTCCTTCTTTGTCATATGGTTCGGTCTCGGCGCACTGCTGGTGGGTGTCGCGATGCTGTTGGTCCCGGGCATGGCCTTCAGCGCGCAGGTATTGATGTGGACGGCGGCCTCCGTGGCCATGACCGTGCTCTGGTTCAAGGTCCTGCGCAAGGATGGCAGCAGGACCCGTTCCGGCCAGGCCGACGAGGCGCTGGGGGAAATCGGTGTCCTGGTTCGGGCCGTGGAGCCGCTCGGTATCGAGTCGGCGCGCGGCGAGGTGCGCTTCCAGAAACCGGTGATGGGTTCCGATGTCTGGCCCTGCCTCGCCGATGAAGCGATTGCGGCCGGCGAGCGGGTCAGGGTGCTGGCGGTGGACGGCCAGATACTTAAAGTCGGCAAATACTGAAGGGGCGGGTCATGGGTGAATTCGGCATTGTCGTAATCGTACTGTTTGTTTTTGTCGTCGTCACGATCGGCAAGGGCGTGCGCATCGTGCCCCAGGGCGAGGAATGGATCGTCGAGCGCCTGGGGAAATTCCACGTCACGCTGCGTCCTGGACTCAACATCATCATTCCCTACTTGGACCAGGTGCGCTACAAGCTGACCACCAAGGACATCATCCTCGACGTCCAGGAGCAGGAGGTCATCACCAAGGACAACGCGGTGATCCGGACCAACGCCATTGCCTTCATCAAGGTGACCGATCCGATCAAGGCGGTCTACGGCGTGACGGATTTTTCCGAAGCCATCCGCAACATGATCATGACCACACTACGTTCGATCATCGGCGAGATGACGCTGGACGAAGCGCTGTCGAATCGCGACAAAATCAAGGCGCGCCTGCGCGAAGGCGTCGCCGATGAAGCCATCGACTGGGGCCTGACCGTGAAGTCGGTCGAGATCCAGGACATCAATCCGTCCGACTCGATGCAAAAGGCCATGGAGGCGCAGGCCTCCGCCGAGCGCGAGCGCAAGGCCATGGTGACCAAGGCCGAGGGCACCAAGCAATCCACCATTCTCAATGCCGAAGCGCAACTGCAGGCCGCGCGCCTGCAGGCGGAAGCGCAAGTCACCCTGGCCGATGCCTCAGCCGAGGCGATCCGCCGCGTGGCGGCCGCGATCGGCACGGAGGACGCGCCGATGCGCTACATGCTGGGCGAGAAATACATTCATGCCATCGGCAACCTGGCCAAGTCGGACAATGCCAAGACGGTATTGATTCCGGCCGACATCCAGGAAACGCTGCGCGGCATCCTCGGCAGCCGCAAGTAAGGCGAAACGCTTATGGCACCGAGCGCTGCGCGCAGAAGATGAAACACGCGAAAACGAAGTTTCAGTGGCGGCTAACGCCGGCATCATCGGCGTTAAGCGCAGCGGCCGTAACTAAATGCCAATTAGTTGCCCACCCCCCTTCCGCTACGCGGTCCACGGCCGGCTTTGCACAGCCAGCCGGCTGCGGCGGCGCGACGCATGCGTCGCGAATTCCCGCCTCGCCCCTCGCGGGGGGTTACTGTTTGGCGCGCTGCGCGCGTTTGTCACCGGGAACTCCGAACGAAGCGTCGTACGCTAGTCACGTCGGTCACGTATGCGTCTGCTGGCTTTAGAGACCGCGACGCGGCGCCTGTCCGTCGCGCTTTGGCAGGACGGCGCGCTGATCGAACGCAGCGGGGAAATTCCCAACGGGGGCTCCGAACACCTGTTGCCATGGGCGCACCAATTGCTGGCCGAGGCCGGTGTCACAATGGCGCAGATCGACGGTATCGCCTTCGGTGCCGGGCCCGGCGGCTTCACCGGCCTGCGTCTGGCCTGCGGCGTGGCGCAGGGATTGGCCTGGGGCCTCGATCTTCCGGTGCTGCCGGTATCGACCCTGGAAGCGCTGGCACTGGCCTCCGGCGCACGCGAGGTCTGGGCCTGTCTCGATGCGCGCATGAACGAGGTGTATGGCGCGGCGTATCGGGTCGATGGCGACAGCGTGGCGCAACTCATGGCACCGGTTTGCCTGCCACCCGCCGTGCTGCCGGCGCCGACTTTTGCCGGCGGCTGGGGCGTCGGTGACGGCTTCGCCGCTTACGGACAGGTACTCCGCGCACGCAAGCCGGATCTCGTCGGCTTGCGCGCCGATGCATTTCCCACAGCCGCTGCGGTGCTGCGCCTCGCCGCGCCGGCGTTTGCCAGGGGCGAAGGCGTGCAGGCGGCGCTGGCGCAACCGATCTATGTACGCGACAAGGTGGCCTTGACCACTGTCGAGCGCATGGCACGCGGAGGCACCAAATAGTGTTCCGTTTCGCCGGCATGACGGATGCGGATCTCGATGCGGTGGCCGCGGCGGAAGCGCGCATCTATGCCTTCCCATGGACGCGAGGCAACTTTGCGGATTCCCTGGCGGCCGGCCATGGCGCATGGCTGATGCAGCAGGATGGGCACATGGTCGGCTACGCCGTGCTGACGCAGGTGCTGGACGAAGTCCATCTGCTCAACATCAGCGTGCTGCCCGAATTGCAGCGCCGCGGCCGCGGCTCGGCCCTGCTGGTCCACGTTGTCAGTCAGGCGCGGCTGCACGCGGCGACGCGCATGTTGCTCGAGGTGCGCCCCGGCAACCTTGCCGGACTGGGTTTCTACAGGCGCCACGGCTTTGTCGAAATCGGCCGGCGCCGCGATTATTATCCGGCGCATGAAGGTCGTGAGGATGCCATCGTGATGGCGCGTGACTTGTGAAGCCGGATCGCGAACAGATACTGCGCGAGATGGGCCTGGGGCCCGTCTGGAAATTGCGTGCGCCACCTGCGGCAGTTCCGGAGGAACCGGGCGTGATGACAACAGGAGGTGGCATTGCCGGACCGCAGACGGAAACGGCGCCGGCCATGGCGGTCAACTCCTCCGGCGCGCCGGCCGCAATGGACTGGAATGAACTCGCCGCGACCGTTGTTGCCTGCCGTGTCTGCCGGCTTTGCGAGGCGCGCAAGCAGGCGGTGCTCGGCGTCGGCGACCGCAATGCCGACTGGCTGTTTGTCGGCGAGGGGCCGGGCGCCGAAGAAGACGCGCGCGGCGAACCCTTCGTCGGCCAGGCCGGCAAACTGCTCGACAACATGCTGGCGGCCATCGGCCTCAAGCGTGGCGAGGACGTGTATATCGCCAATGCCGTCAAATGCCGTCCGCCGGAAAATCGTACACCTGCGCCCGACGAGGCCGCTGCCTGCAGGCCGTATCTGGAACGGCAGATCGATCTGATCCGGCCGAAACTGATTGTCGCGCTGGGTCGTCCGGCGGCGCAAACGCTGCTGCAGACGGAAATCAAGATCGCCACGGCGCGCGGCAGGCTCCACGACTACCGCGGCATTCCGCTGATCGTCACCTACCATCCGGCCTACCTGTTGCGCACTCTGCCGGACAAGGCCAAGGCCTGGGAGGATCTTTGCTTCATGAGGCAGACCATGAGACAGAGGAGGGGCGCCTGATGTCGCACGGCAGCGAAGGCTCGGCGCGGGCCATTTTCTATGCGCTGGGGGCGAACTTCGGCATTGCCGTGTCCAAGTACGCGGCGGCGCTCTGGACCGGTTCCGGCTCGATGCTGGCCGAGGCGATCCATTCCACGGCCGACTGCGCCAACCAGTTGCTGTTGCTGCTGGGCATGAAGCAGGCGCGCCGTCCCGCCAGCGCCGACTTTCCCCTCGGTCATCATCGCGTCACCTATTTCTGGTCGATGATCGTGGCCCTGCTGCTGTTCTTCATGGGCGGCGCCTTTTCCGTCTATGAAGGCATCGAACGCCTGCTCCACCCGCAGCCGCTGCAGCATGGTCTGATCGCCATGGCGGTGCTGGCGGGTGCCGTGGTGCTGGAGGCTTTTTCGCTGTGGGGCGCGCTCAGGGAGATACGCAAGATCGCCGGGCGCCAGCCTTTCCTCGTCTGGTTTCGCGAAACGCGCCAGTCGGAACTCATGGTGGTGGCCGGCGAAGACATCGCCGCGCTGCTGGGACTTGCGCTGGCTTTCGTCGCCGTGGCTGCCAGCGTGATTACCGGCAACCCCCTGTGGGATGCCCTGGGCACGCTGGCGATCGGCATCGTGCTGATGGTGATCGCCGTCGCCGTGATGATCGAGGTCAAGGGCCTGATCGTCGGCGAATCCGCTGCGCCGGCTTTGCGCGCCGAGATAGAAACCTTCGTCGCGGCCCAGGTCGAAGTCGAGCAGGTCTTGAATGTCATCACCCTGGCCTGGGGCGACAAGGTGGTGATTGCGGTCAAGGCACGCATGCGCGGCATGGAAACGCAGAGCGGCCGGCAGATGGTCGACGCCATCAACGCCGTCGAGGCGCGCATGCAGGAGCGCTTTCCGAACGCACAGTGGGTATTTTTCGAGCCGGACACCCGCTGACGCCGTTCCATGCATCTGGATCGCTATGTCAACACGCTCGGCAAGCATTTGAAGGCCCGCTTCGGCCAGCATGTGCGCAAACTGGCACTCGATGCCGGATTCACCTGCCCCAATCGCGACGGGACCCTGGGGCGGGGCGGCTGCACGTTCTGCAGCGTGCGCTCCTTCAATGCAAGCGACGCCGAGATTTCGCTCGGCGATCAGCTCGCCGCACGCCGCAAGGAACTGAAACGCGCCAGCCGCTATATCGCCTATTTTCAGGCCTACACCAGCACCTATGCCGAAGTCGAGGAATTGCGCGGCCTCTATGCCGAGGCGACGCGCGCGGCCGATATCGTCGGTCTTTGCGTCGGCACGCGGCCTGACTGCCTGCCCGATGCCGTGCTGGAGATCCTTGCCGACTACCGACAGCGCGGCTACGAAGTATGGCTGGAACTCGGGCTGCAAAGCGCCCACGACGAGACTCTGCGCCGGATCAATCGCGGCCATGGTTTTGCCGCTTATGCCGATGCCGTGGCGCGTGCCCGGCGCCATGACGTCCCGGTGTGCACGCATCTGATTATCGGCCTGCCGGGGGAATCCGCGGCGATGTGCCGCGAGACTCATGCCCGCGTTCTTGGGCTCGGCGTCGCCGGCCTCAAGCTGCATCCGCTGATGATCGTCAAGGGCAGCCGCATGGCCGGCCAGTATTCACGCGGCGAACTGCCGGCGCCGCTGATCGAGGACTATGCAGCGACAGTTGCGGAACTGATCCGGCGCACCCCGCCGCAGATCGTGTTTCATCGGGTGACGGCCACTGCCCGCGAACCGACGCTGATCGCGCCGGCCTGGTGCCACACCTCATGGCCGGCGATTCATGCCATTTGCGCCGACCTGATCCGCAACGGCATTCAGGGTTGCAATGCGGGCTAGGGCCTGTTCTCAATCATCCGGCGGATGATTGAGAACAGGCCCTAGCGGTGGGCGACGTCTTCCAGGTGCGCGACATCATCGCGTTCGCGCTGGTTGGCCTCGTGGTGGCGTTTGACCAGCCACATGGTGCCGGCCACGAACAGGCCGAAGAGGACGATGATCCAGTAAATCGACAACTGGGCCTTGAGCAGCACCGAATAGGTGGTGGTCATGATCAGGATCGACAGATTCTCGTTGAAGTTCTGTACCGCGATGGAATGCCCTGCGCCCATCAGGATGTGACCGCGATGCTGCAGCAGGGCGTTCATGGGCACGACGAAGAATCCGGAGAATATTCCCACCAGCACCAGCAGCGGTACCGCCAGCCACATGTCGCGCACGGCGATCATGGCGATCACGCCGACGCCCATGGCAATGCCGAGCGGGATCACGCGCACCGATTTCTTCAGCGTGATCATGCGCGCCGCGAGCACCGCGCCGATGGCCACGCCGACGGCGACCACGCCCTGCAACATGCTGGCCTTCGACAAGTCGAGGTTCAAGGCCACCTTGGCCCATTCCAGTACGATGAATTGCAGCGTCGCGCCGGCGCCCCAGAACAGGGTCGTCACACCCAGCGATATCTGGCCCAGTTTGTCGCGCCACAACAGCTTGAGGCAGTGGTTGAATTCATGAAACAGATAGACCGGGTTTTTCTTCAGCGGCTTGTGGTCGACGCCGGTGTCCGGGATGTAGAGATTGAACAGGGATGCGATGAGGTAGAGCGCGCCGACGACGACCAGCGTCATCTCGGCCACGGTATCGACATTGGTTTCGATCACCGGGAAATCCATTGACAGCAGGGTGTGGGCGATCTCCGGCCGGATCAGGGCGCCGCCCAGCACCACGCCGAGGATGATCGCGCCGACCGTGAGTCCCTCTATCCAGCCGTTGGCGACGACCAGCAGGCGGTGCGGCAGGTATTCGGTGAGGATGCCGTACTTGGCCGGTGAATAGGCCGCGGCACCGAGGCCGACCACGGCATAGGCCAGCAGGGGATGCATGTCGAAGAACATCAGGCTGCAGCCGAAGATCTTGATGCCGTTGCTGATGAACATGACCCGCCACTTGGGCATGGAATCGGCAAAGGCGCCGACGAAAGCCGCCAGCGCCACGTAGGACACCGTGAAGAAGGTCTTGAGCAAAGGCTCGTAGGCTGCCGGCGCTTGCATGTCGCGCAGGATGGCGATGGCGGCGATCAGCAGGGCGTTGTCGGCGAGCGCAGAAAAAAACTGCGCCGCCATGATGATGTAGAAACCAGTACTCATTGATTTGGTCTGTGGCCAGACCTTGTTTCAGGCTTCCGGTTTATAGCACGAAAGGCCTGGGGCCACCTTGATGCGGCACCGCAGCAACAGCCATAAATTGCGCTCATGATGAGTGATTTGTGATTGAATAACGACTATACGGAAATTCTTATATTCGGAGGTATCAAAAATGGCCGATCGCCGTCTTCAGGTTTTCCATGCGGTTGCCAAACAACTGTCGTTCACCAAGGCGGCAGACGTGCTGTTCATGACCCAACCAGCCGTGACGTTTCAGATCAAGCAACTCGAGGAGCACTTCAATACGCGGTTGTTCGACCGTGGCCACGGTCGCATTGCGCTGACTCCGGCAGGCGAGGTGGTGCTCGGCTATGCGGAAAGAATCCTCGGCCTGTCGTCCGAGATGGACGTCCGCCTCTCGGAATTGACCGGCGAAATCGGCGGTTCCCTGATGGTGGGCGCATCGACCACGATTGCCGAATTCATGCTGCCCGGCATCCTCGGCGAATTCAAGTCGAGCTATCCGAACGTTCGTTCGCGTCTGATGGTCGGCAACTCCGAGTCGATCGAACATCGCGTCATGGAACATACCATCGACATCGGCTTCATCGAATCGCTCTCGCATGAGCCCACTCTGGAGTGCGAGGTGTGCTGCGACGACGAACTGGTGGTGATCTGCCATCCGCGTTTTCCGCTGGCACGGCACAAGGAACTCACTCCGCAGAAGCTGCTGGAACATGCCTTCATTTCGCGCGAGCCGGGTTCGGGAACGCGCGAATTTACCGAAAGCTACCTGCGTCATTGCGGAATCTCGCTCGACCAGATGAACGTGGTGATGGAACTCGGCAGCCCGATTGCCCTCAATGGCGTGGTCGAAACCGGGCTGGGCTTCGCCATCGCTTCCCGGGCGTCGGTGGCCAAGGAACAGCGCCTGGGCGACATCGTGGCGATACCCCTGAAACCGCGCCTGATCCGCACCCTGTCGATGGTCTATCCCAAGGAAAAATTCCGTTCGCGACTGGTCGCGACTTTCGTCGAATTCGCGGCGGCGCGCCTGCGCTCCATGATGACGGCGAAGCAGCCTTAACTTTCATGACAGCGATAGTTGCCCGCCGATGATGAAACGCGTGAAAGTCGAATTAAAGGCCCGCCCCTCCCATCCTCCCCTCGCGGGGAGGCTTCTGGTCAGCTCGCTTCGCTCGATTGTCACCCGTCGCGCCGAACGAGTTATTTCGCGTTAAGGTGGTTCATGTCGCGACCGATACGCGCGCGGCTCGACTGGTCGGCGCTGCGCCACAATCATAACGTCGTCAGGCGCCATGTCGGCGGCGCCCGCATCTGGAGCGTACTCAAGGCCGACGCCTACGGCCACGGCCTGTTGTCGGCGGCAAAGGCCCTGGGTGAAGCCACCGACGGTTTCGCGCTGGTGGAACTCGAAGGCGCCATGGCCCTGCGCGATGCCGGCATGGTTCAGCCGATACTGATGCTGGAAGGTCCCTATCAGGCAGACGACCTGCCCCTGTTCGCCGAACTGGAGTTGACGCCGGTGCTGCACGCGATGTGGCAGGTCGATGCGCTGATCAACGCCGGCCTGCCGCGGCGTCAGGCGGTTTACCTGAAGCTCAATACCGGCATGAACCGGCTCGGTTTCGACGAGGCGGAATTCAACGCGGCGCTCGATCGCCTGGTCATGGCCGACTGCCTCGAGTCGGTCACGCTGATGACCCATTTCGCCGATGCCGACGAGGCGCGCGGCATCGACCATCAGTTGCAGCGCTTCCGCACCATGACGGGCGGCCGCGCCCTGCCGGTGTCGCTGGCGAATTCGGCGGCGCTGCTGCGCTTTCCGGAAGCCGTCGGCGACTGGGTGCGCCCCGGCATCATGCTTTACGGTTCGTCGCCGTTTCCCGCCATGCAAAGTGCCGCAGCGCTTGGCTTGCTGCCGGTGATGACGCTGGAAAGCGAACTGATCGCGGTGCGCGATCTGGCTCCCGGCGATTCGGTGGGTTACGGCAGCAGTTTTGTCGCCGAGCGCGCGATGCGCATCGGCATCGTCGCCTGCGGTTATGGCGACGGCTATCCGCGCCATGCGCCGACCGGCACGCCGGTGCAGATCGCCGGACAGCGCACCACCACCCTGGGGCGGGTATCGATGGACAAGATCTGCATCGACCTCAGCGACCTGCCGGCAAAAGTCGGCGTTGGTGAAACGGTGACCTTGTGGGGCGGCGCGGGCAACATGTACCTGGCGGCCGATGACGTCGCCGCCGCCGCCGGCACCGTCTCGTATGAAATGTTCTGCGCCCTTGCCGCGCGCGTGCCCGTCACCGACCTTAATTGACAGTGAGCTGATGGCCAAGGCAAAAACGCAGTATTCCTGCACCGAGTGCGGCGCCAGTTCGCCCAAGTGGCAGGGCCAGTGTCCCGGCTGCGGGCAGTGGAACACCCTGGTAGAGGCCGTGATCGAAACCGTCCAGCCGGCCGGGCGCAACTTCGCCGCGCTGGGTGGCGCCAGCGGGGCGCAGATGCTGGCCGAGATCCGGCCGCGCGAGGAACCGCGCCAGCCAACGGGGGTCGAGGAATTCGACCGCGTGCTGGGCGGCGGCCTGGTGGCCGGCGGCGTGGTGCTGATCGGCGGCGATCCGGGCATCGGCAAGTCGACCCTGCTGCTGCAGGCCCTGGCGCGCCTGGCCCAGGCCAGCGAAAACGTGCTCTACGTCTCCGGCGAGGAATCCGGCGAGCAGGTCGCGCTGCGTGCGCGGCGTTTGCAGCTCGATGTCGGCCGCATGCAGTTGCTGGCCGAGATCAACCTCGAAAAAATCCTCGCCACCCTGGTCACGCTGCGCCCGGCCGTGGCGGTGATCGACTCGATCCAGACCGTCTGGTCGGATGCCATGCAGTCGGCGCCGGGATCGGTGGCCCAGGTGCGCGAATGCGCGGCGCAACTGACGCGCTTCGCCAAGCAGAGCGGCACCTGCGTGATCCTCGTCGGCCACGTCACCAAGGAAGGCAGCCTGGCCGGGCCGCGTGTGCTGGAGCACATGGTGGACACCGTGCTGTATTTCGAGGGCGACACGCATTCCAGCTTCCGCCTGGTGCGCGCGGTGAAGAACCGTTTCGGCGCCGTCAATGAACTCGGCGTCTTCGCCATGACCGAGAAGGGCCTGCGCGGCGTCGCCAATCCCTCGGCGCTGTTCCTCTCGCAGCACTCGCTCGAGGTCGCCGGTTCCTGCGTGCTGTGCACCCAGGAAGGCACGCGGCCGCTGCTGGTGGAAATCCAGGCCCTGGTCGACGCCTCGCAGGCACCGAGTCCGCGCCGGCTGGCGGTCGGCCTCGAACAGAACCGGCTGGCCATGCTGCTGGCGATATTGCACCGTCATGCCGGCATCGTCTGCGGCGACCAGGACGTCTTCGTCAATGCCGTCGGCGGCGTCAAGATCGCCGAGCCGGCGGCCGACCTCGCGGTGCTGCTCGCCATCGTCTCCTCGCTGCGCAACAAACCTCTGCCGGGCAAGCTGGTGGTCTTCGGCGAAGTCGGCCTGGCCGGCGAAATCCGCCCCGCGCCGCGCGGCCAGGAGCGCCTCAAGGAAGCGGCCAAACTGGGCTTCAGCCACGCCATCGTGCCCAAGGCCAATGCCCCGCGCCAGGCCATCAAGGGCATCGAGGTCATCGCGCTCGACCGTGTCGAGCAGGCCATCGAGCAGATGCGGGCGTGGTGACAATGGTTTCCTCGGTGCGCCTTGCTTTGCGCATGCTCGCGCGCGACTGGCGCGCCGGCGAACTGACGGTGCTCGGTATCGCCCTGATGCTGGCCGTCGCGGCGCTGACCAGCGTCGGCTTCCTCACCGACCGTGTCGAGCAGGCGCTGCGCCTGCAATCCCACCAGTTGCTCGGCGGCGACCTGCTGCTGACGGCGGATCATCCCCTGCCCGAGCGCTTCCGCCAGGAGGCCGCGGCGCGCGGCCTGCGCCAGGCCGAGAGCGCCACCTTTCCGAGCATGGTCAGCCTCGGCGATGCCGCCTTGCTGGCCGAGATCAAGGCCGTGTCGGCGGGCTATCCCCTGCGTGGCAGCTTGCGCACCGCGGCCGTACTCAATGCCGCCGATGCCGATACGGCGCGGGTGCCGCAACGCGGCGAGGCCTGGCCGGACGAGCGCCTGGCAACCACCCTGAATCTAGTTCCCGGCACATCGCTGGCACTGGGAAAGATTTCCGTAGCCAGCGGCCCGGTGCTGACCCTGGAACCCGATCGCGGCATGAACGTGTTTGCCCTGGCGCCGCGGCTGATGATCAACCTGGCCGATCTGCCGGCAACGGGCCTGATACAGGATGGCAGCCGCGTGCGCTACCGCCTGCACCTGGCGGGCGAAGCGCCGGCGGTGGCGGCTTACGAAGCCTGGGCTGCCGCACAGCTCGGGCGCGGCGAAAAGATCGAGAGCCTGGACAACGCACGGCCGGAGGTGCGCAACGTGACAGAGCGGGCGCAGCGTTTCCTGCGCCTGGCCGCGCTGCTGGCGGTGATCCTCGCTGCGGTGGCGGTGGCCCTGGCCGCCGAGCGCTACATGCGGCGCCATCTCGACGGCTGCGCGGTGATGCGCTGCATGGGTGCGTCGGCAGCGCAATTGCTGCTGATCCACGGCGGCGAATTCCTGATCTTCGGCCTGGCCGCGACGCTGGCCGGCTGCGGCGTCGGCTATGCCGTGCAGGCGGCGCTCGAGCAATTGCTGGCAGGCCTGATGCTGACCAGGCTGCCAACGGCCTCGCTGATGCCCTGGCTGCACGGCCTGCTGGTCGGCCTGACGCTGGTCATCGGCTTCGCCCTGCCGCCGCTGCTGCGCCTGAAGCGCGTGCCGACGATACGCGTGCTGCGCCGCGAGTGGAGCGGGTCCGAGCCTGCCTCGGTCGGCGCCTACCTGCTGGGCGCCGCAGTGCTTGCTGCGCTGATGCTGTGGATGGCCGGGGAACTGCGGCTGGGCCTGATCGTGCTGGGCGGCTTCCTGATCGCGCTGGTTTTCTTCGCCCTGATGGCGCGCCTGCTGCTGGCCGCACTCGGCCGCCTGCGTCCGGCCGGCAAGGGCTACGGCTGGCGCCATGGCCTGGCCAATTTGCGCCGGCGCCTGGCGGCGACGCTGGTGCAGGCGGTGGCGCTGGCGCTGGGCCTGACGGCCCTGCTGCTGCTTACGGTGGCTCGCGGCGACCTGCTCGACAGCTGGATGAAACGCGTGCCGGTCGACGCACCGAATCGTTTCGCGATCAACATCCAGCCCGATCAGCGTGTCGCCATTGCCGACTTTTTCAAGGCGCGCGGCTTGCCGGCACCGGAACTCGAACCCATGGTGCGCGGCCGTCTGGTACAGGTCAATGACCGGCCGGTCGGGCCGGAGAGCTATGCCGACGATCGTGCCCAGCGCCTCGTCGATCGCGAATTCAACCTGTCGTGGTCGGCGAAGATTCCGCTCGGCAATACGGTCAGCGGCGGTCGCTGGCACGGCGCCACCGAAGGTGCGGAGTTTTCGGTGGAGCAGGGCCTGGCGGAAACCCTGAACCTCAAGCTGGGCGATCGCCTGAGCTACGACATTGCCGGCAATCGCGTCGTGGCGACGATCACCAGCCTGAGGAAGCTCGACTGGGATTCGATGCGCGTCAATTTCTTCGTCATGTCGCCGCCGGCGGTGCTGAAGGACTATCCGGCCAGCTACATCACCAGCTTCCACCTGCCGGCCGACAAGGCTGGCGCGATCCCGGAACTGGTGCGCGCCTTTCCCAACGTCACCGTGATCGACGTCGTCGCCCTGGTCAAGCAGTTGCATGCGACGATCGACCAGGTCGCGCGCGCCGTGCAACTGGTGTTCGGCTTCGCCGTGCTGGCCGGGCTGGCCGTGCTCTATGCCGCGCTGCAGGCCAGCGGCGACGAGCGCCGCCACGAACTGGCCGTGCTGCGCGCACTGGGCGCGCGCAGCCGGCAGTTGTCGTCGGCCCTGCTCGCCGAGTTCGCTGCCTTGGGTGCCCTGGCCGGGCTGCTCGCCGGCATCGCCGCCAGCCTGATCGGCTGGGGCCTGGCGCGCTTTGCCTTCCGCCTCGACTACCTGCCGCAGGTGGAACTCTGGCTCATCGGCCTGCTGGCCGGCACCGTGCTGGTGGTCGTCGCCGGCTGGCTGGGCGCGTCTTCGATGCTGCGCCAGTCGGCCTTGCCGGCACTGCGCGCGGCGCAGTGACTGCGGGTTAGGGGCGCGGAGTCTCTGCGCCGCCGCAGGCGCGCCGCAGCAGCGCGGCGAAGCCCGGATAGTTGTCCGCCGTCAGCACGAACTTGCCGGCAAATTCGCTGCGCGTGGCGCCGCTTTCCAGCGCCGCGATGAAGCCCTGGCGGTCCCGGACCCAGCTGCCGCCGAGCAGCGTGACGCCGCGCGCGAACAGCGCGTCGGGCAGGCAGCCGGCGCTCGGGCCGACCATGGCGAACCAGCGCGCCTGACGGCAGCAGGCCAGCATGCGGTCGAGTGTGTCGTTGAGCAGCAGGGTGCTGGTCGACACCACCTTGCTGCATGCGGCGAGTTCGTTTGCGTCCAGCGTGACGCGGTAGCCCTGATCCTCGCCGGCCAGTTCCGCCTTGAGTTCGACCACCGTCAGCGAGGCACCGCTTTGCAGGATGCGGCCCAGCAGCGGCCGGAACAGGCCGATCATGCCGATCCGCTCGTCCGCTTGCGGATTCATCTGGCCGATCGAGTCGGCGCTGTCGTCGGGGCGGAATCCGGCGTGGTCGAAGAGGCAGCGCGTCAGCGCGTTGGCCGCGGCGAAGCCGACCGTCCTGGAGAAAGAGTCGGCGCCGGCGTAACGGCGCGCCACGGCCAGCGCGTCGGCGCCGGCCAGGCCGAGGCTGTCGCCTGCGGCACGCAGGCGCGCCAGGGTGTCGTCGAGCAGCACATAGGACAGGCCGAGCGAGCCGTCATCCAGCTCCAGCGCGCAGAACTCGCCCTTGTTGTCGGCGACGGCTTGCGCCGGCGGCAGATGCAGGGCGCGGATACGCGGCAGGGGGCTGCGGGCGGCGAAGGTTTCGAGTTGCGCCAGGTATTCGGCGGCAAAGCTCATTGTTCATCCCCGGTTGCGTCGGCGGATTCGCCGCGGTGGCGTCCCTCGATCACGGCTGCCGAGGCCGTTTCGCCGGCAACGGTCGCGGCCTGGTTCGCCGCGCTGCGCAGGGCGCCGGGAAAATACATCGCGGTCAGCCGGTGCGAATGGATCGGCGAATCGACATTCGCGCCGCCATAGCGACGCCAGTCGCGTACCGGGTAGATGCTGTCGGCCACTTCCAGCAGGCCGACGGTTTCCCGGTCGGCGATCAGCACGCCCTGCACGCGCAGGCCCAGTTCGCGCTTGACGGTAGCGAGACGCGCGGCAATTTCCGGCGTGGCGCCGAATTCGCCGTCGGTGGCGAGCAGCAGGTCGGCCTGCTGCCAGCGCTGCTCTTCGAGCTTGGCGATGACGCGTTCCAGCGGGCCGCAGATGTCGGTGCCGCCGCGAAACGCCTGGCCGAGGAACTCGGTGACGCGCGTTATGCCCGCGCTGTCGACCCCCAGTTCCATCTCGACCAGTTCCTCGGGGCCGCCGAAGGCGAAGAGATGGCAGGGCCGCCGCTGGGCATGGGCGCTGCGCATGGCTTCGAGCACCACGGCCTTGGCCACGGCCTCGGCGCCGCCCTGCATCGAGCTCGAGGTGTCGACGCAGACCAGGATCGGCCCCAGTTCCAGCCGTTTTGCAACTTTCACACCGGGACGCGGCTGCATCACCGGCGCCTGGTGCAGGCGCACTTCGGTCATGCGATCGTCGTCCTCGTAGCAGAGCAGCGTGCGTTCGGCGCGCCGCGCGTGCCACACCAGGCGCAGGCGCGGATGGCCGAGCAGCATGGCCTCGGCCGGCAGCATGCGCGCGATGCGGTCGGAGCGGTGGATACCGCGCGTCTCCCCGGGCATGTCGGGGACGCGCACGGTGCGCGACTCCGCGCGCAGGGCGACCGCCTGTTCCATGACTTCGACCATGGACTGGCTGGCCGCGTCGTCTTGTTCCGACTGCCGCGAGCGGCCAAGTCCGCGAATGATCGCGGCCAGTTCCTGCAGGCCTTCCAGCAGGCGGCGGATGCGCAGCACTTCCTGCCAGCCGGAGGAATGCAGCAGGCGGCGCATTTGGTCCCAGCTCTCGTGCTTGCAGTCGTCGGGCACCAGGCCGAAGACCTCGACCAGTTCGTCGATCTGGCCGCAATGCTCCTGCCAGTCGGTGATGAAGGCGGCGATGGCCATCTGCAGCGCCTCTTCTTCGCTGGCGCCGCGATCGACATAGTCGACGATGAAATCAAGCTCGAACAGGATGCTCATCAGCACCGTGTCGGTCAGTTCCTGCTGGCCGCTGCAGTAGCGGGCAAGGTCCAGTCGGGCGATGGCTTCGTGCAAGGCCAGGGCGATCGGCAGCGGTGGCCAGGGCCAGTTTTCCGGCGCCGGGATGGCGCCGCGGATGAGGTCGCGGCGCAGTTCGGCCAGTGCGTCCAGGCGCGGTTCCAGGCTGCCCTGCGAGTTGGTCATTCCGCCCAGCCAGAGGGAGCGCGCCAGCCCGTCGAGCATCGCCAGGCGGCGTTCGCCGCCCGCGAACAGCAAAGGTGCCGGCAGGGGCTGCGGCGAAATCACGCCGCGTCGAGGGCTTCGTGAGCCACCGGTTCGGGGATCACGCCGTTGTCTCGCTCCAGCTGCGGCAGTTCGAGGAAGCCGCGGCGCGCGTCCTGCGCGCGGGTGGCAAGCTCGTCGATCGCGGCGGCGGTGGATGCCAGGTTGATTCCGGCGCGGGCGGTCAGGCCCTCGTTGAGCCACAGGCTGTGCCCGGAAAACGCGGCGAGATCCCGGCGCCGCGCGGCGATCTCTGCGGCATAGCCGGCGATGCGTTCGAGCAGGGAATCGATTTGGCATACGCGGGCGCCGATGTGCGATGCGCCGTAGCGCCGGCGCCGACTATAGCTCATGCGCGGAGCCGCGGCGCCACCCTTGGCGTCGCCGACTTTATTTGCCAATTCCGCGGCCGACTCCATGGCCGAAAATTTCAGGCGGCCGGATTCGTCGTAGTCCAGGTCGTTGGCCTTCAGTTCCGCATCGAGCTGCCCTTCGAAGGCTTCGACCACGCGCGCCAGGCGCGCCGGCGAGAAGGCTTCGCGCACCCCGAGTCGGGCCGCCAGCCAATCGGCCACTGCCGCCTGACGCGGGGCGTCCGGTGCGGTGAGCCAGGGCAGCAGCAGCAGGTCCCACAGCGTCACGGCCGGGCGGCCTTCGCTCGCCGCGGCGACGCGCAACAGCCAGACGATCTTGACCCAGCGCCGGTCGGAAACATGGATCGGAAGTTCGGCGCAGTGCCGGCGCAACTCGGCCAGCACCGCCACGAATTCCTCAGGCACCGCGACCGCGGCGGCCTCACCAGCGAGGCCGGCGAGATAGTCGGCATCGAGGCTCAGTTCGGGGCCGGGCGCTTGCCAGTCGCGGCCGCGGCCGGCATCGAGCAGGGCGCCGAAATTCTCGTCGCTGACCGCCGCCACCGGCAGGCGCACCAGGAAGCGGTCGAAGAAGGCCTCGCCGACTTCGTCCTCCGGTACATCGTTGGTGGCGCCGATGGCGCTGATCAGGGGACAGCGCTGACGCCCGGCGCCGTTGTCGAACTCGCGCTCGTTGAGCAGGGTCAGCAGGGCGTTGAGGATCGCGCTGTTGGCCTTGAACACCTCGTCGATGAAGGCGATCGACGCGTCCGGCAGGAAACCGTCGGTGTGGCGTTCATAGCGATCCTCCTCCAGGGCCTTGATCGACAGGGGCCCGAAGAGTTCTTCCGGCACCGAGAAGCGCGTCAGCAGGCGCTCGAAATAGCGGGCATCACGAAACACGGCATGCAGGCGTCGCGCCAGTTCGCTCTTTGCCGTGCCGGGCGGGCCGATGAGCAGGCTGTGTTCACCGGCCAGGGCCGACAGCAGGCAGAGCCGGACGCATTGGCTGCGCTCGATCAGCCCCTGTTCCAGGGTGTCGATGATGGCTTTCAACTGCGGGCTGCGATGGGGCGTCATGCCGCGATTTTAGCTGTCCGCAGCCGTGTCGCCTTGCCCCGGATCAATTGGTGGCGGCCGGTCGCGGGGCGGGGACCGGGGAATTTCGGCCGGGAGGGCCAACAGGCGCTGCGTATAATGCCGCCGGCGCCACACGGCGATATGGCGGTAGTAAGCGGCCGTTCAGTCTGGCGTGGCATGCTGCAACACCAGCGCACCCCTGCCGCGTCGGCTTGCCGATTCCGCGACGGTGCCATGTCCAGCCCACCTTGTTTGACGAATCGCGGAGATCCCCATGAGCGCTACCCAGACCCTAATTCCTGCCACCCTGATTCCGGGCGATGGCATCGGCCCCGAAATTACTGCGGCGACCATCGCGGTGCTCGACGCCCTTGGCGCGCCGTTTCAGTGGGAGACCCAGATCGCGGGTCTGGCCGGCGTCACCGCCTGCGGCGATCCGCTGCCGCAGGCCTGCATCGACAGCATCCGCAAGAACAAACTGGCGCTCAAGGGGCCGCTGGAAACTCCGTCGGGCGGCGGCTACCGTTCGTCCAACGTGCGCCTGCGCGAGGAGTTCAAGCTCTACGCCAACCTGCGTCCGGCCAAGACCATCGTGCCCGGCGGCCGCTTCGACAACATCGACCTGGTGATGGTGCGCGAAAACAACGAAGGCCTCTACATGGGCTACGAGCACTACATCCCGATCGACGGCGACCCGCACGCGGTGGGCATGTCCACCGGCATCAACACCCGCCAGGGCTGCCGCAACATCCTCAAGTTCGCCTTCGACTACGCCATTGCCAACGGCCGCAAGAAGGTCACCGTGGTGCACAAGGCCAACATCATGAAGGCGCTGACCGGCATCTTCCTCGAAACCGCGCGCGCGATCTACGCCGCCGAGTACAAGGACAAGATCGTCATGGACGAGATCATTGTCGATGCCTGCGCGATGAAGTTGGTGATGAATCCCTGGCAATTCGACGTCTTGGTGACGACCAACCTGTTCGGCGACATCCTGTCCGACCAGATCTCCGGCCTGGTCGGCGGTCTCGGCATGACGCCTGGCGGCAACATCGGCGAGGACGCGGCGATTTTCGAGGCCGTGCATGGCTCGGCGCCGGACATCGCGGGCAAAGGCATCGCCAATCCGACCGCCTTGCTGATGGCGGCCGGCATGATGCTCGACCACGTCAATCGGCAGGACCTCGGCGACCGTCTGCGCCAGGCCATCGACGATGTCCTCAACAAGGACAATGTGCGCACTGGCGACCTCGGCGGCACCGCCAACACTGACCAGTACGCGAAGGCCCTGGTGGCGCGGCTCAAGGGTTGATTCCGGTTTGACGTTAGCGCCGCAGCTTGGCGAAGGCCGCTGCCATGGCGCCGTCGCCTTCCCGGCGAACGCTCGCCGTAGCGCCAGCGCCGACTTTCGGCTTTTCCCGGCTGCCGTTGCGTGTGCCGCGCGAGTCGGCCTTCGCACTGGCGCCGGGTGCCGGCACTTCGTCCGCCAGGCGCATGGTGAGCGCGATGCGCTTGCGCGCCGCATCGACTTCGAGCACCTTGACCTTGACCACGTCGCCGGCCTTGACCACCTCGTGCGGATCCTTGACGAATCGGCTGGCCAGGGCCGAGACATGCACCAGGCCGTCCTGGTGCACGCCGATGTCGACGAAGGCGCCGAAGTTCGTGACGTTGGTCACCACGCCTTCGAGCAGCATGCCGGCTTGCAGGTCCTTGAGTTCCTCGACGCCGTCGCGAAATGAGGCCGTCCTGAACTCGGGGCGCGGATCGCGGCCCGGCTTTTCGAGTTCGCGGAGGATGTCCTGCACGGTCGGCAGGCCGAAGCGCGCGTCGGTGTAGTTGTGCGCATCGAGGTCGCGCAGCCGGCGCGTGTCGCCGGCCAGCTCGCGCACGCCGGCCTTGATGTCGGCGAGGATGCGCTCCACCACCGGGTAGGCCTCCGGGTGCACCGCCGAGGCATCCAGCGGGTTGTCGCCGCCCGTGACGCGCAGGAAGCCGGCGGCCTGTTCGAAGGCCCTCTCGCCCAGTCGCGGCACTTCCTTCAACTGGGCGCGCGACTTGAAGGCGCCGTGCGTGTCGCGCCAGGCGACGATGTTGTCGGCCAGCGTGGCGTTGAGCCCCGAGATGCGCTTGAGCAGCGCGGCGCTGGCGGTATTCACATCGACGCCGACCGAGTTCACGCAGTCTTCCACCACGGCATCGAGGGAGCGGACCAGCCGCGTCTGGTTGACGTCGTGCTGGTACTGGCCGACGCCGATGGCCTTGGGGTCGATCTTCACCAGTTCGGCCAGCGGGTCCTGCAGGCGGCGGGCGATCGACACCGCGCCGCGCAAGGACACGTCGAGATCGGGAAATTCCCGCGCCGCGAGTTCGGAGGCCGAATACACCGAGGCGCCGGCTTCCGAGACGACGATCCTGCTCAACTTGAGTTCGGGATGGCGGCGCATCAGTTCGGCGGCCAGCTTGTCGGTGTCGCGGCTGGCGGTGCCGTTGCCGATGCTGATCAGGCCGGCGCCGTGCTTCTGCGCCAGCCGGCGCAGCGCCGCGAGCGAGCTTTCCCAGTCGCGGCGCGGTTCGTGCGGGTAGATCGTGGCAGTGTCCACCACCTTGCCGGTGACATCGACCACCGCCACCTTGACCCCGGTGCGGATGCCGGGGTCGAGCCCGATCACCGCGTGCTGGCCGGCCGGCGCGGCGAGCAGCAGGTCGTGCAGGTTGCGCGCGAAAACACGGATGGCCTCTTCCTCGGCGCGCTCGCGCAGCTGATTCATCAGCTCCGCTTCGAGATGCAGCGAGAGCTTGACCAGCCAGGCCCAGCGCGCGGTTTCCAGCAGCCACTTGTCTGCCGCGCGGCCCTGGTCGGCGATCGCGAAGTGGCTGGCGACCATGCCGATGCAGGGCGAGGCTTCGGGCGGATCGCGCAGTTCCTGTTCGGTTTTCAGGGCCAGGCGCAGGATGTCCTCCTTGCGCCCGCGCAGCAGCGCCAGCGCGCGGTGCGAAGGCACGGTGCGGATGGATTCGCGGAAATCGAACCAGTCGCGGAACTTCGCGCCCTCTGTCTCCTTGCCGGCGACGACGCTGGACACCAGCAGGGCGTAGTCGTCGAGATAGGCGCGCAGCCTGGCCAGCAGCGCCGCGTCCTCGCTGAAGCGCTCCATCAGGATCTGGCGCGCGCCGTCGAGTGCGGCCTTGATGTCGGGCACGTGCTTCTCGGCCGGTTCCGTCTCCGGGTTCACATATTTCGCGGCTTCGACTTCCGGCGTCAGCGCCGGATCGGCGAACAGCGCATCGGCCAGGGGTTCGAGGCCGGCTTCGCGCGCGATCTGCGCCTTGGTGCGGCGCTTCTGCTTGTAGGGCAGGTAGAGGTCTTCGAGGCTCTGCTTGGTTTCCGCCGCGGCGACGGCGGCCGCGAGTTCCGGCGTCAGCTTGCCCTGTTCCCCAATCGCGGAGAGGATCGCCGCGCGGCGATCCTCCAGTTCGCGCAGGTAGTTCAGCCGTTCCTCGAGATTGCGCAACTGCGTGTCGTCAAGGTTGTCGGTGACTTCCTTGCGGTAGCGCGAAATGAAGGGCACGGTGGCGCCCTCGTCGAGCAGTTGTACGGCGGCGGCGACCTGCTGCGGGCGGACGCCGAGTTCTTCGGCGATGCGTTGCGCGATACGCGACTGGATGGAAGGCTGCATGGATTCCTTGACGGTGGCGGAGGGCAGGGCGCGCACCATACTGCCACCCGTGCGCAAAGACAAGTCTTGACGCGGGGCGAGTTGCGGGTATGGAAAGATCGGGGCCGGCTAGCCGACCTTGCGGCTGCCCTTGCCGGCGGCGCTCTCGAGGATCCGGTGCAGGGCATGGCAGACCAGCTCCTGCTGCGCCTCGCTGATGCCGGTCCACAAGGGCAGGCGAAGCAGGCGCTGCGAGAGCGTCGCCGTCTGCGTGAGCGGCCCGTGGGCGCGACCGTGGCGCCTGCCGGCAGGGGAGTCGTGCAGCGGCACATAGTGGAACGCGGCGTCGATCTGCCTGCCCTTGAGCGCGTCGATGACTTCCTTGCGGTCGACATGGGCCGGCAGCAGCACGTAGTAGATGTGGCCGTTATGCGTACATTCCGGCGGCACGACCGGGCGACGCAGCAGGCCCCCGGCCTCGGCCGCTTCGAGCCGCGCGTGATAGCGCTGCCAGGCGTCGATGCGCCAGCGCGTGATGCGATCGGCCTCCTCCAGCTGCGCCAGCAGGAATGCCGCCGTCAGCTCTCCGGGAAGGAACGAGGAACCCACTTCCTGCCAGGTGTACTTGTCCACCTCGCCGCGGAAGAAGCGGCTGCGGTCGGTGCCTTTTTCGCGGATGATTTCGGCTTGCGCGATCAGCGCCGGCTCATTGACCAGCAGCGCCCCGCCTTCCCCGGCAATGATGTTCTTGGTTTCGTGGAAACTGCAGGCGCCGAGGTGGCCGATGCTGCCCAGCATCCTGCCCTTGTAGGCGGACATGAGTCCCAGTGCCGCATCTTCCACAATCATGAGGCGGTGTCTGGTTGCGATTTCGACCATCGTGTCCATCTCGCAGGCGACGCCGGCATAGTGGACCGCGACGACGGCCCGGGTGCGGGGCGTGATGGCGCCCTCGATCAGCGCTTCATCGATGTTGAGCGTATCTTCCCGGATATCGACGAAAACCGGCACGCCGCCGCGCAAGGCAAAGGCATTGGCGGTGGAGACGAAGGTATAGGAGGGCATGATGATCTCGTCGCCCGGCCGGATGTCCAGCAGCAGCGCGGACATTTCCAGCGCCGCGGTGCCGGAGTGGGTCAGCAGCGCACGCTTGCAGGCGGTGCGCTGTTCCAGCCAGTCGTGACAGCGAACCGTGAATGGTCCGTCGCCGGCAAGGCGGGCGTTGCGATGCGCTTCGGCGATGTACTCCAGCTCCTTGCCGCACAGGTAGGGCTTGTTGAAGGCAATCCTGCCGGTGCTCATGGAACTTGTCCTTTGCATGTATCAACCATGGGGCATTGCATTCACCGTCCCGTCAGCGCCGACTTCTAGTTCAGCGTGCGTGCCAGCTGGATGCGGAATTCGCGCACCAGATCGTCGAATTGCGCATTGCTTGCCAGCAGCGCAAACAAGTCGAGCATGGTCTTGCGTGCGGCTTCGTCCTGCCACTTGCGGTCGCGGCGCACGATTTCCAGCAGCTGTTCCAGCGCCGGCCGGTAATCCTGCGCCAGGGCCAGTGCATGGGCCAGTTGCAGGCGGGCGTCGAGGTCACCGGCATTGGCGGCGATGCGTGCCGCCAGTGCCGCCGGATCGGCGCCGCCGCCGGCCGCCACCAGCTTCAGCCGTGCCAGCAGCGCGGCAACGCGAACCGTGTCGCGTGCCTTGTGTTCCAGCGCATCGAGGATGGCCCGCGCCGCGTCGGTCCGGCCATTGTCGATATGGATTTCGGCCAGATCGAGCTGCACGGTTTCGTTGGCCGGATCGAGTTCGAGCGCATCGGCCAGCAGCGATGCGGCGACTTCCGCGTCGCCGCGCGCGCGCGCATCCTGCGCGGCGATGCGCAGCGGTTCGGCCGGGGAGGGCAGCAGGCTGTCGATGAAGGCACGGACCTGCGCTTCGGGCAGGGCGCCGGTGAATTCATCGACCAGTTCGCCATTGATGAAGGCCTTGACGTTGGGGATGCCGCGCACACCGCAGCGCGCGGCGATTTCCTGGTTCTGGTCGGAGTTCAGCTTGGCCAGGATGAAGCGCCCGCCATACTCGGCGGCGAGCCTTTCCAGTACCGGCTTGAGCACGCGGCAGGGCGCGCACCACTCGGCCCAGAAGTCGACCAGCACCGGGGCGCGGTGCGAGGCAGCGATGACTTTTTCCTGAAAGTCGGCCGTGCCGACGTCGAACGAGAAGGGATTCATGGGTGATGGCTGTTCCGCAATGTCTTGCCTGCATCCAGTTTCTCAGGCATCGCCGCCGAATGCAATCCGGCGCCAGGGTCGGCGGCGGGGTGGGGGTATAATTCCGCGCCTTGCATTATCACCCTGTCTCTCACCCGCCCCGGTCCGTCCATCATGGCTGAATTCCTTGCCCTGCGGGGCACTGCTGCGTTTTCGGCGCCTCGTCTGGCGCGCCTGCAAAAGTCCGTCGGCGAAGACATTGCCGGGCTTCGTCTGGTCGCCGAGCACTGGTATTTCGTCGAACTCGAGGCGGCGCTGAACGTCGATGAAACCGTCCGGCTCAAGGACTTGCTGGGCATCCCGGCGACGCTGGCGACGGCGCTCGAAGGAGAACTGCTGCTGGTGACGCCGCGTCTGGGCACGATTTCTCCGTGGAGCTCGAAGGCGACCGACATCGCGAAGAATTGCGGCTTCGCTGCGGTGAAGCGTATCGAGCGCGCCATTGCTTACCATGCGGCCTACCATGTGCAAGGCGCAAAGGACAAGTCGGTGCTGGCGACACGCCTCCATGATCGCATGACCGAGTCGGTGCTGGACTCGATCGATGCTGCCCGGGCACTGTTCCATCACGTCGCGCCGCAGCCATTGACCAGCGTCGACCTGCTGGGCGGCGGGCGCGCCGCGCTGGTCGCGGCCAACCGCGAACTGGGCCTGGCGCTGTCTGACGACGAGATCGATTATCTGGCGGAAAATTTCGGCAAGCTGGGGCGCAATCCGACCGATGTCGAACTCATGATGTTTGCCCAGGCCAATTCCGAACATTGCCGGCACAAGATATTCAATGCGTCGTGGACGGTGGATGGCGTGGCGCAACCCTTGTCGCTGTTCGGCATGATCCGCGAGACGCACAAGGCGCATCCCGAAGGCACCGTGGTGGCCTATTCCGACAATGCCGCGGTGATCGAGGGCGCGACCATCCGGCGCTTCTACCCGCGCGCCGGTGGCGGCTACGAGTACGGCGACGAACTCACGCACATCCTGGCCAAGGTCGAGACGCACAACCATCCGACCGCGATCTCGCCGTTTCCGGGTGCGGCGACCGGATCGGGCGGCGAGATTCGCGACGAGGGCGCGACGGGGCGCGGCTCCAAGCCCAAGGCCGGCCTGTGCGGCTTCTCGGTGTCCGACCTGAGGATTCCAGGCTACGCGCAGCCCTGGGAATCGAATTACGGCAAGCCGGAGCGCATCGCCTCGGCGCTCGACATCATGATCGAAGGGCCGATCGGCGCGGCGGCCTTCAACAACGAATTCGGCCGGCCCAACCTGGCCGGCTACTTTCGCAGCTTCGAGCAGGCATTCAACGGCGAAATGCGCGGCTACCACAAGCCGATCATGATCGCCGGCGGCCTCGGCAACATCGCCGCAAGCCACTCCTTCAAGATCCGCTTCCCGGCCGGCAGCCTGCTGATCCAGCTCGGCGGGCCCGGCATGCTGATCGGCCTCGGTGGCGGTGCGGCGTCTTCGATGGCGACCGGCGCCAATACCGCCGACCTCGATTTCGCTTCGGTGCAGCGCGGCAACCCCGAGATCCAGCGCCGTGCGCAAGAGGTCATCGACCGCTGCTGGCAGCAGGGCGACGCCAACCCGATACTCGCCATCCACGACGTCGGCGCCGGCGGCATTTCCAATGCCATGCCCGAGCTCGCCCACGACGCCGGCTGCGGCGCGGCCTTCGACTTGCGCGCGATCCCCAGCGAAGAGCCGGGCATGAGCCCGCGCGAAATCTGGAGCAACGAGGCGCAGGAGCGCTACGTGCTGGCCATCGCGCCGCAACGCCTCGAAGAATTCCGCGCCCTCTGCGAGCGCGAGCGCTGCCCCTTCGCCGTGCTCGGCGTCGCTACCGACGACAGCCAACTGACGGTCAAGGACGATCATTTCGGCAACAAGCCGGTGGACATGCCGATGGAAGTGCTGCTCGGCAAGGCACCCAAACTGCATCGCGACGCGCGTCGCCAGCGCGTGACGATGCCGCCGCTGGATGTCGCCGCCATCGACCTGAAGGAGGCCGCGCTGCGCGTGCTGCGCCTGCCGGCCGTGGCCTCGAAGAACTTCCTGGTCACCATCGGCGACCGCAGCGTCGGCGGCTTCACGGCGCGCGACCAGATGGTCGGCCCCTGGCAGGTACCGGTGGCCGACGTCGCCGTCACCGCGATGGGCTACGACACCTACCTCGGCGAATGCTTCGCCATGGGCGAGCGCACGCCGCTGGCCCTGCTCGACGCCGCGGCCTCGGGCCGCATGGCGGTGGGCGAGGCGCTGACCAACCTCGCCGCGGCCGATGTCGGCGACATCGGTCGCATCAAGCTCTCCGCCAACTGGATGGCGGCGGCCGGCCACGGCTTTGAGGATGCCGCGCTGTTCGATACCGTGAAGGCCGTCGGCATCGACTTCTGCCCGGCGCTCGGCGTCGCGATTCCGGTCGGCAAGGATTCGTTGTCGATGCGCACCAAGTGGGAGGAGGACGGTGCAGCGAAGCAGGTCACCGCGCCCCTGTCACTGATCGTCACGGCTTTCGCCCCTGTCGACGACGTGCGCCGCACGCTGACGCCGCAACTGCGGCCCGATGCGGAAGTCGGCGAAACCGAACTGCTGCTGATCGACCTCGGCCAGGGCCGCAATCGCCTCGGCGGTTCGGCCCTGGCGCAGGTGTATGGCGTCAGTGGCGATGCGGTGCCGGATGTCGATGCCGCTTTGCTGAAAAGCTTTTTCGGCGCGATCCAGGCGCTCAACCGCGACGGGAAAATCCTCGCCTATCACGATCGTTCCGACGGCGGCCTGTTCGCCACGGTCTGCGAAATGAGCTTCGCCTCGCATGTCGGTGTTTCGCTCAACCTCGACGGGCTCTGCTACGACCCGCTGATGAACGATGTCGATGGCAGCGAACGCTTTCCGCAAATCGCCGGCCGCCTGCGCGACCGCATCATCGCGGCGCTGTTCAACGAGGAACTCGGCGCCGTGCTGCAGATTCGCCTTGCCGATCGCACTGCCGTGATGCAGGTCCTGCGCGACGCCGGCCTCGGCGCCTGCAGCCACGCCATCGGCACCACCAACACGGCCGACGCCGTGCGCATCTGGCGCAATGCCAAGGCGGTATTCGCCGCCCACCGCAATGAATTGCAGCGCACCTGGAGCGAAACCAGCTTCCAGATCGCCCGTCTGCGCGACGATCCGGTCTGTACCCAGGAAGAATTCGACGCCTTGCTCGATGCCGGCAATCCCGGGCTCTCCGTTTCGATCAAGTCCGCGCCCGCAGCGCCTTTTGTCGCCAGCGGCGCGCGGCCGAAGATTGCGATCCTCAGAGAGCAGGGCGTCAATGGCCATGTCGAAATGGCCGCCGCCTTCGAGCGTGCCGGTTTCGCGCCCTACGATGTGCATATGTCCGACCTGCAGACCGGCCGCGTGCATCTGGCCGATTTCAAGGGCTTTGCCGCCTGCGGCGGATTCTCCTACGGCGATGTATTGGGCGCGGGGCAGGGCTGGGCCAAGTCGGTGCTGTTCAACGGCCGCCTGCGCGACGAATTCACGGCCTTCTTTTCTCGCGCCGACAGCTTCGCGCTGGGCGTCTGCAACGGTTGCCAGATGATGGCGCATCTGGCGCCGATCATTCCCGGCGCAGAACACTGGCCGACATTCCAGCGTAACCGTAGCGAGCAGTTCGAGGCGCGCGTGGTGATGGTCGAAATTCCGCAATCGCCTTCGATCTTCCTGGCCGGCATGGCGGGTTCGAAACTGCCCGTGGTGGTCAGCCACGGCGAAGGCCGCGCCGAATTCGCCGCCGGCCAGAGCAGCAAGGCGCTGGCGGCCCTGCGCTACGTCGACAATCGCGGCGCGGTGGCGACGAGTTACCCGTTCAATCCCAATGGCTCGCCCGACGGTCTCGCCGGCGTGACGACGGCCGACGGGCGCTTCACGATCATGATGCCGCATCCGGAGCGCACCTTCCGCAGCCTGCAGATGTCCTGGCAGCCGCCGGGCTTGGGCGAGGACGGGCCCTGGCTGGAAATGTTCCGCAACGCACGGCGCTGGCTGGGATAAAAGTTCCCGAAGGGACGCACCGCGCTGGCGCTGACGATACGGCGGAAAAACCTTTCGGGATAGCGTTTACGAAGAGATGCCGCGAAGGCTCCATGAAAGCAGGAGTCGTTTCATCACGCGTTTTGCATCAGCTTTCAAAACGGCCCGCTCACACCGCTAGCCGAATGTGTCGGAACGCCCTGATCAATCGCCGCCCGCTCCTGTTTCTTGAGTGCCCGCTGGAAGCCGTCGCGCGCTTGCAATCGCTGCCAGTACGCCAGCGTTGCCGGCTTGAAACGTTCCTTGAGTCCGATGTCGTCAGCCAGCATCAGCGCATAGCCCACCGAGACGTCTGCCGCAGTAAATCGGCCGGCGCACAGGTATTCGCGGGACTCGAGCAGTGTCTCGAGCGTCCTGAGGCGCGCCAGGAACCACCGCGTGTAATCTTCGGCAGCCTGCGGCAACCGCCGCTCGGGTGGCTCGAAGCGGCTATAGCGCAGAATCAGCGTCTGCGGAAACGTCAGCGTTGCCTCGCCAAAATGAAGAAAATTCAGATAAGCGCCGAAGTCAGGCTCGTCGATCTCGACATTAAGCATTCGCGGTGAGTGATGCGCAGCGAGGTACTGGCAGATCGCCGCCGACTCGGTCATCCGGGTGTCGCCGTCGAAGAATGCCGGGATCGTTCCGAGCGGATTGATGGCGAGATAGGACTCGGCCGCGATCCGTGGCGGAAACGGCAAGACATTCAGTTCGTAGGGCAAGCCCAGTTCCTCCAGCAGCCAAAGCGGACGGAAGGAGCGCGCATTTATGCAGTGATACAGGGTCATATTCATGGAGTTGTCTGCGACGCCGCCGCAAGAGTGTCTTCGCCTATGGATCGTGCCGTGAACACTATGAAATGGCAAGCCTGGCCATGGGGCTCTGGCCCGTTGCGGGTTCTAGCCAAACCTCACGCTATCCGGATAGTCAATCCCACCAGGGGATACCGTCCCCGCTTCCGGCGGGGACATAAAAAACGGGAGCCGGAGCTCCCGCTTTCATGATCGCGCCTGACCGGTTTATTCGACCTTGGCCTTGCTGCGCAGTTCGTCGATGTGTTTCTGCACCATGCGCTGCTGGAGCTGCTGGGCGATCTGGCCCTTGGCTTCTTCCATCGGCGGCAGCTTGAGTTCGCGCGTGTCTTCGAGCAGGATGACGTGCCAGCCGAAATCGGTCTTCACCGGGGTTTCGGTGAACTTGCCCTTTTCCAGCTTCGTCATGGCCGCCGAGAAGGCGGGAACGAAAGAGGCCGGATTGGCCCAGCCCAGGTCGCCGCCGCGGTCCTTGGATCCGGGATCCTTGGATTCCTTGGCCAGATCGTCGATCTTTTCGCCCTTCTTCAGCTTGGCGATGATGGCCTTGGCCTGATCTTCGGTTTCGACCAGGACGTGGCGGGCCTTGTATTCCTTGTTGCCGAGCTTGGCCGTGATTTCCGTGTATTCCTTCTTGATCTGGTCGTCGGTGATCGGGTGGTTCTTCACGTAGTCGTTGAGGTAGGCGCCGATCAGCACGCCCTGGCGGGCAAGGTCCATCTGGCCCTGCACTTCAGGTTTCTTGTCGAAGCCCTTCTTGATCGATTCCTGAGTCAGGATTTCGCGGCGAACCAGTTCTTCCATCACGGCCTTGCGCAGTTCCGGGGTGTCCTGCTGCCCTTGCGCGGCCTGCCCGGCAATCAGTGCATCGGCGCGCGCCTTGGGAATGGCCTTGCCATTCACGGTGGCGAACATGGCCGAGTCGGCCTTGGTTGCGGCGTCCTTCTTCTGGGCAAAGGCGGGAGCTGAACTCACCGAAACGGCGAAGGCGAGCAGGAGGGCGTGACGTAGGGTACGGTTCATCGTGGTTCCTGAATGGGCGGGTTGTTAGTGTTCGTCGGGAGTTTTGGCGCTGATGCTGAGTGCGTGAATTTCACGCTTCATCAGCGGACCGAGCGCATCATACACCAAGCGATGCCGTTCCATAGTGCGGCAACCGGCGAAGCGCGGCGAAACAATGGTCAGCCGGAAATGGCCGCCGCCGCCTTTGGCGCCGGCGTGGCCGGCATGCTGGGCCGAGTCGTCGTGGATTTCCATGCTCACCGGGTCGAGCCCGGCAAGCTTGTCCCGCATGGCATCGATGACGCTCATGATTTGGGCAGCACCTGCCTGAACGGGCGTACAGTGACGCGGGCATAGACGCCGGCGGTGACGTAGGGATCGGCGTCGGCCCAGGCCTGCGCCGCCGCCAGCGAATCGAACTCGGCGACGATCAGGCTGCCGGAAAAACCCGCGGGTCCGGGGTCGGGGCTGTCGATCGCCGGAAACGGGCCGCCCAGCACCATGCGTCCGGCGGCCTCCAGTTCCAGCAGGCGCGCAAGGTGTGCCGGACGGGCGGCGAGGCGTTGGGCGAGGCTGTTCGGCAGATCTTCGCCGACGATGGCATAGAGCATGGTTTAACGTGAAATAACTCGTTCGGAGCGACTGGTGATAGTCGAGCGAAGCGAACTAACTAGAAGCCTCCCCGTGAGGGGGCGAGGCGGGGTTTCGCACCGCACGCGGTGCGCCGCCGCAGCCGGCTGGCTGTGCAAAGTCAGCCGTGGGCCGCGAAGCGGATGGGAGGGGCGAGACATTAATTCGTCTTTCGCGTCTTTGATTTTCTGCGGGTGCTCTTTCGCGACCATGAAAGTTAACCGGGTCCCTGGACAGGTGGTTGGGGGGAAGCTTCCTGCTTTTCCTCCGGAATGTACTTTGCCAGAACCACGCCCTGCAGGACGATGAAGAAGATCATCAATCCCATGCCGCCAAAGAGCTTGAAGCTGACCCAGGTATCCGTGCTGAAGTTGAATGCCACCCACAGGTTGAGCACGCCCATGACGGCGAAGAAGCCGATCCAGGCGTAATTGAGCCTAGGCCAGAGGGCCTCGGGCAGTTCCACCTGCTTGTCCAGCATGGTGCGGATCAGGTTCTTGCCGAAGAACTGTGCGGAGCCGAACAGGCTCGCCGCGAACAGCCAGTAGAGTATGGTCGGCTTCCACTTGATGAAGGTTTCATCGTGCAGAATCAGTGTCGCGCCGCCGAAGACGACGACCAGGCCGAGGCTGACCCAGAGCATGGTGTCCACCTTGCCGTGGCGGTGCCAGACCCAGCCGATCTGCGCCATCGTCGCGGCGATCACCACCCCGGTCGCGATATAGATGTCGAAAACCTTGAAGGCGGCAAAGAAGAGGATGACCGGAAACAGGTCGAAGAGGAATTTCATGGGTGGAATTATAAGGCGCCAGTCAGGTGCCAATCGAGCGCAGCGAGCAAATCAGTCACCCCCTTCCCTGGGAAGGGGGTGGGGGGATGGTTCATCATCCTTGACGCATAAACTCAGCGAAGCTGAGTTTATGCAGTAGCGCAAGCCCGTAGGTGCCGGTCCGTCCGGAAAAACATGGCCCAGATGGCTGTCGCAATGGCTGCAGACGACCTCGATACGGCGCATGAACAGGCTGTTGTCCTCGGTTTCGGTGACGCCTGACGCATCGACCGGCGCCGTGAAGCTGGGCCAGCCGCAGCCGGAATCGAATTTTGCGGCCGAGTCGAACAGCGGCTCGCCGCAGCCTATGCAGCGATAGGTACCGGGATCCTTGCAGTCCCAGTACTCGCCGCTGAAGGCACGTTCGGTGCCCTTCTCGCGGGCGACGTGGTACTGCATGGGCGTCAGTTGCGCGCGCCATTCGGCTTCGGTCTTGCTGATCCTGGGTTTGTTGCGCATGAGGGCCTCCGGTCGCTGACTATAATCGCGGCCATGGCGAGTGGGATCAACTTTTGCGCAAATAGTTTCAGGGGCGGGCGATGCGCGTGACCGTACTCGGCGCCGGCGTGGTCGGCGTGACCAGCGCCTGGTACCTGGCGGCCGACGGCCACGAAGTTACGGTCATCGAGCGCCAGCCCTTGCCGGCGCAGGAGACCAGCTTCGCCAACGGCGGCCAGATTTCCGTCAGCCACGCCGAACCCTGGGCCAATCCGCAGGCGCCCTGGAAGGCGTTGCGATGGCTGGGCCGCGAGGACGCGCCGCTGCTGTGGCGACTGCGCGCCGATCCGGCGCAATGGGCCTGGGGCCTGCGCTTCCTGCGCGAATGCACGGTGGCGCGGGCGCGTGCCAACGTCGGCGCCATCGTCCGGCTCGGGCTCGCCAGCCGCACCGCCCTGCAGGCATTGCGGCGGGAACTGGCGCTCGAGTACGACCAGCTCGAACGCGGCATCCTGCATTTCTACACCGATTCCCGTGAATTCGAGCACGCCATCCCCCAGGCGGCGCTGATGCGCGAATTCGGCTGCGAACGGGTGCCGCAGACGGCGGCGGAATGCCTGGCCATCGAACCGGCATTGGCCGGCTCGCAAGTTCCCGTGGTGGGCGGTACCTATACCGCCGGCGACGAGTCGGGCGATGCGCGAAAATTCACCGAAGCACTGGCGCGACATGCGGCGGCGCGCGGCGTGCGCTTTCGTCATGGCGAAAGCGTGACGGCACTGCAAGGCGAAGGCGGCAAGCTATCGGGCGTACGCCTGGCGTCGGGAGAGCGCGTCTCGGCGGACATCACGGTACTGGCGCTGGGCAGCTATTCGCCGCTGCTTTTGAAGCCGCTGGGCATCCGCCTGCCGGTCTATCCGGCCAAGGGCTATTCGGTGACGCTGGCCTTGCCGGACGGGGCGCCGGCTCCGACCGTGAGCCTGACCGACGACGGCCGCAAGATCGTCATCTCGCGCTTCGGGCAGACCCTGCGCGTGGCCGGCACGGCGGAGTTCAACGGCTACGATACTTCGGTCAACCCGGTGCGTTGTGCAGCGCTGCGGCGTCGCATCGGCGAAATATTTCCGGCGCTGGCGGCCGTGAGCGAACTCGATCGCTGGGCCGGATTGCGTCCCGCGACGCCGGGCAATGTGCCGCTGGTCTGCGACATGGCGGCGGCCGGTCTGGCCGGCTTGTGGCTCAACACCGGCCACGGTACGCTGGGCTGGACCCTGGCCTGCGGCTCGGGGCGATTGCTGGCGGATTCGATTGCCGGGCGGGATCCGGGCCTGGACGCGAAGCCCTACCGGTTCTGAATTTCGGCGTGCCGCTGGCGCCGACTCTTGCTAGTGCAGGTGGCGCGGCGCGGTCGCCGCCTGTTCTTCGGGCAGCTCGGCGTGCACCGGTTCGCCTTCGGGATTCGGATACAGCGGCGCGCCGCAGTCGTCGCAGAATTCCAGCGGAAAGCGCTGGTCGAGCATCAGCACGCTGGCGACTCCTGCCTCGCGCAGCGTGGCTTCGATCTGTGCCGGGGCTTCGTTGTTCTCATCCTCGTGTTCCAGCAGCGGCCAGACCACGCCATGCACCACCTCGCTGCTGCCGCGCTGGGTGAAGCCGATGCGGAATTCCTCGAGCTGGCGGTCATGGAAAGGGGCCACCACGGCGCGAAGTTCGGTCGCGGGCTGATTCAGGACGGTTTGCAGGAAAGCCACGGCGGCGCGCAGCGACCACGGTCGCGAGGCACGGTCGGCGTCGCGCACGGCGGCATGGTAGGCCAGCACCGGCAGAAACTCGAGGGCGCAGGCGGGCAGCAGCGGGCGCACGGCGTCGCCCCCCTGCTGCGCCCATTGGCGGAAGGATTCCGCCGGGTCGCCGTCGTCTTCCTGCCAGCGGAACAGCGCCGCACCACGCGGTGCGGCGACGGCAGCCAGCAGGTAGCGGGTATCGGAGAGGAAATTCATGGTTTCGGGGAGCTGCGCCGGATCGGTTTTCAGGTTGCGGCCATGGACCGCGGCTTTGGCCAGCTTTTCCGCAAATTGCGCCGTGTCGACGTAGTTCTGCGGCAACTGGTCGGGACTGTAGAGGATGTCGGAGAGGCCGAGCTTGGCGTCGGCGGCGAGCACATGGGCCTGCAGGTGGGTCCGGATCGCGTCCATTTGCGCTGCCGGCATGCTGCCCGACGGAATCTGGAAGCGCGACCAGGCCAGCAGCGGCACGGCGATCATGATGGCATCGAAGCCGCTGTTGCCTTCCGCACGTCGCGTCTCGGCACAGGATTCGATCATGTCGGCCAGTTCGTCATAGGCGCGCGAGCCGCCGTTGTAGAGCTGGTCGAGCACGGAAACCAGGGTTTCCTCGGCGCCATCGGCCAAAAGGCGGTCGATATGGGCCGCCAGGCGGGTTTCCCAGAAGGCATCCTCCACCCGGTTGGATGACTGGCTGAGCCGCGTTGCCAGGCGGGTAAGAAGTTCGGAGTCCGGCGTCTGGCGGGCGCGGCGCGGAAGGCGGGTGCGTTTCATCGAGAGGAAGGCTGAAAATAGGCCGGCAGATACAGTGGGCGGCAATTCTACCAGTTGGCGCCAAGCCGGATTTGCCGCCATAAGCTGCTAAACTCCGCGTGTTTTTTTGCCAGCGGTGGTGTCCGATGTTCTCCAAATTGATGCCCAAAGAGGCCAAGTTCTTTGATTTGTTCAATGCGCACGCCGACCTGATCGTCAAGGGTGGCCGGCAACTGGTGGCATTGGTGGATGATCTCGGGAAAGGTCCCGAAGTGCTGGCGCAGCATGTGCAGGCCATCGACGAGATCGAAACCACGGCCGACAAGATCACCCACGACACCATCGCCCTGCTGCATACCTCGTTCAATACGCCGCTCGATCGCGACGAAATCCACCAGTTGATCATGCGCATGGACGACATCCTCGACCTGATCCAGGATTTCGCCGAAGCGATGTATCTGTACGACATTCGCCAGCTGACGCCGGAAGCCAGGCAACTTTCCGATATCGTCGCCTCGAGTTGCGAGCGGGTCCGATCGGCGGTCATCCTGCTCAACAAGATGGACAACGCGCCGGCCATGCTCAAGCTGTGCCGCGAGATCGATCAGCTCGAGTCGGATGCCGATCGTGCCATGCGTACCGGCATCACCAAGCTGTTTCGCGAAGAGGCCGATGTGCGCCAGTTGATCAAGATGAAGGGCATCTACGAACTTCTCGAGTCGGTGACGGATCGGGCCGAGGACGTGGCCAACATCATCGAGGGCATCATCCTCGAGAACTCCTGAGCGACTGCCATGCAAGCAGTCGAGATGAGTCTGACGGTGATCGTGGTGCTGGTGCTGCTGGCGCTGGCCTTCGATTTCATGAACGGCTTCCACGACGCGGCGAATTCCATCGCCACCATCGTTTCCACCGGCGTCCTGAAACCCCAGCATGCGGTGGCCTGGGCAGCCTTTTTCAACGTGGTGGCCATAGCGATATTCCAGCTCAAGGTGGCCAGCACCATCGGCAAAGGCACCATCGATCCGGCCATCGTCGATCACTACGTGGTGTTCGGCGCCCTGATCGGCGCCATCGCCTGGAACATCATCACCTGGTACTACGGCATTCCATCGAGCTCATCCCACGCCCTGATCGGCGGACTGGCGGGCGCGGCGATGGCCAAGGCGGGCACCGGCTCCCTGGTCTGGGCGGGAATCGGCAAGGTAGTTGCCTTCATCCTGGTCGCGCCCTTTCTCGGTTTCATCCTCGGCGGCACGCTGATGGTGGTGGTGTCCTGGCTGGCAAACCGAAGTACGCCACGCAAGGTGGACAAGAGTTTCCGCCGCCTGCAACTGGTGTCGGCAGCCGCTTACAGCCTCGGTCACGGCGGCAACGATGCGCAAAAGACCATCGGCATCATCTGGATGTTGCTGATCGCGGCCGGCACCTTGAAGACCGGCGAAATGGTGCCGATGTGGGTGGTGATCTCCTGCTACACGGCGATGGGGCTGGGCACCATGTTCGGTGGCTGGCGCATCGTCAAGACCATGGGCCAGCGCATTACCAAGTTGCGTCCGGTGGGCGGCTTCTGCGCCGAAACAGGCGGTGCCATCACCTTGTTCATGGCCACCATGCTGGGTATTCCCGTGTCCACCACGCATACCATTACCGGCGCCATCGTCGGCGTCGGCACTTCGAAGGGACCCAGCAACGTGCGCTGGGGCGTGGCCGGCAGCATCGTCTGGGCCTGGGTTCTTACCATCCCGGCCAGCGCGCTGATTGCCGCCGTCGCCTGGTGGGTGGGGCAGTTTTTGTTGTGAGGAGCGGCGGCGCGAGCCGGCTGCTATTTTTCTCTCCACGTGCATGAATAGCCGCATCGCTCCCGGTCCGGAGGCGTTTGGCTTGATGGTGCTGCTGTGTGCCATCTGGGGCCTGCAGCAGGTGGCAATCAAGTTTGCTACCGCCGAGATCGCCCCGATTCTGCAGGCCGCGATCCGTTCCCTCGGTGGCGCCCTGCTGGTGTTTGCCTGGGCGCGCTGGCGCGGCATTGCGCTGTTCGCCAAAGACCGCTCCCTGCGTCCCGGCTTGCTGGTGGGCCTGCTGTTCGCCCTCGAATTCGTCTTCATCTTCGCCGGCATCGATCGCACCACGGTATCGCGCATGGTGGTCTTCCTGTACACGGCCCCCTGTTTTACCGTGCTCGGGCTGCATTTCTTCGTGCCCGGCGAGCGCATGGGTTGGCGGCAATGGTCCGGAGTGCTGCTGGCTTTTGCCGGACTGGTGCTGGCCTTCATCGACAGGGCCGCCGGCGGCAGCATGCTGGGCGATACCTTCGGCGTGCTGGGGGCATTGTTCTGGGCGGCGACGACGGTGCTGATCCGTGCCACGGCCCTGGCCAAGGTCACGGCGACCAAAGTGCTGCTGTATCAGCTTGCGGTGTCGGCGGCAGTCATGTTTCCGCTGTCATGGCTGCTGGGGGAGCGCGGCATCGGCGTGCTGTCAGCGCCGACTCTTTGGGCCATGGCCTACCAGATCGTGGTCGTTGCCTTCATCAGTTACCTGGCGTGGTTCTGGTTGCTGACACGCTATCTTGCCGGGCGCCTGCTGGTGTTTTCCTTCCTCACGCCGCTGTTCGGCGTATGGTTCGGCATGCTGTTGATGGGCGACCAGCCCAGCCTGCATTTCCTTGCTGCTGCCGCCATGGTGGTGGGCGGCATCGTGCTGGTCAATCTGCCGGCGCGAAAATAAACCGGCGCCCGGTGTTTTCCCCGGGCTCGCGTTCCTTCATCCCTGCCGGCTATTGGCGGCCGGTTCCCGCCCTTGCTCGCCTTGCAATGCGGTTTGGCTTCAAGCCAGCGGACAGCTGCGGAAGCCGACAAAGATGTCGTCGCGCTGCGGCTCGTAGTAGTTGCGGTAACGCGGGTCGCGCATGCGCGGGCGCGTGGCGAAGGAGCCGCCGCGCACGCTGCGATGGGTGTGGAAAAAGGGGGCGGCATATTCGGCATAGGGGTCGGGACTGAAGCCCGGATAGGGCGCAAACTGGCTGGCGGTCCATTCCCATACCTGGCTTCCCCAGTCGAAATGTCCGGCGTGGCGCGCGGCGTATTCCCATTCCGCCTCGCTCGGCAGGCGGCGGCCGGCCCAGCTGCACCAGGCCTCGGCTTCATGCGCCGTCAAGTGGATCACCGCTTGCGCGGACGCCAGATCGACCCACTGCGCGAAGCGCCGCTGTTGCCAGCGACCGTCGTTGCAGCGCCAGTAGCGCGGCATGGCCTGGCCGGTGGCGGCGAGCCATACCCGGCCGTCTGGCGACCACCATTGCGGCTGGCGGTAGCCGCCCGCTTCGACAAAGGCGAGGTAGTCCGAATTCCGGGTCGGCGCCGCTGCAATCGCGAAAGCGGCAAGGCGTTGCGGATGTGCCCACTTTTCGTTGTCGAAGACGAAACCCTTGCCGGCAGGCGAACTGCCCATGAGGAACTCGCCGCCGGCGAGCGCGATATCCGCGGCGGCAGGCAGGTCGGCCAGCCCGTCTTGCGCGGGCCAGCCGAGCGTCTGCTGGGTGTAGCGGAAGGCCTCGTAGTGCATGTCCTCGTGGAACAGGGCGAGGCGGTGAAAATAGAGTGCGGCATCGGTGTCAGGGAGACTGCGCAGGGCATCCAGAGCCGCCGTGAGCGTGTCTTCGAGATAAAGCCGCGTCGCATTCCAGTCGGGCAGGTCGAGGTGCCAGCGGCTGTCGTGGGGCACATGGCGCGAGTCGTACCAGTGGTCGGTGTCGGCCAGGCGCGAGGGTAGCGGCGCAGATGTTGCGCCCCGATAGCGCCGGCACCAGTACTCCCTGAACCAGGCGACATGGCCGAGCTCCCACAGCGGCGGATTGATGATGTCCAGGCAGGGCACCTGCCGCGGGTCGGGCGACGCGCCGGCGGGCCAGGCCGCCCAGGCGTCGAGCAGGCTGATCGTATAATCGCGTGCATCCTGCAGTGCGTCGGCAAGCAGGTTTTTCCCGGCAGTCCGCAAATCAGGCGTGTCCATCACATCTCCTCCCTCCATCGCCATTATCAGCCCGGCATTGGCCAGCGCCAACAACGGCAACTGGCATACGGCAAGGCGCTGGGCGCATTGCCTGGCACCGCATGCCCGCGTGCGCATCGAGCTCGAGTGGAGCGGCGTCGATGACGAAATGATGATCGCCCTCCACGCACGGCGCTCGGCCGCGTCGATAGCCCGGTTCGCCGCAGTCTATCCGCAACGTCCGCTGGTCCTGGCACTGACCGGAACCGACCTTTACCGCGACATCCGCAGCGATGCGCAGGCGCAGCGATCGCTCGTGCTGGCCACGCGCCTGGTTGTGCTGCAAGCGGAGGGCCTGCGCGAGTTGTCGCCGGCGCAGGCCGCCAAGGCCATGGTGATCTACCAGTCGGCGCGATCACTGCGGCCGGGCCGGCACAGCCGGCGCCATTTCGACCTTGCGCTGGTCGGCCACATGCGCCCCGAGAAGGATCCCCTGACGGCGTTGCGTGCCCTGCGCCTGTTGCCGGTCGACCTTCCCGTGCGCCTGTTTCATATCGGCGCCGCGCTCGATCCCGGGCTTGCCGCCGAAGTGGCGGCACTCGGTGCCGGGGACAGCCGCTACCGCTGGCTCGGCGCCCTGTCCCAGGCAGCGGCGCGCCAGCGCGTCAAGCGTTGCCGCCTGCTGCTGCTGCCCTCGCTCATGGAAGGCGGTGCCAACGTGCTGATCGAGGCCGTGACCAGCGGTGTTCCGGTAGTGGGCAGCGACATCCCGGGCAATCGGGGCATGCTCGGTGCGGATTATCCCGGCTGGTTTGCGGCGGGCAGCGCCCGGGCTCTGGCCGAACTGATCGCCAGGGCCGTGCAGGATCCCGGCTACCACGCGAGCTTGTCCCGACATTGCGCCGAGCGGGTATCCTTGTTCTCCCCGGCGCAGGAATGCGCCTCTGTTTGCAGTCTTCTTGAATCGATAAGGCAACCATGAATTCCCCCCAGAAACCCGCTGCTTCCGCAGCGCCGGTGCGCCTGACCTCCTTCAGTCATGGCGGTGGCTGCGGCTGCAAGGTCGCTCCTGGCCTGCTGTCCGAAATCCTGCGCGGCGTGCGCAACTTTCCGGTGCCGAAGGAACTCATGGTCGGCATCGAAACCGCCGACGACGCGGCGGTGTACCGCCTCAACGATGAACAGGCACTGATCGCCACGACGGACTTCTTCATGCCCATCGTCGACGATCCCTACGATTTCGGCCGCATCGCCGCGACCAACGCCATCAGCGACGTGTATGCCATGGGCGGTACGCCGATCATGGCCTTGGCCCTGGTCGGCATGCCCATCGACAAACTGCCGCTCGAGGTCATCGGCAAGATCCTCGAAGGCGGCGAAAGCGTTTGCGCGGCGGCGGGCATTCCCATCGCCGGCGGCCACACCATCGATTCCGTGGAGCCGATCTATGGCCTAGTGGTCATGGGCCTGGTGCATCCGGACAAGGTCAAGACCAATGCCGGCGCTCGCGCCGGCGACGTGCTGATCCTCGGCAAGCCGCTCGGCGTCGGCGTGATGTCGGCGGCGCTGAAGAAGGGTGCGCTCGATGCCGCCGGCTATGCCGCGATGATTGACAGCACCACCCGGCTCAACACGCCGGGCCGGCATCTGGCGCATCTCGATGGCGTGCATGCGCTGACCGACATCACCGGCTTCGGCCTGCTCGGTCATCTGCTTGAGGTCTGCCGCGGCGCAAAACTTTCGGCCGTTCTCGACATGGCCGCGATACCGCTGCTGGCCGACGTCGAGCGTCTGGCCACGGCGGGATATATCACCGGCGCCTCGGCGCGCAACTGGATGGCCTACGGCGAAGACGTGGCGCTGGACCCTGCGATCACCACCATGCAGCGCGCCCTGCTGACCGACCCGCAGACCAGCGGCGGGCTGCTGGTGGCCTGCGAGCCGGCGGCCGTCGATCAGGTGCTGGAGGTGTTCCGAGAAGAAGGTTTCGCTGCCGCGGCGGTGGTCGGCCGGCTCGAGGCCGGACTTCCTCAGGTGCGCGTGACGGCCTGACGGGCGAAGAACAGCGCAAACCAGGCGCGGGAGTCGGTCCACATCCGGATATCGGTGAATCCCGCTTCCGTCAGAAGCGTTTTGAATCCCGTGGGCGAATACTTGTAGGAGTTCTCGGTATGGATCCGCTCGCCGGCGGTGAAATGCCGGACGCGGCGGCCGGCGCCATCGGGCCAACTGGCATCGAGCTCGCGCCGCGCCTCGAGATGCATTTCGATGCGGCTCTCCGTCTCGTTGAAGAAGGCCACATGGCGCCAGTCGCCGATGTCGAAGTCGGCATCGAGCCTTGCATTGACGTGCCGCAGCAGGTTGCGGTTGAAGGCAGCGGTGACGCCGAGGGCGTCGTCGTAGGCCGCGTCGAGCAGCGACTTTTCCTTGACCAGATCGACCCCGATCAGCAGGCCACCGGAGGCATCCATGCGGGCGGCCAACTGTCGAAGGAAGCGGCGGGCCTCGGGCGGGCTGAAGTTGCCGATGCTGGAGCCGGGATAAAAGAACATGCGCTTTTGCGGCGGCAGATCCGCGGGCAATTGCAGTTCATCGGTGAAGTCGAGTCCGATGCCGGTCATGTCGATCGCCGGCAATTCGCGTTTAAGGTGCTGCAGCGACTCGCGCAGGAAATCGACCGAGATATCGACTGCCAGATAACGGGCGGGAAGGATTCCGGCATGGAACAGCCGGCCGGCCTTGCCGCAACTGCCGCAGCCAAGGTCGATCAGCGTGAAGTCCCGGCCCAGCGCCTGACCGATGGCCGGCAGGTGTTCTCTGAAAATCGCCGCTTCGGTGCGGGTCGGGTAGTACTCCGGCAGTTCGGTAATCGCCTCGAACAGTCGTGAGCCGAGCGGGTCATAGAAGAACTTGGGCGCAATCGCGGCTTGCGGCCGCAACAAGCCGGCAGCCAGTTCCTCGCGCAGCCTGGAATTTTGCGCGGGGGAATCCCAGTCGAAACTTTGCAGGAGTTTGACCCCGGGCGCCATCTCAGTCGGCCAGCAGCAGGAAAACCGTGGGGCGCTTGTCCAGATCCGGCGCTACGCCGGCTTTCCAGTCTGCCGTGCGACGGGTGTGGATCGATTCGCTGTCGAGGCTCAGATCGGTTGCGACGCAGAGCCGGGTTTGCGGACGGCAGGCGGACAGCAGCGCGTTGAACAGCGCGTGGTTGCGGTAGGGCGTTTCGATGAAAATCTGCGTCTGGTGATGGCGGGCCGACTCGCTTTCCAGTTCCGTGATGCGTCGGCTGCGTTCGGGTTCGCGCGCCGGCAGGTAGCCGTGGAAGGCGAAGCGCTGGCCATCGAGGCCGGAAGCCATCAGCGCCAGCAGCAAGGCGGAGGGTCCCACCAGCGGCTTGACGGCGATGCCCAGTTCGTGGGCGCGGCGCACCAGCAGCGCACCGGGGTCGGCCACCGCCGGGCAGCCGGCCTCGGACATCAGGCCGAGATCGTGGCCCGCCAGAAGCGGAGCGAGCAGGCGTTCCATGTCGGCCGGTGCGGGCGTCTCGGGCAGCTGTTCGATCGCCAGTTCGCGCAGGGGCAGGGGGTGGCCGATGCGCTTGAGTTCGGCGCGCGCCGTCTTGGCGTTTTCGACGACGAAGTGCGTCAGCCGGCAGGCAGATTCGCGCGTGGCGGCCGGCAGGTAGTTCTGCCACGGGGTGTCGCCGAGGGCGACGGGCAACAGCCAGAGCGTGCCGGCCATCGGTCAGCGAAATATGCCGCTCATGGCCGGCATCACGGCAAGCATCATGGCAACCGTCACGGCAATCGTCATGGCAGCTGCAGGCCTTCGGCACGCAGCATGTCGCACAGGGCGATCAGCGGCAGTCCTACCAGCGCGTTGGGGTCGTCGCCGCGCAGGTAGGACAGCAGGGAAATGCCCAGTCCTTCCGATTTGGCGCTGCCGGCGCAGTTGAGCGCGTCTTCCTTGTCCAGGTAGGAGTCGATTTCGGCGTCGCTGAGATCGCGAAAGCCGACATGAGTGTCAACGCAACACAGTTGTACCCGGTTGGTGGCGCTGTCGAGCAGGCACAGTCCGGTGTGGAAGATGACCTCTTTTCCGCGCATCAGGCGCAACTGCGTGATGGCATTCTCGCGCTTCTCCGGCTTGCCGAAGCGCTCGCTGCCCTTGGCGGCGACCTGATCGGAGCCGATGATCAGGGCATCCGGGTAGCGCTGCATGACGGCGCGGGCCTTGGCTTCGGCGAGGCGCAGGGCGGTGGCAGGGGGTGTTTCTCCGGGCAGGGCTGACTCGTCGGCCTCCGGCGCAACGGTCTCGAAAGGGATCTGCAGGCGTGTCAGCAGTTCGCGGCGGAAGGGCGAGGTGGAGGCAAGAACGAGCAGGCGCGCCATGTTTCAGACTTGAAAATGCAGGGCCGGGCATGATATCATCCGCCGCTTTTGTCGCGCGAGTGCCTGTCCGTGTCTGAGTCGATTGCCGGAACAGTCATAGATTGTCTTGAGTTCGCGCGCAGTGGCGGTGTGCTGGAGCGTAGTGTCGGCCTCGATGAATTGCCTCGATTGGCAGACGTTCTGGTCGCAACGACAGGTTTTTTATCGGTTCGCCTGGAAGGCTGGCGGGACGATCAGGGTAAGTCCTGGTTGCAGTTGGAGGTTACAGGTGAGCCGCTGTTGTGTTGTCAGCGGTGCCTGGGCGGTGTGAAGTTCCCGCTTGGAATAAGGAGCCGGTTGCAGTTGATAGCGCCGGGGGAGGAGTGGCCGGACGACGATCTGGTCGATGACGGTGCGGACGCCATAGAAGCCGAAAAGGCACTGGCGGTGCTGTCGCTGGTTGAGGAAGAAGTGTTGCTGGCGCTGCCCATCGCGCCGCGGCATGAGCAGTGCGAACCGCCTTCGGGCGGCGCAGCAGGACATGGACCATCGCCGTTTGCGGCGCTGGCCGCTTTGAAGAAGCATTGAAAACGAAGTGAAGCGGAGTTTCAGAGAAGGCTAACGCCAGCCTCATCGGCGTTAAGCGAAGCGGCCGTAACTAAAACGTAACGAAGCGAAGTTTCAGAGAAGGCTAATGCCCGCGCCAGCAGGCGTTATGCCGTAGCTAAACAAGGAGCAGCGAAATGGCCGTACAACAGAACAAGAAGTCCCCTTCCAAGCGCGGCATGCATCGTGCGCATGACTTTCTGACCAACCCGCCGCTGGCCGTCGAGCCGACCACGGGCGAGGTGCACCTGCGCCACCATATCTCGCCGTCCGGCGTATATCGCGGCAAGAAGGTCGTAAAGGCCAAGGGCGAATAATTCAGCTTGTTGAAACCGGCCGGATGCGTTCAGCGCGTCCGGCCGTTTTTACATAAGAGCCCTGGAAGATCACTTAGGCGATGGCGATCACCCTCGCGGTGGATTGTATGGGCGGCGACCACGGTCCGTCGGTAACCCTGCCTGCTGTATTCGAATTCCTTCGTCATGACACCGATTGCGCCGCGATTCTGGTCGGGCGCGAGGAATTGCTGCGTCCCCAGCTGGACCGCCTGTCGAACGAGTTCGGCAATCGCCTGTCGGTCCGTCATGCGGCCGAAGTGGTGGCGATGGACGAGGCGGTCGCCAGCGCGCTGCGCGGCAAAAAGGATTCCTCGATGCGCGTCGCCATCGACCTGGTCAAGGAAGGCGGTGCCGACGCCGCGGTTTCGGCCGGCAATACCGGCGCCCTGATGGCCGTGTCGCGCTTTGTGCTGAAGACCCTGCCCGGCATTGACCGGCCTGCCATCTGTTCCATTCTGCCGTCCCAGCGCGGCAGCACCTATGTGCTGGATCTCGGTGCCAACGTCGATTGCACGCCGGAACACCTGCTGCAGTTCGGCATCATGGGTTCCCTGCTGGTGTCGGCACTGGAACACAAGGAGCGACCCACGGTGGGTTTGCTGAACATCGGCGAGGAAGCGATCAAGGGCAACGAGGCCGTCAAGCGCGCCGCCGAGTTGCTGCGTGCCACCGATCTGAATTTTGTCGGCAATGTCGAAGGCAATGACATCTTCAAGGGCACCGCTGACGTCGTGGTCTGCGACGGCTTTGTCGGCAATGTCACGCTGAAGGCTGCCGAAGGCCTGGCCCACATGATCGGCGGCGCACTCAAGGAAGAGTTCTCGCGCAATATTTTCACCAAAATGGCAGCGCTGGTGGCGATGCCCGTCCTGAAATCCTTTCGCCAGCGCTTCGACCCGCGCCGTTACAACGGCGCGAGTCTGCTCGGGCTGAAGGGCATCGTGGTCAAGAGCCACGGCTCGGCTGATCAGATGGCCTTCCGCTACGCGCTGGAGAAGGCGGCCGAGGAGGCGCGGCAACGCCTGCCGGAAGCCATTGCCACCCGCATGGCCGCCGTCCTGCCGGCGCCGACTCTTTGCGATTGATGGAAGACGCGATGACCTATACGAGAATCAGTGGCACCGGCAGCTACCTTCCCGGTGAACCGATAAGCAACGCCGCCTTGATCGCCGCCCATAAACTCGAATCCTCCGACGAGTGGATTGTCGAGCGCACCGGCATTCGCAGCAGGCATCTGGCGGCGCCCGGTGTCACCAGCAGCGATCTGGCACTGGAAGCCAGTCGCCGTGCACTCGAAGCTGCCGGACGCAAGCCCGAGGATGTCGATCTGATCATCGTCGCCACCTCGACCCCCGATTACGTGTTTCCGAGTGCGGCGGCACTGCTGCAAAGCAAACTGGGCATTACCAACGGCGCGCCGGCTTTCGACGTGCAGGCGGTGTGCAGCGGCTTTGTCTACGCCATGACCATCGCCGAAAAATTCATCGGCTCCGGCTCGCACAAATGCGCGCTGGTGGTCGGTGCCGAGGTGTTTTCGCGCATCCTCGACTGGAAGGATCGCGGCACCTGCGTGCTGTTCGGCGACGGCGCCGGCGCCGTGGTGCTGGAAGCCGCCGATGAACCCGGTCTGCTGGCCAGCGCATTTCACGCCGATGGCAGCCATCACGGCATTCTGTCCGTGCCGGGCCAGGTCTGCGGCGGGGTCGTCACCGGCGATCCCTTCCTGCGCATGGACGGCCAGGCGGTGTTCAAGTTCGCGGTCAAGGTGCTGGCCGATGTCGCCCATGAAGTGCTGGCCGCGGCAGGCATGACGACAGCGCAAGTGGACTGGCTGATCCCGCACCAGGCCAATGTGCGCATCCTGCAGGCAACCGCGAAGCGGCTGCATATACCGGCCGAGAATTGCGTTGTTACCGTGGCTCACCACGGCAATACTTCGGCGGCCTCGATTCCCCTGGCACTGGACGAAGCCGTGCGCTCCGGCCGCATCCGGCGTGGCCAGCATCTGCTGCTGGAAGGCGTCGGCGGCGGTTTTACCTGGGGCGCGACGCTGCTCCGGTTCTGAACTCGAAGGATCGACATGAAATTTGCACTGGTTTTTGGTTCCGGCATCACGCCTGCTGTCGCAGGCATGAGCCTTCACTGAAGACTCGCGGAAGGAATGAAATGAAATTTGCACTCGTCTTTCCGGGTCAAGGTTCCCAATCCCTAGGCATGATGGCGGGCTACGGCGATTCGCCGGTGATCCGCGCCACCTTCGACGAGGCGTCGGCCGCGCTGGGGCGCGACCTGTGGCAACTGGCAAGCGACGGACCGGCGGAAGCGCAGAGCCAGACGGTGAATACCCAGCCGCTGATGCTGACGGCCGACATCGCCGTCTATCGCCTGTGGCTGGAAAACGGCGGCATGCCGCCGGCGCTGGTCGCCGGCCACAGCCTCGGTGAATATGCCGCGCTGGTGGCTGCCGGCGTGCTGCAGCTGAAGGATGCGGTACCGCTGGTCGAATTGCGTGCCAGGGCGATGCAGGCCGCGGTCCCGGCCGGCGAGGGCGCCATGGCCGCGGTGCTGGGCCTCGATGCCGCCGGCGTGGTCGCCGCCTGTGCCGAGGCGGCGCAGGGGCAAGTGGTGCAGGCGGTGAATTTCAACGAACCGAAGCAGACCGTGATCGCCGGTAACAAGGCGGCCGTCGAGCGTGCGGCGGAACTGGTCAAGGCAAAAGGTGCCAAGCGCGCCCTGATGCTGCCGGTGTCGGCGCCCTTCCATTGTTCCTTGATGCAACCGGCGGCGGATGCCTTGAAACTACGTCTTGCCGATGTGATTCTTACCGCCCCGCAAATTCCCGTGATCAACAATGTCGATGTGGCGCAACTCGCCGATCCGGCGGCGATCTGCGATGCCCTGGTGCGCCAGGCCGCGTCGCCGGTGCGCTGGGTCGAGACCATGCAGGCCATGCAGGCTGCGGGTGTCACTCATGTTTTCGAATGCGGTCCGGGCAAGGTCCTGGCGGGACTGGTCAAACGCTGCGTCGAGAGCCTGACCGGCGCCGCCATGAATGATCTGGCCGGCGTCGATGCCGCGCTGGCAACAATAAAGGGAGCCTGATATGCCTGATTTGAAGGGACAGATTGCCCTGGTGACGGGCGCTTCGCGCGGCCTCGGCCGTGCCATCGCGCTGGAACTCGGTGTCCAGGGCGCCACCGTGATCGGTACCGCGACAACGGCAGCCGGCGCCGTCGACATCCAGAAGGCGCTGGATGCGGCAGGCCTTGGCGGTTGGGGCGCTGCCGTCAATGTCACCGAGGCAGCGGCCTGCGAAGCGCTGATCGGCGAGATCGAAAAGAAATTCGGTGCAGTGTCGATACTGGTCAACAACGCCGGCATCACCCGCGACAATCTTGCCATGCGCATGAAGGACGACGAGTGGGATGCGGTCATCGAGACTAATCTCAAGGCCGTGTTCCGCCTGTCCAAACTGGTCATGCGCGGCATGATGAAGGCGCGCTACGGGCGCATCATCAACATTACTTCGGTGGTCGGTGAAGCCGGCAACCCGGGGCAGGCCAACTATGCCGCCGCCAAGGCCGGTGTCGCCGGCATGAGTCGCGCGCTGGCGCAGGAACTCGGCAGCCGCAACATCACGGTCAATTGCGTGGCACCGGGCTTCATCGATACCGACATGACGCGCGCCCTGCCGGATGCACAGCGCGATGCCCTGCTCGGCAGGATTCCGCTGGGACGTCTCGGCCACCCGGACGAGATCGCGGCCACAGTGGCTTTCCTGGCCTCGAAGCGTGCCGGCTACATCACCGGCACCACGCTGAACGTCAATGGCGGCATGTACATGGCCTGATCGGATGTCAAACCCGCAAGGGCATCCGGCTGTTAAAATACCTAGGTTTTTTCACCCGAACATTTAAGGGAAGGAGTTTCAAGATGGAGAACATCGAACAACGCGTCAAGAAGATCGTCGCCGAGCAACTGGGCGTCAATGAGGCCGACATCAAGAACGAATCCAACTTCGTGGACGATCTCGGTGCCGACTCGCTCGACACGGTCGAACTGGTCATGGCGCTGGAAGAGGAGTTCGAGTGCGAGATTCCCGACGAAGACGCGGAGAAAATCACCACCGTGCAGCAGGCAATCGACTACGTCAACGCCAACGTCAAGAAGTAATCGGCCAACGCCTTCCTTCGTCTGGAGTTCATCGTGTCGCGACGCCGCGTGGTGGTAACCGGGCTGGGGGTGATTTCCCCGGTCGGAAATACGGTCGCCGAAGCCTGGGAAAACCTCACGGCCGGCAAGAGCGGCGTCTGTCGCATCACGAAGTTCGATCCGTCGGCCTTCAAGGCGCAGATCGCCGGCGAGGTGAAGAATTTCGATGTCACCGCCTACCTGTCGGCCAAGGAAGCGCGCCGCATGGATACCTTCATCCATTTCGGCATGGCGGCAGGGATTCAGGCCTTGCGCGATGCCGGACTCGACGGCCCGCAGGCTGACGCCGAGCGCATCGGCGTCAATATCGGCTCGGGCATCGGCGGCCTGCCGATGATCGAGGACACGCACAACGATTTCCTCGCCGGCGGTCCGCGCAAGATTTCGCCCTTCTTCATTCCGGGCACGATCAGCAACATGATCTCGGGCAACCTGTCGATCATGTGTGGCCTCAAGGGGCCCAACATCGCCGTGGTCACGGCGTGCACCACGGGGCTGCATGCGATCGGTTTGTCGGCACGGATGATCGAATACGGCGATGCCGACGTGATGGTCTGCGGCGGTGCCGAAGCCACCATCGCGCCGCTGGCGGTTGGCGGTTTCGCCTCGGCCCAGGCGCTGTCCACGCGCAACGACGATCCGGCAACCGCCTCGCGGCCATGGGACAGGGATCGCGACGGCTTTGTCATGGGCGAGGGTGCCGGCGTCATGGTGCTGGAGGAGTACGAACATGCCAGGGCGCGCGGGGCGAAGATCTACGCCGAGCTGTCCGGTTTCGGCATGAGCGGCGATGCCTTCCACATGACCGCGCCGGATACCGACGGTCCCCGCCGCAGCATGGTCAACGCCTTGAAGAATGCCGGGGTGAATGCGGACCAGGTGCACTACGTCAATGCCCACGGCACCTCGACGCCTCTGGGCGACAAGAACGAAACCGAGGCCATCAAGCTCGCCTTCGGCCTCGACGCGGCGAAGAAGACCGTCGTGAATTCGACCAAGTCGATGACCGGCCATCTGCTGGGCGGCGCCGGCGGCCTGGAGTCGGTGTTCACGGTGCTCGCCGTGCATCACCAGATCTCGCCGCCGACCATCAACATCTTCAACCAGGATCCGGAATGCGATCTGGATTACTGCGCCAACACGGCGCGGGCGATGAAGATCGATGTCGCGTTGAAGAACAACTTCGGTTTCGGCGGCACCAACGGATCGCTGGTCTTTCGCCGCATGTAAGCCCCCGGGGCGATGAAGCCGGTCGCGCCCTTCTCCGTTTCCCTCAAGCCATCGCGGCGACTGCTGGTGATCCAGTTGCTGGCCCATGTTGCGGCAGCCGGCTCCGTTCTGGCAAGCAACCTGCCGGCATGGCTGGCGACGATTCTGCTGTTGCTGATCGGTGCTTCACTGGCGAGCATCCGTCGCCCGCCTGCCATCGTTTCCCTGGTGCTGGGCGGAGACGGGACATTTGAAACAGTCGGCGCTGACGGCACGGCGAGTGAAGCCGTCGTCCATCCGCATACCCTGGTGTTGTCGTTCCTGGTGGTGCTGCTGTACCGCAGCCAGGGCCGCTTGGGGTCCATGACACTGCTCGGCGACAGCCTGTCCGGCGAAGATTTCCGCCAGTTGCGGCTTTGGCTGCGCTGGCGCTCGACCGCGCCGAATCCGGCCTGACAGGTGGAATCAGGCCCGGCGCGGGTGCAGCACGGTTTCCAGCGCGCGTGGCAGAGTTTCGGGGTAGTCGCGGCTGAAGTGCAGTCCCCGGCTCTCGTGCCGGCGTTGCGCGCTTTTCACGATCAGATGGGCGGTCAGCACCAGGTTGCGCAGTTCGATGAGATCATTGCCGACCCGATAGTTGACGTAGTACTCGTCGATTTCCTTTTCCAGCAGGCGGATGCGATGCAGCGCGCGTTCGAGGCGCTTGTTGGTGCGCACGATGCCGACGTAGTCCCACATGAAGCGCCGCAGTTCCGCCCAGTTGTGGGAAATGACGATTTCCTCGTCGGCGTCGCGCACCCGGCTTTCGTCCCATTGCGGCAGATGCGGCAGGGGTTCGACGGGTGCGGCGAGTATGTCCTGGGCCGCCGAGGCCGAAAAGACCAGACATTCGAGCAGCGAGTTCGACGCCAGTCGGTTGGCGCCATGAAGGCCGGTGAAGCTCGTTTCGCCGATGGCATAGAGCCCGGCCAGATCGGTGCGCGCCGCCAGATCGGTGACCACGCCGCCGCAGGTGTAGTGGGCGGCGGGTACCACGGGGATAGGCTCCCTGGTGATGTCGATGCCCAGTTGCAGGCAGCGGGCATGGATGGTCGGGAAGTGATCCTTGAGGAATTCCGGCGACTTGCGCGTCATGTCGAGGAACACGCAGTCGAGGCCGTGCCGCTTCATCTCGAAGTCGATGGCGCGGGCGACGATGTCGCGCGGCGCAAGTTCGGCGCGGCTGTCGTGGTCGGGCATGAAGCGCGTGCCGTCGGGCAGGCGCAGCAGGCCGCCTTCGCCGCGCAGGGCTTCGGAAATCAGGAATGACTTGGCATGCGGGTGATACAGGCAGGTCGGATGGAACTGGATGAACTCCATGTTCGCGACGCGGCAGCCGGCGCGCCATGCAATCGCCACGCCGTCGCCGGTGGCCGTATCGGGATTGGTGGTGTACAGATAGACCTTGCCGGCGCCGCCCGTGGCCAGCGCCGTGTGGCTGGCGCCGAGCGTCAGCACGCGGTCGCGGGCGATGTCGAGCACGTAGGCGCCGAGGCAGCGATTGCGCGGCAGTCCGAGCTTGGCGGCGGTAATCAGGTCGATCGCAATGTGTCGTTCGAGAACGGTGATGTTGGGATGGTTCTTCACCTGTTCGGTCAGGGTCTGCTGCACGGCCGTACCCGTTGCGTCGGCCGCATGGATGATGCGGCGCTGGCCGTGGCCGCCTTCGCGGGTGAGGTGGAAGCCCAGCGGCGAATCATCCGGAGTGAATGGGACCCCGCGCGCAATCAGCCATTCGATGGCCTCGCGGCCATGTTCGACGACAAAGCGGGTGGCGGTCGGGTCGCACAGTCCGGCCCCGGCGGTGAAGGTGTCGTTGATGTGGGCTTCGACGCTATCGGACGGGTCGAGGACGGCGGCGATCCCTCCCTGTGCCCAGGCGGAGGCGGAGTCCGCCAGCGTCCTCTTGGTGACCAGCGCCACGCGCCGGGTATCGGCCAGCCTCAAGGCCAGCGATTGACCCGCCAGGCCGCTGCCGATGATGAGGACGTCGAAATGCTGGATGGCGGCCGGATTCATGGGGCCGGACTATATCACTGCTGCCGACGTGGAACTATTTGCGCAGGCTCCGGTCACTGTGGGCAACGGTTGCAGCATGGGATTCATTTTGATGCGAAATGTGGGCGGAGTGGCTTGTTATACTCGCTTGCGGCCAGTGTCTGGCCGTACATGTCCAACTGGCGGGAATAAAAAGCAAACTCCATGGGAGATCGCGAAGCAGACCGGATACTGGTCGAGCGGGTGCAGTCGGGCGACAAGCAGGCGTTTGGCCTGCTGGTCTCCAAGTACCAGCGCAAGCTCGGGCGTCTGATTTCGCGCATGGTACGTGACTCGGCCGAGGTGGAGGATATCGTTCAGGACAGTTTCATTCGTGCCTACCGGGCATTGCCGGGTTTTCGCAATGACAGTGCCTTTTACACCTGGCTCTACCGCATCGGCGTCAATACGGCGAAGAACTGGCTGATTACACATGGCCGGCGTGCGTCGGCGACGACCGGGGTGGACAGCGAGGAGGCGGAAGGCTACGACGATGCCGATCTGCTGCGTGACAACGATACGCCCGAGCGCCTGTTGATGACCAAGCAGATCGGCCAGACGGTGAATGCTGCCATGGAAGCCCTGCCTGAGGATTTGCGCACGGCGATCATGCTGCGCGAGATTGATGGTTTGTCGTATGAGGAAATTTCGCAAATCATGGACTGTCCGATTGGCACCGTCCGTTCGCGGATTTTCCGTGCACGCGACGCGATTTCGGAACGATTGAGGCCCTTGCTCGATGCGGCCCCCGACAAGAGATGGTGAAGACATGAAGACACGGATTTCGGCACTGATGGATGGCGAACTCGAGCAGCACGAGGTCGTCGAGACCTTGCAGGCCCTGCGTCGCAGCGAGGATTTGCGCCGCGAGTGGCGCGACGGCCAGTTGATCGGCGCGGCATTGCGCGGCGAGCGCAGGCTCGATCTCGATGTCACGGAGCGCGTCATGTCGGCACTGGACATGGAGCCGACGGTGATGGCGCCTCCACCCCGACGCGCCCCGGCGTGGCAGCGGCCGGTGCTGGCGCTGGCCGCATCCGCGGCAGGCGTCGCCGTGGTCGCCTGGCTGGCGCTGGCACCGGATGGAAATGTCCTGCCGGCGGGGGCCGGCAGCCTGGTCGCCGTCACGCCGGGTCCGGTCGTGGCGCAAGCCCAGTCCACACCGCGCCTGCAGGAATATCTGGTGGCCCATCAGGCCTACGCGCCGGGCGGCGTCGTGGGCGGTGCTGCGCGCAACATCCGTACCGTGGCGGCAAGCGGCGACGGGCGGTGATGCAGGTGCGCCTTCCCCTGCTGATACTGTCGGCGGTTATGCTGGCAGCTCAGCCGGCATCGGCCGAGGATGGCCTGGCCCTGCTGAATCGCATTGCGCAAGGCTCGCGCCAGCTGAGCTATAGCGGGGTTTTCGTTTATCGCAGCGGGGGCCGGGTCGATACCTCGCGCATCGTGCATTCGGTTCGCGACGGGGTTGAAGTCGAGCGCATCGAAGCGCTCGATGGCAGTCCGCGCGAGGTATTTCGCGCCGGCAGTGAAGTCAAATGCTTTTTTCCCGAAGAGAAGCTGCTGATCATTGAAAGCCGGCCGAGTCAGCGCGGATTTCCGAGCTTGCTGCCGGCGGGTCTGGGCAATTTGCCGGAGCACTATGCAATTCATGGTGGCAGTTCGGGGCGGATTGCGGGCGTAGGCAGTCGCGCCGTGCTGCTCAAGCCGCGCGACGAATGGCGCTATGGGCACGAATTCTGGATGGATGCGGCGAGTGGCTTGCTGCTGAAGGCCACCCTCATCGGACCCAATGGCGAAGCGCTGGAGTCCTTTGCCTTCACCCAGGTCAAGATCGGCGGTCCGCTGGAGGACGGCGCCCTGAAGCCCGGTTTCGAACTCGAGAGAGTAAGGGTGCAACAGGTGCGAACCACGGATTTGCGGCCGGACGACATGGGCTGGACCTTTCGCACCCTGCTGCCCGGGTACCGCAAGGTGGCTGCCATGAAGCGGCAGGCGGATGCCGGAGGTTCCGAAAGCCTGCATGTGGTGTTTTCCGACGGCCTGGCAAGCATCTCGGTATTCATCGAACCCGGCGGACCGGCTGCGGAGCGGGAAGCGACGGCCACGCTCGGCCCGGTCAATGTCTATCGGCGCCAGATCGATGAGTATCGCGTGGTGGTGATGGGCGAAGTGCCGGCGATTGCCGTCCGGCGTCTTGGCGAAGGCGTGGAGCGGAGGCGCAAATGAGCCAGTGCGCGGCGGTGGTGGTGGCCGTGGAGGGCCGCGAGGTCTGGGTTGAAGTTCCGGAACGGGCCCCGACCTGTGGCGGTTGCAAGACGGCGGATGCCTGCCAGACCGGCCTGCTCGGCCTGGGCACGGGACCGCGCCGCTACCGGCTGGAAAATCGCATCGACGCCCGCGTTGGCGATCATGTGCAACTCACCGTCGCCGACGGCACGGTATGGCGCGCCTCGCTGATGTCATATGTGCTGCCGCTGCTGCTGGCCATCGGCGGGGCGGCCATCGGGCAGTTCGCCGCAGCTGATGCCGGGGCCCTGGCGGGAACGGTGGCCGGCCTTGGCTGTGGTTTGGTGCTGTTGCGACGCAACGAAATTCGCGCACGCAGCGACGCCAGTCTTTTTTCGTTGCAGGTCGAGACCATGAAAATACGATTCAAGGAGCAATCATGAAAAAGTTTGTCGTTTCTCTTGCGCTGGCCTTCTCCGCCTTGCTGCCCTTGCAGGCGCAGGCGCGCGATCTGCCGGACTTCGTCGAACTGGTCGAGAAGCAGGGCGCTACCGTGGTCAATATCAGTACCACCCAGGTGATCAAGGGCCGCCGCGGCGGTCCGCAGTTCCCGTTTGACGGTGACGACGCCGCCCAGGAACTGTTGCGCCGCTTCTTCCCGGGCCAGATTCCGAATCATCCCAACGTGCCGCAGGAATTCAAGAACCGCTCGCTGGGATCCGGCTTCATCGTCAGTGCCGACGGCCACATCCTGACCAATGCGCATGTGGTCGACGGGGCCGACGAAGTCCTGGTCAAGCTCACCGACAAGCGCGAGTTCAAGGCCAAGGTGCTGGGCACCGACAAGCGCACCGACGTGGCGCTGATCAAGATCGAAGCCAACAACCTGCCGGTGGCCAAGCTCGGCGATTCGTCCAAGCTCAAGGTCGGCGAATGGGTGGTGGCGATCGGTTCTCCCTTCGGCTTCGAGAATACGGTTACCGCCGGCATTGTCAGCGCCACGGGGCGTTCGCTGACCCACGAGAATTATGTTCCGTTCATCCAGACCGACGTCGCGATCAACCCGGGCAATTCGGGCGGCCCGCTGTTCAACATGAAGGGCGAGGTGATCGGCATCAATTCGCAGATCTTTTCCCGTTCCGGCGGGTCCATGGGCCTTTCCTTCGCGATCCCGATCGATCTGGCGAACGACATCCAGAACCAGTTGAAGACCAAAGGCAAGGTCAGTCGCGGGCGCCTCGGGATAGGCATCCAGGAAGTCAGCAAGGAACTGGCGGAGTCCTTCAACCTCGGCAAGCCGCAGGGTGCGCTGGTGGCCTCGGTGGAAAAAGCTTCGGCAGCGGACAAGGCGGGGATCGAAGTCGGCGACATCATCCTCAAGTTCGACGGCAAGGCGGTCAACGAGTCCGTCGACCTGCCGCGCATGGTGGGCAGCACTCGTCCCGGCACCAAGTCCGTGGTGCAGGTCTGGCGCAAGGGCGGTTCGCGCGACCTGACGGTGATTGTCGGCGAAATACCGGACGAGGAAGGCAAGACGCAAGTCGCCGGTCGCGGCGGCAAGTCGGCCGAGCCGCCGGTCGCCAACCGGCTGGGCCTGGTGCTGGCCGTGCCGACGGCGGAGCAGAAAAAGGCGCTGGATATCCAGCACGGCCTGATCGTCGAGGATGTCAAGAACGGCAGTACGCGCAGCGAAGTGCGAGCCGGTGACATCATCCTGTCGGCGATCATCAAGGGTGTCCAGACCGACATCAAGTCCGTGTCGCAGTTCAATGAACTGTCGAAGGGCCTCGAAAAGGGCGGGACGATGACCTTGCTGGTCAAGCGCGGCGATTCGCAGACCTTCGTCACCGTCAAGGGCGGGTCCGATAAGTAACATGGCCGGCGGCGGGCAGTCGCCACGCTTGCGCTTGTACAGCCGCAACTACTGCCATCTGTGCCACGACATGCTCGCCGCGCTGGACGCCCTGCGCGGCGAGCCCGGCGTGGCGTTTTTCGACATCGATGTGGTGGATGTCGATGCCGATCCCGAACTGGAAGCGAAGTACGACGAACTGGTGCCGGTGCTGGTGGATGGCGAGGACCGCGAACTTTGCCACTACTTTCTCGATGCGGCGAAAGTGCGTGAGTATTTGAGCGGTTTCGGCTAAAATCACGGCCTTGCGTTTTAGGCTCAAAGGCGCTCAAGGACTTGATCGAGCGCCTTTTTTCTTGCCCCCATGGATCACATTCGCAACTTCTCCATCATTGCCCACATCGACCACGGTAAATCCACCCTGGCCGATCGCATCATCCATCGCTGCGGCGGTCTGTCCGACCGCGAAATGGAGGCGCAGGTGCTTGATTCCATGGATATCGAGCGCGAGCGCGGCATCACCATCAAGGCGCAGACGGCGGCGCTCAGTTACACGGCGCTTGACGGCAAGACCTACAACCTCAACCTGATCGATACCCCGGGGCATGTGGACTTCTCCTACGAGGTCAGCCGTTCCCTGTCCGCCTGCGAAGGCGCGCTGCTGGTGGTGGACGCCTCGCAGGGCGTCGAGGCGCAGACCGTCGCCAACTGCTATACGGCGATCGAACTCGGCGTCGACGTGGTGCCGGTGCTGAACAAGATCGATTTGCCTGCGGCCGACCCGGACAACGCGCGCCAGGAAATCGAGGACGTCATCGGCATCGATGCCACCGACGCCATCCTCTGCTCGGCCAAGACCGGCCTCGGCGTCGACGATGTCCTGGAAGCCGTCATCGCGCGCATCCCGCCGCCCAAGGGCGACCCGGCAGCGCCGCTGAAGGCGCTGATCATCGACTCCTGGTTCGACAACTATGTCGGCGTGGTGATGCTGGTGCGCGTCGTCGATGGCACGGTGCGCGCCAAGGACAAGATCCTGCTGATGGCGGAAGGTTCGCAGCATCTGTGCGAACAGGTCGGCGTCTTCACGCCGAAGTCGGTGACCCGTCCCGAATTGCGTGCCGGCGAGGTCGGCTTCATCATCTCCGGCATCAAGGAACTCGACGCCGCCAAGGTGGGCGACACGGTCACCATTGCCGATCGCCGCGCCGCGCAGCCGCTGCCCGGTTTCAAGGAAATCAAGTCGCAGGTCTTCGCCGGACTGTATCCGATCGAATCCAATCAGTATGAAAGCCTGCGCGACTCGCTGGAGAAGCTCAAGCTCAACGATGCCTCGCTGCACTACGAGCCGGAAGTCTCGCAGGCGCTGGGCTTCGGCTTCCGCTGCGGCTTCCTCGGCCTGCTGCACATGGAAATCGTCCAGGAACGCCTGGAGCGCGAGTTCGACCAGGACCTGATCACCACGGCGCCGACCGTCGTGTATGAAGTCCTGATGCGCGACGGCACCACGATCCAGGTGGAAAACCCGGCCAAGCTGCCGGAAGTGCAGAAGATGGAGGAAATCCGCGAGCCCATCATCACCACCAAGATTTTCGTGCCGCAGGAATATCTCGGCGCGGTGATCACCTTGTGCGAGAGCAAACGCGGCTCGCAGGTGAACATGGCCTACCACGGCCGTCAGGTGCAACTCACCTACGACATGCCGATGGCCGAAGTGGTGATGGATTTCTTCGACAAGCTCAAATCCGTCTCGCGCGGCTATGCCTCGCTCGATTACGAGTTCAAGGAGTACCGGGCGGCCGATGTGTGCAAGCTCGACGTGCTGATCAACGGCGAGAAGGTGGATGCCCTGTCGCTGATCGTGCATCGCGCCAATGCGCCTTACCGCGGCCGTGAACTGGCCGCCAAGATGCGCGAACTGATTCCGCGCCAGATGTACGACGTCGCCATCCAGGCGGCGATCGGCTCGACCATCATCGCCCGCGAAAACGTCAAGGCCATGCGCAAGGACGTGCTGGCCAAGTGCTACGGTGGCGATATCACGCGCAAGAAGAAGCTGCTGGAAAAGCAGAAGGCCGGCAAGAAACGCATGAAGCAGGTCGGCAGCGTCGAAATTCCGCAAGAGGCCTTCCTGGCCGTGCTGCGGGTGGGGGACAAATGAATTTTGCGCTGATACTTTTCATCCTCGTCGCCGCCACCGGCGTCGTCTGGTGCTTCGACCATTTCCATGCCAGGAAAAAGCGCCCGGCCGATGCTCCGGATCCCTGGTGGGTCGAGTACGGCGGCAGTTTTTTCCCGGTGATCCTGGCCGTTTTCCTGCTGCGCTCCTTCCTCGTCGAGCCCTTCAAGATCCCCTCCGGCTCGATGATCCCGACCCTGCTCGTCGGCGACTTCATCCTGGTGAACAAGTACACCTACGGCGTGCGCCTGCCGGTGATCAACAAGAAGGTCGTCGAACTGAATGCGCCGCAGCGCGGCGACGTGGTGGTATTCCGTTACCCGCCGGATCCATCGCTCGACTACATCAAGCGCGTGGTCGGCCTGCCGGGCGACAAGATCGTGTATCGCAACAAGAAGCTCAGCATCAATGGTCAGGAAATCGCGCTGAAGAAGACCGACGACTACCTTGATCGCGATCGCCTGTTCTACACCCCAAGGTTCATCGAAACCCTGGGCAGCGTGGAGCACCACATTCTGGTCGAAGCGGAGGCGCCGTCCTTCGTGCAGCAGATCACGCGCTTTCCGTACATGGATAAATGTAACTACAATAGCGAGGGCGTCAGTTGCGAGGTGCCACCCGGCCACTATTTCATGATGGGCGACAATCGCGACAATTCGCAGGACAGCCGTTTCTGGGGTTTCGTTCCTGACGAGAACCTGGTCGGCAAGGCTTTCTTCATCTGGTTCAATTTCTCCGATCTGAAGCGGATCGGTTCGTTTCGCTAGGGGGTAACATGAAATTTCAGCGCGGACTCAGTCTGAATGTACTCATGCTCGGCGGCGCCGTACTGGCACTGATATCGCTCTTGGCGATGAAGGCCTTGCCGCCCTGGATCGAGTACGGCAACCTGGTCAAGGCGGTCAAGGGCACCGCCGGCGACGCCAGCCTCAAGGACGCCTCGGTGGCCAAGGTGCGCGAGGCGTTTACCCGGCGCGCCGACATGGACGATGTCAAGAGCGTCATCGCGGCGGATCTGGACATCACCAAGGAAGGCGGCGAACTGGTGATCTCCTTCAAGTACGAGAGGAAGGTACCGCTGTTCAGCAACGTCAGCCTGCTTTTCGATTTCGAGGGCAGCAGCGCCAAACAATGAAGCTGGAGCGTCTGGAGGCAGCGCTCGGCCACGGCTTTGGCCGGCCGGAGTTGCTGCGCCAGGCCCTCACTCATCGCAGTTTCGGATATCCCCACAACGAGCGGCTCGAGTTTCTTGGCGATTCCGTACTCAATTGTGTCGTCGCCGGCGCGCTCTACAACAGCTTCGCCGACCTCAAGGAAGGCGAACTTTCCAGGCTGCGCGCAAACCTGGTCAGACAGGAAACCCTGGTCGGCATAGCCAGGGATCTGGCTCTCGGCGACCTCCTGCGTCTGGGCGAGGGCGAGGTAAAAAGCGGTGGCGCCCGGCGCCCCTCGATTCTTGCCGATGCCCTGGAAGCGATCTTCGGCGCGATCTATCTGGATGCCGGGTTCGAGGCGGCACGAAGCGTCGTCGAGCGTCTGTACCGGCCATCCATGGCGCGCATCGATCCCAGTGACGCCGGCAAGGACCCGAAGACCGCCTTGCAGGAGGTCCTGCAGGGACGGCATCTGCCCCTGCCGCGCTACGCCCTGCTGGCGACGCGCGGCGAGGCACACGCCCAGGAGTTCGACATCGAGTGCGTGATTCCGGACCTGGGCATCCGTACTACGGGCAGCGGCGGCAGCCGTCGCATCGCCGAACAAAATGCCGCCCAGCGCGCCATGATCGAGATAAAGCCATGAGTGAAGCATTTCGTACCGGCTACCTGGCTGTCATCGGCCGGCCCAATGTCGGCAAGTCGACCCTGACCAATCGCCTGGTCGGCGCCAAGGTCAGCATCACCTCGAAGAAGGCGCAGACCACGCGCCATCGCATTCACGGCGTGCTGACCACCGACGATGCCCAGTTCATTTTCGTCGATACGCCGGGCTTCCAGATGACGCACAAGAACGCGCTGAATCGCCTGATGAACCGCAGCGTGACCTCGACCTTCGCCGATGTCGACGTGATTCTGCTGGTGATCGAGGCCGGCAACTGGGGCAACGGCGAAGCCGAGATCCTGCGCATGCTCCCCGCCGGCACGCCGGTGGTGCTGGTGATCAACAAGATCGACCGCCTGTCCGACAAGAAGGAACTGCTGCCCTTCATGGCCAAGGTTGCCGCGCTGCATGAGTTTGCCGAACTGGTGCCGCTGTCGGCAGAGAAGGGCATCGGCACCGACGAACTGCTGAGCACCGTCGCGCGCTACCTGCCGGAGGGACCGCCGGTGTTCGACGCCGACGACATCACCGACCGCTCGGAGCGCTTCATGGCCTCCGAGATCCTGCGCGAAAAACTGTTCCGCAATCTGGGCGAAGAACTGCCCTACGGCATCGCCGTCGAAATCGAGAAGTTCGAGCAGGAAGGCGACCTGCGCCGGATCCATGCCGCCGTCATCGTCGATCGGGCCGGGCACAGGGCGATCGTCATCGGCAAGGCCGGCGAGCGCATGAAGCGCATCTCGACCGACGCCCGCAAGGAAATGGAAACCCTGTTCGGCGGCAAGGTCTGGCTCGAGACCTGGGTCAAGGTCAAGGGCGGCTGGGCCGACGACGAGCGGGCCCTCAAGTCATTGGGCTACGATTGAGCGCCGCCCGCCGGGCCGTCCCAAGGGCGGCGCAGCCAACGCAACGGAGCGGGCGCAGCCCGCGAACCCGCGTCACCCCCTTCCTGGGGAAGGGGGCTGGGGGGAAGGTTGTCTGGTCGTGAGCAAGCGCGTCGACGGCCAGTCGGCCTATGTCCTGCACCTGCATCCCTACAGCGAGACCAGCCTCGTGGTCGATGTCTTCACCCGCGAACATGGCCGCGTGCCGCTGCTGGCGCGCGGCGCAAGGCGACCGCGCTCGGCCATGCGCGGCATGCTGATGTCCTTCCAGCCGCTCGAACTCGGCTGGTTCGGCGGTGGCGAGGTCAAGACCCTGGCCAAGGCCGAATGGTTGGGTGGCATGCCCTTGCTGGGCGGACGCTGCCTGCTGCTCGGCTACTATCTGAACGAGTTGCTGCTGAAGATGCTGCCGCGCGAAGATGCCCACAGCGCGCTGTTCGATGCCTATGCCGCGGCCTTGCGTGCGCTGGCGGCCGGTGCGGCCGACGCACCGGAACTGCGTCGCTTCGAGAAGACCCTGCTGAAGGAACTCGGTTACGGCCTGACGCTGGATGTCGACGTCGAATCGGGCCGGCCGGTGGTGCCGGATCGCGAATACACCTACCTGATCGAACGCGGCCCGGTGGCAAGAGTTCCCGCAGGGACGCACCGCGCTGGCCCCGGCGACACGGCGCCGGGCGAAGCGCCGAGCCTGTGCGGCAAGACCCTGCTCGACATGGCGGCCGACGACTATGCCGATCCGCGCACCCGGATCGAGAGCAGGCAGTTGATGCGGCAGCTGATCGCCCACCATATGGGCGGCAAGCCCCTGCAGTCGCGGCGCGTGTTCATCGAGTTGCAGGAACTATGACAGCTTTTCCCCGAGCCCCTTTTAGTTCCGGCGTAACGCCTGCTTTGCAGGCATTAGCCTTCTCTGAAGCGCTGGCGCGCTTTCCGAGAAAAGGGGTGACGGCTGTTCGCGGGCTGGGCCCGCTCCATGTGTTGGCTGTTCCTCCTTGGACCGGCCCGGCGGAGGAACCATGATTGAACTTGGCGTAAACATTGACCACGTGGCGACGGTGCGCGAGGCGCGCAAGACCCACGAGCCCGATCCGGTATGGGCCGCCGTCGAGGCGCATCTGGGCGGCGCCGACGGCATCACCGTGCATCTGCGCGAAGATCGCCGCCACATCCAGGACCACGACGTGCGCCGCCTGCGCGAGCTGACGCACATCAAGCTCAACCTCGAAATGGCCGCCACCGACGAAATGGTCGGCATTGCCTGCCAGGTCAGGCCCGAGATGGCCATGCTGGTGCCGGAAGGCCGCCACGAGATCACCACGGAGGGCGGCCTCGACGTCGCCGGCCAGGAAGCCCGCCTGCGCGACGTGGTGGCGCGCCTGCGCGATGCCGGCATCGTCACCAGCACCTTCATCGACGCCGAATTGCCGCAGGTCGAAGCGGCGGCGCGCATCGGCGTGCGTGTTTGCGAGATACACACCGGCCCCTATGCCCACGCCTTCTTCAACCAGGGCCGCGACAACGAAAGCCCGGCGGTGCTCGCCGAACTGGAAAAGATCCGCAAGGCCGGTGCCGCGATTCGCGCCGCGGGCATGCGCTTCAATGCCGGCCATGCGCTCAACTACTTCAACGTGCAGCCGGTCGCCGCGCTGCCCGGCATCCGCGAATTGCACATCGGCCACGCCATCGTCAGCCGCGCCATTTTCGTCGGCATGCGCGAGGCGGTCGCCGAAATGAAGCGCCTGATGCGCGAAGCCCAGTGCGGATGATGGCGCGCCGCGCATGATCTACGGGGTAGGAACAGACATCGTTGCCGTCGTCCGCATGGCCGACTACTGGCAGCGCCACGGCGAGCGCGGCCTGGAAAAAATGCTGGCTCCCGCCGAGCGCGACGCCTGCCGCGCGAGCCCCGATCCGGCACGCTTCCTGGCCAAGCGCTTCGCCGCGAAAGAGGCGCTGGGCAAGGCTTTCGGCACCGGCATACGCGCCCCGTTGCTGCTGCCCGACATCGCCGTCCTGCACGACGCGCTCGGCAAGCCGTCTTTCAGCTATTCGCCGGCGCTGGCCGCGCATTTCGCCGAACGCGGCCTCACCGCCCATCTCTCCATCAGCGACGAGCAGGACTATGCCGTCGCCTTCGTCATCCTGGAAACCTCATGAACGCACTCCCGCTCGGCCCGCTGATGATCGACGTCGCCGGCCTCGAACTGTCCGATCTCGACCGCGAACGCCTGCTGCACCCGCTGATCGGCGGCGTCATCCTGTTCAAGCGCAACTACGCCGATCCGCAGCAGCTCGCGGCGCTCTGTTCCGCGATCCACACCCTGCGCAGCCCGGCCCTGCCGATCGCCATCGACCACGAAGGCGGCCGCGTGCAGCGCTGCCGCCCCGGCTTCACGCGTGTGCCGGCCATGCGCCGCCTCGGCGAATTGTGGGACAGCGACCCCGCCGCGGCGCGCCGAGCCGCCGCCGATATCGGTTACCTGCTGGCCGCCGAGCTGCGTGCCTGCGGCGTCGATTATTCCTTCACCCCGGTGCTCGACCTCGACTGGGGCCCCAGTGGCGTCATCGGCGACCGCGCCTTCCACAAGAATCCGGATGCCGTCGTCGAACTCGCCGGCGCCCTGATCGACGGCCTGCGCGCGGCCGGCATGGGCAGCTGCGGCAAGCATTTCCCCGGCCACGGCTGGGTCGCCGCCGATTCGCACCTGGCGATCCCGGTCGACGAGCGCAGCCTGGCCGAGATGGAACCCGACCTCGTGCCTTACCGCCGCCTCAAGCTCGACGGCGTGATGCCGGCGCACGTGATCTACCCCGAGGTCGATCCGCGGCCGGCCGGCTTTTCGCCGGTGTGGCTGGAAAAGCTGCGCACCGAATTCGAGTTCGACGGTGTCATTTTCAGCGACGACCTGTCGATGGAAGGGGCCAGCTTCGCCGGCGACATGGTCCAGCGCGCCGAAGCGGCGTGGAACGCCGGCTGCGACGTGCTGCTGATCTGCAATGCGCCGGATGCCGTGGCCAGCGTGCTGGCGAACTGGAAGCCGGCAGCCGACCCCGTGCGCGCGGCAAGGCTGGCGCGGCTTGCGCCCGGCGGCCGCTGGCAGCAGGATGCCGTGCGCTACGCGGCGGGCCGGGCGGCGGTGGAGACCCTCGCCGCCTGAGGTGCAGGAGTCGGCGCCGGCGCTACGGCGATCGGAGTTGCAGGATTCGGCTTAGCCGCACTGCGCCGATTCGCCAGCGAGTCTGGGCCATACATAGCGATAAATGCCAAGGCCGACAAGAATGCCCGTTCCATCGGCAATCCAGTCGAAAACGTCGCCGAAGCGCGTCGTGGTCAGCGTGCCCTGCATGATTTCGATGACAGCGCCGTGTGCCAGCAAACCCATGAAAACACGCTTGACCCGCTGCGGGAAGGCCAGCATCCCCGTGATCGACAGCACGGCATAGCCCAGGGAGTGTTGCGCCTTGTCCCAGAATTGAAAGGCCTGCGGCACAGCGGTGCTCGGCATCAGGGAGAGTACTGTCAGCAATGCAAGGCCCGTGAAAAAAAGTGGCGGCATGTAGCGAAGAAGCTGTTTCATTCGACTCGTTTCCGGAAATTTGCTGCGCCTGGCCTTGTTCCTGGAGATGCCCTGCCGCGTTTATAAGGCATCGTTCACGGTTGCGCCAGGTAGGCCGCCCGGATCGCCTCGATGCGTTGCCGGTTCACCCCGAAATCCTCGCGCCCGAGGCGGCTGCCACTGCGCAGTTCGATCACGCTGCGCGCCGGGTTGACCCAGAACTCCAGGTCGTCCACGAATTTCAGCCAGCGTGTCTCGGCCTGGGCATAGACATAGTCCGGCCCCTGTTCCACCACCTTGATGTTCGGCATGGACTGGAGTGCGGCGGCCAAGGCTTGCAGCGAGCGCGTGGCGGAACCGTGCTTCAGCGGCAGCGGTTTGATGTCCGCATAGTCCTTCTGCGGGTGATCCGGGTACAGTGCCGCCTGGCTGGAGACGCTGTTGCGGGTCGGCGAGGGCGGTTTGAGGCGGGAATTGTGTACGCCCAGGTCGGCAGGGCGAGTCCCGCCGAGAATGCCGAACTGGATCAGGACGGCGGCGGATACAAGCAGGCCGATGACAACGTAGAGTGAAGTTTTCATTCGCGGGAAACTAGCGCGCCACCCAGCCGCCGCACACCGGGAAGACCTGGCCGACAAAGCAGTTCGCGGCTTCGCTGCAAAGATAGGCGGCGAATTCGGCGTCTTCCCTGGCGCCGACCAGGCGCCCGAGCGGAACCTCGCGCTTCAGGCGTTCCTGGAAGCGCGGGTTGGCCTGAACCTCGGGCGGGAAGTAGGTCGGGTTGTCGACGAAGTTCTGGGCGATGGCGTTCACCTGGACATTGTGTGGCGCGACTTCCACGCCGACGGCCTGCACGTAGGCCAGCTGGGCGCCGCGCGCGGCGCTGTAGGTAGAGGCGCGCTTCATGCCGCGCAGCGCCGAGGCGCTGCCCATGACGAGGATCTTGCCCGCGCGCCGTTCGATCATGGCTGGCAGGGCGGCGCGGAACAAGCGTGAAAGCGGATGCACGAGCGCCGCGAATGTGTCGTCCCATTCCTCGTCGGTCACGTCCGTAGCGGTGGTAGTAGGCGCCGGGATCGCCAGGTTGGCGACGAGAACATCGAGCCGGCCTGCCGCGGCGACGATGGCAGCGGGTGCGCCGGCACTCGATAGCGGGTCGGTGTTGGCGATCACGGTGGCGCCGTGCCCGGCAAACACCTCGCACAGGACCGGACCCATGAACACATCGGCCTGGGTGATCAGCACCCGTTTTCCGGAAAGACTGTGATTTGACATTGATCATCCCATGAGCAAGAAATCGATAATGGCTTCCCGCAGCCTCAGTATGCATCTGCCTGGCGGGCCAGTATGGTCATGGTAGCGGGATCTTCGGCACCCGAGAAGAACGTGGCCAGGGCGTTGTGAAACGGCGAGTCCTGTTCGGCGACTTGGGCGAAGAGCGTCAGGCATGAGTGGAACTTCTGTGAATCAATGCCTCCCAGGATGGTAGCCGCATCCAGCCCTGCGTGAGCGTTCATGGCTGCGATGCACTCGCGCAGCCTGGCGCCAAGAATCGGGTGGTCCAGATATGCCCTGGCCTCGGCAAGGCCGGAGATGGCGTAACGCAACGACATGGGGCTTGAACCCAGTCCCCGGATCTGAGGTAGGACATACCAACTCCAGTGCGTGCACTTTCGCCCGGCGTGCAACTCCGCAAGCGCGTCGTCGTAATTAGCCGCCTGTGCTTCGACGAAGCGATGGAGATCGTAGTGGTCTTGCCGCTGGCTCCGCGTATGGCAGGTACTCATCAATGAATCCCGATCAACGTTCCTGAAAAGTGCGGGCACCGACCCTGAACGAGGTCTGTGCCTTGTCTTGCCGTGGCGTCGATGCGGTTTGGATTAGACGAGTTATCGGAAATTTTGGCAACAGCATCGAGCTGCCGTACCGCAGGCGCCGACTTTCCTGGCAGTGTCAGGCCGCGATGCGGCCGACCTTGGCGCTCTGGTGGCGGTTGTTGGCGATCAGGGCGAGCAGTACGATCGCCGCGCCGGCCAGTTCGATGGCAGCCGGGCGGCGGCCCTGGGCGAGGGCGATCAGGTAGGTGATGACCGGCGCGAAATTGCCGAACAGGCCGGCGTTGAGGGGGCCGAGTTTGGCCACGCCGAGGTTCCAGAACAGGATGCCGAACACCGAGACGCAAAGGATGATGAAGGACAGTTGCGGCCAGACGGCGACCAGTTGTTGCATTTGCGGCGGTTGGCTGTGGCCGGCCAGGGTGGCGATGCCCAGCCCTGCGAGGACGGCGAACCAGCCCAGCGAGCAGGACAGGGCCGTGTAGCGCACCGGCGACCAGTCGGGAAACTGCTGTCCGCCCAGGCTGTAGGTGGTCCAGAGCAGCGAGGCGAGAAACACCAGGCCGTTGCCCAGTGCGTCGCCGCCGGTAAGGCGCGCGAAATCGCCGGCCGTGATGACGAAAAATTCGCCCACCAGGGCAATCGCGATCGCGCCCAGCGTGAAGTTGTCCGGTCGGCGACGCGTGCGCCACCATTGAAACAGCGCCATCTGTACCGGCGTCAGGGCGAGGATCATGCCGGCGATTTCGGGGCGGGCCAGGCGCAGGCCCTCGAACACGCTGATGCCGAAACCGGCGAAGCCGATGGCGCCGAACAAGGCGATCTTCCACAAATGCCCTTCGCTGCGCAGTGCCTTGAGCCCTTCCTGCGCCCACAGCAGGCCGATGAAGATCAGCGCCGCGGTACCGAAGCGCATGGCGGTCAGCCAGTAGGGATCGATCGTTTCCAGGGCCGATTTGCTGATCGGCAGGAAGCCGCCCCAGATCGCGACCACCAGCAGCATGTAGAGCGTGCCGCGGCGGTGGTCCCGATGGTCCTTGCTCGTCGGCGCCATCCGCCGCTTACAGGCGCAGCACGCCGCCGGTGACGTGCCGCGAGCCGGCGAGGCGGGCCAGCGTCGGCAGCAGGTTGAGGCCGGTCGTCTTCTTCAGGTGCAGCGCGGCGGTTTTCAGTTCTTCAAGAGTTATGCGTAGCGGTATCCCCTGATGGGACGGCGCTGGGCGAAGCGGGGGTTTCGCGGGGCGTTGCCCCGCGTCCGCGAAGCCGGCAGGCTGTGCAAAGCCTGCCGTGGAGGGTACGGCGATGGCGCCCAGCGCGATGGCATTGCCGCTGTCGCAGGAGGGAAAGGCGATGGCGTGGCCGTCGAAGGCATCTTCCAGCCGTTTCACGCTCTGCCGGAAATCCTTGCGCCGCGACAGCAGGTTGGCGCACAGCAGGCCGTCGTCGGCCAGGCGTGCGCGGCAGTCGAGGTAGAAGGGCAGGGTATCGAGCCGGCCGGTGCGCGCCTGCGCATCGAAACCGTCGACCAGGATCAGGTCGTAATGCTGTCGGCTTTCGATGACGAAATCGGCGCCGTCGCCGTAATGGATGGCGATGCGCTGTTCATCATCCGGCAATTTGAAGAACTGCCGTGCGGCGGCTTCGACGCGCGGGTCGATTTCGACTACGGTGATTCTGGCCTGCGGCCGGTAGCGGTAGAGGAACTTGGTCACCGAGGCGGCGCCGAGGCCGATCTGCAGCACGGTCCGCGGCCAGTCGTCGCCATGCAGCAGCAAGGGCAGCATCATCTCGCGGGTGTAGTCGAGTTCGAGGGCGAAGGGCCGCGCGATGCGCATGGCACCCTGGATCCAGCTCGAACTGAAATGCAGGTAGCGGACGCCCGCTTCCTCGCTGATGTCGATGCTCAATGGAGAATGCGACCCGTCGGGGGAAACAGTTCATCGATGATTTCGGCGCCGAAGCGGTATTCGTGGCCGCAGATTTCGTCTTCGATGGCGATGATCTCGGCATCGGCGAGCATGGCTTCGACTTCCTCGCGGCCCAGCGAGAGCAGCATGTTGCGCACCTTTTCCTCGTCGCGCGGGCAGTGCCAGCTGGCTTCCCGCGGCGGGTAGAGGCGCACGCTTTCCTCGTTGAAGAGGCGCGTCAGCAAAGTTTCCGGCGGCAGCAGCAGCTCCTCCGGCCGCAGCGTGGCGGCCAGCGCCTCGATGCGGTCCCAGCCGTCGGGGTCGAGGATGTCGGCGTTGGGCAGCTTCTGCAGGAACAGGCCGCAGGCGGTGCTTTCGGTCGCCGCCAGCCACAGCCGCGCCGGTTGCTGCTCGGACTTCTCGAGGAAGTGTTCGAAGACGGCGGCCACGCTGTTGCCGGTCAGCGGCACCACGCTCTGGTAGGGCGTCTGCGCCGTCTTCGGCTGCAGCGTCAGCACCAGCCGGCCATCGCCGAGCAGTTCCTCGATGCCCGTGACATGGGCATCGGCTTCCGCGCTCAGCACGCTTTTGGCCATGCCGCGCAGTTGCAGTTGTTCGTTGCAGTCCATCACCAGCATCGACACCGGACCGTGGCCCTGCAGCTGGAAGGAGAGGCGCCCCGGCGCCTTGAGGTTGCTGCCGATCAGCGCGGTGACGGCGGCCATTTCGCCGAGCAGGTCGCGCACCGGCGCCGCATAGTTGCGCCGGCTGTTCATCGCCGCCCAGGACGGCCCCAGCTGCACCAGCGCACCGCGGATGTCGAGGTCTTCGAGCAGGAAGCGGTGGACCTGATCCATTACCTGACGAAGCTGTCGAACATGGTCGGATCGAAGCCCACCAGGAATTGCCCGGCGTCGTTCTCCACGACGGGGCGGCGGATTACGCTGGAATGTTCCATCATCAGCGCCACGGCCTGGCTCTGCGTGGTGATCGCCTGCTGTTCGGGCGAGAGCTTGCGCCAGGTCGGGCCCTTGCTGTTGATCAGCGTTTGCCAGCCCAGGGCGCGGCACCACTGCACCAGGCGTTCGCGCGGCACGCCCTGTTTCTTGTAGTCGTGGAATTCGTAGCTGATGCTGTTGGCCTCGCACCAGGCGAAGGCCTTCTTCATCGTGTCGCAATTCTTGATGCCGTAGATCCTGATCATGGGCGTGCGTCTGTCGAGTCCGGGGAGGGTCGAATCATAACAAACGCGGCATAATCGTCGGCCATGGGTACCCACCTCCCCACTGCCATCCGCAGCGAGGCGCAGCAGCGCGCCGACGAGATCGCGATTTTCCGGGCCGAACTGGCGCGTCTGGAAGGCGAGGGCGTGCTGCAACTCGATGCGACGCAGAAGGAGGCCGTGCGCGCCCACCATGCCGCGCTGCTGGCGGGCTTTGCCGGCGCTTTCGACATCGACCGCAATAAACAGGCCAAACAGCTGTCGCTGGGCATGCGCGTGGCCTCCTTCCTCGGCGCGCTGGCGCTGGCGGCCAGCGTGTTCTTCCTCTTCTACCAGTTCTGGGGGCACTTCGCCGAGACGGCACAGGTGGCCATCCTGCTCGGCGCGGCGCTGGGCAGCCTGGCGCTGACCATCGCCATCCAGTCGCGCGATGCCTCGGGCTATTTCACCAAGCTGGCGGCACTGGTGGCTTTCGCCTGCTTCGTGCTCAACCTGGTCATGCTCGGCCAGATTTTCAACATCACGCCCACCGACCGCGCCCTGATCCCCTGGGCGGCACTGGCCTTCCTGCTGGCCTACACCTGCGACCTGCGCCTGCTGCTGGCGGCCGGCATCTGCTGCGTGATCGCCTTCGTCGCCGCACGCGTCGGCGAATGGGGCGGCATCTACTGGCTGCACGCCGGCGAGCGGCCGGAGAATTTCTTCCCGGTGGCGGTGCTGCTGTTCGTCTTCCCGCAGTGGGTCGACCATCGCCGCCTGACGGGCTTCGCCGCCATTTACCGCATTTTCGGCCTGCTCTGCCTGCTGCTGCCGATGCTGGTGCTCGGCCACTGGGGCTGGGGCAGTTACCTGGCCGACTACGAGGGCGTGTCGACGCGCAGCATCGAAGGCGCCTACGAAACCGCCGGCTTCGTCGCCAGCGCCCTGGCGATCTGGCTCGGCGCCCGGCGCCAATGGCCGGACACGGTGAATACCGGCATCACTTTCTTCGTCATCTTTCTTTATACGAAATTCTTCGACTGGTGGTGGGCGACCATGCCGAAGTACCTGTTCTTCTTCGTGCTGGGGCTGGCGGCGATCCTGATCCTGCTGGTGCTGAAGCGCCTGCGCCGCAGTGGCACGGCAGGGGGCGCGCCATGAAGCTGATGCCGCTGAGGACCCTGGCGGCCGGTGCGGCCTTGATCCTGCTGGTCAATGCCGTGGCGCTGACCGGCGTGTATTTCAATCGCAGCGGCGAGCCGGAAGCGCGCATGACGCTCTCGCAGCGCGAACTGGGCATGCCCTGGGGCTGGCACGTGACCAGGGAAAACAGCGGGCTGGCGCTGGGGCTGAACTGGCGGGTGAGCGACGGCAATGCCGTCGAGTACTCGTATGGCGGCTACGGCTACCACGGCGGCACGCCGGAATGGCTGGACGAAGCGCGCATGCGGGCGCTGGGTTTCGACACGGCGCCGGTGGCCGAAAGCATCGAGGGGCGCCGCCGTTTCGAGCGCCAGTTGCCGCGCGAAGCCCTGCTGGTGCTGGAACTCGCCGGCCCGGCCTGGCAACAGGCGCTGGAGCGGGCGCGGGCCAATGCCGGGCGCCATGAGGCAGCGCGGCTGGCCAACCCCGACAGCAAGGAATTCGCCGCCAATGCCAAGCGGGCGCTGGAGCAGTTGCAACGGGAAGAGAAGGCCAACAGCCGGCTGTTCGCCATCGATGCCGGGCTGGACCGCGCCGCCCTGCGCGCGAAATATCCGGATCGCGGCCGCTACCTGATCCTCAAGGCCACGCTGCGCCCGCAGTTGGAGACCCGGGACAAGAAAACACGGGTCACCGGCCATGTCAGCGGGCTTGCCGTGAGACAGATCAACGTGCCGCACGCCCTGCGCCCGACGCTGGAACCGGCGCTGCGCGCGCCGCGACGCAATGCGCTGGATGCCGGCGTGCCGTTCGAGGCAAGCGTGGCGGTCGGCCAGCGCCTGGAACCCTGGATCGAAGCGGTCGCCGTGACGCGCTGACGCCGGGAATACCCCTTGCGGGGAAGGGCATGGCCGTGGCAAACGCGGCATAATCTCCCGCCATGAACACATCCTTCCTGCTGCGCCGTGTTCTGCCGGCGCTCATCGTCCTTGCCATCGCCGCCGGCGCCTGGTTCTGGAGCACCCGCACCAAGCCGGTCAGCGTGGTGCTGAAGACCGTCGATCGCGGCAATGTCGAATCCACGGTGGTGAATACCCGCGCCGGCACGGTCGAAGCCTGCCTGCGCACGCGGCTGTCGACCATCATGGGCGGGCGCATCGAATACCTCGGCGTCAAGGAAGGCGACAAGGTGAAGAAGGGCCAGCTTTTGATGAAGCTGTGGAACGACGACCAGAAGGCGCAGCAGACCCTGGCCGAGGCCCAGCGCGCCATGGCTGCGCAGCGCGTCAAGGAGGTATGCACCACGGCCGCCAGTTCGCGCCGCGAGGCCGAGCGCCAGACTTCGTTGAAGAACAAGGGCTTTGTCTCCGAGGCGCGCGAGGATACGGCGCGCAGCGAGGCCGATGCCCGCGCCGCCGCCTGCGAAACCGCGCGTGCCGATGTCACCCAGGCCGCGGCGCGGGTCGGCGTGACCAAGGTGGAGCAGGGCCGCATGACGCTCTACGCGCCCTTCGACGGTACGGTGGCCAAGATCGTCGGCGAACTCGGCGAGTATTCGACGCCGTCGCCGCCGGGCGTGCCGACGCCGCCCGCCATCGACCTCATCGATGAATCCTGCCTCTACATCAAGGCGCCGATGGATGAAGTCGATGCGCCGAAGATCAGGGTCGGCCTGCCGGTGCGCGTCTCGCTCGATGCCCTGCCCAAGCAGCCGCTGGCCGGCAAGGTACGGCGCGTCGCGCCTTATGTGCTGGCGGTCGAAAAGCAGGCGCGCACCGTCGATGTCGAAGTGGATTTCGAGCGCCCGGCCGGCGTCAACATGCTGGTGGGTTACAGCGCCGACGTCGAGATCGTGCTCGCCAGCCGGCCCAAGGTGCTGCGGGTGCCGACCGCGGCCCTGATCGAAGGCTCGAAAGTGATGGTGCTGAACGCCGACAGCGGCAAGCTCGAAGAGCGCACGGTGAAAGTCGGCATGGCCAACTGGGAGTTCTCGGAAATCGTCGAAGGGCTGAGCGAAGGCGAACGTATCGTGATTTCGCTGGAGCGCGAAGGCGTGAAAGTCGGCGCCAGGGCAACGGCGGCGGCTGACGCCGCAGCCAAATGACGGCATTCCCCCCGTTCCACGGACTGCTTTGCACAGCAGTCCGGCTACGGTGGCGCAAAGCAGTGCTTTGCGAAACCCCACCTCCGCCCCCCTTGCCGGGCAAGGGGGTGACAATGGTTCCGCCGCTGCGCGGCGTCCGGACGGATTGAACGCGTGGACCTGATCCGCCTCACTGGCATCGAGCGCGTCTTCCATCTCGGCGACAGCACGGTGCATGCGCTGAACCGGCTCGATGTCAGCATCGAGGCCGGCGAATACGTGGCCATCATGGGGCCGTCGGGTTCCGGCAAGTCGACGCTGCTCAATCTGCTGGGACTGCTCGACCGGCCCGACGCCGGTTCCTATCACCTCGAAGGGCGCGACGTCACCACGCTTTCACCCGATGAGCAGGCCGCCGTGCGCAGCCGGCGCATCGGCTTCGTGTTCCAGAGCTTCCATCTCGTGCCGCGCCTGACCGCCGCCGAAAACGTGGCGCTGCCGATGATGCTGGCCGGCATTCCGGCGGCCGAGCGGGCGCAGCGCGTGGCGCAGGCGCTCAAGGATTTCGGTCTCGACCAGCGCGCCGACCATCGACCTGACCAGCTCTCCGGCGGCCAGCGGCAGCGCGTTGCGATCGCTCGCGCCACCATCATGCAGCCCGCCGTGCTGCTGGCCGACGAGCCGACCGGCAACCTCGACCGCGCTACCGGCGACGACGTGATCCACCTGCTCGAAGCGCTCAACCAGCGCGGCATGACCCTGATCATCGTTACCCATGACCAGAAGATCGGCAGCCGGGCAAATAGACAGTTGATGATGGAAGACGGTGAACTGCGGCATGACAGCGCCGCAGTTCACCTTCGGTCAATGGACGCCAATCCCCCCGGCCCCCTTTCCGGGAAAGGGGGTGACGAAGTTTCGCCGGCTGCGCCGGCCCCGGACACACCAGCGGCGGGCGGCGCCTAGTTCCATGCGCACCGCCGACGTCCTGCGCTTTGCCCGCGATGCGGCGACCGGCTATCCGCTGCGCACCTCGCTCTCGGTGCTGGCCATGGCCATCGGCGTCGCCGCCGTGGTGGTGCTCACGGCGCTGGGCGACGGTGCGCGACGCTACGTGGTCGAGCAGTTCTCGGCGCTGGGCAGCAACCTCGTCATCGTCCTGCCGGGGCGTTCCGCCACCGGCGGTTTCAGCCCGGCCAATGCGGTCACCACCACGCCGCGCGACCTGACCGTGGACGATGCATTTGCGCTGACCCGCCTGCCTTCCGTGCGGCGGGTGGCACCGCTGACGGCCGGTACCTCGGAGATCAATGCCAACGGGCGACTGCGCGAAACGATTGTTGCCGGGACGTCCTCGACCTATCTGGAGATACGCAGCTTCAAGATGGCGCAGGGCATGTTTCTGCCCGAGGCCGACTGGAATCGCGGCGCACCCGTGGCCGTGATCGGTTCCAAGATCAAGGAAGAGATTTTCGGCGCCGCGCCGGCGGTCGGCGAACTGATCCGGCTCGGCGACCGGCGCCTGCGCATCATCGGCGTGCTGAAGTCGGTCGGACAGGGGCTGGGCATGAACACCGACGAAGTGGTTTTCGTCCCGGTCAACATTGCCCAAAGCATGTTCAATTCCAACACCCTGTTTCGCGTCCTGATCGAAGCCAGGAGCCGCGACCAGATCGAGGGCGTCAAGCTGGAAGTCGCGGCCGTGCTCAAGGCCCGCCACGGCAATGAAGAGGACATCACGGTGATCACCCAGGATGCGGTGCTCGCCACCTTCGACAAGCTGTTGCGGGCGCTGACCGCAGCGGTGGCCGGCATCGCCGCGATCAGCCTGGCGGTGGCCGGCATCCTGGTGATGAACGTGATGCTGGTGGCGGTGACCCAGCGCACCGCCGAGATCGGCCTGCTCATGGCGCTGGGCGCGCGCGGCGCGACTATCCGCGATGCCTTCATGGCGGAAGCGGCGATGCTCTCCATCGTCGGTGCGCTGACCGGCTACGGCCTCGGCCTCTTCGGCGCCTTCGTCCTGCGCCAGATGTACCCGGTGTTTCCCGCCTACCCGCCGAACTGGGCGGTGATCGCGGCACTCGGCACCGCGCTGACTACCGGCCTCTTGTTCGGCATCATGCCGGCGCGGCGTGCGGCAAGGCTCGACCCGGTCCAGGCACTCATGAAGCACTGAGATGGTCCTGACCGATTCCCTGACGCTCGCCATCCGCGCCATCGTCGCGCAGCGCCTGCGCAGCTTCCTGACGCTGCTCGGCATCGCGGTTGGCATTGCCGCGGTGATCCTGCTGACGTCGATCGGCGAAGGCATCCATCGCTATGTGCTGGCCGAATTCACCCAGTTCGGCACCAATGTGGTCGGCGTCCATCCCGGGAAAACCAAGACCGGCGGCGGCGCGCTGTCGGGCCTGCCCAGCAGCGCGCGGCCCTTGTCGCTCGACGATGCCGAGGCCTTGAAGCGCCTGCCCAACGTGGTGGCGGTGACGCCCAGCGTCTGGGGCAATGCCGAGGTCAGTGCCAACGGCCGCCTGCGCCGCGTATCGATCTATGGCGTCGGGCCGGGCATGCTTCAGGTCTTCAAGGGCAAGGTCAGGAGCGGCCAGTTCCTGCCGGAGGAAGAGGCCGGCAGCGCGCGCGCCCAGGTGGTGCTCGGGCCGAAGCTGAAGAACGAGCTGTTCGGCGCCGAGAATGCGCTGGGCGCGCGGGTGCGCATCGGCGGCCTGCAGTTCCGCGTGATCGGCATCATGGAAAGCAAGGGCCAGTTCCTCGGCATCGACCTCGACGACACCGCCTTCGTCCCGGCGGCGCGCGCCCTCGAACTCTTCAACCGCGAGGGCCTCAACGAAATCAACGTCGCCGTCGCCGAAGGCATACCCGCTGCCAGCGTGGTGGCCGCCGTCAAGGAAGTGATGAAAGCGCGCCACGGCCGCGAAGATGTCACCATCATCAGCCAGGAGGAAATGCTCTCGACGCTGAACGGCATCCTCAACGTGCTGACCATGGCCGTCGGTGCCCTGGGCGGCATCTCGCTGCTGGTGGGCGGTGTCGGCATCGTCACCATCATGACCATCGCCGTCACCGAGCGCACCAACGAGATCGGACTGATGGTCGCTCTGGGCGCCCGGCGCCAGACCATCCTCGGCCTCTTCCTCGGCGAAGCCGTGGCGCTGGCCGCGATCGGCGGCCTGGTCGGCCTGTTGCTGGGCGTCGGCCTGGCGCAACTGATCGGCCTCATCTTCCCGGCGCTGCCGGTGCATACGCCGCTGTCATTCGTGCTGCTGGCCGAGGCGCTCGCCGCCGCCATCGGCCTGGCCGCCGGCGTGCTGCCGGCGCGGCGCGCGGCAATGCTGGATCCGGTCGAGGCCTTGCGGACAGAGTGAGTCGAAAGTCGGCGCTGACGGGACGGCGATGTGAGGCTTGCTGCGGCTACTCGGGATTGGCGGCGCAGCGCTCCCTTAGGGTGTTGCTTTCGGTACCAGGGTTATCACGAGTTCGCCAGGTCTTACCTTGAATTCCGTCGGTGCATAGTTCACGTTGTCGAAGCGCAGGTCCTCGGGCTTCAGCGTATAGACGGCAAATCCCTTCAGTACCCGCTCGGTAAGCCATCCGCCGATCTTGTTGACTCGATCCGCGTAGGCGGCAGGAACGCCATCGACCTTGAAGCTGTCTGCTCGCGGCTCTTCCAGCAGGATGGTGTTGGACGCGAGATCGAAGCGCAGGCGGCCGGAAATGCTGGCAGCCCCCTTCCAGGGTTTGCCGATCAGGGGGGCGTCTACCGAAACGTCCATCGCCGTCAGCACGCGATTCGTTTCCGGCTGCAGGGATACACGAGGGACGGCCAGCTTTATGTCGAGAATGCCGAGGTAGGTCTGGGCGGTCTCGAAGGGCTTGCCCACCAGGTCCTGCAATTGCGCCTGGGACAGCTTGAACTCACGCGGTTGCGGTGGCACGAGCGTGGCGCAGGACGACAGGATTGCCGTGACAAGCAGCACGGCAATCGTACGGAATATCGTTTTCATGGGGTCTGTTCCTCCAGGATCAACACTGCGGCGCGTTCGAGTGGCACGATGTACCTGCCATCACGTGACAAGGACCGTTAGCACGATTGTACGATGCAAAGAATTACTTTTTCCGCATCTCGTACAAGCCGACTACCAGGGGAATGGTCAATACCAGGGCATTCAAGCCGAGCACGGTCTCCCAGCCACCCAGCCGCCAGGCATAGCCGCTGGCCGTAATGCCGACGGCGCCGCCAACGTAGTAGAACAGCACATACAAGGCATTGCCGCGTCCCCGGCTGGAACTCAGGCGATTGTTGAGCGCGCCGGTCGCCGCCGCATGGGTTGTGAAGAATCCGGCGCAACTGCCCAATAAGGCGATCACCACCATCGGGATGCTGGGCACCAGCAAGCCCGCCAGTGAAATCTCGAACAACAGCGCGCCAATCACCATGGTGCGGCCGCTGCCGAAGCGGTTGGCAAGGCGTCCCGACAAGGGCCCCATGACGGCACCGACCAGGTAGGCCATGTACAGCAAGGTGATCAGGCCGGTCGACGCCGAAATGGGCGGCGCGGCGAGATGAAACGGCAGGAAGTTGAAGGTCGTGGAAAACACCCAGAACGCCCCGAAGCCGACGACGTACATGCGCAGCACCTTGCCCGAAGCGAGCAATGTCCGGAAGCCGATGCCTCCTTCGGCATGCTGCGGCCTGGCCGTGACGCCGGGCAGCCAGCGGGCCGCCGCGAAAGTTGCCGCGGCCAGCAGCAGCGCGGCGCTGACGAAGGCATAGCGCCAATGCAGGGGGGGATGAAGGAAACCACCCAGCAGGCGTCCGCCCAGGCCGCCCACCACGGTCGCGGAGACATAGGCGCCCAATGCCACGTTCAGATCCGCCCGCGAAACATTGTTGGCAAGGTAGGCGGCGACGCAGGTCGTCAGTGCCGGAATGAACAAACCTTGCACAAAGCGGGCGGCAACCAGGATCGAAAAGCTTGCTGTGCCTGCGGCGAGCAAACCGGCCAGCGCCACCATGGTTCCGCCGGTAAGGATCAGCGGACGCAGGGGATAACGATCGCCCAGGCTGCCGAAGATCAGTGTCGACAGGGCAATGCCCAAGACAGTCATCGATACCGTGAGCGACGCTTGCGCTGCATCGATGCCGAATTCGCTCGCCAGGACCGGCAGCACCGGCTGGGTGATGTAGATATTGGTGAACGCCGCCGCAACCAGGCCGAAGACCAATATTCGGGTCAGGCTAAGCGGATGGTCGGAGCCGGGCATGCGGATGGAGAGTTTGAGTTGGTCGTGAGTCGGCTTGTGCCGCTCGGCGTCCATCATGCCACCACCGACTGCGGGGAGCCAGTCGCGCTGCTCCAATACTGATGCCTGACGTCGCCGCGGGACAGATGGTAGGCTATGTCAATACATGAGGTCCTTGCATCCGGACCGCCCGTTTTCCTTTGGTTATCCGGCGTGACGAAGCCACCATGAATCCGTTTCAGAAACGCACCGCCTTGCGTATTGCGGCGATCAGCCTCCTGATGGCGACCATCGCCAGCCCTGTCGCGTGGTTCGTCGCGCAAGAGAATGCTGAAGAGGGCATCGTGTCGCTCGCCATGGAGGAGTCCGACGGACTCTTGCGGCATTTCGATGCCATCGATCTGAATGCCGAGAACTCCATCGGCCGCGCAAATGCAGCCGCGAGTACGATTTCTGACGGCCTGTTTGATATTGCGGAAATTTACGATAGCCACGGACGCAAAATTGCCGAGGGGATGACCCCCGAGGGTGAAGCAATTGAGTCCGCGCTGCCGCATCATGAGGCTCCCAGCTACGTCGCGTCCTCGTACGAGAGCCTCAATATTCCCGGGGGGCATTGGGTACTCAGGGTATTCGTGCCCTTGCGGGCTTCCGCAAGCGACAAGAGCGGACCCGTTTCCGGCTACTTCGAAGGCGTCCGTGTCGTGCCGGCCTGGCAGCGGGAGCAGATCTATGCCAGTTCCCTGATGGTCGCGCTGATGGCAGGGTTTGCCTCCCTGCTTTGTGGCGCCGTGCTCTACCCGGTGGTAGTGCGCTTATCCACGGAGAACGAACGGACCGCCCGCGAATTGCTTGATTCGCAGGCGGCGCTGATTGACGCTCTCCAGCGCTCGGAGCATGAACTGGAGAGCAGGATCGATCAGCGCACCCTCGAACTTCAAACCGAGCAGACGCGAACCAAGGAACTGCTGCACAACATTCTGCCCAAGGAAGTCGCCGATGAATTGTCTGCCACCGGCAGTGTGCGCTCTGTCCGGCATGAGGCGGTGACCATACTATTTACCGATTTCAGCCAATTCACCCAAGCCGTCTCGGCGATGCCGGCGGACCGGATGGTCGCCGAGCTCAACGAGATATTCGAAGCCTTCGACGACATTACCGATGCCTTGGGGGTCGAGAAAATCAAGACCATCGGCGATGCCTACATGGCGGCCGCGGGGCTGCCGAAGGCGTGCCCGGATCATGCCCATCGCTGCGTGCATGCCGGGCTGCAGATGATCGAGTATCTGAACGAGAGAAACCGGACGACGGCATTCAAATGGGCGCTTCGGGTGGGTGTCCATTCCGGTCCGGTGGTGGCGGGCGTTGTCGGCAAGCGCAAATATGCGTTCGATGTCTGGGGTGATACGGTCAATATCGCTTCGCGCATGGAAAGTTCCGGGGAAACCGGTCGCGTCAACATTTCCGCCTATACCTACGATCTGATCCGCCGGGAGTTCGCTTGCGAATACCGGGGCAAGGTGGACGCCAAGGGCAAGGGGAGCCTCGACATGTACTTTGTTACCGGCAAAATGTGACGTCGTTCGACGACTGGAACCGCTCTCCGGTCAGGGTAGCAGCCGCTCCGGAAACAGCCGGCGAATCTGGCGACCCAGTGTCTGGCGAAAGCCCGGGCTGTGCAGGCAGATGCCTCCGATCAAGCCGACGACGGAGCCCAGCACGATGTCGAAAAGGCGGGCCTGAAGCATGGCTTCCGGTGATCCTTGCCCAAGCCGGGCCGCCTCGGCGAGGAAGATGGTCAGCGGCGTGATGAAGACCACGGCCAGGCCATAGTGGCGCACCACCAGGGTCTCGACCACGAAAGTCAGGGCGATCATCAGCAGCGACACGCCCCACTTGTCCAGCGGCAGGGCCAGCAAACCCCAGGTCAGGAAAAGCCCGACACCGGTGCCGGCAATGCGGTGCACCTGCTTGTTCCATACCGCGCGCAAGGTCGCTCCCTGCATTACGGCCAGGCAACTCACCGGCACCCAGTAGGCGCGCTCCAGTTGCAAGGCTTGCGCCACGGCCAGGGAAATGCCCACGAACATCCCGATCACGATCGGATCGAAAACGACGAAATCGAAAGTCGCCGGCGGCGGGGGCGCGGCCGGCTGCGGCGCCTGCAGCCGCAGTATGTAGATGCCATAGAAAAACGCGATCAGGCAGGCCAGCAGGCAGCCCATGGTGAGCAGCCCCACCTGCAGCGGAACTTGCATGACGTCAACCGGAGAGTAGGCGCCGATCGATGCCGCCATGACAAAAAACAGGCTGCCCGGCGGTCCGACCATGTAAAAGCGACAGACCATCGATACCAGGATGGCGATGAAGGCCAGCACCGGCACCAGCAGCAGCGGAAAGAAATGGCTCATCACCCCCAGCGCATAGCAGGCGCTCATGCCGAAGGCGCATGCCATCAGCGCCACCATGCGCTGCGACAGCGCCGTGTTGGGCGAGTAGAGGAACACCAGTCCGCCCAGGGAGGAGACAAGTCCGTAATCCAGACGGTCGAAATAAACTCCGACCAGCAGCGGCAGGCCGGAGGCCAGCGCCGCGCAGAAAGGCATCTGCCAGCGCCGGTCGCTGCGGTTGATCGTCGCCAGATGCCGCGCTTCGCTGCGCATCAGCGCCTGTGCCTTTTCCCACCATCGCCAGTCCATCATTGATCGGTCCGTTGATCCGTTTGTCTGGCATTGTCGCTGAAGGCGCCGGTTTTCGAGTGCTCAGGCCCTCGACGCGGTGCTCATACCCCAGACGTAGGACTCCATGGACAGCACGCCGTAAGTGATCTCGCCCCCGATGGCCTGCACCGCGCTTTTTCCGCCATCGGCGCCGATGGCGACCAACAGCGGCAGGAAGTGCTCCTCGGTAGGATGCGCCCGCTCGGCATGGGGTGCCAGGCGGCGGTAATCGACAAGCTTTTCCGCATTGCCGGCGAGTACCGCCGCGCGCACCCATGCCGTGAATTCGCGGGCATAAGCTGCCTCGCCCGCAGCGGATGATCGGACTTCGTAAAGGTTGTGGGTCATGCTGCCCGAGCCGACGATCAGCACGCCTTGCGCCCGCAGCGGGGCCAGGGCCCGGCCAAGACGCAGCGCGCCGGCGGCGTCCAGGGTGTGCGGCATCGACACCTGAAATACCGGCACAGCGGCGGCCGGCAGCAGATGCAGCAGGGGAACCCAGGCGCCGTGATCCAGTCCGCGCTCGTCGTCGAGGCTGACCTCGAACCCGGCGTCGGCCAGCAGCCGACTGGCTTCGACGGCGAACTGGAGGTGACCGCGTGCCGGATACTGCAAAGCATAAAGCTCACGCGGAAAGCCGCCGAAGTCGTGCAGCGTGGCCGGCGATTTGTTCGCCATGACCTTCACGCCCTCGGTCTGCCAATGCGGCGAGACCACCAGGACCGCCTTCACGGCGGACAATTCCTTGCCCAGGTCAGCCAGCCGGACGCCGAGCTTTCCCGGTTCGAGGGCGAAGGTCGGAGCGCCGTGGGAGATGAAGAAGACGGGTGCTTGGCTCATGACCGGCTGCTCGGTCAAGGGTTCAGGCGTTCTGCGCCAATGCCGGCTTGAGACGTGCCGATGTTGCCGCGGCGACTCGCGCATCGATGCTCAGGGGTCCGGCGCCGAGTGCCGAGATCAGCAGCATGCCGCCGGCGACCGAGATGTTCTTCATGAACAGCAACTGGGTGACATATTGCTGAGCGGCCGGTGCCGCCCAAAAGGCGTGGAAGACGACGCTGGCGGCGACGGTGAACAAGGCCAGTGCGAGTCCGGTCAGGCGCACCTGGTAGCCGACCACCAGAGCCAGTCCGCCGAACAGTTCCAGCGCCCCGACCGCCGCCGCGAGCACAGTCGGCGCCGGCAACCCGCCGCTGGCGATGAAGGCCGCCGTGCCCTCGATATTTCCCAGTTTGCCGAAGCCGGCGAGGATGAACATCAGCGCCAGCAGCAGGCGTCCGACAACGGAAACATAGCTCTTGTAAGAATCGTTCATTGCATTTCTCCTTGGAAAGTGAATTGGAAGCTCAGAGTGTGTGAATAGATCTACTGCGCCAGGCGCCCATCCCGAAAGTCGTTCAGCGCCTGGTAAATTTCCTGGTCGGTGTTCATCACGAACGGACCGTACTGGGCAATCGGTTCATTCAGCGGCCGTCCGGCGATCAGCAGGACTTTCGCGTCGCCGGCGGCTTCGATTACTACGCCGTCGGCCTCCGCCTCATTCGTGAGAATCGCCATGCGCTGTGCCGGCAGGCTTGTCCCGGCGATGCCGACTTCACCACGATAGACATAGACGAAGGCATTGTGTCCGGCCGGCAGCGGCTGTGCGAAGCGGGAACCGGCGGACAGGTGCAGGTCCAGGTACAGCGGCGCCGTCGCCTCGCGCGTCACCGCGCCGCCGACGCCATGGCTCTCGCCGGCGATCACGGTGGCTTCCACGCCGGAATCCGTCGTAAAACGCGGCAACTCGGCGGCAGCGAAATCGCGATACCAGGGCGCGCTCATCTTGTCCCGGGCTGGCAGGTTCAGCCACAGCTGGAAGCCTTCCATCACGCCCGCTTCCTGCTGCGGAATTTCGGAATGGATCACGCCGCGTCCCGCTGTCATCCACTGCACGCCGCCGTTTTCGAGCAGGCCTTCATGACCGGCGCTGTCGCGGTGCTGCATGCGGCCGGCGATCATGTAGGTCACCGTCTCGAAGCCGCGATGCGGATGGTCGGGAAAGCCGGCGATGTAGTCGTCGGGGTTGTCGCTGCCGAAGGCATCGAGCATCAGAAAGGGATCGAGCCGCCGCTGCAGGGGCTGCGTCAGCACCCGCGTCAGCTTGACGCCGGCGCCGTCGGAGGTCGGCTTGCCGACGACCATGCGTTCGACGCGGCGCGACTGGCGGACCTGTTGGCTACCGTGGATCTTTTGGCGTGTCATGATGGCTCCTCGATCGGGTTGATATACGACTGCAGCGCTTCGGGCTCAGGCCAGTGCCGCGGCCAGGTCCGCTTCGGCCTGGGCGAAGCCGCGCTCGGCAGCTTCCGGGCCCATGTTGAGGCCTTCGGCGTAGATGAAATGCACATCGCTCATGCCGAGAAAGCCGAGCACGGTCTTCAGGTAGGGCACCTGGCTGTCGGCCTCGGTGCCGCGATAGGCGCCACCGCGGGCCAGGGCGACATAGACCGTCTTGCCCTTGAGCAGGCCCTCGGGGCCCTGTTCGGTGTAGCGGAAGGTCACGCCGTTGCGGGCGATGGCATCGATCCAGTTCTTCAACTGCACCGGCACGCCGAAGTTGTACATCGGCACGCCGAGCACGATTGCGTCGGCGGCCTGGACTTCGGCGATCAGCGCGTCATCGAGGGCGACGCGCGCTACCTGTTCGGCAGTGCGCTTCTCGGCCGGGGTGAACAGCGCACCGAGTGCGACTTCATCCAGAACCGGATGCGGGGTGACGGCAAGGTCGCGTACCTTGAGCGTGGCCGACGGCTTGGCCGACAGCAGGCGGGCGGTGATGGAATCGGCGACGCGGGTGGAATTGGCCGCTTCGCGGCGGGCGCTGGCGTTGATTTGCAGGATGTTCATTTGGCTCTCCTTGGTTGGGTGATGGTCTGATGCGTACTTTATTGGCTATTAAAGTAGAACAGAAGACCCTAAATCGGATAACATTGTTCCGTAGATGGAACAATATGAGCCCAATGACCTGCTGATCTTCGCCCGCGTTGCGGAAGCCGGCAGCTTCAGCCGCGCGGCCGAACGCATCGGCTTGCCCAAGTCCACGGTGTCGCGACGCATCGCCTTTCTCGAGGAGCAACTCGGGGAACGGCTGATGCTGCGCACGACGCGACGCTTGACGCTCACCGAGTTCGGCCTGCAGCTTCTCGAACACGCGCGCCAGCTCGCGGCCGAGGTCGATGCCGTCAAGGCGCTGAGTGAACACCGCCAGGCGCGCCCCAGCGGCCGCCTGCGGGTATCGATGCCGAACGATTTCGCGACCCTGCTGCTGACCGACATGCTGGCGGCCTTCATCGCGCTGCATCCCGCCGTTTCCCTCGAACTCGACCTCTCGCCGCGGCGCGTCGACCTGCTCGGCGAGAACTTCGATCTCGCGGTGCGCATGGGCGACCTGCCCGACGACGGTCTGTTGGCTGCCCGGCGCATCGCGGTGTTTCCCAGCGGCCTCTATGCCGCGCCGTCCTATCTGGCCGAGCGCGGCGATCCGGCGTCGCCGGAGGATCTGGCACAACACGATGCACTGCGGCTGCTCGGGCGCAATGGCGAAGCGCTGGGCTGGACCTTGATGTCTGGCGAACGAAAATGGGAAGGGGTCCCGCCGGCACGGATGCTTGCCAATGCGCCCGACCTGTTGATCAGCCTGGCGCGCGCCGGCGCCGGCATTGCGGCCGTGCCCGATTACTTTGCGGCGCCCAGCGTGCGGCGGGGAGAACTGCGTCGCGTGCTGCCGGACTGGCGCATGCCGTCGCACACGGCCTGGGCGGTATTTCCGGGGCGGCGCCTGATGCCGGCCAAGACCCGGGCCTTCATCGACATGCTCGAAGCATGTCTGGCCGGGACGCATGGAAGTTCCGAAGTGTCGGGCCGCGGACTGCCGGCAGCCGGATCCTGATCATCGATGAGGATGCGATCTGGCAACGACTGATGGTGCTGCCGGGCGTGGCGCGCAACCTGCTGGCGATCCAGGCCGAACGCATTCGCCGCAGCAACGATCTGTTCATCGAGAAGCTGCGCGGCGAAATGGCGTTTGCCCAGCTCAAGCGCTACCTGACGATGGCCGCGGAAATCCAGATCAACATGCTGCCGCGAAGTTTCCCGCTGTATCCGGACCGCCGCGAGTTCGATCTCTACGCAACGATGCTGCCGGCGCGGGAAGTCGGGGGCGATTTCTACGATGCCTTCATGGTCGACCGCGACCACCTGTTTTTCATCGTCGGCGATGTTTCCGGCAAGGGCGTGGCGGCGGCGCCGCCTCATGGGCTCATGCTTCGCGAATTCGAGTGACCAATTCTGCTCTGGCCATGTTATAAGAATGCACCAACGGCCTGGCTGACACCGCGGCGGAAAAAAAGGACATTCATGGCTCTACTATCAGCGCCAGCGCAACTCAAAGACCACCGAATCCTGCTCGTCAATGATGATGGCATACATGCAAAAGGGATTGAATTACTCGAGGAACTTGTACGCCAATTTACCGATGACGTCTGGATCGTCGGTCCGGACGAGCAAAGGTCGGGGGCCTCGCACTCGGTCTCGCTTTCCCTTCCGGTCCGGGTCCGGAAACTCGGCGACAAGCGTTTTGCGGTCAAGGGTACGCCGACCGACTGCGTTCTCATGGCCGCTTGGGAAATCATGGCCGAAACCCCGCCCAGCGTGGTGATTTCCGGCATCAATCACGGCGAAAATCTGGCGGAGGATATTACCTATTCTGGCACGACAGGGCCGGCGATCGAAGCTGCGCTGCTGGGAATCCGCTCGATCTCAATGAGCCAGGTCTATCCATTTCATTTGGGCTTGCCGCCGTGCTTCGATACAGCCCGGCAATTTGCTCCGCAGGTATTGGAACAGCTCCTGTCCTGCCCATGGGAAAAAGGCAGCTTCGTCAATGTGAATTTCCCCGGCGTGGCGCCTGAGGAAGTCGCCGGAGTGAGAATTACCACGCAGGGGCAACGATTGCCCGGTTCGTTTCGTCCCATGCCGGGGCGCGATGGCAGCGGCGCGGCTTACTATTGGGTCAAGATAGCGTATGACATCGGCGATCCGCACATGTCGACGGACCTGGCGGCAATTCGCGACAAGGCAGTATCGGTCACGCCATTGCAACTCGACATGACCGCGCACTCGTTCGCGCAAAATCTCAAACCGCTGTTTGGCGGATAACCGGCATCCCCGATTTTGCGGAGATGGCGGTGAAGTCACATCAGCGGGCGGAAGTTCCGCCATCCACGGTGAGCAAGGCGCCGTTGGTATAGGACGCCTCATCCGAACCGAGGTAGAGACAGGCATAGGCGACTTCGTCGGGTGTGGCGGCGCGCCGCATCGGCGAGAGATGGTCGGCGACCACGGGATCGTCAAACAAGTTCATCACCGATGCAACCATCTCGGTATCGGTGAGGCCGGGACAGACCGTGTTGGAGCGAATGCCATCCTTGGCGTAGGTGACGGCCAGCGAGCGGGTGTAGTTGATCATTGCACCTTTCGAGGCGGTGTAGGCATGGGCATCGGGCACGCCGCCCATGCCGTAGATCGATGCCACGTTCACGATGGAACCTTTGCCCTGCTTTTGCATTTGCGGAATCACCAGGCGGCAGGTATAGAAAGCCGTGTCGAGGTTGTTGGCCATGACCAGACCCCAATGTTCGGGCGTGGTCGTGGTGGTTTCGTTCATCGTGCCGGGAATGGTAATCCCGTAACTGTAGCCGACGCCGGCTGAGTTGATCAGGATGTCCACGCGGCCGAATTGGTTCATCACGGCCTTGAAGGCCTGTTCCACTTCTGCCGGCTTGGTCAAATCCGCCGCGGCCGAACCCGCAATGCCGCCGGCCTGGGTGACTTCGGCGACGACAGTGTCCAGCTTGGATTTTGTCCGGCCTATCGCAAAAACACTTGCGCCTTCGCGCGCAAACAGGTTCATGCACGCACGTCCGATGCCAGCGCCTCCGCCGGTGACTACGACAATTTTGCCTTCAACTCTTTTCATGATGATCTCCTGGGTGTCGTTGTGGCGACGTTACCGAACTGGGATAATGCGCCGCGATCAGGTTTCCTGCGTCGGTGCAAATGCTTCATCGGAAAGATGCAACATCTGGATGCGGCTGCGGCGAATGTGCAGATTGACGACCCACCTGGCCTGCCTGGGGTCGCCAGCGATCAACGCGTTGTACAAGCGCTGGTAATCGTCGAACTGGCGCTGGTGCGTTTGCGGCGGGAGAAACGAATGCACTTGCATGCGCAGAATCTGTGTCGGCACGACCGGATTGATGCGAACGAGTTCGCGGTTGCCGGCAATTTCCAGGATGGTGTCGTAGAAGCGTGTGCGGGCGATTGACTGCAACACCCGGTCGCCATTGGCGCCCTGGGTCTTCAGTAGTTCATAGGCATCGGTGAGCTTTTCCGCAAAGCCATGGGTTTTCAGGCTGCGGTCACGCCGGATGCGCGCCGCTGCCATGCCCACGGCAAGGCGCATGATGGCCTGCAGTACCTGCAGCAGATCGAGTACCTCGGCACGGCTTAGGGCGCGGATATAGGCACCTCGACGGGGGGTGAGCGCCACTACGCCTTCGGCCGCCAGGCGCTTCAGTGCTTCGCGTACCGGCCCGCGGCTGACCTTGAGATCACGCGTCAGGTCGGCTTCGATCAAGCGCTGGCCCGGCACGAAACGCCCGTAGAGGATGCCTCTCTCGATGGCGCTGACGACCAAATCCGGCGAACTGGCCTGGGCGTTCAGCGCATCCGCAGCAGGTTTCGCAACAGTTTCATTCATGGTCGGAGGGCGTGACATCCACGCCCGATTTGGGCTGGTTTTTTTTCATACTACAACATTGTTGCCGGATCTTGTCAATCTTAGTTGTACTTTTTGACGAATCATTTGCCTTGACAAGGTATACGTCGGACAGTATCGTCTTACAAGCGGGTTTGGCATGATTATTTGAGAAGTTAAAACAACCATAGGAGACCGCCATGGCTAAACTATTTGTGGATCAGGACAAATATGCGGATGGCGAGGGAAGCCCGATCGTCGCCGCATTCAATAGCGCCCTCAAGGATCTGGTGCGCAGGAAGTTGGATGAAAGCGGCGGGAACTGGAACGATTTCGTCTTTGGCAAGGCTTATTCGCTGATCACGGCCGAAGAGGTGGCCAAGGTCGAGCGCAAGGTGCTGGACAGCGGTTATCGCTACACCTGCTCGGCCATGGTCTCAATCATGGAGCGCCCCGATGCCTACAAGCCCTTGCCCGGCACCGAGAGCGGTGCCGCCAGGTTTTCCTTCGAGCATCCGGATGCCCGGACCGCGCCGGTCGATGCCGGCGGTCGCGAGCAGCGCGGGCAGGGCGACAACGTCGTCAAGCATCCCGACAATGTCATCGGCACTGTCCGCTACTACCGTTCCGCAGATCAGGTGATGCAAAGCCTGAAGCAGGGCGTCCCGCCCGGGACGATCGCCATCATCGACGACAGCGGCGGCACGCTCACCGCACCAATCCTCGAACAGTTCAAGGGCGTGATCTGCGCCGGCGGCACCGTGCGCTCCCACCTCGGCATTTTGACGCGCGAGTACGGCATCCCCTGCCTGATGGGAGCAAAGATCAGCGGCATCTTCGACGGCGACACCGTCGAGCTCGAAGTCTCGGGACAGTCAAAGACCACCGAGGCCTACCAGAAGGGTGTCGAAATGACCGTGCGTGTCTGGAAGCACGCGGCCAAGAAATAATCGCGGAGACAGAACATGCCAAACAACAAATTGACTTATGCCCAACTGCTCGAGACCAACAACATCATCCAGGTCTTGGGCGAGGAAACCTACTTCCTCTGCGTGACCCGAACGGTGCAGGAATCGAAGCTGTTTCCGGTTTCCTCCTACATGCTGCTGAGTTACCTGAATGCGTTTTATCGCTACCCGACCCTGCTGCGCAAAATCGAAAAACACATGCCGGCCGAGATGATCGCCGACCGCGTGCGCAACATGTGTTCCAAGATCCAGGCCATCGGCATGGGCTGGTGCATGATCGGCTTCTATCTGCTGGGCCGTGAAATGCTCATCAACATGGGCATGATCCGGCCGCAGGATGCCGCCGAAGACGTGGCTTATGTTATGAATTTCTGGAAGCGTTACCAGTTGGCCTGGCATCGCAACGACGGCCACATCACCAACAGGGAAGCCGGACATCGCTCGCAGATCCTGCCGGAGCGGCGCATCCAGGTGTTCCACGCCGACATGTACGCCTGCAAGGATGGCGACGCACTGCATACCGCCGCCGATAAATTCCTCGCCACCGTGTCGCAATATGCATTCCTCGTCGCCTGCGAGAGCCGCATCAGCATGAGCAACCATGGCCCCTATAACCTCGGCGACGGACGCGAGATGCTGGTGCGCGATTTCTTCGACCTGGCCGAGGGCGACCTGCCTTGGCTGGACGGCGTCGCCAGCGAGGTGCCTTTCAACCGGCTGACGGTGACCACGGCAGTCAAGGACACGCATTTCTACCTTGTGGACGATTGGGGCAGTTTCGATTCCCGCCCCGAATACAAGGGCGAGAACATGTGCGGCGTCGGCCTCTACACTTCCGACGAATTGTCAGAAACCCACACCCCGGTCGGCATGGGCAGCCGCGAGGAACTTACCGCGACCTTCGACCGTTACGCCGGCATCTTCAAGGACGCGACGACCAAGCTGTGGCAGCGCATCGCCGGTTATTCGCGCAACCAGATGCTCGATGCCGGCGCTCTGACCTATTACGCCATCATCAAGGACCTGGCACACGTCGCCGGCTGCTACGAGGTCGACGACTGGATGAAATTCGACGAGCGTGCCGAGCGCTTCCGCGGCCTGCTCAACGACGAATACGGCAACGAGCTGCTCGGCGCGCTGGTGGTGCCGCTGACCCTGCCCAGCCACCAGTGCAACGAATACACCATGATGCAACACAGCAATGCACCCAAGCGCGTGCACTCGCCGATCTCCTATGCCATCCTCGCCGGCGAAGACTATGTACCTTCGGTGGGCGACGGCATTCGGCCGGGTGTCACCTACCTGCCGCCCAAGGCGGACCGCTACCGCACCACGCAGGGCGTCATGACGCTTGCCGAGTTCAATCAGCGCTGCAGCAGCTTCACGCCCCAGCTGTGCACCGAGAAATTCCGTCATCTCGACGAGACCTGGGTCAAGTTTCACTACCAGAGCCCAGTCGCCGACGAGATGTACAGGATCGAGCAGCAGCAGTCGCGCAAGCTGGCCGGAAAGGGGGCGGGACTGAGCCGTGCCGATGTCGCCGCGCTGGCGGACAAGTTCTGATTGCATTTCTTCAACTGAAACGAGACCCCGTTATTGCGGGGTGAAAGGGCAAGGGCTGATTGAACATGCAGATTGGGGCTTTGATTCGGCGGGCGGCTGTTCACTTCAAGGATGCGCCTTGCCTCACCGAAGGCGGGCGGAGCGTCAGTTTCCGGGAGTTCGACCGGCTCACCGATCGCGTCGGCAATGCCCTGCTGGCATCGGGACTCGTGCCCGGCGATCGCGTCGGCATCCTGCTGCCCAACGGCATCGATTGCCTGGTCGCCTATTACGCCCTGGCCAAGGCTGGCCTGGTGCGCGTGCCGCTCAATGCGCGCGATCCGGTCGACAGCCATCACTACAAGCTATCCGACAGCGGCAGCCGGGCGGTGATCCAGGGAGGAACCGCAGCGCTGAATACCGAGTTGTCGATTTCTGCCGCGCAACTCGAGGAATTCTGTCGCAGCGGATCGACCGAGCCGTGCGCGGTGGATCGCGCTCTCGACGCGCCCTACCGGCTCGGCTATACCGGCGGCACCACCGGGCAGCCTAAGGCCGTGACGCTGACGACGCGCGGCGAGCTGGCGGAACTCTCCGCTTTTCTCACCGACCTCATGCCGGACATCCGGGCAGCCGACTGCTTCCTGCACGCCGCGCCGATCGCCCATGCCTCGGGCGCCTTCTTCCTGCCGTCATTGGTGCGCGGCGCGCGCTCCGTGGTGATGGCGAAATTCGATCCCGCGGCGTTTCTCCAGCTCGCGCAAAGCGAGCAGGCGCAACTCACCTTCCTGGTACCCACCATGCTGGCGATGATCCTCGAGCAGCCCGGCGTCGACAGCGCAGAAATTGCCTTGCGCCGCATCGCCTACGGCGCATCGCCGATCTCTCCGGCGCTGCTCAAGCGCGCGGAACGCCGCTTCGGCAGGGTCTTCGTGCAATGCTACGGCCAGGCCGAAAGCCCGATGGTGATCACCTATCTCGCGCCGGAAGACCATGGCCGCGAAGGTTCCTGCGGCCGCCCTTTCACCATTGCCGAAGTCGCCGTCTTCGACGACCAGGACCGTGCCCTGCCGCCGGGAGAGACCGGCGAAATCGTCTGCCGCGGCCCGCAGACCATGGCCTATTACTGGAACCGCCCCGAAGCCACGGCGCAGGCCTTCCGCAACGGCTGGCTGCATACCGGCGACATAGGTACCATGGACGAGGACGGCTTCTTCTACCTGCTCGATCGCAAGAACGACATGCTGATCACGGGCGGCTTCAACGTCTATCCGCGCGAGGTGGAAGAGGTTCTGCTGGCCTATGACGGTGTCGTTGAAGCCGCGGTGATAGGTTTGCCCGACGAGAAATGGGGCGACCGCATCCATGCCGTGATCAGCGCCCGGCCGGGGCTGGATGTGAAGGCATTGCAGGCGTTCGCGAACGAGCGCCTGGCCAGCTACAAGCGCCCCAAAGCCATCGAAATCTGGCCGGACCTGCCGAAGAGTTCCGCCAACAAGATCATGCGCCGCACCGTGCGCGATCAGGTGATCGCTCAGGTGCTCGCCGCCCAGAACGGAATGAAACCATGAAGAGCGACATGCACCTGGTGCTGCACGGCCTGGCCATCAAGAAGCACGCAACCGCCGAGGCCATCGCCGGCATCGTCGGTCTCGATGCCGCCCGCGTTGCCGCCATGTTGCAGGATGCGCTCGCCAAAGGCAGCGTGGCCGAGGCCAAGGGCAAGTATTCGCTGCAACCGATGGCGCGCGTCGCCCTGGAGAGCGACTATTCCCGCTACTGCAGCGACCTGCGCGAAAACCAGGCCTTCGTCGATCTCTACGTGGATTTCGAAGTCGTCAACAATGTGCTGAAAGCCCTGATCACCGATTGGCAAGTGACCGAAATCGCCGGCTCCCGCGTGCCCAACGACCACAGCAACAAGGAGTACGACAGCCGCATCGTCGACCGGCTCGGTGATTTGCACGAGCGCGCCGAACGCGTGCTGACCCAGTTTGCTGCGCATCTGCCGCGCCTGGCGATTTATCGCGACAAGCTGCTGGAGGCCCTGGAAAAAGCCGAAGACGGCGCCAGCGAATGGGTCAGCGACGCCCGCATCGAGAGCTACCACACGCTCTGGTTCGAGCTGCACGAGGACCTGTTGCGCATTCTCGGTCGCACGCGGGTCGAGTAAAGGCAGACGGCGATGAAAACTTCCGCACGGCGCTGGATCCGCAGGCTGGATGGCAATGTACTGCCGGAGCGAAGCCTTATCGGTGGCAAGGCCTGGTCGATTGCCCACATCCGTTCGCTTGGACTGAACGTGCCGCCGGCCTTCGTTATCACCACCGAAGCCTGTGCCGCTTTTCTCGCCAGCGGCGATTTTCCCGGCGACTTCGAGGCGGAACTGGCGCAGCACATGTCCGCCCTGGAAGCCGATACCGGCCGCAGCTTCGGCCATGGTCCGCGGCCTTTGCTGGTCTCGGTGCGCTCCGGTGCGGCGATCTCGATGCCGGGCATGATGGACACCGTGCTTAATCTCGGCATGAACGACGTGACCGAGAGCGCCTTGCGGCTCGAATGCGGCGATGAGCGTTTCGCCAGGGACACCCATCGGCGCTTTCTCCATCTGTTTGGCGAGATCGTGCTCAAGGCCGAGTTGCCGCGCTTGCCGCGCGAGGAGAGTCCCGCGCAATGGCGCGAAGCAATCCGCGCGGCGAGCGGCAGCAGCGTGCCGGAAGATGTCGTGGCGCAATTACGCCGCGCCATCCATGCCGTGTTCGAATCCTGGAACTCGCGCCGCGCCAAGCGCTACCGCGAACATCACGGCATTGCCCACAATCTGGGCACGGCGGTGACTGTGCAGGCCATGGTGTTCGGCAATCTTGACGCACGGTCCGGCACCGGCGTGCTGTTCAGCCGTAATCCGCTCAACGGCGATCCTGCGCCTTTCGGCGAATATCTGCCGCAGGCGCAGGGCGAGGACGTGGTGTCCGGCAAGTTCACGCCCAGGCCGCTGTCCGCCATGCTGGACAGCGTGCCCGACGCCATGCATGCCTTGCTCGATGCCGCCAGGGTCTTGGAGCGGGCCGGCCGGGATGTTCAGGACATCGAGTTCACCGTCGAGCGCGGGCGTCTCTACCTGCTGCAGGCGCGTACCGCCAAACTGGCACCGCAGGCCGCAGTTCGCACCGCGGTCGATATGGTAGGCGAAGGTCTGGTCGACCCGGCTGCGGCAATTCAACGCATCTCGCCGGATCGCATCCGCATTCTGCTGGCGCCGCGTCTGCCCGAAGGCGCGGATGAGGTGGCGGAACTACTGGCACGCGGCGAAGGCGCCTGCCCGGGGGTGGGAATCGGCGTCGTCGTCACCGATTCCGAGGAAGCCGAGCGCCGCGCCGCGGACGGCGACGTCGTGGTGCTGGCGCGTCCGACAACGAGTCCGAGTGATTTGCACGGCATGATCGCCTCGTCCGCAGTGATCACCGAGGAAGGGGGCAGTACCTCGCATTCGGCGGTGGTCAGCCGGGCACTGGGTATTCCCTGCGTGGTCGGCTGCGGCGTCGGCAGCTTGTCGGCATTGAGCGGCAAGACGGTCACGGTCGACGGTCAGCGCGGCCGCATTTTTGCCGGCGCGTTGGAGATCGTCGTGCCCGACGAGCGTGCCGACCCCGCGTTGGTGAAGCTGATGCATTGGGCGGAAGCCTTGTCGCCGCTCAAGGTGCTGCGGCCTGGCGCAGCGCCTCACGACGGCGTCATTGACCTGAGTCACATCGACGCCGCCGCCGATCCGGCGAAGATCGCCGAGGTTCTTGCCGGATTCCCCGGCATCCAGGGCGCCAGCGGTGGCGCCATTGCCAGCGAGGAAGGCGTGCGTGCGGCATTGGCCGCAGGATTGAAATTTATCGTCACGGAGCCGGTGTTGCCGGCTCTGCTGGCTGCCGTCCAGGCGGCTGCGGCAGGAAGCGAATCAACCACGGAGAAGCGTCACCATGACTGAAGTGAAACCCGAAGATGTCGAAGCCCTCATCGAAATTTTCGATCAGAGCGATTGGGACGAGTTGCGCATCGCCTCGAGTAACTTCCAGCTCTACCTCTCCAAGGATGCCGCGCAGCGCGATCGCCATCGCCTTGCGGCGCCTGCTCCAGCCGCGCCGGTCATGGCGCCGCAGCGCTCGGCAGGCAGCCTTTCGCTGCAGCACACTACCGCCACGTCGCGCCATGCCGCTGTATCAGGCGACAATTCGATTCCCGACGGCATGCAGGCGGTGCGCGCACCGAGCCTCGGCACCTTCTATCTGGCGCCCAAGCCGGGCGCAGCGCCCTTCGTTACGGTCGGTCAGCGCGTCGAGCCGGAAACGGAAATCTGCATCATCGAAGTCATGAAACTGTTCACGTCAGTGCGTGCGGGCGTGCGGGGCATCGTGCGCCGCATACTGGTCGCGGATGCCCAGATGGTCGAATTCGACCAGCCGCTGATCGTGATCGAATCGGCCGACTGAAGCCTGACAATGGGCTTACGCCGCCTCTTCGTAGCCAACCGCGGTGAGATTGCGCTGCGCATCGTGCGCGCTGCCAGATCGTTGGGCATCCAGACCGTGCTTGCGGCGTCCGCTGCGGATCGCGACAGCCTGGCTGCGTGCGAAGCGGACCGCGCCGTAGTGATCGGTCCGGCGCCGGCGCGGGCGTCCTATCTCAACGCCAACCTGCTGGTGCATGCCGCCTTGGCGACGGAGTGCGATGCCTTGCATCCCGGTTACGGCTTTCTCTCCGAGCGTGCCGAGTTCGCCGAACTTTGCGAAACCAACGGCATCATTTTTGTCGGGCCGAGCGCAGAGTCGATCCGCACCGTCGGCGACAAGCTCTCGGCGCGCGCGCTGGCCAAGACATCGAATGTGCCGACGGTGCCCGGCAGCGGCATGATCGAATCGGCCGCGGAAGCGCAGCTCATCGCCAGCGAGATCGGCTACCCGGTCGTGACCAAGGCCTCGGCCGGCGGTGGCGGACGCGGCATGATGGTGGCGCGCACGGCGAACGATCTGGCGACCGGTTTCGACAAATCCTCCCACGAGGCCAAGGAGGCCTTCGGCGACGGCACGCTGTACCTTGAGCGCTATGTTGAACGCGCCCGCCATGTCGAGGTGCAGGTGCTGGGCGACGGCCAGGGCGGCATCCTGCACTTCGGCGAACGCGACTGCTCGCTGCAGCGTCGTTACCAGAAAATGGTCGAGGAGGCGCCGGCGGCAATCCTTTCCGATGCGGTGCGCTCGCGCCTGCACCAGGCCGCCATCCAATTGCTCGCGCCGATCCGCTATCGCAATGCCGGCACGGTTGAATTTCTCTACGATATGGATCGCGATGAGTTCTACTTCATGGAAGTCAACGCGCGCATCCAGGTCGAGCATCCGGTCTCCGAGGAAATCAGCGGTGTCGATCTCATCCAGCTGCAGCTGGCCGTGGCCGCCGGCGAAACCTTGTCATTGACGCAAGACGCTATCCGCTGCCAGGGCCACGCAATCGAAGTGCGCGTCATCGCCGAGGACCCGCAGCGCAACTTTGCGCCCTGTCCCGGCCGCATCACGAAATGGCAGGCTCCGAGCGGCGCCGGCGTGCGCCTCGACAGCGCCATGTTCGAAGGCGCACTGGTGCCGCCTTTCTACGACAGCATGATCGGCAAGCTCATCGTGCGCGGCGAGAATCGTGCCGACGCCGTAGAGCGCATGCGTCAGGCCTTGGGCGACTTCCAGATCGAGGGCATCGCCACCAATCTGCCCCTGTTGCGGGCCATAGTGGCACATCCGGATTATCTCGCGAACCAAATCGATACGCGCTGGCTGGAGCGTCTCATCCTTCCAACATTCGGCAACAGCAAGGGAAACTGAACCATGGCACATATTGAATTCCTCGACACCACCATGCGTGACGGACAGCAGAGCCTGTGGGGCATGCGCATGCAGGCCGGCATGGCACTGCCGGTAGCACCCATCACCGATCGCACCGGCTTTCGCGTGATCGACCTGACCGGCTCCTCGATGTTCGAAGTGATGATCCGCCATTGCCGGGAGAATCCGTGGGAAGGGCTCGACCTCATGGTGCAGGCCATGCCGCGCACGCCGATCCGTGCCGGCATGCGTGCCAACGCCTCGGTGACTTTCGGCGTCACGCCCGATGCATTGATGGATGCCTGGATGCGCCAGCTTAACGTGCATGGCTGCCGCAGCTTCTGGATCTACGACGTGCTCTTCAACATCGACAAGATGCATCGCTTGGCCAAGGTCGCCAAGGAATTCGGCGCCGAGGTGGCGGGCTCGGTGATGTTTACGCTTTCGCCCGTGCATACGGACGAATACTACGCCGACAAGACCGCCAAGATCGCGGCTTCGCCGGACATCGACACCATCCTGCTCTATGACACGGCCGGCGTACTGGAGAAGGACCGGCTCAGGACATTGTTGCCCGCCATCAAGGCCAAGGCCTGCGGCAAGCCGATCGAGTTCCATTCCAATAACATTCTCGGCCAATCGGCCAAGGCCTACCTGGATGCGATCGAACTCGGTGTGAGCATTTTGCATACGGCGAACCGGCCCATGGCCAACGGCCCCTCCGTGCCGTCGACGCAAATCATGGCGCACAACCTGTCGCTGCTCGGGCACACCCATGACCTCGATGTGTCGTTGCTGGCGCCCGTCGCCGAGCATTTCGAGAAAGTCGGCAAGGCGGCCGGCTTCCTGGTGAACCAGTACAACGAATACGATGTCCTCTCGATCCAGCACCAGATTCCCGGTGGCATGGTCGGCACGCTCAAGGCGCAGCTGGCGCAGCACAACATGACAGACCGGCTCCATGACGTGCTGAAGGAAACCGCCGTGGTACGGCGCGAGATGGGCTATCCGGGGATGGCCACGCCGTTCAGCCAGCTGGTCGGCATCCAGGCGGTGCTCAACGTCGTCAGTGGCGAGCGCTACAGCATCGTTACCGACGAGATGATCCAGTATGCGGCAGGCTTCTATGGCGAAACCGCCGCGCCGATCGATCCCAACGTACTCGACAAGATCATGGCGGCGCCGCGCGCAAAACAGGTCTGTGCCAGCCCGCCGGAGCAGCCAACCATCGAGGAACTGCGGCAGCGTCATGGCACCGACAACGACGACGAAGTCATCCTGCGCGCCCTGGTGCCGGCCGCTGACTTGCAGAAGATGCGCGCCGCCGGCCCGGTCATGCGGAGCTTCCCGATGCTGGCCTCGTCGGAACTCGACCAGGTGCGCCGCCTGATGCGCCTCGCCAAGTCGCCCGTGGTGCAGATGACCCTGGGCGACATGGAAATCGAACTGCATCGTGGCAGCCATTGAATCGATGAAAGCGCGCCGGGCGGTCATCGTCGATGTGGTGCGCTCGCCCTTTGGGCGGGCACGGCCGGGCGGCGCGCTCGAGGGCATCCATCCGGTCGACCTGTATGCCCAGGTGCTGCGCGGACTGGTGGATCGTACCGGGATCGACGCAGCGCTGGTGGAGGATGTGATCACAGGCTGCGTGCTGCAGGTGGCCGAGCAATCCGGCAATATCGGTCGGCAGGCCGCGCTGGCGGCGGGGTTTCCCGAGAGCGTGCCGGCGCTGACGCTGGATCGCAAATGCGGTTCGGCGCAGCAGGCGCTGGATTTCGCCGCGCAGGGCGTGATTGCCGGCGCCTACGATCTGGTGATTGCCGGCGGCGTTGAAATGATGAGCCTGGTGCCGATGCGCGCCAATCGCCTCGACAGGGACAACGAGGGGCCGGCGTTCCACCGGCGTTATCCGCAGGGATTGGTGCGGCAGGGCATCTCGGCCGAGTTGATTGCGGCACGCTGGGGCTTGTCGCGCGAGGAGCTCGACGCCTTTTCGCTGGAGTCGCACCTCAGGGCGGCGGCGGCGCAGGATCGCGGGCTGACCGGCACGATGATCGTGCCGGTGCAGATTCCCTGTGCCGACGGGACGCTACGGATTGCCGACAAGGATGATGGCCTGCGCCGCGACACGACGCTGGAGCGGCTCGCCGGGCTCAAGCCGAGTTTTGAAAATGCGGCGATGGCAGAACGCTTCCCCGAGATATGCTGGAGTGTCACGCCGGGCAACTCGAGCCAGGTGATGGATGGCGCGAGCGCCGTGCTGATTGCTGAAGAGACCACCGCGCTGCGGCTGGGACTGAAGCCGCGCGCGGCGGTGACGCATTTTGCCGTTGCCGGTGACGACCCAATCATGATGCTCACCGCGATCCTGCCGGCAACACGCAAGGTGCTGCAGCGTGCCGGATTGCGCCTGGCCGACATCGACGTGTTCGAGGTCAATGAAGCCTTTGCTTCGGTGGTGCTTGCCTGGTGCAGGGAACTCGACGTCGACCTGGCGCGGGTAAATATTTACGGCGGCGCCATTGCCTTGGGCCATCCGGTCGGCGCATCGGGCGGCCGGTTGGCCGGCAATTTATTGACGGCGCTGGAAACAACCGGCGGGCGCTATGGCTTGCAAACCATGTGCGAATCCGGCGGCATGGCCAATGCCACGCTGTTCGAACGCATGTGATGGCTTTCCGATACACATCGATTTCGAATGGATAAAGAGGTAGGCCACAGATTTCGGCTACAGCCCAAAAGTTGAAGCGTGGCGCACGCGCGTGCGCCACCCCGCAGCAGCGCGAAGACTGGCTCCTGCCCCTGCTTCACGGCAAGAGCCGGTCGGTTTTCGCAATGACCGAGCCGAACGTCGCCTCATCCGATGCCACCAATACCACCACTCTGGTGCATCGCACCGAGCGCCGCTTCATCCAGAGCCGGATGCGGTATGACAGCAAGGTCGCGTACCTTGTGTGTTGGGTATCGATGCCGAGCGATTTCGCGGCCCTGCTGCTGACCGACATGCTGGCGGCGTTCATCGCGCCGCATCCTGTCGTTTCCCTCGAACTCGACCTCTCGCCGCGACGCGTCGACCTGTTCGGCGAAAACTTTGATCTCGCGCCGCGCATGAGCGATCTACCCAACGATACGCTGCTGGCGGCCTAGCGCATCGCGGTGTTTCCCAGCGGTCTCTGTGCGGCGCCGTCCTATCTGGCCGAGGGCGGCGATCCGGCATCGCCGGAGGACCTGGAACACCACGATGCGCTAAGGCTGCTCGGGCGCAATGGCGAAAAGCGCTGGGCTGGACCTTGATCTGTGGCGAACAAAAATGGGACGGTGATGATATCGACCGATCCCGCGTTCCATTCGCAGGCATGTCGTAGTATCGTTACGGCAGGCACCCGAGAGGTGCCATACAACAACATCAAATCAGCCTGACGAGGGGATCACTCATGGCAAGCATCAGCTGCAAGGACGTTTCCGACAGACTGCGCATCATCACTCTGATCGATCGCATGGATGTCCAGGGCACCGAAAAGATAGAAGGCAAGCTGGGCGAACTGGCCCAGTGCGGCCGCAACGTCATCGTCGACCTTCATGAAGTGACATTTCTCTCGTCGGTGGGCATCCGGGCGCTGGTCGCCAACGGCAAGATGCTCAAGGCGGCGGGAGGAAAGATGGTTCTTGTCGTCGGTGAGAATGCTGCCGTCTCGAAGACGCTGAAAACCACGGTTACCGATGCCCTGCTGCCTGTTTTCGTCAGGCAGGAAGAAGCGATGGCATCCTTTCTGTCCTGAGGGCTGCATGCGATCGCAAGCCGGTGCGGTCGAGGAAACTCTCTCGATCGTCGCCGAAGCGGGCGAGTTCTCGCGGGCCACGGCCTGGCTGGAATCGATCTGCAATGAGCGCGGCGTGCCTGCGGACGCAAGATACCGGCTCGACATCTGCCTGAACGAGGCCCTGGCCAATGTGCTTGCGCATGGCGGCGGCGCCGCTCTGGCGGTTCCAATTGGCCTCAGGCTGGCCATCAGCGGCGGTTCGGACGCAGGCGCCGCCAGGCTGACGCTGAACGCCGGCGGCGTACCCTTCGACCCCGCGAGTCACCGTACCCGGCCGTCACCCAGGACGCTCGAAGAAGCCGAGCCCGGCGGGCTGGGCATTCTGATGATGCGGACCAACGCCGACCGGATCGCCTACGAGCGGCTCGGCGACACGAACTGCACGAGCTTTCTGGTGCGCTGGGGCACCGGATCGAGCGATGACGGTCCGCGATCGGGGCCGCCGGTCGACTCCGGCGACTGATCGATCAACCGCTCCGGGAGACAGCGTGCGTCAAAAACTTGGGCAGTTCCTGCGCCGTACCGACCGACGAAGTGCCGGCCCGACGGACATTTCCGGCTGGGGTCCGGCGTCGGATCTTCCGGTGGCCGGCGAGCGCAGGAAGGGCGAGCGACGCCAGCTCGGCCTGAGCCGGATCGCCAGGCTGTTTCAGGATGTTCCGGAGCAGGCGCTGATGGAGGCGCTGGACCAGTGCGACATCGTCGAATACCCGCAGGCAAGCGTTCTGCTCGAACGGGGTGCGGTCAATCGCCATGTCTATATTCTGCTGGCCGGAGAGATGACGCTCGACCTGGGGACCGAGGAGTCCCCGCACCCGGTTGCCCTGACGCGCGGGCAGTCGGTCGGCGAAATGTCGATCGCGGACGGCAGTTCGGTCTCGGCTCGCGTTACGGCGCAGGCCGGCAGCCGGATCCTGATCATCGATGAGGACGCGATCTGGCAGCGACTGATGGTGCTGCCGGGCGTGGCGCGCAACCTGCTGGCGATCCAGGCCGAACGCATTCGCCGCAGCAACGATCTGTTCATCGAGAAGCTGCGCGGCGAAATGGCGTTTGCCCAGCTCAAGCGCGACCTGACGATGGCTGCGGAAATCCAGATCAACATGCTGCCGCGAAGTTTCCCGCTGTATCCGGACCGCCGCGAGTTCGATCTCTACGCAACGATGCTGCCGGCGCGGGAAGTCGGGGGCGATTTCTACGATGCCTTCATGGTCGACCGCGACCACCTGTTTTTCATCGTCGGCGATGTTTCCGGCAAGGGCGTGGCGGCGGCGCTGTTCATGGCGCGGGCAATGACCCTGTTCCGCGTGGAGGCTGCGCAAAGCCGGGCACCGCACCGGATTCTCGCCCGGGTAAACGAGGAACTGGCGGAAAACAACGATCGCTGCATGTTCGTCACCGTGATCTGCGGTTTGCTCGACGTACGTACCGGCGACATGACTTACTCGAATGCCGGCCATGGCGCCCCGCTGCTGGGGAATGCCGAGGGGTTTCGCTATGTCGAGGTTCCGCCGGGAATGGCGATCGGCCTGATGCCGGACAGCGAGTTTGCGTCGATGCAATGTCGCCTTGCGCCGGGCGAGGCTTTTCTGCTTTATACCGACGGCGTAACCGAGGCGGCCGACGAGGCGGAACAGGAATATTCCGAACCGAGGCTGCTGGAGGAGCTTTGCCGCATCGGTGTCGGTGATCCGCAGCAGACCGTCACGCGGCTGTGCGAGTCGGTGGCCGCCTTCAGCGGTGGAGCGCCGCAGTCCGACGACATCACGGTTCTCGCCGTGCGCTTCCTGTCCCGGTAAACCGCGCAGCCTGCGGTGCGTGACGCAGTGCAGCTAACGCACTGCGTCATGACTTATTGCGCAAGGAGTCATATAAGGTGGATGAGCCACCAGCCGATGGCGAAACCCGGAGGAGCGAAAAATGACCTGGACGACCTTGCACCAAAAGGCGCAGCAATTGGGGTTCGAACTCGAATGTCATGCATCTTCTGCCGGAGGCGGTTGCGGCACGGCATTGTCATCGCCGCCGCCGCATGACCGGTCGTGGATATGCGTCGGCAGTTACGGCCAGATGGCCGAATTGTGGGCGCAACCCCTGACCGCGCAGGCGCGGGCGCTGGCGCCGGATCGCGTCGCGGCAATGATTTCCGGTTGCTGCCAGCATGTCGGAACCTTGCCCGATTACGACGAGGATTTTCAGGCGTGCCTGGCGCCGGTGCTGGCCGCCGTCGCCCATCCAGAGTACGGACGAAGTCCCGCCTGAGGCGGCCGGGCCGGGTTCAGCCGCGTCACTCAGACGTGGAGCGTGTGTCCCTGCCGTCCGCGACGCTTGTCGGTGCAGTCCCCGCCAGCAGGCTGTTGCGGACAAAGCTGACGTGGCCGCGCAAACCGTAGAACATGTCGCCGAACGAAGCCGGTACGACGATCCGACTCACGTTCGCTTCGATATTGTCGAGTTTTCTCAGCAATTCCGCGCGACGTTCCATTCCGGTCGAGTTCTGCGCCTCGCGTTCGAGATCCCGCAGCACCTTGTACCAGCGGTGAATCCGCGATTGGATGCGCCAGCGATACAGGGTCGGTGCGAGTTTGATGCCCGGGATCAGCAGCAGTACGATCGGGACCAGAACGGCGAGTATCCGTGCGATCAGGCTCGCCAGCCAGAAGGGGAAGGTGCGATAGAGGAAAGTCTTGCCCGAGGCATAGTAGCGGGTGGCATCCGGGCTCATGCGGAAATCGTTCTCCAGCGGCGCCGGGAACTCGCCGCGCTTTCTGAACAGCCCGGGGCCGCTATGCACTTCGCGTGCGGCTTCCAGCAGCAGGTCCGACAGGGCCGGATGCAGGTCTTCGCGGGCGATCAGTTCCACCGTCGGACCGATCAGATGGACATCTTCGGCCGGGATGTTCTTGCCGAAATCCAGCGAACCTCTGGGTAGCGTCAGTTTTGTCAGATAGCCGATGCGGCGCACGTAGGCATCGGCCTGGGTGACGTCGAAGAGATGCACCTCCGGGGTACGCAGCAGTTTGCGCAGGACATCGGAGGCGGTCGAATCACCCATCACGAAAATCGCATCGATCCTTTTTTCCTCCAGTGCCGTCAACGGATCCTTGGCGTCGACTTCGATGAAGCTGGCTTCGCCCTTGGGTTCAATGCCGTTGGCCTTGAGCAGTGCCAGTGCCAGGAGTCTGGTGCCGCTGCCTTCGGCACCGATGTCGAGCCGGGCGCCCTTGAATTCCGACAGCAGATGCCTGACCGGGCCCTGATAGAAAATCATCAGGGGTTGATAGTTGATGCTGCCCAGCGACATCAGGCTATCGACATTGGTGGTCTTCCCCACTTCGCCGCCGAGGACAAAGCCGACATCCACCTTCGATTTCGGATCGAGCAGGCGGCTCAGGTTCTGCGTTGAGCCTTCCGAGGGCAGGATGTTGAGGGTGACGCCCTCTCTGGCCAGGATCTTCTTGTACTTCTCGGCATTGCGGCTGAAGCTGCTGCGCTCCGGCCCGCTGGTGATGGTGAGAGTCGTGGGTGCGGCCGTGTTGAAGAAGATGAACACGCCGAGGCTGATCGTGAGGCCGATTGCCAGAATGACGCCGATGGACAGGACGAGTCCGCGTCCGAACAGGTTGTCGAGCCGTGTGATCAGGCGGGTAAGGATATTATCTGGCGCTGGCACATCGATTCTCCGGTGGGTGAACGCAGGACTAAGGATAAGGCAGAATAATCGATCTTATGGAAACGCTCCGCAATACCGGATTATCCATGCTCGACCTCGTTGCCGTGCGCGAGGGCGGCAGCGTCGCCGAGGCGCTGGCCATCGCGCTGCGCACCGCGCAACATGTCGAGGCGCTCGGTTTCACCCGCTACTGGCTGGCGGAACACCATAACATGCCGGGCATCGCCAGTTCGGCCACCGCCGTGCTGGTCGGCTACATCGCCGGCGGGACGACGCGCATGCGCGTCGGCTCGGGCGGGATCATGCTGCCCAACCATGCGCCGCTGGTGGTGGCCGAAGCCTTCGGTACCCTGGCCGAGATCTACCCGGGCCGCATCGACCTCGGGCTCGGCCGCGCTCCCGGCACGGACCGCACCACCATGCGCGCGCTGCGTAGCGACCGTATCGAAACCGAGGATGACTTTCCGCGCGACGTGGCGGAGCTTCAGCAACTGCTGGGCGCAGCACAGCCGGGCCAGCAGGTGATCGCCATGCCGGGCGCCGGTACCCGGGTGCCGATCTGGCTGCTTGGCTCCAGCCTTTTTTCGGCGCAGCTGGCGGCCGAGCGGGGGCTGCCCTACGCCTTCGCCTCGCACTTCGCGCCGCGCCTGCTGCATCAGGCGATCGAGCTTTATCGCAGCCGCTTCCGGCCCTCGGCCAGCCTGGCGCAGCCTTACGTGATGATCGGCGTGCCGCTGGTTGCCGCGCCCACCGATGCGGAAGCCGAGTTTCTCGCCACCAGCGTCTATCAACGCGTGCTCGGCATCCTGCACGGCGACCGGCGCTGCCTGCCGCCACCGGTGGCGAATTTCATGGCCGGCCTGCACCCGCAGGAACGCGCCGGCATCGCAGACTTCCTCTCCGCCGCCGTGATCGGCGGGCCGCAGACCGTGGCCGCCGGTCTGGCGCAATTGCAGCAGGCGACGCTGGCCGACGAACTCATCCTGGTCTGCGACGTCTTCGATCCGGAGCTGCGCCTGCGCTCGCTGGACATCGCCGCCGCAGCATGCGGCTTGTGAAGTGCGTGGCAGGACAGTTTTGCACCGCGCACTGACCCCGAAGCGCCGACTCCCGCGTTTACACTCCAGGTGTGGATGAATCGCGCACTGACGAGATGCTCATGCTGGCCTGGCGCGACGGCGAGGCGTCCGCGTTTGAGGTGATCTACGCGCGCCATCGCAGCCGCCTGTTCCGCTATCTGCTGCACCAGTGCGGTCGCCGCGAGCAGGCGGATGAAATGTTTCAGGAGATATGGATGTCGGTGATTCGCGCCCGCAGCGCTTACGAGGTAACTGCCAAGTTCACCACCTGGCTCTACCGCATCGCCCACAACCGGCTGATCGACGGCTTTCGCGCGCGCGGCCGGCTGGCGGAATTCGAGGTCGATGCTGCCGATGATGAAGGCGATCCGCCCGATTACCCGGCGCCGGCCAGCGGGCAGCCTGAACGCCTGCTCGAGCGCGCACAACTGGCGGGTCGCCTCTTGGCCGCGATCGAGGCCTTGCCGGGACCGCAACGGGAGGCCTTTCTGCTGGCCACCGAAGGCGGCCTGACCGTGGAAGAGATCGGCAATGCCACCGGCACAGGCTTCGAGACCGCAAAAAGCCGCTTGCGTTACGCCTATGCGCGGCTGCGCGGCGAACTGGGGGATTTGCAATGACCGGTTCCGATCGTCCGCCGGGCCCTGAGGTGCCAGAAGTGCCGGAGTCGACCATAAGCGAACTCCAGGCGCTCTACCGCGAAGCCGCGCAAGCCGAACCGGATGCGATGCTCGACCGCAACATCCTCGACGTGGCGCGGGCCGACTTGCGGGGCGTCGATGAGGCGAGAGCAAGGCGGCAGCCGCCGTGGTGGAGGGGCTGGTTGCCCGCAGCCTCCGCGCTGGCCATTGCGCTCGTCGGGCTGTCGCTGACCTGGCGCGTCATGGACCAGCAGGAGCGCGACCTGCGCCAGGAAATGCAGGCGGCAGAGGCTGTCCGCGCACCTTCCCTTGAAGGGGCCGGTAGCGCCGCGCCGACGCAAGTCACTGCCGACGCGCCACTCCTGCGTGACGCGGCACCGGTGGCGGAGCTCGGCCGCCGCGCCGAATCGACCGCGATCAAGGAGGCGCCGCCGGGACTGCCCAAGCCTGCGGCGGCGCCGGCACCAATGGCACCGGCGGTCGCCGACGAGGCCTTGCAGACAAGCGGGCGCGCAGAGAAGGAGGATCTGCGGCAACGGCGCGACGCAAGCGCTGCCGCGGCAGCCGCTGCCAGTCCGGCGCGGCAGGCTGGCAAGCTCGAAGCCGGCGGCCTCGGCAGCGCGTCAAGCAGCGAAACAGCGGCTGACTCATTTGCCAGACCGTCGGCCAGCCCGGCGGCAAAATCCGTTGCCGGGTCCGTTGTTCTGCCGCCGCCCGATGCCGCAACGCCGGAAGCCTGGCTGAAACAGATCCGCGAGTTGCGCGCCGCCGGACGCAGCGCCGAAGCGGCGCAAAGCCTTGCCCGGTTCCGCGCGCGTTACCCGGATTCCACCTTGCCGGACGATCTGCTCAAGCTGAAATAGGGATCGTGCTGCTTTAACCCCGTTTCCGAAGTTCCTCCGTTTACAGGCTTGCGGACATCGCAAACATTCCACGGAGGACATCATGAAAAACCCCACTTTTGCATCCTGGATTATCGGTACGGCGAGCTTCCTGGGCTTGCTTGGCTGCACGCCGCCCACGCTGGCTGCGCGGCTGGTCGATGTGTCGATTGTCAATCGCAGCACCGGCGAGCGCCTGACGCCGGTGCGTCACGAGGGCAAGCTCTATGTCGCCGGCACGCCGGGCGAACGCTATGCCATCGAACTCAAGAGTCGGCAGGGCGAACGCGTGTTGACGGTGCTCTCGGTCGACGGCGTCAATGTGCTGACCGGCCAGACCGCCGCCACCCTGCAATCGGGCTACGTGATCGATGGCTGGCAAAGCTATGCGATCAACGGCTGGCGCAAGAGCATGGACGACGTCGCCCAGTTCGTGTTCACGGCGCTGCCCGACAGCTACGCGGCGCGCACCGGCCGGCCGGGCAATGTCGGCGTGATCGGCGTTGCCGTGTATCGCGAAAGGGTCGTGCCGTCGCAGCCGATCGCGCTCGTGCCGCAGCCGGCGTCGCCCTGGCGCGGCGAATCGCGCGTGGAGGCCGGCAGCGAAACCGCACCCGCTCGATTGGCCAAAAAGGCGGAAAGTGCGCCGAGCAGCGCTCGGTCCGCCGCAGCCGGCGCACTCGGTGAGGACCCTACCGAAGGTCGCGTCGCTCGGCAGGAATCCCTGACGGACAGCGAGTCGAAGTCCATGAAACTCGGCACCGGCCACGGTCAGCGCGAGCATTCGCCGACGCGCTACACCGAGTTCGTGCGCCAGAGCGATACGCCCGACGAAATTGTTACGATCTACTACGATTCGCGCGCCAGCCTGATCGCCCGCGGCATCATCCGCTCGCCGCGCCTTGCCGCGCCATCGCCGTTTCCGGGCGACAGCGGTTTTGTGCCTGACCCGCGAGGCTAGCGGCGGTTTGCACTTGTGGTCCCGGGCCGGGCAGAATGGAGGCTGGCTTGATTTTCCTGCAGGAGATTTTCGCTCATGAACCCGTCCGCCTCGTCCGTCGTCAAGTGGCTCGGCATCAGCCTGCTGGTGCCGGCCGCGCTCGTGACAGGTGGCTGCGCCACCAATCCGGTGACGAAGAAGAACGAGATCAGCTTCGTTTCGGAGCAGCAGGAAATCAAGCTCGGCAGCCAGCAGTATCTGCAAAGCCAGCAATCGGCGGGCGGCAAGTTCATCCTCGATCCCGCGCTCACGGCGTACGTCAATGAAGTCGGGCAGAAACTGGTCAAGGTCAGCGACCGGCCGAACCTGCCCTTCGAATTCGTCATCATCAACGATTCGGTGCCCAATGCCTGGGCCTTGCCCGGCGGCAAGCTGGCAATCAATCGCGGCCTGCTCACCGAACTGAAGAGCGAGGCGGAACTGGCGGCGGTGCTGTCGCACGAGATCGTCCATGCCGCCGCCCGTCACGGCGCCAGGTCGGTCGAGCAGGGAACCTTGCTGGCGGTCGGTGCGGCGATCGTCGGCGCGATGGCCTCGGACAAGAAATATTCCGATATCGTCGACTATGCCGTCCAGGGCGGCGCAGCGCTTGTCGGCCTGCGCTTCAGCCGCGAACATGAACTGGAGGCCGACCACTACGGCATCGACTACATGGTGCGCGCCGGCTACGATCCGAAGGCCGCGGTGGAACTGCAGGAGACCTTCGTCCGCCTGTCCGGCAACAAGGCGTCGAACTGGCTGGCCGGTTTGCTGGTCACGCATCCGCCCTCGCAGGAGCGCGTCGACGCCAACCGCAAGCGGGCGGCGGGCCTGCCGGCGAATCTGTTTCGCGGCGAGGAGGTCTACCGGAAAAAGCTGGCCTTCCTGATGCAGAGCAAGCCGGCCTATGCCGCCCACGACGAAGGTCGCAAGCTGCTGGAGAAGCAGCCGGCGCAGGCGCTGGCCAAGGCCGACCAGGCGATCGGGCTGGAGCCGCGCGAGGCGATGTTCCATGCCCTGCGCGGCGACGCGCTGAAGAAGCTGGGCCGCATGACCGAAGCGGAACAGGAGTTCAGCGAAGCGATCAAGCGCAACGGCGACTATTACGCCCATTACCTCGACCGCGGTCTGGCGCGCCAGCGCCTGGGGAACAATGCCGGGGCGCAGAGCGACCTCGAGCGCAGCAACGCCTTGCTGCCGACCGCCGCCGCGCATTACGTGCTGGGCAATCTGGCGCAGGGCGACAGCAACCCGACCAAGGCCATGGAGCATTACAAGCTCGCCGCCGGCTCGGATTCGGAGGTCGGCAAGCGCGCCGGAGCGGCGCTGGCGCGCCTCGACCTGCCGCGCAACCCCGGCAACTACGTGCAGGTCGACGCCGTCGCCGACAGCAAGGGCAATCTCGGGCTGCGCGTCACCAACCGCAGCCCGGTGACCCTGCGCAATGTGCGTGTGGCGGGGGTCGTGCAGAAGAGCGCAACGGCCAACCATTTCTCCAGGGAATATGCACTGCCCGCCAGCCTGCAACCGGGGCAAGCGACAACGGTGGCGATGGGTGTGAGTCTGGCTGACTTCAATGCCGGTCTCAACCAGGTGCGAGGGCAGGTGCGCAGCGCGGAAGCGACCGAGTAAAAGGCTCGAAACAGGTTTTTCAGACCAGCCCGTTCATGAGTTGCACCATCACCGTATCGCCGGCGCCGACTTTCTCGCGATCGTGTTCGAGCACGATGAAGCAGTCGGCATCCGCCATCGAGCGCAGCACGCCGGAACCCTGCGCGCCGGTGGGGCGCACGCACCACTCGCCGTTTTCCCGGAACAGGATGCCGCGCTGGAACTCGGTGCGGCCGCGGCCCTTCTTCATCGCTTCGCTGCAACGCGCGGGGAAGGTCGGCACCGTCGGCACGGGGTCGAGGCCAGCCAGCTTGAGAAGCGCCGGCTGCACGAACTGGTAGAAGGTGACCATCACGGCCACCGGATTGCCCGGCAGGCCGAACAGCCAGGCGCCGGGACCGTTTGCGCCGTCCGGCTGCGTTTTTCCTATGCGGCCGAAGGCCATCGGCCGGCCGGGCTTCATGGCGATTTTCCAGAAGGCGACTTCGCCCAGCTGGGCCATCAGCTGCTTGATGAAATCGGCCTCGCCGACCGAGACGCCGCCGCTGGTGATGATGGCGTCGCTGCAGGCCGCGGCTTCGCGGAAGGCCGCCTCGAGCGCTGCCGGATTGTCCTTGACCACGCCCATGTCGATGACGTCGCAGCCCAGGCGCGTGAGCATGCCCCACAGCGTGTAGCGGTTGCTGTCATAGACGGCGCCTTCGGCCAGCGGTTCGCCGATGGAACACAGTTCGTCGCCGGTGGAGAAGATCGCGACGCGCACGCGGCGGCGCACCGAAACTTCGCCTAGCCCGAGCGAGGCGATGATGCCGATTTCGGCCGGGCGCAGTTTCCTGCCGGCCGGGATGGCGGGGCGGCCGGCCTGAAGATCCTCACCGGCACGGCGGGTGTTCTGCTCGCGGCGCTGGCCCGGCGGGATGATGACCGCATCGCCCTCGACCTTCGCCACTTCCTGGACCACCACGCAGTCCACACCTTGCGGCAATACGGCGCCGGTCATGATCCTCACCGTCTCGCCGGCGCCGACTTTCCCGGCGAAGGCGCGGCCGGCAAAGGCGGTGCCGATGTTCTTCAGACGGGTTTCGTTACCCGCACTGAGATCGTCGAAGCGCAGCGCCCAGCCGTCCATGGCCGAGTTGTCGTGGGCCGGGACATCGATAGGCGAAATGACGTCTTCGGCCAACACGCGATCCAGCGCCTGGCGGACGAAGACGCGCTCATGCCCGGTGACGGCAGGCAGCAGGTCGAGGATCAGCGCCCGCGCCCGATCGACGGGCAGGGAATTCGGGTCGTAGCCGTCGGCGCAGGACAGGGCTTGGAGGATGGAAGTCATGGTGTGGGAGCGAAAAACGGGCTCTTGAAGAGGTCGGCATCAGCCGCCGATGTAGGACATCTCGATCTTGTCGCGCCCGTCGGGACGCGCGGTGGCGGCGGTGCGAATCTCGGAATAGCGGTCGTCGCGGCCGCGCCAGACGGCGGCGATCTCGCGGCGCAGCGCCTCGTCGCCGGCGCCATGGCGCAGCAGGGCGCGCAGGTCGTGGCCGGACTGGGCGAAGAGGCAGGTGTAGAGCTGGCCCTCGGTGGACAGGCGGATGCGCGTGCAACTGGAGCAGAAGGCCTGGGTCACCGAGGAAATGACGCCGATCTCGCCGGCGCCGTCCTGGTAGCGCCAGCGCTCGGCGACTTCGCCGGGGTAGTTGGCATCGATGGCTTCGAGCGGAAATTCGTCGCCGATACGGGCGATGACGTCGGCCGAGGGCAACACCTCGTCCATGCGCCAGCCGTTGGAGGCGCCGACATCCATGTATTCGATGAAGCGCAGGATATGGCCGCTGCCGCGGAAGTGGCGCGCCAGCGGGATGATCTGGTCGTCGTTGCTGCCGCGCTTGACCACGCAATTGACCTTGACCGGCGCCAGTCCGACGGCGGCTGCGGCGGCGATGCCGTCGAGCACGTCGCCGACGGCGTAATCGACGTCGTTCATGCGCTTGAATACGGCGTCGTCGATGCCGTCGAGGCTGACCGTGACGCGGTTGAGTCCGGCGTCCTTGAGCGCCTGCGCCTTCTTCTTCAGCAGCGAGCCGTTGGTGGTCAGGGTCAGTTCCACCGGCAGTCTCGCCAGTTGCTCGATCAGGTTCTCGATATGGCGGCGCAAGAGCGGCTCGCCGCCGGTGATGCGGATCTTCTCGACGCCCTGCTCGACGAAAATTTTGGCGATGCGGACGATCTCCTCGAAGGAGAGCAATTGCTTGCGCGGCAGGAAGGCGTAATCGTCGTCGAAGACTTCCTTCGGCATGCAGTACACGCAGCGGAAGTTGCAGCGGTCGGTGACCGAGATGCGCAGGTCGCGCACGCGCCGGTTGCGCAGGTCGACCAGCTCGCCCTCGGGGGGGGCGGCAAGGTCGCGGCCCGGCGGCAAGGTGGCCCTGGCGACTCTGGCGATGGGGATGATGCGGGCTTTGCTCATCCCCGAACTATAAGCCGGGCGCGCCTTCCAGACAAATCGGCCGCCGCACGGCTCAGGCCAGCAGGGAGGCGAGGTCGAAACCGGCGTCGGCGGCCTGCGCCGGCGTTGGCGAAATGCCCTTGTCGAGGAGTTTGCGGCCGGTCAGGTGGTCAGGCGACTGGTTCAGCGAATCGATGGCGATCAGCCGGCCGGCCTTGAAGTAGTAAATCGAGAACTTTCGGCTGAGCGGGTCGCCGCGCGTTATCGCCTGGTCGAAGCCTGTGCCGAGGCCCGCCATTTGCAGCTTGACGTCGTACTGGTCGGACCAGAACCAAGGCGTCGCGCTGAAAGGCCGCTCGCGGCCGAGGAGTGCCACGGCGGCGGACCGGGCCTGTTCCATGGCGTTCTGCACGGACTCGAGGCGGCGCAGGCTGCCGTCGCCCATGCGTCGAATGGTGCAGTCACCGGCGGCGACGATGGCCGGGTCCGAGGTACGGCTGCAGGCATCGACGACGATGCCGCCTGCCACCTCGAGGCCGGCGGCCGCGGCCAGTTCGGTGTTGGCAATGACGCCGATGCCGACCAGCACCAGGTCGGCGGGGAGCTCGCGGCCGTCCTTGGTGTTTACCGCCGCGATCTTGCCCTTGTCGCCGACCAGTTCGGCAACGGCGGCGCCAAGAACGACGTCGACGCCATGGCTGCCGTGCAGCTCGAGGTAGAACTGCGAAATCTGTGGCGGCACGACGCGGGCCATCAGGCGCTCGGCGGCTTCCAGCACGGTGACGCGCTTGCCCTTGCGGCGCGCCACGGCGGCGACTTCGAGGCCGATGAAGCCGCCGCCGATGATCACCACGTTCTGCGCGGTTTCCAGTGCGGCCTTGATGGCCCGCGAATCATCCAGCGAACGCAGGCCGAAGACGCCGCCCAAATCCGCACCGGGCAGGGGCAGCGGGCGCAGCCTCGCGCCGGTGCACAGGGCGAGGCCGTCGTAGGCCAGGGTCGAGCCGTCGCCGAGTATCACCTGCCTTGCAGCACGGTCGATCGCCGTAACGCCGGCGCCGACTTTCAAACCGATGTTCTTTTTCTCCATGGCTTCCGCCGTGCGCATCATCAGTTGCGCCTCGGCGGTATCGCCCTGCAGGAAGCCCTTGGACAACGGCGGCCGCTGGTAGGGGGCGTGGCTTTCGTCGCCGATCAGGGTCACCGGCCCCGCGTAGCCTTCGGCGCGCAGGGTTTCGGCGACGGTCAGTCCGGCCAGGCCGGCGCCGATGATCAGCATGCCGTGCGAGGCGGGGGTGGTATCCGGTGCGGCCATGGGCGTTTCTCCGAAAGTCGATGTGTTGGGCAGGGGGCGATGCTACCGCGAGCGCGGCTTCCGCGAGCGGTTTTAGCTGCTATTCTCTGCGAGTGCTTGATACTCAGACCATAGAACTGCTAAGGCAACTGGGCGTCGACCCGGCCAATATCGATTCGCTGATATCGGGCGCCGTCGCATTCACCGCGCTGACCTTCGTTACGGCGATTCCCACCGCCATCCTTGCCAGGCGCAAGAACCGGTCGCAAACCTTGTGGCTGCTGTTCGCGCTTTCCCTCCCGGTGATCCCGCTGCTGCTGATCTGTTTGCTGCCGGCGATCCCGTCCGACCCGGGTGCAAAACCATGAGCCATCACAAATCCCGTGAAGTGGTGCTGCCGATCAAAATGACGCCGGAACTGCACGCGGCGCTCGACGGCATGCGCGAAACCTGGCGGCGCGATCCCGCGGCGATCCCGCGCGGCCTGTCCTGCTCGCAATCCAAGGAAGGGGCTTTCGTCCTGGTCGCCGCCGAATCGGTGTTCGTCACCCTGCCCGGTGCCTGCGTGGTGAAAGGCCTCGGCGCGATCGAACTGGTCGGCACGGAACCCCTGTTCGAGCCCGGCGCCGGCTCGAAGACCCTGGTGCTGCGCGACACGGAGGAGGGCTGGCGGTTTTCCGTCAAGTTCGTGCCGCCCATCGTGCGCGAACGAAATACGAAGTAGGCCTTCAGGACAAAACCGATCAAGGCGGGTTTCGTCCGCGGATCAAGTCCGGGGCTGGCTATTCCGGCGAAAGAACCTCACCCCGGACTCCGGTCCGGCCGGAATATGGAAGAATTACATTCCCGGTTTCAGTGCATGGCAGCGCAGCGTGGCATGTCAGATGCTCAAAAAGTCGAATAAAGCAGGGTTTCTACCGATGGTCGGCGGCGGCAAGGCCGCCGGAGAAATCCGCAGCTCCAGTCCAGTCCCTCTGATGACCATGACCAGAGTCCTGTTTGCTGTCATGTGGTTTTTTTGCCTATCCACAGCCTGGGCCGGGTGTCGACAACACGAAATCACGCCACCGTCGAAGGTAAAGATCAATGGCGATTCCGTGATGATCGTCGTTCATCAAACATCCGCCCACGATGCACGTGTTTCGACGAAAAGAGGCGTCGATGAGGCGATCAGGTTTGCCAAGGGCAAGAATATCCCGGTGATCTATCTGCAGGACGATACCCCTGAAGAGTATTACTTCATGGCGGACTGCTACCCGGATTACTGGGTGTTCTCGGCCGGTGGCGAGATCAATTTCGACGTCACGGCCGGCAATCTTTACATCGTGGGCGGGCACCTTGAACTGTGCATGTCGGTTGCCCTGCATGACATCATTTATCAGTGGGCGAAGCGTCCGTCGCGAAATTACAAAATCACATACTTCATGGATGCGATTTATTCCAACGGAAAAATGATAGAGCCAGCGGATCCCTTCTACCATGACTTCGATCGATTCCTCGGCATCGTGACCTATGGGCGCCCTGGCGGGGAGCACTGGCCAAAGTTGAGCCTTCTGGAGACCATGGGCATCATCAGAAGCGAGGAACATGAGCTGAATTACATCAAGAAGATTCTGCCTCGCTGGGACAGGACATTTTCAGACGACTTTCGAGTTGAAGTGCAAATGAACCGGTCGGTAAAAAAAGTCCTGCGAGGGGCCGAAGGGTGGTTTCCGCCTACTGTTTCATTTCACTTTGTCGACTCCGCACTCCTGCTTTCAGAATTCCAGCTGCCATAGGCGGGCCGGTCTACGCTGGCGGCCTGGCGACGGTAAAAGTCCGTGCCGTGGATCAGCTGGCGAGCTGATATATGGTGCGGTTGGCGCGGCGCAGGCGGCTGGAAAGTTCGCGGGCCAGGTTTTTCAGCAGCTTGATGGCTATGAAGGGATATTGTTGCGACACGATCAGGAAGTCGGCGCGCGTGAGGACATAGCAGACGAGATCCTCGTCGGCAAGGACGCTGGCCGAGCGAATCTCCTGGTCGAGCAGGGCGATTTCACCAAACAGGGTTCCGGGTGAAAAAGTGATCAGCCGGGCCTGATATTCCTCATTGAGCCGGATGCACACGCTGGCGCTGCCGTGGGCGATGATGAACAGTTCCGCGCTGCTGTCGCCTTCGCGAAATACCAGTTCGCCCTTGGCGTAGCTACGCCGTTGCAGCATGGTCTTGATGGTGGCGAGATCCTCCGCTGTAAAGTCGGCCAGCACGTCGAGCTGGCTGAACGGGAATTCCGCACCCATTTCGGTATCGCCGATCTCGGCGAGGATGAGCTTGTCTTCCGCCCATTCGATCGCATGGTCGGTATCGGGGAAAATCCTGCCGCGGCTCACGGCGGCGGTGACGCCCATGTCGCGCAAAAAACGCTCCAATGGGCTGCGCTCCTGCAGATGCGCAATCACCAAATGCTGGCCGTCTTTGGTCAGACGATCATGCATTTTCAGGATGAGCCTTGCACCGGTGCTGTCGATTTCGGTGACGCGCTTGAGGTCGAGTATCAGGTAGGAAGTGGCTTCCTGCAGTGCCGCTTCGATTTCCTGCTCAAGGCTGTCGGCGGTGCCGAAGAACAATGCGCCTTCGAGTTCCATGACCAGGATTCGATTACCGTGCCGGTTGATCAGCGAGGCCTGACGCGGGGTGCGCGTGCGGCGCGAATGCACGCCATCGCAACGATAGGCGCGGCGGATGACGGACCGGCTCATGCGCAACAGAAAGAACAGTATCGCCACGACGATGCCGATGAATACCGCGATGACGATGTTCATGGCGATCGATACGGTGGCGACGAGGGCGATGACGAACAACTCGAGCACGATGCGGGGGCGGTTGGCGACGTCGGCGGCGAACAGGCGCTTGGCCAGTTGTATGGTCCAGGGATCGATGTGCTGGACGGCGATGACCATGATGACGCCCGAAAGTGCGACGCGTGGCAGGTAGGCGATCAGCGGCAGCAGGGCGAACAGCGTAAGCAGTACCACCGCGGCATTGACCAGCACGGAGAGCGGCGTGCTGGCCCCGTAGGCGCGGTTGGCTAGGCTGGGGCCGATATTGATGCCGCTGGTAATGCCGCCACAACTGGCCGAGAGCATGTTGCCCAGACCCAGGCGCACCAGCTGGCGGTCGGTGTCGCGCCTGGCGCCGGTCGATGTCTGCAGCAGCCGTGCGCACAGCAGCGCGTCCACCGAGGTGATGATGGCAAGGCCGAGGGCTCCGGTGAGAATGGTCGGCACCACTTCGAGTACGCCCGGGTTGCGGACGAGGTCGAGAAAATCGGGCAGGTTCGAAGGGCTGAGTTGGGCGGCGGGCGTGGCGCCCATCACCTGCCCAAGGCTTGCAGCGAAGCCCGACAGCACCAGGACATAGTAGGCCGCGGTGCCTGCCGCCAGGCCGGTTATCAGCGGCGGCACTTTGGGCGCGATTTCCTTCGCATTCCACATCGCCACAAACGTCAGCAGCGCAACCAGCACATTCAGCGGCTTGGTCGAGGCGAGGTGGTTTGCCAGATCGGGTATCGGCGTGTATTGCCCGTAGCCGAGCACGGTACCGATCTGCACCAGAAAGAGCAGCAGAGCCGCGGCATTCTGGAATCCGGACATGACGGTGTGCGGCATGTACTTGATCAGGGTGCCGATGCGCATCAGGCCGAACAGCATCTGGAACAGGCCGCCCAGCAGCACGATGGAAAACACGATCGCGATGATCAGTTCGACATTTCCCGAGCGGATGATGGCCGCGTCCGAAGTGCTCAGGCTGTGCACGATGATGGCGCTGAGGAAAAATGTCGTGACGACTCTCGGGGCGTAGACCGTGGTGGTCTTGTCGCCCAGCGCCACGCTTGAGATCGCGACGATGAATGCGGCATAAAGTCCGGCCAGTACGCCATAAGCAAGGTAAGCGTCGCCCAGGGGCACGAATGCAAACATGCCGTAGCCGATGGCGAGCGGAATCGCCACCACCGCCGAAATCACGCCACCGATGATGTCATGGCGAAGATTACCCAGCCAGGGGTGTGTCACCAGGCACTCCGGGCATTAATCAAGAACGCGCCGCAGCATGGCGTCGCGCGCGAGGACAACCCCTGGGGAGGCAGTGCGTCTGACGTGCGGCATGGGCTCGTTCTTGTCATTGTCGTTGTCTGAAGGCCGGGTGCTTCAAACCGGGTGGATGATGACGGATGCCGGTATGGTGAGACGAGGCCGACTCCCTGCATCTCGGCGATTCCCGTTTCGAACGGCAGGCTTGCAAGGATTGAAAGTCCCACCCTTCCTTGACCAGTATCGCGCCGCCTGCGAACCGACGCAAGCGCCGATTCGCCGCATCCGCCATTTCCCTTTTTCCCGCAAGCGCAGGAGTCGGGATGAAGGCAGCCCGCTTCCAGCAGGCCCGCTGTTTGACCCTGGTTCAGTCACCGGCGGCAGGCCGGACCGGCTCTTCGCGCATCAGCCCCCACATGAGGCGCAGGCCGATCAGCGCATTCGCCACGGCAAAGCCGGCCACGACCAGCGCCGCTGCCGGCGCCAGTTCAAGCTTGCGCGCGATCCAGGCCAGGGCGGTGGACAGCAGGTTGAGCACGATCATCAGCCAGAAAGCGGGATTGCGCGGCTGCCAGAGACGCGCCAGTTTCATGCGCTGCCACCGGTGTAGCGTATCTGCTGGCGCGAGCGGGCCGGCCGGGCCAGGTGATCGAGCGGCAGGACGTGTGTCTGCTTGACCTTTTGCAGCGCGATGTTGGTCGTGATGCGGGCAACGCCGGGCAGGCGCAGCACGCGCTGCGTCATCAGTTCGGAAAAGGCCGGCAGGTCCTGGGCGACGATGCGCAGCAGATAGTCGGCATCGCCGCTGACCGCAAAGCAGTCCATGACTTCCGGCAGCGCCGAGGCGGCGTTCTCGAACGCGTCCGAGTGTGTCTTGCCGTGACGTTCGAGGATGACATGGGCGAAGGCCGTTACCCCAAGGCCGATCGCCCCCGCATCGAGCAGGGCGGCGTGCCCGGCGATGATGCCGGCTTCACTCAGGCGCTGCAGCCGGCGGCTGATTTGCGAGGCCGAAAGCCGCACGGCGGCACCGAGCACGGCGTTGGTGGCGTTGCCATGATGCTGGACGGCGTCGAGCAGGGCGAGGTCGTAGCGGTCGATGATGATTGTGGGCATGAAATACGGGATTGGCGCACAAAACGTGCATGCTACAGCGGAAGTGCCGAAGTGATCTAGGTCACGCTGCCGCGCGGTGTCTCGTCAGCCACCTTGCGGCGCTGCGCTGCCTGGGTGAAGCGCTTGAGCCCTGAAATAAGTTAGTCTTGGCCGGTGAGAATCCGTGCCCGCGTCCTCCGCCACTTGTTGTTCGCTTGCGTCGCCTTGCTGGGGGCCGCAGCGGCAAGCGCTCAAACCCCGGAACTTGAAGCGCCGCGCGCCCTCGCGGCGCTGGAACAGGGGCTGGCCGCCGAAACAGGTGTCGGCATCAGGCGTAACGCGCGGCTGGCGATCAGGCTGTACTGCGATGCCGCGATCACGGGCAGCGCCGAGGGCTTCTTTCGCATCGGGCGGATTCTCGCCCGCGGGCCGGTCCATCTGCGCAATCCGGCGCTGGCCAATGCGTATCTCGCGCAGGCTGTGCAGATGGGCCACCATGTCGCGATCGATTATTTCGACGAAACCGTGCCGTTTGCGCCCCTGGACGGAGATTGCAGCAAACTGGAACTCGCTACGGTCACCGAGCCCTTCGATCTCGATGGCTATCTTTCCGCCTTGTCGCCGGCCAGGCGTCGGATCGCCGAGCTCATCCGTCGCCATGCCATGAGCTACGGCATCGAGGTGCGCATCGCCCTGGCCATCGCCCTGGCAGAATCCAACCTGAACCCCGACGCCGTCTCGCCCAGGAACGCGCAGGGCGTGATGCAGTTGATTCCGGGCACGCAGGTACGCTTCGGTGTCACCCGGCCCTTCGACCCCGAGTCCAACATCAAGGGCGGGCTGGCCTACCTGAAATGGCTCAAGGCCCGCTTTGACGGCGACTGGTCGCTGATCGCCGCCGCCTACAACGCCGGCGAAGGCGCGGTGGAAAAGCATGGCGGGATTCCGCCCTATCGCGAGACCGAAAGCTACGTCAGGCGGGTGCTGTTTTTTTCCGGCTTGGCAGGGGCGAAAAGCATCTGATTGCGGCAAAGCAGCATTTCCCCTGGAATTGATTCCGACGGCCGTTTGGCGGCTTTCCTTGGCGACAAGTGCATCCGGTGCAGGCGTGGCCGGCACCTCTGTCGCACCTGAATTCGCTGCACCATGGCCCTGTTCCGCGTCTTCCCTCCGAGCGCTCTGCGGAGCCCTGGATTGCTTCGTGATGCGACGCAATAAATCTTAAAAACCAAGTATTTCTGTCGGGAATACCCATTCTATTAGTGTGATTATTTTTTTGTTTCGGGCGTTCATTCGCTTGACAGGTCCCAATTGGAGAAGGAAAATAACCATATCTAAAGTATTGTTATTTGTTTTTCTTTCCAAAGGAGTGTTAGCCATCATGATGAAGAAAATCATTGCGGTCTCTCTGGCCGCTTCAAGCCTGGTATTTGCTGCAGGTGCACATGCAGAGGCCGGGGATATCGTGGTTCGCCTGCGGGCTACCAGTGTTGCTCCGGATGAAAGCAGCAGCCTGGGCAAAAAGACCGACCAGGCCTATGGCACGGGTACTGCTGCCGCGCTTTACGGATCTGCCGGTGCCAACTTGCAAGTTGATAGCAACGTCATTCCCGAGGTCGATTTTTCCTACTACTTCACCAAGAATCTGGCCGCCGAACTGATTCTTGCAACGGGTACGCGTCATGACGTGAAAACCTCGGGAGCGGGGCCTTTGCTGACAAAAAGAGGCCTGGGCAGCGTCGATCTCCTGCCGCCGACTTTGACTCTGCAATGGCACTTCATGCCCGACCAGACCTTCGACCCGTATGTCGGCGCCGGCGTGACCTATGTTTACAGCCTGGACAAAAAATTGTCGGCACAAACCATTGTCGGCCCCCAAAAGATCAGGATCGACCAGGACATGTGGGGCGGCGCCCTGCAATTCGGTGCCGACGTCAATCTGAAGGATCGCTGGCTGGTCAATTTCGACGTCAAGAAACTTTGGGTTGGTACTGACGTGAAATTGAACGCCCCAGTGCTGGGCGCTGGCTGGAGGAAGATCGACAGCCTCGACATCGACCCCTGGGTCATCAGTGTCGGTATCGGCAAGAAGTTCTAAGCCTGCACCGCAGGGTCTTTCCCTCGCTGCCGCCGGAAAAGCCGGGAACGGCGCGGCCAAAAAAGCCCAACTTCGAGTTGGGCTTTTTTCTTCCGGCATGCCCAATGCGTGGTGTCTGAAGCGAAATCGGGCGACTAAATCCTTTCGGGGAAATGTTCAACCGCGGTGTGCGCCAAGGGAGAGGCGCCGCGGAAGACCTGGATTCGGTTGGACCGCTTCGCAGGCGCTATTCGATTCGGGGCGCCGTATCCGCTGAGCGGATAAAATGCTCGTTTTGCCTCCATTGCCGGCAAGACGCGGTTTACATCGAATGCTGAAGTACTACATCTTCTGGGGTATTTTCATCGCGATAGTGATCGGGATCATCGTCTCCCAGGTGAAACGACGCCGGCATAGTCGCCACCCGCAAAGCCCGCCGCCTTCAAACCACATGCAGTTCCATGTCCACACGGACGCGGATGCGCATGCCAGCGGCACGCCCCGGCTGATATGCATCGGCGGCAGTCATCACGGCCATACCCTGGCGATACCGCCCGGCGGGCTGTCGGTCGGTCGCGCCAAGGACAACCTCCTGATCATCGTCGACGGGCGCATCTCCGCCCACCACGCCTGGATCGGCATGGTCGATGGCCGCGTCATGCTGCGCGATTACCAGTCGCTCAGCGGCACCTTTCTCAACGGCGACCTGAACACCCGGGTCGGCGATGCGGTGCTCGCCGATGGTGACATCATCCACTTCGGCGGTGAGGGCGGCGAAGAGTTTCGTCTCGTCGTCGAGTGAACCGCGCCGGCCCGTCGGGCCGCCAGCTTAATGAATCTCGCGCGTTTCGAGAAACTTCACTTCCGGGTGGCGTTCCTGGGTCATGGCCAGGTTGACCCGGTTGGGCGCGAGATAGACATAGTCGCCGGCGCCGTCGAGCGCCACGTTGACGCCCGACTTGTCGGCCAGCGCGCGGATCGCCTGATCCTCGCCGCGCAGCCAGCGCGCCGTGGCGACGGGGTAGGGCTCGAACATGACGTCGACGCCGTATTCGAATTCGAGGCGGTGGGCGACGACGTCGAACTGCAGGGTGCCGACCGCGCCGAGGATCAGGTCGTTGCTGTGGATCGGCTTGAACAGTTGCGTCGCGCCTTCCTCGGCCAGTTGCTGCAAGCCCTTCTGCAATTGCTTCATCTTCAGCGGATTGCGGATCTGGGCGCGGCGGAAATGCTCGGGGGCGAAGCAGGGGATGCCGGTGAACTTGAGGTCCTCGCCTTCGCTGAAGGCGTCGCCGAGCAGCACCGTGCCGTGGTTGGGGATGCCGAGGATGTCGCCGGGCCAGGCTTCGTCGGTGGTATTGCGGTCCTGCGCCATGAAGGTGATGGCGTTGTTGACCGAGAGGGTCTTGCCGGTCGAGCGCTGGCGCAGCTTGATGCCGCGCTCGAACTTGCCCGAGCAGACGCGCACAAAGGCGATGCGGTCGCGGTGCTTGGGGTCCATGTTGGCCTGGATCTTGAAGACGAAGCCGGTGAATTTCGGCTCGCCGGGCTGCACGGTGCGGGTTTCGGTGGCGCGCGGCTGCGGCGGCGGCGAGAGGTCGACCACCGCGTCGAGCAGCGACTGCACGCCGAAGTTGTTGATCGCCGAGCCGAAGAACACCGGCGTCTGCTTGCCGGCGAGGTAGGCCGCGCGGTCGAAGCTGTGCGAGGCGCCGCGCACCAGCTCGACTTCCATGCGCAGTTCCTCGGCCTGGTCGGGGATCAGTTCGTCGAGGCGCGGGTTATGCAGGCCCTTGATCACTTCGGCCGTGCCTTTCTCCGCCTGCGGATCGAAGAAGCTGATGCTGTCGTCGTAGAGGTGGTAGACGCCGCGAAAGCGCTTGCCCATGCTGATCGGCCAGGTCATCGGCGCGCACTGGATTTCCAGCACCGATTCGATCTCGTCGAGCAGTTCGATCGGCGGCCGGCCCTCGCGGTCGAGCTTGTTGATGAAGGTGAGGATCGGCGTGTCGCGCAGGCGGCAGACGTTGAGCAGCTTGATGGTCTGGGCTTCGACGCCGTTCACCGAGTCGATCACCATGACGGCTGAGTCGACCGCGGTCAGGGTGCGGTAGGTGTCCTCGGAAAAGTCTTCATGGCCCGGCGTATCGAGCAGGTTGACCATGCATTCGCGGTAGGGGAACTGCATCACCGAGCTGGTGACCGATATGCCGCGCTGCTTTTCCAGTTCCATCCAGTCCGAGGTGGCGTGGCGGCTGGCCTTGCGCGCACGCACTTCGCCGGCGACCTGGATGGCGCCGCCGAACCACAGCAGCTTTTCGGTCAGCGTGGTCTTGCCGGCGTCCGGGTGGGAAATGATGGCGAAGGTGCGGCGGCGGGCGGTTTCGAGGTCGAGCTGGGACACGGCGGCGGGGATATCGATGCGAAGGGCCGCGATTATACGGTGCGGACCCTAAAGTCGGCGCTGACGCTACGGCGCTGGCGGCGCTCAGGCGGGTTCCAGGTGTTCCAGCATGAGCTGCACCGTCTGCGTTCCGTTCCATTCATTGATATCGACGCGGAAGGCGGCGCGGATGCGATCCGGGGCCGCGCTGGCAGCCCCGTCGGCGGACCCCTCGGCAAAATTGAACTGGATGGCATCGAAGCGCTGCCCGCCTTTTTGCAGCTTGAGCTTGAGATGCTTGTCTTTCAGGAGGCGCTGGTTCAGCACCTCGAAGCTGTCGGCGAAGACCGGTGCGGGAAAGCCCTGGCCCCAGACTTCCTGCTGCATCAGGCGCACGGCATCGAGCGAGAAGTAGCCGGACTCGAGCGGGCCGTCGGTTTCCAGCGTGCGCGAGAGGTCGGCCGGCGAGAGCAGTTCACGGCAGACCTGTTCGAAGGCGGCTTCGAATTCGGCAAGGCCTTCCTCCCGAAGGGTGAGTCCGGCGGCGGCGGCGTGGCCGCCGAAGCGCAGCAGCATGTGCGGATGCCGCTTGGCGACCAGATCCAGCGCGTCGCGCAGGTGCAGGCCGGGAATCGAGCGGCCGGAGGCCTTCAGTTCGCCCTCGTTGCCGCGGGCGAAGGCGAAAGTCGGGCGATGCAGTTTTTCCTTGACGCGGCCGGCGAGGATGCCGATCACGCCCTGATGCCAGCCGGGGTCGAACAGGGTCAGGCTGGCGCGGTTGCCGGGGTCGAGCGAGGCCAGCAGGAGTTCCGCGTCCTCGCGCATGCCGGCCTCGATGACGCGCCGCTCGCGATTGATGGCGTCGAGCTGCTGGGCGATGTTCAGTGCGCGGGCCGGGTCGTCGGTGACGAGGCATTCGATGCCCAGCGACATGTCGGCCAGACGGCCGGCCGCGTTGAGGCGCGGACCGAGGGCGAAGCCGAGGTCGAAGGTCGCGGCGCGGCCCGGCTCGCGGCCGGCGACGGCGAGCAGCGCGGCGATGCCCGGCTGCATCTGGCCGCCGCGGATGCGGGCCAGGCCCTGGGCGACGAGGATGCGATTGTTGCGGTCGAGAGCCACCACGTCGGCCACCGTGCCCAGCGCCACGAGGTCGAGCAGGGCGGCGAGGTTCGGTTCCGGCTTGTCCGCCCAGGCGCCGCGCCGGCGCAGTTCGGCGCGCAGCGCCAGCATGACGTAGAACATCACGCCGACGCCGGCCAGCGCCTTGCTCGGAAAATCGCAGCCGGGCTGGTTGGGATTGACGATGACGTCGGCGTCGGGCAATTCCTCGCCCGGCAGGTGATGGTCGGTGATCAGCGTCGCGATGCCGCGACGCTTGAGTTCGGCGACGCCTTCGACGCTGGCGATGCCGTTATCGACGGTGACCACCAAATCGGGCTGGCGCGCCGCGGCCAGTCGCGCGACTTCCGGCGAGAGTCCGTAACCCAGGACGAAGCGGTCGGGCACCAGGTAATCGACCGTGGCGCCCATCAGGCGCAAGGCGCGCAGGCCGACCGCGCAGCCGGTGGCGCCGTCGCAGTCGTAGTCGGCAACGATCAGCATCCTGCGGCCGGCGGCAATCGTGTCAGCGAGCAGCGTCGCCGCCGCGCGGGCACCCTTGAGTTGATCCGGGGCGAGCAGGGCGCTGCTGCGGGTATCGAGGTCCTCCATGGCGCGAATGCCGCGCGCGGCATAGAGCCTGGCCAGCAGCGGATGCACACCGCCCTGCTCGAGCGCCCAGGTGGCGCGCGGCGGGATGTCGCGAATGGAAATGCGGGTTCCCTTGGTCATCGCGCCACCAGTTCGGTGAGCAGGAGCGGTTTGCGCCAGAACTTCCACAAATCACGGCGGCTGACCTGCAGCTCGGCGGCGGCGATTTCTCCGGGCGCGATCAGGCGCAAGGCGCCGAGCCGGCCGCTGCGCAGCGCGTCGAGCGCGGGCGCCAGCCAGTCGGCCTCGAATCGCGCCAGCTCATCGCGCCAGACGATGGCATCGCCGCTACGGGCGGGGTGCTCCAGGGCGTCGAAGACTGCCAGCGGCCTGCGCGCCGCGGCACTCTTGAAGGTGGCCGGCAATGCGGCACCCTCGATCTGCAACTGGCGGGCGATGCCCCGGGCGACCGGATCGTTGCTCAAGAGCGCGTCATGCGCGGCGCCGCCGGCGTGCGTGCCCAGTCCGGGCAGACGGCCGCCGCCCCAAGGCCAGAGCGAGTTGACCACCGGCTGTGCGGCGGCGGTGCGCGCCTTGTTCACGGGATGGGCGTGCAAGACCATCTGCGCCTCGTTGATGGTCTGGCGCCACGCGGCATAGTCGGCGCCCAGCGGCAGGGGGGAGGCCGCACGACCGGCGGCGTCGGGCAGGGCTTGAAATGCCGGCGCCTCGGCCAGCAGGCGGAGGTTCCAGTGTCGCGGGGATAGCACTTCCAGTTCGCCGAGCCCGGCGAAAGTCGGTGCCAGCGCGACGGCGAGAGCGGCGGCTTCTTCATCGGTCAGCCGCAGATTTTGCGGATTGTCGACGATCAGGCTGCGCTCATTGAAGTTCAGCCGTACCGGATCGAGGCACAGCCAGTCCGCTTCGCCGGGATGGTCGTGCAGCGCGAGCCGGCGCAAGGCCGCCGCGGGGAGCGGCGCAGTCAACCCGGTCAGATCGGCGAGGACCGTGGCAGTGTTCCGGGGTGGCAGGTGACGCAGCCAGCCACGCCCAAGCAGGGTGGTGAAGGCGGGCAGGGGCAGGTCACAGGTGAGATCTGCGAGCGCCTGGCGCGTCCAGATGAGGCCAGGCACGATGAGCGTCAGCATGATCGCATGTTAACATGCGGCGCCAAGCCCATCGAACCCATGACCTACGAACTCCTCATTGGCCTGCGCTACACGCGCGCCCAGCCGCGCGAAGGCGTTGCCAACCGCTTCATCTCCTTCATCGCGCTGATTTCCATGCTCGGGCTGGCCCTCGGCGTGGCGGCGCTGATCGTGGTCCTGTCGGTCATGAACGGCTTCCAGAAGGAATTGCGCGAACGCATCCTGGGCGTCGTCTCCCATGTCCAGATCAGCAGCGAAAGCGGCGAAATCGCCGACTGGAGCAAGGTGCTGCAGGGGGCCGCGCAACATCCACGGGTCAAGGCTGCTGCGCCCTATGTCCAGGCCCAGGGCATGTTGAGTTATGACGGGCAGGTGCGCGGCATGATGGTGCGCGGCATCCTGCCCGAGGCCGAAGACAAGGTCGCCGACTTCGCCCGCTACATGAAGTCAGGCAAGCTCGACTTGTTGCGGGCCGACGAATTCGGCATCGTGCTCGGCAGCGAACTGGCCCGCACCCTGCGCGCCGTGCCCGGCGACAAGGTCACGCTGCTGGCGCCGCAGGGCCTGGTCACCCCGGCCGCCATATTGCCGCGGGTCAAGCAGTTTCGCGTGGTCGGCATTTTCGAAGCCGGCATGTTCGAATTCGATTCCGGCCTGGCGCTGATCCACATGAGCGATGCGCAGAAGCTGTATCGCATGGACGATCGCGTCTCCGGGGTGCGGCTCAAGGTCGACGACCTGTTTGCCGCGCCGCAGATCGGCCGCGAACTGATGCGCTTCCTGCCCATGGATGCCTGGGTCAGCGACTGGACCCGCAGCCACGCCAACTTCTTTCGTGCCGTCGAAATCGAAAAGCGCATGATGTTCCTGATCCTGCTGCTGATCGTCGCCGTGGCCGCCTTCAACATCGTCTCCACGCTGGTCATGGCCGTCACCGACAAGCGCGCCGACATCGCCATCCTGCGCACCCTGGGCGCCAGTCCGCAGAGCATCATGGCCATTTTCATCGTGCAGGGGGTTCTGATCGGGACGGTGGGGCTGGCCGCCGGCATCGGTGGCGGAGTGGCGCTGGCGCTCAACATCGACGTCGTGGTGCCGGCGCTGGAAAGCCTGCTGGGCCTGAAATTCCTGGCCAAGGACGTGTATTACATCAGCGAGTTGCCCTCCGACCTGCACTGGGCCGACGTCGGCACCATCGCCGTGGTGTCCTTCGTCCTCACTTTGCTGGCCACCCTGTATCCGAGCTGGCGCGCCTCGCGCACCCAGCCGGCGGAGGCGCTGCGCTATGAGTAAGCTGGAGACGCCTGTCGCGGCACGGGAGACCGTTCTGGAATGCCATGGCCTGAGCAAGATCTTCCACCAGGGCCAGACCGATGTGCCGGTGCTGACCGGGGTCGACCTGAAAGTCGGCGCCGGCGACACGGTGGCCATCGTCGGCGCCAGCGGTTCGGGCAAGAGCACCCTGCTGCACTTGTTGGGCGGGCTGGACACGCCGACGGCGGGCACGGTCTTGCTGCATGATCGCGACCTGGCACTGGTCGGCGAGGCGGAGCGCGGCAGACTGCGCAATCGCAGCCTGGGTTTCGTTTACCAGTTCCACCATCTGCTGATGGAATTCACGGCCGTGGAAAATGTCGCCATGCCGCTCCTGATCCGGCGCATGGAGCGCGCCGAGGCGGAACAGCAGGCGCGGGCAGTGCTGGAGCGGGTCGGCCTCGGTCATCGCTTCCGCCATCGGCCGGGCGAACTGTCGGGTGGCGAACGGCAGCGTGTTGCCGTGGCGCGGGCCCTGGTGACGAAGCCGGGTTGCCTGCTGGCCGACGAGCCGACCGGCAACCTGGATCGCGGCGCGGCCGATTCCGTGTTCGGACTGCTGCTGGAACTCTGCCGCGAGCATGCTGCGGCGCTGGTGCTGGTGACCCATGACCAGGACCTGGCGGCACGAGCGGACAGGGTGTTGCACCTGCGGGACGGCGTGCTGGCTTAACGTGAAATACTTTGTACTGAGTCCCCTGTGATATCCGCGCGCAGCGCGCCGAACGGTAACCTCCCGCGAGGGGGGAAGGGGGGCGGGCGAATAATTGGCTCTTCGCGTGTTTCATCTGAGCGGGGGGTGCTTGGTGCCATGAGCGTTAGGGGCGCCTGAGTCCTGCGGCCAAGTGCCGCTGGCGCCGCCGGTGCCAGGCTCGGATCAGATAGATGCGCCAGGCCAGGCGAACCACGAAATAGCCTGCCAGCGCCAATCCCGTGGCGAGCAGCACCAGGCCCAAGGCGAGCGGCGTGCCGAGGCCGATCATCCAGGCAGTCAGTTGCTGCGCCCAGGCGATCAGCCCTTCGGTGCCGTACTCGGGCGGTGCGATGAAGTGATGTCGCGGTCCGGGCAGCGTCCACTTGCCGATATTGAAGGCAAGGATGTAAAGCGGCACGATGGTGAAGGGATTGGTATAGAAGGTGGTCAGCGTCGCCAGCGGCAGATTGACGCGGAAGACCACGGCACAGATCGCCGCTCCGAGCATCTGCAGCGGCCCCGGGATCATCCCGCAGAACATCCCGGCCGCCACGGCGCCGGCCGCCGAACGACGGTTGAGATGCCATAGCCGCGGATGCAGCAGGGTGTTCTCGAAGCGCGCCAGCCAGCGGTTGCCGCGGATGGTTTCGTGGTCCGGGAGGAACTTGCGGATGCGTTTGCGCATGCGTGATGGATGTTCGTTCCGTCTCAGACGATGCGGATAGTCAGCTCGCCGATGCCTGCCACGCCGCCCGTCACCAGGTCGCCCCTGACTACCGGGCCGATGCCCTCCGGCGTGCCGGTGAAAATCAGGTCGCCGGGGAACAGTTCGAAATACTGCGAGAGATGGGCGATGGTTTCCGGCACCGACCAGATCAGGTCGGCAAGGTCGCCTTCCTGCTTCAGCGTGCCGTTGACCGTGAGCCAGACCCGGCCGGTGCCGGGGTGGCCGCAGCGGCTGACGGGGACGATCGGCGTGATCGGCGCCGACTGGTCGAAGGCCTTGCCCAGTTCCCAGGGCCGGCCCTTGTCGCGCAGCGCGAACTGCAGGTCGCGCCGCGTCATGTCGAAACCGGCAGCGTAGCCCCAGACATGCTGCTTGGCTTCCTTCCCGGCGATGTTGCTGCCGCGCTTGCCGATGGCCACGACCAGTTCGACTTCGTGGTGATAATTGGCGGTTTGCGGCGGATAGGCGATTTCTGCCGTGGCTCCGGGGGCCACCGGCACGACCGCATCGGCCGGCTTGCAGAAGAAGAAGGGCGGTTCGCGGTCCGGGTCCGAGCCCATTTCCCGGGCGTGGGCCGCGTAGTTGCGGCCGACGCAGTAGATGCGGCGCACGGGGAAGCTGCCGTCGCTGCCGGCAACGGGCACGGCTGGCTGGGGGGCGGGTGGAATGACGTAGTTCATGTTTGCTCCTGAGGGTTTGCAGCGATTATCGCTTACTGTGGGCCTGCAGCATTTTTGCCGATGCCGGAGGCCGTGCTGCCGGCCCGCAGTGCCGGTTCCGCAAGGATTGCCGCCTTTGCCTGCGGTGCCGAAAAGGCATGCTGCGCTGCATTAACCGGATGGAATAAATGGCCATATTAAAAAAATGGTTTGGACGGCAGGCACTTTCGAGGCAAAGAATGGTCGCAATCCGTACGCGGAGGCGGACCCGACACACTACGAGGAGGAAACACCATGCGCCAGTATTCCGTATTGCCTCGCCGGCCCTTGCAGTCACAGACCACTTTCCACGTACCCGGCCAGGATCTGCCGCCGCGCGTCACGCTTGACGACGCGGCGGAGGCGGTGATGACCGATTTCAGGAAGACCACCGCCTTCACCATCGATCCCGACGTCAGCGTCGATACCGCTTCGCGCGTCATGCGCAGGCGCAAGGTGCGCCTGCTGCTGGTGGTCGATGTCGATAACGTCGTGGTCGGCATCATCACCTCGAACGACCTGATCGGCGAGAAGACGCTGCAGTGCATTTCGTCCCGCGGCATTTCCCGCGCCGACGCGCTGGTGCGCGACATCATGACACCGGCCAGCCGCCTTGAAGTGATCAGCATGGACGACGTGCTGCACGCTCATGTCGGTCACGTCGTGGCGACGCTGAAGGCCACCGGGCGGCGCCATGCGGCAGTGGTGGATGAGGATGCCCGCGGGCACCAGATCCTGCGCGGCCTGCTGTCCTGTTCCCAGATATCCCTGCAACTCGGCGAGCCGGTGGAAACCACCGAAATCGCCCAGAACTTCGCCGAAATCACCGCCGCGCTGCACGCCTGATCCGGCATCGGCCGCGGCCGATGCAAGGCGCATGGCGTATCCCACCGGGATATGTCCCCGGCTTCCGCCAGGGACATACCCCACCAGGGGGTACCGTCCCCGGCTTCCGCCAGGGACATAATGGCTGCCATGCGTCTTTTTGTCCTCGCCTTCGCCGGCGGTATCTGGCTGTTGCAGCAGCAGGCCGCCTTGCCCGACCTTCCGTGGCTGGCAGGTCTGGCCGGCGGCGCGGTGCTGTTATTCGGCTTGCGCCGCCAGCTGCTGAAGGTATCGGCAGCGGAACCCCGGGAGTCGGCGCTGGCGGCACGGCGATTTGCGGCCTCGGCGCTGCTCATGGGCTGCGCTGCGTTGCTCGGCTTCGTCTGGGCAGCGGTTTTTGCGCAACTGCGTCTGGCCGACGAACTGCCGGCGGGGCTCGAAGGCCGCGACATCGAATTGACGGGTGTGGTCGCCGGCCTGCCGCAGGCGCTGGAGCGCGGCGTGCGCTTCGAGTTCGACGTGGAGCAGGCAGTGGCCGGGGTTCCGCCGCATGTATCCCTGGCCTGGTATCGCGGTCGCGACGATGAAGATGACGAGGCTTCGCCGCCGGTTCCGGTGCGCGCCGGCGAGCGCTGGCGTTTTACGGTACGGCTGAAGCGGCCGCACGGCAATCTCAATCCCTACGGCTTTGATTACGAGGCATGGCTGTTCGAGCGCGGCATTCGCGCCACGGGCTATGTGCGTCCGCACAGTGCCGCCCGCATCGATGCGCAGGTGTGGCGGCCCGGGTATGTGGTGGAAATGCTGCGCGAAACCATTCGCGACCGCTTTCGCGCCGTGCTGCCCGACGCGCCCTACGCCGGCATACTGATCGCGCTGGCCGTCGGCGACCAGCACGCGATCGAACCCGAATTGTGGCTAAGCTTCGCCCGCACCGGAATCACCCATCTGATGAGCATATCCGGCCTGCACGTGACCATGCTGGCGGGGCTGGCCTATGCGCTGGTCAACTGGCTGTGGCGACGCTCGGCCAGGTTGCCGCTGCGCCTGCCGGCCCAGCATGCGGCGGCGATCGGCGGCTTTCTGGCGGCCTTCGGCTATTGCCTGCTGGCCGGTTTCGCCGTGCCGGCGCAGCGCACGCTGTACATGCTTGCCGTAGTCCTCGCAGCAAGGCTCACGGCGAGAGAACTCCCGGGTTCCCGGGTGCTGCTGCTGGCGCTGCTGCTGGTACTGCTGCTCGATCCCTGGGCGGTTCTGGCAGCAGGCTTCTGGCTTTCCTTCGGCGCCGTGGCCTTGCTGTTCCACATCGGTAGCGGACGGCTGGGACCGGCGCATTGGCTGCTGGAATGGGGGCGGGCGCAGTGGGCCGTGACGCTGGGCATGCTGCCGGCGCTGCTGGCGCTGTTCCAGCAGTTTTCCCTGGTCTCGCCGCTGGCCAACGCGGTGGCGATTCCGCTGGTGAGCTTCGTCATCACGCCGCTGGCCCTGCTGGGAACCCTGCCGCTGCTCGATCCCCTGTTGTCGCTGGCGCATTTCTTCACGGCCTGGCTGATGCGCTTCATCGACTGGCTGGCCGGACTGCCGCTGGCGATGTGGCAGCAGGCGGCGCCGCCGGTCTGGGCGGTGCTGCTGGCTCTGGCCGGCGGCATCTGGCTGCTGCTGCCGCGCGGCTTTCCCTCCCGCTGGCTGGGCCTGCTGGCCTTCCTGCCGCTGCTGACGGTGCTGCCGCCGCGCCCGGCGCCCGGCGCGGCCGAGATTGCCGTGCTCGACGTCGGGCAGGGCCTGGCGATCCATGTGCAGACGGCGACCCACGACCTGCTGTTCGATGCCGGGCCGGCATTTTCTTCGGATGCCGACAGCGGCAACCGCATCATCGCGCCATACCTGCGCGCCATGGGGGTGCGCCGGCTCGATGCCATGGTCATCAGCCATGCCGACAAGGACCACGAGGGCGGTGCAGCGTCGGTGCTCGCGGCGCTGCCGGTGGCGCTGCTGAGGACGTCGCTGCCCTTCGAGCACGCCCTGTCGGCGCAGCCGGTGCCGCATGAGCTTTGCCGCAAGGGCGAAAGCTGGAACTGGGACGGCGTTGCCTTCGCGATGCTGCATCCGGGCGCCGACCCCTTGTCGCGCAAGACCAATGACCTGAGCTGCGTGCTGAGGATCACTGCCGGCGGCCGGTCGATGCTGCTGACGTCGGACATCGAGGCGGTTTCCGAGCAGTCGCTGCTGGCGGGCCAGCCTCCGCCACTGGCGGCAGAAGTGATGACGGTGCCGCACCACGGCAGCAAGACCTCGTCGACGCCCGGCTTCATCGCCGCGGTGGCCGCGCGCGACGTGATCTTTCCGGTCGGCTATCGCAACCGTTTCGGCCATCCGAAAGAAGAGGTGATTGCGCGTTATGTCGAAAGTGGCGCCCGGCTGCACCGGACGGATGCCGAAGGTGCCGTCGGCATCAGCCTCTCCGCTGCAGGCATAGGTTTCCGGCACGAGCGTGCCGAGCGCAGGCGCTATTGGCACGCCCGGTAGACCATAATCGACGCCCGAACCTTGCGTCGACTGCCATGAACCCCAGCGATTCCCCCCCCTTTGCCGGCCTGCGACCGGAACGCATCCTCGATGCGCTGGAGAGCCTCGGCTATCGCTGTGACGGCGCGCTGATGGCGCTCAACAGCTACGAAAACCGCGTCTGGCAGATCGGCGTCGAAGACGGCGCGCCCCTGATTGCCAAGTTCTACCGGCCGGGACGCTGGAGCGACGCGCAGATCGCCGAGGAACACGCCTTTACCGCGGCCATGGCGGCGGACGAGCTGCCGGTGGTGACGCCCCTGGTGATCGGTGGGCAAACCCTGTTCGCCCACGGCGGCTTCCGTTTCGCGGTGTTCCCGCGCCAGGGCGGTCGCGCTCCGGAGTTCGGCGAGCCGCAGGTTCTGGAGTGGATGGGGCGCCTGATGGCGCGCATCCACCTGGTGGGCGCGCGTGCTCCCTTCGCGCTGCGGGAAACGCTGAATATAGAAAGTTTCGGCGTGCAGTCGCGCGACTGGCTGCTGACCAACCGGATAATTCCGCCGGATCTCGAGCCGGTGTGGCGGGGTGTCGCCGAACAGGCGCTGGCGGGTGTGCGGCATTGCTACGCGCGGGCGGGTCAGGTGCAGTACTTGCGCCTGCACGGCGACTGTCATGTCGGCAATGTGCTATGGACGCAGGATGGTCCGCACTTCGTGGACTTCGACGATGCGCGCACGGGGCCGGCGATTCAGGACCTGTGGATGCTGTTGTCGGGCGATGCGGACGAGATGGGGCGGCAACTCGGCCATCTGCTGGCCGGTTACGAGACCTTCCGTGAATTCGACGACCGCGAACTGCAACTGGTCGAAGCCCTGCGCACCTTGCGCCTGATGCATCATTCGGCCTGGCTGGCGCGGCGCTGGAGCGATCCGGCCTTTCCCGCGGCGTTTCCGTGGTTCGCGACGAATCGCTACTGGGAGGAGCGCATACTCGAACTGCGCGAGCAGATAGCGGTGATGGCCGAGGCGGCCATCACCGTCCGATAAAACTGGTGAGCCATCCCCCCAGCCCCCTTCCCGGGGAAGGGGGTGACTATAGATGGCGGGCTTTGCCCGCGAAATTGGAGAAGCAAACGTGGAGATGCGTGAAGGAAAAGTGAAGTGCCTCAGTGCCGCCGGCTTTCATCACATGGCCTATGTGGAATGGGGCGATGCGGAGAATCCGAAGGTGTTGGTCTGTGTGCATGGCCTGACACGCTGCGCGCGCGATTTCGATTTTCTGGCTCAGGCGCTGGCCGCCGACTACCGGGTGGTTTGTCCGGACGTGGTAGGGCGCGGCCGCAGCGACTGGCTGCGCAACAAGTCGCTGTATGCCATACCGCAGTATTGCGCCGACATGACGACCCTGCTGGCGAAACTGAATGCCGAAGCCGTGGACTGGGTCGGGACGTCGATGGGCGGCCTGATAGGCATGGCGCTGGCCTGCCAGCCGGAAACGCCGATCGCGCGCCTGGTGCTGAACGATGTCGGCCCGGTGATCACGGCGACGTCGCTGGCGCGCATCGGTACCTATCTCGGGGCCGCGCCGCGCTTCGACAACATCGGGCAGGCGGAAGTCTTCGTCCGTTTCGTTTCGGCGACCTTCGGCAAATTCTCCGACGAAGAGTGGCGGCACCTGACCAAGCATGTGACGCGCACCGCCGCCGACGGCAAGGTCGAGTTTGCCTATGATCCGGGCATTGCCCAGTCCTTCCGTGAAATGCAGGCGGCCGGCGAGGGCAAGGATGTCGAGATGTGGCCGCTGTATGACGGCATTGCCTGTCCGACCCTGCTGCTGCGCGGCGAAAGCTCCGACCTGCTGACGCACGAAACGGCGTTGCAGATGGCCGGGCGCGGGCCGCGCGCGAAGCTGGTGGAAGTGCCCGGCGTCGGCCATGCGCCGATGTTGATGAATGCCGCGCAAGTGGCGCCGGTGCGCGAATTTCTACTGGGTTGAGGGCTCTGCTCAGTAGATGCTGCGCTGCCGCATCGAAAGTTTTGATACCGATATTTTCCGCGACTTAGAATAAGCGCCCATTCGCATATTCCGGCAATGGCTTAAAGAGGAGGCATCATGCAGAAATCGTTGCACATAGACGCGAACAAATGCACGGGATGTTTGCAGTGCGAGATGGCATGTTCGTACGAGAACCACGGCGTATTCAACATCTCGAAGTCGCGGATCAAGA